>ERZ835762.2-NODE-2-length-444916-cov-14.789982_pt1 | contig 444916 bp, 389 predicted proteins | sample MGYA00519687_ERZ835762 | MGnify/ENA primary metagenome ERZ835762 (study PRJEB31850, sample SAMEA3708783) | human gut metagenome | biome: human gut; feature: human-associated habitat; material: faeces | place: China | collected 2014 ... | reverse complement strand
TAGTGATGGAAAAGAATAGCTATGGGATAGCAGGGGGAAATGATAGGGAATAAAGTATGATGAAAAGCAAGTCTGAAAACGGCTTGCTTTTTTCTTTACAATGATGTTGGGTGATGTATAATTATAAATAAAGTGAGAAATATGAATTTGTAAAAGTGAGAACTAAATAAAAATTATTAGGGAGAATTTATGAAGTGGCAAGTAGACATGAAAGTAAAGGATTATATTCGTAATTGGAGCGATCAAGAAATTCATACAGAATATAAAGGAGTTACTGCAAATATAAAAATAAAAGATAATAACTGTAAATTAGAACTTGAAGGGGAAGAGAATGTCAAAATTGTATTCCAACTTCTTTGGGAATTGCTGTTTCTTTATGATGGATATTTTTATGAACCAATATCATATGAAATTGATGGGGTTAAAATGGAATGTAAAGAGCTTATTACATTACCATTTTATAAAACAGACAAAATGTGGTATTGTTCAGAATTATTAGGGAGAGCACAAAGAGACCTGTCATCAGAAGTGTTAGAAAAATATGATAAATTTCGTAACACGGGCATTTCAGATAAAAAAATGACAAAATCAGTTGTGAATGCTTTTTACTATTTGAATTCAGAAAATTATGGAAAGATAAATGTAAATCATAGACTATCTTTATTATTGAATATTGCAGATGGTTTCATAATAAACACTTATAAAGAGACAAATAATGTAAAAGGTAGTTATGATATATTTTTTAAGAAAATAGTAAATAGTCAGAAGTTACAACAAGGAATTTCTTTGCTTGGAATAGATGGAGAAAAATATAAGGGGTTATTATCTCAAGAAAGACATACATTTTATCATTATATATATTCAAAAAATAGTTTGGCTGCGTTAATTCATGACTCCGAAGATAAAATTACAGATTATGCAAATTGGTATTTTGTATATGTACTTGAACTTGTAATTAGAGTAAACTTTTTAAAAGTGTCTGGTGTTGTGTTAAATCAGGAAGCTGTGGATTACGCATTAGAGTCGATAAATGATTGGATTATATATGAAAATAATCTTGACAAAGACTGTATAACACATCGTTATCAGATGGCTCAAGAATTGAAACGAATGGGAATTACTATGAAATAGATATTTAGGTTATTAAATTTTATTCAAAAAATGAAATGAGGTATGCAAGATGGCAAACAATAGAGATGATTTTTCCTTGGCTACGAAGGAGTTGCTTGCAAATCGAGTAGGCAGAAGATGTAGCAATCCGAAATGTCAAAAACTAACTTGTGCTGCAAATACTGATCCAGATAAAATTACAAATATTGGTGTAGCTGCCATATTTGTGCCGCAGCAAAGGGTGGTCCAAGATATGATGAAAGTATGACACCAGAAGAACGAAAGTCTTCTGAGAATGGAATATGGCTATGCCAGTCTTGCTCAAAGTTAATAGATACAGATACCACTCGTTATTCAAAAGCAGTTCTTTTAGAGTGGAAAAAGGCTGCAGAATTATCAGCACTTTCAGAGATTGAAAAGATTTCGCCAATACAATCTATGGAAGAGGATAAAGCGATTATCAAATTCTTTGTTCAATGTTTTGATCGTCCAGCTTTTCAAGATGACATTTATCAGGAAGGTCGAATGGAGGATTTTGATAAAGCCATCGAAGATACTCTTATCGCATTGAATACAGGGGTTATGCGTACCAGAGATGGTGAGAAACTAAAACAAGCGGAAGGAAAATCGGCGATTCAAAATCCAATATGGCGTAAAAAACTCGATACAATTGCAGATATGCTTAATGATATCCGTAGACGATTAAAGGTGGCTGAAGCAGAGCATACATATACAAAATATGGTTCAGGACAGGATGTTTTTTATTGTTTTTCAGATAGAGAACTCGGTGAGTGGTTTAATCTTACAAGAGAAGAAATATTGAAAATCTTATCTTCTATTTGTAGGGAGGCTGGATTGCGTGAATTACATTTTCCTTGCAGAAGGTATAAATGGTAAAAGAGAAGGAGAGGGGTATAGTCATCATAGGCTATATCCCTCAAAATCATTTCTCTACTAACGTTTTATAAACTCTACTTGATTTGTTTGCATCTATTTATCAAAGCCTTTTGCGGATTTATAGCATTTATTTAACACCCAGCCGTTATTTTGAAGAAAAAGTGCTGAAATACCTGATAAAATCGTAAAAAAAGCGAAAGAAAATTGCCTGCAACTACTTGACACAAGAGGGCATCTGCGCACATCCTGATTTTGGAAAACGGATATTGGAATTCAGGGATTTTGTACATCGAAAGGAGCAGATGTATGATGACAGCGGTCACGGAACACATGTGGCCGGAATTTTGGCGGGCGACGGGCGGCTTTCCGGCGGAACCTACGCGGGAATAGCGCCGAAAGCCTCCTTGCTGATTGCAAAGGTACTGGATCAGGATGGAAACGGAAGTGTGGAGAGTGTTCTGGAAGGAATGCGCTGGGTACTGTCTATGCGGAAAAAATATCCCATCCGGGTCGTCAATATTTCTGTAGGAGCAAAGCCTAATCTGGAACAGAGGCAGAAAAAACGACTGATACTCGGTGCGGAATCTCTATGGGATGCAGGAATTGCGGTGGTGGCGTCTGCGGGAAATGACGGTCCGGAAAGAGGCAGTATTGCTTCACCGGGAGACAGCAGAAAGATCATCACAGTAGGCGCTTATGAGGAAATCAGGCGGGGCAGGACACGTATGGGACAGCGGTGGAAATATTCCGGAAGAGGACCATCCGATACGTGCATTGTAAAACCGGATCTTGTGGCGCCGGGACTTGGGATCATAAGCTGTGGCAGAATTGACAAAGAAAAGAAAGCTTATGTGGAGAAAAGCGGCACATCCATGGCAGCACCGATCGTATCAGGTGCGGTTGCATGTCTGCTGTCAGAATATCCGGACATGACCAATGTAGAAGTGAAACTGAAGCTGAGGGAGTCCTGCATTTCGCTGGACGAAGAAGGAACCGGGTGGGGTCTCCTTAATATAGGGGAGCTTTTGTAAGCGCGAATGGCAAAGAAAGAAGGTGTCAAGAAAAAGTACTTGACACCTCTTTTTTTTTGAGTTATGATAGCAAAGGTGATTTGAGTGAATGATATTTTAGAACAGGCATTGTTATACGACTTTTACGGTGAACTTCTTACCAGTCACCAGAAAGAGATTTATGAACAGTTTGTACTGGAAGATTTATCTTTGAGTGAGATTGCAGGTGAGGCAGGCATCAGCCGCCAGGGAGTGCATGACCTGATCAAGCGGTGTCAGAAGGCTCTGGAAGGCTATGAGGAGAAGCTGCATCTGGTAGAAAAATTTCTTTCTATCAAGGAGAAGGTTCACGAGATCGACAGTGTGCTGGATGCTTATGAATCCGGTGCCGGAAATCAGAAACCGCAAGAGATGATAGAGAAGATCCGGAAGATATCGGATACAATTATAGAGGAGTTATAGCATGGCATTTGACAGTTTAACAGAAAAACTTCAAAACGTATTTAAGAATCTCCGAAGCAAAGGTCGTCTGACGGAAGATGATGTAAAGGCGGCACTGAAAGAAGTGAAGATGGCACTTCTGGAGGCGGATGTAAACTTTAAAGTCGTAAAGAAGTTTGTAAAAGATGTGCAGGAGCGAGCAGTCGGACAGGATGTGATGAACGGACTGAATCCGGGACAGATGGTGATCAAGATCGTAAATGAAGAACTTGTAAATCTGATGGGTTCTGAGACGACGGAGATCAAATTGCAGCCGGGAAGTGCAATCACGGTGATCATGATGGCAGGACTTCAGGGTGCAGGTAAGACCACGACTACTGCAAAGCTGGCAGGCAAGTACAAGCTGAAAGGCAAGAAACCACTGCTTGTTGCGTGTGATGTGTATCGTCCGGCAGCGATTAAACAGCTGCAGATCAACGGAGAGAAGCAGGGCGTGGAAGTATTCTCCATGGGAGATAAAAACAAGCCTGCTGATATCGCAAAAGCGGCGCTTGAGCATGCGCGCAAGAATGGAAATAACATCGTGATTCTGGATACAGCGGGACGTCTTCACATTGATGAAGATATGATGGCAGAGCTTCAGGAGATCAAAGGAACAGTGGATGTGCATCAGACGATTTTAGTTGTGGATGCGATGACCGGACAGGATGCGGTCAATGTGGCCGGAAGTTTCAATGATAAGATTGGGATTGACGGTGTGATCGTGACAAAGCTGGACGGCGATACAAGAGGCGGTGCTGCACTTTCGATCAAGGCAGTGACCGGATGCCCGATTCTTTATGTGGGTATGGGAGAGAAGCTCTCAGATCTGGAGCAGTTCTATCCGGATCGAATGGCATCCCGTATTCTTGGAATGGGAGATGTTCTGACACTGATTGAGAAAGCCGGGGCTGAGCTGGATGAAGAGAAAGCACAGCAGATGGCAGAGAAGATGAAAAAAGCCCAGTTTGATTTTGAAGATTATCTGGAAAGTATGAACCAGATGAAGAAAATGGGCGGATTATCCAGTGTTCTCGGTATGATGCCGGGACTCGGAGGCATGGGGGCAAAGATGCCGGAACTTGACTCCGAAGAAAATGAAAAGAAGATGGCAAGGATGGAGGCCATGATCCAGTCAATGACAGTAGAGGAAAGACAGAACCCGGATCTTTTGAATCCATCCAGAAAACACCGTATTGCAAGAGGCGCTGGTGTAGATATTTCCGAAGTCAACCGTATGGTAAAGCAGTTTAACGAATCCAGAAAACTGATGAAGCGACTTCCGGGACTGATGGGTAAAGGTGGTAAAAAAGGCAGATTTAAGCTTCCTTTTTAGCACATAGATAACAAAAAAGAAAAATATTAAGAAGAGGTGAAAGAAATGGCAGTAAAAATCAGATTAAAAAGAATGGGACAGAAGAAAGCTCCTTTCTATAGAATCGTTGTAGCGGATGCGAGAGCACCAAGAGATGGAAAGTTCATTGAGGAGATCGGAACATACGATCCAAATCAGAACCCAAGCGTATTCAAAGTAGATGAAGAAGCAGCTAAAAAATGGCTGAACAACGGAGCTCAGCCTACAGAAGTTGTAGGAAAGATCTTTAAGGCAGCTGGAATCGAAAAATAAGCTGTTTCGCGGAGGTGCGCGTAAATGAAAGAGTTAGTTGAAGTGATTGCGAAAGCATTAGTAGACGATCCGGACAGCGTTGCAGTTTCTGAGAGACAGGACGGCAGAACTACGGTTATTGAAGTACGTGTCGCTGACAGTGACATGGGAAAAGTGATCGGAAAACAGGGGCGCATTGCAAAAGCGATCCGTTCTGTTGTAAAAGCAGCAGCGGCAAAGGAAGATAAGAAAGTTGTTGTTGATATCATACAGTAACTTGACAAAAAGGGGACAGGCTTTGGATCAAAGCAGCTGCCCCCTTTCTTTTTCGCAGAGAGGATAGGAGAAGAGCATGGAACAGTTTTTACAGGTAGGTGTGATCTCATCCACACATGGAATCCGCGGGGAAGTCAAAGTATTTCCGACCACGGATGATCCAAACAGGTTTAAAAAGCTCAAAAAAGTGATTCTGGAGACAAAGAAAGAGAAGCTTTCGCTGGAAGTCCAGGGAGTGAAATTTTTTAAACAGTTTGTCATCGTGAAATTCAAAGGGATTGACAACATCAATGATATCGAACAGTACAAAGGCTGTTCTCTTTTTGTCAGCCGTGAGGATGCAGTTGCACTGGAGGAAGACGAATATTTTATTGCTGATCTGATCGGGATGGAAGTTTACACGGATGAGAATCCCGAGGAACTTTTCGGGACATTAAAAGATGTGATCGAAACCGGGGCGAATGAAGTGTATCTTGTAGAGTCAAAAACACATGGGGAAGTGCTGATCCCGGCAATCCGCCAGTGTATTCTTTCCGTGGATGTAAAAGCGCAGAAAATGCAGGTGCATCTGCTGAACGGATTGCTGGATCAATGATTTCAATGAAAGAAAGTGCAGGACAGATACGATGAATTTTCATATTTTGACATTATTTCCGGACATGGTCATGCAGGGACTGGGTACCAGTATCATCGGAAGAGCGGTAAACAACGGGCTGCTTTCCATTGAGGCGGTCAATATCCGGGATTACGCGTTTAACAAACATCAAAGCGTGGATGATTATCCATATGGAGGCGGAGCAGGTATGCTGATGCAGGCAGAACCTGTTTATCAGGCATATGAGGCGATCGCAGAAAAAGTGAAAAAGAAGCCGCGTGTCGTGTATCTTTCTCCACAGGGAGCGACTTTTTCCCAGACTATGGCAGAAGAACTGGCAAAAGAAGAAGAACTGGTGCTGCTCTGCGGGCACTATGAAGGAATCGATGAACGTGTTCTGGAGGAAATTGTGACAGATTATGTTTCTATCGGAGATTATGTGCTCACAGGCGGAGAATTGCCGGCCATGGTCATGGTGGATGCGATTTCCCGTCTGATTCCGGGTGTGCTGCACAATGATGTATCCGCAGAATTTGAATCTTTTCAGGATGATCTGCTGGAATATCCGCAGTATTCGAGACCCGAGGAATGGCATGGGAAAAAAGTTCCGCCGATTCTTCTGTCCGGACATCACGCCAATATTGAAAAGTGGAGAAGAGAGCAGTCGATCATCCGGACAAAGGAGAGAAGACCGGATCTTTTGGAAAAGTGCATGAAAAGCGGAGTTCTGGATAAGAAAGAAATGAAGTTTTTGCAGGAACTTTTGGCAAAAGATGAGGAAAATGCTTGAAACTATTTACAAAATATGATAGAATAAAACAGTTGTGAAAAGAAGAGATGGTCCTCTGGTACCGAAGTGGTATTAAGAACGTCCAAGATGAAGGAGGAACACAATGAACGAAATTATCAGAAAAATCGAAGCTGAGCAGATGAAAGAAAATGCACCTGAGTTTAACGTTGGTGATACTGTAAAAGTATACGCTAAGATTAAAGAGGGTAACCGTGAAAGAATCCAGGTTTTCGAAGGAACAGTTCTGAAAAAACAGGGTGGCGGAGTAAGAGCTACTTTCACAGTAAGAAAATTCTCTAACGGAATCGGTGTTGAAAAAACATGGCCAATCCACTCTCCACACGTTGAGAAAGTGGAAGTTGTTCGCAGAGGTAAAGTAAGAAGAGCAAAACTGAACTACTTAAGATCACGTATCGGTAAAGCAGCTAAGGTTAAAGAATTAGTAAAATAGTAGGAATGATGAGAGGGACAATTACAGAAGTGTAGATTGTCCCTTTTCTGTTATAAGGAGAATGTATGCGGCACTTAAAGTTTCGAAAAAAGCGAAAAAGAGCGCCACACAAGGCAAAACTGCATTTTCTGAGTGAAAAGATCCATTGGAACAAAAAAGCGGTTGCGCTCTGGATCGCAGAGATTGCAGTCGTCTGTGCACTTGCATTTATACTGGTATTTTATTTTGGACAGCGAGTGAGCAATGCAGGCGATTCGATGCGGCCGGAATTAAAAAACGGAGATGTTGTTCTGGTGAACCGTCTGGTGTATAATGCCATGACTCCGAAAAGAGGAGATATTATTGCGTTTAAGCCAAATGGCAGAGAAAATGCACATTATTATATCAAAAGGATCGTGGGACTGCCGGGAGAGACGGTTCAGATCAAGGATGGAAAAGTATATATTAACGGAAAAGAACAGAAAAAAGATATCTTTGTGTCCGAAATTGAAAAGCCGGGAGTTGCCCAGGATGAGATCACACTTGGTGAGAATGAGTATTTTGTACTGGGAGATCAGGCGTCCAGCAGCGATGACAGCAGGATGGCTGATATCGGAAATGTAAAACGTTCGGAAATTTACGGGAAGATATGGTTTAATACGAGTGTGGGCAGTAATTTTGGATTTGTAAAATAGTGAGGAGGGACAATATGCATTTTCAGTGGTATCCGGGACATATGACAAAGGCAAAACGGATGATGCAGGAGAATATCAAACTGATCGATCTGGTGATCGAACTGGTGGATGCAAGGCTGCCGGTCAGCAGCCGGAATCCGGACATTGATGAGCTCGGAAAAAATAAAGCACGTCTCATTCTTTTAAATAAAGCCGATCTGGCAGAAGAAAAGTGGAATGATGCATGGGCAGAGTATTTTAAGAAGAAAGGATATTCTGTAGTCAAGGTCAATTCAAAGAGAGGCGGGGGGATCAAGTCGATTCAGGGCGTGATTCAGGAAGCCTGTAAAGAGAAGATAGAAAGAGACAGAAAGCGCGGGATCTTAAACCGCCCGGTGCGTGCAATGGTCGTTGGGATTCCGAATGTAGGAAAATCAACGTTTATCAATGCACTGGCAGGAAAAGCCTGTGCCAAGACCGGGAATAAGCCGGGAGTGACAAAAGGAAAACAGTGGATCCGTTTAAATAAAAATGTAGAACTTTTAGATACGCCGGGTATTCTCTGGCCGAAGTTTGAAGACCAGACCGTGGGACTTCGGCTGGCATTTATCGGTTCTATTAAAGATGAGATTCTCAATACAGAAGAGCTGGGAGGCGAGCTGATCCGGTTTCTGGTACAGAGTTATCCGGGTGTATTGCAGGAAAAATATGATGTGAGTGAGTCACAGGATATTTATGCGTGTCTGGAAGAAATTGCGAAGAACAGGCATTGTCTGGTACGAGGCAGTGAGCTGGATATGGAAAAGGCGGCAAGGCTGTTGTTAGATGATTTTAGAAATGGAAGAATTGGAAGAATTACTCTGGAATTCCCTCAGGATTATGAAGAGACAGACGGAGAGTAAAGAGGGGGCAGTCGTAGCATGAAAGAGAAAGATCAGGATAGAAGTATTTTCAAAGAAATTTTAGGATGGCTCGTGTATATTGCGATTTTGCTGGCTGCGGTATATGTTCTGATTACGTATGTGGGACAGCGGACAGAAGTCAGCGGACATTCTATGGAACCGACACTGCAACATGGAGACAATCTGATCGTAGACAAGATCAGTTATCGTTTCAGGGAACCTGAGCGGTATGAGATTATCGTATTCCCTTATCAATATAAGGAAAATACATATTATATCAAACGGATCATCGGACTGCCGGGAGAAACTGTCCAGATTATAGACGGAGAGGTCTATATCAATGGAGAACTGCTGGCGGATGAACATTATGGAAAAGAAGTGATGCTGGATCCGGGGATTGCAGCAGAATCGATCACACTGGGAGACGATGAATATTTTGTTCTGGGTGACAATCGAAATCACAGTTCTGACAGCAGGGATCCGAGTGTAGGCGTGCTGCACAGGAAGGATCTGATCGGGCGAGCCTGGGTGAGGATCTGGCCGTTTAGTGACATTGGGTTTATCCGGCACGATTAAGAGGAAGTAGATTGAGGAAAAGAAATGAAAAGTATCAGTGAGATCAGAACAGAGTTTGAAGCGTGCCGGGGTTCAAGAGCAGAATTGTATGAGATGTATGCGTATGATACAAGGATGGGAGTGCAAAAGCTCATTCAGAAATATCAGAAGCAGGACGAAAAGCTTGCAAATGAAAGACTTCGTTTAAAGCAGATGCGGCAGTATGAAGAAAAGTATAGTCATTGTGACTATATCTGCGGAATTGATGAGGTTGGAAGAGGACCACTGGCAGGTCCGGTTGTGGCAGCGGCGGTAATTCTCCCGAAAGACGCCGAGATTCTATATTTGAATGATTCCAAAAAGCTCTCGGCAAAGCGAAGAGAAGAGCTGTATGATGAGATACAGGAAAAAGCAATTGCAATTGGGATCGGAATGGCGGGACCGGCGCGAATTGATGAGATCAATATTCTTCAGGCAACCTATGAAGCGATGCGTCAGGCAATCGGTCAGCTGTCTGTAGAACCGGAGGTTCTTTTAAATGATGCAGTCACGATCCCGGAGGTTGTGATTCCACAGGTGCCGATCATCAAAGGAGATGCAAAAAGTGTTTCAATTGCGGCCGCAAGTGTAATTGCGAAAGTAACAAGAGACCGTCTGATGGAAGAGTATGATCAGGTACTTGCGGGATACGGGTTTGCTGACAATAAGGGATATGGCTCGGCAGAGCATATCGCAGCACTTCGGAAACTTGGACCGACGCCGATTCACCGCCGTACCTTTATTAAAAATTTTGTCTGAAAAATGTGGTGTTTTCCGGGCGCAGTGTGAAAAGGATGAAACAAAACAACAGAGCTGTCGGCACTGCCTATGAGCAGATTGCCGGCAGATTTTTAGAAAAGAAGGGATTTCAGATCCTGGAGTATAACTACAGGTGTCGGGCAGGGGAGATCGATCTGATTGCCAGGGACAGGGAGTATTTGGTATTCTGTGAAGTGAAATACCGGCGAACAAAAAGTGCGGGCAGTGCGCTGGAAGCAGTGGATACAAAAAAGCAGAAACGATTGTACCGATGCGCTCAGCAATATGTGGCGGCACATAAAATACCCGATGCTGCGGCAAGGTTTGATGTAGTTGCAATAGAGGGGAACGAGGTGTGTCACATTGAAAATGCCTTTGAGGGGGCATAGAATATAAAAAGGGGAGTGGAAAAAATGGGATTAGGACTTCGTTATAAGAATGAAGAACAGATTTTTCAGGAACAATATACAGAACCACCATACCTGGAATATCCGATGTTTCGAGAGACAGGGATTGTAAAGCATGGATTTTCTACAAGGATAGGAGGCGTCAGCAAAGGCTGTTTTTCTTCATTGAATTTAAGTTTCACAAGAGGGGATGAAGAAGAGGCTGTTCGTGAAAATTTCCGAAGGATCGGATCAGCGATGGGAATCCGATGTGAGGATATGGTGTTTACTCACCAGACACATACGACCAATGTGCGGGTAGTGACAGAAGCAGACAAAGGCTGCGGGATCGTAAAACCTAGGACCTACTCGGATGTAGATGGTCTGGTGACTGACATTCCGGGAATTTGTCTGGTAACATTTTATGCGGACTGCGTTCCTTTGTATTTTGTGGATCCGGTAAAGAAAGTGATCGGACTGAGTCATTCCGGATGGAGAGGAACCGTAGGAAAGATCGGAAAGGTGACTGTGGAAACGATGTGCAGAGAATTTAAAAGCAGACCGGAGGATATTCTCGCAGCGGTCGGACCGTCAATCTGTCAGGACTGCTATGAGGTCAGTGAAGATGTGATCCGGCAGTTTCAGAAAAATTTTCCGGAAGACTGCTGGGATGCGTTGTTTTATCAAAAAGAAAATCAGAAGTACCAGCTGAATCTGTGGAAAGCCAATGAACTGATCTTTTATGAGGCAGGGATTTTGCCGGAGCATATTGCAGTGACCAATCTGTGTACGCATTGTAACAGTGAGATTCTATATTCTCACAGACAGGCAGGAGATGCCAGAGGAAATCTCTGTGCGTTTCTGGCATTAAATCAGGAGGTGTAAGAGTGACATTTTTAGCAACAGAGGAAATCCAGGATGTAGTACAGTCCCCGGAAGAAGTGGCAAAAGATGTAAACCAGTTTGTACAGTGGTTTGAGGATCAGATTCCAACCTTGATCTCTTTCGGGATTAAGGTTGTGCTTGCAATCGTATTTTTCTTTATCGGAAGAGCGGTGATCCATGGAATCCAGAAGATGGTGAAGCATTCCATGCAGCGGGCAAATGCGGATACAGGAGTGATCCAGTTTGTTGAATCATTTTTGAAATTTGGTCTGTATGCACTGCTTTTGTTTATGATCGCAACAAATTTTGGAATTGAGACATCCTCGGTTGCGGCGCTGATCGCATCCGGAGGTGTGGCAATCGGTCTCGCGCTGCAGGGGAGTCTTTCGAACTTTGCGGGAGGCGTACTGATCCTGCTTTTGAAACCGTTTGTAGTAGGTGACTACATCATTGTTGCCAATGATGGAACAGAAGGAACGGTAAAAGTCATCCAGATCTTCTATACAAAGCTGACAACGGTAGATAATAAGACGATCGTGATTCCAAATGGAACGCTTTCCAACAGCAGTCTGACGAATGTTACGGCAAGACCGGAACGGCAGTTGGATTTAAAAGTAGGGATCGCCTATGATGCAGATCTGAAAAAAGCAAAAGATCTGATCGAAACGCTGTTAAAACAGGATGATTCCATTATTCAGGACGAGGATATCAAGGTGTTTGTCGATTCTCTGGCTGACAGTTCTGTTATACTGGGACTGCGCGCATGGGTGAAGACAGAGGAGTACTGGAGTACAAGATGGAGACTTCTGGAAGAAATCAAGCTGATATTTGATGAAGAAGGTATTGAGATACCGTTCAATCAGCTGACTGTGCATATGGCGGAAAAATAATAAAAGAATATTGAGTAAAAGTAACAGAAAAAGAGAGCTGGAAAAGAAAAGCTCTCTTTTTTATGCAAAAAACGTAAAAAACAAAGAAAAAACAAATAAAATATGGAAGTTTTGCTGGAATAAGAGTATACTGAAAACGTAAATATGCTTAGGGGATATAACTGTACAGAAGTTATAAAAAATGAGAAAGGAGTCAATGAAGCAAGGAACAAAACAAAAACAGGAGGAAATGAAGGTATGAAAAAAGAGAGAAAAAAAGTGTTGCTTGTATGGGTCATGACACTGGCAATGCTTTTTGGTGTTCTGCAGCCGGCAGTGGGGATGAATGAAGTGCGGGCAGAAGAAGGAACAGTATCGGAACAAAACGAAGTGGGTGTGAAATACGAAGCACTTCCAAAGGAACCGATGAAAACAAGTGCAATTGCAAGTTCTTATCAGGATTCGGCTCAATGGGGAGACGGAAACGCATCACTTGCATTTGACGGAGATGTCAACAAAGGATGGCACAGTCAGTATGATTCCAAGACAGGACCTCACTGGATCCAGTGGTCGCTTGGAGGAGTTCACAACATAGGACGAATTGCTTATCAGGTAAAAGGGACTGGTGCCAACGGAAGATTTAAAGAAATTAAAGTCGAAGTTAAAAACGGAGAAGCTGACTGGCAGACAGTTAAGGAGGAGACACTTGCAGATGTTGGACAGGGCGGTTCCTGTAATATCGATTTTGATGCAGTAGAAGCTACAGATGTAAAGATTACGATCAAGAGTTCGTATAATACATACGAGAGCGGGGTACTGGCATCTGCCGGTGAATTGGAAGTATACAAGGTTGTACAGGAAGTTCTCCAGGGAACAGTCAATGCAAAAATTAATGGTGTAGAAGTGGGCGGAGAGAGTCTGTCAGATGTGATCACAAAGTCCGGTGTGACAGATGAGATTACATCCATTGAATTTGTATCGGGAACAGTGACATCAGAAGATCTGGCATTGTTAAAGGCGAAAGAAAAAGGAATTTTCAAAACCATTGAGACATTCAAATTAAATTTGAGTGATACATTGAAATTTGTGGATAAGAATGGAAAGAACAGCAAGGTGCTCCCGAATTCTGCATTTTATAATTTCTGGGCACTTCATACAGTAGAATTGGGCGGATTTGAGGAGATTGGAAGTCAGGCATTTGAAAATACTTCCTCTTTGGTATCTGTTTCTATTCCGAATGCTGTAAAAATTCAGAATAGGGCTTTCTACAATGGAAAAAAGATTAAAGAGTTGAATTTGGATCATGTGAAAGAAATTGAGACAGAGGCATTTTATCAGTGTAATGCGCTGACAGCACTGAATGTACCAAAAGTTTTGAAAATTGGAGAAAAGGCATTTTACGGCTCTAAGAATCTGAAAGAACTTCAGCTTCCGGCAACACTGGAAACCTTGGGAGACAGTGCATTTGCTGTAGAGCAGAAAAACAGAAGAAAGCTGAATGTGACAAGTGAAAGAGTAACTCCTCCCGTGGTCACACCGGGGAAAAACAATCCGTTTGCGTATGCAGTGAATTCAACGCTGACTGTACCGGCAGAGGCTCGGGAAGCGTATGTCAATGCAGAGCGTTGGGGTGATCCAAAGAATTACAAATGGTGTTCTCTGCAGTTGGAAAAAGATATGACAGCAACGGACACTTATTACATTACCTATCATTGGGAAGATCAGGATAATCTGGCAGGTGTGAGACCGAATAGTGTTGCTCCAACTTTGATTGATGAGAGCAGTGCTTCTTATGGAGCGGATACACAGTATAGAAATGTAACGATTCAGCCGGGACCGGTAGGCCAGGATTATCAGTATGAATTTACAAAGGTTCCGAGGTACAATAAGCGCGGTGAGCCAGCAAAATGGAAGTTAAATCCGGGCAGTTACAGTACAAATTATGAGATCAAGACAGAAAAAACAGGAGATTATGAATTCAAAGCTACTTATACTCTGCGGACAAGAAAACAAGATAAAACAGTCAGTGTCAACTGGGTGGGAGGAGATGCAGAAAACAGACCTGAAATCAAGGTACAGATGAAACGCCAGAAATGGTCCAATACAAGTGCTTATGATGAGGGAGAAGAGATCACTTTAAATATGCAAAATAACTATACTCACACATGGGAGAACATGGTAGAGTATGAGTCCGGAAAAGACAAATATCCATACTATCCGATTTATAGTATTGAGGAAATCAGAGCTGTTGATGGATATGAAGTAACTTACAGTGTGGAGAAGAATGATAAAGATGTATATCCGTTTGATGAAACCGGCAATATTGTGATTACTTGTACAGGAGAAGCAATCCCGGAAGATGTTGTAAAAGTGAATATCAATAAGGAAAGAGAAGCAGGAGGAACCAGTCTGGAGGATGCAGTTGCAAAAGCAGGCATCACGGCAGATCAGGTGACTTCTCTGGAGTTTGTATCAGGTAAGGTGACAGCGGGGGATCTGGAGTACATCCAGAAAAATGTAAATCAGATCCAGGAATTTAAATGTAATCTGAAAAATGGTCTGACATATGAAGATAAGAAGGGGGCGCAGTCAACCGTATTTCCGGGATGGACGTTCTCAGAAAAAGCCAGTCTGACTACAGTTGAATTAGGCGGATTTACAGATATTGGAAGTTATGCATTTTGGAAGACAAAAAATCTGACATCTGTAAAAATCGAAGATGCACAGATAATCAAAGCGTCTGCTTTTTCCGGAGCAGAGAAACTGACAGAGGTTAATATACCAAATGTAACGAAGATTTCTCAGTGGGGATTTAGCAAATGTAGAAATCTGGTAACAGTCAATATGCCGAAAGTGGAAAAAATCGGACCGGGGGCATTTCTTGCTTCAGGATACTTAAATATTACACTGCCGGCAAGTTTGAAATCTATCAGCGGCGCCGCATTTGGAGTTGCAGAATCTTATGGACAGCCTGGAGAGAAAGTGGAGTTCCATGTAGTGATGGAAGGTGCGACACCTCCAACGGTAGAGCCAGAGCATAACGAGAATTCGCCATTTAAGGATGCAGCACAGACTTCTACGCTGGAAGTTCCAGAGGGCAGTGAGGATACTTATCTGAAGTCTGAATTTGGAGATGAGGAAAAAGGAACATGGTGCAATCTGCCATTAAAAGGTATCAGTACAGATGCTACGGTTACCTTTGATGTTAATGGAACACTGACAACAGAAAAAATTCCAGTTGGAGAAATGATCGGTGACAAACTCCCGGAAAATCCAGAGAAAAATGGATTTGTCTTTACAGGATGGAATACTGCAAAAGATGGAAGTGGTCAGGAAGTCACGGACCAGACAGTGGTGGAAGGAGATATGACAGTATTTGCAGTGTTTGATGATCTGAAAGCAACAGATACGTGGACACTCGTATATCACTGGGAAGATCAGGACAATCTGGCAGGTGTGAGACCAGCACTTCTGACACCAAGACTGATCGATGAGAGCAGTTCTGCTCATGCTGCAGATACACAGGGAAATAATGTCACATTCTCCCCGGGACCTGCACCTCAGGACTATGTATATACGTTTGAAAAGGTTCCGCGCTATAACAAGGTCGGTGAAAAAGCCCAGTGGAGAGTCAGCCCGGGAACTCCTGCTAAAAATTATAAGATTACATTAGAAGAGGCAGGAGAACGCGCGTATAAAGCAACCTATGCATTAAATGTCAGAAAACAAGACAAGACTGTCAAAGTAGAATGGGCAGGCGGTGATGAAGCAAACCGTCCGGAAATTAAAGTAAGTTTTGTGAAACGCGGATTTATCAATGACTGGGTAACTGAAATCGAAGAAGTTGTCTTGAATGAAGAAAATGGATATACCCATACATGGAAAGATATGGTCGAATATGAGTCCGGAAAAGAAGAATATCCATATTATCCAATTTATAGTATTGAAGCAATCGAGACGATTGACGGATATGAAACTACTTATAGTGTTGAGAAGATGAAAGATGAGGATGTATATCCGTTTGACGAAAATGGTCAGCTGGTAATCACGAATACGGCTATCGACAAACAGGCGCCGAATGTAAGTGTTAAGGGTGAAGGAAATGGTGACCGCTTCCGCAAGATCACGGGAATTGCTGTACATGATACAGAGGGAGTCAAGGAACTCAAAGTCAATAATACAATCACAGTCATCAACAGCAAATACAAATATCTCACAGATATCGAAAAACTCGGTGTAAAAGAAGGCGAAAACACAGCAGTTGTAACAGACAATGCAGGCAATGCGAAATCCGTGACATTCTACTATGACACAACTGCACCTACATTTAACTGGATCGTAGACAACAAGACACAGGCACAGTCCAAAGAAGTCCGTCTGGAAACAAGTGAAGAAATTCAGCTGCCGGATGAAGGATGGTCACTTAAGGGTGAAGAGAATGGCGTATTTGTTTACGTGAAGACATTCTATGCAAACTGGAAAGATAAAAACTTTACCGTAACAGACCTTGCAGGAAATGTATCAGAGCCACAGTTTGTAGAAGTAAAACGGATCGATAATTCGAGACCAATAGTTGTGGAACTGACACAGGATATTACAGACTGGACAAACAAAGACGTGACAGTGACAATTAAGACATCTACAGATTGTGTGGCACCGGAAGGATGGAAACAGGTTAATAAGAGAACATTCACAAAGGTATTTAATGCAAACGGAGAGTACAGTGTGACGCTGACAAGTGTGACAGGAGTGACAGGAGATGCTCATCTATTCAGTATCACCAATATTGACAAAGAAGCACCGGTTATTGATTATGCAGCTATCGAGGCAGCAAACGGATACAGAAAAGAGATCCCGGTCAATGAGGGTGAAGAGTATACCGAAGAAAAGTTGGTCGAGATGTTCACAAAACCAGAGTGGGTAAGTGACAATTCTGGGACAGCAACATTTAAGGTTGACAAATGGGGATTGGAACACGGTCTGGATGGATATCAGCCATTTACATCCAAGACACCTGGTGAATATAAAGTTCGCTTCTATGCATACGATGCAGCTGGAAACAACAGCAGTTTTGATGTTTATGTGAAAGTATTAGAGCCGGAAGTAGAAGAACGCACGACAACAGTAAGTTATACGGTATTTATTGACGGCCGTGTTCGTACCGGACAGTGGACACATACAGGAACTGAGACGGGAGAATTTAGATTTGATCTGTCTATGGTAAAAGAAGATCTGCCGGCAAGCTATGAACTGGAAGAGGGAGAAGAAGGGTATCGGATGCTGCAGTATGGTGATACGACTTCTGTAACGTTCTACCTTACAAGATAGGAAATCTGCAGTATTATTTTGCAGAAGATAACAAACCCGGATGAAAAGGAAAAGATTTCCGATTCATCCGGGCTCTTTTTTCTATCAGCTTTTGCAACTGAGATTGTTTTATGGTATCCTATAGAATGTATGCAGGGATGAAAATCTCTTTGATCAGGAGGAACAGTTATGATTTTAAAACAGTTATTGGAACGTTTGGAATATGAAGTAGTACAGGGGAGTGACAAGATCGAAATTACAACATTGATCAATGACTCCCGTAAAGTAGAAGAAGGATCTGTGTTTGTATGCATCAGCGGCGCTGTCTCAGACGGACATCAGTATGTAGCTGATGTGGCAAAAAAAGGAGCAAAAGCCGTGATCGTGCAGCAGGATGTAGAGGCACCGGCGGGAATGACTGTGATCCGTGTGGAAGACACAAGGTACGCACTCGCACTTGCTTCTGCCGCTTATTTCGGCTATCCGGCAGAGAAGCTGCACATTATTGGAATTACAGGGACAAAAGGAAAGACGACCACGACCTATATGATCAAATCCATTCTGGAGGGAGTCGGACATAAAGTAGGACTGATCGGAACCATTGAGGCCATTATCGGAGAGGAAGTGATTCCGGCAGCGAATACGACACCGGAATCTTATACCATTCATCAGTATTTTGCCAAAATGGTGGAAGCCGGCTGTGACAGCGTGGTCATGGAGGTGTCATCCCAGGGACTGATGCTGCACCGGACAGCAGGGATTCCGTTTGAAATCGGGATTTTCACAAATCTTGGAAAAGATCATATCGGACCGAATGAACACAAGGATTTTGAAGATTATAAAAGATGCAAAGGCTTACTGTTCCAGCAGTGCAGGGTTGGAATTGCCAATGCAGATGACAGGTATTTTAAGGATGTATTTAAAAATGCTACATGTAAAGTGGAGACATTTGGTTTCTGCAAAGAGGCGGATCTGCGGGCTGAAGATGTAAATCTGGTGTCCAGACCGGGATATCTCGGTGTGGCATATCATGTGGCAGGAGTCATGGATTTTGATGTGGAGATTGATGTACCGGGAACATTCAGTGTTTACAATTCACTGACAGCGATTGCAGTGTGCAGACACTTTGATGTGCCGAAAGAGCACATTCAGGCGGCTTTGAAAAAGGCGAAGGTTAAGGGCAGAATCGAGATGGTGAAAGTGTCTGATGAATTCACTCTGATGATCGACTATGCACACAATGCCATGAGTCTGGAGAGTCTTTTGACCACGTTAAAAGAATATCATCCAAAACGTCTGGTATGTCTGTTCGGATGCGGTGGAAACCGTTCCAGAGACCGACGCTTTGAGATGGGAGAAGTGTCCGGCCGTCTGGCAGATCTGACGATCATCACTTCCGATAATCCGAGATTTGAAGAGCCGCAGGCGATCATCGATGACATCACAGTGGGAATCGAAAAGACGGACGGAGCGTATGTGGAAATCATAGACAGGAAAGAAGCCATCCGTTATGCGATCACACACGGGCAGACCGGGGATGTGATCGTGCTTGCAGGAAAAGGGCATGAAGATTACCAGGAGATCGAAGGTGTGAAGCATCCGATGGATGAGCGGGTTCTGATTGCGGAGATCTTAACAGAACTGGAAGAGGAACAGAAAAAATAAGCAGGGGAAATGGATTGTTTGCAGATATTATTGTAGATATAAAACATGAAAAACTGGATCGGATCTTTCAATATCGAATTCCGGAGTGGTTAAAAGAAGAGCTGAATGTGGGAATGGAGGTTGTGATTCCGTTTGGGAAAGGCAACCGGCAGACGAAAGGCTATGTGGTAGGAATTTCAGAGACTTGCGACTATGATCTTTCCAAAGTCAAGGAGATCGAAGATATTTCCAGAAATAGTGTAGAGATCGAGGCGAAGCTGATCGCGCTGGCGGCATGGATGAAAGAACATTATGGCGGAACGATGATCCAGGCACTCAAGACGGTATTGCCGATCAAACAAAAAGAGAATGCCAAGATCAAAAAGTATGTCCGTCTGCTGCTTGGCAAAGAACGGGCAGAAGCGCAGCTGCATTATTATCAGCAGAAGAATCAGAAGGCGAGAGCAAGACTTCTGGAAGCACTTCTGGAGGATCCGGTCATTGAATACGAACTGATTACGAAAAAACTGAATATTACGCGCAGTGTCGTCAATGCATTGGAAGAACAGCAGGTGGCAGTTCTGGAATCAGAGCAGGTGTTTCGAAATCCGGTGAAAGAAAAAGAGCAGAGAGCAAAAACTCTTGTGTTTACGGCAGAGCAGGAGCATGCGATCGAGTGCTTCTGGCAGGAGTACAGCAGAGATGTGCGGGCAGCTTATTTGTTGTACGGTGTGACCGGCAGTGGAAAAACGGAAGTTTATATTGAGATGATCCGCCGGGTGGTCAGTGAGGGAAAACAGGCGATTGTCCTGATTCCTGAGATTGCACTGACGTATCAGACAGTGATGCGGTTTTACCGGCGTTTTGGAAATCGGGTATCCATCTTAAATTCCAGAATGTCTGCCGGAGAGCGTTATGATCAGTTGATGCGGGCAAAAGCGGGAGAGATCGACGTGATGATCGGCCCGCGGTCCGCCTTGTTTACACCATTTCCGGAGCTGGGGCTGATCGTTATTGATGAGGAACATGAAACAACTTATAAAAGTGAACAGATACCAAGATATCATGCCAGAGAGACTGCCATAGAGCGGGCAAATCTGGAACATGCCAGCGTAGTACTTGGCTCGGCAACCCCGTCTCTGGAAGCAATGTATCGCTCAAAAAACGGGGAGTACCGCCTGCTGGAATTGAAGAACCGTTCGGGAATGCAAAAGATGGCGAGCGTCTATGTAGCGGATCTCAGGCAGGAGTTAAAAGAAGGCAACCGTTCGATCTTAAGCCGGCATCTGCAGGAGTTGATGGAAGACCGGCTGGAAAAACAAGAACAGATCATGTTGTTTTTAAACAGGAGAGGGTATGCAGGGTTTCTTTCCTGCAGAGAGTGCGGCCATGTGGTAAAGTGTCCGCACTGCGATGTTTCGCTGTCGTATCACAGAAACGGAAAGATGGTCTGTCATTACTGCGGATATGAAGAACCAAGGACACCTGTCTGCCCGGAGTGCGGCTCCAGACATATCGGAGAATTTCGGGCAGGAACACAGCAGATCGAAGACATTGTAAAAGCACAGTTTCCGCAGGCAAGAGTTCTTCGTATGGACATGGACACAACAAGACAGAAAGACGGCCATGAAAAAATCTTGTCTGCATTTGCGAATGGAGAAGCAGATGTACTGGTCGGAACGCAGATGATCGTAAAAGGACACGATTTTCCGAATGTTACGTTAGTTGGTGTGCTGGCGGCAGATATGTCGTTGTATTCAGATGATTATCGTTCCGGGGAGCGCACCTTCCAGCTTTTGACACAGGCGGCAGGGCGAGCCGGACGGGGGCAGAAAGAAGGAGAAGCTGTGATCCAGACCTACACTCCCACGCATTACAGTATCGTAACCGCCGCAGCACAGGATTATGAGGCGTTTTATGAGGAGGAGATCCGGTATCGGCAGATCATGGGATATCCCCCGGTAGAAAATCTGCTTGCAGTTCTGGTAAGCTGTGAGGATGAGGTGCTGTTAGAGACAGGGTGTAAGTATTTAAAAGAGTTTTCGATCCGGATTGCTCCGAAAGAAACTGCGAAGATCATCGGACCTGCAAGTCCGGGAATCGGAAAGATTAATGATGTGTATCGCAAAGTAATCTACATAAAAGATGAAAATTATGATACACTTGTGAGGATAAAGAACGGATTGGAACAATATATTGAAGTAAATCCGGGATATCGCAAGATGCGGATTCAGTTTGATTTCAATCCGATGCATGTTTTTTAAAAGATAACAAAGAATAAATAGAAGGGAACAGTGAAATTATGGCAATCAGAGAAGTCAGGATCATGGGAGATGACATTTTGGAAAAACAGTGCAAACCGGTCACAAAGATGACGATGCGCACAAAAATTTTGATCGAGGATATGCTGGATACGATGTATGAAAAATATGGTGTGGGACTGGCAGCACCTCAGGTGGGAGTCTTGAAGCAGATCGTTGTGATCGATGTGGGAGAAGGCCCGATCGTGCTGATCAACCCGGAGATCATTGAGACATCCGGAGAGCAGACAGGCGAAGAGGGATGCTTAAGCCTGCCGGGCAAATGGGGGATCGTGACAAGACCAAACTATGTGAAGGTACGTGCACTCAATGAAGAAATGGAAGAAGTGGAACTGGAAGGCGAAGGTCTTCTTGCAAGAGCATTCTGTCATGAGATCGATCATCTTGCAGGACATATGTATGTAGAACGTGTGGAGGACGGACTGCATGATGTAGAACCACCGGAAGAGGAGGTAGAATAGATGCGTGTGATTTTTATGGGAACACCGGATTTTTCGGTGGGAACACTGGAAGCGCTGATTGAAGCCGGGCATGAGGTGTGTCTGGCAGTGACGCAGCCGGATAAGCCAAAAGGAAGAGGCAAGGAGATGCAGTTTCCGCCGGTGAAAGAGGCGGCACTTTCTCATGGAATCCCGGTATTTCAGCCGATCAAGGTAAGAGAAGCGGCCTGTGTGGAAGAACTGGCAGGATATAAGGCAGATGTGATCGTAGTGGTCGCTTTCGGACAGATTCTTCCGAAAGCAATTCTGGAACTGACACCATATGGATGTGTCAATGTACATGCGTCTCTGCTTCCGAAATATAGAGGAGCGGCACCGATCCAGTGGGCGATCATTGACGGAGAAGATGTGACAGGTGTGACCACCATGCAGATGGATGAAGGTCTGGATACGGGTGACATGTTGCTTAAGACCGAAGTGCCGATCACGGCAGAAGAGACGGGAGAGAGTCTTCATGACAAATTGTCAAAAGCCGGAGCAGCACTTTGCGTGGAGACATTAAAAGCACTGGAAGAAGGAACCATCGTTCCTCAAAAACAGGGAGAGACTCCTACACATTATGCAAGTATGTTGAACAAAAAAATGGGAAACATCGATTGGAATGCTTCCGCAGAAGCAATCGAGAGACTGATCCGGGGATTAAATTCCTGGCCGAGTGCGTATACACACTGGGAGAATAAAGTGGTGAAGATCTGGAGTGCAAAAGTCTCAAAAGAGCAGACGAAGGCACAGCCGGGAACGGTTACAGATGTGACAAAAGACAGTTTTTCTGTGCAGACAGGAGATGGAACTTTAATCGTACAGGAATTGCAGATTCCGGGAAAGAAGAGAATGAAGACAGATGCATTTTTAAGAGGATATCATCTCGAAGAAGGAACGTTGTTTCATTCATAAATAAAAGGATTGGAGGAAGAGCATGTTTTTTTACTATGATCCTACTTATATATTAGTGATTATCGGAGCCGTAATATGTATGGCAGCTTCGGCGCATGTCAACAGTACCTATCGAAGATATGCACAGGTGCGGAGCCGGTCCGGTATGACAGGGAAGGATGCAGCAGAGCGAATCCTGCATGCAAACGGGATTTATGATGTAACAGTACATCACATTCCGGGCAATCTGACAGATCATTATAATCCGGCAAATAAGACGCTGGGGCTTTCTGATGCAACCTATAACTCAGCATCGGTGGCCGCCATCGGTGTGGCTGCGCATGAATGCGGGCATGCAATCCAGCATGCGAAAGGGTATGCGCCTCTTCAGATCAGAGGTGCTCTGGTACCTGTTGCGAATTTCGGCTCTATGGCAGCCTGGCCGCTGATCATTATCGGATTATTCATGAATGGAAATACAGCAAGTCTGCTGATCAATCTCGGAATTTTGCTGTTTTCGGCTGCAGTGCTGTTTCAGATCGTGACATTGCCGGTAGAATTTAATGCCTCCAGCCGTGCAATCCGTATTTTGGAAACATCCGGAATGTTATATCCGGAAGAATTAAGTCAGACAAAGGCAGTGCTGCGGGCGGCAGCGATGACGTATGTGGCAAGTGCCGCATCTATGATTCTGCAGCTGCTTCGTCTGTTGATCATAAGCGGAGGAAGAAGAGATGACTAAACAGGTGACAGAGAGAGAACTGGTGCTGGCAATCCTGATGGAGGTGACACAGCAGAATGTCTACAGCCATCTTGCATTGAATGCCGTCCTGGAAAAATATCAGTATCTGGAGAAAAAGGAACGCGCATTTATCACGAGAGTGACTGAAGGAACACTGGAGCACATGATCGAACTGGATTATATTTTGAATCAGTTTTCCAAAGTGAAGGTCAACAAGATGAAGCCGGTTATCCGCAATATTTTGAGAAGTGCTGTATATCAGCTGAAGTATATGGACAGCGTGCCGGATTCGGCAGTGTGCAACGAGGCAGTAAAGCTGGCAGTGAAAAAAGGATTCGGCACCCTGCGTGGATTTGTAAACGGAGTGCTCCGCAATGTGGCGCGAGGTCTGGATCAGGTAGAGTATCCCACAGAGGGGATCGAACGGCTGTCTGTTGTGTATTCCATGCCGGAGTGGATTTTAAAATTGTGGAAGAAGACTTATGATCTGGATGTGATCGAATCCATGCTGCAGGCCTTCCAGGAAGAGACACCGGTGACGATCCGGTGTAATCTGGCAAAGACAACGCCGGAAAATCTGAAAGAAAGCCTGCAAAAGGAAGGGGTTACGGTAACGCCGCATCCATATCTGTCCTACGCGTTCTGGATTCAGGACTATGATCATCTTTCAGAGCTGGAAAGTTTTCAAAAGGGAGAGTTTTATGTCCAGGATATCAGTTCCATGCTGGTGGGAGAACTCGCAGATCCAAAGAAAGGGGATCGGGTGATCGATGTCTGTGCGGCACCGGGCGGAAAAGCACTTCATGTTGCAGAAAAACTGCGGGGAACAGGAAGTGTAGAAGCCAGAGATCTAAGCCTGTATAAAGTAGGATTGATCACGGAAAATATCGAGAGAAGCGGTCTTACGAATATTCACGCAGTACAAAAAGATGCGACTGTCTGTGATGCGGATGTAAAAGATGCGGCGGATCTTGTGATTGCAGATCTGCCCTGTTCCGGATTAGGGGTTCTTGCAAAAAAGACAGATTTAAAATATAAAGCAACCGAACAGAGCACCAAAGAGCTGGCAGGACTGCAGAGGGAGATTCTGAAAAATGCTGCGTCCTATGTCCGGCCGGGAGGAACGCTGATCTACAGCACCTGTACGATCAATCCGGCAGAAAATATAGAAAATGTACACTGGTTTTTAAAAGAATTTCCGGAATTTGTACTGGATCCGATCGCGGACAGACTGTGCAGCACTCTTCAGAATAGTGTGGAAGAAGCAGGATGTCTGCAGCTGCTCCCGGGAATTCATAAAAGTGACGGCTTTTTTATTGCCAGATTTGGAAAGAAATAAAAGGATAGAAAAAGGATGAAGAAAGATATTCGCGCATATACATATGAACAATTGGCCGCAGAGATGGAACAGATCGGGGAAAAGAAATTTCGTGCAAAGCAGATTTATGAATGGCTGCATGTAAAGCTTGCTGACAGTTTTGAAGAGATGACGAATCTCTCCAAAGCGCTCCGGGAAAAACTGGAGGCGGAATATGAGATCCTTCCGGTAAAAATGCTGGAGCGTCAGATTTCGAAGATTGACGCAACGAATAAGTTTTTATTTCAGCTTTCTGACGGAAATGTGGTGGAAAGTGTGCTGATGCGCTACAAGCACGGAAATTCCGTCTGCATTTCTTCTCAGGTGGGCTGCCGGATGGGATGCAGATTCTGTGCTTCTACCATCGGTGGGCTGGAGAGAAATCTGTCGCCGTCTGAGATGCTGGGGCAGATTTATCAAATCCAGAAGATCACAGGAGAAAGAGTCTCCAATGTTGTTGTGATGGGAACCGGAGAACCCATGGATAATTATGAGAATTTCCTGACATTTGTCCGTATGCTTACAGATGAACACGGACTGCATATCAGCCAGAGAAATCTCACGGTTTCCACCTGTGGGATCGTGCCGAAGATCCGCGAGCTTGCCATGGAGCATCTGCAGATCACACTGGCACTTTCTCTGCACGGCTCTACTCAGGAAAAGAGAAAGCAGCTCATGCCGGTGGCAAATAAATATGACTTGCAGGAAGTGCTCAAAGCATGTGATTTTTATTTTCAGGAGACAGGAAGAAGGGTGACTTTTGAATACAGCCTTGTTCACGGAGTGAATGACACACAGGAAGATGCAGAGGAACTGATCGGAATCTTAAAATCCCGCAACTGCCATTTGAATCTGATTCCGGTCAATCCGATCAAAGAGCGTGATTTTCAGCAGCCTTCCCGCAAAAATGCGTTGAATTTCAAAAATAAACTTGAAAAAAGCGGAATAAATGTTACTATAAGAAGAGAAATGGGCGCAGATATTGACGGCGCCTGTGGTCAGCTCAGAAGACGCTATGTAAAAACAGAGAATGAGTAAAGGAGAGAGCGTATGAAGACATTTTCCATTACAGATGTTGGGATGGTAAGACAAGTGAATCAAGACTATGTCTATATGACAGACAATTCTCTGGGACCTCTTCCGAATCTGTTTGTTGTAGCAGACGGAATGGGCGGTCATCAGGCAGGTGATTATGCTTCTAAGTATACAGTGGAAGTTTTAAAACGCGAGCTGGAGAATACCAGTGAGCAGGACGTAGAGAGAGCGCTTGTTTCGGCGATCAAGACAGCCAACAGAGAGATCATCAAAAAAGCTTCCGAGGATCCTCATTTAAAGGGGATGGGGACTACGGTAGTACTGGCAACGATCGTCAACCAGATGATGTATTTTGCAAATGTGGGAGACAGCAGGCTGTATCTGATCAATCAGGGTATCGTACAGCTTACAAAAGACCATTCTCTGGTGGAAGAGATGGTACGCCTTGGCGGGATCAAGCCGGAGGAAGCAAAGCATCACCCGGATAAAAATATTATTACGAGAGCAATCGGTGCAAAAGACAGCGTAGAGGTTGATTTTTATGAGCACCGTCTGAAAAAGGGAGACATCATTCTGATGTGTACAGACGGACTCAGCAATATGGTGGAGGATGAAGAGCTGTTCCATATTGTACAGGGGGGCAGAGATATTGTGGAATCTGCACAGTCTCTGGTAGAAACGGCAAAAGAGAACGGTGGTACGGACAATATCGGGATCGTACTGGTAGAGCCGTTCGCAGATGAGGTGAGTATATGTTAAAAGAAGGTATCTTTTTAGGAAAGCGCTATGAGATCCTGGATCGTATCGGTTCCGGCGGTATGGCGGATGTGTATAAGGGCAAAGACCATAAGCTGAACCGGTATGTGGCGATCAAGGTGCTGAAGAGCGATTTTCGCTCAGATGAGACTTTTATCAAAAAGTTCTTAAGCGAAGCTCAGGCAGCAGCAGGTCTGATGCATCCGAACGTAGTCAACGTATATGATGTGGGGCAGGACCGCGGAGTTTATTATATGGTGATGGAGCTTGTGGAAGGCATCACATTAAAAGAATATATCGAGAAAAAAGGCAGACTCTCTGCAAAAGAGACGATCAGCATTTCCATTCAGATGGTGACGGGAATTCAGGCAGCCCACAACCAGCATATCATACATCGGGATATCAAACCGCAGAATATCATTATTTCAAAAGACGGAAAAGTAAAGGTTACAGATTTTGGAATTGCAAGAGCAACGACTTCGTCCAATACGATCAGCACCAGCGTGATGGGATCGGTTCATTACACATCGCCGGAGCAGGCAAGGGGCGGCGTGGTAGATGAAAAAAGTGATATTTATTCTGCCGGTATCAGTATGTATGAAATGGTGACAGGGCATGTTCCGTTTGATGGCGAGTCTACGGTCACTGTGGCGATCAAGCACTTGCAGGAGGAAATTATTTCTCCAATTGTGGAAGTGCCGGATACGCCAAAGAGCCTGGAGAAGATTATTTTAAAATGTACACAGAAGAGTCCTATGTATCGGTATCAGAACTGCGAAGAGCTTTTGCTTGATCTGAAACGGGCACTGGTAGATCCGCAGGGAGGATTTATTTCAAACGGACCAAAAGTGAACAATGTGGATGAGACTGTGGTCATGGATACGCAGGAGATCGCAAGAGTTCAGAATCGGGATTATGACGGTGAGGACTATGATGATCCGGACGAATCCTATGACGACGAGGAGTATGATGATGATTCATACGATCGAAGAAATCGTCGGGAAGATGGCAGAAAAGGCAAAAAAGAAGAAGTCGATCCACAGATGAAAAAGGTCACAAAGATTTTGATGATCGTTGTGGCAGTTATTGTTGCGATCGGAGTGATCTTTGGAATCAGTAAGGCAGTCGGCGGATTCATGCCTGGCAAGGTAGTGACCGAAGAGAAGGAAAAGAAGGTTTCTGTACCGGATATTCGGGGAAAGACGGAAGAAGAGGCAAGAAAAGCACTCACAAAGAAGAACATCGGATATCAGTCAGCAGGTCAGGTCGCTTCAGACAAATATGAAAAAGGCGAGATTGCGGAACAGGATCCAAAACCAGGAGAAAAAGTAAAAGAGAATTCGACGGTCACTGTGAAGATCAGCAGCGGACCGGCAGAAAAAACTGCCAAAGTACCGGATGTAACAGGAAAATCTGAGGCGGATGCACAAAAGCAGCTGGAAGACAAAGGGTTTGTTGTGGCATCTGAGACAGATTACAGCGACAGTGTGCCGCAGGGATATGTGATTTCCACAAATCCGACAGCCGGAACAGAGTGGGCAGAGGGCAATACAGTGACAATGGTTGTCAGCATGGGCAAAGAGAAGATCAGTGTACCGGATGTATCCGGTGCGGATCCGGACAGTGCCCAGACTACGCTGCAGGGGGTGGGACTGACACTTGGAAGTGAAAGCTCCAGTGAGTATAGTGATGAGTATGAGGAAGGCACCATTATCCGGACAGTGCCGGCAGCCGGTGAACAGGTGGAAAAAGGAACGACTGTCAATTATGTCCTGAGCAAAGGCAAGAAGACAGAGACTGTAGAAGTACCGACTCTCTCCGGTCTGACAAGAAGTCAGGCAGAAGCAAAGCTTTCCGGATTAGGTCTGACAGCGAATGTGACAGAATCTTATGATTCTACTGTTACAAAAGGATATGTAATCAGTCAGTCTGTGACACCTGGAAGTCAGATCGAAAAAGGGTCAACAGTTGATATTGTGGTCAGTCTCGGACCGGAAAATGTGACACCGGATCCGCCGACAGACGGAGATAACAATAATGGAAATGACAGCGGATCAAACGGTGGTTCATCGTCAGGAGCGAACCACTGACAGCAGAGGAAATTATGCAGGGAAAAATAATCAAGGGAATTGCCGGATTCTACTACGTAAACGTAGTAGAATCCGGTGTTTATGAGTGTAAGGCAAAAGGCGTGTTCCGAAAAGAGAAGATCAAGCCTTTAGTAGGGGACAATGTCCGAATAGAAATACTGGATGAAGAAAATAAGACAGGGAATATTGTGGAGATTTTTCCCAGAAAGAATGAGCTGATCCGTCCGGCAGTGGCAAACATCGATCAGGCACTGGTGGTGTTCGCAGTGACAAAGCCGACGCCGCATTTCAATCTTCTGGACCGGTTTCTGGTCATGATGGAGCGAAAAGAGATACCGGTAGTTTTGTGTTTTAATAAGAAAGACATTGCGACCAGTCCGGAAATTGCAGAATTAGAAGCAATCTATGAGAAATGTGGATATCCGATCGTATTTACCAGTGCACTGGAGCAGGAGAATATAGAAGAAATCCGTCGTCTTCTGCTGAAAAAGACAACGGCGATCGCAGGACCTTCCGGAGTCGGGAAATCGTCTCTGATCAATCTGCTTCAGAATCAGGTGCAGATGGAAACCGGAACGATCAGCAGAAAGATTGAACGTGGAAAGCATACCACAAGGCATTCTGAGCTGATCGCAGTAGATGCGGATTCCTACATTATGGATACGCCGGGATTCAGCTCGCTTTATGTCAATGATTTTGAAAAAGAAGAATTGAAGTACTATTTTCGGGAATTTGCTTCCTATGAAGGGCAGTGCCGGTTTCAGGGATGCGATCACGTGCATGAACCGGGATGTGCGGTAAAAGAGGCGCTGGAAGAGGGAAAAATCCATCCGATCCGATATAAAAATTATCTGGAGATGTATACAGAATTGAAAGAAAAGAAGAGGTATTGATTTATGAAAAACAGAATTGCACCATCGATTTTGTCGGCAGACTTTAAAAGACTTGGCGAGCAGTTAAAAGAGACAGAAGCAGCAGGAGCGGAGTATATCCATTTTGATGTGATGGATGGAATGTTTGTGCCGAGTATTTCTTTCGGAATGCCGGTTCTTGCATCCATCAAAGGGCATACACAGCAGGTGATGGATGTGCATCTGATGGTTACAGAGCCGATTCGTTATGTGGAAGATTTTGCAAAAGCAGGAGCTGATATTCTGACGGTTCATGTAGAAGCATGTGAGAATCTGGTGGAAACTGTGGATAAGATCCATGCATGCGGAATGAAGGCGGGAGTATCGATTAAACCGAATACACCGGTATCTGCACTGGAACCGGTACTGGATAAAACGGAGATGTTTCTGATCATGTCTGTAGAACCGGGATTTGGCGGACAGGCATTTATTCCGGAGTCGTTGGACAAGATCAAAGAATTAAGAAATCTGCTGAATGCAAGAGGGATCCAGGCAGACATTGAAGTGGATGGAGGAATTTACCACAGCAATGTCAAAGAAGTGCTGAATGCGGGAGCGAATGTGATCGTGGCAGGCTCTGCTGTGTTCAAAGGAAATGTGGCAGAGAATGTAAAAGGATTTATGGAGATTTTAAGCGCCAATGAATAGATGGACTGTGATCGTAAGCGGCGGGATGCTGGAAGAAGAATTTGCAAGATCTGTTCTGGAAAATCCGGAGATTGAGTTTATCATAGGAGTGGACAGAGGACTGGAGTTTCTTTACAGGCATGAAATCTGCCCGAATTATATTGTGGGAGATTTTGACAGCGTATCCGGTGAAATTTTAGGGTACTATGAGAAAGAAACAAAAGTGCCGATCCGCAAGTTCAATCCGGTCAAAGATGCCTCAGATACAGAAATCGCACTGCGTTTGTGTCTGGATCTGGGAAGAAAGAATATCCTGATCCTGGGGGCGACCGGAAATCGGATCGATCATATATGGGCGAATGTGCAGTGTTTAAAAATCGGACTGGATGCAGGAGCAGATGTGCGGATCGTGGACAGTCGTAATCGGATCCGGCTCTTGGACCGGGAGATCACACTTTCAAAGAAAGAGGCATACGGACCGTACTTTTCGGTGTTTCCACTGGGAAAGAGTGTGGAGAAATTTAATATTGAGGGCGCGAAGTATCCGCTGAAAAATCATAAATTAACGGCGTATGACAGTCTCTGTGTAAGCAATGCATTTGCAGAGGAGGCGGTCAGGATCACGTTTCCGGAGGGAATCGTGATCCTGATGGAGACGCGGGATTAGAGGAGGAAATAGAAAAAATGAAATTAGGAATCGTTATTATGAGGCCAATTTCATAAATGTCCATATAAGTTGTTAAATGCCTTTAAATGCTGATAGCTAGAGCATTTAGCGGATTTTAGACGTGGATAAAACTCTATATAAATTCATGTAAGTTTTTGAAAAATGGCCCACTTTGTGGCCCACTGACTTTTTGATCGAAGTCCTAATATGGTAAGAAGAAGCGCCTGTATGAGCGCTTCTTTTTTGGAAAAATATTGTAAATATTTTAAGTGATTCTTTGCTGGAAAATTATGAAGTGGCTACAGCTATTAACGAAGTATAAACAATAGTTGCTATTTGTAAAATTCATTGCTATGATATTTATGGAAATGATATAAATAACGGAAAAAGGTTGAGCTTTTACGATGAAAAAGAAACTTACAATAGATGAGCAAATTGAAGATCTCAAGAAAAAAGGAGTTACTTTTGAAATAATGTGTGAAGAGGATGCAAAAAAATTTCTTCGCTACAATAATTATTATTTCAAATTGAAATCATATGCAAAAAATTATCCTATTAATCCGAAAAATGGTAAGTATGTAAATTTAGAATTTGCGTACTTAGTGGAATTGTCGAAGCTAGATATGTATCTTCGAAAAATAATTTTGGGTATGTGTTTAGACGTAGAGCACATACTAAAAACAAGGATGTTATATGATGTCAGTCGAAATGAAAAAGAAGATGGATATAATATTGTCAAAAAATATTTTTGGGCATATCCTAATACAAAGATAGAAATACTACAGAAAGCAAATTCATATAATTTCACATCTGATTTAGCAGAGAAACATTCAATGGATGAGGAATATTCCGTTTGGAATTTGGTTGAATTATTATCATTTGGGAAATTTGTGGAGTTATATACCATATATTATCAAGAGTATAAATCAGCAAATTACAGTGATTATTTACAATCTATTAAATTTTTAAGAAATGCGGCAGCTCATAGCAATTGTTTGATGAGTTCAATTATGAAACCTAAGGGAGAGAAAAAATTTCGAAAGACCATCAAGTTGACAAATGCATTATCTCAGGCTCAAAAGGAAATTAGTTTACATGCTCGTAGTAAATATATGGCTTATCCTGCATTTCATGATTTTGTAGCACTGCTATTTGTTTATAATGACCTTTTAAAGGAGGCTGCTAACCGTAATATGCGTGATAAAACAATGGATGAATTGTACCATTTTTTCTGTGAAAAAGATGGAAGAGTTTTGAAGTACAAAGAGTATTTTGAAAAAAATCAGGTTATTGCTGAAGCGTATAAATTCATTAGTGGAGTAATACAATATATTAAGAAGCAAAATAATAATCCAAAACATAAAAGGTACTTGAAAATTTAGTAGAAAACATATTGACTTTGTGAATGAAATTGGGTAATATATGCACATAGAACAAAAACTTTCGAGGTTTTTATCAGAAATGGTGCTTGCACCAAGTCTGGGTTTGAAAAAAGTCCGTTACAATATGCAGAGGTGTTATGTATATTGTAATGGGCTTTTTTGTATTATATTCTAGAAAAATCAGGAGGTGTGTATGGTAATAGGAATTATAGAAGATGACAATTTGTTGAGAAAAGCCTTAGATACATCATTGCAAAATCAAGGTTATACAACGATTCTTGCTGCTTCAAGAAAAGAAGCAATTAAAAATATAGATAGTTCTGTAGATTTGTTGATTGTAGATATTGGATTACCGGATGGAGATGGAATAAATCTATATCAGGAACTTCAAAAAAATGGAAGAATCCCGGCAATTTTTTTAACTGCAAAAGATGATGAAAAAGATATGTTAAAAGCGTTTGATATAGGAGCAGATGATTATGTGGTCAAACCATTTTCAATAAGAGTATTGTTAAAACGTATTGAAGTTGTTTTAAAGAGAAAGTCAAATGAAAATACTTTTATGTGCGGACAAGTCATTTTGTATTCTGATAGAAAACAGGTTTTTGTTGGAGAGACGGAAATATTTTTGACAGTCAAAGAGTATCAGCTTTTAGAATATCTTATTATGAATCAGAATCAGGTTCTTACAAAAGAGATGATAATGGAAAATATATGGGGAATCGATAGTGAATTCATTGATTCTAACACAATTAGCGTTATGATCAGCAGATTGAAAAAGAAATTAAATGATTCATCGAATGTTATCAGTAATGTATTTGGAATGGGATATAGAATGGGAGATTAGCATGGTTGTAGCAATTTTTACAGTACTTTTAGCAGGTTTCATGCTCGGAGGAAGCACTGTATATTTAGTTGAAAATCATTTTAGAACAAAGGAAATGAACAAAATATATAAACTGACCGAATCTTTAATAAATGGCAATGACTTAGATGATTCTGATATAGGGAAGGAAACGCTTTATTCCAAAACTACCAATCAATTAATCCGTTTACAGGAAATGCTAGAGGGAAGAAGAAAAGAGGCCGAAAAAAGTCGATATGAGATACAGAAATTGATTTCTGAAATTGCACATCAATTGCGGACACCGCTGTCAAATATAAAAAATTATACAGAATTGCTGCAAGAGTCATTGGATGAAACGCAAGAAGTATTGAATACAGAATACATGAAAGACTTGCGAACAAGTGAAGAACAATTATGTTTTTTAGTGGAGAGCTTTATAAAAACTGCTCGATTAGAGCAAGGGATTATACAAGTTCACATGCAAAAAGAAAATCTTGTCGAAACGATTCTAAATGCGTTGGGGCAAATACAGAAAAAAGCAGAAGATAAAGATATCTTTTTTCAAGTAGAATTGCCGGAGAAAATCATTTGCGAACATGATAAAAACTGGATGTGTGAGGCGTTTTATAATGTGTTTGATAATGCAGTCAAATATAGCAAAAGCAACAGTACGATCGATATCACAATGAAACAAACGGAAATGTTTTATAAGATCCAAATAAGAGATTATGGAATCGGGATAAAAGACGGAGAAGAAAACAAAATTTTCCAAAGATTTTATCGAGGCGAACAGGCAAGAGGTCAGGAAGGATGCGGAATTGGTTTATATCTTTCCAGAGAGATTGTTCTATTGCAAAAAGGGATTATGAAAGCAACACAAATGAAGCCCGGGTTGCTCATAGAAGTGAATCTTCCGGTATAGACATTTCAATAGACATTTCGTATGCAATCTGTAAGAAGTTTGTAAGATGTACCATGTAAAATAGAGTATGGCTGAAAAAAGGCAACATTTGCGAAGGGAGTTTACAGAAAAGATGGATATAATTAAAGCCATAAATCTTAAAAAATATTATACATCCGATACATATGAAGTGCGTGCTTTAGATGGTGTGTCGTTGACTGTGGAGGATGGTGAATTTATAGCAGTTGTCGGTACGTCCGGATGCGGAAAGACAACACTTATGAACATCTTAGGAGGTCTTGATACTCCGGATTTTGGAGGTGTCTGGATCAGAAATACAAGTTTAAAAGATCTTAACAAGGAAGAAAGAACGATATTCAGAAGAAGAAATATCGGATTTGTATTTCAGCAATATAATTTGATACCTTCTCTTAGTATACGTGAAAATATTGTCCTCCCAATGAGACTGGATGGCAAGGAAATAGATATAGATTTCTTTAATGAGATTGTAGAATCGCTTGGACTAAAAGATAAATTAGAACGTCTTCCGTCAACACTGTCCGGCGGGCAGCAACAGCGAGTTTCTATAGCACGGGCATTATTAACGAAACCGGCAATTGTCCTGGCGGATGAACCGACCGGAAATCTGGATTCTGTTACAAGTATGGAAGTCGTAGGATTACTAAAATCCTGTGCCGCAAGATTCCATCAGACGACATTGATCGTGACGCATCAAGAGGAAGTAGCGCAGATGGCAGACAGAGTAATACGTATGGCTGATGGGAAAATCTATACAAGAGATTGTAACGATTGTTAGGAGGTATCACTATGTTTCATAAGAATATTCCAAATAACAATAAAGACATAATCCGATTTTTGGCTAAAAATTTTGCGGGCACAAAAAAGGTGAGAAATGCGATTTTATTTTGCTCAGTAGTAATCGGTATTGTTGCTATTACCATGGTATTCGGAATCTCCGTTGGGAAAATACAGGCGGAAGAAATAAGGCTGATCAGAGAAAATGGAACTGCTTCTTCGGGCAGAATAGAAGATGGAACAGAAGAACAATATGCAAAATTAAAACAACTGGATTATATAAAACAGGTTGGGAAAAGCATTTTTGTAGGTGAAGCTACAGACGTTTCAGAGGATAATGCAAAAACGATATGCAACGTAGTGTGGGCTGACTCAGAAAGTTGGAACTTTTTTTTAAAGCCTGCATATACCAATATAATTGGAAGCTACCCACAGAAAAAGGATGAAATTCTATTATCTGAGAGAGCATTGAAAAAACTAGGTATTTCTGAACCAGAACAAGGAATGGAAATAAACTTAGATGTATACAAAGGTGTGTTCGAACATTCGAAAGAAAAATTCAAGCTATGTGGCTGGTATACGGACTCTGGAAATAAATTAGCAATCGGATATATTTCACATGACAAAATTAATGAGTTAAACCTGGAAAAGGGTCCCTATACTTTACTTTTCAGTCAGAGCAATCATTTAAGTAGAAGCAAAACAGAAGAAAAATTATATCAGACATTGCCGATGAAGAGTGCAGATCAGAAGATATACGTTTCTGATACAGCACAATATACTGCCGTTTCTAAATTCGCAGGTGGATATGAGCTGGTGATATTGGGAACGCTAGGTATTTTGTGTGGAATATATTTCCTTGTGCGTAATGTTCTTTGGATATCCATGAGTGAAGATATTCAAAATCTCGGATTGCTTCACACAATTGGAGCTACAGAAAGACAGATTACGAAAATTTACCGGAAGCAAATGAGGTCACTTATGTTAAAAGGTTCTGTCTTGGGAAGCTTGCTCTCTGTAGTGATTTTAGTCTTAATGATACCGGAAATATTAGGGTTTCATTTTTATCAGGAAATGGGAGGAAACACGATACTTTCCTTTTTCAGACCGTGGATTCTTTTGCTTTCTGTTGTATTTGTAAATGGAATTTTGTGGATGGCATCAGAAGGAGTTATTAGAAAAATAACGAAGCTGTCTTGTATTGAGAGTGCAACTTATGATGGAAAAATGGGTGACAGAAAAATAAAACATCCTGGGAAACTGGTGTTGAAACGCTCTGAAACAGGAGAAATGTTTTATATTGCATTGGGAAATATAATGCGTCATAAAGCACGATTTATCATTACAAGTATTTCCATATTTTTAGGAGTCCTGTCTTTTATTCTAATGAATGTACTTACAAATGGATGCGATTATAAGCATCTTCTTGAGAAACGTCCTGATTTTTTGCTGGCGGGAGAGTTTAGTGAATTCGGGAAAAGCCAGGGATGTGGGGAAGAATATAAAACCAGAGAAATCGATGTTGATCCTTTACTGACACAGGGAGATGGTGTAGAACTGTTGTATGACAATGATTATGATGAATTTTCACCAATCTCTCAAGAGTTAGAGAAAAAACTATACGAGATAGATGGTATTGATTGGGAGAAGTCCAATCTGATTGAAGGAGCCTATGTAGATACGGTTATATCTAAGAAAGGCATTCGTCCCTATGACGAGGGGCTTTCGAATCTTACAAATGACAATATGGTGGAAGGATTCAGCTGGGACACTGTGCAGATTTTAAATGAAAATCAAATCTTGTCGATTAAGAAATACGTGCAGGATAATCAATTGAATATTGACGTAAAATCTTTGGAAGAAGGAAATGGCGTATTAATTATACATGATCATATGCTGACTCCGGAACAACAAAAACTTGCAGATAAAGCAATTGGAGAACCGGTATATTTTAAAACGCTGCTTTCAAAAGAAGATGCGATTCGTAGAAAAGAACAAAATAATTCTGATAGTAAAGAGAAACAACAGGAAGACGATTTCCTAGAAAAGGAATCAGAAACATTTACTCTATGCGGTTATTTAGACAGGCAAAGCGAGAATTTCCCGGAAATACATCAATCCTGGCATGGAGAAGGCAACTTATATTATTTTATCAGTGAGAAAGGCTTTCAAAAGATACCGACCGAGAAAAAGATATTAACAATGGAACTAACTGCCAATCCGGAAAAAGAACCTTATGTGAAAACACAGATCAGCGAGCTGATATCCGAGGAAAATAAGAAACGATCCGAAATGACAGAAGTATCCATGGATGAAGGAACCGGCGAAGCAGGAGTTTTTGTTATCTGTAAATCAGATCTGATGCAGCAAAAAGAAACATATATGAGAGGAAATCGAATCCTCTTAGGTGCTGTAAGTATCATATTATTCATTGCGGGATTGACCAATTATTGTAATGTTATATTTACAGGGATGTACGCTCGGAGAAAAGAATTTGATATTATGAAAAGTATCGGGATGACCGATAAGCAAATGAAATTAATGCTTTTTGGAGAAGGCAGTTATTATTTTATGTGTGTGATGGGATTGTTGTTTACTGCGGGAGTGGCAGTCTTGGTTGGTGTGAAAATTTATATGGAAAATAAATTGTCATATTTTACATTTCATTGGCCGATTCATGTTATGGTAGGTGTAATGTTTTCTTTAGTGCTTATTAATGTTATGGTTACACATTTTTTGAGTTATTATCCAAAAGACATATAATATATAGGCTCAAATGGTGAAAGTACCCATTTGGGCCTATTATTGTATGAATTCATGCGTTACAACCAGAGCAAGATCCACCCGTGTATTACAGTATTGTCATTTTGACAATTTTGTATTACTTACGAGTAGCAGACTTGATGGGGATTACGTCCCCATACCCACGTGAAAATATAATTGCAAGCAATTACATTTTAGCAGATACGCAAGCGTTTCTGAGTAAGCGTCACAGACAACAAAATAATGAAATTTTGATAAGGCATTCACCTGGAATAGGTGAGTGTTTTTTGTTTTTAAGTATTCAATTAACCGAAAAAATAAAAAAGTTTTTCATCAGGGGGCTGTAAAAATGCCTCTCAGCGTTTCGTTTTATGTAAGGGTGTTTTGGACAGGAAAAAATAAAAAAATTTTATCAAGAACCTGTATTTATGCTCTTCATCTTTTGTATATGTATAAGAACATTTTTTAGCCGGCATAAAAATGATTTTTACAACAATTAGAAACAGAAACGAGGCGAGAAAAGAATGAAATATGAATACATGAAGGAGTCAGAGAAGATGCTTCAGTACTTCCAGTTTCCGAAGTTTTTGCTCAAACTGCGCATTTCCCAAACTGCAAAATTTCTTTATATGATTTTGTATGACCGGGCACGGATATCGAGAAAGAATAGCTGGATAGACAAGTATGGAAATGTTTATCTGATTTTTCCGATAGAGGAATTGTCTGTTCAAATCGACAAATGCAAATCTTCTGTAAAAACAGCATTGAAGGAATTAGATGATGTGGGACTATTGGTTCGCAGATCTGGTGGTTTTTCAAAACCCAATCATTTATATGTAAAAATTCCATCTGATGAGATAGGTTTACAGCCGGTTGACGATAAGGCGGTTGAAAAGATGGTTGCAACAGAGTCGGAAAAGCAACCTTCATCTGGTCGTAAAAATGGCTGTACAGGAGTCGGAAATGTGGCACCTAGTAAAGTAACTGAGAAATATAAAAGAAATAAATATCATGAAGTAAATTATTGCTATGTGGAAGGAGAGAGTTTGTGATGAGAGAAGAAGATACCGTATGTGTAGGCAGTGATGGTTTGCAATATTGCAAAGTCTGTGGGGAAGCGAAAGAAGCATTTTTTCCTAAGGGTGACTTTATGGGGATGAAGAAACATTCCAGGCAATGTGCTTGTGACAGAAAAGCGTATGAAGAAGAACAAAAATATTTTAAAGACAAAGAACACCGGGAATTAGTCAGCAGAAATACGAGTATCTGTTTTGACGAGAGCAGAATGGAAGAGTGGACATTTGAGAACGCAGATATGTCGGATGCAGTCATGCATAGAGCAAAAAATTACGTTGATAACTGGAATGAAATGAAAAGAAATCATATAGGTTGTTTGTTCTGGGGACCGGTTGGTACCGGGAAAAGTTATGTTGCCGGATGCATTGCCAATGAACTTCTTAAGCAGGAAGTAACGGTGAAGATGACAAATTTCAATACCATTATCGATGATATATTTCCACTGGCAGACAAAACGGAATATATCAATGCATTGGCTTCTTATCAGCTTTTGATTATTGATGATCTTGGAGTGGAACGAAATTCGGAATATGCGTTAGGAATTATTTTCAGTGTCATAGACCGCAGGATCCGTTCGGGACGCCCTTTGATTATCACAACGAATCTTCCGCTAAATGAAATAAAAAGCGAGACCATGTTGGATAAAAAGCGTATCTATGACCGCATTTTAGAAATGTGTACGCCAATGTATGTTGGAGGCACAAGCAAACGAGAAGTGATTGCAAGTATGAAAATGGAGAAAGCAAAAACGTTGTTGAATACAAAGAATGATTGTGTGTATTGCGGATAGAAGTGTATGCTACACACGTTAAACAATAAGGAAAGGATTTTATGAACAAACAATATGTTGCAATATGTGAAAAAGTGGCTCTTACAATTGAAGAGGCAGCAGAATACAGTAATATCGGACAAAATAGAATAAGTAGTCTTTTGAAAGAACCGAGATGCCCTTTTGTGCTTTACGTAGGCACGAAAAAACTTGTAAAGAGAAAAGAATTTGAAAAATTCATTTCGGAAAGTGTGGAAATATAAATGAATGACAGTAGATGGGAGATGAGATGAAAATGAATATTCACAAAAATAAGATGCTATGGTATAATACAAGGTACTGTATTAGGGCTTCTTATGAGAGGAGCTGAAATATGGGAAAAGATTTAAAAGGCAAAGAACTTGGCAAGGGAATATCCCAAGAAAGTACGGGATTATACTCAGCCAGATTTGTAGATCGGTTTGGAAAGAGAAAACATAAACGATTCAAAAAGCTGCAAGAGTGCAGAGCATGGATTGCAGATGCGACTTATGTGGATGAACATAGTGATATTTCAATGCCATCAGATATGCTGGTCAATCAATGGTTTGATTATTGGATTGGGATAAAAAAGAAAATAGTCCGTTCCAATACTGTTCGCAATTATACGGAGAGATATATTAAAAATATTAAACCGGTAATTGGGGAGATGCCACTATCAGACGTGAAACCACTTCACTGTCAGAAAATATTTTATGATATGGCAGATCAGGAGTATCGTACATCTACAATTTATCAGGCAAGAATTGCATTATACAACATGTTTGAGTATGCAAAAGAAAATGAAGTCTTGTGTAGCAATCCCTGTAAAAAATCTGTGAAAAGTGATATGGGAAAGCCATCTGAGAAGAAGGTTGCATTAACAAGAGACATACAAAAAACATTTTTACAATACGCAGAAGGTCAAAGCTATGAAAATCAGTATCGTTTTATACTACAAACCGGATTGCGAACAGGCGAATTGGTAGGATTGAAATGGAAAGATGTCGATTTAAAATCCAAAACAATTCAGATTCGCAGAAGTATGGAATATCGTTACAGTGCAAAGAAGTGGCGTATCGGAGAACCAAAGAGTAAATCAGGTTACCGCACGATACCCTTAACAGAAGAAGCGGTTGCTATACTAAAAAAACAAAAAGAAAAGAATAAGAGGATTTCAGAAATTTCAACAGAATGGTGTTGATCAGCACATTATAATATGCCATTTTCAGAAAAATACATAGTGCAGAAATAATACGGGGATCTTCCATCCCCGAACCCCTGGAATCCTTGTTATAACAGTAATAGAAAAAATTATTACCGTTATAACAAGGCTAAAAATGGGATATTTTAATTTTCCGAATTCTGCAAATTATGGCATCAAATAAAATGCGTTGTAACAATGGGAAGAATTTGTGTTTCTGTGTCGAAAAGGAACGCCTGTCAAGAACAGTACATATGATACAGCGTTGTTTAAAATCTGTGATAAAGCAAAAATTCCAAGATTTTCGATGCATATCTTGAGACATACGTTTGCTACCAGATGTATTGAAGCAGGAATGAAACCGAAAACACTTCAGATGTTACTGGGCCATTCGAATATTGGAATTACGATGAACTTATATGTTCATACTACTGAGGAAGAAAAGAAAAAAGAAATGGACTTGGTGGCAGAAGCGCTTATGGCAATATAATGGCCCACTAAATGGCCCACTTGCAAAAATAAGTGTGCTGAAATCCCTTGAAATCAAAGGATTTATAGGAGGAAATATAAAAAATGAAATTAGGAATCGTAGGATTACCAAACGTAGGAAAGAGTACATTATTTAATTCGTTGACAAAAGCCGGAGCAGAATCCGCAAACTATCCGTTCTGTACCATTGACCCGAATGTGGGAGTTGTGACCGTACCGGATCACAGACTGGATGTTCTGGGTGAGATGTACAATACAAAGAAGATCACACCGGCAGCCATTGAGTTCGTAGATATTGCAGGTCTGGTAAAGGGGGCATCAAAAGGAGAGGGACTTGGAAACCAGTTCCTTGCCAACATCAGAGAAGTAGATGCAATTGTGCATGTTGTGAGATGTTTTGAGGACAGTAATATTGTACATGTGGACGGAAGTATCGATCCGCTGCGTGATATCGAGACGATCAACCTGGAACTGATCTTTTCCGATCTGGAGATTTTGGAGAGAAGGATCGCAAAAGTGGTAAAGCTTTCCAGAAATGATAAGACAGCAGCAAAAGAGCTGGAGCTGTTAAAACGCATCAAAGAGCATCTGGAAGAAAATAAGATGGCGAAGAGCTTTACAACAGACGATGAGGAAGAACAGGAGTGGCTGACAAGCTACAATCTTCTGACATACAAGCCGGTGATCTTTGCGGCAAATGTGACAGAGGACGATCTGGCAAATGACGGTGCAGACAATGCCGGAGTACAGAAAGTGCGGGAATACGCAGCAGAAGAGAACTGTGAAGTATTTGTAGTCTGCGCACAGATTGAACAGGAGATCGCAGAGCTGGATGAGGATGAGAAAAAGTTATTCCTGGATGATCTTGGTCTGGAGGAGTCCGGTCTGGAAAAACTGATCAAAGCAAGTTATCATCTGCTCGGACTGATCAGCTATCTGACAGCGGGAGAACAGGAGTGCCGTGCATGGACGATCACAAAGGGAACAAAGGCACCTCAGGCAGCAGGAAAGATCCATACAGATTTCGAACGTGGATTTATCCGTGCGGAGGTGGTAAGTTATGATGATCTGATGGCATGCGGAACACATGCGGCTGCCAAAGAGAAAGGTCTGGTAAGACTGGAAGGAAAAGAGTATGTAGTTCAGGACGGAGATATTATCGTATTCCGCTTTAACGTATAATAATTGGAGGCAGGAAGCATGCACTATGATATTAGTTTTCCCCATCTGGGAATCCATTTGGAACATGTCGGAAAGACAATCTCGGTATTTGGATTTGAGATCGCATATTACGGAATCATCATCGGCACGGCGATCCTTCTGGGCTTTGTGATTGCGACATCAGAGGCGAAGCGTACCGGACAGGATCCGGAGAGTTATCTGGATATGGGAATGTTCGGTGTTGTATTCGGGATCATCGGAGCAAGATTATATTATGTGCTCTTTTCCTGGGATATGTACAAAGACAATCTTCTGGAAATTTTGAATATCCGGGAAGGCGGTCTTGCAATCTACGGCGGTGTGATTGCAGCAGTACTGACTGTGATCATTGCAGCGAAGATCAAGCATTTGAGTGCGCCCCAGATTTTTGATACGATCGCGCTTGCCCTGTTAAACGGACAGATGCTGGGACGCTGGGGGAATTTCTTTAACAGAGAGGCGTTTGGCGGATATACGGACAGTTTGTTTGCGATGCGGCTTCCGATCGATGCAGTGAGAAGTTCTGATGTGACAGAGCAGATGCGCATGCATATCCAGAGTATTGGTGGTGTAGAATACATTCAGGTTCATCCAACATTTTTATATGAATCCCTCTGGTGCTGTGCACTTCTGATCATACTGTTTGTGTATCGAAAGCATAAAAAGTATGAAGGGGAATTGTTTCTTCTTTATATGTTCGGATATGGACTTGGACGTGTATGGATTGAGGGACTTCGCACAGATCAGCTGATCCTCCCGGTGGTTGGACTTCCGGTTTCGCAGCTTCTGGCAGGAGTGCTGGTAGTGGTAATGGGAATCTTGATTGTGTATCTGCGAAAGCACCATTCCAGATACGCAATGCTGGCATTGAAAACGGAGCCTGTGAAAGAGTGAATGATAGGGGAGAACGAAAAACTGCAGTAAAATAACTGCAGTTTTTTTGAACTTTTTTGTCTTTTTCAGGTGAAAAAGACTCCAGAATGCAAGAATGGAAAAGTGAAATTGCATAAATAAAATCAAAAATAGCTTGAAATCAAAGGAGAAGTAGTATATAATGAGTAAATCTGAACACTAGTTTATAATAATACTTTAGTGCGGTGATCTATTAGCGCTAGGAATGATAAAATTGATCAAACAGATAGGTGTGGCAAGGAGGAAATGGTATGAAATTTGCAGAGATGCCTTATCAGAGAGTAGATACAGAGGCTGTTGTAGCAGCTTTAAAAGAACTGACACAGGAGCTGAAGGCAGCAAAAAGTGGAGAGGAACAGTTTGAGATCCATCAGAAGTTTTATGCGCTGCGTGATGAGTATAATACGACGATTCAGATCGCTATGATCCGCAGTGATGTAGATACTGCAGATGAGTTCTACAGCGAAGAAAAGAATTATTACAATGAGGTTCTTCCGACGATCAACAATCAGGAGACAGAGTACAGAAAAGCATTGTACTATTCTCCGTACAGAGAAGTATTGGAAGAGAAGATAGGAAAAGTGGCATTCAAGAGTATGGAGCTTGAATTTAAAGCTATGGATGAGAAGCTGATCCCGCTGATGCAGGAAGAAAATGCGCTGACAACACAGTATGACAAGTTGATTGCAAGTGCAAAGATCGACTGGGAAGGGGAAGCTTTAAATCTGTCTTTACTTCGTCCGTATATGACGCATGAAGATCGCGAGATCAGAAGAAAGGCACATGAAAAATACAGTGCGTTTTTCCAGAGCAAGGCAGAAGAACTGGATGAGATCTATGACAAGCTGGTGAAGAATCGTACAGCGCAGGCAAGACTTCTTGGATATGAGAACTATGTGGAACTTGGATATTACCGGATGAACCGTAATTCTTATGGAAGAGAAGATGTGGAGAACTTCCGCAGACAAATCAAAGAGTACTTTGTACCGCTTGCAGAAAAGATGCATGACAAAAGAAGAGAAAGACTGGGACTTGAGAAGCTTTCTTATATTGATGAGAACATGTATTTCGTGGACGGAAATCCAAAACCACAGGGAACTCCGGAAGAGATCATGGCGAATGGACAGAAGATGTATGAGGAGCTTTCACTGGAGACAAAAGAGTTCTTTGATTTTATGATGGAGAATGAACTCTTTGATGTGCTCGGCAGAAAGACAAAAAAGGCCGGCGGTTATATGACATATCTTCCGAAATATCGCGCACCGTTTATTTTTGCCAATTTCAATGGAACAAGCGGAGATGTGGATGTTGTGACACATGAGTGCGGTCATGCGTTCCAGGGATATGTTTCTGGAAGTGATCCGATCGAAGAGCATTGGGATATCACGATGGAGACAGCAGAGATTCATTCTATGTCTATGGAATTCTTTACAGAACCATGGATGAATTTGTTTTTTAAAGAAGAAGCTGACACATACAGACAGATGCATCTGGAAGATGCGATCGCATTTATTCCGTACGGATGCATGGTGGACGAATTCCAGCATATTGTCTACAGCAATCCGGATCTGACACCGGATGAGAGACATGCGGCATGGAAGAAGCTGGAGGAAGAATACAAACCACACCTTGATTACGAAGGAGATCCATTTATGGAAAAAGGTGGTTTCTGGCAAAAACAGCTTCACATTTATGATACTCCGTTTTATTATATAGACTATGTACTGGCACAGACCTGTGCGATGCAGTACAAAATCTGGATGGATGAAGACTACAAAGCGGCATGGCAGAGTTATCTGAAGCTGTGCAGGCTGTCTGCAAGTGATTTCTATACAGAGATGTTAAAAGAAGTGGGGCTTCAGGTTCCGTTTGAAGACGGATGCGTACGCACACTGACAGAAAAACTGGGAGTAATGATGAAATAAGAGCCCGGTCGATGAATCCGTGTTTGTTTCCGCATTTTCAGCAACAGATGAGTAATACGGCTATGAAAAAACAGAGTAAATAAATCGGAAGATGCAGGAATCAACATAAATATTTTTCAAGGAGGAAAAAATATGAAAAAGAAAGCATTAGCTTGCCTTTTAGCGGCAGTAATGGCACTTTCACTTGCGGCTTGCGGCAGTGGGTCTGACAATAAGAAAACAAGTGAAAAAACAGAATCACAGGACACAAATACTTCATTAGAAGCAACAAACCAGCTGATCGAAGCAGAGGATCCTTCTGCACTTCCTGAGACAGCAGCAAAGAGAAAAGACACACTGATCGCAGGTGTTGCAGACTTTGCAGGTGTATTCAACCCGGTATACTGGGAAGCAAATGAGGATTTCCAGGTTGTGACAGCTACAACGGCATCTTTGAGTGTCAATGATGACAAAGGAGAGATCGTTGATGGTACAGCAAGCATGTCCGTTTCTGAGGATGGTAAAGTTTACACATATAAACTGACAAAAGAAAAATACAACGATGGATCTGATGTAAAAGCAGAAGACTATGTAAATTGGTACAAAGTAGTAGCTGATCCAAGTTATGATGGATATCAGGATATTTCTAAAGTAAACGTTGTAGGATATGATGACTACAAAAACGGAAGCGCTACAGAAATTTCCGGTATCAAAGTGGTAGATGAGAGTACAATCGAGATTACTCTGGAAGCAGCAAACACAAGTGCACCATACGTATTAGGTTCAGCAGTGCCGATCTCTACAGCAAAATATGGAGATCTGATCAAGAAAGGTGACCTTTCTAAATTCAAAGCGATGAATATGGTTGATTATGTATCCAATGGTGCATATGTGCTGAAAGAGTACAAAGAAAAAACATCTGCAACTTTGGTAGCTAACCCGAATTTCTATTTAGGAGAGCCTAAGACAAAGAACCTGATCTTCAAAGTAGTTGCTACAAATGCGGAACTTCAGGCAGTAGAAACAGGTGATGTAGATATTCACGACCAGGTTGTATGTGATGATGATCACATCGAAGAGGCAATGTCAGCTGGATTCATCAACTTGAAGATTCAGCCAACACTTGGATATGGTTATGTTGCAACAAACCAGAAAAATGAAATCTTCCAGGATGTAAAAGTACGTCAGGCACTGCTCCACGCAATTGACCGTAAGTCTTTGAACCAGGCTGTTTACGGACAGTATGCGATTACACTGAACATTCCACAGGCACCAATTTCATGGTTGTATGATGATGAAGGTATGGAGACATACGATTACAATCTTGAAAAAGCTGCAGAACTTCTGAAAGAAGCAGGATGGGAAAAAGACGGCGACAAACTGATGAAAGACGGAAAACAGATGAAGATCGTCTTCAGTGCAATGTCCGGAAATGTTGTAACAGATACTATGATCCCTCTGATGATCGACGCATACGGACAGCTTGGTATCGACTTCCAGGCAGAGTATGTAGATTGGCCGACACTGCAGTCTAAATCCCAGAACGGTACATTTGATATGCTGTTCATGGCATGGGGATTGACAGCTGATCCAGACCTGACAGGTACATTTGCAAGTGCAGAAGCAGGTGGAACTCAGAACCGTACAGGATATGCAAATCCGGAACTGGATAAGATGCTTGCAGAGGCACTGGCTTCTACTTCACAGGACGAGCAGAAAGAAAAATACAAAGAGATTTACAAACTTATCAATGAAGAACTTCCATTATATCCGATCTACGAGAGATGCGACCTGATCTGCTACAACACTCGTGTACAGAACATCGAGCAGAGCTCTTATGTAAAATGGTATCAGCAGGATAAGATCGTCAACATTGAAGTTGAGTAATCAAAGTACTCTAAAAAAATAACAAAGCCGTAAGACTTGAAGCTCAAATAGGGATCCAGCGAGGTTTCCCTTCAAACAAACGGCCCGCAGGGGGTGGATACGAATTTGATTCGTTCTATTTCCTGCGGGCAAAATTAAGTTATTTGATCATGAGCAAAACAGAGTCAAATAAAGATTGGAGGTTTTTAACAAATGTGGAAATATGCAACTCGCCGTGTTCTCACGATGATTCCTATTCTGATCGGTGTATCTATGGTTGTATTTCTTTTGGTAGCAAGTCTGCCGGGAGATGCCGTTGATGCTCATGCAGGCGGAAACATCACAGCGGAGAAGATAGCGCAGAACAAAGCACTTTTAGGATTAGACAAACCGATACCGGAAAGATACGTAAACTGGGCAAGTCATGCGATCAGAGGAGATTTTGGTATCTCAATCAGTTACAAGATTCCGGTAACAGAAGTCATCGGTAAATTTGTATGGAACTCGTTTTTAGTAGCTGCTGTAGCGTTCATACTGCAACTATTGATCGCGATTCCAATCGGCGTTATTTCGGCGACCAAGCAGTATTCAATTTTTGACAATACATTCTCGGTAGTAGCATTTGCCGGTATTTCACTGCCATCATTCTTCCTGGCAATGATTCTGCGGCATGTGTTCTCTGTCAAGTTGGGGGTTCTTCCTCTTGACGGTATGATAACTGCCGGAGCAAACAATACAGGCGGGGCTTATGTTTTAGACGTAGTGCTTCATATGATCCTTCCGGTTGTGACACTGACAGTGATCCAGTTGGGTGGTACCATGCGTTATGTGCGTACATCCATGCTTGAGGTAATCAATCAGGATTACATCAGAACTGCCCGTGCAAAGGGACTTCCGGAAAAAGTGGTAATTTACAAACATGCGTTAAAGAATGCGATGATTCCGATTGTAACTTATGTTGGTGGTGCGATCCCGGGACTGTTTGCAGGTGCAATGATCACAGAGACTGTATTTGCATGGCCTGGAATCGGTAAAGTATTTTTGGATTCCATCGGAAAACGTGATTATCTGTTCATGATGGGATTCACCATGTTCCTTGCAGTACTGACGATGCTTGGAAACTTACTTTCCGACCTGTTATATGGTGCGGTTGACCCACGTATTCGTTTGAAGTAGAAAGGAGGAGGACACGTGAAAAAAACACAAGATGCAAATAAGAAAATTGCAAAACAGGCAGCAGAGAATAAAAGCATGGAATCCCCCTGGAGACTTGCGATGAAGCGCCTGTCCAGAAACAAGCTGGCGATCGCCGGACTGATCTTTTTAGGAGTCATGATCGTTCTTTGTATTGTGGGACCAATCGTATCTCCGTATTCAGATATTACAGCAACTGATATTGCGAATGCAAAACAGCCGCCGAGTGCACAGCACTGGTTTGGAACAGACGAAAATGGACGAGATGTCTTTACCCGTCTTCTTTATGGAGGACGTATTTCCATGACAGTCGGTCTGGCGGCGACAGCACTTCAGATCTTTATCGGTGCATTATTAGGTTGTACCGCAGCATACTATGGCGGAGTTGTGGATTTTGTCATCATGCGTGTAGTAGACGTTATTCTGTCTCTGCCGACGATGCCGATTCTGATCATGCTCAGTGCCATGATGTCAGACTGGAAAGTGGACACCGGAGTTCGTGTATATTATCTGATGGTAATCCTTGCGGCGATCGGATGGGCCGGTACGTGCCGGTATATCCGAGGTCAGGTACTTTCGATCCGTGAGATGGATTATATGTCAGCAGCGGAATCACTTGGTATTCGCGATCTGCATAAGATTTTCAAACATATTATGCCGAATGTTATCCCGATCATCATTGTTACAGCAACACTGGCAATCGGTGATACGATCATCATGGAATCCACCATGTCTTATCTGGGAGTCGGTGTACTTCCTCCGATGTCCAGCTGGGGACAGATGGTATCTGCAGGAACAAACCTGATGACATTCAAACTGCGTCCATGGCTGTGGATGCCGGCAGGATTCTGTATCTTATTGACAGTACTTGCGGTGAACCTTGTAGGTGATGGCCTCAGAGATGCATTTGACCCGAAAATGAAACGCTAAGTAAGTTTTGACAAGGAGAAAAGTTATGGCATTTATAGAATTTAAAAATCTGCATACATGGTTCTATACAGACGCTGGAATTGTCAAGGCAGTCAACGGCGTTGATTTTGAGATCCGCAAAGGAGAGACAGTCTGTGTAGTAGGAGAATCCGGATGTGGAAAGAGTGTTACTTCACTCTCTCTGATGCATCTGGTTCAGTCACCTCCGGGAAAAATCGTGGATGGTGAGATCCTGATGGATGGAAGAGATTTACTGAAGCTGAGCAAGAGCGAAATGGAGCATGTCAACGGAAAAGATGTTGCAATGATCTTTCAGGAGCCGATGACTTCTCTGAATCCGGTACTCAAAGTCGGACATCAGATCATGGAAAGTATTCTTTTCCATACAGATGCAACAAAAGAAGAAGCAAGAGCAAAAGCTCTGGAAATGATAAAACTGGTTGGTATTCCGAGAGCGGAAGAAATCATGGAATGCTATCCTCACGAGCTTTCCGGTGGTATGCGTCAGCGTATCATGATTGCAATGGCTCTGGTATGTAATCCGAAGCTGTTGATCGCAGATGAGCCGACGACTGCGCTGGATGTAACGATTCAGGCACAGATTCTGGATCTGATGCGCAAGCTGAAAGAGGAAATGGATATGTCCATCATGCTGATCACGCATGACCTGGGCGTCGTTGCAGAGATGGCAGATTACGTGGTTGTTATGTATGCCGGAAATGTTGTGGAAAAAGGAAAAGTACTGGATATTTTCCAGAATCCGATGCATCCATATACAATCGGGCTGTTAAAATCAAAACCGATCATCGGTAAGACCAATCACAATGAGCGTCTGTATTCGATCCCGGGACAGGTTCCGAACCCGATCAATATGCCGGAGAACTGCCATTTCAATGAGAGATGTGAGTTCTGTCAGGAAGGCTGTAAAGAAAAAGAACCAAAACTGGTACACGTTGGAAACGGTCATTATGTTGCATGCTTTGTCAACGCACCGGAAAAGGAGGGAGTATAAATGAACAGAGAAAATGAAATCATTTTGGATGTCCAGAATCTGAAAAAATATTTCCCGATCCGTGGCGGTCTGATCACAAGAACAGTCGGACATGTCAAAGCTGTAGATGGAATTTCTTTCAAACTGAGACGTGGTGAGACACTGGGAATCGTAGGTGAGTCCGGATGTGGAAAATCAACAGCCGGAAGAACGATCTTAAGACTGCATGATATCACAGACGGAAAGGTCATTTTCAAAGGAGAGGACCTTGCAAAATGTTCCAAAAAGGAAATGCGTGCAAAACGTCTGCAGATGCAGATGGTATTTCAGGATCCTTACGCTTCTTTGAATCCCCGTATGACGGTCGGAAACATCATCGGGGAGGCTCTGCTTGATCACAAATTGATGAGTAAGGCAGAAGCACGTGAAAAGGTATTGGAGACAATGGAAATCTGCGGACTTCCTACGTATTATATCAACCGTTACCCGCATGAGTTTTCCGGTGGACAAAGACAGCGTATCGGAATTGCACGAAGCCTGATTCTGAATCCGGAACTGATCGTCTGTGATGAGCCGGTATCGGCGCTGGACGTGTCTATTCAGTCACAGATCATCAACCTGCTCGGAGATCTTCAGGAGAGAAACAACTTCTCCTACATTTTCATTTCGCATGACTTGTCAGTTGTAGAGTACATCAGTAATCGTGTGGCAGTTATGTATCTTGGAAATATTGTGGAGATGGCAGATAAAAATGAAATTTTCGACAATCCGCTGCATCCATATACAAAAGCGCTGATGTCAGCGATTCCGGTGCCGGATCCGACAAGAAAGAGAGATCGTATCATTTTGAGCGGAGATCTTCCTTCTCCGTCGAATCCGCCGTCCGGATGTAAATTCCGTACACGCTGTCCATATGCGACAGAGAAATGTGCACAGGAAGCACCGGAGTACAGAGATGTAGGAAATGAACACTTTGTAGCTTGTCACTATGTATGAAATCTTTTGACAATACAAAAAATGTAAGGAAAACTTAAATTTCGCCCCCGGTAATCGCATCGGGGGCATTTTTCAAAGAGGGCATTATGAAAAATCTATTGAAACTGGGACAGGGACCAAGGCCGGATCTGCTGTTTGAAGAGGAAGAAAAAGCGAAAAAGTCAGACACACAGCCGGATGGACAAAAGCAGAAAATCGAATTTGAAAAAGGTCTTCGCACAGTCAGAAAAGAAGCCAAAAAGAAAGCGCGTGAAGAAAAGAAAAAGCAGGAACCGATCGAGATGAGCCGAAAAGACAAACTGGCAGTTATTCTGGCATTCTGTGAACTTCTGCTTCCGCTTGCAATCGGAGTGATGGCAATTTTTGCATTTCTTATCTGGTTTTTAGGAAAATTCTGGCTGCATGCATGGTAAATGGAAAAAGAGAATACAAGAGGGGACAGGCACTTCCGTGGGAGGTGCTTTTTATTTTATACGAAAAGCTGCAGCCGGTCTGCATGGAAATAGAATTTCCAAAAGAAAATCAGAAAGAGAAACCAGACAACTGCACCAAAAAAGAAACAAGAAATGGGACGGCTCGTATGGACTTTTACAACTAATCGAGATATAATGAGATTACATGTAAAAAATTCGTTTTACAATGTAATTTCGAAGGAGGAACAAGAAATGGCAAGAAAAATGAAAACCATGGACGGTAACCAGGCAGCAGCTCATGTCTCTTATGCATACACAGAAGTTGCAGCTATCTACCCGATCACACCGTCATCCGTTATGCCGGAGCATATTGATGAGTGGGCAACAGAAGGAAGAAAAAATATTTTCGGAACAACTGTTCATGTAACAGAGATGCAGTCTGAGGCAGGTGCGGCAGGAGCAGTACACGGTTCTCTTGCAGCAGGAGCGTTGACAACAACATTTACAGCATCTCAGGGATTACTGCTGATGATTCCTAACTTATATAAAGTGGCAGGAGAGCAGCTCCCGGGTGTATTCAACGTATCCGCACGTGCACTTGCAAGCCATGCGCTTTCTATCTTTGGAGATCACTCTGACGTTTATGCATGTCGTCAGACAGGTGCAGCGATGCTGTGTGAATCCAGTGTGCAGGAAGTTATGGATCTGACACCAGTTGCACACTGTGCAGCACTGGAAGGAAAGATTCCGTTTATCAATTTCTTTGACGGATTCAGAACATCTCATGAGATTCAGAAGATTGAGACATGGGATTACGAAGATCTGGAAGATTTAGTAAATAAAGATGCAATTGACGAATTCCGTGCACACGCACTGAATCCAAACCATCCATGTCAGAGAGGTTCTGCTCAGAACCCTGATATTTTCTTCCAGGCAAGAGAAGCATGTAATCCATATTACGATGCACTTCCTGCAATCGTTCAGAATTATATGGATAAAGTAAATGAGAAGATTGGAACAGACTATAAACTGTTCAACTACTATGGAGCAGAAGATGCAGAGCACGTGATCGTTGCAATGGGTTCTGTCTGTGATACGATCGAAGAGACAATCGATTATCTGATGGCAGCCGGAGAAAAAGTCGGTGTTGTAAAAGTTCGCCTTTACAGACCATTCTCAGCGGAAGCACTGATCAATGCAATTCCGGATTCTGTGAAGAAGATTTCTGTTCTTGACAGAACAAAAGAGCCGGGAGCACTTGGCGAGCCACTGTATCTGGATGTTGTTGCAGCATTAAAGGGAACAAAATTTGATGCAGTTCCGATTTATACAGGACGCTATGGATTAGGTTCTAAAGATACAACACCTGCACAGATCGTTGCAGTATATCACAACGATGAAAAACAGAAATTTACAATCGGTATTGAAGATGATGTGACACACCTGTCACTGAAAGCTGACGAACCTCTGGTAACAACACCGGAAGGAACGATCAACTGTAAATTCTGGGGACTTGGAGCTGACGGTACTGTTGGTGCGAACAAAAACTCCATCAAGATCATCGGAGATAACACAGACATGTATGCACAGGCATATTTTGACTATGACTCCAAAAAATCCGGTGGTGTTACAATGTCTCACCTGCGTTTCGGTAAGTCACCGATCAAATCAACATATTTAATCCGTCAGGCAAACTTTGTAGCATGTCACAATCCTTCTTATGTTGACAAGTACAACATGGTTCAGGAACTGGTTGATGGAGGTACATTCCTTCTGAACTGTTCATGGGATATGGAAGGACTGGAAGAGCACCTTCCGGGACAGGTTAAGAGCTACATTGCAAATCACAATATCAAGTTCTACACGATCGACGGTATCAAGATTGGTAAAGAAATCGGACTTGGCGGACGTATCAATACAGTTCTTCAGTCAGCATTCTTCAAACTTGCAGCGATCATTCCGGAAGAGGAAGCGATCGATCTGATGAAAGCAGCTGCAAAAGCTACTTACGGAAGAAAAGGTGACAAGATCGTACAGATGAACTACGATGCAATCGATGCAGGTGCAAAACAGGTTGTAGAAATCGCAGTTCCGGAAAGCTGGAAAGATGCAGCAGATGAAGGTCTTACAACTCCTCACGTTGGAGAAGGCGGAAGAGCAGACGTTGTAGATTTTGTAAAAAATATCCAGGCAAAAGTAAATGCACAGGAAGGAAATACACTTCCGGTATCTGCATTTAATGAATATGTAGATGGTTCTACACCATCCGGTTCTTCAGCATATGAGAAACGTGGAATCGCAGTAGATATCCCGATCTGGCAGCCGGACAACTGTATCCAGTGTAACCGCTGTGCATATGTATGTCCGCATGCAGTTATCCGTCCGATCGCGCTGACAGAAGAAGAGGCAGCAAACGCACCGGAAGGTATGGATATGATCGACATGATGGGTATGCCGAACATGAAGTTCTCCATCGCAGTATCTGCTTATGACTGTACAGGATGTGGATCTTGTGCAAATGTATGTCCAGGTAAGAAGGGTGAAAAAGCACTCGTTATGGGCAACATGGAAGCAAATGCCGGAAAACAGGATTTCTTCAATTATGGAACAGAGCTTCCGATCAAACCGGAAGTGGTTGCAAAATTCAAAGAGACAACCGTAAAAGGAAGCCAGTTCAAACAGCCATTGCTTGAGTTCTCAGGAGCTTGTGCAGGTTGTGGTGAGACACCTTATGCAAAACTGATCACACAGTTATTCGGTGACAGAATGTACATTGCAAATGCAACAGGATGTTCTTCTATCTGGGGTAACTCTTCACCGTCTACACCTTATACAGTAAACCCACAGGGAAGAGGTCCGGCATGGTCTAACTCACTGTTTGAGGATAATGCAGAGTTTGGATATGGTATGCTTCTTGCACAGAATACGATCCGTGAAAGACTCAAAGCATCTGTAGAAAAACTTGCAGAGAACGGCGTAAACGACGATGTGAAAGCAGCAGCTCAGGAATATCTGGATACATTCTCAGTAGGTGCAACAAACGGAACAGCTACAGACAAGCTTGTAAAAGCTCTGGAAGACTGTGACTGCGGATGTGCTGAGAGAGCAGAACTGCTGAAAAATAAAGACTTCCTTGCTAAGAAATCCCAGTGGATTTTCGGTGGTGACGGATGGGCTTACGATATCGGATTCGGTGGAGTTGACCACGTACTGGCAAGCGGTCAGGACATCAACATTATGGTATTTGATACAGAAGTTTACTCCAACACAGGCGGACAGTCCTCAAAAGCTACTAAGACAGGTGCGACAGCACAGTTCGCAGCCGGCGGTAAAGAGACGAAGAAGAAAGACCTTGCAGGAATCGCTATGAGCTATGGTTATGTATATGTTGCACAGATCGCAATGGGTGCAGATTTCAACCAGACAGTGAAGGCAATCGCAGAGGCAGAGGCATATCCGGGACCATCCCTGATCATCGCTTACGCTCCATGTATCAACCATGGAATCAAGAAAGGTATGAGCAAAGCACAGACAGAGGAACAGCTTGCAGTAGAATGCGGATACTGGAACAACTTCAGATTCAATCCGGAAGCTGAGAAGAAATTTACTCTGGACAGCAAAGAGCCTAAGGGAGATTATCAGGAATTCCTGAACGGAGAAGTTCGTTACAATGCCCTGATGAGAGCAAATCCTGAAAAAGCACAGAGACTCTTCGCGCAGAATGAGGCTGAGGCTATGGAAAGATACGAATACCTGAAGGGATTGGTAAATCTCTATGACGGTACAGCAAAAGAAGACTAATTCTTTTGAAAAGTAAAATTGAATCAATGGTTTGAAAGAAACGGCGCCGGGGAAAGTCCGGCGTCGTTTTTTGGAAACATGAATTATACGGTTAGATAGCATTTCAGATGAATACATTGGATATTTACTGAAAAAGAAAAAATTCTTCTTCCTCTTTCTGTGCAATCGTGTTACAATACAGGAAAGCATTATTTCTGGTTTTCTAAGCGGAACCATTCCGCATCTTTTATTCTAAAGTCATATCGGAAAATCTCTATGCTTTGATATCAACTTAAAACAGCAGAGAGGTTTTTAGAAGAAAGATGTCGGATTGAAAACCTCCTGTAACGATTCAATTAAAGGAGGAAGCTTTATGAAGCAAACCACAGAACTCCCGGCAAACAGACTGTACAAGTCACGTATTTTTGCCATGCTCTATCAGGATAAGAAGGAATTGCTCGATCTGTACAATGCCCATCAGTGAGGCTGTGGAGCAGGCAATCCGCGAATGTATTGAGGAAGATATTCTGGCAGAGTTTTTGACACAAAACCGAGCGGAGGCGAAGCAAGTGAGTATCTATGAATATGATGAAGAAAAGCATATGAGGCAGGAGCGGGAGGCATCCTGGGAAGAGGGATGGGAAGAAGGCAGACTATCCGGTATAAAGGAAGGAGAAGAGAGAGGAAAATTGTCCGGCAGACGGGAACTTCTAAAGGAACTGATTCAAAAGAAATTGCTAAAGAAAATGTCGGTTTCTGAAATTGCAGAAGAGTTGGAAGAGGACGAAAAGTTGATTTCTGAATTGATACAGGAATTGGAATAAAAGGGAGAAGAAATGTATGGCATATGAAAAGCTTTCCAGACGGGCATTGGGGTGCATGTATACTGCGGAAATAATCGGCGATGTGATCTTTATTGTTTTAATCGGGATCGTGAATATCTTCTGGCTGATTCCAAAACAGATTGAAATTGGAAGATGGATTTCAGCTGTTCTGCTGATTTATGTGGCAGTCTCCATGCTGGTAGAACCTTATTTCCGTTATAACAGATATCGATACAGTATTAATGAGGAATGTATTGATATACGGGAAGGGTATCTCTTTGTGAAGAGAAATATTGTGCCGATTGAACGTCTGCATAAGCTTGAGATATCAAAAGGTCCGATTGATCAGATCTTTCATGTGGCAAAAGTGACTGTTACTACCGCAGGAGGAGATGTAACGCTTCGCTTTCTGGAGGAAGAAAAGGCGGAAAAAATTGCAGAAAATCTACAGAAACGTATCAATGAGATTGTGAAAGAACAGAGGGAAGAAGATGGAGAATAAGATCAGATTTCGCAATCACATTTCCGTGATACTGGAGCAGTTGGGAGCAACATTTGGAATTCTTTTTGTGTTGTCTTTTACGAACATCGACGATGTAATTGATTATATTGAAAAGGGGTCATCGGAAGAATTAAGTCTCACGGTATATATTGGCGGCGGAGTGATATTGGCGGTTTTTCTGCTGATATTTTTATATCAGTGGATCATCTGGTCGAAGACTTACATTTCGATCTGTGACAACAGTATCGTGATTGAGCGTAATACATGGAATAAAAAGAAAAATACAATTGGTCTCAAAAATATTTCGAATGTAAATACAGAGCAGAATTTGTTGGAAATGCTTCTTGGAACATGTAAAGTGAAGCTGGATACGAACAGTATGTCTACATCAGATAAAACAGATGTAAAGATCATATTGAAAAAGGCGGAGGCTGAGCAGTTTCGATTATATGTGATGAAGTTAATGCAGGGACAGGAAGGAGGCTTTGAGGAGAAATATTCGAAAGAAGACAAAGATCACTGGGCGATTCAAACGAATATGGGGGATATTTTTACACATGGGCTGTTTTCTGTCAATCTGCTTTCCGTATTGGTAGTAATTGGATGCGTTGTCGGAGCGGCAGGGATGGTTCTGCAAGTGATACATTCTGTCAGTGTGGGAGAAAGTATTGTAAAAATGCTGTTAAGCGTTCTTATGCTGATCGCCATATTCAGTTCTGCCATATGGAATATTGTAAAAGGATTTATTCAGTATTATGATTTTAAAATCGATCGGAATGAAAATAAATTATACATTCGTTATGGGATTTTGAAAAAAGTAAATTACACAATTCCGGCAGAGAAAATCAGCGCACTGAAGTTAAAGCAAACATTTTTTGCAAGACTGACCGGGAGATATACAGCAGAGATCATCAATATCGGAATGGGGGATGATGCCGCGGAAACCCAATCTTTTTTTCTTCCGTACTGTAAACGAAATCAAATGGAAGAGCGGATTCGCTTATTACTTCCTGAATTTTATGAAGCAGTACAGATGCAGACTGTACGGCAGCCAATAGCAACATGGATTGCCTGGATTTGGCCGGCAGTTCTTTTTGCATTGTTTCTTGTCGCAGGAGCACTGCTTTCTGTTTATTATTTTCCGGAGTTCCAAAAGGAAATTATTTTGGGAGTGCTTATTTTTAGCATATGGATGATATTGCTTGTTCTTGCATATTTCCTGACGGCGGGAAGCACTGTGGGGGTAAGCCATATGGCGATTGTAAATGGATATTTTGGAAGAGCAATTTGTTACATATCTTACAAAGATATTCAATATGTAGAATTTTCACAAAACATATTTGCCAGAGTGGTGAAGCTTCAAAAAGGAGAGGTTCATCTGCTTGCATCGACTGCAAACCGGAAACAGGAGATTCCATATATCTCGATGGAAAACGGAGAGACAATCAAAAAACGGCTTTTGAATCGGTGAAAGGATCTTGAGACAGGTTTTATAGTACAACAAAAAGAAATACAAAAAATGGAGGTGAGAGAGTGATTCGGATTGCAATTGCGGATGATGATGCAGCGTTTTTAGCAAAAATTGAAAAATATATACAAAAATATCAGAAAGAGAATGGTGAGGATATTCAGTTGACTGCTTTTTCAGATGCGAAAGAGCTGATTGAGGGGTACAGTCCCGTTTATGATATTGTGATTCTGGATATTGAGATGCCCGGGATGAATGGGATGGAAGCCGCGGAGAAAATCCGTCAGGCAGATGAAGACGTTGTACTGATGTTCATCACGAATATGATCCAGTATGCAATTCGCGGATATTCTGTGGGAGCTTTAGATTTTGTCATGAAGCCGGTAAATTACTACACCTTTTCATTGAAGCTTACAAGAGCTATCGGGCGGATTCAGAAAATAGAAAAAGAGATTCTCTTAAAGCAGCAGGATTCGGTCAAGAAGGTTCCTGTGGAGGAAATCTATTATGTGGAAATACAGAACAGAATGTTGTATTATCACACGAGTGAAGGCGAATATGTGGTACGTGGGACGATAAAGAATGCGTTGGATATGCTTTCCCCCTATCACTTTGTAAAGTGTAACCACTGGTATATCGTAAATTTGAAATATGTGACAGAGGTCAGGGACAGTACGGTGATTGTAGCAGGAAAAGAGCTGGAGATCAGTCAGCGTAAAAAGAATACCTTCCTGAATGCACTGATGGACTACGTAGGAGAAGGAAATTAACGATGAGTTGGATTGTGAATATACTGGCGACATTGATCTATCTTGGATTTGGTATTATTTATGCAGTAGGTTTTTCAAAAAGAAAGCATTTTCGATATTCTATTGTAGTGACAGCGGCAGCAATTTTTCTGGCACAGGCAGGGATGTTTTTATTGTTTCAGGTGGAAAACTGGTTTGGAGCGATGATGTGGATGGCACTGGGATATGTGATGATGCTGCTGTCACTGTGGGTGAATGTAAAAATGACGATGGCGGTCGCATCTTATTATGCAGTATGGGCATCCTGTACCTGGTGTCTTGCTTATGAACTCAGTATGGTATTCTGCTGGCTACTGCGAAAACGCTGGGAGATCCCGGCAGAAGTATTTCCGATTGTTTTGCTGCTGGTAGGAACAGCCGGGGTGATTGTCTGCCGTTACACAGTGGCAATCTGGATTCCGGAAAATAAGCGGTTTATGATTGGGCCGAGACAGCTGACCTCAGCGCTGGTTTTGCTGGCTATGCAGGGATACCTGTTTTTGTGGTTTGTAAAACAGTGTGTGAACAACCGAAGCGGAGGACTGCAGGGAGGAAACTGGTTCAGTATTTTGCAGATGCAGATATTGTGTGTGGTTGTATTGTATCTGCAGAATGAGTTATTTAAAAAGAGTGCCATGCGTCAGGAGCGGCTGGTTTCGGATCTTCTCTGGAGACAGCAAAAAGAGCACTATCGGATCGCGAAAGAGAATATTGATATCATCAATCGAAAGTGCCATGATCTGAAACACCAGATTGCAGCATTGCGGGACATGTGCACCAAGGAAGAACGGGAAAAATACATCGAAGAGATTCAGGATTCCATTCAGATTTATGAAGCAATGGTAAAGACGGGAAATGATGTGTTGGATACGATCCTGACAGAGAAGAGCCTTGCATGCAAGGAGAATAATATTGTGGTTTCCTGCGTGGCAGATGGAAAAGGTCTGGAGTTTTTGCATCCTATCGATCTGTATACGATCTTTGGAAATGCAATGGATAATGCCATTGAGTGTGTGAAAAATTTACAAAAACAGGAAAAACGTCAAATCGATGTACTGATCCACAGACAACATCAGTTTCTGATCGTCCAGATCATGAATCCGGTAGAGGAAGAGCTGGAATTTGAGGACAATCTTCCGGTAACAACAAAACATGACAAGGCTTATCACGGATATGGACTGCGCAGTATTAAGAACAGTGTGAAAAAGTACAATGGGGTATTTCAGGTAAAGATCAAGGATGGATGTTTTTGCCTTAAAATTTTATTTCCGATAAAAGAATAGTATCAAAAAGTTCCAATGCATTTCGGACATTGGAACTTTTTTGCACTTATGCGTGCAAAAATACCACTTAGTCAAAAGCGGTTGAGTAAAAATTGTGGAATTGTTAAGATAGTATCAATGCGAAAAGAATGCTCTTATGTTTTAAGCTAAGAGTGCAATTGGGAGGAATTGAGTAATGAATGAAACAAAACAAGAGAAAAAAGTGCGAAAGAAAGCCTATCGCAAGGCGCGCAGAAAAGCAACACGTCCGTGGAAGGGGCTGACGTTTTTTAGCGGGATCATTTCCATTGTACTGATTCCGATATTAGTATTTTTGTCGATGTTTGACAATACAGTTGCAGCGTTTGTCGGCGGTTCATTCTGGAAGTTGAAGAATGAAGATAAAAATGCAGTATACTATGAATCTGATTTTGAAACAACAGAAGAAATGAATCAGTATGGTCTGGAGCTCTGTGAAACAGTAGAAGAAGAGGGTGCAGCACTTCTGATGAATGAAAATAACGCACTTCCGCTGGAGAAAGGCGCGAAGGTAAGCTGCTTTTCAAACTCTTCTGTAAACCTGGTTTACGGAGGTACCGGTTCCGGTAATATCGATGCATCTTCGGCAGATACATTGAAGACAGCACTTGAAAAAAGTGGATTTGAGGTCAATAAAAAACTCTGGAACTTCTATAGTAAAGGAGAAGGAAGCAAGTACGCCAGAAAAACTGCAGGTATGGTTGCAGAAGAAGGGGAAAAGACAACAGAGGTTCCGTGGAATGTGTATACAGATGATGTAAAAGATTCTGTCGCATCCTATGGAGATGCAGCAATTGTGGTATTGTCCCGTATTGGTGGAGAGGGTGCAGATCTGGATTTCAAAGAGACAAATTATCTGGCACTTGATGACAATGAAAAAGAAATGCTTCAGAACGTTGCAGAAATGAAAAAAGCCGGTCAAGTGAAGAAGATTGTTGTTCTGATCAACTCGGCAAATACACTTCAGGTAGATTTTCTGAAAAATAATGAATATGACGTGGATGCATGTATGTGGATCGGGGATGTTGGAATTTCAGGAATCAATGCAGTGGCAGAGATTCTTGCAGGAAATGTGACACCTTCAGGAAGCCTGGTGGATACCTATCTGTATGACAACTTCTCTGCACCGGCAATGATGAACTTTGTGCCGACAGTGTATGAAGGATATGAAGAAGGAATCATTCCGGAACATGCAAAAACATACATGATCTATCAGGAAGGTATTTACGTAGGATACAAATATTATGAGACACGTTATGAAGATTATGTGATGCAGTCTGGAAACTCAGGAGCGTACGAATATCATGATGACGTGGCATATCCATTCGGATATGGTATGAGTTATACCGATTTTAAATACAGTGATTTGAAAGTTTCTTACAACAAAGAAAAAGATGTATTTGAAGTCTCTGTAAAAGTAACAAATACAGGAAAAGAGTATTCTGGAAAAGAAACTGTTCAGGTTTACTTCCAGTCTCCATATACAGCATATGACATTGAGAATGGTGTAGAAAAATCTTCCGTTGCATTGTGTGGATTTGGAAAAACAGAAATCCTTGCACCGGGAGCATCTGAGACGCTGAATATGACAGTAGATAGAAGAGAACTGGCTTCTTATGATACATATGGAGCAGGAACTTATATTCTGGATGAAGGGGACTATTATCTGACAGTTGCAACAGATGCCCATAATGCAGTGAACAATATTCTTGCAGCAAAGGGATACACAGTAGACAACACAGACGGACGTATGGATACAGACGGAAATTCCAGTCTGACATACAAATACAACAATCCGAAATTTGACAGCACAACATATGCAGTTTCCGCAAACGGAACAGAAATCAAAAATCAGCTTTCTGATGCAGATATCAATCTGTATGGAGGAACAGAAGATGAGATTACATATGTATCCAGAAATGACTGGGAAGGAACACTTCCGCAGTCCATCCTGAAAATGAAGCTGACAGAGCAGATGATCGAAGATCTGCAGGATGTACAGTATGATCCAGATGATTATGAAGAAGCAAAGATGCCGACAATGAAAGCGAAAAACGGCAAAAAACTGGTTGATATGATCGGGCTTTCCTATGACGATGAAGCATGGGACGAGCTGTTAGATCAGCTGAGCTTTAAAGATATGGTTTCTCTGATCGGAGATTCCTTCCACTGGACAATGCCTTTGGAATCTGTACAGGCACCGGGAACAAGAGATGAGAATGGTCCGCAGGGTCTGACAGCTTCTCTGATCGCATCGGATAAGACAGAGATGGATGCAACTGCATTTACATCGGAGGACGTAATGGCAGCAACATTCAACCGCGATCTGATGACAGAAATTGGAAAGGTAATTGGAAACAACTGTCTGAAAGCAGGCGTTTCAATCCTTTACGGACCGGGAAATAATATTCACAGGACACCTTATGGTGGACGTAACTTTGAGTATTACAGTGAAGACGGATTCCTTTCTGGAGAAATGTCAGCATATGAAGTGGCAGCAATCGAAGAAAAAGGTGTTGGTGTTGTTATGAAACACTTTGCACTCAATGACAGTGAGCAGGATCGAATCGGTCTTGGAGTCTGGGTGAATGAGCAGGCAGCCAGAGAAATTTATCTTAAGGCATTCCAGGCTCCTGTGGAAAAAGGAAATGCGAACGGTGTCATGATTGCCTACACACGCTGGGGATGTACCTGGTCAGGTGGAAGCAAGCCGCTTGTAACAGGAATTCTCAGAGAAGAATGGGGATGTGACGGACTGATCATTACAGATAACGTACTTACAACGTATGTAAATGGTGTGGATGGAGTATTAGCAGGTGTATCTACATTTGACGCGATGCTTCCATATGTTACAAAGCAGCTCCCAGACTATAAAAATGATGCAGTCATTGTCAACGCAATGAGAGAGGCATGTCACAGAAACCTGTATGCAATTGCAAATTCCAGCGGAATGAACGGTATCGGAAAAGATACAGAGATCAAAGATACCGGCCTTTTAGTGGTAGATGTTGTAAGGACACTGCTGATCGTATTTGGAGCATTGTTTGTACTTTCCCTGGTGATGTGGATCACAAGAAAGCGCAGATTCAAAAAGAATTATGTGTATGCGCCGGTTGTGGAATCTGCAGAAAAGAAAAGTGAAGCATAAAAATTCATAAAAGATCACAGAAAAAGAAAAAATGCTGTATCCCTTGAACAGAAAGGGAGCAGCATTTTTTATCTTATTGATAGAGATTTGTTTACAGAGTAATAAAAATTCTGTAACCTATAATTGCAAAACGGTATATAATTTATTTTTCCAGTTTGTCAATTAAATATACTTCTAAAGTCGACTGATCAGTTGGGGTACTATTAAAATAAGAAAACTCTATTTTTCTTTGATGTTCCGCTATTTTCTTTACTCAGTAGCGAAGCCCCTGTTATGATTAATAAAAAAATGAAAAGTAATAATGGTAACAATTTTTTCATGGTATTCCCTATCTACTAAAAGTATTGCGTGTATTCTTGTATAGAAAACTTACTAAAATAATTATAAGATATACTACAGGAATCAGCAACAAAATGTGTAAATGATTTCCAGGCTTTTCTTGTAAAAGTTAACACAGGATATGAGTGGATGAAAAATAGACATTCTGTTGCTTTCCTACAGCCAGAGTGTTAAAATAAGGAAAAACGAAAGACATACAGAGGTGAGCGATGAATCAGGAGTTTTATGATGCAGTAGAAGCAAATCCGGTCATTGCCGCAGTAAAAAGTGATGCCGGATTACAGGCGGCAGTAGAGATGGAAGAAATTCAGGTGATCTTTGTGCTTTATGGAGATGTCTGTACGATTCCGGAGATTCTGGAGAGAATCAAAGCTGCGGGAAAAAAGGCAATGGTACATATCGATCTGATCGCGGGACTCAGTGCAAAAGAGATATCCGTGGAATTTATCGCCAGGCAGACAAGAGCTGACGGGATCATCACGACAAAACCGGCACTGGTGCGGCGGGCAAAAGAACTGGGGATTTTTGCGGTACTTCGCTTTTTTGTGATTGATTCACTGGCACTCAAAAATATCGAAAATCTGGAAATGCAGTGTGGGACATCGAGACCGGATTTTATTGAGGTGCTTCCGGGAGTGATGCCAAAAGTACTTGGAAGAATCGCAAAAGTGAGCAGGATTCCCATGATCGCCGGCGGGCTCATCACAGAAAAAGAGGATGTGATCGCAGCACTGTCAGTAGGGGCGATCGCGGTTTCTTCGACCAATCAGGATGTCTGGAAATTATAATGGAGGGCATAAAAATGGCAAAATATGTAATGGCACTGGATGCGGGAACAACCAGCAACCGGTGCATTTTGTTCAATGAAAAAGGGGAAATCTGCAGTATGGCACAGAAAGAGTTTACGCAGTATTTTCCAAAACCGGGCTGGGTGGAGCATGATCCGAGGGAAATCTGGTCTACACAGCTTTCTGTAGCGAGACAGGCAATGAATCAGATCAATGCATCGGCAGCAGATATTGCGGCGATCGGAATTACGAACCAGAGAGAGACAGCAATCGTGTGGGACAAGAATACAGGAAAACCGGTGTATAATGCGATTGTCTGGCAGTGCAGAAGAACTTCGGAGTACTGTGACAGCCTGAAAGATAAAGGGCTGACAGAGATGTTTCAGAAGAAGACCGGGCTTGTGATCGACGCTTATTTTTCCGGAACGAAAGTGAAGTGGATCTTAGACCATGTGGAAGGTGCAAGAGAACGGGCAAAACGGGGAGAATTACTGTTTGGTACAGTGGAGACCTGGTTGATCTGGAAGCTGACAAAGGGGGCGGTGCATGTCACAGATTATTCCAATGCATCCCGGACGATGTTGTTTAATATCAATACGCTGGAGTGGGATGATGAGATTTTGGAAGAGCTGGATATTCCAAAATGCATGCTGCCCCAGGCAAAGCCGAGCAGTGCTGTTTACGGAGAAGCAGATCCCGGATTTTTCGTAGGAAGGATTCCAATTGCAGGAGCGGCAGGAGATCAGCAGGCAGCGCTGTTTGGACAGACCTGTTTCGAAGAGGGAGAGGCGAAGAACACGTACGGAACCGGATGTTTCCTGCTGATGAACACCGGCGAAAAACCGGTCTTTTCCGAGAATGGTCTGGTCACTACCATTGCCTGGGGGATGGAAGGAAAAGTTAATTATGCACTGGAAGGCTCCGTGTTTGTGGCAGGTGCTGCGATTCAGTGGCTGCGGGATGAGCTGCGTCTGATTGATTCAGCGTCAGATACAGAATATCTTGCACAGAAAGTGGAGGATACCAATGGCTGCTATGTGGTTCCTGCATTTACCGGGCTTGGAGCACCTTATTGGGATCAGTATGCCAGAGGAACGATCGTGGGACTGACCAGGGGCGTGAACAAAGATCACATTATTCGCGCCACACTGGAATCACTCGCTTATCAGGTAAATGATGTGCTGGAAGCAATGGGAGCAGATTCCGGAATCGCTCTTTCTGCGCTGAAAGTGGATGGCGGTGCAAGTGCCAATAATTTCCTGATGCAGACACAGGCAGATATCAGCCGGGCGCCGGTGCACAGGCCGAAGTGTGTGGAGACGACTGCCATGGGAGCTGCTTATCTGGCAGGTCTGGCAGTGGGATACTGGAAGGATAAGGAAGATGTAAAACAGAACTGGGACATTGACAGGGTGTTCCAGCCAGACATTGAAATCGAAAAACAGCAGAAAATGCTCAAAGGATGGAAAAAAGCTGTGCAGTACGCACATGGATGGGCAAAAGAAGAGTTATCATAGAAAATTGTCTGTAATTTCAAAAAACACTTGTCAATACCGGAAAAAAAGGTATATAGTAATAGTAACAGAATAGAAAAGCCAAAGAGAAGAGAGTCTGGCGGATAACACATCGAAGGGTGTGTTGTTTGTCAGGCTCTTTTGTGTTGTATGGGAGGAAATAACATGTATGATGTGATCATAATCGGAGCAGGAGCAAGCGGTGCGGCAATTGCAAGAGAATTGTCTCGTTATCAGGGACGATTTTGTGTACTGGAAAAAGAGGCGGATATCTGCTGCGGGACATCCAAAGCAAACAGTGGGATTGTTCATGCAGGATTTGATGCAAAAGAAGGTTCTTTAATGGCGAAATTGAACGTAAAAGGGAATAAGATGATGGAAAATCTTTCAAAAGAGCTGGATTTTTCATATAAGAAGAATGGTTCCCTTGTAGTCTGTACCAATGAAAGCGAAGTGGAGAAGTTAAATGAATTGCTGGAGAGAGGAAAACGAAACGGGGTTGAAGGTCTTCAGATCCTGGACAGAGAGGAATTAAAAGCATTGGAACCGAATATTTCTGATGAGGCAGTTGCTGCGCTGTATGCACCGACAGGCGGGATTGTCTGCCCCTTCGGACTAACGATCGCATTTGCAGAAAATGCGGCGCAAAATGGTGTGGAGTTTTGTTTGGATCAGGAAGTGAAAAAGATTGAGGGACGGATTGCAGGTGGATATCGGATCTGTACACAGGATACGATGTATGAGACAAAGGTGATCGTCAATGCTGCCGGAGTGTATGCAGATGTATTCCACAATATGGTGAGTGAAAAGAAGATACACATTACGGCTCGAAAAGGAGAGTATTTCCTGTTGGATAAGACTGCAGGAGGGCATGTCAGCCACACGGTGTTTACTTTGCCCGGAAAACTTGGAAAAGGAGTGCTTGTTACACCGACCGTGCATGGAAACTTGCTGGTGGGACCTACCGCAATGGATATAGAAGAAAAAGAAGGAACAGACACAACTGAGCAGGGAATGGAGGAAATTCGCAAAAAAGCGCAGCGCAGCGTCAAAGAGATTCCGTTTCGTCAGGTGATCACAGGGTTTGCGGGGCTTCGGGCTCATGAAGAGGGACATGAATTTATCATCAAAGAAGTGGAAGATGCGCCGGGATTTATTGACTGTGCGGGAATTGAATCACCGGGGCTGACCAGCGCTCCTGCAATTGGAAGGATGGTGGCAGAGCTTGCGAAAAAAATATTAGATCTGAAAGAAAATCCTGCATTTTGCAAAACCAGGAAGGGAATTTTAAATCCGGCAGAATTGACAGCAAAAGAGAGAAATGAGCTGATCAGAAAAAATCCGGCTTATGGAAGAATTGTCTGCCGCTGTGAGATGATTTCCGAGGGCGAAATTTTAGATTCCATTCACAGACCTCTGGGAGCAACGACTATGGATGGAATCAAGCGCAGAACGAGAGCTGGAATGGGCAGGTGTCAGGCAGGCTTTTGTACACCGAAGACAATGGAGATTCTGGAACGGGAATTGAAGATCAGACAGGAAGAGATTACGAAAAACGGAGCAGGTTCCGAGATGATCGTGGGGAGGAATAAAGATGGTAAGATATGAGATTGTGATTATCGGCGGAGGACCGGCAGGACTGGCAGCGGCAGTGGCAGCCAGAGCTGCGGGAGCCAAAAAGATTGTGATCCTGGAGAGGGATGAGAGACTTGGCGGTATTTTGAATCAGTGTATCCATAATGGGTTTGGGCTGCATACATTCAAAGAAGAACTGACAGGTCCGGAGTATGCGGCGAGATTTATCGAACAGGTGGAAGCGCTTGACATTGAATATCGATTAAACACCATGGTTATGGATATCACAAAAGAGCGGGTTGTGACAACGATGAGTAGCAAGCGGGGAATCTGTCAGATACAGGCAGATGCTATCGTACTTGCCATGGGATGCAGAGAACGTCCAAGAGGCGCCTTAAATATTCCGGGATATCGTCCGGCAGGCATTTATACAGCAGGAACGGCACAGCGTCTGGTCAATATGGAAGGATATCTGCCGGGAAGAGAAGTGGTGATCTTAGGTTCCGGTGATATCGGCCTGATCATGGCGCGGAGGATGACGCTGGAAGGCGCGCACGTCAATGTCGTTGCAGAATTAATGCCATATGCGGGAGGTTTGAAACGAAATATCGTGCAGTGTCTTGATGATTATGGAATTCCGCTGAAATTGAGCCATACGGTTGTAAAAATACACGGAAAAAAGCGAGTGGAGGGAGTTACACTGGCACAGGTGGATGCACAGGCAAGACCGATTCCGGGAACAGAAGAATTCTATGCCTGTGATACCTTGCTTTTGTCCGTGGGTCTGCTGCCGGAAAATGAGCTTTCCAGACAGGCGCAGGTCAGTTTGAATCCTGTGACAAACGGTCCGTTGGTGGATGAAAATCTGGAAACAGATGTGGAGGGGATTTTTGCCTGTGGCAATGTGCTACATGTACATGATCTGGTGGATTTTGTGTCAGAGGAAGCCATGCAGGCAGGAAAGGCAGCTGCAGAGTATGCGCAGAGAGCAGTTCAAAAGACAGAACATTCCGGCACAGAAACGTTCATCCGGATTCAGTCAGAGGGAGGTGTGCGTTACACAGTACCGTCTCAGATTCACAGAAAACAGGAGAAAGGATTGAATATTCGATTCCGGGTGAACAAAGTCTTCGGGGCATGTAAAGTTCAGGTATATCTCAATGGAGAGCTGGTGTTGGAGAAAAAGAAAAAATCAGCAGCGCCGGGAGAGATGGAACAAATCCTGATCCCGGAGAATGTGTTTGAAAAAGTGGCGGAAATAAAGGAAATCAGACTGCAGATGGAGGAATTGTGATATGAAAGAGAGAGAGTTGACATGCATCTGCTGCCCTCTGGGATGTCAGATCACAGCAGTGACAGAAAATAAAACCGTGGTCAGTGTTTCCGGCAATCATTGTCCGAGAGGGGCAAAATATGCCGAAGCAGAGATTTTGCATCCGGTTCGGATCGTAACGACGACGGTGCCTGTGACCGGGGGAACGCAGCCTCGTGTTTCGGTAAAAACAAAGAAAGAAATCCCAAAAGAGAAGATCATGGACTGTATTCGGCAGTTAAAGGATGTGCATGCAGATGCACCGGTAGAAATCGGAGATGTTCTTCTTGAAAATGTGGCGGGAACAGGTGCAGACATCGTAGCGACTGCAAGTGTAAAGCTGCAAGTGTGAATGCAAGCGTGAAATCAGTTCGCCCCTTTTAAAGTTGTGCAGATAATGGTATAATGCCTGTATGCAATTACAGAATACAGAGGAGCGAATGAAGATGAGTATTTATGATTTGAATGCATATGAAGTAATTCGGGAAGAAGATTTATCTGACCTGAAATCAAAAGGGATCCTGTTAAAACATAAAAAAAGCCAGGCAAAGATCTTACTGTTTGCCAATGATGACGAGAATAAGGTATTTACGATCGGATTCCGCACACCGGCTCCGGACAGTACCGGAGTTCCTCATATTATGGAACATTCCGTGCTGTGCGGCTCGAAAAATTTTCCGGTGAAAGACCCGTTTGTGGAACTGGTAAAGGGATCACTGAATACGTTTTTGAATGCTATGACCTATCCGGACAAGACATTATATCCGGTTGCAAGCTGTAATTCGAAGGATTTTCAGAATTTAATGCATGTATACATGGATGCAGTATTTTATCCGAACATCTATGAGCATGATGAAATCTTCCGTCAGGAAGGGTGGAGCTACAAACTGGATACGGCAGATGGAAAGCTGGAGTACAATGGCGTGGTATACAATGAGATGAAGGGAGCGTTTTCGTCTCCGGAAGGTGTGCTGGACCGTGTGATCCAGAATTCTCTGTTCCCGGACACTTCTTACGCCAATGAATCCGGCGGTGATCCGGATGTGATCCCGGAGCTGACGTACGAGCAGTTTTTGAATTTCCACAGGACATATTATCATCCGTCTAACAGCTATATCTATCTTTACGGAGATATGGACATGGAAGAAAAGTTAAGATGGCTGGATGAAAATTATCTGTCAGCATTTGATGCGATCGAAGTGGATTCCGAGATCAAATATCAGAAACCGTTTGAAGAGATCAGAGAACTGGAGATGGAGTATTCGATCTCCAGTGAGGAGTCTGAGGAGGATAATACGTATCTTTCTTATAATAAAGTCATCGGGACAAGTCTGGATGAAAAGCTGTATCTGGCGTTTCAGATTCTGGACTATGCACTGCTCTCTGCACCGGGTGCACCGCTGAAAAAAGCGCTTTTGGATGCAGGAATCGGAAAAGATATCATGGGTTCTTATGACAATGGAATCTATCAGCCGATCTTTTCTATTGTCTCTAAAAATGCGAATCGTGATCAGAAAGAGGCATTTATCCGTGTGATCGAAGAGACACTCCAGTCGATCGTGAAAAACGGAATGGATAAAAAATCTCTGGAGGCAGGGATCAACTATCACGAGTTCCGCTTCAGAGAGGCAGATTTTGGAAATTATCCAAAGGGACTGATGTACGGCCTGCAGATCATGGACAGCTGGCTGTATGATGAGAACGAGCCATTTATGCATATGCAGGCAATCCCGACCTTTGAATATTTGAAAGAACAGATTTCTACCGGATATTTTGAAAAACTGATCCAGACTTATCTGCTTGATAATCAGCATGGCTCCATCGTGATCGTAAAGCCGGAAAAAGGGCGGACAGCTCGGATGGACAAAGAGCTGGAAGAAAAACTGGCAGCTTATAAAGCGGGGCTGAGTGAGGAAGAACTTAACAGACTGGTGGCAGCTACAAAAGAGCTGGAAGCGTATCAGGAGTCAGAAGATGCTCCGGAAGATATGGCAAAGATTCCGGTATTAAACAGAGAAGATATCACAGAAGAGATCGCTCCTGTTTATAATACAGAAAAGGAAATCGACGGCATCAAACTGGTGCATCATGAAATCGAGTCGAACGGAATCGGTTATGCCACTCTGATGTTTGATCTTTCCGGCGTGTCGGAAGAGCTGCTTCCATATACCGGAATTCTGCAGAGCGTGCTTGGGATTATTGATACGAACAACTATGGGTATGGAGAATTGTTCAACGAGATCAATGTGCATACAGGAGGGATCGGAACTTCTCTGGAATTATATCCGGATGTGACAAAGGCAAAAGAGAAGGATTTTCGTGCAACATTTGAGATCAAAGGAAAGGCATTGTATCCGCAGATGAAGATTCTGTTTGCGATGATGCGTGAGATTCTGATGGAATCCAGACTGGATGATGAAAAACGGTTAAAAGAGATTCTGGCAATGCTCAAATCCAGACTGCAGATGTCCTTCCAGTCTTCCGGACATACGACATCCGCACTGCGCGCATTGTCTTATGGATCTCCGCTGTCCAAATTCAAGGATGATACCGACGGCATCGGATTCTATGAGGTAGTCCGTGGCATCGAAGAGCATTTTGAAGAGAAAAAAGCAGAGCTGATCCAAAACTTAAAACAGCTCTCCCGTCAGATTTTCCGTGTGGACAATGTGATGATCAGTTATACCTCCTCAGAGGACGGACTTACTCCTATAGAAGCAGCATTTCGTGAGATCAAGGATACACTGTATCCGGAACTGGACGGGGAAGAGACGCCGTGTGTATTACACTGCAGAAAACGCAACGAAGGCTTTAAAACGTCTTCCAAAGTGCAGTATGTGGCAAGAGTTGGAAACTTTATCGATTATGGAGCACAGTATCATGGCGCGTTGCAGATTTTGAAGGTGATCTTAAGTTATGATTATCTCTGGCAGAATGTCCGTGTCAAAGGCGGTGCATACGGATGTATGAGCAACTTTAACCGAATCGGAGAGGGATATCTGATCTCCTATCGGGATCCGAACCTGAAAAAGACAATGGAAGTGTACGAAGGCGTTGTAGACTATCTGAAGAATTTCACAGTCGATGAACGGGATATGACAAAATATATCATTGGAACGATCAGTAATATTGACCGCCCGATGAATCCGGCTGCAAAAGGGGATCGCTCGATGAATCTGTATATGAATCATGTATCCCAGGAGATGATCCGTACAGAGCGCAGTCAGATCCTGCATGCAGCACAGGAGGATATCCGTGCGCTTGCAGCAGTAGTGGAGGCAATGCTGAAGGCAGAGCAGATCTGTGTGATCGGAAGCGAAGAAAAGATCGAGGAAGAAAAAGAGATGTTTCTGGAAGTGAAGACGTTGTTTTAGGAAACACAGGATAAGGAGAACGTAAAATTGATGAGAGATGATTTTAAATCAGGATTTGTGACACTGATTGGAAGACCAAATGTGGGAAAATCAACATTGATGAACCAGCTGATCGGGCAGAAGATCGCGATCACGTCTAACAAGCCACAGACGACGAGAAACCGTATTCAGACAGTTCTGACAACGGAAGAAGGGCAGATTGTATTCGTGGACACGCCGGGAATCCACAAGGCGAAAAATAAGCTGGGAGAATATATGGTAAATGTGGCGGAACGCACGTTGAATGAAGTAGATGTGGTACTGTGGCTGGTAGAGCCGTCCACCTTTATCGGAGCTGGGGAGAAGCACATTATTGAACAGCTGAAACGTGTAAAAACACCGGTGATCCTTGTGATCAACAAGATCGATATGGTAAAGAGAGAGGAAGTTCTGCTGTTTATTGATGCATACCGCAAAGAGTATGATTTTGCGGAGATTGTTCCGGTATCTGCGAGAAACGGGGACAATACGGATGAACTGGTGAACGTGATTTTAAAATATCTTCCATATGGTCCTCAGTTCTATGATGAAGACACTGTGACAGACCAGCCGGAGCGTCAGATTGTGGCAGAACTGATCCGGGAAAAGGCACTTCATTGTCTGCAGGAAGAAATCCCGCATGGAATCGCAGTGGCGATTGATCGCATGAAAATGCAGAACAAAGTCATGCATATTGATGCTACGATCATCTGCGAGCGGGATTCCCACAAAGGAATCATCATCGGAAAACAGGGCAGTATGCTAAAAAAGATCGGAAGTACGGCGCGCTATGAAATCGAGCGGATGCTGGACTGTAAAGTGAATCTGAAGCTCTGGGTAAAAGTACAGAAAAACTGGAGAGACAGTGATTTTCTAATGAAGAATTTCGGATACCACGAGGACGAGATGTAGTATTTGGCAGATTTTATATAGTATATCCGGGAGAGAATCGGACACCCTAATTGTATACTCAACAAGGAACAGATGAGAAAGCAATTAAAGAGGTGAACCGATGAAAGAAGAATACTGGGAACAGTTTATGACAACAGGACGCATTGCAGATTATCTTTCTTACAAAGCAGAAAGTGGCAGCAGCGAGAGTCGCTGTTTGGAAGAACAGAAGGAACAGGCAGGAGTTAGATCAGGTGAATCAGATTGTTTTGACAGGGATGGTGCTTTCAACGGCACCGGTTGGAGAGTATGACAGACGGGTTGTGATACTGACAAAGGAACAGGGAAAGATTTCTGCATTTGCCAGAGGGGCGAGAAGACCAAACAGTCCGCTGGTAGGTGCAGTCAATCCGTTTTCTTTCGGGGAGTTTACGATGTATGAGGGGCGTTCCTCTCATACGATCCAGTCTGTGAAGATCACAAATTATTTTTCGGAGCTTCGGGAAGATATGATCGGTGCTTATTACGGGTTTTATTTTCTGGAGTTTGCGAATTATTATACAAAAGAGCAGAATGATGAACGGGAGATGTTAAAGCTTTTGTATCAGACCATGAAAGCACTGACCAGCCCGCATATTCCGAATCTGCTGATCCGCCGCATTTTTGAACTCAAAGCGTTCTGTATCAATGGAGAGGGACCTCAGGTCTTTCAGTGTGTCCGGTGTCAGAAAAAAGACGGACAGATGGTGTTCAGTGCCAGAGAAGGCGGACTGGTCTGTACAGATTGTGCCAGGAATATTTCAGACGGGATTTCGTTGGACAATTCCACGCTTTATACGATGCAGTACATAGAGATCAGTACGATCGAGAAGCTGTATACATTTACAGTCAGCAGGGAAGTACTGGAAAAGCTGTCCGGGATCATGGAACGATATTGTCTGCTTTATGTGGAAAAAAGGTTCAAGTCCCTGGAGATTCTTGAGACATTGGTGTAGCAAATCGAGTGAAAATGGCAGGGAATCCAGGAATGGCTTGAAAAAACGGGATGAAGCCGTTATAATAGTTACCAGTTGATGAAAAAGAATGTGAGGAACAAAGAATTATGGTAGAAAAGACAATGGATAAAATTGTAGCTCTGGCAAAATCAAGAGGTTTTGTTTACCCGGGGTCTGAAATTTACGGGGGGCTTGCAAATACATGGGATTATGGAAATCTCGGAGTAGAACTGAAGAACAACGTGAAAAAAGCGTGGTGGAAAAAATTCGTACAGGAAAGTCCGTACAATGTAGGTGTGGACTGCGCGATCCTGATGAATCCACAGACATGGATCGCATCCGGACATCTGGGCGGATTCAGCGATCCGTTGATGGATTGTAAAGAATGTAATGAAAGATTCCGTGCAGATAAGCTGATCGAAGATTACGCACAGGAGAATGGAATCGAACTGGAAGGAAGCGTGGATGCATGGAGCAAGGAGCAGATGTCTGCTTATATTGAAGAGCATGATATCAAATGTCCTTCCTGTGGAAAACACAACTTTACAGAGATCCGTGAGTTCAACCTGATGTTCAAGACATTTCAGGGTGTTACAGAGGACGCAAAGAATGTCGTATATTTAAGACCTGAGACAGCACAGGGAATCTTTGTAAACTTTAAGAATGTACAGCGTACATCAAGAAAGAAGATTCCATTTGGGATTGCGCAGATCGGAAAATCTTTCCGTAATGAGATCACACCGGGTAACTTTACATTCCGTACAAGAGAGTTTGAGCAGATGGAGCTGGAGTTCTTCTGTGAACCTGGTACAGATCTGGAATGGTTTAACTACTGGAAGAGCTTCTGCCTGAACTGGCTGAGTTCTCTGGGACTCAAGGACGACGAAGTCCGTTATCGTGACCATGATGCAGAAGAATTGTCATTCTACAGCAAAGCGACTACTGACGTGGAATTTTTGTTCCCGTTCGGATGGGGAGAGCTGTGGGGAATCGCTGACAGAACAGACTACGATCTGACACAGCATCAGGAAGTATCCAAACAGGATCTTACTTATTTTGATGATGAGAAGAAAGAAAAATATATCCCATACGTGATCGAGCCGTCTCTTGGTGCAGACCGTATGGTACTGGCATTCCTTTGCAGCGCATACGACGAGGAAGAACTGGAAGGCGGAGATACACGTACGGTTCTGCATTTCCATCCGGCACTGGCTCCTGTCAAGATTGGTGTGCTTCCGCTGTCTAAAAAGCTCAATGAAGGCGCTGAGAAGGTGTTTGCAGAACTGAGCAAGACTTACAACTGTGAATTTGATGACAGAGGAAATATCGGAAAACGCTATCGCCGTCAGGATGAGATCGGTACACCGTTCTGTGTAACTTATGATTTCGATTCAGAAGAAGATGGTGCAGTGACTGTTCGTGACAGAGATACAATGGAACAGGAACGTGTAAAAATTGAAGATCTGAAAGCATACTTTGAGAAAAAGTTTGAGTTTTAGTATGAGGCTGCCGCACATGTTGTGCGGCAGTTTTTTTGGCAGAAGTACTTCTCCAGCTACTCTGGCAAAAAAAAAATATATATATATAAGATGTGCTTCTTAATAATGATAGGAAATATTCATAACAGCTTATATTTTCATTTTGAAAACAATGTGCTATGATGAACATATGTTGAAGACAACAGAATATTGAAAATTCTTCAAGATACATTTGCAGGACGGGAAACCTGTTTAGCCTCTGGCCGGTGTATCTTTTTTGTTACTCAAAACAACAGGAGGATTTAAAAGAATGGAAAGAACAACAGTAGAAAATCTGAAGGAACTGATTCGTGCAGGACGTGCAAAGACACCTGCAACAAAAGTGATCATGGGAGGAACTCTGGTCAATGTTATGTCTGAGGAGATCTATCCGGCAGATATCGCAGTTTACAAAGACACGATTGTAGCAGTGGGAGATGTGAAAGAGTATATCGGGGAAGAGACAGAAGTGATCGATGCAAAGGGCAGATATCTGGTGCCGGGTATGATTGATGGTCATATTCACAGTGAGTGCAGCAAGTTGAGCATTACAAGCTATGCAAAAGCAGTTGTGCCAAGAGGGACTACAAGCATGATTTCCGGTCTGGACGAATATATTTCCGTATCAGGTCTGGAAGGACTGCAGGAAGTACAAAAGGAGGTACAGGCGAGTCCTCTGAAAGTGTTCTGGGGAGCACCGTATAAGACACCATATACAATTCCTCAGTCTACTGTAGCATTTAACTTTACAAAAGAGGTACATGAAGAGGTACAGAAATGGCCGCAGTGTTACGGAGTATGGGAGACAGTAAGAGAGTTTATCCAGGAAGAGGATGAAAACACACTGGGAGCAATCGCAGAAGCATTCAAGAACCGTCTGCCGGTATTTGGATGTGCACCGATGGCAAGAGGCAATGATCTGAACGGATACCTGTGTGCAGGAGTGCGCCTGGATCATGAAAGCTACGACCACGAGGAAGTTGTAGAGAAGATGAGAAAAGGAATGCACATGCTGATCCGCGAGTCTTCCGTAACACATTTCCTGGCAGAGAATATCAGAGCAGTGACAGAGGTAAATCCGGCATTTGCAAGAAGAGTCAGCTTCTGTACAGATGATGTGACAGCAAGTGATGTTCTGGAAAAAGGACATCTGGACAATGTGGTACGTCTGGCGATCCAGGCAGGAGTCAAACCGATGACTGCGATCCAGATGGCAACGATCAACAGTGCGGAAGCATACCGCATTGATCACATGGTAGGATCCATCTGCCCGGGAAGAATTGCGGATATCCTGTTTGTAGACGATCTGGAAGCATTTGGAATCAAAGAAGTCATGACAAACGGAAAGATGGTGGCAAAAGACCATAAGCTTACGTATGATCTGAAAGCACCGGAGAGAAGCTCTGTGTTAAAAGGCGAGTTAAAATGTAAACTGACAACAAAAGAAGATTTTGAATACAAGACATCTGTTCAGAACGGAGAAGCAAAAGTACTTTCCATGGATGTAAAAGGACCGTTTGTGAGAAAGAGAAAAGATGTTGTTTTAAAAGTTGAAAACGGAATCGTACTTCCGGATGTGGAGCAGGACGTGGCAATGGTATCTGTTCTGGAGAGATTTGGAAGAAACGGAAATAAATCACTTGCATTTTGTTCCGGATGGAAATTAAAGAAAGGTGCCATGGCATCTTCTGCAGCACCGGATGACAACAATCTGGTCGTGATGGGAGTCAGCGCAGAGGATATGTCGATCGCAGCCAACTATCTGATTGAGCAGGGCGGCGGTCAGGTTGTTGTGGCCGACGGAGAAATTTTGGAATTCCTTCCTCTTCCAGTCGGAGGAATTGTCAGTGATGAAGAACCAGAGGTCATTGCCGCACAGGAGAAGAAGATCGATCAGGCAGCGAGAATGTTAGGATCTGATCTGCCGGATCCAATGATGTACATGTTCTTTTTGCCAATCACGGCAATCCCGGATTACGCGATCACGGATGTAGGACCGGTTGACTATCTTGCACTCACAACATTTGATCCGGTTTTGGAAGTAAACGAAAAATAAATCCAAGGAGGACATTGGTATGAAGAAAGAAGAATTAAAAAAACTGATCGATACAGCAGCGGGAAGAATCCCTGCAGACACGGTGATCAAGAACTGTCAGGTAGTGAATGTTTTTTCCGGAAAGATCCAGAAGGGCGATATCGCTCTTTGCGGAGATAAAATCGCAGGAATCGGAGAGTATCAGGGTGTGAAAGAAATTGATGCGCAGGGAAGATATGCGGTTCCGGGATTTATTGACAGCCATATTCATATTGAATCTGCCTATGTCAGCCCGGAAGAGCTTGGAAGACTGTTAGTACCTCATGGAGCTGCCACGATCATCGCAGATCCTCACGAGATCGTCAATGTCTGCGGGATCAGAGGACTCGATTATATGATGGAGGCGGCAAAAGGAACAGCACTTGATATCAAATATATGCTGCCATCCTGTGTGCCTGCAACTCCGTTTGAACACGCAGGAGCAGAGATCAATGCGCCGGAGATGGAAGAGCCGATTCAAAGAGAGGGCATTCTTGGACTTGGAGAATTTATGAATTTCCCGGGAGTTATTCAGGCAGATGAGAGTGTACTGGACAAGTTGATGACTGCAAAAGAGGAAGGGAAACTGATCGATGGTCACGGACCTGGAATTGATGGAAAGGATCTGAATGCATATTCTGCAGCAGGTATTCTGGCAGACCACGAGTGTTCTACGGTGGAGGAGATGGAAGCGCGTCTGGAACGTGGTATGTATATTCTGCTCAGACAGGGATCTGCCTGCCATAATTTGAGACCGCTGTTAAAAGGAGTGACACCGGAGAACAGCAGAAGATGTCTGCTCTGTTCAGACGACAGACAGCCAAAGACGATCTTAAAAGACGGACATCTGGACAATCACTTGAAGATCTGTGTGGAAGAAGGGCTGGACGCAGTGACAGCAATCCGGATGGCAACATTGAATGCGGCGGAATGCTTCCGGCTTCATGACAGAGGTGCGATCGCACCGGGATACCGTGCCGATGTCGTGCTTCTGGATGACTTGAAAGACTTCCGGGTGGAGAAGGTATGGATCGCAGGAGAGCTGACTGCAGATAACGGAAAGTATCTGCCGGAGGTTGCACCATACGATATTTCTTCTGTGAAAGGAAGCGTGATCGTAAAAGATTTTTCAGCAGAAAAGTTTAAAATGCATTTGACAAGTGATGAAGTGAATGTGATCGAGATTCTTCCGGGAGGAGTTGTGACGAAAAAGGCAGCAGCGCACATTCAGTTGGATGAAAACGGTGAATTTGTAAGAAATCCCAAAGAAGATCTTGTAAAAGTAGCGGTTGTAGAACGGCATCAGGGAACCGGCAATGTAGCTTGCGGATTCTTAAAAGGATATGGAATCAAAGAGGGTGCTGTGGCACTGTCTGTTGCGCATGATTCTCACAATATTATCGTGGTCGGAGTCAATGACGAAGAGATGGAATTTGCAGTAAACAGCCTGATTGCGCAGGAAGGCGGGATTGTCCTTGTAAAAGAAGGAAAGGTGATCGAACAGATGCCGATGCCGATCGCAGGACTGATGAGCGATCAAAGCGGCGAGTGGGTAGATGAAAAGCTTACAAGTATTCATGAAAAAGCATATACAGAGCTTGGCATCTGTGGAGATGTGGAACCGGTGATGACATTATGTTTTATGTCCCTGGCAGTGATTCCGGAGATCAAACTGACAGATATGGGCTTGTTCGATGTCACAACGTTTTCATTTATTCCGGTAGAAATCTCCAGATAGAGAAACAAAGAAGATAAAGGAATGGGAAAATGGGAAAACAAAAGACATTAGTGCCGTGGTTTCAGCGCGGTGACATTGGTGGAATGACATATTCCATCACCAATAATATTGTAAATTACCTGATCGTGATTGCAACACTTTCGGGAGTACTGGAGTGGCCGGACAAAATTGTATACGGGTATGTGATCCCGGGAATGTCTATCGGACTGCTCTGTAGTGGAGTTTACTATGCTTATATGGGAAGAAGATTATCCAAAAAAGAAGGTCGTGCGGATGTTACGGCACTTCCTTCCGGAGTTTCCACACCGGCAATGTTTGTGATGCTATACGGCGTGATCATGCCGCTTCATTATGCATTGAATGATGCAGAACTTGCATGGTCAGCTGCTGTGGCAGCCTGCTTTATCGGCGGAGCAGTCGAGTTTTTGGGTGGATTTATCGGACCATGGATGAAGAAAAAACTGCCGAGAGCAGCGCTCCTTGGAACTGTGGCGGGAATCGGATTTATCTGGATGGCAACACAGGGTGTGTTTGATGTATTCGGCGATCCGCTGATCGGACTTCCGATTTTGTTTGTGGCAATGGTCGGTATTTTTGGAGGCTATTTATTTCCAAAGCAGATTCCTCCGCTTGTCGTTGCGATTGTAGGTGGGATCATTTATGCATTCTGCCTGGGAAGAACAACCGTAGATTTCAGCGGAATCGGTTTCTATATTCCGAATCCTGTTAACGGAATCCAGCATCTGATCAATGGTGTGGCAGTTGTTGCTCCTTATCTGACGATCGTGATTCCGGTGGAAATCTACAATTTTATCGAGACCATGGACAATGTAGAGGCGGCAAATGCAGCGGGAGATAATTACAGTGTCAGAGAAACACAGTTTGCGGACGGAATCTGTACGATGCTTTCCGCAATTTGCGGAGGTGTCGTGCCAAATACAGTATGGCTTGGACATGCAGGCCTGAAAAAAGCCAAAGCAGGTGTTGGATATGCACTGGTGTCAGGTCTGGTACTGGGAGCGGCAGGAATCTTCGGTCTGTTTACGTTCTTAAGCAACATGGTTCCGCCGGCAGTATGTGCAGTGACATTTTTATGGTGTGCGATCGTCATGGTTGCACAGGCTTTTAAAGACTGTGACAAAAAGCATTATGCGGCAGTTGGAATCGCGATGGTTCCGCCGGTTGCTGATTATCTGTATACACAGATCACAGGAAGTGTGGGACTGGCAGGTTATATGACAGAGGTAATGCCGTCAGGACTGGCAGAATACAATGCAGAAGTAACGCAGATGATCAAGGATGCGGGGGTTATGTGGAACGGAGTACCTGCGGTGAAATCAGGAGCGATCATCATTGGAATTCTGTTAGGGACAATGACAGTGTTCATTATTGACAAGCAGCTTCATAAAGTGGCAATCACGGCAGTAGTAGGATATGTGCTTGCATGTTTTGGATTTATTCACAGTGCAGGACTTGGATTCAATCCTGCTTCACCGTTTGCAATTGGATATCTGATCGTGGCGGTACTGGCTATCATCCTTCATCAGGGACGGAAATCCTGGTTTGAGGGACCGGATGATTTTGATTATGTATAAAGCAGGCAGTCTCTTGTATTTCGGAACAGGAAATAGTATACTAGGGAAAAAGACAACAGAAAGGAATCAAAACAGCTATGGAAAAAACATTATGGCAGATATATGATGATGCACAGCTTGCAGAGCTTGATACTCTGACAGCAGATTACAAAAAATTTCTGGATGCAGGAAAAACAGAGAGAGAATGTGTGACAGAAGTGATCCGCATTGCAGAAAAAGAAGGTTATGTAGACTTAAATAAGAAGGATACACTGCAGGTAGGAGATAAAGTATATATGGATTGGATGGGGAAATCCATCGTGTTATTCCAGATTGGAGAGGATTCTCTGGAAAAAGGAATGAACATTCTTGGAGCACATGTTGACTCTCCTCGTTTGGATCTCAAACAGAATCCATTATATGAAGAAAGTGGATTCGCATACTTTGATACACACTATTATGGCGGAATCAAAAAATATCAGTGGGTGACACTTCCGCTTGCAATTCACGGAGTTGTAGTGAAAAAAGATGGAACAAAGGTCAATGTTGTGATTGGTGAAAAAGAAGAAGATCCGGTATTTGCAATTACAGATCTTCTGCCACATCTCGGATCTAAGCAGATGGAGAAAACAGCAGCCACAGTGATCGAAGGAGAGGCTCTGGATATCCTGGTTGGAAGTGCTCCGCTTTGCGGCGAAGAAAAAGATGCAGTTGCAGCGAATGTTCTGAAATTGTTAAAAGAGACATATAGTATGGAAAAAGAAGATCTCATGTCTGCAGAGCTGGAGATTGTTCCGGCAGGAAAAGCACGTGACTGCGGTCTGGATAAGAGTATGGTGATCGGATACGGTCAGGATGACAGAGTCTGCGCATTCACTTCCCTGATGGCAATGCTGCACACAGAGAATAAGAAAAGAACATCCTGCTGCATCCTGGTGGATAAAGAAGAGATCGGAAGCGTTGGAGCAACTGGAATGCAGTCCCGCTTCTTTGAAAATGCAGTTGCAGAGATTCTGGACAAGTGCGGAGAGTTTTCTGAATTAAAACTTCGCCGTGCGATGGCAAATTCTACAATGATCTCATCAGACGTAGGAGCTGCATTTGATCCGATGCACGCAGACGTTTATGACAAGAGATCCAATCCGTTCTTTGGAAAAGGTATGGTGCTCAACAAACACACAGGTGCCAGAGGAAAAGGTGGTTCCAATGATGCGAATGCAGAATACATCGCAAAATTGAGACATGTATTTGATGAAAATAAGGTTGCGTTCCAGCTGACAGAGATGGGCAAGATTGATGCCGGCGGCGGCGGAACGATCGCTTATATTCTTGCAAACTTCGGAATGGAAGTGATCGACGGCGGTGTTGCAGTGCTGAGCATGCACTCCCCTTGGGAAGTTTCAAGCAAGGCAGATGTATATGAAGCTTACCGCGGATACTGTGCATTCTTAAAAGATATGAAATAAGATATAAAAAGGGAGATGTTCGTGTGGGACATCTCCCTTTTGTAGTGGCACGAAAGAAACATGTGTTCCTGATAGAGTGGCATGAATGAAGTTTACTGGTATTATGCAAAGTGTATAAAAATGAGGTGGGAATTTCAATATTTACCCTTGTAAATGCTGAAAAATGAAAGCTGGAATGATAAAAGTAACTAAAAAACAGATGTAAAAATTGTACATAATTATGTACAAAAGTCTTGACGTATTTCGGCAAAACCATTAAAATATTATATGCGACTTAGTGCAAATTTATTTGAAAAAAATTATAGGAGGTCGTTGAAAAATGGCAACAAAATGGGTGTATATGTTCACCGAAGGTAACGCAACAATGAGAAACCTTCTCGGTGGAAAAGGCGCAAACCTTGCAGAAATGACAAGTCTGGGACTCCCGGTACCACAGGGATTCACAGTTACAACAGAAGCTTGTACACAGTATTACGAAGATGGCAGAAAGATCAATGATGAGATTATGGCGCAGATCATGGATGCAATCGTAAAACTGGAAGAAATCACAGGAAAGAAATTCGGAGATAAAGAAAATCCGCTGCTCGTTTCCGTACGTTCCGGAGCAAGAGCTTCTATGCCTGGTATGATGGATACAATCCTCAACCTTGGATTAAACGAAGAAGTTGTTGAGACTCTGGCAGAGGCATCTGGAAATGCACGCTGGGCTTGGGACTGCTACAGAAGATTCATTCAGATGTATTCTGACGTAGTTATGGAAGTAGGTAAAAAATACTTCGAAGAGCTCATCGACAAGATGAAAGAAGAAAAAGGTGTAAGCCTTGACGTTGAACTGACAGCAGAAGACTTAAAGACTTTAGCAGGACAGTTCAAAGCTGAATATAAAGAAAAAATCGGTACAGATTTCCCTTCAGACGCAAAAGAGCAGTTGATGGGAGCTGTAAAAGCTGTATTCCGTTCATGGGACAACCCAAGAGCGAATGTATACCGTCGTGACAACGATATCCCATATTCATGGGGAACAGCTGTTAACGTACAGATGATGGCATTCGGTAACATGGGAGATGACTGTGGAACAGGTGTTGCATTTACAAGAGACCCTGCTACAGGAGAGAACGGACTCTTTGGAGAGTTCCTGACAAACGCACAGGGAGAAGACGTTGTTGCCGGAGTTCGTACTCCAATGCACATTTCCGAAATGGAACAGAAATTCCCGGAAGCATTTGCTCAGTTTAAAGAAGTATGCAATACTCTGGAGAAACACTACAGAGATATGCAGGATATGGAGTTTACTGTAGAACATGGTAAACTGTATATGCTTCAGACACGTAATGGTAAGAGAACAGCACAGGCTGCTTTAAAGATCGCTTGTGACCTTGTTGATGAGGGAATGAGAACAGAAGAAGAAGCTGTTGCTATGATCGATCCTAGAAACCTTGACACTCTGCTTCACCCACAGTTTGATGCTGCTGCATTAAAAGCTGCAACACCAATGGCAAAAGCACTCGGAGCATCTCCAGGAGCTGCTTGCGGTAAAGTTGTATTCACAGCAGATGACGCTGTAGAGTGGGCTGCAAGAGGAGAAAAAGTAATCCTTGTTCGTCTGGAGACATCTCCGGAAGACATCACAGGTATGAAATCTGCTCAGGGTATCCTGACAGTACGTGGTGGTATGACATCTCACGCTGCCGTTGTTGCACGTGGAATGGGTACATGCTGTGTATCTGGATGTGGAGACATCGTGATGGACGAAGCAAACAAGAAATTCACATTAAACGGAAAAGAATACCACGAAGGAGATGCAATTTCTCTGGACGGATCTACAGGAAATATCTATGACGGAATCATCCCTACAGTTGATGCTACAATCGCTGGAGAATTCGGAAGAATCATGGGATGGGCTGATAAATACAGAACAATGAAAGTTCGTACAAATGCAGATACACCTGCAGATGCTAAGAAAGCTCGCGAACTGGGAGCAGAAGGTATCGGACTTTGCCGTACAGAGCATATGTTCTTCGAAGGAAACAGAATTGATGCATTCCGTGAGATGATCTGTTCTGAGACTGTAGAAGAAAGAGAAGCAGCACTTGAGAAGATCCTTCCGGAACAGCAGGGAGACTTCGAAGCACTGTATGAGGCACTGGAAGGAAATCCGGTTACTATCCGTTTCCTTGATCCACCGCTTCATGAGTTCGTTCCTACAGAGGAAGAGGACATCAAGAAACTGGCTGACGCTCAGGGCAAAACTGTTGAGCAGATCAAAGCAATCATCGATGGACTTCATGAGTTCAACCCAATGATGGGACACCGTGGATGCCGTCTGGCAGTTACATATCCGGAGATTGCTAAGATGCAGACAAAAGCTGTAATCCGTGCAGCTATCAATGTACAGAAAGCGCATCCGGACTGGACAGTAAAACCAGAGATTATGATTCCATTGGTTGGAGAGATCAAAGAGCTTAAATACGTGAAGAAATTCGTAGTTGAGACAGCTGACGCTGAGATCGCTGCTGCAGGAAGTGACCTGAAATACGAAGTTGGTACAATGATCGAGATCCCAAGAGCTGCTCTTACAGCTGATGAGATCGCGAAAGAAGCTGACTTCTTCTGCTTCGGTACAAACGACCTGACACAGATGACATTCGGATTCTCTCGTGATGATGCAGGAAAATTCCTGGATGCTTACTATGATGCTAAGATCTTTGAAAACGATCCATTTGCAAAACTGGATCAGACAGGTGTTGGTAAACTCATGGATATGGCAATCGCATTAGGAAAACCGGTAAATCCAAACCTGCACGTAGGAATCTGTGGAGAGCACGGTGGAGATCCAAGCTCTGTTGAATTCTGCAACAAACTTGGTCTTGATTATGTATCCTGCTCACCATTCCGTGTGCCGATCGCTCGCCTTGCTGCTGCACAGGCTGCTATCGCAGAAAAGAATGCATAATTCTTTATCACACTGTTGAGAATAAAATATGTAATATAAAAGGGGGTTCTGTTCGGTATATGCCGGGCGGAACCTCTTTTGTCTGAAAGGATTATGGAAGGATGAAAAGAAAAATAGGAATTGCGGCGGCAATCATTCTGGCTTTATTTGTCGTAACGGGATGCCAGAAACAGGAAGAGACTCCAAAGAAATCAGAACAGAAGAAAACAGAAGCTTCTGAAGAACTTTTAAGCGGAACACACCACGCAGAAATCCAGGTCAAAGATTATGGAACGATTACAGTGGAATTAGATGCGGATACAGCACCGATCACTGTAACCAATTTTGTGAATCTTGCAAAAGACGGATTCTATGACAATCTTACATTTCACAGGATCATGGACGGGTTTATGATTCAGGGAGGTGATCCGAATGGCGACGGAACAGGAGGAGCGGATCAGACGATCAAAGGAGAATTTTCCAGCAATGGAGTAGAGAATGAAATCTCTCATACAAGAGGAACGATTTCTATGGCCAGAGCGCAGGATCCGGACAGCGCAAGTTCACAGTTTTTTATTGTTCAGGAGGACAGTGACTATTTGGATGGGAATTATGCAGCGTTTGGGCATGTGACAAGCGGCATGGAGATCGTGGATCAGATTTGCAAGGATGTTCCCGTAGAAGATGATAATGGAACAGTCAAGGCTGAAAATCAACCGGTCATCGAGAAAATCACGATAACAGATTAAAGTCGGCAGAGCCTTTGACAGAGTAAAATCTGAAAAGCAAATCATATATTGACATATGAAGAATTTAGTGTTACTCTCAATATACTTTTAGGAATCAGGAGGAAGAAAAATGAATCATAGAGTAAGATCTGTTTTAGCAGCTGTTTTGATCATGGTTGTCAGCATTTTGCTTCCTTCTGATTTTCAGTTTGAAAATACAGATAGATTTGTGAAAGAACAAAGCTCAAGTATACAGATGACGGCACAGTATACCGATGGCATAGAAAAGAAAGTTCTTCATGATAATTATCTGCGTTTGGAGAATCCAAGAGAAGCAATTTCTGCGCAGAGTGCGGAACAGCGTAAGAGCACGCAGAGATTGCCGATGGAACTGCTTTTATTTCTGATATTCTCTTTTGTGGTATGCTTAAAGAGAGTCTTTTTTTCGTGCATTCAATTCTATACACTTCCTTTCACGCGATTTCTGTGTGAATACGATATCCTATTGGAGAAGGATGGAAAAAAACGAGATCTTGCTTTCGGAATCTAAAAATATGAAATATTGAAAGAAAGCGGGAAAAATGAAAAATAAAAAATTACATATATGGATTGCTCTTGCAGTAATCGTCTTTTTTGTGTGCATTGCAGTTTTTGGATGCGGAGAGGATATTAAAGGAATTCGCGACATGCGTTTTGGGATTGATATCCGCGGAGGCGTAGAGGCGGTTTTTGAACCGTCAGGTTTGAAGAAAAAGCTGACAGCAGAACAGTTGGAGATGGCAAGAGAGGTCATCGAAACTCGTCTGGATTCACAGAATATATTAGATCGTGAAGTAACGGTGGATGAGAAAGCAGGAGATGTGATTGTCAGATTCCCATGGAAATCTGATGAAAAGAATTTTGATCCGGAAACAGCGATCCAGGAACTGGGTGAGATGGCCGAGCTGACATTTCGCGGACCGGATAATACAGTTTACATCAAAGGTTCGGATGTTTCCAGAAGTCAGGTTGCAGTAGACCAGCAGAAAAACTATGTCGTAGAACTGGAATTTAGCAGCGAAGGTGCGAAGAAATTTGCAGATGCAACAGAGAAGCTTGTAGGACAGCAAATGGGAATTTATATGGATGATGACCTGATCTCCAATCCTACAGTCAATGCCAAGATAACAGGAGGAAAAGCAGAGATTACCGGAATGTCTTCCAAAGAAGAGGCACAGAGCCTTTCTGATAAGATTAATTCAGGCTCTCTTCCGTTTTCCATGAAGACGACCAACTACAGTACGATCAGCCCGACACTTGGCGGAAAAGCGTTGAATGCAATGGCACTGGCAGCGGAAATCGCAATGGCGCTGATCTGTTTATTTATGATCATATGGTACCGGCTGCCGGGAGTGATCAGCTGTCTGACACTGACGTTTCAGATTGCACTTCAGATTCTTGTTATTTCAGTTCCGCAGTACACGATCACGCTGCCGGGAATTGCAGGTTTGATCTTATCAGCCGGTATGGCGGTAGATGCGAATATTATTATCAGTGAGAGAATCAGTGAAGAATTGAAAAAAGGAAATTCCGTCAGAAATGCAGTTAAGAATGGATATAAGCGTGCATTCTCATCTGTTTTAGATGGAAATGTCACCACTGCGGCAGTAGCGGGGATTTTGATGATCTTCGGATCAGGTACAATGCTAAGTTTTGGATATACCCTGTTGACAGGTGTTATCATCAATCTGCTTGCAGGAGTCTGGATGTCCAGATATATGCTGAATTCAGTGATCAGATATAAGCTGTTCAATCAGGAAAAGTGGTTTAGAAAGAAAAAAGATAAGAAGATTTTGAAATTTGCAGAGGCAAAAAAATATTTCTTCCTGACAAGTGTTGCACTGCTCCTTACAGGAACGATATGGAGTTGCGTAAATGGAATGAAACTGGATACGCAGTTTACGGGTGGAGTAATCTTAAGATATACATATACCGGAAAGGCGGATACAGGACAGATTCAAAAAGAGGTAGAAGATATTGTGGATCGCAGTGTCAGTGTACAGACTTCTGAAAACTCTGCCACAGGAGAAAAGAGTCTGGTCATTACACTTTCAGGCAAAAAAGGGTTGACGCCCGAACAGCAGAAAGAGATTCTAAATACCATCAATCAGGGAAATAAGAATCAGTTTGAGACCTCGGAAACATCAGCGGTAGAACCATATATCGGAGCAAAGGCATTGAAGAATTCGGCAATTGCGATTGTTCTCTCATTCCTCTTCATTGTGGTATATATCCGGCTTCGCTTTTCGGCATTGGGAGGTCTTGCATCCGGAGTCACAGCTGTGATCGCGCTTGTTCATGATATTCTGATCGTGCTCTTTATTTTCGGAATCTTCAGAATTCCTGTCAATGATGCGTTTGTAGCGGTGACGCTGACGATCATCGGATATTCGATCAACGACACGATTGTTCTGTATGACAGGATCCGTGAGCACAGAAGCAACATGAAAAAGAAAAGTACACTGGCAGAACTGGTGGATATCAGTACGACAGAAACTTTGCAGCGTTCGATCAATACAGCGTTTACGGTTGTGTTATGTGCATTTATCATTTTTGTTGTCTCAGTAGTTTACAGAATGGAATCTATCACAAACTTCTCACTGCCTCTTTTAGCCGGCCTCATTTCAGGATGCTACTCGTCCATTTGCATTGCCGGTCCTCTGTGGGTATGGTGGGAAGAGCATAGAGAAAAAATTCAGAAAAGAAAGACAGGGCAAAAAAGAAAATGAAGAAAATAAATATGTTTTTGAGAAATCAGCCGCCCGGCAGAATGATCGTGGCAGGATTTGCGGCAGTGATTCTGTTAGGGATGCTTGTGCTGCTTCTTCCCATATCGGTAAAGGATGGTGCAGAGGTCACTCTGATCGATGCACTGTTTACCTCTACAAGTGCAGTGTGCGTGACAGGGCTGATCGCGATTGATACGGCGGATCATTTTACTGCCTTTGGTCAGGGCGTTGTTGCAGCTTTGATACAGGTCGGCGGACTGGGAGTGACTTCTCTGGGCGTGGGCCTGATGCTTGTGGCAAGAAAACGAGTTGGAATTAAAAGCAGAATGATGGTAAAAGAGGCGCTGAATATTGAAAGCTATAAGGGAATTGTAAAATTAGTAAAATCTGTATTATTAATGACCTTGTGCTTTGAAGCGGGAGGTGCGCTCTTAAGCTTTCTGGTTTTCAGCCGGGATTACAGTACCGTGCATGCGATCGGAATTAGTATTTTCCATTCTATTGCAGCCTTTAATAACTCGGGGTTTGACATTTTGGGAGGACTTAGAAACCTGACGCCTTATCAGGATGATGTCCTTTTGAATCTGACCACATGTACACTGATCATTTTTGGCGGATTGGGATTTCTTGTTATTCTGGATATAGGAAAACAAAAGTGTTTCAAGAAGCTTACTCTGCACTCCAAGGTGGTGATCGTTACCAGTTTGGTTTTGCTTGTTGTCGGAACACTGACACTTAAACTGACAGAGAATGTAACATGGCTGGGGGCGTTCTTCCAGAGCGTTTCGGCGAGAACCGCCGGATTTTCCACCTATCCGATTGGGCAGTTTACGGATGCCGGCCTGTTTGTACTGTGTATCCTGATGTTTATTGGTGCCTCTCCGGGATCTACCGGTGGAGGTATCAAGACGAGTACATTTTTTATCATGTTCCAGAAAATAAGAGGAACATGTACGAAAGGAACAGTGCATGCGTTCCATAGAAATATATCAGAGCAGAATATTTCAAAGGCATTTATGATTACGATACTTTCGGGAACAGTGGTATGTGTTGCAACGTTCTTTATGTGTGTACTCGAACCGGAATATAGTTTTATGCAGCTGTTGTTTGAAGTAGTTTCTGCGTTTGGAACGGTAGGTCTTTCTACCGGTATCACACCGGCGCTCAGTGTGGCAGGAAAGGCGGTGATCATTCTTGTCATGTTTACAGGAAGAGTCGGAGCATTTACTTTAATTTCCATGTGGGTGAACCGTACAGAACCAAGAGCAAGGTATTCAGAAGAAGAAGTTTCAATAGGATAATAAAAAGGGAGAATTCAAAAAAATGAAAAAGAAAGTAGAAACAGCATATGGAGTCATCGGGCTGGGGCGTTTTGGAGAAGCGCTGGCAATGATGCTGGCACAGTCAGGGCATGAGGTCATCGCAGTTGATAAGGATGAAAAAAAGGTAAAAGAGATGCGGCAGTATACAGACTGTGCATTTGTGGCAGACAATCTCAGCTCTGATACATTAAAAGAAATTGGAATACAGAATTGTGATGTTGTGATTATTTGTATCGGAGAAAAAGTGGACGTCAGTGTATTGACCACCATGAGTGTGATAGAGATGGGAGTGCCGCGTGTGATTGCAAAAGCGCTGAGTCCGGAACAGGGAGCGGTGCTGAGCAAGCTCGGAGCAGAGGTTGTATATCCGGAGAGGGATATGGCTCTGAGACTTGGGAAGAAACTGTTGTCCAATAACTTCCTGGAGTATGTTTCTTTATGTAACCAGGTAGAGATCCGTCAGATAGAGGTCCCGAACCATTTGATCGGGAAGAGCATAGAAGAGACGGAGATCCGTCAGAAGTACCGGTTGAATATTATTGCAATTGAAAACGGAGATGAGACGAATATTGAAGTGATGCCGGAATATCGTCTGCGTCAGGGAGACATCATTGTGGTGATCGGAAAAGTAGATAACATTGATGTGTTCGTGAATGAAGTTTAAGGGCCGGAGGAAAAGAGTATGGAATTGACATTTGTAAATTTCTGGCAGGATATTATAAGTAACCCGATGCTGTTTATCACAGTCCTACTCACTCTGGGGGTAATCTTTGTAAATGGCTGGACCGACGCACCGAATGCGATCGCCACCTGTGTGGCGACCAGGTGTATGCCGGTGCGTGCCGCAATCATGATGAGTGCAGTGTTTAATTTTCTCGGCGTTTTTGTAATGACGCAGATCAACAGCTCCGTTGCATCTACGATCAGCAATATGGTGGATTTTGGGAACCATACCGATGAGGCGCTGATCGCATTGTGTGCAGCGTTGTTGTCCATTGTGATATACAGTACAGCAGCCTCATTTTTCGGAATTCCGACCAGCGAAAGTCACAGTCTGATTGCAGGGCTTTCCGGAGCCGCGATCGCAATTCAGCAGGGCGTGGGCGGAATCAACTTTGATGAATGGGTCAAAGTTCTGTATGGTCTTGTACTGAGCCTGATCCTTGGATTTGCAACAGGATGGGTGGTATGTAAACTGATTACCGTCTTTTGCCGTTCCATGGACCGCCGCAAGACGAATCGCTTTTTTTGGAGGTGCGCAGATTGCAGGTGCGGCAGCCATGAGTTTTATGCATGGAGCACAGGACGGTCAGAAATTCATAGGTGTTTTGTTTTTGGGAATCGCATTTGCAGGAGGACACAATTCCGTAAGCGGGATGGAAATTCCGGTGTGGCTGATGCTTCTGTGCAGTATTGTTATGGCTGTTGGAACCAGTATCGGAGGAGAAAAAATTATTAAATCAGTGGGCATGAACATGGTAAAGCTGGAGCGTTACCAGGGATTTTCCGCGGATCTTGCCGGGGCAATCTGTCTTCTGTACTCCAGTCTGATGGGAGTTCCGGTTTCTACGACACACACAAAGACAAGTGCGATCATGGGAGTCGGCGCAGTAAAAAGGGTTTCTGCGATCAATTTTGGAGTTGTAAAAGATATGATGCTGACCTGGATTTTTACGTTTCCGGGCTGCGGACTGATTAGTTTTTGTATGGCAAAAATATTTATGTACATATTTGGATAACAGGAGGAATACCAATGTCAAAAAAACAGGATGATTATTATTTCGATAACTTTATGAAATGTGCAGAATACTCATGTAAAGCAGCATATTTATTAAAGGAGATACTGACAGAGTTTCAGCCGGAAGAGATTTCAAAGAAGATGGAAGAGATTCATGAGATCGAGCGTCAGGCAGATACACAGAGACACGAGATTACAGATAAGCTGGCAAAAGCATTTATCACTCCAATTGAAAGAGAGGATATTATTGCTCTCAGCCATCATATTGATGATGTGACGGATAAAATAGAAGAAGTTCTGATCCGTGTTTACATCAACAATGTACAGGAAATGTGTCAGGAAGTATTTCTTATGCTGGATGTAGTGATCGAATGCTGTGAAGAACTTCAGACTCTTTTGAAGGAGTTTAAGAATTTCAAACATTCCAAAGAACTGAAGCCAAGCATTATCCGGATGAATACATTAGAAGAAAAAGAAGATGAACTGTTTATTTCCAGTATGAGAAAACTTCACGTGGAAGAACAGGATGTGAGAAATATCATTGCATGGAGAGAGATTTATACTTATCTTGAAAAATGCGCAGATGCATGTGAGCATGTGGCAGATATCGTAGGAAGCGTTGCAATGAAAAACAGCTAAAAAAGAGATAGAGACAGGAGAAAGATATTATGATGAAAGAACACAAAGAGGGAAGTTTGCCTTTGTGCACATTTCTAGTTCGAATGCTTCAGGGGATGCTCATAGGCCTTGGAGCTGTCCTTCCGGGAATTTCAGGTGGTGTCCTGTGCGTCATTTTCGGAATTTACAGACCTGTAATGGAGTTATTGTCCAATCCGCGAAAGTACTTTTTTACCCATATCCGTAAATTACTTCCGGTTATTTTGGGCGGCGCAGTCGGTTTCCTTGGAGTTGCCAATATATTGTCGTTTTTCCTGGAAAAGTATCCGGATCCATCCGTGTGTCTTTTTGTCGGATTGATCGCAGGTATGCTGCCGTCTCTGATGCGTGAGGCGGGAAAAGAAGGACGGACCAACGGATCATGGATCTCTATGGTGGCAGCAGCAGTGGTGATCTTTGCCATACTGACAACATTGAACCTGCTGTCAGTCAGCCTTGTGCCGAATGTAGGATGGTACGTTTTTTGCGGCGTGTGTCTGGCATTGAGCGTGATTGTTCCGGGAATGAGTTTTTCTACCCTTCTGATGCCTCTGGGATTGTATACTCCGTTTGTTGACGGGCTGGGACATCTGAATCTGAGCATTATGATCCCAAGTGGAATCGGTGCAGTTGTTACGGTAATATGTTTCGCGAAGATGATAGATGCTCTTCTGGAAAAATTTTATTCCTATGTGTTCCATGCCATTGTCGGAATTGTAGTAGCGGCAACGGTTATGATCATACCATTTGGAAGTTTTACAGTATCTTTAAGTGCGGCAATCGTAAATGTGATCTGCCTGGGACTTGGAGTTCTGTGTTCACTTTTATTGAATCGGATTGACAAAGATGATCTTTTAGCGTAAAAGAAAAAATACCGCCACATCAACCTGAAAATGCAGGAGATGCGGCGGTATTTTTCGTATGTTTATTTGAGGTAGTGATAACAATTTGTCATGGTAAAAGCTCCTGTCAGTTGTTTTTTCTTACAATCCCTGTTATCATAAACTATAGAGTAAGTCTATAGTCAAGAGGGGAATACCAATGAATCAGGAAAGATATATTAAAACCGGAGAATTTGCAAAGCTGGTTGGAGTGACAAAGCATACGCTGTTCTATTACGATAAGATTGGATTGTTTTCTCCGGAGATCAAGCTGGAGAATGGCTATCGCTTTTATTCTTTTGATCAGCTGGATGTGTTCGATGTGATCCAGACATTGAGAGAACTGGATGTGTCTTTAGAGGAGATCAAAGGATATATGAATCAGAGAAGTCCAAAGAGACTGCTGAAGTTGTTTCGAAAAGAACAGAGCATAATCAGGAAACAGATGCAGCAGCTGAAAAAGATGGAAGAGTGGATTGTAAAGAAGAGTGAGATTATTGAGAAGACAATGCAGACAGATACGGAAGCAATCAGAATCGAGGAAGAACCGGACAGATATATGATCCAGTCCTGTGCAACGGATACAAATGAACGGGTATGGGCAGAAAAAATCGGAGAATTATTTGAGTATTGTGCGAGGAATGGGATCAAAAGCGCATATTCCATTGGATACCGACAAAATACGAAGGAGATTCAAAGCGGTATTTTTGATCAGTATTCTGTTTTTTATGAGCTTTTGGATGAGAAACCGCAAAAAGTCAACTACAGTGTCAGACCCGCGGGAATGTATCTGATCGCCTATCATAAAGGAAAATGGCAGACGCTGGAGGATACCTATAAGAAAATTTTAGAATATGGGAAAGAGAATAAAATCCAGTTGGGCGCACATTGCTATGAAGACATTCTGTTTGACAGCCTCACCATGTCTGAAGAAGAGGAGTATCTGACACGGATTGTCTTTGAGATCCAGAGTTCGAAAAGTGGAAAATAATCCAGAATCTTGTTGGTATCAGAGTAAAATTTTGGTATAATTAAAAGATAGGGAATATCAACAGAAGAAAGGAATCAGTTTCATGAAAGAGGAAAATAAAAACGGACAGTTACCGGAAAAAGAGCAGCTTTTGAGCAGTCTGCGAAATGCAGAGGAGATGTATGTCTTTATGTCTCTGTGTACAAAGATGCCGTATGTCCTGTGTGATGAAGAAACATTTGATGATGAAGTGCTGTTATATTATACAGAGGAGGATGCACAGAGAGAGGGAAAGAAGCTGATTGAACAGCGGATTCCGATCCAGATCGCAAAGATTGAAAAGAAACAGCTGCTTGGATTTTTCTCAAGCCTGTATCCGATGGGCGTCAACGGGCTTTTGATCAATAAAAATATGGAAAGTGAAGCAAGACTTCAGTTGGGAGAACTGGTGATACGACCAAATACCGAGGACCTTCCGGATGGAAAAGTATGGGTAGAGAATCCGCAGCTTCATCTGACCGCTCTGTATTTTATGCAGGAGATGCGCAGACAGGAAAAGCCGGAACTGACAGAAGAGCTGAAAGGTCTGCAGGAAGAGATACTGGTCAACTATGGAAGAGGCAGATTTATCGTAGCCGTTCACAAAGAAAACGGAATGCCGATGCTCAAACAGAAGAACGGAGATGCATATCAGCCGATTTTCACAGATATCCTGGAGTTTCGAAAATTCAATAAAGAGGATCAGTTTAAGACAATGGCTATTGAAGCAAAAAATGTTCCGAAGATGTTGGTAAACGAGGCAAAAGGGGTTGTGATCAATCCGTACGGAGTCAATCTTCAGATTCCGATCGTGAGACCGGAAGAGCCGCAGGAGAAAAAATAGTTGTCCGTCTTTGAAAATTGTGCTATAATCACCACGAAAAATGAAAACAAAAGCAGAGTAGAAGTATGTGCGTTAAGTGCCGGTTGGACGGGGAGTTGCCAGCAGGACGAAAAGTGAATGCTTGCGGTACATATTTCGCATCCCGCTGCTGCACATAGACAGATATACCAGTTTGATATAAGGATACCTTCTGTGAGTAGCTTGAGGATTACTGCAAAGGAGGTATTTTTTTATGAAACAATTAAAACAGCAGTTTGTAGACTCCTGGCATGAGTTGAGGAAAACAAAAGTTATGGCAGTGGCTGCCATGTTGATCGCGATCGGTGTGATATTAGGCTTTTTCTCTGTTCAGCTTACGGAGTTTATCCGGATTGGTTTTTCCGGTATTCCTAATGAGCTGGCATCGATGCTGTTCGGTCCGGTGGTTGGCGGGATCATGGGAGGAATCGGGGATATCCTGAAGTTTCTGATCAAGCCGACGGGACCGTATTTCTTTGGGTATACACTGAATGCGATGCTGGGACCTGTTATTTACGGAATTTTTTTCTATCATCGTCCGATTCAATTGGGAAGAGTCGTGGCAGCCAAAATTACGGTTGCTTTACTTGTAAATCTTCTGCTCGGTACCTGGTGGCTGACGATCCTGTATGGAAAAGGATTTCTGGCAATCCTTCCGGCGAGATTTATAAAACAGGTAGTTTCCGTTCCGATTGATTCCGTAATCTTTTATGTGCTTGCAAAAACACTGGAACGATCAAAAGCGATTTCTATGATCAAAAAATAAAAGAGAGCCTTTCAGCTTCGCTGTAAAAAGCGAATGCTGAAAGGCTCTTTCTGATGATGTACCAGATGTCGGATGATGACCACGCAGGAAATGAAAAATGTGCCCATGCTGATCACCGCATCATGGAAATAAAACAATCCGGTCAGAGAAAACAGTGTAAACGTAAGAATGCTTCTGTAAAGATGCGGCTTTACAACGATCAAAAAAGAAAATAACAGATAAAAGAAGATGAGAAGCAGCACCGGGCGGTATCGCGGCAGCAGTCCCAATAATACTCCAAAAGAAACTGCGATGGCTTTTCCGCCACGTTTCGGATAAAACAGGGGAAACGCATGCCCTGCAACAGGTGCACAGAGAACAAATGCAAACATCCATCTTCTTGTATCCAGAATATGTGAAGCCAGCCAGATCGGAAGAAATCCTTTCAAAAGCTCCAATGCAATCACAAGAATACCAACCTGTGTACCTGCCAGTGCAAAAGCATTGAATGTACCGGGATTGTGATCGTCACTGTCTTTCATGATATCGATATGGCAAATATATTTGGGAAGCAGATAGGCATATAAAATACTTCCCGAAAGATATCCGACTAAAATAAAGAATAACTCATTCATAAAGTCTCCTTTTTTGCAGTATCATCTGAGACGGCATACGCAGAAGAAAGCTGGCAGAGAAGCTGGTAAGTCTTCTCAGCAGCATTTGGTGGGATGACAGTGTGCTGCGCTGTACACATGGAATGCCGCAGTTCATCGTTTGACATCAGTTTTCGGCCGGCAAGAATCTGTCCGTGCAGTTTTTGGGAAGTCAGGGACAATCCCCGTTCTGTATAAAAAGCCAGATTTTTTGTCTCACAGCCGGGAATTGGGCGTGTGTGTACGATCGGAATCCCTTTGACAGCTGCTTCGGTGGTAGTCAGACCGCCGGGTTTGGTGAAAAGCACATCGGCAGCAGCCATAAAATCTGCAATTTTTTCAGTGTATCCCAGAATCTGAACACCTTCTTGTTTTCCAAATTCCGCAAGGAGGATTTTTTGCAGGCGACGGTTGTTTCCGCAGATTACAACAACATATTCTCCGGGCTTTCGGGTACGGAGCAGTTCGGCAACAAAGAGCTGAATCTTTCCAAATCCCATACTGCCGCTCATGATCAGATAAACCTGGGCATGCGTTGGAATCCCACAGCGTACGCGCGCTTTTTGTCTGTCAGATTGGTCAGAAAATGCCGGACGAACCGGAATCCCGTATGGTTTCAGACGTTCTCTGGGAATTCCTTTTGCTGTAAATTCGTCGATCAGTTCATAGTGAGGGATGATGTAGTAATCGCAGTCTGTCTCTTCCCAAAATGGAATACAGGTATAATCTGTTTCTACAGCCACGACTTTCTGGGACAATAGGTTCTTTTTCTTTATATAAGTCAGTGTCTGGGCGGGAAAAAGATGGGGCGTTACGATTACATCGTAATGGTGTGTATCCAGATAGCGCGTTAGCTTTTTGGCGAGAAGAGCATTGGCATAATAAACCGGAGAATGATGTCTGGCGGAACTGACAAGTCCGCCCAGTTTGTATAAACACTGAAAAAGGCGGGGAGCATGCCGGACAATATTGACATAGCTGTTCCCCACCAGTTTTGATACTCTGGGACTGGCAAGCATCATAATATCCAGCATATCTGCGGTATCATGATGCGATTCGATACACTCTTTGAGTGCCCTGCCGGCATAATTGTGTCCTTCTCCGGTATTGCAGGATAAAATCAGAACTTTCATAGTGAATCAGGACAGGAAGGAAGCAACGACTTCACTGACTAACTTTCCGTCGGCTTTTCCTTTGACTTTCGGCATCAGTTCTTTCATGATCTTGCCTTTTTCTTTTGCGGTCGGCGCATCCAGACCGAGAGAGGTAAGTACTTCTGAAACTACTGCTTTGATTTCCGCTTCATCCATCATCTTTGGAGCGTATTCTTCGAGGACTGCGAGACGGCTGTTGCATTCCGTGAGGATATCCGTGCGGTCTGCAGGTGTCATCTCAATGGTTTCTTTGAGCTGTTTAATCTCTTTTAAGATTACCTGTGTTTCCTCTTCTTCAGTCAGGTCTGCGCGTTTGTCGATCGCCTTGTTCTTCAATGCAGTGAGCAGTGCGGAAAGCGCATCCTTTCTTTCTTTATCTTTTGCTTTCATAGCAGCCATCATGGCGCTTCTTACTTCATCAATCTTACTCATCGTATTCACTCCTTAAAATTTCTTAAAATTCCGTTGTTTTCGGAATCTTCTTTGATTTTAACAGAATCAGGGAGGCTTTTCAATACTTGATGGAAAGACTGAACTGTGAAGGCTTATGTTAAGGTTATGCTAAGAACTTGTTAAAAAAGTGTAAAAGAATGTTGACCTGGAAAAATGCGGTGTGCTAGAATCAAAATTGTAAAATTTGCCAGAAAACGAGACTGCTGTGATACCATTTGCGGCAGTCTCGTTTCGAGCGAAAAAATAAAATACAAAAAGAGAAGAAAAAAGGAGAAAGATACAATGGGGATAACAGATATACTTTCCTTGCTGGGGGGACTTGCACTGTTTCTGTACGGAATGCATATGATGAGCAACGGCCTGGAAGCTGCTGCCGGAAACAGAATGAAGTCGATTTTGGAGAAGCTGACTTCCAACCGTATTAAAGGAGTTCTGGTTGGAGCTGTGATCACAGCCGTGATTCAGTCTTCTTCCGCAACCACAGTTATGCTGGTTGGATTTGTAAATTCCGGTCTGATGACATTAAGTCAGGCAGTCTGGGTAATCATGGGTGCAAATATCGGTACAACGATCACAGGTCAGTTGATCGCACTGGATATCTCGGCAATCGCTCCGATTTTTGCAATCGGCGGTGTAGCTGCGATGATGTTCATTAAAAATGAAAAGGTACATCATATCAGCGGGATTTTTTCCGGACTTGGAATTTTATTTATGGGAATGGCAATGATGGGAGATGCCATGGTTCCGCTTCAGGATTCACAGACATTTATCAACTTTATGACAACAGTTGAGAATCCGCTGGTAGGTATTCTGATCGGTGCGATTTTTACGGCGATCATTCAGTCATCATCTGCATCTGTCGGAATCCTGCAGGCGCTTGCGGCAACTGGAATGGTGCCGCTCTCCAGCGCAGTATACATTTTGTTTGGACAGAACATCGGTACCTGTATTACTGCAGTTTTAGCATCGATTGGAATGAAAGTCAATGCAAAGCGTACAACCGTGATCCATCTGATGTTCAATATTTTCGGATCGATCCTGTTTACGGTCATCTGTATGACAACTCCGTTTGTCTCCTGGATGGAAGCACTCACACCTGGAAATCCGGTGGCACAGATTGCCAATGTGCATACAACATTTAATATTGTAACAACATTGATCCTGCTTCCATTTGGCAATGTCATGGCAAGAATCGCAACCCAGATCCTGCCGGACAGCAAGAAAGAAGACGATGGAGATTACAGACTCAAGTACATCACACGGTTTGAATCCAACTATGCGATCGGCTCCAGTGCGGTAGCACTTTCACAGGTTCGGGATGAAATCGAGAGAATGCGCGATATGGTATCGAAGAATATTGCAAAAGCATATGATGTTCTGATTCAGTATAATGAAAAAGATATGGAGAAGATTTCAGAAAGAGAGACCTATATCGATTATTTAAACCGTGAGATTTCAGAGTATATCGTATCTCTGATCTCCAATGAGAAATCGACAGAGGATTCCAAGATCATTAATGGATATTATGCCGTGATCGGCAACTTGGAGCGTATCGGGGATCATGCCATGAATCTGGCGGGATATGCAAAAGATCTCAAAGAGTGGAATCTGTCATTTTCTGATGTAGCATTGGAAGAAATCGAAGAGATGAAAAAACAGTGTCTGACAGCGCTTGATATCGTGAAAAATGAAGAGGGCAGCGATATGACGCAGGTTCTTTTTGAAGCCAGTGCGGCAGAGCAGAAGATCGATGATCTGAGAGATAAGTACTTTAAGAAACAGATGCAGCGTATGAAAAAAGGAAAATGTAAACCTCAGAGCGGAATCATTTTTACAGAGATGCTGACAGATTTTGAAAGAATGGGAGACCATGTGAAAAATATCGCACAGCAGTATAAGCAGATGAGCGAATAAAAATAGAAAACCCTTCATTTACAAATTTTATTTTCAAGCGGGAAAAGGATTGTAAATGAGGGGTTTTGCCTTTTAAATATCTTCTGGAAGAGGTACGGAAATGGTATGATAGTAATGTGTAATAATTGTAATGAGAAGGGATGCTTATAAAAAATGCAGATAGAGCAAAATGGGATAAATCAAGAAACGGTAAATAGAATGGAATTATACAGAAGGATTCTTCTCCAGAATGGTTTTTCCGAACCGATATGTCAAAAAGAGCGGTCATTGCACTGGATGTTTTATAAAGAAACAACAGGGAATAGCGCATTTGTTGTGAATTTGACAGGATACAATGACAGAGTGGAGGTTGTTTATGGATTTGCTTCTACGGCTTTTACTTTCGTAAAGGGAGATGAAGAGTCTCTTGTTCGATGGGGAATTGCTGATGAGGATATTAATTTACGGCAAAAAAGTAGTATTTTCCATCATGCGGAGGAAAGGGATACGGGTATTCTTGTGAAGGAGATGTATGACAGGTATAGAAATCTAGAAAAAGAAGCATTGCTTAGAATTGTAAGAATAAAACGAAAAAAGTGGATTGACAAAATTGCAGAAAAATTGAAACCGTTGGGATTTAAGAAGAAAGCGAACACTTGGAAAAGAGTCTTAGAAGATGGATATTATTTGATGTTTCATGCACAAAAATCGTCTTTTTCAGACGAATATTATTTTAATGTGTATATTGGGAAGGAGAACACAGATTTTTATGGTGACTGTTATTATAATAGAATAGTTACGGATTGTCCATTAGACTGGCAAACTATTGCAGATGATGAAATGATAAAATTTTTAGAGAATGATGTTGTTAGTCAGCTGATGCATATCATTGACACACCGCTACATGAGTTGGGAAAAGAGACAATGATAGGGGAACATTGTGAGTGTGACAGACAACAATGTGTTGCCTGCTGGATACAGAAAAAAAGCTGATACCAATGGAACGATGGACATAAAACGCTTTTCGGACTCATACAGTGTATTAGCTGTAAATGAGCCGGGAGGAGAGCGTATATGGAAAAGAAAGCAAATGTTGAAAATTCAATGCAGAAAAAAGGACTTTGGATTTTAAAATCCCTGTTGTGTGCATACCTTGTAACAGGTGTGCTCCTTTTGATTTTGACAGTACTGCTTTACAAATGTGGACTGGAGGAAAAACATGTTTCAGCAGGGATTTTGACCGTGTATATTTTGTCTACACTGGCAGGTGGTTTTGTAGCAGGGAAAATGGCAAGGGTCAGGAAATTTGTCTGGGGGCTTGGAATCGGTGTGCTGTATTTTCTGCTTCTTGTATTGATTTCCTTTGGTATTTACCACAGCATTCAGGAGCCGTTTCCTCAGCTTTTGATCGTGTGTATTCTTTGCACAGGAGGTGGAATGATCGGCGGTATGATTTCGTGAGGAAGTAAACGTACAGAGAGAACGATAGAAAATCTCTTGTAGTTACTCTTTTCGGAAAAAATACATCCCTCATGAATTCTTATAAAACTGGTAAAATAACTCATAATTTCTAAAAAATGAGCGATACTAATAGCAGATTGTTATCGATAAAAACCAGATATAAGGAGAAGATAAGATGAAAGCGACAGGAATTGTACGAAGAATTGATGACCTTGGCAGGGTGGTGATTCCAAAAGAAATTCGAAGGACACTTCGTATTCGGGAAGGAGATCCACTGGAAATTTTTACCGAGAGAGAAGGCAGTGTGATTTTAAGAAAGTATTCTCCGATCGGAGAAATCGGTGCTGTTGCCGGACTGTACGCAGAAAGCCTTGCACATACCATGAACTGTATTGTGTGTCTTACTGATATGGATCAGATTGTAGCAGCATCGGGAAATGGGAGCAAGGAGCTGCTGAACCGTTATATCAGTAAAGAACTGGAGTATGCAATACAGGCTCGAAAGCAGATCCGTACAGAAAAAAGGAAAGCGGACTATATTCCGATATTCGCCGGGGGTGAGGAATATTCTCAGGAAATTATTTGTCCGATTATCAGTGGCGGGGACGTGATGGGAACAGTGGTGTTTTTACACAAAGAAGAACACAAAAAATTCAGTGAAGTGGAAGAAAAAATGGCAGCTGTGGCAGCAGAATTTCTGGGCAGACAGATGGAACAGTAAAAAAATACTTTAAAAAGTGATCAGGATGTGTTATAATTCTAAGAAAACTAGATGCTTATGCATACACATTAGGAGGAATAGAAATGAAACATATCAAAACATTAAATACTCAGACATTGAATCATACAGTGAAAAAAGGTGGATGCGGAGAATGTCAGACATCTTGTCAGTCAGCATGTAAGACATCCTGTACAGTAGGAAATCAGGTTTGTGAACACAAAAAATAAGAAACTGAATATCAGACATGAGGGCAGCGGCCGTGGTCGCTGCCTTACGTGTGTTATGCAAAAATATAAAATTTAAATGAAAGAGGGGTAACTGTTGTGATTCATCAGTACCAGAATAATGGATATCATATTGTCCTGGATGTGAACAGCGGATCTGTGCATGTCGTGGACAAGATTGCGTATGATGTGATCGGCTGTCTGGAGGCCATGAACCCTGCCCATACGCCGGAAACGTTAAAAGAAGAGAAGACGGCAGAATATCTGCTCGAAAAGCTTGGCGATATTTATGCAGAAGAAGATTTGAGAGATCTTCTGGAGGCAGTGGCAGAGCTGACAGCGGCAGGTCAGTTGTTTACACAGGATGTTTATGAGAGCTATATCGGAGAGGTAAAAGAAAGAAAGACAGTTGTTAAGGCACTTTGCCTGCACATTGCACATGATTGTAATCTTGCCTGCAAATACTGCTTTGCGGAAGAGGGTGAGTATCATGGACGCCGTGCGCTGATGTCTTTGGAAGTCGGAAAGAAAGCGCTGGATTTCCTTGTGGCAAATTCAGGAAAGAGAAGAAATCTCGAGGTTGATTTCTTTGGCGGAGAGCCGTTGATGAACTGGCAGGTAGTAAAAGATCTGGTTGCCTATGGAAGAGAGCTGGAGAAGACAAACGACAAGCATTTCCGTTTCACATTGACAACAAATGGAGTTCTGCTCAATGATGAAGTGCAGGAATTTGTCAATAAAGAGATGGACAATGTGGTGCTCAGTCTGGATGGAAGAAAAGAAGTCAACGACAGAATGCGTCCGTTTAGGAATGGAAAAGGAAGTTATGATCTGATCGTTCCGAAATTCCAAAAACTGGCAGAGAGCAGAAATCAGGAAAAGTATTATATACGAGGAACATTTACAAGAGAAAATCTGGACTTCTCAGAGGATGTCCTGCATTTTGCAGATCTGGGATTTGAGCAGATTTCGATTGAGCCTGTAGTCGGGGAAGATACAGATCCGTATGCGATCCAAAAAGAAGATCTTCCGAAGATTTTTGCAGAGTATGATAAGCTGGCAAAAATCATGGTGGACAGAGAACGGGAAGGCAGAGGGTTTACGTTCTTCCACTTTATGCTGGATTTAGAAGGCGGTCCTTGCGTGGCAAAACGTCTGTCAGGGTGTGGTTCCGGAACAGAATATCTGGCAGTTACGCCTTGGGGAGATCTGTATCCGTGTCATCAGTTCGTTGGTCAGGAAAAATTCCTGCTGGGAAATGTAGAGGAAGGGATTACAAAACCGGAGATTCCGGAAGAATTCAGAGGATGCAGTGTGTATTCCAAAGACAGCTGCAGAAACTGCTTTGCAAGATTTTACTGCAGCGGTGGATGTATGGCGAATTCTTATAAATTCCATCATACGATCAATGATACATACGAGGTAAGTTGTGAGATGGAGCGCAGGCGTGTGGAATGTGCGATTATGATCAAGGCGGCACTGGCGGATCAGGAGAGGACGGCAGATTATGAAGAAGAGTAAAGGGATTATCAGTCTGATTCTGACCGTGGTGCTGATTGCACTTCTTGGATTTACAACGGTGGTCGGATTCGGAAAAGGACAGACAGGGGCAGCAAAGAATATCAAGCTCGGACTTGACCTGGAAGGCGGAGTCAGTATTACCTATCAGGTAAAAGGGGATACTCCTTCCAAGGAGGATATGAGTGATACAATCTACAAGCTTCAGAAGCGTGTAGAACAGTACAGTACAGAAGCAACGGTTTATCAGGAAGGGGATAACCGGATCAGTATCGAAATCCCTGGTGTGACAGATGCGAATGAAATCTTAAGTGAGCTGGGGCAGCCGGGATCCCTGTATTTTATCAAAGAGAAGGACAGTGACGGAAATCCGAATTATGGACTGGATACCTCAGGACACTATGTTCTGGCAAAGGATATCGAGGAATTGAAAGAAGAAGGTTCCGTTGTCTTGAATGGTACAGACGTTAAGAGTGCAAAAGCTGGTGCCTATCAGGATCAGACAAGTGGAGCCAGCAAAAATGTGGTAGAGCTGTCTATGACAAAGGAAGGTACCCAAAAATTTGCAGAGGCAACAAAGGCTGCAAAAGCGGCAGATGAAACCATCGCGATCTATTATGATGGGGAATTGATCAGTGTTCCGAATGTGGATGTGGAAATCACAGATGGTCAGGCTGTGATCGAAGGAAATATGTCATATGAAGAAGCAGAGCAGCTGGCATCCACGATCCGTATTGGTGGATTGAGTGTAGAACTGGAAGAGATTCGTTCTAATGTAGTTGGAGCACAGCTTGGTGAAGAAGCAATCAGTACCAGTCTGATGGCAGGTGCGATCGGGCTTGCGATTGTATTTGTATTTATGTGCGTGGTATATCTGCTGCCGGGATTTGCCTCCAGTCTTGCGCTGGTAATCTACACCGGACTGATCCTGGTGCTGCTCAATGCATTTGATATTACACTGACACTGCCGGGTATCGCAGGTATTATCCTTGGTATTGGTATGGCAGTCGATGCAAATGTAATTATCTTTGCGCGTGTAAAAGAGGAACTGACGGCTGGAAAATCTGTAAAATCTGCGCTTAATGCAGGTTTTCATAAAGCGATGTCTGCGATTTTAGATGGAAATATTACAACACTGATCGCGGCAGCAGTGCTCTGGCTGAAAGGAAGTGGTACAGTCAAAGGATTTGCACAGACACTGGCACTTGGTATTGTCGTATCCATGTTTACTGCACTTGTGATCACCCGGATGATCGTGTATGCGTTCTATGCAGTTGGAATTCGTAATACAAAGCTTTACGGACGGATTAAAGAAGAGCGTGCGCCGATTGATTTCCTTGGAAAACGTAAGATTTTCTTTGCGGTATCGGTCGCAGTGATCCTGATTGGATTTGTGTTTATGGGAGTGAATGCAGGAACAGGAAAAGGCGCCCTCAATTACAGTCTGGAATTTAAGGGTGGTACATCTACAAATGTAACATTTGACAAAGCATATACGTTGAAAGAGATTGATGAAACAATGATTCCGGATCTGGAGAAGGTGACAGATGATCCAAACATCCAGGTACAGACCGTTGCAAACAGTAATCAGGTCATTTTCAAGACACAGACGCTGGATCTGGAAAAACGAGAAGCATTTGCGAAATATATGGCAGATGAATTCGGAGTAGAAGAAAAAGATATTACGACTGAAAACATCAGTTCTACCGTAAGCTCCGAGATGCGTGTGGATGCAATCATTGCGGTTGCCATTGCCACAGTCTTTATGCTGCTTTATATCTGGCTGCGGTTTAAAGATATCCGGTTTGCGACAAGTGCAGTAGTTGCACTGATCCATGATGTACTGGTCGTACTTGCTTTCTATGTGATCGCAAGAATTTCAGTAGGAAATACATTTATTGCATGTATGCTGACAATTGTCGGATATTCTATCAATGCAACAATCGTTATCTTTGACCGAATCCGCGAGGAGATGAAGACAAAGAAACGTGGAGAAGAGTTGGATGTCCTGGTCAACAGATGTATCACAAGAACTCTGACAAGAAGTATTTATACCTCTCTGACAACATTTGTTATGGTGGCGGTACTGTTTATTATGGGTGTAAGCTCCATTAAAGAATTTGCACTTCCTCTGATGGTAGGTATTATCTGCGGAGCGTATTCTTCCGTATGTATCACAGGTGCTCTGTGGTATGTGATGAAGACGAAGATCGGGAAAAAAGCAGAACCTGCAAAAGTTGGAACATCAAAAAAGAAAAAATAACGAAAAGTAAGTGAGAGAACCCTTGGTTTATGTGGAAAACAGACACATAATCTAAGGGTTTTTTGTGTGCCATGGTGAAAATGGTTAAAAATTTACCCTGAACTGGAAAAATTTAACTAAAAATTGGAAAATAATAAATTGATAAAAATTTAAGTGAGGGAGTATAATCCCATATATAAATATGGTATGTCAGAAAGGAGAAAAAAGGTGAAAAAGAAAGCTTTGTACAAAAAGTGGATGTCAATGCTGCTTGCCGGTGTAGTGACAACAACAGGTTTCATGGGGGGAACGGTAACACTTCGGGCAGCAGAAACAACAAATTGGGTTGGAGATGAAAATTTAACAGGAAATGCGGAAGCTCCAGCAAAAGATAAGGTAGTGCCGGACAAGAATCAGTTCCGCTATCAGAAAGAAGAACTTGCAGCGTTCTGTCATTTTGGTCCGAATACATTCAATGAGATTGAATGGGGCGAACATTATGGGGATAAGAAGCCAAGTGAGATTTTTACATTGAAACAGGACTTTGATGCAGAGACGTTGGTAAAGACATTAAAAGATGCCGGATTTAAAAAGCTGATCGTAACAGCAAAACATCATGATGGATTTTGTATCTGGGATAGTGAACATACAGAGTATGATGTTGCTGCATCTGGGTATAAGGATGCAAATGGGCAGTCAGACATTTTGGCAGAGATATCCAAAGCATGTACAGATCAGAATATGGATATGGGATTATATCTGTCTCCGTGGGATATTCATGATGAAAGTTATGGATATTATGATGAAAATCATAAACCGACGGATAAAGAGCATGATCATTTAGATTATAATGAATATTATGATAATCAATTAAAAGAAATTCTTGGAAATGAGAAATATGGAAACAAAGGACATTTCGTAGAGGTCTGGATGGATGGTGCGAAAGGAAACGGAGCGAATGCCCAGGAATATGATTTTAAAAGATGGTTTAACACTATTCAGGAAAACGAAGGAATAAAAGCAGGATACGATGCAGACTGTATGCTATTTGGGGCAGAAGCATATACAACGGTTCGTTGGATTGGAAATGAATTAGGAATTGCCGGAAAAGACACCTGGTCAAAATCCACAGTGGATAAAGAAAAGAATACGATTAACAGCAATAAGCAGGGAAATGCGACAGTTGGTTTTGAAGATGGAAACCAGTGGACCGTTCCGGAAGCAGATGCTCGTATTACTTCTGGTTGGTTCTGGGGAACAACAAAGAATACACCAAAGACAATGGACGAATTGAGTGATATGTATTTTAATTCAGTGGGGCATAATGCAACATTGCTTTTAAATATACCGCCGAACAATCAGGGAACAGTAGACAAAGCGATTCTGGATCGTGTGACAGAATTCGGAAACAATATCAAAGAGACATTTAAAACCAATTTGGCAAAAGCAGAAGGCGCATCTGTAAAAGTATCTGAAGTAAGAGGAAATGACGAAACATTTAAACCGGGCAATATGATTGATGACAATGATGAGACATATTGGACAACCAGCGATGGAAATAAATCGGGTGAAATTCTGGTCGATTTAGGAGAGAAAAAGAATTTTGATGTGGTATCCATTGAAGAAGCAATCCAGAACGGTCAGAGAATCAATAAATATAAAGTAGAGTACCGTGAGGGAGACAGCGGTGAATGGACTCTGTTAGAAGAAGGGCAGACAATCGGTGCAAAACGTCTTTGCAGAACAAGTGAAGTTTCGGCAAAACAGATTAAAATTACAGTTGAAACAAAAGATGGCAAAGTTCCGATGATCAGTGAAGTTGGCGTATACAAGTCTACAGAAGATATGGAAAAACCAAATCCGATTCCAAAGGGAATGGAAGTTATCGATGTAACAGATAAAAATGTGGAAGATGGAAAAGGATTTACCTTTAAGGGAACATGGCATGATGAAAACCAGCCGCAGTACATTAACGGAACTAACACGTGGGCAAATGCGGGAGCAGAATTAGAACTGAAATTCCATGGTACAAAGGCATATTTCTTTGGAACGGTAGATCCAAACCATGGAAAAGCGGAAATTACAATTGATGGCGGAGACCCTATCACAGTAGATACGAAAGCATCAAAACGTGCAGTTGGACAGAGATGGTTTGAAACTCCAGACTTACAAGATGGAGATCATACAATTAAATTGAAAGTAAGCAGTCAGGCAATCGGAATTGAGGCAGCAGCTGTTATCAACAATGGCGGAAAAGGTATGATTGAGCTGGAGTCTGATTCATACACGATGAATGAAGATGAAACAAAGGATCTGAAAGTAAAACGTGTAGGTGGAACAGAAGGGAAAATTACTGCAAAATTGCAGCCAAATCCGGGAACAGCAATTCAGGATGACTATAATACAGAGTTGAACCCAGTGATTACATTAGAGCCAGGGCAGAAAGAAACGACTGCGCAGGTACAGACAAAGAGAAACAAAAACAAAACAGGTGATCAGTATTTCACAGCTGAAATTACAGATGTTAGCGAAGGAGCAATCCTTGGATTTAACAAAAAGGCAAAAATCAACATCAAAGATATGGAAAGCAGCGAAGGCTCATTGGCTGCACTTGTAAAGGAATGTGAATCGTATAAGAAAGACTGGTTTACTTCTGGATGGGATGAATTTGAGTCAGCTCTGAAACAGGCAAAGATTGTTTTAGAAGATAAAAATGCAACTCCGGAAAAGAGAAATGAAGCAGAAACAGTTCTGAAAAAAGCGAAAGATGGATTAGTAAAACGTGAAAAATACACAGCAGAAGATCCATTTGTATTCCCATGGAGAGAAAAAGCCAATGCAACATTGGAAGCTGAATTTGCGGAATTACATAATACCGGAGATAATGAGAAGTATCCGTTGAAGATTGGAACTGGTGACTGGGCAAGTAATCAGAAATTTGTGAATGCTCTCGAGAACGGAGATACCATTACAATTCCATACAAAGTAGAAAAGCCAGGAACTTACAATGTAAAATTAACATTCAGAAGTGGTTCTACAACAAATAAACTTTCCTGGACAGATGATGCAGGAGTATTTGAGAATGGTTCAGTAGAAGCCGGAAATGCAAATAGTAAAGAAACAAAAACAGTTGACTTCACACTGAAAGCAACGAAAGCCGGAAGTGGGGTTCTGACATTAAAAGGAGATGCAAAAGCTCCACAGCTCGATATGTTTGAAATCACACCTGGGGATGATATTCAGAGAGCAGAGTTTACTGTGAATGCTTCCGTAGAAGGAGACGGTGGTACAATTACACCAGATGGAGCTACAACAGTTACAGAAGGAAATGATGTTACATTCAAGATCACACCAGACAAGACACATAAGGTAGCGGATGTTCTGGTAAATGGTGAATCTGTAGGAGCTGTCACATCTTATACATTAAAAGATGTGAAGGAAAATGCAACGGTTGTTGCTAAATTTGCTCCGGCAGCATATACAGAAGAAAACCGTTTCAATTTCCCTACAGAAGTAAATGGAACAGCAATCACAGCAGAGGCAGAGCATTTTGCATTAAAGAATGTAGGAACAGGTGAAGCATGGCCATTACAGGTGTCTGCAGCCGATTGGGCAAGCAATGGATACTTTGTAAATGCAATGAATAGTGGTGATCAGATTACTTTACACTATCATGCAGAAAAACCGGGGAAATATAAAGCAACTGTACAGTTCCGTAGCGGTGATACAAATAATGGATTGACTTGGTCTGAGGCTGATAATAAAATTGCGGCTCAGACAGAAGTTATGAAAATAGGAGCTGGAGATCAGGCAAAAGCAACACACACACAAGATATCGAGTTTGTAGTAAATGAAGCAGGTGATGGAACACTGGTATTTACAGCACCGGAAAAGAATGCGCCACAGCTTGATAAATTTGACATTACTCTGGTAGAAGAAAAAGCGCCAGTTGTAGTGAACAAAGATGCATTGAAAGCAGCAATCGATGCAGCCAAAGAAGCGCTGAAAGAAGAGGATAAGTATACAGAAGAGTCTGTCAAAGCCCTGAAAGATGTAGTAGCAGAAGCAGAAAAAGTAATGGCAGATGAGAAAGCAACACAGGAAGCGGTAGATGCAGCAGTAAAAGAGGTAGCGGATGCAGTAGCAGGTCTGGCAGAAAAACCGGCAGTACCAGAAGCAGATAAGACAGCCCTGAAAGCAGTTCTTGCAGATGCGGCTCAGAAACTTGCGGGAGCAGATGCTTACACAGAAGAATCTGTAAAAGCGCTGAAAGACGCAGTAGATCTTGCGCAGAATGTATTTGATAATTCGGATGCGAGCCAGACAGAGGTTGATGCAGCTGTGACAGCTGTACGAGATGCAATTGAAAAATTGCAGGAAAAACCACCGGTACAGAAAGAATTTACGATCACAGCAGTTGCACATGGCGGTGGAACCATTGATCCAAGCGGTGCAGTGAAAGTAGAAGAAGGAAAAGATCAGGTATTTACAATCCAACCATATGAAGGATTTGAAGTAAAAGAAGTATTTGTAAATGGAGAATCCGTTGGAGCTGTTACAGAGTACAAATTTGAGGCAGTTCGTGCAGATGCAAGCATTGAAGTATTCTTCGCAGAAAAAGAAGCAGTACAGGCTGACAAGACAAAACTCAACGAGTCCATTGCAGCAGCAGAAGAACTTCTGAAACATGCAGAGGACTATGTTCCGGAAGATGTTCAGAATCTGATGGAAGTACTGGATGCAGCGAAAGCGGTAGCAGCAGATCCGGCAGCGACACAGGAAACAGTAGATGCGGCACAGAATGCACTGGATGCAGCAATGAATATTGCACCGATCCAGAAAGAGTTTGCAATTATGGCAGCAGCAGGAGAGGGCGGAAGCATCACTCCATGCGGTACTGTAAAAGTAGAACGCGGTATGAGCCAGACATTTGTGATCCAGCCGGAAGAAGGATATGTGATCAGTGATGTACTGGTAAATGGACAGTCTGTTGGTGCAGTGGCAGAGTATACATTCTGTGATGTCAATGCAGATGCCAATATTACAGCACTCTTCCAGAAAGCAGCTGTTTCTACAGATAAATCACAGCTTACAGCTGTTATAAAAGAAGCAGAGGAACGTCTGGAGCAGGCAGATAAGTACACAGAAGAGACTGTAAAAGCGCTTCAGAAAGAAGTGGAGGCGGCGCAGTTTATTCTTGCAGACAAAGAGGCATCTCAGGCAGACATTGATACAGCAGTACAGAAAGTAAGAACTGCGATCGATGCACTGGAGGAAAAAACGCAGACTGAAAAACCAGAAAATCCAGACAATAATAAACCGGATAACAACAAACCGGGAAATGGAAACAATGGCGGACAAAACAATAACGGAAACAGCAATCAGTCTACAACACAGAAACCGTCAACTGGTACTCCAAACAAAGCAGTGAAGACAGGAGATGCCACTCCGATTGCCGGAGCAGTATCCGGACTTCTTGCAGGAGGAGCAGCACTTCTGGCATTCCTGAAAAGACGCAAATAAATAAAAATAAAAAATTCTTCCTAAACATGAGCAGTGCTCTGTGCCGAAAGGCATGGGGCACTGTTTTATGGTACGGGAAATTTGGCTTTGGCGGAAGATGTTTGAATAAAATATTCGCTGGCAGAACAGTTCTTGTTACCGTTCACACCATTCCCCACCTATCCATGCGCAATCGTCGTGCTTGCGCACTCCAGTTCTGGACAGATTTACAGAAAATTTTTAGTATGCTACAATAAAAATTAACAGCTAGAAAAACAAGAAAGATACTTGGGAGGAACTGACATGGAAAAGTGGTTTGTGTCCATGAAGAAAGCGGATTTTACGCAGATTGCGGAAAAATATCATATTTCCCCGATCATCGCGCGCCTGATCCGAAACAGGGATATTTTAGGCGATCAGAATATTGACTATTATTTAAATGGAACGATTGCAGATCTGCACGATGGGATGCTGATGAAAAATATGGATACGGCAGTGGAGATTCTGGAGGAAAAAATCCGGGAAGGCGAAAAAATCCGTGTGATCGGAGATTATGATATCGACGGAGTCAATGCGACGTATATTTTGAAAACAGGATTAGAAAGTCTGGGAGCTTTGGTGGATACGGATATTCCGGATCGGATGAAGGATGGATACGGCCTCAATCAGATGCTCATTGACAGGGCATTGGAGGACGGTGTAGATACGATCATTACCTGTGACAATGGGATCGCAGCCGCTTCAGAGATTGCTTACGGGAAAGCGCAGGGGATGACGATCATTGTGACAGATCACCATGAAGTACCTTATCTAGAAGCAGGAGGAGAGAAAGAATATCTGATTCCCGATGCAGATGCAGTGGTCAACCCGCATTTACCGGGAGATCCTTATCCGTTTAAAGGTCTGTGCGGTGCGGCAGTTGTGTATAAAGTGGTGGAAGCGTTATATAATGTCATGGGGCAGGATGCAGATGATGTAGATTTTCTGATGGAAAATGTGGCGATTGCGACCGTGGGGGATGTGATGGATCTGGTGGATGAGAACCGGATTTTTGTAAAACAGGGGCTGGAAATGCTGAAACGCACGCAAAATGAAGGTCTGAAAGCATTGATGGAATGCACGCAGGTACCGATAGAGAGATTGTCTGCCTATCACATCGGATTTGTCATCGGACCATGTATCAATGCGAGCGGGCGACTGGATACGGCAAAGCGGGCATTGGAGCTCCTTGAGGTGAAGAACAGAAGAGAAGCTGTCATGATGGCAGAAGATTTAAAAGCATTGAATGACAGCCGTAAGGAAATGACAGAAAAAGGGGTAGAGCAGGCAGTTGAACAGATCGAGACAACGGATTTGAAAGAGGATCAAGTACTGGTCGTGTATCTGCAGGACTGTCATGAGAGTATTGCGGGGATCATTGCCGGAAGACTGAAAGAAAAATATTATAAGCCGGTGTTTGTTCTGACGCAGGGAGAACATGGCGTCAAAGGGTCGGGGCGTTCCATTGAAAGCTACCATATGTTTGAGGAAATGTGCAAATGCAGGGCGTTATTCACAAAATTCGGAGGCCATAAGCTGGCGGCAGGGCTATCTCTGGAAGAGGAGAATGTGGAACGTTTCCGCAGAACGATCAATGAACTCTGTGAGCTGACCAGTCAGGATCTGATGCCGAAGGTATCCATTGACATGCAGCTTCCTCTTGCGTATGTAACAGAAGAGCTGATTGAAGAACTGGAACTTCTGGAGCCTTTCGGGAAAGGAAATACAAAGCCGTTGTTTGCGGAAAAAAACTTAAAAGTACAGAATCTCCGTGTGATCGGGAAGAATCAGAATGTCCTGAAATTTCAGGTTCTGGATCGAAATGGACGGAAAATGGAGGCAATCTATTTCGGAGAGGTACAGGAGTGTATGGAGTATCTGCAGGGAAAAGAAGAGGTGGCGCTGACATTTTATCCGTCGGTCAATGAATACAGAGGAAACAAAAGCATACAGATTACAGTGGTAAATTATCAATAATGATGATATACTAATCCATATGGAATTTTACGATAAAAAGAAAAGGGGGATTTGATATGGCAGGTACGCTGGAATATGAACTTCTGAATAAAAATCTGGAAATGGTGGATGGCCATGCCGTGAAAGCACCTGAAGATTATCAAAACCCTGAGCAGTTATATGAAGCGTTGATTGCAAGGGTAAGAAAGTATCATCCATCCGCAGATATTTCTCTCATCGAGAAGGCGTATAAGCTTTCCAGAGAGGCACATAAAGAGCAGGTCCGCAAGTCCGGAGAGCCTTATATCATTCATCCGCTCTGGGTGGGGATCATTCTGGCGGATCTGGAGATGGATAAGGAGACGATCGTGGCAGGAATGCTCCATGATACGGTTGAAGATACAGAGATGACAGTGGAGGATATTACAAGAGAGTTTGGCGAAGAGGTAGCGCTGCTTGTAGATGGAGTCACAAAGCTGGGCCAGTTGTCTTATTCTAAGGATAAATTGGAAGTGCAGGCAGAAAACCTGCGCAAGATGTTTCTTGCCATGGCAAAAGATATCCGTGTGATCATTATCAAGCTGGCAGACCGCCTGCACAATATGAGAACGCTGGAGTTTATGGTTCCGGCAAAACAGAAGGAAAAAGCCAGAGAGACGATGGATATCTACGCTCCGATCGCGCAGAGGCTGGGTATTTCCAAAATCAAGACAGAGCTGGATGATCTTTCTTTAAAATATTATCAGCCGGAAGTGTATTTCCAGCTGGTAAAGGATTTAAATGAGAGAAAGACAGAGCGGGAAGAGTTTGTGCAGCAGATCGTGGCAGAGGTCTCTCACCATATGGAGAATGCCCATATTCAGGCAAAGGTATATGGAAGAGTGAAGCATTTCTTCAGTATTTACAAAAAGATGGTCAATCAGAATAAGACTCTGGATCAGGTGTATGATCTGTTTGCCGTGCGCATTATCGTAGATTCGGTCAAAGACTGTTATGCGGCGTTGGGTGTGATCCATGAGATGTATACACCGATTCCGGGGCGATTCAAAGACTATATCGCCATGCCGAAAGCGAATATGTACCAGTCTTTGCATACGACTCTGATGGGGCCGGCAGGACAGCCGTTTGAAATTCAGATCCGTACAGAGGAGATGCACAAGACGGCAGAGTACGGTATTGCGGCCCATTGGAAATATAAGGAGAGCGGCGGTTCGGCTAAGAATAATAAGAGCCGTGAGGAAGAAAAGTTAAGCTGGCTTCGGCAGATTCTGGAGTGGCAGAGGGATATGTCGGACAACAGAGAGTTTTTGAGTCTCTTAAAAGGCGATCTGGATCTGTTTGCAGAAGATGTGTACTGTTTCACTCCGAACGGAGATGTGAAGAACCTGCCGAACGGTTCTACTCCGGTGGATTTTGCCTATGCAATCCACAGTGCAGTGGGCAACAAGATGGTAGGTGCACGTGTCAACGGCAAGCTGGTCAATATTGATTACAAAATCCAGAACGGAGACCGTATTGAGATTCTGACATCTCAGAATTCCAAAGGTCCGAGCCGGGACTGGCTGAGCATCGTAAAGAGCACACAGGCAAAGAATAAGATCAATCAGTGGTTTAAGCATGAGTTTAAAGAAGAGAATATTATTCGAGGAAAAGAGCTGATTGCCGCATACTTTAAATCCAAGTCGATCGCACAGGCGGATATCATGAAGCCAAAATATCTGCAGATCGTCCAGAGAAAGTATGGATTCCGGGATTGGGATGCAGTTCTGGCAGCAATCGGACACGGTGGACTAAAGGAAGGTCAGGTAGTCAACCGTCTGGTAGAAGAGTATGGAAAAGATCACAAAAAAGAGATTACGGATGCGACGATCCTGGAGAAGATTTCTGAGGCAAACAATCAGAAGGTGCATATTGCAAAATCAAAGAGCGGGATCGTGGTTAAGGGAATCGATGACATGGCGGTGCGCTTCTCCAAGTGCTGCAATCCGGTTCCGGGTGATGAAATCGTAGGATTTGTGACCAGAGGAAGAGGTATGACGATCCACCGTACAGATTGTGTGAATATGCTGCATCTGTCTGCTGTGGAGCGGGAGCGTCTGATCGATGCAGAGTGGGAGAATAATGCAGAGACGGAAGGCGGAGGTCAGTATCTGGCAGAGCTGAAGATGTATGCAAACGACAGGCAGGGACTGCTTCTGGATGTAACAAAGGTATTTACAGAAGAAAAGATCGATGTCAGATCTATGAATACACGAACCAGCAAAAAAGGAACCGCTACACTGGAAATGGGATTTATTGTAAAGGGCAGAGAACAGCTGAATCTTATCAAAAAAAAACTGCGCAATGTAGAAGGAGTTCTGGATATTGAACGGACAGCGGGGTAGAGAAAAATGAGAATCAAAAAATTTGTGATCGGAATGGTCGGCACCAACTGTTATGTGGTGTACAATGAAAATACAAAAGAATGTTTTGTTGTGGATCCGGCGGCACCATCTGCGCCGCTTGTCGAATTTATCCAGACAGAAGGTCTTCAGTTGCAGGGAATCCTCCTGACACATGGTCATTTTGATCATATTATGGGAATTGACACACTGCGCAGAGAATGGTCAGTTCCTGTCTATGCCAGTGCACTGGAGCAGAAGGTTCTGACAGATGCCAATGTGAATCTGTCTGTTGCATATGGAGCGGGTTATGTGTTTGCGGACGCCAAGTTTCTGGAAGATGGGGCATCTCTCGCACTTGCAGGATATCAGATCCGTATGATCTCCACTCCGGGGCATACGGCGGGAGGATGCTGTTATTATATAGAAGAAGAGGAGGTTCTTTTCAGCGGAGATACACTGTTTGCAGGCTCTGTTGGAAGAACAGATTTTCCGACAGGCAGTATGAGTACACTGGTGCGTTCGGTAAAAGAGCGATTGCTGAGCCTTCCGGAAGATACGCAGGTGTATCCGGGACATATGGAGGCAACAACGATCGGATTTGAAAAGGAGAATAATCCGTTTTTATAAGAAAACGGAAGAGAAATATGATGATACAGATCAGCAGTAAAGATACGTTATATATGTATAATTTATATCATATTGTGAAGGCTTTTTTCCCGAATGAGGAGATCAGCCAGAATCTGGACGAAAAGCAGGAATCTCTGGTTTCAGTGAAACTGGAAGAGAATTCTTGCTTTTATGTTCCTGTTTCAGAAATTGCAGACTGTCCGGACCGCCAGGATGGAAAGAAGAAGGTGACAAAGATTGTCTATGACTGGCTGTCAAAAGTGACCGGACGGATACTTGCCTGGGGGATGCTGACAGGTGTCAGACCGACAAAGCTGGCTATGCAGAAACTGGAAGCCGGTATGAGCCGAAAAGAAGTCTGCACATTTTTAGAGCAGGAGTACGGAGTCAGTCACCAGAAGGCAGAACTTGGCATTGCGATTGCAGAGCGGGAAAAAGAGCTGCTTGGCAGACTGGACTATGAGCAGGGATTCAGTCTCTATGTAGGGATTCCGTTTTGTCCAAGCATCTGTTCGTACTGTTCTTTCAGTTCGTCCCCTCTGGCGGAGTGGAAAGACCGGGTAGATGATTATTTAAAGGCGCTCTGTCAGGAAATCCGGGCACTGGGAGAGCGGGCAGAAGAAAGAAAGCTTAATACGATCTATATCGGAGGAGGGACTCCGACAACACTGGAGGCAGAGCAGCTTTTTGAGCTTTTGGATACGATACAGAAGTCGTTTTCATTTGAGTATCTGCAGGAGTTTACGATCGAGGCGGGAAGACCGGACAGCATTACAAGAGAAAAGCTGGAAGTGATGCGAAGATTTCCGGTGACCAGGATTTCTGTCAATCCCCAGACCATGCAGCAGAAAACGCTGGATCTGGTGGGAAGAAAGCATACCGTTCAGGATGTAAAAGACATTTTCCATGCAGCCAGAGAGCTTGGATTTGACAATATCAACATGGATCTGATCGCAGGACTTCCGGGAGAGACGGCGGAGGATATGAGGGATACGCTTTGTCAGATTGAAGAGCTTTCGCCGGACAGTCTGACGGTTCATGCGCTGGCGATCAAGCGGGCGGCGAAGTTCGGCCAGGAGCAGCGCAAGATTGATCTGCATTCTGAGATCGAACAGATGGTAGAAGAGAGTGCCAGGGCGGCAGAACGCATGGGACTTGTGCCGTATTATCTGTACCGGCAGAAAAATATTGCGGGAAATTTTGAAAATGTTGGATATGCAAAGGTTGACAAAGCCGGAATATACAATATACTTATTATGGAAGAAAAACAGACGATCCTTGCAGCCGGGGCAGGTGCCTCCACAAAGATCGTGCTTCCGGAGAAGATCCGTCTGGACAATGGACGGGAGACGAATCTGATCCGCATAGAAAATGTGAAAAATATTACGGAGTATGAAAGCCGTATTGATGAGATGATAGAGAGAAAAGGAGAATGGTTATGGCGCTGAAAAAGAAACCGGTAACCGGAATGAAAGATATGATGCCGGCGGAGATGGAGATCCGCGATTATGTGATCGGACAGATCAAAGAGACATACCGCGCATTTGGGTTCTCATCCATTGAGACTCCATGTGTAGAGCACATTGAAAATCTCTGCAGCAAACAGGGCGGAGACAATGAAAAACTGATCTTCAAGATTTTAAAAAGAGGAGAAAAGCTGAAGATCGAAGAAGCAAAAGAAGAAAAAGATGTTGTGGACGGAGGACTTCGTTACGATCTGACAGTACCGCTGTCCAGATACTATGCGAACAATGCAAATGAACTGCCGTCTCCGTTTAAAGCACTTCAGATGGGAAATGTCTGGAGAGCGGACAGACCGCAGAGAGGACGATTCCGTCAGTTTATGCAGTGTGATATCGATATTCTGGGAGAGCCAGGTAATCTGGCAGAGATCGAGCTGATCCTGGCAACGACGACGCTGCTTGGAAAACTGGATTTTAAAAACTTTACGATCCGTATCAATGACAGAAGAATCTTAAAAGCAATGGCAGCATACAGCGGATTTGCAGAGAGTGATTATGAAAATGTATTCATCATCCTGGACAAGATGGACAAGATCGGTCTGGATGGTGTGGCAGCAGAATTAGAGGAAAACGGATATGCAAAAGGGTCTGTGGAAAAATATTTGCAGTTATTCAAAGAGATTACGAATGACGTGGAAGGCGTACGTTACTGTAAAGAAAAACTGGAAGGCTTTCTTGCGGATGACGCGGCGGCTTCGCTCGAGATGATTATTACAAGTGTGGAAAGTGCAAAGGAAGCGGATTTTTGCATGAAATTTGATCCGACACTGGTTCGGGGAATGTCTTACTATACAGGGACGATCTTTGAGATTTCTATGGACGAGTTCGGCGGTTCGGTAGGCGGCGGTGGACGTTATGATGAAATGATCGGAAAATTCACCGGACAGAATACACCGGCAGTCGGATTTTCCATCGGATTTGAACGGATTGTCATGCTGCTTTTAGAACGAGGATATCAGGTACCGACAGCCGCACAGAAGAAAGCATTTCTGATCGACAAGAAGATGCCGAAGGAAGGCATGCTCAAGATCCTAAATCTGGCAAAAGCAGAGCGCGCACTTGGAAAACAGGTGATGATCGTCAACATGAAGAAAAATAAAAAGTTCCAGAAAGAACAGCTGATGGAACAGGGATATACAGAGATTGTAGACTGCTATGCTGACAATGTGGAGCAGTTGTAGAGAAGAAGGGAGAAACAGAGAAATGGCAGAATCAATGCAGGGACTCAAAAGAACACACCGATGCGGGGAACTGTCCAGTGCAAACATTGGAGAGAAAGTAACCGTCATGGGATGGGTACAGAAGAACAGAAATAAAGGCGGAATCGTATTTATGGATCTGCGTGACCGCTCCGGAATCCTTCAGATCGTATTTGAGGGAGAAGAACAGGCAGAGCTGATGGAAAAAGCTTCAAAATTAAGAAGTGAGTTTGTAGTTGCAGTTGTAGGAAATGTGGAGAAGAGAAGCGGTGCAGTCAATGAAAACCTGGCAACAGGAGAGATTGAGGTGCGTGCAGAAGAGCTTCGTATTCTCTCAGAATCCGAGGTACCGCCGTTCCAGGTGGAAGAAAACAGCAAGACAAAGGAAGAGCTTCGTCTGAAATATCGTTATCTGGATTTGAGAAGACCGGATCTTCAGAGAAACCTGCGTATGAGAAGTCAGGTCATAACACTGGCACGTCAGTTTTTTGCAGAAGAAGGCTTCCTTGAGATCGAGACCCCGATCCTCGGAAAGACAACACCGGAAGGGGCAAGAGATTATCTGGTGCCTAGCCGTGTACATCCGGGAAGTTTTTACGGACTTCCACAGTCACCACAGCTTTACAAACAGCTTCTGATGTGTTCCGGATGTGACCGCTATATCCAGATCGCAAAATGTTTCCGTGACGAGGATCTTCGTGCAGACAGACAGCCGGAGTTTACCCAGATCGATATGGAGCTTTCCTTTGTGGATGTAGATGACGTGATCGAAGTCAACGAGCGTTTCCTTGCAAAACTGTTCAAGGAAGTTCTGGATGTGGATGTACAGCTTCCGATCCAGAGAATGACATGGCAGGAAGCGATGGACCGCTACGGTTCTGACAAACCGGATACCCGTTTCGGTATGGAACTGGTGAATGTGACAGAGACTGTGAAAGACAGTGAATTTGTTGTGTTCAAAGGGGCGATTGAGAACGGAGGAACAGTCCGTGGTATCAACGCAAAAGGACAGGGAGCAATGCCGCGTAAGAAGATTGACAAGCTGGTGGCATTTGCAAAAGATTTCGGTGCCAAGGGACTTGCTTATATTGCAATTCAGGAAGATGGAACCGTGAAATCCTCTTTCTCCAAATTTATGACAGAAGAAGAGATGAACAATCTGATTGCAGCAATGAACGGAGAAGCAGGAGATTTACTGCTCTTTGCGGCAGACAAGAACAAAGTTGTATGGGATGTTCTTGGAAATTTACGTCTGGAACTGGCAAAACAGATGGAACTTCTGGACAAGAATCAGTACAATTTCCTGTGGGTTACAGAATTCCCGCTGCTTGAGTGGAGCGATGAGCAGAATCGTTATCTGGCAATGCATCACCCATTCACGATGCCGATGGAAGAAGATCTGCAGTATATTGATTCCGAGCCGGGCAGAGTCCGTGCAAAAGCGTACGATATCGTCTTAAATGGAAATGAGATCGGTGGAGGAAGTGTAAGAATCTTCCAGAACGACGTACAGGAGAAGATGTTTGAGGTGCTTGGATTTACAAAAGAGCAGGCATATGAGCAGTTTGGCTTCCTTCTGGATGCATTCAAATACGGAGTACCGCCTCACGCAGGACTGGCATATGGTCTGGACAGAATGGTCATGCTGATGGCAAAAGAAGACAGTATCCGTGATGTGATGGCATTCCCGAAGATCAAAGACGCATCCTGCCTGATGACACAGGCTCCAAGTATGGCAGACAATAAACAGTTGGAAGAACTGGGACTGAAGTTGGATGTAAAAGATGTAAAAACAGAAGAATAATGTGAAGAAGTGTGCATTTTTGAAAAATGGTGCATACAGAACGTGAATTATGGAGAGCTCTCAACTACACAAGTAGTAAGAGCTCTTTTTGTATTGCTTTTGATTTATCAAAGGAAACGGAGAGGGAACTCAAGCAGGGATTGAACTGGAAGTGGAAGAAATGCCGGGTTTTGAAAATATAAAAAAGACTGTAAATCTTTCGATCTACAGTCTCTTAAGAGCGATAGACGGGGTTCGAACCCGCGACCCCGACCTTGGCAAGGTCGTACTCTACCAGCTGAGCCACTATCGCGTTTGTTTTGTGTTCCCCTCGGAACAATATATACTATACTACAGGAGTTCTTATCTGTCAACAACTTTTTTGAAAAAAATTAATTTTTTTGAAATTTCTAATTGTATGTTCAAATCGTACTGTTTACACCAATCCCTGCCTGTATATTACAATATTCAAAAAGAGAATTATTCTCATCGACTTTTTTGCTATGATGTGTTAAAATCGAAAAGAATCATTCTTCAGTCCAAAAGAGGAGAATGAAATAGAGATCAAAAGGGATAAGGGAGCTAAGGAACAGGAGGAAAAGGTATGATGGCAGCAGCGATAGGAATGATAATTGTAGCATTGGCGCTTCTGATTTTTTGTGTTGCGGTAATGTGGAAAGTATTTTGTAAAGCAGGAGAACCCGGATGGGCGTCATTGATCCCGTTTTATAATTTGTATGTAATGACCAGGATAACCTGGGGGAGAGGATGGCTGTTTATTTTTGGATTCCTGCCGCTGGGGAATCTGATATTTGCAATTTTTACAATGATAAAACTGGCAAAAGTGTTTGGAAAGAAAGATGGATTTGCCTGTGGGCTGATTTTCTTAAGTATTGTTTTTCTTCCAATCCTTGCGTTTGGAAAGGCAGAGTATACAGGTCCGGATCCGGAGAAAAGTACAGGAGCGATCATAGCCAGTGCGATCACTGGCGGAATCGGTATCATTCTGTTGGTGCTTGAAGTGATAGCAGTTGTCGCACTGGGCCTGTTTGCGGTTTCAGATCAGACAGTACAACAGACACAGGATGCGGTGATTTCACAAGAAGTTCCGGAGGAAACACAGGAAGAACCAGATGTGAAAGAATATGAGGGCGTTCAGAGAGAATATGAGGGCACTCCGATTGAAGGATATGAGGATTTTGAGACAGTATCCCTGGATGGTTATCAATGGGTTACGGATGTCACATTGTTCAAGGCTGGGGAGAATACAGTTACGGAGTCCACAGCAACTTCCGCAAAAGATGGAATTGAGCTGAAAGCAGGTTTTACACTTCTGGCTGCGGATGAAACGATTGAGCAGAGAATTTCGGCAGAAGTGGAAAATATCCGAGAGACATTGGAAAGTCAGGCGGGAATCTATACGGATATTACTGTAGGTGAGATGGTAGCAGAAGACGGATTCGTGATGCAGCAGCTGATCTGCAATCAGATCGGGGCAGATGGAGTGGCTTATCCGTGTACTGAGATCATACAGGTTCAGTTGATGGAGGACCGGGAAATTCTGGTGAGCAGTGTATCTTTGAATACTTCTCAGGCAACAGAAAACACAGAGCGATTGTTTACACAGGCCTGTGAATTATATGGTATTGCCTTTCAATAAGGTCAGCTATAGATAGAAGCGGACAGAAGAATGTCCGCTTTACTTTTCGAAAAGATTTTGTTACTCTATAGAAACAGAAGTCTGTAGATGGAGCAAAGAAAAACAGTGGATTCAAAAACAGAGGTGAAGAGTATGGAAAATAAAAAGATCAAAGTGGCATTGCTGGGACTTGGAACAGTTGGAGGCGGAGTGTACAAATTGATCCAGAGGAGATCAGAAAGTATGATACACACAGTTGGCGCCGAGCTGGAAGTGGAAAAGATCCTGGTACACAGTCTGCATAAAAAAAGAGAAGGTGCGGATACAGAGCTTCTCACAACGGACTGGAAATCGATTGTAAACGATCCGGAGATTCAGATTGTGATCGAAGTGATGGGCGGGATCGAACCGGCAAAGTCCATGATCGAGGAAGCACTTGGAGCCGGAAAGCATGTGGTGACAGCCAATAAAGATCTGATGGCAGAACACGGAGGAGAGCTTTTGGACCTTGCGGCGGCACATGGCTGTGATCTGCTGTTTGAGGCATCGGTGGCAGGCGCCATTCCGATCATCCGTCCGCTCAAACAGTGTCTTGCCGGAAATGAGATCTCAGAAGTGATGGGGATCGTGAACGGAACGACAAACTATATTTTAACCAAGATGTTTGAAGAAAACATGAGTTTTGAAGCTGCACTTGCAAAAGCAACAGAGCTGGGATATGCAGAGGCAGATCCGACAGCGGATGTGGAAGGACTGGATGCCGGAAGAAAGGCCGCGATCCTTTCCTCCATTGCCTTTCATTCCAGAGTACAGTTTAAAGATGTTTATACAGAAGGAATCACAAAGATCACAGCAGAAGATATTGCCTATGCAAAAGAGTTTGACTGTGTGATCAAGCTGCTTGCAGTTGCGCACAATACGGACAAAGGGATTGAAGTGGGAGTGTATCCGGTGCTGCTTGGAAAAGAGCATCCCCTGTCGTCCGTGCGGGATTCGTTCAATGCTGTTTTTGTGCACGGAGATGCTGTGGATGATGCGATGTTTTACGGAAGAGGTGCCGGGGAGATGCCGACGGCAAGTGCTGTTGTCGGTGATGTGATTGATGTTGCCAGAAACCTGCAGTTTGGATGCAACGGAAGAATCAGCTGTACCTGCTATCAGGATCTGCCGGTGAAGCCGTTTGATGAAGTGAAAAATAAATTTTTCCTCAGAATGCAGGTGAAAAACGAACCGGGAGTTCTGGCGAAAGTGGCAAGTGTATTTGGCGGTCATAAGGTAAGTATCCGCAGAGTTGTGCAGAAGCATGTACAGGAAGAAGCGGCTGAACTGGTCATCAGTACAGAAAAAGTGAAAGAGTATCATATTAAGGATGCGCTGAGAGAGCTGCAGAAAATGGACAGCATTTCTGAAATCAGCAGTATGATCAGAGAATATTAGAAGGAGAAGATAAGATTGAGTTACGCAGATAAAGTATTTATAGAGATGTGCAGAGACATTATTGACAACGGAACGAGTACAGAGGGAGAAAAGGTACGCCCGGTATGGGAGGATGGAACCTCTGCGTACACCATCAAAAAATTTGGCATTGTGAACCGTTATGACCTCTCAAAAGAGTTTCCGGCACTGACTCTGCGAAGGACAGGAATCAAGAGCTGTGTGGATGAGATGCTGTGGATCTGGCAGAAAAAGTCCAACAACATTCATGATTTAAACAGTCACATCTGGGACAGCTGGGCAGATGAGGACGGTTCCATCGGAAAAGCCTACGGCTATCAGATGCAGGTAAAGCATCAGTATAAAGAGGGAATGATGGATCAGGTCGATCGTGTGATCTATGATCTGAAGAACAATCCTTACAGCCGCCGGATCATGACGAATATCTATGTGCATCAGGATCTTCATGAGATGAATCTGTATCCGTGTGCATACAGCATGACATTTAATGTGACAAAAGAAAAGGACAGTGACAAACTGACATTAAATGGAATCCTGAATCAACGTTCTCAGGATGTACTGGCAGCAAATAACTGGAATGTGTGTCAGTATGCGGTGCTGCTTCATATGCTGGCACAGGTGTGTGATATGAAGGTCGGAGAGTTTGTTCATGTGATCGCAGATGCGCATATTTATGACAGACATATCCCGATGATCGAGGAACTGATCAAAAGAGAACCGCTTCCGGCACCGAAATTCTGGCTGAATCCAGAGGTAAAGGATTTCTATGAATTTACACCGGATGATGTACGGCTGGATGGATATGAGACACATCCTCAGATCAAGAATATCCCAATCGCGGTATAGGAGTTGTGCAAAAAAAGGAGGAAATGAATATGAACGCAATTGTAGCAGCCGATAAAAACTGGGCAATCGGATATAAAAACAAACTTCTGGTCAGCATTCCGGCAGATATGAAGTTTTTCCGTCAGATGACAGGTGGAAAGGTAGTTGTGATGGGAAGAAAGACGCTGGAAAGCTTTCCGAACGGTCTGCCGCTGAAGAACCGCACCAATATTGTGCTGACAGGGAATCCCAATTATCATGTGAAAGATGCAGTGATCGTGCATACAACAGAAGAATTGCTGGAAGAACTGAAAAAATACGATGAGGAAGAAATCTTTGTGATCGGCGGAGAAAGTATTTACCGGATGATGCTTCCTTATTGCAGCAAAGTATATGTAACAAAGATCGACCATGCATATCAGGCAGATACGTATTTCCCGAATCTGGATCAGCTGGAAGACTGGGAAATGACAGAAGTCAGTGAAGAGCATACTTGTTTTGATCTGGAGTATGTATTTTCGACTTACGAGCGCCGACAGTGAAGGCAGGCATATCATGAAATTTAGAAAAACATACAAGAGAAAACAGGCGGCAGTGCTGCTGAGTGTGTTTCTTTTGGTGACAAGTGTGGCCGGATGTCAGAGAGTGGGGGCTGTGAAAGAGACCGGCGAAGAGAAAGTAAATGTCGTGACAACCATTTTTCCACAGTATGATTTTGTACATCAGATCGCAGGGGATAATGTAGAAGTATCGATGCTTTTAAAGCCGGGAGAAGAGACACACTCCTATGAGCCGACACCGCAGGACATTCTGAAGATCCAGAATTGTGATCTGTTTATTTATGTGGGCGGTGAGAACGATGAATGGGTGGAGGATATTCTGGACTCCATCGATACAGAACATATCAGACTGCTTCGCCTGATCGACTGCGTGGATACGGTAAATGAAGAACACGTAGAAGGGATGAAAGAAGAACGTGGTCATGAACATGAAGAAGAGGAAGAGCACGAGCATGAGCACGGGGAAGAGGAGCACGAAACACATGAGACGCTGACCCCGGATGAACATGTATGGACGTCTCCAAAGAATGCCATTGCAATTGTGGAGCAGATTGCAGATGTTCTGGGTGAGCTGGATCCGGAGCAGACGGCAGTTTATGAAGAGAACGAAAAAGCGTATGTGAGTCTTTTAGAAGAGCTGGATGATGAGTTTCGTGAGGTGGTAAGTTCGGCCAAACGCGATGTGCTGCTTTTTGGAGACCGTTTTCCGTTCCGGTATTTTGCAGATGAATACGGTCTGAAATACTATGCGGCATTTCCGGGCTGCGCATCCGATACGGAGCCAAGTGCGGCAACGATGGCATTTCTGATCAACAAAGCAAAGGAAGAACAGATTCCGGTGATCTTAAAGATGGAGCTGAGTAATGAGAATATTGCAAATGCCATTGCCGAGACGACACATGCGAAAGTGAAGACGTTTTACAGTTGTCATAATCTGACTGCAAAGGAATTTGCAGACGGGGAGACTTATCTGAGCATGATGAAAAAGAATGTAGAAACATTAAAGGAGGCTTTGAACTGATGGCATTGATAAAATGTGATGGAATTTCGATCGCATATGAGGGACAGACGGTTGTTCGGGATCTGTCTTTTTGGATCGAGCAGGGAGATTATCTCTGCATTGTGGGAGAGAATGGTTCCGGAAAGAGTACGCTGGTAAAAAGTCTTCTTGGATTAAAACCGCCCTTTAAAGGGCAGATTCTGCTGGGAGACGGATTGAAGCAAGACGAAATCGGGTATCTTCCCCAGCAGACGGTCGTGCAGAAAGATTTTCCGGCAAGCGTCTATGAGGTGGTACTTTCCGGCAGACTCAACAGCAGAGGCTGGCGGCCGTTTTACAGTGCAGCGGATAAGAAGGCAGCCAGAGAGAATATGGAGCTTTTAGGAATCCGGGAAATGGAACACCAGTGCTTCCGGGATCTTTCCGGCGGACAGAAACAGAGGGTGCTGCTGGCGAGAGCGCTGTGTGCCACAAAGAAGCTCCTGTTGTTAGACGAGCCCGTGACAGGACTGGATCCGCTGGTGACTGCAGAGTTTTACCAGTTGATTGAAAAAATCAATAAGGAGGCTAAAATTGCAGTTGTCATGGTGTCTCATGATATCGAAAGTACGATACAGTATGCAAGCCATATCCTGCATTTGCAGGAGAGCGCCCTGTTTTACGGAACTGCGCAGGAATATCAAAACAGTGCAGTCGGCAAGAGATTTCTGGGAGGTGAGGGAAATGCTTGATACATTTATGGAAATGATGTCCTATCCATTTATGGTACGGGCGTTTCTGGTGGGTTCCCTGGTGGCATTGTGTTCGGCACTTCTGGGAGTCAGTCTGGTACTGAAACGCTATTCGATGATCGGAGACGGGCTTTCTCATGTTGGATTCGGGGCACTGGCCATCGCGGCTGCGCTGAACATGGCGCCTTTGGCGGTTGCAATTCCGGTGGTCGTGGTGGCTGCGGTTCTGCTTCTTCGCATCAGCGGCAGCAGCAAGATCAAAGGAGATGCGGCAATTGCACTGATTTCTACGGGAGCACTGGCGATCGGGATTATGGTGATTTCGATGACGACAGGAATGAACACTGATGTTTATAACTATATGTTCGGAAGTATCCTTGCCATGAGTGGTGAGGATGTGCAGTCCAGTATTCTTCTGTCGGTTGCGGTGCTGATCTTATATCTGTTTTTCTATAATAAGATTTTTGCGATCACCTTTGATGAGACTTTCGCCCGGGCAACAGGAGTCCGTGCAAATCTGTATAATACTCTGATTGCGGTGTTGACGGCAGTTACGATCGTGTTGGGAATGCGGATGATGGGAGCACTTCTGATCTCCAGTCTGATTATTTTTCCGGCGCTGACTTCCATGCGGGTGTTTAAGACCTTTAAGGGTGTGATTCTGAATTCAGCGATTCTATCGGTTGTATGCCTGATTCTGGGAGTGACGATTTCCTATGTGTATGCAACACCGGCAGGTGCGAGTGTAGTTGTGGTCAATATGGCAATGCTGGCTGTCTACAGTGTGATCGGAGCCCTGAAAAACAGAAACAACGGGAAGTAAATGCGAATTGGATTAAAAAAGATCAAGAAAAGGAAATTGACAAAGATAAAAATACACCGTATAATGAGGATAAATTTCAGCAGCGAAAGCCTCTGAAATTCAGTGTATGAGGAATTTTATTCGCCCTGAGCTTTTTGACAGCTTGGGGCGTTTTGCATAAGGAGGGTGTGAAAGGTGAGGCAGATTTCAGGAAACAAATTATTTGTAAAAGCATTAAAAGAAGAAGACGTAGAAGTATTGTTCGGATATCCGGGCGCGTGTACGATCGATATCAGCGATGAGCTGTATAAGCAGAGCGGGATTGATGTGATCCTTCCGAGACACGAGCAGGCACTGGTGCATGAAGCGGATGCGTATGCGAGGACAACGGGGAAAGTCGGCGTCTGTCTGGTGACCAGCGGACCGGGAGCGACCAATCTGGTGACAGGACTTGCGACTGCCAATTATGACAGTGTTCCGCTGGTCTGTTTTACCGGACAGGTGGCGAGACATCTGATCGGAAATGATGCATTTCAGGAAGTGGATATTGTGGGGATCACACGGAGCATCACCAAGTATGGTGTGACGGTCACGAAGCGGGAAGATCTTGGACGGATCATCAAGGAGGCATTTTATATCGCAAGAACGGGAAGGCCGGGACCGGTTCTGATCGATCTTCCGAAAGATGTGATGGCGGAGCTTGGCAGTGCACAGTATCCGAAAGAGGTGAATATCAGAGGATATAAGCCGAATACCAGTGTACATATCGGACAGCTGAAAAGAGCGATCAAGATGCTTCACAAGGCAAAACGACCGCTGTTTCTGGCAGGCGGAGGGGTGAATATTGCGCGCGCCAGTGCATTGTTTACAGAAGTGGTGGAAAAAACACAGGTGCCGGTAGTGACAACGATCATGGGGCGAGGCGCCATTGCGACAAATCATCCGCTGTTTATCGGAAATCTGGGGATGCACGGCGCTTATGCAGCCAATATGGCAGTCAGCGGCTGTGATCTGCTGTTTTCCATCGGGACGCGCTTTAATGACCGGATCACGGGAAAACTGCATGAATTTGCGCCTCATGCACAAATTGTCCATATTGATATCGATACGGCATCGATTTCCAGAAATATTCATGTGGATATTCCAATCGTAGCAGATGCCAAAGAAGCGCTTACGAAGATGACGGAGTATGTGGAAGAGTGCGAGACAAAAAAATGGCTTGCGCAGATCGCGGCATGGAAAGAGGAGCATCCGCTTCGGATGAAACGGCATGCATTGATGAGCCCTCTGGATATTATTGAAGAGATGAACCGTCAGTTTGACGATGCAATCATCACGACAGATGTCGGTCAGCATATGATGCTGGTGTCTCAGTATGCGGAGATTACAGAAAAGAAGCAGCTTGTCATGTCCGGAGGACTGGGGACGATGGGATATGGATTCCCGGCGGCGATCGGAGCACAGATCGGTAATCCGGAGAAACGAGTGATCGCAGTTTCCGGGGATGGCGGTATGCAGATGAATATTCAGGAGTTTGCAACGGCAGTTCTGGAGGAGACACCGGTCATCGCCTGTGTATTTAACAATACATATCTGGGGATGGTGCGTCAGTGGCAGAAGCTGTTTTACGGAAAACGCTATGGGATGACCAATCTGCGCGCAGGAGCGCTTTCGAGACGGACAGATGGAGCCGAATTTCCGGAGTATACGCCGGATTTTGTAAAACTGGCAGAAAGCTATGGGGCAAAAGGAATCCGTGTGACAAAAACAGAAGAGATCTCGGCAGCATTTGAAGAGGCAAAGAAAAATACAAAAACTCCGACCCTGATTGAATTTATCATTGATCCGGAAGAGATGGTATATCCGATGATCAAGCCGGGCGGAACACTGGAAGATATGATTATGGATTGTTAGGAGGAAGACGGACGATGGCAGATAAAAGTATGAAAAAAAGATGGATTTCTCTGTATGTGGAAAATCAGGTGGGAGTGCTTTCTAAGATTTCCGGTCTGTTTTCCGGAAAATCCTACAACTTGGACAGTCTGACAGTAGGAACCACAGAAGATCCGACGGTATCCCGAATGACAATCGCCACAGTCAGTGATGATGAGACATTTGAGCAGATCAAAAAGCAGCTCAATCGAATGGTAGAAGTGATCAAGGTCATCGATTTTACAGATATTTTTGTGCGGATGAAAGAAATCCTTTATATCAAAGTCCGGAAGTGTACACTGGATCAGAAAGTGGAGCTGCATCAGATCGCAGAGACATTTAAAGGAAAAGTGATCGACTGTGACAGAGACAGCCTGCTTCTGGAATTTGTACAGACCGGGACGAAAAACGACGCAGTGGTGAAGCTGATAAAAGAAGAATTCAAAAGTATTGAAGTCGTCAGAGGCGGAAGTGTCGGGATTGAATCCATCAGTATGATGGAACGATAAAAAACAGAGCGCACTCTTGATTTTTGAGCGTGAGAGTATTATAATTGCAACAAACAAGTTGCAAATACGTTCGATTGAGGAATGGAGGAGTTTTTGATGGAGAAGAAACAGATCGATTGGGAGAATCTCGGATTTGGTTATGTACAGACTGAACAGAGATATGTTTCCAATTATAAAGACGGAAAATGGGATGAGGGAGGACTGACAGAAGACGCCGGTGTGGTACTCAATGAATGTGCCGGAGTCCTGCAGTATGCACAGACTGTATTTGAAGGAATGAAAGCTTATACGACAGAAGACGGTAAGATCGTTGTATTCAGACCGGATCTCAATGCTGCCCGGATGGCAGATTCTGCGAGACGTTTGGAGATGCCGGTATTTCCGGAAGAACGTTTTCTGGAGGCAGTCAAAGAAGTGGTAAAAGCCAATGCAGCGTATGTGCCTCCGTATGGTTCCGGGGCAACACTTTATATTCGCCCATACATGTTTGGAAGCAATCCGGTCATCGGAGTCAAGCCGGCAGATGAGTATCAGTTCCGGGTGTTTGTGACACCTGTCGGACCGTACTTTAAAGGCGGAGTAAAACCATTGACGTTATGTGTATCTGATTTTGACCGTGCGGCGCCGCATGGAACAGGACATATCAAAGCCGGACTGAATTATGCAATGAGTCTTCATGCGATCGTGACAGCACATGCGAACGGCTATGATGAAAACATGTATTTGGATTCGGCAACAAGAACGAAAGTTGAGGAGACAGGCGGGGCAAACTTTATTTTCGTGACAAAAGACAATAAAGTGGTGACACCGCATTCTGATACGATTCTGCCGTCTATCACAAGACGTTCTCTGTTATATGTGGCAGAGCATTATCTTGGTCTGGAAGTGGAAGAGCGGGATGTGTATCTGGATGAAGTGAAAGAGTTTGCAGAGTGCGGACTGTGTGGAACAGCGGCGGTCATCTCTCCGGTCGGAAAGATCGTGGATCACGGAAAAGAGATCTGCTTCCCGAGCGGAATGGAAAAGATGGGACCGACCATTCAGAAATTGTATGACACACTGACAGGAATCCAGATGGGGCAGATTGAAGCACCCAAAGGATGGATTCAGGTGATCGAGTAAGGCAGTATAAAATACGTCTTTTACAGTAAAACTGTAAGAGACGTATTTTTTGAGTTTGTTGATGGTTTCTTTTCTTATCAGATGTTGGAAGAAGATCTCCATTGTGATTATGAAGGAAAAGGGCTATAATTGAATTTATGCAGAGAAGGGAGGCTAGGGTATGGCACGAAGAGTATCAATTGGATATCAGGAATTTGAGGATATTATTATAAACGATTTGTTTTATGTAGATAAAACAAATCGTTTATAAAAGAGTGGTGGGAGAGAAGAAATCGTGTTACTTTAATTACCCGGTCGCGCCGCTTCGGAAAACACTGACAATGAATTAGATGAATACGATACGCCAATGCAGGAAGCATGGTTTTGCTTTTTGCGGAAAGCAGGTTCTGATAGGGAGATAACGAAAAGATGCTTTAAAAACAGGCGGAAGAATTTCTCAAATTTCTGAACTTAAGTTGATATCCGACCGAAAATAGTGGTAAGATAGAGTTAAAATCAAAAGAGGAGGTTTTGAATCATGTCAGAAAACAAATATGCAGGAACACAGACAGAGAAAAACTTAGAGGCAGCTTTTGCAGGAGAATCACAGGCAAGAAACAAGTATACATATTTTGCTTCTGTTGCCAAAAAGGAAGGATATGAGCAGATTGCAGATCTGTTTCTGAAGACGGCAAACAATGAGAAAGAACATGCAAAAATGTGGTTTAAAGAACTTCAGGGAATCGGCGATACGGCACAGAATCTGGCAGCGGCAGCAGATGGAGAGAATTACGAGTGGACAGATATGTATGACGGATTTGCAAAAACAGCAGAGGAAGAAGGATTTCCGGAGCTGGCTGCAAGATTTCGTCTGGTAGCAGCGATTGAGAGACATCATGAGGAACGGTATCGTGCACTCTTAAAGAATGTGGAGACGGCAGAAGTATTTGCCAAAAGTGAAGTAAAGGTATGGGAATGCCGCAATTGTGGCCACATTGTAGTCGGAACAAAAGCACCGGAAATTTGTCCGACCTGCAATCACCCGCAGAGCTATTTTGAGGTTCACGCAGAAAACTACTAAAATGAAAAACGTACATCCAGAAGGAGAGTTATCCTTACAGGATGTACGTTTTTTATGCTCTTAAATAGTGCGCATAAATTCCGTTTTTTTCGATCAGTTCTTCGTGAGTCCCCCGCTCTGCGATTCCATTGTCAGCAATGACAAGAATCTCGTCTGCTCCCTGGATCGTGGAGAGTCGGTGTGCGATCGTGATGGTTGTTCTGTTTTTAGCGAGAACTTCCAGACTCTGCTGAATCCAGCGTTCACTTTCGTTGTCCAGTGCGCTGGTGGCCTCATCAAGGATCAGGATCGGCGGATTTTTCAGGAACACGCGGGCAATGGAGATCCGCTGTTTCTGACCGCCGGAAAGACGGGTTCCGCGTTCTCCCACAAAGGTGTCATAGCCATCCGGCAGACTTTCGATGAAATCGTGAATATTTGCTTTTCTGGCAGCATCGACGATCTCATCCATAGAGGCATTCGGTTTTCCGTAGGCGATATTTTCCTTGATTGTGCCGCAGAATAAATAGACATCCTGCTGTACGATTCCAATCTGGTTTCGCAGGCTCTCTAATGTCAGATCACGGATATCTTTGCCGTCGATCGTAATGCGTCCGCTGCTCACATCATAAAATCTTGGCAGAAGGGAGCAGATTGTAGTTTTTCCGCTTCCTGACGGACCGGCAAGGGCAATGGATTTTCCTGCCGGAATCTGGAAGGAAACGTTGGATAATACCAGGGTATCGTCATCACTGTAGTGGAAGGATACATCCTCGAAGGAAACCAGTCCGCGGACGTCTTTGAGTGGCTTTGCATCGGGGGAATCCTGGATTTCCGGCTCTGTCTCCATCACGGCAAGGAACCGTTTGAATCCGGAGAAGCCTTTCTGAATCATTTCCGTAAGCTCCACCAGAATCTGAATCGGGCTGATGAAAATTCCGATATACAGTGCATACATGGCAAGATCTGTCGCCTGCATTTCTCCTTTTGCGATCAGGTAGCCGCCGAATACCAGTGTGACAAGATACATCATTCCCTGGAAAAACAGGTTATAGCCCATAAAACTGCCCATGCATTTGTAGTTGGCATCCTTGGAGAGCAGAAAATTGTGATTGCTCTTGCGGAATTTTTCTTTTTCCACATCCTCGTTTGCGAAAGACTGAACCACGCGGATTCCGGCGAGGGTGTCCTGCAGACGGGAATTGACATCTCCGATTTTCTTCCGGTTTTCCATAAAGGTAGACTGCATTCGGCGGTTCTGGCTCATAGAAAATGCAAACATGCAAAACACCAGAAACAGAAGTGGAATTGCCAGCTTCCAGTTGATCAGGAAGAGGAAGATGAACGATCCGATGATCTTGATCACGGAAATAAACAGATTCTCCGGTCCATGATGCGCAAATTCTGCAATATCAAACAAGTCAGAGACAAGTTTGCTCATCATCTGTCCGGAGTTGTTCTGATCATAATAAGAAAAAGAAAGTTTTTCATAGTGGTCAAAAAGCTGCTGACGCATATCCCTTTCCATATAAGCACCCATCATATGCCCCTGATAGCTGACATAATATTTGCACAGGCTCTGGATCAGGTACATGATCAGAAGACCGGCTGCAATGGGAAGCAGTGCGCTTAAAATAGAGGAACTGCTTTTTGTAAACAAGGTATTGGTACAGGTACGCAGGATCTGAGGATATGCCAGATCGATTAGACTGATGATCGTAGCACAGATCAGGTCCAGAAAGAAAACGGCTTTATATGGACCGTAGTAATGGATAAATTTTTTCAGTGTGTGCATAAATGTCCCCTCTTTCTATCTGTATGCTGATGGACCGCTTCGATGTCCATACGAAATCATAGTATCATAATTAAAAATGAGACACAAGCCGTATCCTGGAAAAAGCAATTGACAGAAAGAAAAAGATATGCTATGCTGTCAAAGCTAAAAAAATAGGTCATGTACAAAGCCATGTGGTTTTTCTGTTTCAGAATAAACAGAAACACATGGCTTTTTTTGAGGAATGGAGGGTATTATGGAAACAAACAAGATGGAGACAAGGGACATTTTTCCGCTTTTGATGAGCATGTCTCTGCCGATGGTATTGTCCATGCTGGTGCAGTCTCTTTATAACATTATTGACAGTATTTATGTATCGTATCTGGGAACAGGGGCTCTCACGGCAGTGTCACTGGCATTCCCGCTGCAGAATATCGTGCTGTCTGTGGCAGTCGGAATTGGTGTCGGGATTGCTTCCGTCTTATCGATCAGTCTGGGAAAAAAGGATCAGAAACGGGCAAATGAGGCTGCTACAATGGGGATGGCACTTACGCTGATCCATTGTGTACTGTTTGTGATCCTGGGCCTTGTGATCACAGAACCATTTATCGGATTATTTACAAAGGAACCCGAGGTCATGAAACAGGCATGTGACTATACGTATATTGTTCTTTGCTTTTCGTTTGGTTCTCTGCTTCAGATCGCGATGGAAAAAATCTATCAGGGCATCGGAGCAATGAAAACGACAATGATACTTCTGGGAGCAGGCGCAATGATTAATATTATCCTGGATCCGATCCTGATCTTCGGCCTTCTTGGATTTCCTGAAATGGGAGTAAAAGGGGCGGCAGTGGCAACAGTGATCGGGCAGATCAGCGCATTTCTTCTATATATTGTTGTTTATCTGCGAAAAAATCCGGGTGTTACGATTCATCCCAAATATCTGCATCTGGACTGGCGGCTGATCCGTCAGATATATTCGGTCGGAATCCCGTCTTCTCTGATGATGACGATGCCGTCTGTTCTGGTGGGCGGATTAAATGGAATCCTGGCTGCATTTTCGGATACGTATGTAGCAGTACTTGGAATTTATTTCAAACTTCAGACATTTATTTATATGCCGGCGAATGGAATTGTACAGGGAATGCGGCCGATTATCGGATATAACTACGGAGCCGGATCAAAGAAACGGGTGCGGGATACGATACGCTACAGTCTGATTTCTGCGGCAGTGCTGATGCTGGTGGGAACGGCTGTTTCTCTGGCAATTCCGGACATCATTCTGAGTATGTTCCAGGCAGATGCAGAGCTGATGCGTGCAGGAATGGAGGCACTGCGATTGATTTCGCTTGGATTTTTGGTGTCGTCAGCAGGTGTGATCTTTTCCGGTGTGTTTGAAGCGCTGGGACGGGGTGGAGATTCTCTGATCATTTCACTTTTGCGCCAGCTGGTCATTATCCTTCCGCTTGGATATCTTTTGTCACGAACAATGGGAGCGGCGGGAATCTGGATCAGTTTTCCGGTGGCGGAACTGGTTTCAGCCGTGATTGCCTGCCTGTTGTTAAAAAGAATGGAAGGTGGAATATACTTTCCGTTTGATAAAAAAGAGATAATCAACAGAAAATAAGTGGCTTGTTGTTAAAAATGAGTAAAATTTCTGACCAAAATTCATCTTTTTTTGCAATAGCCCAAATGGTTCTTTTTATGATACAATACACTACTATGGACAGAGTGTTTATTAAAGGAGGCTGAAGATGAAGCGCGCATTTCAGATTTTAAAAAGGGATATGAGACGGCTGGCTCACAATCCAATCGCAATGATCGTTGTGGCCGGCGTCTGTCTGCTCCCATCGCTGTACGCATGGTTTAATATTGCTGCGAATATGGATCCCTATGGAAATACGGGAGCAGTTCAGATCGCGGTGGCGAATCTGGATAAAGGAACAGAAAATGAACTTACCGGTTCGCTCAATGCAGGTGAGGAGATTGTAGATCAGTTGAAGGAGAATCATGATCTGGGCTGGAAGTTTGTGAAAAAAGAAGAGGCTGTAGACGGGGTGAAATCCGGCAAGTATTATGCTGCGATCGTGATTCCGGAAGATTTCAGTGAATCCCTGACCAGTGTACTGACGGGAACGATTGAACAGCCTAAATTTACTTATTATCTGAATGAGAAGAAAAATGCGATCGCACCGAAAATTACGGACAGTGGGGCGACAGCGGTGCAGAGTCAGGTCAATGAGGCATTTGTATCTGCTGCATCAGAAGCAGTTTCAGAAATTTTTAAAGATTCGATTGCAGATGCAGCGGGCAATCTGGATTCGCTGCAGGAAAATGTAGTTTCAGATATTCAGAAGGTATCTGACAATATCGCAAGTTATCAGCAGATACTGTCTGAGTTCCAGGCAACCTTTCAGGACAGTGATGCGCAGATCAAAGAGGTGCAGTCTGCCATGGATCAGGTGAAAAGCGCTGCTTCCTCAGGGGCTGCTGCTCTGGATGCAGGGGCTTTTGCACTTCAGGCAGGAAGAAACAGTGTCTCATCATTTTCTTCTGCACTATCTGGAACGCTGACGGATGGGGAGAATCTTCTGTCCGACATCGGGAATTCCGCAGGGGCAGATTTGGGAAGTCTGAATGAAAAGATTCAGTCAGTCAATGGAAAAGTGGACAGTGCCATGTCTTCCATCAACAGTGTGATCCAGCTGAATGAAAAGATCATTGATCTGCTTTCACAGCTGGACAGTGCCATACCAGGCAGTCCGGCATCAGATCTGATCGCACAGCTGCAGGCAGAGAACCAGAGACATCAGGAGCTTTTGAATAGTCTGCAGGCAGGAAATGCGGGAATCGGCAATGCGGCTCAGACGGCAACGGATACAGCACAGCAGATTGGCAGTCTGGTAAAGGAAAATCAGCAGCAGCTTCGTGGAATCAAAGGCAGCTTTGAGCAGAATGTACTTCCAGGGCTGAACACATCTCTGGATTCTTTCGGACAGCTTTCCGGAAAACTCTCCGGTGTGTTAAGCGGAGTGGATCCACTGGTGGATCAGACGAAAGGAATTCTTGACAATCTCAATACAAGCCTGAATGACTCCAAGACGGCACTTGAGAGTACAGGAAATGCGCTTCAGAAAGTACAGGAAAAACTGAATTCAGTAACAGCAGATCTGAATGCGCTCAGAAGTTCCCAGTCCTATCAGGATTTTCTGAATCTGACAGGATTGGATTCGGAAGCAGTTTCGGAGTTTATGTCTGCACCGGTAGCTCTGAAAACAGAGTCCTTTTATCCGGTGAAAAATTATGGAAGCGCCATGACTCCGTTCTATACAAACCTTGCCATCTGGGTAGGGGGGATTGTGTTGATCGCAATTTTCAAACTGGAGTCTGATAAAGATGAAGTCGTGCCGAAGTTTACAGCAGTTCAGTCTTATTTCGGAAGATGGATGCTATATGTGGTGATGGGACTGATACAGTCGCTGATCATCTGTGTGGGAGATCTGCTATTGTTAGGAGTCCAGTGCAAGTCACCTGCGGCATTTATTTTTGCAGGATTGTTCACTTCCTTTGTATATGTGAATATTATTTATGCGCTTTCTATTACATTCAAACACATTGGAAAGGCAGTCAGTGTAATTCTGGTCATCATTCAGATTCCGGGTTCTGCAGGAACCTATCCGATCGAGATGACACCGGCGTTTTTCCAGAAGCTGCATCCGCTGCTTCCTTTTACATACGGAATCAATGCGATGAGAGAAGCGGTAGCAGGAATATATGGATTCCATTATGCAGAGAATTTGTTGTGTCTTGCAGTGTATGTTCCGATTGCGCTTTTGATCGGAGTTGTCGTACGTCCATGGCTTTTGAATCTGAACCATATGTTTGACCAGAAACTGGGAGAGACTGAGCTGATGATCTGTGAGGAGGAAGGTCTGACAAAAGAGAGATTCCGTATGACAGCAGTTGTGAGTGCGCTGGCAGACAAGAAAACATTCCGGGAAGAGATGTACCAGAGGGCAGAACGGTTTGAGAGAAATTATAAGAAACGGATCCGCAGAGGATTTGCGGCGATCTTGATCATTCCGCTGATCTTTTTGATCCTGATGTTCAGTATCAGTTCCAAAATGGTATTTCTGGTGTTGTGGATCACATCGATCATTGTGATCGCGCTTTATCTGATCTGCGTGGAATATCTCCATGAAAGTCTGAAACGGAGACTGAAGGTGAGTCGGATGTCTCAGGAGGAATTGTTAGAGACACTGAGAAAACGGAAAGAACAAGAGGAGGAAGAAGCATGAAGAAGATAGGGCAAGTTTTTCTTTATGATATTTCACATATCAAAAAAAATGTGATCGCAATGATCGTAGTGCTCGGCTTGTGCGTTGTTCCGTCTCTTTATGCATGGTTCAATATTGCTGCAAGCTGGGATCCATATTCCAATACAAATGGTCTGAAGGTGGCGGTTGCAAATACGGATGAAGGGTATGAAGGAGAAATCCTTCCTCTCCAGATCAATATCGGAGATACTGTAATCTCAAGTCTCAGAGAAAATGACCAGCTGGACTGGACGTTTACAGGGAAAAAGGATGCAGTAGAAGGTGTCAAATCGGGAAAATACTATGCCGCGATCGTAATTCCGAAAAGTTTCAGTCAGGATATGATGAGCCTGTTTTCGGAGGAGATGACACATTCCGATATTATATATTATATCAATGAAAAAGAAAATGCCATTGCTCCAAAAGTGACTGACAAGGGAGCAAGTGCCGTACAGCAGCAGATCGATGAGATTTTTGTAAAAACAGCGGCGCAGGTGGGACTGGATCTTCTGGATACAATCTCAGAAGTGACCAGCAGTGACGGCGCACAGGCAGCAGCACAGAATCTGACAGAAAATATCCGGAAGATCGGAGCGGATCTGGATTCAACAGCCGGTACGGTGAAGGCATTTTCGAACATGACGGTTTCCATGCAGCAGATGCTGGATGCCACTGCAGATATTTTAAATAAAGCGGGGCAGAATACGGAAACAAATCTGTCACTTCTGAATGAGACCGGAAATTCTGTTGACTCATTAAGAAGCGCAGTGTCGGGAACAACAGAGAGTGTCAATCAGGTACTGGCACAGGGAAGTCAGTGCTATGATGCCATATCCGGACAGATCAACAATGCATTTTCTTCGATATCCACGGATGCGGGAGCAACAGCAGGGGCACTCAACAGCGTGGCATCTGAAGTACAGGTTATGATTGACCGCTATACGGGATTTCGGGACAGTGTGCAGCAGCTGGCAGATTCCTTTCCGCTTGCTTCAGATCTGCTCCAGCCGATCATCGGAAACCTGAATGAATCCATTGCCCACCAGGAAGCGGTAAGGGATAAATTGAATGAAGCGGCGGCAAAGATTACGGAGACTGCAAGTGATGCGGGAAACTATCAGGTACAGCTGGATCAGCTGGTGCAGCAGAGTTCTCAGCAGATCTCGGGGATCCGTTCGGATTATGAAAACAACGTAAAAACACAGATCGATACCATGTTTGGCACACTGGGGGATACCAGCAGTGCAGTGCAGTCTTTGTTCACCAGTATGGACAATGGAGTCGAAGATATGGAAAAACTGGCAAAGGATGCAGGATCAGGTCTGGAGAAGATGAAAACAACACTGGATACATCTGCCTCCCTTTTGACAGCAACGGCAGAAAAGGTAAATCAGGCAGCAGAAAAGCTGGATACGGCAGCGCAGGACGGAAATGTGGAGATATTAAAAAATGTGCTTGGAAGCAGTCCGGAAGTAATCAGCAGTTTTGTGTCTGCTCCGGTAAGAATGCAGACAAAAGCCTTGTATCCGGTAGAAAATTATGGATCAGCCATGGCGCCGTTCTATTCTACACTCTCTATCTGGGTAGGCGGAATCATTCTGGTAGCAATGATGAAAGTGACAGCTTCTGAAAATTTAAAAAGAGCGCTTACTCCATTGAAGCCACATCAGATCTATCTGGGCAGATATCTGCTGTTCCTCGTGCTGGGACTGATCCAGAGCGGCCTGATCTGTCTTGGAGATCTTTATTTCCTTGGAATCCAGTGTGAGCATCCGTTTTTGTTCCTTCTGGCAGGCTGGGTAAGCAGTGTGGTATATGTGAATATCATTTATACATTTACGGTATCATTTGGAGATGTGGGGAAAGCAATCTGTGTGGTTCTTCTGGTCATGCAGGTGGCAGGATCAGGAGGCACGTTCCCGATCGAAGTGGCGCCGGAAATCTTTCAGAAGATTTACCCGTTTCTTCCATTTACGCACAGTATGACAGCCATGCGGGAATGTGTTGCCGGATTCTATCAGTATACGTACTGGGCAGAATTGGGAATTATGTGTCTGTTCCTTCTGGCATCCCTGTTTTTGGGACTGGTGCTTCGAAAACCGGTGATTCGCCTGAACGAATTGTTTATAGAAAAACTGGAAGATACAAAATTGATGTAATATTGTCAAAATGAAGCGGACTCTTCGGAGTCCGTTTTTTGACAGATGGGTGTCAAATAAAAGAATATATGCTATAATGGAGCGAAACAAAAAAGAATCAGGAGAATATTGTGGAAAAATTTTATTTTGCACCGCTGGAAGGAATCAGCGGATATGTGTATAGAAAGGCTTATGAACACTATTTTGGAGGAATTGACAAATATTTTATTCCGTTTATTAAACCGAATCAGAAAGGAAAGCTCAGTTCCAGGGAAAAGAACGATATCTTACCCATGCACAATCAGGGGATGTGTGCGATTCCTCAGATTTTGACCAATTCGGCGGAGGATTTTATAAAGACGGCAGAAAGGCTGGGGGAATACGGGTATGAGGAAGTCAATCTGAATCTGGGATGTCCGTCAAAAACCGTGGTGAGCAAAGGAAGAGGGGCTGGATTTCTGGCAGAGCCGGACAGATTGAATGCATTCTTAGAAGAGCTTTTTGAAAAGACACTGATCCGTATTTCGGTTAAGACACGGATTGGCAAGGAGAGCCCGGAAGAATGGATCCGGCTTCTGGAAATTTACAATCAGTATCCAATGGAGGAGTTGATCATTCATCCGCGGATCCAGACAGATTTCTATAAGAACACTCCGAATCTGGAAATGTTTGAATATGCGGTCAAAAACAGTAAAAATCCACTCTGTTACAATGGGGATATTTGCACAAAAGAGGAATATGAAATAATCTGTAACCGTTTCCAGGAGGTACCATCTGTGATGATCGGAAGAGGAATCCTGAAAAATCCGGGGCTGGTTCGGAAGATCAGACAAGGCATACCGGTTGAAAAAGACAGAATCCGGGCATTTCATGATGAACTTTACCGGGAATATCAGGAAGTTCTTTTTGGGGAGAAAACGGTACTCTTCAAGATGAAAGAGCTGTGGTTTTATATGGCGCCGTTGTTTACGCAGTATGAGAAGTATGCCAAGAAAATTAAAAAAGCAGAAAAGTTGAAACTGTATGAAGCAGTTGTGGATGCGTTATTTGAAGAACAGGATTTGGTATAGGAGAAGGAGAGGTGAATGGAAGCAATTTTACAATGGGATGGACAGGCGTTGTTGTTTATTCAGGAGCATATCAGACAGGTGTGGATGGACGGATTCTGGAAGACAATCACACATCTGGGAGATGCAGGGTGGTTCTGGATTATGTTGGGAATCGTGCTTCTGATTCCGAAAAAAACAAGAAAAGCAGGAATTGCTGCTTTGGCGGCGCTGGCGATCGGAGCATTGATCACAAACGTGGCACTCAAAAACATCATTGCAAGAATCCGCCCGTATGAAGTGGTGGAAGGACTGAAGCTTTTGATCGAGCCGCAGTCAGATTTTTCGTTTCCTTCCGGACATACCTGTGCCTCCATTGGAGCAGCGTTGGCGATGTATCCGTTTTTGGAGAGAAAGTGGGGGATTCCGCTTGTAATTCTGGCAGTGCTGATCTCTCTTTCCAGGTTGTATGTGGGCGTGCATTATCCGACGGATGTGCTCGGTGGAGCTGTTGTGGGGGCGTTTGCTGCATGGGGAGCAGTGAGGATTGTGAAGCATGGGCTTGTGAGAAAGGCTAAAAAAGCAGAAAAGTAAAATGGAAGATAGAAAGAAGCGCTGCGAGGCAGATGGAAGAATCTGCTTCGTGGCGCTTTTTGAAATTTCATGAAAGTTAAAGAATCATTTCTCTTATGGAAAACATGATTTATATTATGATCCAAATCAAAGCAGTCCATAAAAAACAAATATGATCATGTTTTTGAAGAGAATATGAAGGTGGAATAAAAAGTTGACATTAGTATGAACCGCTCCCCGTCAAGTAGACAATCAAAAAAATAAAATCAGCATCATTTCAGAAAAGCTTAAGAATCTTTTTTTCGATTTTTAAAACTTATCTGATACAGTATACATTGTCGGACAAAGTCCGCCCACCGCAGTTATGTATTACGGGATGCCTGAATGAGTATACCCATCTGGATACATATTGATAGTGAAAGGAGTCGCCCTATTATGCAAAATATGATTTTTGTACTGTATCCGTTATTTTGTATTCTGCTGCCATGTATGCTGTATGTCCTGATTCAAACGAAAGGATTTCATCAGAGAACTAATTTTATACATATGATCTGGGTTTTTATTTTTCTGTATTATGTGTACCTTGTTCTGGAAACAACAGGAATCGGAACCATTTGGGAAATCGGGTTGTATCCTGGTATGAAACTTCAGGAAGAGATCAGTCTGTATATATTAGTGTTTGTCAAGTGCCGCCGCAGCTTCCACAAATCCTTTGAACAGTGGATGTGGTTTGTTCGGACGGGATTTTAATTCCGGATGCGCCTGTGTTGCGATAAACCACGGATGATCTTTGATCTCTGCCATTTCAACGATCTTGCCGTCCGGAGAAAGGCCACACAGATTCATGCCGTTTTCTGTCAGAACTTCACGGTAATCATTGTTGACTTCATAGCGATGTCTGTGGCGTTCCTGAATTTCTTCTTTCTGGTAGACCTCATATGCTTTGGAAGTTTTGTCCAGAATACATGGATAAGCACCCAGGCGAAGTGTTCCGCCGATATCTTCGATACCGATCTGATCCTGCATGATGTGGATCACCGGATGTGTAGTGGATGGATTTAGTTCCAGACTGTGTGCATCGTGGAAACCGATCACATTGCGGGCAAATTCTACGATCGCAAGCTGCATTCCAAGACAGATACCGAGGAACGGAATTTTGTGTGTGCGGGCGTAGCGGATGGCTTCGATCTTGCCTTCCACACCGCGGTGACCAAATCCGCCGGGAACCAGGATTCCTGTTACATCCTTAAAAATCTCATCTGCGGTTTCAGGAGTCACTGTCTCGGCATCCACCCATTTGATCTCAACAGTCGTGTGGCTGTAGATTCCGCCGTGTTTTAAAGCTTCTACCACGCTGATATAGGCATCGTGCAGCTGAACATATTTTCCGACCAGTGCGATGCGGACTTTGGAAACCGGGTGTCTTAGATTGTCTACCATAGTTTCCCAGTCACTTAAATCCGGTTTTGGACAGTCCAGATGGAGACATTCGCATACAACCTGTGCAAGGTTTTCTTTTTCCATTGCCAGAGGTGCTTCGTATAAATAATCCACATCCAGATTCTGAAGAACGTGATCTGCCGGAAGGTTACAAAACAGGGAAATCTTGTCTTTGATTCCGTTATCCAGCGGATGTTCGGAACGGCATACGATAATATCCGGCTGGATTCCCATGCCCTGAAGTTCTTTGACACTGGCCTGTGTAGGTTTTGTTTTCATTTCCTGAGAGGCTCTCAGGTATGGAATTAAGGTTACATGGATCAAAATGACGTTATCACGTCCTTTTTCATGCTGAAACTGACGAATGGATTCCAGGAAAGGCTGGCTTTCGATATCACCAACAGTTCCGCCCACTTCAATAATCGCGATTTCGGTATTTTCAGCAGAAGGATTGCGGTAAAATCTGCTTTTGATCTCATTGGTGATGTGTGGGATAACCTGTACGGTTCCGCCGCCGAAATCGCCTCTTCGTTCCTTCTGCAAGACAGACCAGTAAATCTTTCCGGTTGTGACATTGGAATTTTTTGTCAGACTTTCATCGATAAAACGTTCATAATGTCCCAGATCCAAATCCGTTTCGGCTCCGTCATCGGTTACAAATACTTCTCCGTGCTGTACCGGATTCATGGTTCCGGGATCAATATTGATGTAAGGGTCGAATTTCTGCATGGTCACCGTATATCCGCGGGCTTTCAAAAGCCTGCCGAGTGATGCGGCTGTAATCCCTTTCCCAAGTCCTGAAACAACTCCACCGGTCACAAATACATATTTTACTGCCATAGTGATCCTCCTCATTTGATGTGAATAAAAATATTAAAAAAGGAGTATACTCTCTTTTTGCAAAAAAATACAAGTACTTTTTTATGAACAATAAATATTTCCTCTTTTATTAAAAAAATCCTCTCCCATCAGGAGAGGATCGCTTTTAGTGATAATTATATCCGGTTTCATAAACAGCTTCGCATGTAAGCTGGACGCCGAGGCGTTTGAAGGTGCGGATATCAACATCAGACAGCATGACTGAAGTATGAGCCTGACATCCGTTTAATTTTGAAAGCTGCTGAAGTGCAAGTCTGGCATCCGGGTTGGTGGCAGCGCTTGCGGAAAGTGCGATGAGTACTTCATCAGTATGAAGTCTTGGGTTTTTGCTTTTCAGATAGTCCACTTTCAGTTTCTGGATCGGCTCGATCGATTCCGGTGAAATAATATGCAGCTCGTGTTTCAATCCGGCCAGCTCTTTGATCACATTCAGAAGAAGGGCAGCTGAGGCGCCGAGAAGATTCGTGGTCTTTCCGGTGATGATACGTCCGTCATCCAGTTCCAGAGCAGCGGCAGGTGTATGTGTCTCTTCCGCGCGTTTTAAGGCAGCTGCAACAACGTGGCGGTCTTGGATCGTCACATTGGCCTGATTCATCAGCAGCTCGATTTTCTGTGCTTCTTCTTCCGGACTGTTTCCTTTCAGAAGAGCGTTGAGGGAATCATAGTAACGGCGGACAATCTCCTGGCGGGATGCTTCACAGCATACAGCATCGTCACAGATACAGTTTCCAGCCATATTTACACCCATATCTGTTGGAGATTTGTACGGGCTCTTTCCGTAAATCTTTTCAAAAATCGTGTTTAAAACCGGGAAGATCTCAACATCACGGTTGTAGTTGACGGTTGTCTTTCCGTAGGCCTCCAGATGGAACGGGTCGATCATATTGACATCGTTGAGGTCTGCTGTAGCCGCTTCATACGCCAGGTTTACCGGATGCTTCAGCGGCAGATTCCAGATTGGGAATGTTTCAAATTTGGCATATCCTGCATGAATCCCGCGTTTGTGCTCATGATATAACTGAGACAGACAGGTTGCCATCTTTCCGCTTCCAGGCCCCGGTGCTGTGATGATGACAAGCGGACGGGAAGTTTCGATATAGTCATTTTTTCCGTATCCTTCATCACTGACGATTAGCGGAATATTGGAAGGGTAGCCGTTGATACAGTAGTGCTGGTATACACGGATTCCCATATTTTCCAGACGGTGGCGGAATAAAGAGGCGCTTTCCTGACCGGAGTATTGTGTGATTACGACACTGCCCACATACAGACCATTGTCGCGGTAAGAATCCATCAGACGGAGTACGTCAGAATCATAAGTGATACCAAGATCGCCGCGGACTTTATTTTTCTCGATATCCTTTGCGCTGATGACGATGACAATCTCTGCCTGGTCACTGAGCTGTTTTAAAAGGCGGAGTTTGCTGTCAGGTTCAAATCCCGGAAGAACGCGGGAAGCATGGTAGTCATCGAACAGTTTCCCGCCGAACTCGAGATACAGTTTGTTATCAAACTGATTGATGCGTTCGCGGATATGCTCTGACTGCATTTTTAAATACTTTTCGTTATCAAATCCAATTTTCATGATTTCATTCCTCTATCAATTTAGTATTACGTGTGACAAGAAGGGAAAACAGAAGTTTTACCCTTTTCTGATACAGTATACTATAAACAGGGAGGAGTTTACAATATTTTCACAATGTTTTTATTGATTTATGGGAAACCTGTATTTATAATGGGGATAGTGGACTTTAGGAGGAAAAGAATGGACAATCAAAACAACAGAAATAATAAGAACAATCCCAAAAACAACCGTCAGGGATGGGGCGTCATTCTTGTGACGACACTGCTGACGGCGTTTCTCGTTATGGGACTGTTTTCGCTGATGCAGGGGAGCGACCCGCAGGAGATCAGCTACGATAAGTTTTTAAAGATGGTAGATGAGAAAAAAGTAGAAAAAGTAACGATCGATTCTGCCAAAATCTATATTACGCTCACAGATGAAGCGAGAAAAGAAGCAATCAAGAAAAACCAGGAAGAAAATACAGCAACCGCAGAGCTTCTTGAGCAGATTGAAGAAAAGACTGCGGGAGGAGAGAGAGAACCTGACTATTATACAGGCGCGGTAAAAGATGATACACTTTCCCAGCGTTTGTACGATGCGGGAGTAGAGTATGAACAGAATATACCGGATACGATGTCTTCGCTGATATTCGAAGTATTTATCACGGCGATCTTTCCGCTGATCCTGATATTCCTTTTAATGAATTTTGTGATGAAGAGGATGTCAAAAGGCAGCGGTATGATGGGAATCGGAAAGAGCAATGCCAAGGTATATGTTGAAAAGCAGACCGGGGTAACATTCCAGGATGTTGCAGGAGAGGACGAGGCAAAAGAATCCCTGCAGGAAGTCGTAGATTTTCTGCATAATCCGGGCAAATATACCGGAATCGGAGCAAAACTGCCAAAGGGTGCGCTTCTGGTGGGACCTCCGGGAACAGGTAAGACGCTGCTTGCCAAGGCAGTTGCAGGAGAAGCGAAGGTGCCGTTCTTCTCCCTTTCAGGTTCTGCGTTTGTAGAGATGTATGTGGGAGTCGGTGCATCCCGTGTGCGTGACCTGTTTAAACAGGCGCAGCAGATGGCGCCGTGTATTGTATTTATTGATGAGATCGATGCGATCGGTAAGAGCCGTGACAATGCCATGGGAAGCAATGATGAGCGCGAGCAGACACTGAACCAGCTTCTGGCAGAGATGGATGGATTTGATACGAACAAAGGTCTGCTGTTACTTGCAGCGACCAACCGTCCGGAAGTACTCGATCCGGCACTTTTGCGTCCGGGGCGCTTTGACAGACGGATTATCGTAGATAAACCGGATTTAAAAGGCCGTGTGGACATTTTGAAAGTACACTCCAAGGACGTCAAGATGGACGAGACGGTGGATCTGGAGGCGATCGCGCTTGCTACATCAGGTGCAGTTGGCTCGGATCTTGCCAATATGATTAACGAAGCTGCGATCACAGCGGTAAAGCATGGCAGACAGGTTGTCAGCCAGAAAGATCTGTTTGAAGCTGTGGAAGTAGTTCTTGTAGGAAAAGAGAAAAAAGACCGCATTATGAATGAGGAAGAGCGCCGGATCGTATCTTACCATGAAGTGGGGCATGCACTGGTCAGCGCGCTGCAGAAAGATGCGGAGCCGGTACAGAAGATCACGATCGTGCCAAGAACCATGGGAGCGCTTGGATATGTGATGCAGACGCCGGAAGAAGAGAAGTTCTTAAACACTAAGAAAGAGCTGAAAGCAATGCTGGTCGGACTTTTGGCTGGTCGTGCGGCGGAAGAAGTTGTGTTTGATACGGTGACGACAGGTGCGTCCAATGACATTGAAAAGGCGACGAAGGTTGCCAGAGCAATGATCACACAGTACGGAATGTCTGAGAAGTTTGGTCTGATCGGGTTAGAGTCTGTACAGAGCCGTTACCTGGATGGCCGTGCGGTGATGAACTGTGGAGAAGCGACAGCAGCTGAGATTGATGCTGAAGTAATGGAGATGCTCAAGGCTGCATATGAAGAGGCAAAACGCCTGCTTCGGGAAAACAGAGAAGCACTGGATAAGATTTCAGAATTCCTGATCGAGAAAGAGACGATCACAGGAAAAGAATTTATGAAGATTTTAAGAAAGGTGCAGGGGATCGAAGAGAGCGAAGAACTGGAAACAAAGAAAGAAGCCAGAATCGCGATGAAACCTGTGGAAGAACCGGCACAGGAAGTTTGGATGCCGGAGGAAAGTAAGAACCAGGAAGATATCAAAGAACCGGAAGAAGGTCCCGAGTTTACAGAAGAATAAATGAGACGGAGAAGGACAGGATTTTTATCTTGTCCTTTTTTTCAAAAGCATTTATAATAAATGGCATGGAAAATTATAATTTTGATATACAGGAAGAATTGAAAAAACTCCCGGCGAAACCGGGCGTTTATATTATGCATGATGAACGGGATCATATCATCTATGTAGGAAAGGCGATCAGCCTGAAAAACCGGGTGCGTCAGTATTTTCAAACCAGCCGGAATAAAGGTGTGAAGATTGAGCAGATGGTGACGCATATCCGCCGATTTGAGTACATTGTCACAGATTCAGAACTGGAGGCACTGGTACTGGAATGCAATCTGATCAAAGAGCATCATCCGAAATACAATACCATGCTGATGGATGATAAGACATATCCGTTTATCAAGGTGACAGTAAATGAAGACTTTCCGAGAGTGATGCTGGCAAGAAAGATGCTCAAAGACAAGGCAAAATATTTTGGACCGTATACAAGCGGGCAGGCAGTCAGAGATACGATTGATCTGCTTCACAAGTTGTATCATGTCCGCAGCTGCAACCGGAATCTGCCAAAAGACATCGGAAAAGAGCGCCCTTGCCTTAATTACCATATCAAGCAGTGTGATGCGCCTTGTCAGGGGTATATTTCAAAAGAAGAATATGGAAAAGCTATCTCAGAAGTGATCCGTTTTCTGAATGGAAATTTTGACGGGATTTTGAAGGATCTGGAAGAGAAGATGCAGAAGGCTTCGGAAGAACTGAAATTTGAGAAAGCCATAGAGTATCGAGAACTGCTCGGAAGCGTAAAAAAGATTGCTCAGAAGCAGAAAATCACAGACAGCAGCGGAGAGGACAGAGATATTCTTGCAGCAGCAATACAAGAGGAGGATGCGGTCGTTCAGGTATTTTTTATCCGGGGAGGCCGCCTGATCGGAAGGGATCACTTCTATCTTCGGATTTCCAAGGGAGAGACCTGCGGTGAGATCCTGGATAGTTTTATCAAGCAGTATTATGCGGGGACGCCGTTTATTCCGGGCGAACTGATGCTGCAGGAAGAGATTGAAGATGCCTCGCTTCTGGAAGAATGGCTGAGTGTAAAACGAGGAGGGAAAGTCAATATCCGCGTGCCGAAAAAAGGCACGAAGGAAAAGCTGGTGGAACTGGCTGCCAACAATGCAACCCTGGTTCTCAGTAAAGACAGAGAACGTCTGAAAAGAGAAGAGGGAAGGACCATCGGAGCAGTCCGGGAGATTGAAAAACTGATCGGGATTTCGGATATCCGCCGCATGGAGGCATATGATATCTCGAATACGAATGGATTTGAGTCTGTCGGATCCATGGTTGTTTATGAGAGAGGAAAGCCCAAGCGGAATGACTACCGGAAATTCAAGATCAAAGGAATTGAAGGTGCGGATGACTACGGAAGCATGCGGGAGGTGCTTACAAGAAGATTCACCCATGGGCTAAAAGAACAGAAGGAAAGTAAAGAAATCGGAGGTTTCAGCAGTTTTCCGGATCTGATTCTGATGGATGGAGGAAAAGGACAGGTCAATGTGGCTCTTCAGGTTTTGGGTGATCTGCGGTTGAATATCCCGGTGTGTGGTATGGTCAAGGATGACTATCACCGGACAAGAGGACTTTATTATGAAAATCAGGAGATTGCCATTGATAAAAACTCAGAGGCGTTTCGGTTGATCACGCGGATTCAGGATGAGGCACATCGGTTTGCAATCGAATATCACCGTTCTTTAAGAAGTAAAGGACAGGTGCATTCGATTCTGGATGATATTGAGGGAATCGGACCGGCGAGACGTAAAGCGCTGATGCGGAACTTTATGAGTCTGGATGCTATAAAAGCAGCTTCGGTGGAAGAGCTTGCCCAGATTCCGTCAATGAATGAAAAAGCGGCAGAATCTGTGTACAAGTTTTTTCATAAGTGATATAATTGAACGCAGGAAATGCTTAGAAAAGGAGAACATTATGGGACAAGGCGTAAGTTTAAAAGAAATTGTAGAAAAAATGAACCTGAAAAATCTGACACCGGATGTGGATTTGGTTGAAAAATATGTTCAGGTGCCTGATATCAACAGACCGGCTCTGCAGTTGTCCGGATATTTTGATCATTTTGACTCGGATCGTGTACAGGTTATCGGATATGTTGAATATACGTATCTTCAGACACTTGAGGAAGCGAAAAAGATGAAGATGTACGATGAGCTGTTATCGCATAAAATTCCATGCCTGATCTTCAGCCGTGCATTAGAACCGGATCAAGAGCTTTTAGAAAAGGCTACACAGGCGGATACACCGGTTCTGATCACACAAAAATCAACATCCTCTTTCATGGCGGAGCTGATTCGCTGGATGAATGTGAAACTGGCACCGTGTATTTCCATTCACGGAGTACTTGTGGATGTGTATGGTGTCGGTGTACTGATTATGGGAGAGAGTGGAATCGGTAAGAGCGAGGCAGCGCTGGAGCTGATCAAGAGAGGACATCGTCTGGTAACAGATGACGTGGTAGAGATCCGTAAGGTCAGCGATGATACGCTGGTTGGTTCTGCACCGGATATCACCAGACATTTTATCGAGCTTCGTGGTATTGGAATCGTAGATGTGAAGTCCATGTTTGGTGTGCAGAGCGTCAGGGAGACACAGAATATCGATCTGGTCATCACACTGGAAGACTGGAGCAGAGAAAAAGAATACGATCGTCTCGGACTGGAAGAGACGTATACGGAATTTCTGGGCAACAAAGTAGTATGCCATAACATTCCGATCCGTCCGGGAAGAAATCTGGCGATCATCGTGGAGTCAGCAGCGGTCAACCACAGACAGAAACAGATGGGATATAACGCTGCACAGGAATTATATAAAAGAGTTCAGAACAGTTTGACAAAAAGGAAATAGGAGAGCAGGAAGATGAAATATTGTTTTGGAGTAGATATTGGTGGAACAACAGTGAAAATGGGCTTGTTCGAGGCAACGGGGACTATTTTGGAAAAATGGGAGATCAAGACCCACACAGAAGAAGAGGGAAAGGCAATCCTTCCGGATGTTGCTGCATCACTCAAGGAGAAAAAAGCAGAGCATGATCTGGCAGATGCGGATATTATCGGAGTAGGTGTAGGTGTTCCTGCACCGGTGACAGAAGAGGGAATCGTCTTTGGAAGTGCAAATCTCGGCTGGAAATACAAAGAAGTGAAAAAAGAGCTGGAGGAGCTGACCGGACTGGACGTGGAAGTCGGAAATGATGCCAATGTAGCAGCCCTTGGTGAGATGTGGAAAGGCGGCGGAGCCGGATATAAGAACCTGATTATGGTAACGCTTGGAACCGGAGTCGGCGGCGGCATCATTGTTGGGGGAAAGATTCTGACAGGAAGCCACGGAGCAGGCGGAGAGATCGGGCATCTTCGAGTAAATCCTCACGAAACAGAAAGCTGCGGATGTGGAGGAAAGGGATGCCTGGAGCAGTATGCATCTGCAACTGGGATTGTGCGTCTTGCAAAAAGAAAACTGGAGCAGGAGACAAGAAACACGATTTTAAACAGGAATGATCTGTCTGCAAAATCAGTATTTGATGCGGTGAAAGCAGATGATTCAGTGGCAAAAGAGATTGCAGAGTCTTTCGGAAATTATCTTGGACGTGCTCTTGCAAATCTGGCAGCAGTGATCGATCCGTCCATTTTTGTGATCGGCGGCGGGGTATCAAAAGCCGGGGAGATTCTTCTTGAATATGTAGAAAAGCCATTTCAGGAGAATGCGTTCTTTGCAAATAAAGATGTAAGATTTGCCCTTGCAACACTTGGTAACGATGCAGGAATCTGTGGTGCGGCAAAACTGGTTCTGGATGATTTTGCAGAGTAGAAAAACAATCATTTGACAGGAAATAAAAACGTACAGATGGCAGGAGTGGAAGAAAATCTGCAATCTGTACGTTTTTTCGTTTATGAACAACCTTTTGAAAATATTGGAAGAAAACAAAAAGGGTTGAAAGCCGAAGCCTTCAACCTTTTTTACACAAGCTGGAAATCGGATTTGAACCGACGACCCCTTCATTACGAGTGAAGTGCTCTACCGACTGAGCTATTCCAGCAAGTGTTCGTTCTGATTGAACGAACCTCAATTATTATAGCGCTTTTGTAATAGAAATTCAACTCTTTTTTGTAAAAAAATTACTGTTTTTGGGTTCTGTTCCCTGAAAACCTTGTCAATGCGCAGTATTTGATTTAAAATAAATTTCAGAATGAAAACGTCGGGGATGCGAAGCAACAGGAAAAGGGGGCAGAGATATGAGCATAGATTTAACGAATGGACCTGTGACGAAAAAAATGATGTTATTTTCTCTCCCTCTGATTGCCGGAAATCTTCTGCAGCAGACGTATAATATTGCAGACACTGTGATCGTAGGAAGGTTTCTTGGAGCAGATGCTCTGGCGGCAGTGGGATCATCATATACACTGATGACGTTTTTGACTTCGATTCTGCTGGGGCTGTGCATGGGAAGCGGTGCATTATTTTCCATCCGGTATGGAGAAAAGAATGAAGAAAAATTAAAAGAGAATATCGGAACTTCATTTCTGATGATTGCTGCAGTGGCAATATTGCTGAATGTACTGGTTTGCCGGAACACGGAATGGATTCTGGAGTTTTTACAGGTGCCGCAGCAGGTATATGACGGGATGCGAACATACCTGGAAGTAGTATTTACCGGAATTCTTGCAACATTTTTATATAATTATTTTGCCTCTCTTTTGAGAGCAGCAGGAGAATCTTTGATTCCGTTGATCTTTCTGGCAGTCTGTGCCGGTTTGAATATTGTTCTGGATCTGTGGTTTGTGATCGGACTGGATGCAGGAATTGCCGGAGCTGCGGTTGCGACTGTAATCTCTCAGTGGATTTCCGGAATCGGAATCGCAGTCTACACCTGGGGGCGATGTCCGCAGTTTCGTCTGAGAAGGAGAGATTTCAGAATTACAAAAGAGACGTTTGGCGAGATTTTTCAGTTTTCGTTTTTGACCTGTGTTCAACAGTCTGTTATGAATCTGGGGATTTTGATGGTGCAGGGGCTGGTAAACAGCTTCGGACCGGTTGTAATGGCGGCATTTGCAGCGGCTGTGAAGATTGATTCATTTGCATATATGCCGGTGCAGGATTTCGGAAATGCGTTTTCCACTTTTGTGGCACAGAATTACGGGGCCGGAAAACAGGAGCGGATCCGGGAGGGGGCAAGAAAGTCGGTGCTGCTCGTACTGGGATTTTGTCTGGTGATCTCAGCGTCAGTTTTTGTGTTTGCAAAGCAGCTGCTTTTGATTTTTGTCCAGCCATACGAAACAGAAATTCTGGCAGTTGGAATTCAATACTTGCGGATTGAAGGTGTGTTTTATTTTGGAATCGGATTCCTGTTTTTGTTTTATGGATATTACCGGGCAGTCAGAAAACCGGGAATGTCGGTTGTGCTGACGGTGATTTCTTTGGGGACACGGGTAGTACTGGCATATGTATTGTCAGCGGTTCCTCAGATCGGGGTGTCAGGAATCTGGAGTGCAGTTCCGATCGGATGGATTCTGGCAGATATTGCAGGATGGATTTATTATAAGAAATTACAACAAAGATGAGTATATTATGGAAATGAGGGTTAACAAATGGAGAAAAAAGTAGACAGAAGAGTCATTAAAACGAGAAGGCAGTTAAAAAAAGGACTTGCAGCGCTGATGAAGGAAAAAAGCGTGAATCAGATCACAGTCAAAGAGCTGGTAGAAGAAGTGGATATCAATCGTTCCACATTTTACCTTCATTTTAAAGACATTCAGGACCTTTTGAGAGAAATCGAAGAGAATATGGAAGCGCAGATCAAAAGAGCGATCGAAGAGCATCCGATCGTATCCGGCAATGAAAATGCGTTTTATTTTATAGAAGATATGTTTCGTGTATTAGATGAAGAGCGGGAGATCAGTAAAGCGCTGATCGGTCCCAACGGAGATATGGGATTTATCCACCGCATTGAGCGGATCATCAAAGAGAACAGCAGGGGGACGCTGGAGAAGATGTTTCCGGGTAAGAAAGAGGATCTCAAATATTTTTACGCGTTTTGTCTGAGCGGATGTCTTGGGCTTGTGAAAGTGTGGCTCAATGAAGGGGAAGAAAAATCACCGGAAGAAATGGCACAGATGACATTTAATATGATCGCAAATGCGAAGGCTGCGTTCTGTCAGACAGCATCGGATTTTCTTGACAAGTAAATGTGATATCACGTAAGATAAACGTTGAATAAGTGAGAGAGGATGAGAGAGATGAAGAGAGAAAAATTTGGCTCAAGGCTTGGATTTATCCTGATTTCAGCAGGATGTGCCATCGGGCTTGGAAATGTATGGAGATTTCCATATATTACCGGACAATACGGGGGTGCGGCATTTGTGCTGATCTACCTGTTTTTCCTGTTAACACTGGGACTTCCGATCATGGTCATGGAGTTCTCGGTAGGGCGTGCGAGTCAGGCAAGTATTGCGCTTTCCTTTGATAAGCTGGAACCAAAGGGGACCAGGTGGCACTGGTATAAATATTTCGGGATGGCAGGAAATTATCTGCTGATGATGTTTTATACCACGATTGGCGGATGGATGATTTTGTATTTCGTGAAAATGGCGGCAGGGCAGTTTGAGGGACTTGACGCAAAAGGGATTGAAGCGGAGTTTGCAAATCTGACAGCGAGACCGGGATTGATGTTTGTGTGTATGGCAATCGTTGTAATCCTGTGTTTTGCAATCTGCAGCATGGGGCTTCAGAAAGGAGTGGAGAAGATCACAAAGGTGATGATGATCCTGCTGCTTGCTCTGATGATTATTTTAGCAGTACGTTCTGCCACACTTCCGAATGCAGGAGAGGGAATTCGGTTCTATTTACTGCCGGACTTCGGCAAGGTGAAAGAAGCAGGTGTATTTGAAGTCGTCTATGCAGCCATGGGACAGTCCTTCTTTACGCTGAGTCTTGGGATTGGAGCGATTGCGATCTTTGGAAGCTATATTGATAAGAAACGGGCGCTGACAGGGGAGGCAATCTGTGTTACGATTCTGGATACCTGCGTGGCGCTGATCGCGGGGATGATCATTTTTCCGGCATGCTTTGCGTTCGGAGTGAACCCGGGACAGGGACCAAGTCTGATCTTTATCACACTGCCGAATATTTTTAATGCGATGAGCGGCGGAAGAATCTGGGGAACTCTGTTCTTCCTGTGTATGTTCTTTGCAGCAGCATCTACGATCATTGCCGTATTTGAAAATATCATTACATTTGCCATGGAACTGACCGGATGCAGCAGGAGAAAATCTGTAATCTGCAATCTGATCGCAATCCTGGTTTTATCTGTTCCATGTATTCTCGGATTTAATGTATGGAGTGGGATTTCTCCTTTGGGCGCAGGAAAAAATATTTTGGATTTTGAAGATTTCCTGGTAAGCAACAATCTGCTTCCGATCGGAAGTCTGGTATATCTTCTGTTTTGTACCAGCTGTTATGGATGGGGATGGAAGAAATTTACGAAGGAAGCGAACAGCGGACAGGGAATCCGGTTCCCGAAATGGGCAAGGGTGTATGTGTCATATATTTTGCCGCTGATCGTGCTGTTTATCTTTGTACAGGGATATATCACCATGTTTTAAAGCACATAGGAGAATGAAAAATGGAAAAGAAGTATTTGTCATAAAAAGTATCAGGGAAAGTGGAACTTGTAAAAACAGGATCCGCTTTCCCTGATTTTTTAAAACCGTTTTTTACAGAGTTTTTCTACCAGATTGATCAAGGCATATAATCCCATCGCCATAATACACAAAAGCACGATCGACATGAGCAGCCAATCCATTTTAAAAACCTGACTGGAGTAAATGATCAGGTATCCGAGTCCGTTTCTGGCCGCTAAAAATTCTCCGATGATCACACCCACAAGACACAGGCCGATATTGACCTTCATATTGCTGATGATCGCGGGAATGGAGCTTGGCAGGACCACTTTGGTCAGTGCGTGGTGTCTCGTTCCGTGGAGTGTGTAAATGAGCTTGATCTTTTCTTCATCGATTGTTGTGAAACTGGTGTACAGATTTAAAATGCTTCCAAAGATCGCAACGGACATTCCGGCAATAATAATGGTTGTCTGGTTTGCTCCGAGCCAGACGATAAGAAGCGGTGCCAGGGCGGATTTCGGAAGACTGTTCAACACGACCAGATAAGGATCCAGTATTTCGGATAATTTTTTGCTGTACCACAAAATAACTGCGATCAGAATACTGATTCCGGTAACGAACAGGAAGCTTAAAATCGTTTCGTAAAGTGTGATTCCAAGATGGAGAAAAATACTTCGGTCAAGGACCATGCTCCAAAAGCAGCGGACAATCTTGGCAGGACTGCTGAAAACGAAAGAGTCGATCATTCCCAGGCGGGAAGTGATCTCCCAGAGTCCCAGAAAAAGGATCAGGATCAGGAGTCTTGATAAATTGACGATCAGGTGATGGCGTTTTTGGAGGAGTAGATAACGTTTCTGCCTGTTTGAAAGTTCAGACATTTTGATTCAGCTCCTTCCATAAAATATTGAAGTATGTCTTAAACTCCGGAGCGTTGCGGCGTTTAAGAGGGGTGTCAGAGGCCAGGGAGAAGGTGACGGGAACGATACGTGCAATGGAGGCCGGACGTTTGCTGAGGATGAAGATGGTATCTGCAAGGCTGATCGCTTCGGAAAGGTCATGTGTCACTAACACAGCAGTGCGGCCGGAATCCCGTATGATCTGTCCGATATCATCTCCTACGGAAAGCCGTGTCTGGTAATCCAGTGCGGAAAAAGGTTCATCCAGAAGCAGCAGATCCGGTTCCAGGATCAGGGTGCGGATCAGAGCAGCTCTCTGGCGCATTCCTCCGGAGAGTTCAGAAGGGCGTGAGTCGGCAAATTTTTCCAGTCCATAGGTTTTTAACAGCTCCCGTGCATGGGTTTTGGCTGCAGCAGTCAGTGTATGCTGGATTTCCAGTCCAAGGAGGATGTTGTGATAAATTGTTCTCCATTCAAAGAGGTGGTCGTGCTGCAGCATATAACCGATATTGGTCGCGCTTTCTTTTAATGATTTTCCATTGAGCAGAATCTCCCCCTCTTCCGGTTTCAAAAGACCGGCGATCAGTGAGAGCAGTGTGGACTTGCCGCATCCGGATGGACCGACAATTGCCACAAATTCTCCCGGTTTCACGGAAAGGGAAATATCTGACAGTGCTTTTGTTTCGCCTTCCAGAGTATGATAGGCATAGCTTAAGTGATCCAGTGTTAAAATTGGTTCCATACAGACACTCCATTCGACAAGTATATAATCAGTTTATGGAAAACAAGAAAATCTGTGCGTTTCTTTTGGAAAATCCGACATTTCTTTACAGATATCCCGGAAAGACGTATACTATAATAGATTGTAAAAAAGGAAAGAATGAAAATCCGGAGGAAACAAACGATGAATGTGATAAATTATCAGAAAGAACTGGATAAAACGATCGTAAGTCTCCAGAAAGAGGGACGTGTGCCAAAACTTTTGCTGCACAGCTGCTGTGCGCCGTGCAGCAGTTATGTATTGGAGTACTTGTCAGAGTATTTTGAAATCACGGTATTTTATTATAATCCGAACATTTATCCGGAAAGTGAATATACAAAACGAATTCTGGAGCAGCAGGAGCTGATATCCCGTATGAATCTGAAGCATCCGGTCAGTTTTCTGGCGGGAAATTATGAGAAGGATCGCTTCTACCGGATGGCAGAGGGGCTGGAAGATGTCAAAGAGGGGGGCGCCAGATGCTTTAAATGTTATGCGCTCAGGCTTCGGGAGACGGCACAGATGGCAAAAAAAGCCGGTTATGATTATTTTACGACCACACTTTCTATCAGTCCTATGAAAAATGCAGCCAAGTTAAATGAGATCGGACTGGCAGCACAGAAAGAGTTTGGAGTGAAATACCTGCAGTCTGACTTTAAAAAGAAAAACGGATACAAACGATCCATTGAGTTATCCAAAGAATATGGATTGTATCGGCAGGATTACTGCGGTTGTGAGTTTTCACAAAGAAGCAGTACACAATAGAGCGGAAACTGTCACAGTTTTCTATGGACATATAACACGTTAATGTGTTAAACTAATTGCAATCTGAAAAGATACTATCGGAGAAAAGGAGACAGGGGAATGGCACAGTTATGGGGCGGTCGTTTCACAAAAGAAACAGACAAGCTGGTATATAATTTTAATGCATCGATCTCTTTTGATCAAAAATTTTATGCGCAGGATATCCGGGGAAGCATCGCACATGTGACAATGCTTCAAAAGCAGGGAATTTTGACAAAAGAGGAGAAAGAGAGCATCATTGAAGGTCTGAAAGGGATTCAGGCAGATGTGGAGAACGGGACACTTGAGATCACGGATGAGTATGAAGATATCCACAGCTTTGTAGAGGCGAATCTGATCGACCGGATTGGAGATGCAGGGAAGAAACTGCACACCGGAAGAAGCAGAAATGATCAGGTGGCGCTGGATATGCGGCTGTACACAAGAGACGAGATCGAAGCACTGGATACACTTTTAAAAGAATTGCTGGAAGTGCTTTTAAAACTGATGAAAGAGCATATCGAGACGTATATGCCGGGATTTACACATCTTCAGAAAGCACAACCGGTGACACTTGCGCATCATCTTGGCGCATATTTTGAAATGTTCAAAAGAGACCGTCTTAGAATGAAAGATATCAGAAAACGCATGAACTACTGCCCGCTTGGAGCAGGGGCTCTTGCGGGGACAACTTATCCGCTGGATCGGGAATATACGGCAGAGCTGCTTGGATTTGACGGACCGACCTTAAACTGTATGGATTCCGTATCTGACAGAGATTATCTGATCGAGATGCTGTCAGCAATGTCTACCGTGATGATGCACTTAAGCCGTTTCTGTGAGGAAGTGATCATCTGGAATTCCAATGAGTATCAGTTTGTGGAGATTGATGATGCGTACAGTACCGGAAGCAGCATTATGCCGCAGAAGAAGAATCCGGATATCGCAGAGCTTGTGCGCGGAAAGACAGGAAGAGTTTACGGGGCATTGATGTCCCTTCTGACGACAATGAAGGGAATCCCGCTTGCATATAATAAAGATATGCAGGAAGACAAAGAGCTGGTGTTTGATGCCATTGATACGACAAAAGGCTGTCTGGCATTATTTACGGGGATGCTTCGCACCATGAGGTTCAGAAAGCAGCGGATGGAAGACAGTGCAAAGAATGGTTTTACAAATGCGACAGATGCGGCGGATTATCTGGTCAATCACGGCGTGCCGTTTCGGGATGCTCACGGGATTGTAGGACAGCTGGTTTTATATTGTATTGATAAAAATATCGCCCTTGATGATATGAGTCTGGAGGAGTATAAGGCAATCTCTCCGGTATTTGAAGAAGATATCTATGAGGCCATCAGCATGAAGACTTGTGTGGAAATGCGAAATACCATCGGAGCACCGGGGAAAAGTGCCATGGAGCAGGCAATCGCACTGGAAGAAGCATATTTGAAAGAAGAATAGCAGGTTTGCTGTTTTCAAATAAAAATGAGAGGAAAGGACAGAAAGAAGATGGAAAAGAAATTAAAAGTTGGAATTTTAGGAGCAACAGGAATGGTCGGACAGAGATTTATCTCTTTGCTTGAGAATCACCCGTGGTTTGAGGTTGTGACAGTGGCAGCAAGTCCGCGTTCTGCAGGAAAGACTTATGAAGAGGCAGTCGGAGACAGATGGAAAATGACAACTCCAATGCCGGAAGCAGTGAAAAAACTGGTTGTTATGAATGTAAACGACGTGGAACATGTTGCGTCTACGGTAGATTTTGTATTCAGCGCAGTGGATATGACAAAAGAAGAGATCAAAGCGATCGAAGAAGAATACGCAAAGACAGAGACACCGGTCGTGTCAAACAACAGTGCGCATCGTTGGACACCGGACGTGCCGATGGTAGTGCCGGAGATCAATTCAGAACATTTTGATGTGATTAAGGATCAGAAAAAACGCCTTGGAACAACACGCGGATTTATCGCAGTAAAACCAAACTGTTCGATCCAGAGCTACGCGCCGTGTCTGGCTGCATGGAAAGAGTTCGGACCAAAAGAAGTAGTGGCAACGACTTACCAGGCCATTTCCGGAGCGGGAAAGACATTTAAAGACTGGCCGGAGATGGTGGAAAATATCATTCCATATATTGGCGGAGAGGAAGAAAAGAGTGAGCAGGAGCCGCTGCGTGTTCTCGGAAAAGTAGAAAACGGCGAGATCGTAAAGGCTCAGCTTCCGAAAATCACTTGCCAGTGTCTGCGTGTACCGGTATTAAACGGTCATACAGCAGCTGTATTTATCAATTTTGAGAAGAAACCGACAAAAGAGCAGCTGATCGAAAAGCTTGTGTCATTCAAAGGTTTCCCACAGGAAGAAAACCTTCCAAGTGCACCAAAGCAGTTTATTCAGTATCTGGAAGAGGACAACCGTCCACAGGTGAAACTGGATGTAGATTATGAGAACGGAATGGGAGTGTCAATCGGACGACTGAGAGAAGATTCGATGTTTGACTTCAAATTTGTAGGACTTTCCCACAACACAGTCAGAGGAGCAGCAGGTGGAGCAGTTCTCTGCGCAGAAGCTCTGACAGCAAAAGGGTTTATTCAGGCAAAATAAAGATTGAGAAAGGGGGATTCTCCTATGGGAATGACAATGACACAGAAGATACTGGCAGCACATGCAGGGCTGGAATCTGTAACTGCAGGACAGCTGATCGAGGCAAAGCTGGATATTGTGATGGCAAATGACATCACAGGACCGATGGCGCTGCCGATTCTGAAGCAGATGGCAGATCAGGTGTTTGATAAAGAGAAGGTTGTATTTGTACCGGATCATTTCACCCCGAACAAAGACATCAAATCCGCAGAGAATTCAAAAGCGATCCGTGAATTTGCAAAAGAACAGGGATTGAAATGGTATTTTGAACAGGGCAAGTCCGGAGTAGAGCATGCTATCCTTCCGGAGGCAGGCGTGGTGACAGCAGGAGAATGCATCATTGGTGCAGACTCCCACACCTGTACCTATGGAGCGCTGGGTGCGTTTTCAACCGGTATGGGAACGACCGATATCGCAACCGGTATGGCAACCGGTGAGATCTGGTTTAAAGTTCCGGCGGCGATTCAGTTTGTACTGACTGGAAAACCTGGAAAATATGTCAGCGGAAAAGATATCATCATCCACATCATCGGCAAGATCGGTGTAGATGGGGCACTTTACAAATCCATGGAGTTTACCGGAGACGGAATTGCACATTTGTCTATGGATGACCGTTTTACCATGGCGAACATGGCGATTGAAGCAGGTGCGAAGAACGGAATCTTCCCGGTGGATGAACAGACAAAAGCATATTTAGAAGAGCATTCGAAAAAAGAATATCAGATTTTCGAGGCAGATGAGGATGCAGATTATGAACAGGTTGTAACCATTGATCTTTCCGAAGTGCGTCCGACAGTTGCATTTCCGCATCTTCCGGGCAATGCAAAGACCATCGATGAGATCGAGGCGATGGAACCGATCAAGATCGATCAGGTGGTGATCGGTTCCTGCACCAATGGAAGAATGGAAGATATGCGAAAGGCAGCGGCAATCTTAAAAGGGCATACGGTACATCCGGATGTGCGTGTGATGGTCATTCCGGCAACTCAGAAGATTTACAAACAGTGTATCAAAGAAGGGCTGCTTGATATTTTTGTGGATGCAGGCTGTGCGGTCAATACACCGAGCTGTGGACCGTGTATGGGCGGTCATATGGGTGTTATGGCAGCAGGAGAACGCTGTGTATCTACGACAAACCGGAATTTTGTAGGAAGAATGGGACATGTAGATTCTCTCATTTATCTTGCATCTCCGGAAGTGGCAGCGGCGAGTGCGATTGCAGGATATATTGCAAATCCGGAGAGGGCAGGTGAAGAGGCATGAGAGCACAGGGACACGTTTTTAAATATGGAGACAATGTAGATACGGATGTGATTATTCCGGCAAGATATCTGAATTCATTTGATGCAAAAGAGCTGGCATCACATGCCATGGCAGATATTGATCCGGAGTTTGCAAAAAAAGTGCAGGCGGGAGATCTGATCGTGGCAAAGAAGAATTTCGGCTGTGGTTCTTCCAGAGAGCATGCGCCTCTTTGTCTGAAAACAGCAGGAGTAAGCTGTGTGATCGCAGAGACCTTTGCAAGGATTTTCTATCGCAATGCCATCAATATCGGGCTTCCGATCATTGAATGTCCACAGGCGGCACAGGAAATCGAAGCCGGAGATGAGGTTGAAGTAGATTTTGACAGCGGAATGATCTACGACCGCACCAAAGGAACTCAGTATCAGGGACAGGCGTTTCCTGAATTTATGCAGAAGCTGATCGCAGCCGGAGGTCTTGTAAGCTATACAAACAGCAGAAAAAAAGAGAACGGAAATTAAGACCGGATATTGAAAGAAAGAGCATGATATAAAATGAGGGCGTTTTCAAAAAGTCGGAGAATCTTTTGGAACGCCCTCATGGATTTTATTAAAGAAGAAAGAAGTGAAATGAGAAAGAGAGGAACATCAGTGGAAGAGAAAAAGTTGAGAGCGGAAGAAAAAGGAAGGGCGGTGGCGCTTCTCCCGATCGGAGTATTTCTGGTCCTGTTTTTGGGGATGGGGATTGTATTTGGCGATTTTTATGCGATGCCGGCAATTGTGGCATTCTTAATCGCTCTTCTGACAGCGTTTTTGCAGAATGGGAAGTTAACATTTGCAGACAAAATGAAGGTGATTTCTGCCGGGATCGGAGATGAGAATATCATTACGATGAGTCTGATCTTTTTATGTGCAGGCGGATTTTCCGGTGCAGTAACTGCGGTAGGCGGTGTGGAGAGTACGGTAAATCTGGGGCTTTCGGTGCTTCCGCCATCCATTGCAGTCGTAGGATTGTTTGTGATCGGCTGTTTTATTTCTGTATCCATGGGAACCTCCATGGGAACGATCGCAGCGCTTGCTCCGATTGCAGTCGGAATCAGTGAAAAGACAGGATTTTCTCTGGCAATCTGTATTGGAGCCGTTGTCTGCGGAGCAATGTTTGGTGATAATCTGTCCATGATCTCAGATACAACGATCGCCGCGGTAAAAACACAGGGCTGCGAGATGAAAGATAAATTCAAGGCAAATTTTCTGATCGTACTCCCGGCGGCGATTTTAACGATTGTGATATTCTGGCTGATGACAAGAAACGGAAGTTATCAGATCCGGGAGGAGATGCCATACAGCATCTGGAAAGTACTTCCATATCTCGTTGTATTGGTGGGAGCACTGGCGGGGATTAACGTGTTTGTTGTTCTGATCAGTGGAATTGCGTTATCTCTGATCGTGGGCGTTGCAACAGGAAGCATCGGATTGTCTGAGATTTTTAATGTCGTAGGAGACGGTGTGACCGGAATGTATGATATCACGGTAATTTCGATCATTGTTGCCTGTATCGTGTCACTTGTCAGAGAATATGGTGGAATCCGGTTCATCTTAAATCTGATCAAAAGCAGGATCAGAGGAAAAAGAGGCGGCGAATTTGGAATCGCAGTGCTGGCATTGTTTGTAGATCTTTGTACAGCAAATAATACCATTGCCATTGTGATGGCAGGTCCCATTGCAAAAGAGATCAGCGAAGAATATGACATTGATCCAAAACGATCCGCATCCCTTCTGGATATTTTTACATCCGTGGGGCAGGGAATGATCCCGTATGGAGCTCAGCTTCTGTCTGCGGCAACTCTCACAGGACTGACTCCGTTTGATATTATTCCGAATTTGTTCTACCCCGTCCTGATGGGTGTCAGTGCAATTCTCTTCATTGTATTTAAGAAACAAAATTGATAAAACAGAGCACTTATGATATAATTCATGGCAATAACAGTGTGAAGAAAGAAAAAGAGGGCGAAGATATGAATTTGTTATACAAAAGCACAAGAAATTCTGAGAAAAAAGTAACAGCGTCTGAGGCAATCTTAAAAGGGCTTGCAGAAGATGGCGGACTCTTCGTGCCGGAGCAGATTCCGACACTGGATGTGACAATGGAAGAACTCAAAAACATGACGTATCAGGAGACCGCATACGCAGTGATGAAACAGTTTCTGACAGACTTTACAGAGGAGGAGTTAAAGCACTGCATAGACAGCGCATATGATTCCAAGTTTGATACAGAAGTGATCGCCCCCCTTGTGAAAGTGGGAGATGTCTATCATCTGGAGCTGTTTCACGGAGCGACGATCGCGTTTAAGGATATGGCATTATCGATCCTTCCGCATTTGATGACAACATCTGCAAAGAAGAATCATGTGACAAAGGATATTGTCATTTTGACAGCAACCTCCGGAGATACCGGAAAAGCTGCGATGGCAGGATTCGCAGATGTGCCGGGAACGAAGATTATTGTGTTTTATCCGAAGAACGGGGTCAGCCGGGTGCAGGAGATGCAGATGGTGACACAGAAAGGTGCCAATACTTCAGTTGTGGCAATTCATGGAAACTTTGATAATGCACAGAGCGGTGTCAAAGCGCTTTTTGAAGACCAGGTGCTTGCAAAGGAACTGGATGCGGCAGGATATCAGTTCTCTTCCGCAAATTCGATCAACATCGGTCGTCTGGTACCTCAGGTTGTGTATTATGTCTATGCATATGCAAAACTGCTTCAGAATGACGAGATTCAAAGTGGAGAGAAGATCAATGTGACGGTTCCGACCGGAAACTTTGGTAATATTCTGGCAGCATACTATGCAAAACAGATGGGGGTTCCGATCAATAAGCTGATCTGTGCATCCAATGAAAACAAAGTCCTGTTTGATTTCTTCCGTACAGGAACATATGACAAAAACAGAGAATTTGTGCTGACATCCTCCCCGTCCATGGACATTTTGATCTCAAGCAATCTGGAGCGGCTGATCTATACAATTGCAGGACAGGATGGTCAGAAAAATGCAGAACTGATGGATGCATTAAAAAGTAGTGGTGCATATGAGATTACAAAAGAAATGAAGGCAAAACTGGATGATTTTGTGGGAGGTTATGCAACGGAGGAACAGACAGCACAGGCAATCCACGATACATATAAACGTACCGGATATGTGATGGATACACATACGGCAGTTGCTTCTTGTGTATGTGCACAGTACAGAGAAGAAAGTGGGGATGAGACAAAATGTCTGATCGCTTCCACAGCCAGTCCATATAAATTCGTAGGCAGTGTGATGCGTGCAATTGATGCAGAATATGCGGGAAGAGACGAGTTTGAGCTTGTGGACGAGCTGGAGAAGCTTTCTCAGGTTGCCGTTCCGAATGCGGTCAAGGAGATCCGTGATGCGAAAATCCTTCATACAAGAGAGTGTGATGCAGACAAAATGAAAGAGACAGTGAAAGAAATATTAGAAATCGAGGTATAGTCAATGAGTGCGGACAGTATGAACAGTGTGTTTGGTTTTATCGGAATTCTTGCAGTAGGATGCGGGATATATTGCCTGTATGCATATTTTAACATGAAAAAAGACGGACACATTAATGAAACGATTCTCCTGGGGAAGAGTTATTCAGAAAAGATGTGCAAAGATAAGGAAGCATATCTGAAAAAGGCGTTGCCGGCAGTTCTGGGATTTGGAATTGTTTCGATTCTTTATGGAATTGTAGATTGTATCCACTGGTATGTAAATCCGATGGAGATGGTGGACACAGTGGGCGGCATTCTTTTTATGGCAGCACTGGTGGTATTTGCAGTGTATACGATGCAACTGAAAAAGAAATATTTTTAGAAAGATACAAGGGGAATATCAACGAAAGAGAGTCAGGAGGATCTGACTCTCTTCTTACGTCATACAAATTGCAGAAATGATTCATCTATCGGAGTAATAACGTTCTAATGACAGGATTTATAAAAAGATATCAGCGGCTTTATCACTCTGACAGACTTTGTTCAGTTTTTTGGCTGCCATGGAGAGTTTCATACTGCTGACACTGCGGGCTTTTTGCTTACAGCTTCGTACGCAGCGCAGGCAGGAAATACATTTTTTCTTGTCCGTCTTTTTCGGATCCTGTGCAGAGATTGCTCCGGCAGGACATGATTTGACGCAAGCTTTACATTCCGTGCACAGGCTGACATCTGCCTTTGGAATCAGTGGAGTTTTTGCATATTTGCGATATGGAGTGTTACCAGGTACCTGAATGGAGAGCGCAGAGAGATCTTCATTTTTGATACGGCGGTTTAATGCGATCCCGAACTCACTGATTGTCTTTAGATCCGCTTTATTCGGACGGCTCAGACCAATTGAACGAACGATCGAATGCTCAGTAGGAAATGCACCGGCACCGATTACGTGGAATCCCCGATTTTCCACCTCGGTTTTTAATTCTAACAGAGCATCTTCGTATGCCCGGCAGCCATAAGTTGCGATCAGCGCAGCCGGAGTGTTGTTTCCTTTGAGTGTCTCGAAATAAGAAAGAAATGTTTCGGGAACCCGGCCGGAATAAACCGGGATTCCAAACAGGACAAAATCTGTTTCGTCAAATTGCAGAACCGGCTTTTTTTCTTTATGTACGGACAGGTCAAATGAGACGGATTTAAGGTCAATCTGACGTGCTGCCTCCATGATGACCCTTCTTGTCGTCCCTGTCGGACTGAAATAGACCAGTTTTAATTCAGTTGTTTTCATAATAGTATCCTCTCCTTGCATTCAAATGTAAATAATGTTACTATACCATAAATTTGAAAAAAATACCATGAAAAAAGAAATGGAGTATGGGTTGTAAAATCTATGTAAATAGGCTATAATAAATTCAACGGAAAACCTGAGATGTTCGATAACCTTGTTATTTTGAACCTACAATACTTTAAACGGGATTCTTATATTTCTGTAATATGTCAAGCCTCCGTTATGCAGTGGAAGACAGAAAAGCAGATGCGGTTGCCCACCTAGCTTGCGTGCTAGGAGTCAAAATACAGGGAACGGCATTTTGGGGATTCTACAGAAGATAAAAGGGAATGAAATTTAGCACAGGCTGATTTCATTCCCTTATTTCATCAATACAGGATATACAAGCCTTCAAAAAAGATCCCTTTACGAAACAGGGGCTTTATGATATGATTTTGAAAGTTTGAGAGCAGCAGGAGAGAATATTATGGGAAGAAGAGTCAAGGAGACGATAAAAAAAGTAAATAAAGTCACTGAGATCGTCGGCTCCCATCATACAGGAGCGTATGCGGCCCAGGCTGCTTATTTTTTTGTACTCTCTATGATTCCGATCATCCTGCTTTTGCTGACGGCGGTACAGTTTACACCGGCTACTTATGCAAATGTCATCGATGCAGTGGAGCAGGTGTTTCCGACATCTGTGCAGGGGTTTATCCGTTCGATCGTGACACAGGTCTATTTTTCCCAGTCGGCTAAGATCATTCCGATCACGATCCTTGTAGCGCTGTGGTCTGCGGGAAGAGGGGTACTGTCCGTGACTGCAGGACTGAACTGCATTTATGGTAATACCGAGACTCGTAATTATGTATACCTGAGGCTTAGGGCTTCTTTATATACCGTGATCTTCATTCTTGCAATCGTACTGTCACTGGTTCTGTCTGTATTTGGAAACAGTATCAGCGCCATGATCTACAAGCATGCACCGTTCTGGAGTACTCTGATGCAGTATATTATTAAGATCCGGACCGTTATGACACTTGCAGTTCTGACCGTTTTCTGGGATCTGGTTTATAAATATCTTCCAAACCGGAGAGCAACACAGAAGACAACTTTGCGTAAACAGCTTCCGGGAGCCGTTTTTACAGCGTGCGGATGGCTGCTGATCTCTTTTATCTTTTCGATTTATCTGGACATCTTTGAAGGATTTTCAGATATGTATGGAAGTATGACTACGATTGTGCTGATTATGCTGTGGCTGTATCTGTGTATGTATGTGATCCTGCTTGGCGGAGAAGTCAATGCACTGTTAGAGAAATATCTTGACAATCACAAAAACTGTGATAAGATAATAAAGTAAATTTGTCTTAAATTTGAAAAATGAATCAGGATATGAAAAGCGATGAGCGTGCACAGTAGAGAACTGTTTTCCATCAGAGAGAGAAGGTCACTGGCTGTAAGCCTTCTTTGGTTCAGACGGCAATCGAAATTCCCACGTAAGCTGCATTTTTGAAATGATTTCAGAGTAGAAAGTGCCGTCTATTGTACGTTACACAAGACCAAGTGCTCACAGGAAGACTGTGGGAATTAGGGTGGTACCGCGAATACAGACTTCGTCCCTTTTGGGATGGAGTTTTTTTCATACTAAGAAATATGCTTTCAAAGAAAGGAGAAAGAAGATGAAAGACAGACTGGAACAAATCAAAGCACAGGCTTTGGAGCAGATTAAAGCTTCTGATATGCCGGAAAAGCTGAACGAGGTGCGTGTAAAATTTCTTGGAAAAAAAGGAGAATTAACAGCCGTATTAAAGGGAATGAAAGACGTGGCCCCAGAGGAGCGTCCGAAAGTCGGACAGCTGGTCAATGAGACAAGAGCTGCAATCGAAGAGCTTTTAGAAGAGACAAAAGTGAAAATGGAGGCAGCCATCCGTGAGGAAAAAATGAAAGCGGAAGTCATTGACGTGACGCTGCCATCTAAGAAAAGTACGGTGGGACACAGACATCCAAATACGATCGCGCTGGAAGAGGTAGAGCGCATTTTCGTGGGAATGGGATACGAAGTAGTAGAAGGACCGGAAGTAGAATACGACCTGTACAACTTCGAGAAACTCAACATTCCGGATGGGCATCCTGCAAAAGATGAACAGGATACCTTTTATGTGAATAAGGACATTGTGCTGCGTACACAGACTTCTCCGGTTCAGGCGAGAGTGATGGAGCAGGGCAAGCTGCCGATCCGTATGATCGCACCGGGAAGAGTATTCCGTTCTGATGAAGTGGATGCAACACATTCTCCATCCTTCCATCAGATTGAAGGTCTTGTGATCGATAAAAATGTTTCCTTTGCAGATCTGAAAGGAACACTGGAAGTGTTTGCAAAAGAGCTGTTTGGAGAAGAGACAAAGACAAAATTCAGACCGCATCATTTCCCGTTTACAGAGCCAAGTGCAGAGGTGGATGTGACTTGCTTCAAATGCGGAGGCAAAGGATGTCGATTCTGTAAAGGTTCCGGCTGGATTGAGATCCTCGGATGCGGGATGGTACATCCACATGTGCTGGAGATGTGCGGAATCGATCCGGAGGAATATTCAGGATTTGCGTTCGGTGTCGGTCTGGAGCGAATCGCACTGCTGAAATATGAAATTGATGACATGAGACTTTTGTATGAAAATGACATCAGATTTTTGAAACAGTTCTAGGATTTAGGTGGAGAGAAAGGAATAGGATTATGAATACTTCTTTATCATGGTTGAAAGCGTATGTCCCGGATCTGGACGTGACAGCGCAGGAATATACAGATGCAATGACATTGTCAGGAACAAAAGTAGAGGGCTATGAACAGCTGGATGCAGATCTGGAAAAGATTGTCATTGGTCAGATCGATAAGATTGAAAAGCACCCGGATGCAGACAAACTGGTCGTATGTCAGGTGAATGTAGGAACAGAGACAGTACAGATCGTAACAGGTGCGAAAAATGTATTTGAAGGTGCAAAGGTGCCGGTCGTACTGGACGGTGGACGCGTGGCAGGGGGACATGAGCCGGGACAGAAAGTTCCGGGCGGAATCAAGATCAAAAAAGGCAAGCTCCGCGGAGTGGCAAGTTTTGGTATGATGTGTTCTATCGAGGAGCTGGGTTCTACGACAGATATGTATCCGGAGGCTCCGGAAGACGGAATCTATATCTTCCCGGAGGATGCCGAAATCGGAGCAAGTGCGATTGAAGCGCTTGACAGAAACGATGTGGTATTTGAGTATGAAGTGACATCCAACCGTGTAGACTGCTACAGCGTACTTGGAATCGCAAGAGAAGCAGCCGCTACATTCAACAAAGAGTTTGTTCCTCCAATCGTGAAAGAGACAGGAAATGGAGAAGATGTCAACGATTATATAAAAGTAACAGTAGAAGATGCCGATCTGTGTCCGAGATACTGTGCAAGAGTGGTAAAAAATATTAAAATCGGTCCGTCTCCAAAATGGATGCAGAGAAGGCTGGCATCTGTAGGAATTCGTCCGATCAACAATCTGGTGGATATTACAAACTATGTGATGGAAGAGTACGGACAGCCGATGCATGCCTATGATCTGGATACGATCGCAGGTCATGAGATTGTTGTAAAAACTGCACAGGATGGAGAGAAATTTACCACACTTGACGGACAGGAGCGTATCATGGACAAGGACGTCCTGATGATCTGTGACGGAGAAAAAGCAGTCGGAATTGCCGGTATCATGGGCGGAGAAAACTCCATGATCACAGATGATGTCAAGACCATGCTCTTTGAGGCAGCATGCTTTGACGGTGTCAACATCCGAAAATCTTCAAAGAGAGTAGGGCTTCGTACAGATGCTTCCGGAAAATTTGAAAAGGGTCTGGATCCGAACAATGCAAAAGCAGCCATAGACAGAGCCTGCCAGTTAGTAGAAGAATTAGGCGCCGGAGAAGTGGTTGGCGGAACCGTGGATGTTTACGGAAAAGTAAAAGAGCCGGTAAGAGTTCCATTTGATGCAGATAAGATAAACTCCATGCTGGGAACTTCCATTTCAGAAGAAGAGATGCTTGGTTATTTCGCAAAGATCGGTCTGGAATATGATGAAGCAGCAAAAGAAGTGATCGCGCCGACATTCCGTCATGACCTGTTCAGAATCGCAGATCTGGCAGAAGAAGTGGCAAGATTTTTCGGATATGACAATATTCCGACCACACTTCCAAAGGGAGAGGCTACAACAGGAAAGCTGCCGTTTAAACTGAGAATCGAAGATGTGGCAAAAGAAATCGCAGAGTTCTGCGGATTCAGCCAGGGAATGACCTATTCTTTCGAGAGCCCGAAGGTGTTTGACAAACTGAGAATCCCGGCAGACTCCAAATTGAGAGAAACCGTAGAGATCATGAATCCGCTGGGAGAAGACTACAGTGTGATGAGAACGACATCCTTAAATGGAATGCTTACTTCTCTTGCGACAAACTACAACCGCAGAAATAAAAATGTCAGACTGTACGAGCTTGGAAATATTTATCTTCCGAAACAGCTTCCGGTTACAGAACTTCCGGAAGAGAGAATGCAGTTTACATTGGGAATGTATGGAGACGGCGATTTCTTCAGCATGAAAGGTGTAGTAGAAGAATTCTTTGAAAAGATCGGAATGCACGAAAAAGAAACGTATGATCCAAATGCAGGAAAACCATATCTGCACCCGGGCCGTCAGGCAAATATTATGTATGATGGAAAGGTTGTTGGATATTTAGGAGAGGTACATCCGGAAGTTGCCGATACTTACGGAATCGGGGAACGCGCATATGTAGCAGTACTGGATATGCCGGAGATCATTCCGTATGCAACTTTTGACAGAAAATATACAGGAATCGCAAAGTACCCTGCTGTGACAAGAGATATCAGTATGGTAGTGCCAAAAGAGATCCTGGTAGGACAGATTGAAGATGTGATCGAGAAAAAAGGCGGAGCATATCTGGAAAGCTATGCACTGTTTGACCTGTATGAAGGAAGTCAGATCAAAGCCGGATTCAAATCCGTTGCATATTCTATCGTATTCCGTGCAAAGGATAAGACTCTGGAAGAGGCGGATGTAACTTCTGCGATGAACCGGATCTTAAAAGCACTGGAAGAGATGGGAATCGAGCTGAGAAAATAGGACCGAGTCTGTTTAGAAAGAGGGATATCATTGAAAACAAGTGATTTTTATTATGACCTGCCGGAGGAACTGATCGCACAGGATCCTCTGGAGGATCGCTCCGGTTCCAGATTATTGTTTCTGGATAAAGAGACAGGGAAAACAGAGCATCATATCTTTCGGGATGTGATCGATTATCTGAATCCGGGAGACTGTCTGGTCATCAACGATACAAAAGTAATTCCGGCACGCCTGATCGGAGAAAAAGAAGGCACCGGTGCCAAGATCGAGGTCCTCCTGTTGAAGCGCGGAGAAAACGATGTGTGGGAAACACTGGTAAAACCGGGGAAAAAAGCAAAACCGGGAACCAGGATCAGTTTCGGAGAAGGACTTCTGGTCGGCGAGGTTGTGGATGTGGTAGAAGAGGGAAACCGTCTGATTCACTTTGAGTATAAGGGAATCTTTGAGGAGATTTTAGACCAGCTTGGTCAGATGCCGCTTCCTCCATATATTACCCACCAGCTGGAAGACAGAAGCCGTTATAATACGGTGTATGCAGCTCACGAAGGTTCAGCTGCAGCACCGACTGCGGGGCTTCATTTTACTCCGAAGCTTTTGAAAGAAATTCAGGAAAAAGGCGTGGATATTGCAAGAGTGACACTTCATGTCGGACTGGGCACATTCCGCCCGGTGAAAGTGGAGGATGTGACCGAGCACCATATGCATTCGGAGTTTTACATGGTGGATGCAGAAGCGGCAGAGAAGATCAACAAAGCCAAAGAACATGGAGGCCGTGTGATCTGTGTGGGAACGACGAGCTGCCGTACCATCGAATCTGCGGCGGACGAGAACGGACGCTTAAAGCCTTGCAGCGGCTGGACAGAAATTTTTATCTATCCGGGATATCAGTTTAAGATATTAGATGGGCTGATCACAAATTTCCATCTGCCGGAATCTACACTGATCATGCTGGTATCTGCACTGGCGGGAAAAGAGCATGTTATGGCAGCCTATGAAGAGGCAGTGAAAGAACGGTATCGTTTTTTCAGCTTCGGAGATGCGATGATTATTTTATAGAGGAAGAAAAACGCCATTCTATGGGGACATAGATGGCGTTTTTTTGACTCTGTGGAATTGAAAAAATGCATGGAAAAGAAACAAATGCTGTGATATGATGAATATGCTGTCGAAACCTTCCAGCAGAAGGGAGGTGAGACTATGGATTATATTCTCCGATTCCTTGTTTCGGTTATGGCGAGTGTGGCTGGCTACTACATACGCAAGTGGTTAGACCGGAATGATAAAGACAGTTAGCCCAAAAAGAACCCCCAAGGACTGGCCTCCTTGGGGGTTCACTTTGACTATGGAATATTCTCCATTTCCTTAGCTAAGATTATGATATGCCACTTTACAAAAAAAGTCAACAGTTTTTCAAACACTGATTTATCGAATACCTCCCGGCTATCGGACATAGGATAGTCAGGAGGTGTTTTTATGATTTATGTGACAGTACCGGGAGATACTGTATCTTCGATCTCCCGTCAAAGTGGGGTTCCCGTCTGGAAGATTATTTATGATAATCAGCTGGGAGAAGAGGGAGAACTGACAGTGGGGCAGGCGCTGCTCTTATTAAAACCGCAGGAGAGCGCGGAAATTCGAGAGGATTTGTATGTGACAGGGTATGCATATCCTTTTATTGAACCTTATGTGCTGGAGATGGCATTTCCGGCACTCAATGAACTGCTTGTGTTTTCTTATGGCTTTACGTTTGAAGGAGAGTTGGTTCCGCCCATACAGGATGAAACATGGATGATACAGCTGGCCTGGGAGAATGGGATAGAACCGATGCTGGTTCTGACCCCGTTTACACAGGGGGTCTTTAACAATCAGCTGATCCAGACTCTGGTGGAGGAAGAATCAGTACGTGAAAATGTGATTACCAATCTGCTGAAGGTGGTGGAGGAAAAAGGATATGTGGGCGTGGATGTAGATTTTGAATATGTCCGTGCGCAGAACAGGGAAGGATATGCCGAGTTTGTCGGAGAATTGCGGGCTGCCATGAACGAAAAGGGATATCGCGTGTCAGTGGCTCTGGCGCCCAAGACGTCTTCAGATCAGAAAGGGCTACTCTATGAGGGGATTGATTATGCACTTCTGGGAGAACAGGCAGACCGGCTGTTTCTGATGACTTATGAGTGGGGATATTCTTATGGTCCGCCCATGGCAGTCGCACCCCTTACGAAAGTCCGCCAGGTGGTAGAGTATGCGCTGACACAGATCCCGGCTGAGAAGCTTCTGATGGGGATACCGAACTATGGGTATAACTGGACGCTTCCTTATGAAAAAGGAGTGACAAAAGCAGAGACGATCGGCAATGTAGAGGCTGTACGGCTTGCGGTGGAATACGGTGCTCCAATTCAGTATGACCAGGAGGCTCAAAGCCCGTATTTTACTTACAGAAATCAGGGAAGAGAGCAGGAAGTCTGGTTTGAAGATGTGAGAAGTATTGCGGCAAAGATCGAACTGGCAAAAGAATATGAACTATATGGAGTCGGATACTGGAATTTAATGCGTCCCTTTCGTGCAAACTGGATCATGCTGGAATAAAAAGACCGGGAAATCACAAATTGAACTGTGATTCCCCGGCAGATTAAAGATTATCTTGTGACTGGACTGCATCATAACCGGTCTCTTTGGTGCGGATTTTGACAGCGCTGCGGATTTCATAGCTGAAAATTTTTCCGTCACCGACTTCGCCGGTAAAAGCGGCTTTTTGTATTGCTGAGATTGTTTTTTGTTCCCATTCTTCGGAAGAAACGACTACTTCAAATTTAATTTTGGGATGCAAAAAGATATCTATTTCACTTCCGCGGACAATTTCTGTATAGCCGCGCTGAGTTCCATACCCCATAACCTGAGAGATGGTAACCCCGTTCACCCGGATGTCCTGAAGAGCAGATTTTACCTGTTCAAATTTTTCTTCTCTTACGATTGCTTCAATTTTGATCAACATGATGACTCCTCCTCTTTTATGAATCAAATCCGTTAAAGGACGGATATGCATTTTCTCCATGCTGTGAGAAGTCCAGACCGGATATCTCATCAGAAACATCCACGCGAAGCGGTGTGAAAATCCTTACGATACCGATGCAGATCAAGGTTCCGCACACAGCAACTGCAATGGTGACCAGAATGCTGATCAGCTGTGCAGTGAATAAATGAAAATCTCCGAAGACTAATCCATCCCATCTGGCAACAGAATTGACAGAAGTTTTACCGAAAAGTCCGGTTGCAATACCGCCCCAGATACCGCCGATTCCATGACATCCGAACGCATCGAGCGCATCATCGATTTTTAATTTCTGTTTTAAGAGCACCACGGTAAAATAGCAGATCGGACTGACAAGTGCACCGATCAGGAAAGAAGACCAGATCGGAACAAATCCGGCACCGGGGGTGATAGCTACAAGCCCTACGACCAGTCCTGTAGAAGCGCCGACAAGTGTGGTTTTTTTGCTTTTCAGATAATCAATGAGCATCCAGATGAGCATTGCGGAAGCAGAAGCAATCGCAGAGGTCATAAAAGCGTGAGCTGCAAGTCCATCTGCCGCAAGAGCACTTCCGGCATTGAAGCCAAACCATCCGAACCAGAGCAGTGATGCTCCCAGAGCGACAAACGGAATGTTATGAATGCGATAGGAAGTGTGTTCGTACCCGCGTCTGCGGCCAAGGCAGATGGCAAGAACAAGAGCTGATACTCCCGAACTGATATGGACGACATTTCCTCCGGCAAAATCAACGGAGCCTAAAGCAGCGAGAAAACCGTCTTCTCCCCATACCATATGTGCCATCGGATAATAAACAATCAAAGACCAGAATGCAATAAACAGAAACAGTGCCTTAAAACGCATTCTGCCGACGACAGCTCCGGTGATCAGCGCAGGGGTAATGACTGCGAACATCATCTGGAAACCGGCAAATACAAGATGTGGAATCGTATCAGCATAAGGACCGGGATCGGCTCCTACACCTTGAAAAGCAAAGTATCGAAAATCACCGATGATTCCGGCATGGTTTCCGCCGAAAGAAAGGGAATATCCAAACAGTACCCACATAACGATGGACAGCCCCATAATGCCGATGCAGGCCATCATTGTGTTGACCACATTTTTCCGGCGGACCAATCCGCCATAAAAGAAAGCAAGGCCCGGTGTCATAAGAAAAACAAGGGCAGAGCAAAGCATGATAAAACCAGTATCTCCTGAACTCATAAAATCTCCTCCTAGTTGAAACAAAAACTGTTTTTCTGCTATAAAAAGGCCTTTTCCATAAAAAAAGATGCCTGAGAGATTTTTAAAAATCCTTCAGACATCTTCGTCTGCAAACAGAATAGCAGAGAAGCTGAAAAATGACAAGAGTGAAACTAAACAAAGAATTTTTGGAAAATCATGCAAAATCTTCAAAATTAAACAAACAGGCAGAAAATTGTAATTGTTATTGTTCCGGCTAATCAAACTAAGTTTTGACGGAAACGCCGGCTAATAGTATAGTAGATGAAAAGAAAGTGAAAAGAGAAGAAAATAATGAAGAGAAAAAGTGTGAGAATTTATAGTTTTACCGGGACTGGAAGCCGTCTGGCGTTAAATCTGGCGGAAAAACTAAAACAGGAAGGGTATGTGTGTACAGGATATACTGTGGCACGTTTTGCAGAGGATAGAAGACTGCAGAGGTTAAATGGCGGCTGGAAACAAGAAATCGGGGCATCCTGGGGAGAACATGCACTGGTATTTATCGGGGCGGCAGGAATCGCGATCCGTGCGATCGCTCCGTTTGTAAAAGATAAGTTTACAGATCCTCCGGTTATTGTTCTGGATGAGAAGGGCACATTTGCCATTCCGCTTTTGTCCGGACATGTAGGCGGCGGAGTAACGCTGGCGAAGGTTCTTGCAGAATACACAGGAGGAAGGGCGGTGATCACGACGGCTACAGATGTGCAGAAAAAGTTTGCGGCAGACGTGTTTGCCATGGAGAACGGACTCGTCATTACAGATCGGGAAGAGGCGAAAAAAATCTCGGCAGGGATTCTTGAAAAAAAGAATACGGGAATTTTTTCAGAGTTTCCGCTTTTGGGGGATGTACCCGAAGAACTGACCATATGTGGCAGTGAAGAACAACTGGAGGGATGCTGTGGGAAGATCGTGATCTGTGAAAGAAATCCCAGAAATAAAAAATCAGGTGTATTATATCTTTTGCCAAGAAATCTGTATGTGGGAATGGGATGCAAAAAAGGGACAAAAAAAGAAATTCTGGAGGCAGAGCTTTTGAAAACTCTGGAAAAGCATGGATTTTTACCGGAGCAGATCCGTGCACTTGGAAGCATTGATCTGAAAAGGGAGGAGGCCGGGTTGCTGGAGCTGGCAGATTCTCTTGGAGTGGAGTTTTTGACTTATTCCGCAGAATCACTTCAGGAAATTTCGGCAGTCAGCAGTTCTTCGGAATTTGTAAGAGGAGTGACAGGGGTAGACAATGTCTGTGAGAGAGCAGCGAAAAGAATGTGTCCGGATGGAGTGATGGTTCAGGAAAAGGTCTGTCTGAATCAGTGCACGGCTGCGTTTGTCTGTGGTGAAGTGATGGTAAAATTTAGGAAAGAGGAGGAAGAAAGATGAAGCGTATCTTGATTTTTTCAGGTACTACAGAAGGACGGGAACTGGCAGAATTTCTGAGAAACAGGCAGGTGGATGTAATCGTCAGTGTTGCCACAGAGTATGGAAGAGACTGTATGGATGTTGAGAGTTCTTCTAATGTAAGCGTGCGTACCGGACGGATGGATGAGGCACAGATCCGGCAGTTTTTAATGACGCAGAAAATTGATCTGGTGGTGGATGCGACACATCCGTTTGCAGCAGAAGTGACGAAAAATGTAGAGCAGGCATGCAGGATGGCAGGTACGGAATATATCAGATGTGTGCGGGAGCGGCAGAACTGGGATGACAAAGGAGAGCGTGTTGTGCGTGTGGAAAGTGTACCTGAGGCGGTGGAATACCTGCAAAATACAACAGGGAATGTTCTGATTGCTACCGGAAGCAAAGAATTGAAAGAATATACCAGGATAGCAGGCTACAAAGAGCGATGTTATGCCCGTGTCCTTTCTACACAGGTTTCAGTGGAAGAGAGCATTCGGCTTGGATTCGAAGGAAGGCATCTGATCGCCATGCAGGGTCCGTTTTCAAAAGAATTAAATCTAGCGATGCTAAGAGCTGTGGATGCCAGGTATTTTGTGACAAAAGAATCCGGAAAATCCGGTGGTTTTCTGGAGAAGGTACAGGCTGCAGAAGAGGCAAAGGCTGTGCTGGTGGTAGTAGGAAGGCCGTTTGAAGTTGGAAAAATACTAAAAGAAACAAAAAAATTCCTAGAAATATGGGCAGGGCTGTGCTAAAATTTAGAAAGATTTAAGGAAAGGCTGAAACAGGAAGAGGACAGAATATGAGGCAGGGAATGATCCACATTTACTGTGGAGACGGAAAAGGAAAGACCACGGCAGCTACGGGACTTGCAGTTCGGGCGGCCGGAAGCGGGATGAAAGTACTGTTTGCCCGTTTTTTGAAGAATGAGAACTCTGCAGAATTGTGTGTGTTAGATCAGATTCCGGGGATAGAAGTGATCCATTTACCGAAGTCCTATGGGTTTTATAACACGCAGTCCGAGGAAGAAAAGGCAGAAACAAAGCAGATGTATGAAGAATTGTGGAAGTATGCACTGGATCGGGCGAAAAATGGAGCGTGTGACATGCTTGTCATGGATGAATTTATGGCAGCAGACAGGTATGGTCTGATCCCGCATGAAGAGGCTATTCAGTTTTTGAAAGAGAAACCAGAAGGTCTGGAAGTGGTTCTGACCGGACGGGATCCGTCAGAGGATCTGATCAGAATAGCGGATTATGTGTCTGAGATCCGGAAAGTAAAGCATCCGTTTGATTGCGGCGTTTATGCCCGCAGAGGAATTGAATATTAAATATTATTTTGTATGTATGGACGCTGCTCTTTGTGACAGAAGAAGCAGGTGTTTCTACATAAATTCAGATTCAAAGCAGATTTAAAAGATGCCGTCCGAAAAAAGGCGGCAGGGGAACCAGGTGAGAATCCCGGACAATGCCCGTTGCTGTATTGGAGTAGTGGTATTTCATGAGGTCACTGTAGGAAATTCTATGGGAAGGCGAAATACTGTGTTTGATGCCTAAGTCAGAACACCCGCTTTTAAAGGAATCTGGAAGGTTACGGGAATATGACCAGGTGTATGCAAAACAGTCTCCTTTTAGGACCTTTTGACAGCCTGGAATATTTCAGAAAAATTTTGTCAAAGGAAAAGGAGAGAAAAGAACATGACAAAAAAACAAAATATCTTACTGAAGGCAAGCATCGCAATCGCGGTGTTATTTGCCATTGCACCGGCTTCAAATGCTATGCACATTATGGAGGGATACCTTCAGGCAACATTTTGCATTGCGTGGGGAGTCATCTGCCTGCCGTTTATCGTCGCAGGATTTTTTTCCATTCAAAAAACATTAAAACAGAACAGAAAAACACTGATCCTTCTGGCAATGTCAGGAGCCTTTGTGTTTGTGATTTCTTCCTTGAAGATCCCGTCTGTGACCGGAAGCTGTTCCCATATGACAGGAACCGGACTGGGTGCGATCTTATTCGGGCCGACGGCAGCAGGCGTGTTGGGGCTGATCGTGTTATTATTTCAGGCAATCCTGCTGGCACACGGCGGACTGACCACGCTGGGAGCCAATACATTTTCTATGGCGATCGCAGGTCCGTTTCTTTCTTATGGGATTTATAAGCTTTGCCAGAAACTCAATGTAAACCGGAAGGTGGCAGTGTTTCTGGCAGCATTTTTCGGGGATCTGTTCACTTACTGTGTAACCAGTCTGCAGCTTGCTATGGCATATCCGTCTGAAGCGGGCGGGGTGGGAGCTTCCGCAGTGAAATTCCTTGGAGTGTTTGCTCCGACACAGCTTCCGCTGGCAGTAATGGAAGGACTTCTTACGGTTGTGATCGTGATCGCACTGGAGTCTTATGCAAAACCGGAACTTAAAGCCGTTGGATTTTTAAAGGAGGAAAAGTAGGATGAGTAAGAAAAATAAAACACTGGTACTGGTTCTGCTGCTCGCGGTGGTCCTGCTGGCGGCAGTTCCGTTTCTGACTTTGAAAGATGCAGAGTTTGGCGGATCAGATGATGCGGGAAGTGTGATGGTAGAAGAGATCCATGGAGAATATGAACCGTGGTTTACCCCTGTTTTGGAAGATTTTCTTGGAAAAGAAATCCCGGGAGAGGTGGAGTCCCTGCTGTTTTGTGTACAGACCGGAATCGGCGTGGGAATCATCGCTTTTTGCATGGGTCGTCTCGTAGAGCGGAAGAAGTGGCAGAATGATAATCATTGATAAATTAAGTTATTCCTCCGGACTTGCAGATGTGAGTCCGGAGGAGAAGTTTGCATATGCGGTTCTGACCCTGTTGGTCTGTGTGGTCAGCCGGTCTGTTACAGCGGCAGTGATCGTACTGGCGGTCAATGGAATTCTCAATGTAAAAAAGGGAAGAGTTCCATTTCACCTGTACCTGAAATACCTGATGGTACCCCTGATATTTCTGCTGTTGAGTACACTGGCAATCCTGGTCAATGTATCCAAAGAGCCGCTGGATGCCTATGCAATCCCGGTGGGGCAGTATTATGTGACATCCAGCTGGATGGGGCTGAAAAAAGGCGGGCAGATGATACTGACTGCGCTTGCAAGTGTTTCCAGTCTGTATGTCCTGTCTTTTAACACGCCGATGACGGAAATTCTGGATGTGTTAAAGCGACTGCATTTTCCGGGATTGTTCATTGAGCTGATGCTTTTGACATATCGGTTTATTTTTATTCTGATGGAAGGGGCATCTGCAATTATGACGGCACAGAAAGCAAGGCTTGGAAACCGGGATCTGAAAACTTCGATCCAGTCTTTCGGGCAGATGGCATCGGTTGTGTTTGTGCGGGCGCTGAAGCAGTCGGATGCATTGTACAATGCGATGGAATCCAGATGTTATGACGGTGAGATCCGGGTACTTTCAGGAGAGTATGAAAAAAACAAGAGCAATTTCCGGAAAATAGCAGTTTTTGAGGCAGTCCTGATTTTGCTTGCGGTTTGGGGGAGAATAGTATGAGTGAAGAGATTATTTTAGAGGCGAGAGATATCTGGCATTCTTATGAAGAGAATGACCGGTTTTCTCTGCAGGGGCTGGACTTAAAAGTAAAAAAGGGGAGTAAGGTTGCTTTTATGGGAGCCAACGGTTCTGGAAAATCTACTTTTTTTCTCTGCTGCAACGGAATTTTACGACCACAAAAGGGAGATATTTTGTTTCATGGAAAACCTGTGAGCTACAAGAGAAAGGAACTTCTGGCACTTCGGGCCAAGGTGGGCATCGTGTTTCAGGACCCGGATAAACAGTTGTTTTCTGCCAGCGTGGAGCAGGAAATCTCATTCGGGATCCTGAATCTGGGTGTTGCAAAAGAACAGGCAAGAACAGAAGTGGAGCAGGTGATGGAAGAACTGGAGATCGTGCCCTTTCGAAAACGGCCGGTACATGCGTTAAGCGGAGGGCAGAAAAAACAGGTCTCGATCGCGGATATTTTAGTGATGCGTCCGGAGATCATCATTTTGGATGAACCTGCAGCAGCCCTGGATCCGAAGCATACCCGTATGGTAAATGAGATGGTAGACAAACTCACAGAGCAGGGAATCACAGTACTCATGGCGACTCATGATATGGATTATGCATATGCCTGGGCGGATGAGATCGTGTTGATGAAAGATGGAAAAGTGCTCTGTCAGGGCGCGCCGGAAGCAGTGTGCAGAGAAACAGAAAAGCTGAAAGAGACGAATCTGGAAGAACCGGCTCTTTTACGGTTATTTGACCGTTTAAAAGCACATAAAATAATAGAAGCAACAGGAAAAGCTCCAAGGACATGGAAGGAACTGGAGCAGTTGATCGGATAGAAATTTCTGGAGAGGAAGGATTGAAAATGGAGAAAAAAGGAATTCTTGTGGTAAGCTTCGGAACCAGTCATCTGGATACGATGGCAAAAACAATACAGGTAATGGAAGAGCAGATTGCAGAAGCATTTCCCGGGTATACGGTATACCGGGCATTTACAAGTCAGATGATCTTGAACAAACTGGAACGGACAGAACATAAAAAGTATGATAATGTCCGTCAGGCACTGGAGCGTATGAAGCAGGACGGGATCACAAGGGTGATCGTTCAGCCGACACATATTATCAACGGCATTGAAAATGAAAAAATGCTGGAGGAGATTCAAAAACATGCGTCGTCTTTTGAAAAAGTCCTGGTGGGAAAACCACTTCTGTCTGAACCGGATGATTATAAAAAGACAGTGCATGCAGTGATGGAGGATGTGGATCTGGAAGAGGGCGAATGCCTGATCTTAATGGGACATGGAACAGATCACCATGCAAACAGTGCCTATCCGGCGTTGGAATATACACTTCAGGCATTGGGATATGACCGCATTCATGTGGCGACTGTAGAAGGCTTTCCAGAATTAAAAGACGTGATGCATCGGATTGAACAAAAGCAGTATCGTAAAGTGGCACTGCTGCCGTTTATGTTTGTGGCAGGAGATCATGCAAAAAATGACATGGCAGGAGATGAGGATTCCTGGAAATGTGAGCTGGAAGAAGCCGGATATGAAGTTCGCCCGATCTTAAGGGGACTTGGAGAACTTCCGGGAATCCGTCAGATTTTCATGGAGCATTTAGAGGAGGCACAATGACAGAACAGGCATTTGTGTGGAAAGATCAGAAAAAACTGAGAATGGGATATACCACCGGAAGCTGTGCTGCGGCTGCGGCAAAAGCAGCAGCCAGAATGCTGTTTTTGGGAGAAGAGATCCGTCAGGTTTCTCTGATGACACCAAAAGGGATCCGGCTGTATCTGGATGTGGAGGACATTTTGCGTATGAAAGACAAGGTACGCTGTGCGATCCGAAAGGATGCAGGGGACGATCCGGATGTGACGGATCAGATTCTGGTCTATGCAGAGGTTTCCAAAACAGAGGGAAAGCAGATCACACTGGATGGCGGCGTTGGTGTCGGACGTATTACCAGAAAAGGACTGGAGCAGGATATCGGCGATGCCGCGATCAATAAAGTTCCAAGAGCCATGATCCGTGAAGCAGTGGAAAAAGAGAAAGAGCGCGGCGGGTACACAGGCGGTCTTTCTGTGATCATTTCAATTCCTGACGGAGCAGAACTGGCAAAAAAAACATTCAACCCGAGGCTTGGTATCGAAGGAGGACTTTCTGTGCTTGGAACCACAGGCATTGTAGAGCCAATGAGTGAGAAAGCTCTGACAGATACGATTTTCCTGGAAATGAAGATGCTCAGAGAAAATGGAAACGAGTACTGTTATCTGGTACCGGGAAATTATGGAAGTGATTTTCTGAAAGAAGCACTTGGTTATGATGGAAATCTTGCGGTCAAGTGCAGCAATTACATCGGAGAATCCATTGATCATGCGGTGCGGCTCGGGATGAAAGGAATTCTGCTGATCGGACATGTGGGCAAACTGATCAAGGTGGCGGCAGGAGTGATGAATACGCACTCCAGACAGGCGGACTGCAGGATGGAAGTATTTGCTTCGCATGCGGCGATGGCGGGGGCTGATCCTGAAACCGTAAAAAAAATTATGGAAAGTATTACAACAGCAGAAATGACAGAACTGCTTGAAAAAGAACAGCTGTTGGGACAGGTTATGGATTCTGTAATGAAACGGATCGCATTTTATCTGAAGCACAGAGGAGGGGAGTCTCTTCGTGTGGAAGCAATCGTGTTTTCGAATGAAAACGGGATATTAGGAGAGACTTCCGGTGCAGAAGAACTTTTGGAAATCATACGCGCAGAATCAGTGAAAGAGAAACGAACAGGAGAGAAAGAATGAGCGGAATATTTTACGGAGCAGGTGTAGGGCCGGGAGATCCCGAGCTTTTGACAGTAAAGGCACTGCGTGTCATGAAGCAGTGTCCGGTGATTGCAATCCCGGTATCGGATAAAAATTTTACAGAGGCGGCGTATGATCCGACAGGAACAGATCCTGCATATAAAAGTTATCTGGAAAAATGTGTTGCCTATCAGATTGCAGTGCAGGCAGATGCACAAATCGGGGAGAAAGCCAAGTTGTATCTGCCAATGCCGATGATGAAAGAAAAAGAACGGCTTCGTCAGGTACATGACGAGGGTGCAGAAAAAACAGCAGAGCTTCTGGAAAAAGGAATGGATGTGGTGTTTATCACGCTGGGAGATCCGACCGTGTACTCGACCTGTATGTATATTCACAAGAGAATTCGGAAACAGGGATATGAGACAAGGATCATACCGGGAGTTCCTTCCTTTTGTGCGGCAGCGGCAAGACTGGATCAGAGCCTTGTGGAGAACCAGGAAGAACTGCATGTCATCCCTGCGTCCTATGAGATTGAAGAAGGATTAAAGATGGCGGGAACAAAGGTGCTGATGAAGGCCGGGCGAAAGATTCCTTATGTCAAGCAGGTGATCAAAGAGCAGAACTTAAATCTGACGATGGTAGAAAACTGCGGCATGGAGAATGAGACAATCTACCATTCGGCAGAGGAGATTCCGGATGAGGCAAGTTATTATTCATTGTTTATTGTAAAAGAGAAAAAATAGCAGAAGGGGAGGAGACGAAATGATCGTATTTGTAGGAGCAGGACCGGGAGCGGAAGATCTGATCACAGTGCGGGGACAGCAGTATTTAAAAGAAGCGGACATTATCATTTATGCAGGGTCACTGGTAAATCCGGGTCTTTTGCAGGTAAAAAAAGAAGGCTGTGAAGTATATAACAGCGCCTATATGACGCTGGAAGAAGTTCTGGAAGTGATATATGCAGGGGAAAAAGAAGGAAAACGGATCGTTCGGCTGCATACCGGGGATCCGTGTCTGTACGGAGCGATAAGAGAGCAGATGGATGCTTTGGAAGAGCGTCAGATTCCGTACGAAGTATGTCCGGGTGTCAGTTCTTTTTGCGGAGCAGCAGCAGCGCTGCATGCAGAATATACACTGCCTGATATTTCCCAGTCTGTGGTGATTACAAGAATGGCAGGCAGAACGCCGGTTCCGGATAAAGAGTCCATCCGCAGCTTTGCGGCGCATCAGGCGACGATGGTGATTTTTCTGAGCACCGGAATGCTTGGAAAACTGCAGGAAGAGCTGATGGCAGGGGGATATCCGGCAGACACTCCGGCAGCGATCGTGTACAAGGCAACCTGGCCGGAGGAAAAAGTGCAGCGATGCATGGTCTCAGAACTGGAAAAAACAGCGGCAGACGCACAGGTGACAAAAACAGCCCTGATCGTGGTGGGAAGAATTCTGGAAGGAGAATATGAGAGATCACTTCTGTACCATCCGGAATTTACCACAGAATTTCGACAGGGAAAACAGGAGGAGCAGGCAGATGAATAGAGTGTATGTAGTCGGGATCGGTCCCGGAGCGGGAAAACAGATGACAGAAGAGGCGAGAGAAGTGCTGAATGCCTGCGATACAATCATCGGATATACGGTGTATGTAGATCTGGTGAAAGAGCAGTTTCCCGAGAAAGAATTTCTGACCACGCCGATGAAGCAGGAAGTGAAGCGGTGCAAGATGGCATTTGAGGAGGCCATGAAAGGGAAAAAAGTGGCGATGATCTGCAGCGGGGATGCCGGTGTGTATGGAATGGCTGGTTTGATGTATGAGGTCGGTGTCGAGTTTCCTAAGGCAGAGCTTGAGATTGTGCCGGGGATCACGGCGGCAATCGGCGGTGCAGCCGTGCTTGGAGCTCCGTTAATTCATGATTTTGCAGTCATCAGTTTAAGTGACCTGCTCACACCATGGGAGAAGATTGAAAAGAGAGTCAGGGCAGCAGCCATGGCAGATTTTGTGATCTGTCTTTACAATCCTTCCAGCAGAAAACGTCATGACTATCTGGAGAAGGCATGTAATATGATGCTGGAATACAAAGCAGAAGATACAATCTGCGGAATTGTCAGACAGATCGGAAGAGACGGGCAGGAGAGCCGGATCCTTACATTAAAGGAATTAAAAGACACAGAGGTGGATATGTTTACAACGGTGTTTATCGGAAATGAACAGACACAGGAAATGGATGGTCACATGGTGACACCGAGAGGATATCGGGATGTGTAAAGAGAAAAGAATCGTTTATCTGGCCGGGATCGGAATGGGAACGAAAGAGGGGATGACTGTCCAGGCAAAAGAGTCTTTAAAAGGCTGTGACTGTATGATTGGCGCAAAACGGCTTCTGGAAGAGGTATCCGATGCAGATTGTGTCTGCCATGCAGAATATCTGCCGGAAAAAATAGAAGAGTACCTTCGAAAGCATCCGCAGTTTTGCAGGATCGGGATTGTACTTTCCGGGGATGCAGGATTTTACAGCGGGGCAAAAAAACTGGAAGAAGTTCTAAATGGCAGTGAAGAACGGTATGAAATCCAAAGGATTCCGGGAATTTCGTCTGTTGTGTATTTTGCAGCTGCGCTACACACTTCCTGGGAGGATGCAGCCCTTGTCAGCCTCCATGGAAGATGGCAGAACTGGATTTATGAAGCAGAACATCATGCAAAAACTTTTCTGCTGTTGGGCGGAAGAAAAGAAAATCTGAAAGAGAAGCTTTTGTATTATGGGCTTGAAGACTTGACGGTACATATCGGAAAAAATTTTTCCTATCCGCAAGAGCAGATTTTTTCAAAAACGGTAAGCGAACTGACGGAGGAGGATGCAGAGGGGCTTTGCATTGTCTGTCTGGAAAATCCACATCCATCACAGAAGGTGTGCCGGCATTTGAAGGATGAAGCCTTTACAAGAGGAAACGTTCCTATGACGAAAGAAGAAGTGCGGACAATCTGTATCGCAAAGCTTGATCTGGAAAAAGATGCGGTTCTTTATGACGTTGGTGCGGGAACAGGTTCTGTTGCTGTTGAAGCAGCCTGCCAGGACGGCAGTATTCGAGTGTATGCTATTGAAAAGAATCCGGAAGGGATCGAGCTGATCCGTAAAAACGTGCAAAAATTGCGGACAGATAATGTGCAGATCGTGGAGGGAACAGCACCGGAAGCACTCAGGAAACTGGAACCGCCGACCCATGTATTTATCGGGGGAAGCAGCGGAAATCTGAGGGAAATCCTGCTGGCAGTTAAAAAGAAGAACCCGGATGTACAGATCGTACTGACAGCGATTTCTCTGGATACGATGGCGGAAGTAATGGAAGCAGTGGATGAAGGGCTTTTGCGGGAACCGGAAATTGTACAGATTACAGCGGCAAAAGCGAGAAAACTGGGACGTCATCACATGATGACAGGACAAAACCCGATCTATATTATTTCGGAGGGAGAAGCGTGAATATTCCAAGAATTTTAATTGCCGCACCGTCCAGCGGAAGCGGAAAAACGGTGATTTCCTGTGGGCTGATGGCAGCGTTTTGCAGACAGCAGAAAAATGTTGTTTCCTGTAAATGCGGACCGGATTATATTGATCCGATGTTTCATCGGGAGGTGCTCGGGATTGATTCTCAGAATCTGGATCTGTTTTTCTGCGAGAAAGAGCAGCTGACCGGGATTTTTGCAGAGCATGCCAAAAATGCCGATCTGGCAGTGGTAGAGGGTGTTATGGGATATTATGACGGCATGGGACTGGATACGGCAAAAGCAAGTTCCTATGATGTGGCAGCTGCCTTGCAGATACCGGTCGTGCTGGTGGTTTCAGCGAGAGGCTCCGCTCTGTCTCTGGCTGCTCTGGTGAAAGGGTTTCTGGAATTTAAAAAGGAGAGCCGGATTCGGGGAATTTTGTTAAACCGCGTATCGGCAATGTTGTATCCCCGTTTGAAAGAAATGCTGGAAAACGAGCTGAAAAAGGCAGGACATCCGATCAAGGTGCTCGGGTATATTCCGGAACATGAAGCGTTTCATCTGGAGAGCCGGCATCTTGGTCTGGTCACACCGGAGGAGATCAAACATCTGAAAGCACAGCTGGAGCAGGCAGGAGAGATCCTCTCAGAGACGGTAGATCTGGAAGGTCTCTATGAGTTGGCCAAAGAAGCACCGTCTCTGGAAATAAGCGTACCTGAGGATGAGGAGAAAGAAAATCCAAGGGTATCGATTGCAGTGGCAAGAGATGAGGCGTTTGGATTTTATTATAAAGACAATCTGAAACTGCTGGAAAGATATGGATGCAATCTGGTGTATTTCAGTCCCATTCGTGATACACACCTGCCAGAAGGAGTCAGCGGTCTTTTGTTAGGCGGCGGATATCCGGAATTATATGCCAGAGAATTAAGTGAAAACAAAACCATGCTTGCTAAAATCCGGGAAAGCATTCAAAATGGAATGCCCTGCCATGCGGAATGCGGCGGTTTTTTGTATCTTCATGAGAAGCTTGCGGATCCGAAAGGAAAACTCTGGAAGATGGCCGGCGTGATTAGAGGCGAGGCAGCGCCGAAGGAAAAACTGGTACGGTTTGGTTACATCAATCTGACAGGAGTGGTGGACGGTACGTTTTTGAAGCGAGGAGAGAGGATACGCGGTCATGAATTCCACTACTGGGACAGTACAAATAACGGAACAGATGCAAAAGCGTTAAAACCGGACGGAAAGAGAAGCTGGGAATGCGTTCATATGCAGCAGAATCTGTTTGCGGGATTTCCGCATCTTTCCTATTCGTCCAATCCGGTATTCGCAGAGCGGTTCATGCGGGAAGCAATCAGATGGGAGCAGTCACAAAAAGAAGGAAGTGAAAGAAAATGACACTGGAAGAGTTGAAAAAAGAGATCAGACCTTTGGATGAAACAAGTATGGAACAGGCAAGAGAGCACTGGATAAAGATTGCAAAACCACTGTTTTCTCTGGGAAAGCTGGAGGATGCAGTGATACAGATGGCGGGGATCAAAGAGACCCCGGATTATGAGCTGAAGAAAAAAGCACTGGTCATTATGTGCGCAGACAATGGAATTGTGGAGGAGGGTGTCACACAGACCGGTCAGGAAGTAACGGCTGTGGTGGCAGATAATTTCACAAAATCCAGTACCAGCGTCTGTGCGATGAGCAAAGTGGCCGGGGTGGATCTCTTTCCAGTAGACATCGGAATGGCGGTGGATGTTCCGTCAGTGACAGTCAAGGAAGAAAAAGTTGCCTACGGAACACGTAATTTTTCAAAAGAACCTGCAATGACAAGAGAAGAGGTATGGCAGGCAATTGAAATCGGCATCCGAAAAGTGGAACAGCTCAAAGAACAGGGATATGAGATGATCGCTACGGGAGAGATGGGAATCGGTAACACGACGACCAGCAGTGCTGTTGCGTCGGTGCTGTTATCCGTTGCACCAGAACAGGTAACCGGGCGCGGGGCAGGCCTTAGCAGCGCAGGGCTTGAGAAAAAGATTTCTGTTATTAAGGATGCGATTGCAAACTATCAGCCGGACAAGGAAGATCCGGTGGATGTTCTTTCAAAAGTAGGAGGCCTGGATATTGCGGGTCTGACCGGTGTCTTTTTAGGAGGAGCTCTGTACCGCGTTCCGGTGGTGATCGACGGATTTATCTCTTCTGTAGCGGCTTTGTGTGCCGCGCGCATGGTGCCGGTTTCAAAGTCTTATTTTCTGCCTTCCCATGTATCCAAAGAACCGGCAGGAGCTATGCTGTTGGAGGCGTTGGAGCTTTCTCCGCTTTTGACTTGTAATATGAGTCTGGGAGAAGGGACCGGCGCAGTGGCAGTGATTCCGGTTCTGGAGATGGGGCTTTCGGTTTACCGGGAGATGACCACATTTGAAAAAGCAAAGATCGAACAATACGAGGTGTTAAAATGAGGTTCTTTGAGTCTCTGGCAATCGGAGTTGCGATGTACTCGAAAATTCCGATGCCCCGGGTGGAATGGAATGAAAAAAATATGAAATATGCCATGTGCTTTTTCCCTCTGGTAGGAGTGGTGACAGGAATTCTGGAGGTCATCCTCGGAAATGCGCTTCTTGTGTATACGTCATGCGGAACGTTGTTTTTTGCAGGAGTGATGACACTGCTTCCGGTACTGGTTAACGGCGGAATCCACATGGACGGATTCCTGGACACGATGGATGCTCTGAATTCCTATGGAAGCAGAGAAAAGAAGCTGGAAATTTTAAAAGACTCCCGCACCGGAGCTTTCGCAGTGATCGGATTTGGACTATACCTTGTGGCAAGTCTGGCATTGTGGAGTGAAGCAAAAACAGAAATGCTCCCGGTGATCGGGGCAGGATATGTAATGTCACGTTCCCTTAGCGGATTCTCTGTGATGGTGTTCCCATCTGCGAAAAAAGACGGACTTGGACGAACCTTTCAGGAGCAGGCACACAGGAAACGGGTGGCAGTTGTGATGGTGTGCTGGTTTTTTGCGGCTTTGGCAGTAATGCTGATGACTTCTGTGCAGATGGGCGCGGCGGCTCTTTGCACCGCTCTTCTGGTATTCTGGTATTACCATCACATGGCGATGAAACAGTTTGGCGGGATGACAGGCGATCTGGCAGGATATTTTCTGCAGCTTGCCGAACTTCTGATACTGGCAGCAGTTATCGTGGCAGGAGGTGCATTATGAGAATCTGGCTGATCCGCCATTTTCGGACACAGGGGAATCTGGAAAGACGGTATATCGGACGAACAGATGAGCCCATCTTGCCGGGGCAGACAGGAAATATCCTGTGTTGTCCGGAGAAGATCATCACAAGTCCAATGCTTCGCTGCAGACAGACAGCTAGGTTGTTGTTTCAAAAAGAGCCGGATCTGATCTGTGAAAATTTCCGGGAGAAGGATTTCGGGCGTTTTGAAGGAAAAAATTATGAAGAATTAAAAGACGATCCCGGATATCAGAGGTGGCTGGATTCCAATGGAACGATTCCTTTTCCGGAAGGAGAAGGACAGGAGGCATTTTTTGAGCGAACACGCCTTGGATTTGAACAGATGATGGAGCATCTGATGGATTTGCAGTGCCGGGAAGCAGCATTTGTCGTACACGGCGGTACGATCATGGCGGTTTTGTCAGCGTTTTCTCAAACGGGAGGAGAATTTTATGACTGGCAGGTCTCAAATGGCAGCGGATATTCTGCAATCGCAGAGGAGGGAAGCTGGAGACAGGGGAAAAAACAACTGACGGAGATAGAAAGATTATGAGAATATTACTTGCATGTATGACAGGATTTGGACTGGATTTGATCTTTGGCGATCCTTACTGGCTGTATCACCCGATAAGGCTGATCGGACATCTGATTTCTTTTTTGGAAAAACCGCTGCGAAGTGCGGCGGGAAAATCACCGAAAAAACAGATTGTGGCAGGGGGAATTCTGTGGCTCCTGGTGATTTTGATCAGTACCGGGATTCCATGTCTGATGCTGTGGGCGGCAGAGAAGATCCATCCGGCTGTTTCGTTTCTTCTGGAATGCTTCTGGTGTTACCAGATCCTGGCGGCACGTTCACTTTCTGTGGAGAGTAAGAAGGTATACCATGCTCTGAAAACACAGGATGTGGAGGGGGCAAGAAAAGCAGTTTCCATGATTGTAGGAAGAGATACCAAGTCGCTTACAGAAGAAGGGATTGCAAAGGCAGCAGTGGAAACTGTGGCAGAAAATACATCAGACGGTGTGACTGCGCCGCTGATGTTTCTGATGCTTGGCGGTGCACCGCTTGGATTCCTCTATAAAGCGGTCAATACGATGGATTCGATGCTGGGATATAAGAATGAAAAAAATCTCTATTTCGGGAGAGTGGCGGCAAAGATGGATGACGTGTTTAATTATCTGCCATCCAGAGTATCGGCAGTTCTGATGATCGCGGCGGCATTTCTGACAGGAATGGATGCAAAAAAGGCAGCGCAGATTTATAAAAGAGACCGGAGAAAGCATGCCAGTCCGAATTCTGCGCAGACGGAATCAGTCTGTGCAGGGGCGCTTCAGGTGCAGCTGGCAGGAGATGCATGGTATTTTGGTGTACTGCATAAAAAAGAGACGATCGGAGATCCGATCCGTCCTGTCGAGGCCGAAGACATCAAACGGGCAGGAAGGCTGATGTATGTGACAGCAGTGCTTACCCTGCTGTTTGCAGGAATGATCCGGTTCTGGTATTTCTGGTAAGAAAGGAGACAAAATCATGGAATATATGCATGGCGGAGATATTTATACTTATGAAAACGTGACGGACTACTCTGTCAACCTCAATCCTTTCGGACCAGGAGAAGAGGTGCTTTTGGCGATGGCGGAAAATCTGAAGCATGCAGGGGAGTATCCGGACAGCAAAAGCCGGAAACTCAGAAGTGCACTGGCAGAACATCTGCAGGTTCCCCAGGAATTTCTGATTTTTGGAAATGGAGCGGCAGAACTGATCTTTTTGCTGATCCATTCCCTTCGACCGAAAAAAGCGCTCCTGACGATCCCGTCTTTTGCAGAATATCACAGAGCGCTTCAGGCGGTGGACTGTGAATGTGTGTACTATCCGCTCAGTGAGAAACACGGGTTTGTGCCGCAAACGTCTTATCTGGAGTTTTTGAAAGAAGATGTGGATCTGCTCTTCTTATGTTCTCCGGATAATCCAAGCGGAGCGGTAATCCCAAAGGACTTTCTGCTTGAGATTTTAAAGACATGTGAAGAAAAAGGGATTCTCATGATTTTGGATGAGTGTTTTGTGGAATTTCTGTCAGAACCGCAAAAACAGACACTCTGCAGAGAATGCGAGAGAAGTAAAAATCTGATGATTCTGCAGGCCTTTACAAAGATTTCTGCGATTCCGGGAATCCGGCTCGGATACGGGATCACATCCAATTTGGAGCTGCTTGAAAAGATGGAAAGAAACCGGCAGCCCTGGAGCGTGTCCAGTGTGGCACAGGCAGCCGGGTGTGCGGCTTTAAAGGAAATGAAAAGATGGCAGGAAATGCGAAAATGGCTGGAAACTGAACGGGCATGGCTGGAAGAAAGTCTGACCCGGATTGGGGTGGAGTGGTTCCCTTCAAAAGTGAACTATCTGCTCTTAAAGAGTCCATATCCGCTGTTCTCTCTGCTGCTTCAGAAAAACATCCTGATTCGGGACTGCTCCAATTATGAGGGACTGGAAAAGGGGTATTACCGAATCGCGGTGAAACAGAGAACAGACAATGAAAAATTACTGAAAGCATTGGAATATATTTATGAAGGGGGAGAATGAGAATGGCAGCACCGATCATGATACAGGGAACCATGTCAAATGCAGGAAAAAGTGTTCTGGCAGGCGGACTGTGCCGGGTATTTCATCAGGATGGATATCAGGTAGCGCCCTTTAAATCCCAGAATATGGCGCTCAATTCCTTTATTACAAGAGAAGGTCTGGAAATGGGAAGAGCTCAGGTCATGCAGGCAGAGGCTGCGGGTATCGAACCTCTTGCGATCATGAATCCGATCTTGTTAAAACCGACCAATGACACCGGCTCTCAGGTGATCTTAAACGGAGAAGTACAGGGTGTGATGTCAGCGATGGAATATTTTCGCAGGAAAAGAGAATATATTCCGGTGATCAAAAGCGCCTATCAGAAACTGGATGAACAGTTTGACATTATTGTCATCGAAGGTGCGGGCAGCCCGGCGGAGATCAATCTGAAACGTGAAGATATCGTGAATATGGGAATGGCAGAGATGGTGGATGCACCGGTGCTTCTGGCCGGAGATATTGACAGAGGCGGTGTGTTTGCCCAGATTGTGGGAACCATTGAGCTTTTAGAGGAGCAGGAGAGAAGAAGGATCAAAGGAACGATCATCAATAAATTTCGCGGGGACAAAGAAATCTTACGTCCCGGGCTTGATATGCTGGAAGAAAAGACAAAGATTCCGGTATGTGGGGTTGTTCCTTATTTCCACCTGGATATTGACGAAGAAGACAGCTTAAGCGAGCGGTTCACGCACAGAGAAAAGAAAGGGCTTCTGGATATTGCCGTGATCCGGCTTCCGAGAATTTCTAATTTTACAGATCTGATGCCGCTAGAATCTATGGATGAAGTCGGTGTCCGGTACGTGACAAGTGCGTCACAGTTCGGCACTCCGGATGCGGTCATTCTTCCCGGAAGTAAAAACACGATGGAAGACTTGAAGTGGCTTCGTCAGCGCGGACTGGAAGGAAAGATCCTTCGCCATGCGGCATCCGGAAAAACTGTATTTGGAATCTGCGGCGGCTATCAGATGATGGGAGAGCTTTTGCAGGATCCCAAAGGTGTGGAAGCGGGCGGGGAACTCAAAGGAATGGGCTTGCTTCCGATACAGACTGTGTTTGCAGGGGAAAAGATGAGAACCCGCGTACAGGGAACTTTTGAAGGGCTGTCTGGAAGTCTGAGCAGTTTAAGTCAGGTGCCATTAGAAGGATATGAAATCCATATGGGAGTGACAACGTATACAGAGGAGCCTTGTCCGCTGGTGCAGATTCAGGAGGAAACAGGCGAAAGACGGATTCGATATGACGGCGCCAGAAAAAACAACTGTTACGGCTGCTATGTACACGGAATTTTTGATCAGGCTTGTGTCGCATCCGGGTTTGTTTCGGCACTTTTAAAAGAAAAAGGATATGATGCCGGGCAGCTTGAGCGTCTGGACTGGAAGGCATACAAGGAAACCCAGTACAATAAGCTGGCGGAGATTATCCGGGAAAGTTTGGATATGGAGTATATTTATCAGATTCTGGGGAAAGGAACGAGAATGCCATGAAAACAGTAATACGGATCGGAAGCAGGGAAAGCAGGCTGGCGGTGACACAGACCGAGATCATAAAAGGACAGATTGAGGCGCATTTTCCGCATATCCGTGTGGAGATCGTGACAATGAAGACGACCGGAGACCGGATTTTAGACCGGAGTCTGGAGCAGATCGGAGGAAAAGGTTTGTTTGTCAAGGAGCTGGATCAGGCTTTGCGAAAGGGACGGGTCGATCTGTCTGTGCACAGCTTAAAAGACATGCCGATGGACATCCCGGAAGATCTTCCGATTCTTGCATATAGCAAACGGGAAGATCCGCGAGATGTGCTGATCTTTCGGCAGGGACAGACCGAAAGCATTTCCGGCGGGATGATTGGGACTTCCAGCAAGAGGCGGAGACTGCAGCTGGAGAGACTGTATCCGGACTGTCACTTTCAGGGAATCCGCGGAAACGTGCAGACGAGACTTCGCAAACTGGAGGAAGAAGGATTTTGTGCTACGGTTCTGGCAGCAGCCGGATTAAAAAGACTGGGAATGGATTCCTGTATCGGGAGATATTTTTCCTGCGAAGAAATGATCCCGGCAGCCGGACAGGGAATTCTGGCAGTGCAGGCAAGAGCTGGGGAATATCAGGAACTTTTAGAAGTGCTCAACGATCCCCGGTCTGAGGCCGCGGCGAAGGCAGAACGAGCCTTTGTAAAAGTACTGAATGGCGGATGTACTTCACCTGTGGCAGCATATGCAGAAATCAGAGGATCAAAGTGTCATATTACAGGGCTGTACTGGAGAGAATCGGATGAGAACTGGTTTGTAGAAAAGACAAGCGGCAATAAGAAAGAAGCAGAGCTGTTGGGGGAGACTCTTGCACACAATATGCAGAAAAAGTATGGAAAATAGAAAAGGAGCGCATATGGAAAGTCAGCAGAAAAAAAAGACAGGAAAGGGATCTCCATCCGGCAAAGTATGGCTTGCGGGAGCAGGACCGGGAGATGCATCTCTTTTGACACTGAAAGTAAAAAAATGGATGGATGAGGCGGATGTGATCATCTATGATGCGCTGATCAGTGCAGAAATCCTGAGTCTGATCCCGGATGGAAAAGAATGGATTTACGTGGGAAAACGTTCCGGACATCACTGTGTCCGTCAGGAAGAGATCAATCAGATTTTGCTTCGTGAGGCGAAAGCAGGAAAAAATGTCCTTCGTTTAAAAGGAGGAGATCCGTTTGTATTCGGGAGAGGGGCCGAGGAGGTGGAGTGTCTGGCGGCAGAAGGGATTCCGTTTGAAATCATCCCCGGAGTGACTTCTGCTCTTGCAGTTCCGGCGTATGCAGGCATTCCGATCACGCATCGGGATTTTGCGTCTTCCTTTCATGTGATCACAGGGCATGCAAAAGAAGGCAAAAAAATAGAGATTCCTTATGACGCCCTTGCAAAATTGAACGGAACGCTTATTTTTCTGATGGGGATCACTGCCATGGAAGAAATATGCCGTGGACTGATCCAGGCGGGAATGGATGAGAATACACCGGCAGCAGTGCTGGAAAAAGGAACTACGGCAAGACAAAGAAGGCTTGTCAGCACACTTGCCAGGCTTTGGGAGGATGCAAAAACATTTCAGGTGCAGACGCCTGCGATCATTCTTGTGGGAAAAGTCTGTACATTGTCTGAAAAATTTGACTGGGTAAAGAATCTCCCTCTGTGGGGAAAACAGATTCTGACCACCCGCCCGAGGCAGAACAGTTCCAGGCTGGCCGGAAGGCTTCGGGAATTGGGGGCACAGGTAATTGAGCTGCCGTCTATTACAACAAAGCCTGTCTGGCCGAATGAAGTACTTGGGACAATTCTGGGGAGTATCAGAGAACAGGAAAGCGAGCAGTGGCTTGTGTTTACCAGCCCCATGGGGGTACAGACGTTCTGGAAACAGATCAGAATGCTGAAAATGGATGTACGCAATGTATTTCTTCCCCATGTAAAAGTTGCCGCAATTGGTTCCGGTACAGCAAAGGAACTGGAACAGTTTGGCGTGTTTGCGGATGTCATGCCCCGGACATTCTGTGCAGCGGCACTGGGGGAGGCAATCGCAGGAGAAGCGGCACCAAAGAGCCGGATTGTACTGCTGCGGGCAAAGCAGGGATCCGAAGAGCTGCTTCCGCCGCTGAAAAACGCCGGATTGAAGGTGGAAGATGTGCCTCTGTATGAAACGGTCTGCAAATTGCAGGAGACTTTAAAGGAAACAATCGAGAAGCAGCAGAGGCAGGGAGAAATTGATCTGGTGACATTTACCAGTGCGTCCACGGTCCGTGGATTTGTACAGGCACTTCCGGGAATCGATACTACAAAAATACGGGCTGTCTGCATTGGAGAACAGACAGCAAATGAGGCAAAAAGATATGGAATGCAGATACAGATTTCAGAAGAAGCATCTGTGGAGAGCATGGTCTTAAAGATTCTGGAGCTGGCAGAAGACTAGAGAGGAGAGCATACAGTGGCAAAATACATAGGAAAACGGCTTGTTACAGGGATTCTTTCCTTGTTTGTTCTGGCAACGGTTACATTTTTTCTGACCAGGGTAATTCCGGGAAGTCCTTTTCAGGGAGCAAATGTGTCGGAGAGTGTGCTGCAGATGATGGAGGAAGAATATGGATTACATCAGCCGGCAGGGGTCCAGTATGTCACATATATGAAGCATCTGCTTCGCGGAAATCTGGGATATTCTTATCAAAATCCGTCCGAATCGGTTGCAAATATCATTCAAAGATCCTGGCCGGTGACTGCGGTGATCGGAGTTCTGGCGATTCTTCTGGCAATGATTGTCGGAATCGGGATTGGAGTCTGGCAGACTTTTTCGAGACACAAGCTGCTTCGGGGAGGGCTTTTTACTGGAACACTTCTGATCGGAGGAGTTCCCAATTTTGTGGCAGCACTTTTGCTGATGCTTGTATTTGGAGTCTGGCTGAAATGGCTGCCGGTCAGTGGACTGGATTCCTGGAAAAATTACATTCTCCCGGTATGCGCTCTGGCGCTGTATCCCGCCTGTTCGCTGGCACGGCTGACCGGGACACTTCTTGCCCAGGAGAAACAAAGAGATTATGTACTTCTGGCGCGAACGAAAGGACTGAAAAAAAGACAGATCCTGTTTACGCACATTCTGCCGCATATCTGGATTCCGGTGCTGAATTATCTGGGACCTGCAAGCGCGTTTCTTTTGACAGGAAGTTTTGTGGTGGAGAGCATTTTTACCATTCCGGGGCTTGGCAGACAGTTTGTAAGTTCCATTGCAAACCGGGATTATACACTCATTCTCGGATTGACGATCTTTATGGGGGCAGTCGTGATCCTGATTCAGCTGGCAGTGGACTTACTTAGTGCGTGCATTGATCCGAGAGTGCGAAGAAGCTATGTAGATGAGGAGTAAGAGCAGTGCAAAGGAGAAGCAATGAAGCAGATAAATTTTAGAAAAAACGAAAAAATAACAGTGGGACTGATCCTGCTTTTGCTCTGCATTTTTTTAGCAGTACTGGTTCCGGCCCTGTCACCTTGGACATCTACAGAAATGCATGCGGATATCCGCAATCAGGGAATATCCTTCTCCCATCCTTTCGGGACAGATAAGTTTGGAAGAGATCTGTTTGTACGGGTTTGGTGCGGAGTCAGGATCAGTTTGTGTGTCGGACTTGCAAGTGCACTTTTAAACGGCGCGCTGGGTGTTTTATATGGAGCGGCATCCGGGTATGCGGGAAAAACCGCAGATAATATTCTGATGCGGATCGCGGATATTGTGGCATCGGTTCCGTCTCTTTTGTATGTGATCCTGATCATGATGGTACTGGGAGCGAATGAGGTAAGCATCCTTGTGGGACTTTGTATATCCGGCTGGATTGAAACAGCGCGAATTGTAAGAGGAGAAGTGATGCGGATCAAAGAACGGGAGTTTGTTCTGGCATCCCGGCTTGCGGGAGCCGGCCCTCTTCGGATTTTTCTGACCCATCTTTTGCCGAATGCTGCAGGACCGATTGTGGTAAGTCTTACATTTCTGGTACCGCAGGCTATTTTTACCGAAGCATTTTTGAGCTTTATGGGAGTCGGGATTCCGGCGCCAAGAGCCAGTCTTGGCACCATGATCCAGGCAGCCAGAAGCCAGATTTTCGTGCATCCGTATCAGATGCTGATTCCGACAGCAGTGCTGTGTATCCTGATACTGTCGCTGAATCTGATCGGGGCAGGACTGGAAGCAAAAATCCGCAGAAGAAGGGAAGGAATGTAAGATGAAGCTGTTAGAAGTAGAAAATCTGACTGTACAGTATCCGGGAAGCACCAATCCGGCATGCAAGGTATCTTTTCAGGTAGAATCCGGAGAACTGCTTGGGATCGCAGGGGCTTCCGGTGCAGGGAAAAGCACGGCAATGCTGTCATTGATGGGGATTTTGCCGGAACAGGTACAGATCACCAGCGAAAAATTGAAGCAGCACGGGACAAAAGCAATGATCTTTCAGGATGCTTCGGCATCTTTAAATCCGCTGGTCCGTGTGGGAAAGCAGCTCACAGAGACCATTTTGGCACATCAGAGGTGTACCGGAAAAGAAGCCAGAGAGCGGGCGGAAACACTTCTGGATGAAGTGGGAATTCAAGATCCCGGGCAGAGAATGAAGCAGTATCCGTTTGAGCTTTCCGGCGGAATGAAGCAGAGGGTGGCAATCGCGATCGCACTTGCATGTAATCCGGATCTGATCATTGCGGATGAGCCGACCACAGCGCTGGATGTGACCGTACAGAGACAGATCCTCGATCTATTGAAAAAAATTGCAGAAGAGACGCATACAGCCATCGTACTGGTCAGCCATGATCTGGGTGTGATCGCCTCCATGTGCAGCAGGGTGCTGGTGATGAAAGAGGGGCGGATCGTAGAAGAGGGAAGTATGGAGCAGATTTTTTATGAACCGGTACATCCTTATACGAAAAAACTCTCGGACATGGCAAGAAAGCTTTATCAGGTGCCGGAGAAAAAAAGGACCGGAGAAGTTATTTTAAGGACACAGGGACTGGGAAGAAGCTTTGTAAAAAATTCCCTGTTTGGAAAATCCAGATCTCTGGAAGCGGTGGAACCGCTGTCTTTTGAGATTCATAAGGGTGAGACCTTTGGATTGGTAGGAGAGAGCGGATCCGGGAAGACGACTCTTGCAAGAATGCTGACAGGGATTATTCCTCCGAGCTGCGGCAGTTTTTCCTGTGAAGGGAAGATCCAGATGATCTTTCAGGAGACATCGGCATCCTTTGATCCGGAATTTTCACTGGAACGGATCCTGGAGGAGCCTCTGGTGATTCAGAAAAAAGGCTCCAAAAAGGAGCGGGAAAAACGTGTGGCAGAAATGCTCGGACTGGTTCAGATGGAAAAAATCGACGTCAGAAAAACGACAGCGGCTCTTTCCGGAGGGCAGCGTCAGAGAATTGCAGTGGCAAGGGCATTACTTTTAAATCCGGAGCTTTTAATCTGTGACGAATCGTTTTCTTCGCAGGACATCCTTACGCAGTCTCAGCTTCTGGAGCTTCTGGAAGAGATTCAGAGAAAGACACAGCTGTCCTATTTGTTTATTTCCCATGATCTGCAGGTAGTCAGACGGATCAGCCAGAGGATGGGAGTTATGTATCTTGGAAGTATGGTAGAGCAGGGATTGACTGCGGAGATTTACGAGGAGCCGTGGCATCCGTATACAAAAGAACTGCTGCGAGCAATGCTGCCGCTTGATCCGAAGAAAGCAGCCAGACAGAAACGACTGATCCTGAAGGAAACGAGAAATCATTCTCAGGATACAGAAAACGGCTGTCCATATGCACCGAGATGCCGGTATGCAATGGAGTGCTGCCACAAAGAAAAACCTGGAAACTATCGGTTTGGTGAAAGAGAAGTGCGGTGCTTTTTGTATTCGGAAGCGCATACCAAAAAGCGTGCAAAGGATTACCATATGACTTCTCAGATTTGAGAACAGAAGAGAATGGAGAAGAGCATGAAGAAAAAAATGACAGCGATTGCCATGTGTATCTGCATTCTGGCAGGCATGATAACAGGGTGCAATGCTTCGGATCAGAAGAAGACAGAAGCACGTACAAAAAAAGAAATTACGATTGCAGTAAACAGTGAAACAGGAGGGATGGATCCGGCGGGAAATATTGCACTGACCTATCTTTCCTATTCGGTCACAGCACTGGACGAACTGCTGACATTTGATGAAAATGGAGAAATCGAATACCGGGCGGCACAGTCCTATGAGGTGAATGAGGATTCTACAGAATGGACATTTCATTTAAGAGAAGGGGCCTGCTGGTCGGATGGAACACCGGTGACTTCGGCCGACTTTAAAAATACCATCGTGCGGGCACTGGATCCTAAAAGTGGAAGTGGATATGCGAACTATCTGTTTCCTATTGAACACGCAGAGGAAATTTATGAAGGAACGGCTGATATGGAGAGCCTTGGTGTTGAAACACCGGATAAAAATACTCTGATTTTTCATTTGAGTAAGCCGTGTGTGTATTTTCTGGAGCTTTTGCGTCTTCCGGTCTACACACCGTCCTGCAGTAAATATGCGAAAGAGACAGGCAGCGGATGGGATAAAAATCCAGAGACCAGTCTGTCAAACGGACCGTTTTATCTGGAAAAATATGTACCCGAGCAATATTTTGTCCTGAAAAAGAATGAGCGTTACTGGAATGCAGATGCGGTGCATCTGGAGCGGATCACCTATCGCTTTTTTGAAGAACAGCAGGCAATGTTAAGTGCTTATGAGACTAAAGAGGTCGATGTGGCAGTCTCCCTTCCTTCTGTCGTCATGGAACTGTATCAGGGGAAAGACGATCTGGTAGTGACAGACAATATCGCGACGCGCTATATTTATCCGAATCTGGATGTGAAGCCTCTGGATGATGTGCGTGTGCGGGAGGCAATCAATCTTGCCATCAACCGGGAGGATCTTTGTAAAATGGTAGGAGAAGACACAGAGCCGACTGTGAATTTCGTGGCAAAGCGTATGAAAAATAATACGACCGGGGAGTATTTTGTGGAAGAGGCAGATCCTCCGTTTGAGGAAAATGTGGAAAAGTCAAGAGAGCTGCTCTCTCAGGCGGGATATCCGGATGGGAAAGGATTTCCTGTTTTGACCTACAAATATCCGTCTCTGGAATTAGATGCAGATACGGCACAGGTGATCCAGGAGCAGCTCAAGCAGAATCTGAATATAGAGATCAAGCTGGAGGCGCAGGAATTACAGACCAATTATGCGACCAGAAGAGCCGGGAACTTTGATCTTTGCCGGATGAACTGGACGGCAGATTTTGCAGATCCGTATACCTACTTGTCTATGCTCTTGTCAAATGGAACGTATAACTGCAGTGGAGTCCGGGATGAAAAATACGACCGTCTGGTAGAAGCCTCTGATGTGGAAACGGATCCTGTAAAACGAAATGCACTGCTTCATGAGGCAGAGCAGTGGGCAGTGGGAGAGCAGTTTTATATCATTCCTTTGTTTTCCATGAAAAGCTGTAATCTGATTCGGCCGGATATCACAGGAGTGAGTCAGATTCCGGCAACCGGAGCACTGGAATACCGGTATGCAGATGTGAAAGGAGACTGAAATGTTTCACGTAGTGACAGGCGGAAGCGGGAGCGGGAAATCCGCATATGCAGAAGAACAGATTTGTATGCTCAAAAAAAAGACAAATTCCCGTCATCTGTATTATATTGCAACCATGGTCCCTTATGGGAAAGAGACAGAACAAAAGATCCTGCGCCACAGACAGATGCGAAATGGAAAAGGATTTGAGACGTTGGAATGTTTTACAGATCTTAAGAAGCTGGTGCAGACCGAGCCGGGTTTTCGCGCGGATGCGACAGAAGAGGGAATCTGTGTACTTCTGGAATGTATGTCGAATCTGACTGCAAATGAGTTGTATCTGGATACAGGCGCAAAAGAACGGACCCGGGAAGCCGTTCTTGAAGGAATCCGGGAATTAGAAAAACGCTGCCGGGGACTTGTGGCAGTCACAAATGAAGTGTTTTGTGATCTGCCTCCGGCTGACGAAGAAATGCAGGAATACTTAAGCGTACTGGGAACGATCAACTGCCGGATGGCAAAAATGGCAGATCAGGTGACAGAAGTTGTTTATGGAATACCGGTGGAGGTGAAAAAGGGATGAAAATGGTAATCGGAGGAGCTTATCAGGGGAAAACAGACTATGCAAAACAGGTATATCCAAACCTTGTGTGGAGTGACGGGGCATCCTGCGACCTGAAAGACATTTTTTCCTGTTCGGGAATTGTTCATTTTGAAGAATTTGTAAGGCGCTGGATCCGGGAAAACAAAGCAGAGCATGCAACGGATCTGGCAGAGCAGATTTTACAGGAAAATCCTGAGCTGATCGTAGTGACTGCGGAAGTCGGATACGGACTGGTTCCTGTGGATGCGTTTGAAAGACAGTACAGAGAAGCTGTGGGAAGAATCTGTACAAATCTTGCAGCCTGTGCAGATCGGGTAGATCGGGTACAGTGCGGGATCGGGACCAGGATCAAGTGAGAAGGAGAACAGAAAGATGAAGACAGAGTTGGAAAATGTATTGCCGCAGGATATTGAAAAAAGAAGTTTTGAGATCATTACACAAGAACTGGGAGAGGTCAGTCTGATTCCGGGAACAGAACCGATCGTAAAGCGCTGTATTCATACAAGCGCAGATTTTGAGTATGCAAAGAGTCTGAAATTTTCAGAAGACGCAGTTCAAAGGGCAATGGATGCAATCCGTGACGGAGCGTGGATCGTGACCGATACGCAGATGGGAAAATCAGGGATCAACAAGAAAAAACTGGCACAGTACGGAGGCGAAGTGTGCTGTTTTATGTCTGACGAAGAGACTGCAAACATGGCAAAAGAACAGGGAACAACGCGCGCGGTTGCCAGCATGGAGCGTGCGGCCAAGCTGGATAAAAAACTGATCTTTGCCATTGGCAATGCGCCGACTGCGCTGATCCGGTTGTATGAGATGATTCAGGAAGGAAGATTAAAACCCGAGCTGATCATTGGAGTGCCGGTGGGGTTTGTCAATGTGGTACAGTCAAAAGAACTGATCCTGTCACTGAACGACACACCGTATATCGTGGCAAGAGGACGAAAAGGCGGAAGCAATATCGCAGCATGTATCTGCAATGCGTTGTTGTATATGATGGATGAAAAGAAGTGACGAGGGAGAGAAGAGCATGGGCGGATATTATTTTCCGATGTTTGTGGATATTTCGACAAAGAGGATTCTTGTGATCGGCGGGGGGAAAATTGCGGCAAGAAGGGTGCGTACGCTGTTAAAATTTGCAGAGCACATTGAGGTGACAGCGCCTGAGATCTGTGATGAAATGAAGGACATTCTGAAAGAAGAGGAAAAAAAGGAAGTGCCCCAGGCAGTGTGGAGTTCTCGAAAAGTTTTGGAAGAAGATCTGAAAGATACATCTGATTTTTTGAATGGGGCAGACATTGTGCTGACTGCGACCGATGACCGAGAGCTGAATCAAAAAATCGTAAGTGCGTGCAGAATGCGTAAGATTCTGGTAAATACTGCAGATGACAAATCCCTGTGTGATTTTTACTTTCCTGCAGTGACTGAAAAAGACGGTGTCGTGATTGGAATGAATTCCGGTGGGAAGAGTCCGAAGACGGTGCGTAAGGTCCGGGAATATCTGGAAGGTTATCGTGAATCATATGAATATAAGAATGAATGATGAATTTTAAACCGTAGTGTACGGCACTTTAGCTTTGCAGAGGAATCATAAAAGGTGTTATATTATTAAGAGAGATACAAAATATGATCTGTAAAGTGAGGTGTGAACATGACTGTAGAGCAAATGAAACAAAAAAAGCAACAGCTGGGTTATAGTTGTGAGCAACTGTCGGAATTATCAGGAATATCGTTAGAAATCATTCAAAATATTTTTAGCGGCAATGAGAAGGAATGGAGTTTGGATGTACTTCAACAGCTGGAAAAGATATTTAAGGAGAATGTGATTGATTCAAATACAATATCAGCTTCTCTTGTGTGCGAATCGAAGATGGAATATGGAGTATCAAAAAAAAGTCGAGAGTGTACTCTTGAGGATTACTATCAACTTCCGGATGAAAGACGAGCAGAGTTGATTGATGGTGTGATCTATGATATGTCTGCGCCTACAATTATTCATCAGAAGATCAGCTTGGAAATCAGTGTACGGCTTCATGCTTTCATCAGCCAAAAGAAGGGAGCATGCATGGTTTTTTCTGCACCGGTAGATGTACAGCTTGATTGTGATGAAAAGACAATGGTACAGCCGGACGTTTTGGTGGTATGTGACCGTGAGAAAATAGTTCCGACACATGTGTATGGAGCTCCGGATCTGATTATGGAAATCTTGTCCCCTGCTACAAGAAAAATTGATATGAATATCAAACATAGCAAATATGCGGCAGCGGGAGTCAGGGAATACTGGCTTATCGACCCGGATAAGAAAAAAATTGTAGTGTATGATCTGGAAAATGAAGAACTTCCGGTTGTCTATGGATTTGAAAATCGTGTACCTGTGGGAATATTCCAGGGGGAATGTGAGATTGATTTTTCCGAAATATATGAGTCTGTAAAGTTTTTGTATCAGGAGTGATTTACTCCTGATACAAATCATCCTCTTCCAACCATTCCAGATAATCAGTGCTCCTAATTACAGTAATTTTTCTAAAATATATCTCTGAGGGGTCATACCCAGTGATCGGTATAATTCCTGTGCAGATTCATTGAATTCCCATACCATCAGATCGATTCTTCCGGCTCCGAGTTCTTTGGCTCTTCGTTCCATTTCATGAAAAAGAGTCGTTGCGATTTTCTGACCACGGTAAGAAGGGTGTACAAACATATCATCTACATATGCGATGAGTGTTCCGGTCACCATATTGCTTTTGGTCCGGAGCGCGGCAATGATAAAACCGGCGATAAAATGGTCGTCTGTCATTGCAAGAGCTATGTGATTGCCGTCGGTTGTTATTTCACGGAAGTCGGCTTCTGAATAAATGTGACTTGCAGGAATAAATAAATCAGGGCGTCCCTGAACATGAAGGTCGTGAAGCTCCTGCATATAAGAATCGATCACAGGATAATCCTCTGGGATCAGTGGGCGGATGTTCATAAGTTGTCTCCTTTTCTGAAAAATTAAATCATGTTATTTGTGGGTCAAATTTCCACGGAATTGCTCACAGAGAAACTGAAATCTATCGAATCGGCTTTCCGTTTTTCATCTGATAATCACAAAATCATTCATATCATCATTATAGTTCATTCAAATACCGAATGGAAGAAAATTATTTGGCCATAGTGATGTACTGGCAACAGAAAAATATAAAAAAACAGAAAAACAGTAGCCGTTCCACTGCATTTAGTGATAAAATATTAACAAAAGAATTACAGCAAATGATGACAGGAGGAATTGACAATGGCAAAGGTATTGATCAGCCCGGGAAAATATGTGCAGGGCGCAGGAGAGATGAAAAAACTGGGAGAATATGCTCAGAATTATGGAAAGAAGGCTCTGATCCTGATCAGCAAGGGCGGATACAAGCGAATCGGAGCAATGGTGGAGAAAAGCTTTGAAGGAAAAGAATGTGGATATGTTTTTGATTACTTCAATGGTGAATGCAGTAAAAAAGAAATCAAACGTCTTGGAGAAATCGTGAAAAAAGAAGCGTGTGATGTCGTGATCGGTATCGGCGGAGGTAAGATTTTTGATACTGCAAAGGCAGTGGCATATTATGAAAAGACGCCGGTTCTGATCTGTCCGACGATCGCATCTACAGATGCACCGTGCAGCGCACTTTCTGTAATTTATACAGAAGAAGGTGTGTTTGAGGAGTATTTGTTCCTGCCGTCCAATCCGGATATGGTCATGATGGATACAGAGATTATTGCAGAATCACCGGTTCGCCTTACCGTTGCCGGAATGGGAGATGCTCTTGCAACTTATTTTGAAGCAAGAGCATGTCAGAGATCAGATGCCGCATCCTGTGCAGGCGGAAAGATTACCGGGGCAGCTATGGCTCTTGCAAAATTGTGTTTTGATACGCTGATGGAGGAAGGCGTGAAGGCGAAGCTTGCACTGGAAGCAGGTGCCTGTACAGAAGCAGTGGAAAAAGTGATCGAGGCAAATACACTGCTGTCCGGAATTGGCTTTGAAAGCGGTGGTCTTGCAGGAGCACATGCGATTCACAATGGTCTGACAGTACTCGAAGAATGTCATCATATGTACCATGGAGAGAAAGTGGCATTTGGAACGATCACACAGCTGGTGCTTGAGAACATCCCGTCAGAAGAGCTGCAGCAGGTGATCGACTTCTGCATCGAATGTGGACTTCCGGTTACACTGGAACAGCTGGGGGCAGGTAAGATTACGGAAGAACAGTTGATGAAAGTGGCAGAGGCAGCCTGTGCCGAGACAGATACTCTGCACAATATGCCGTTTGAAGTGACACCGAAGAAAGTGGCAGATGCAATCAAGGCGGCAGATGCATACGGACATTATTTTCTCGGAGAGTAAGCTTGTATCTGGTCAGAAAAAATGACGGCGGATGCTGTCCATGGCGAAAGTCAGGATGGCATTCGCCTTTTTCTGTGCTATAATAAAAGCTCAGAAATACAACAGGAGAATGGCAATTTATGAATCAGGTAATACAGACAGTTCTGGCAGCATTTTCAAACCAGAATATTGAGATAAATACAGCCAGAAAACTGGCAAATCTAAAAAAATTAGATCCGCTTCATCTCTGGGTGGAGAAAGAAGATATTGTGATAAAAACAGAGTGTGGGAAGATTCCTTTGAGATTATATTTCCCATCAGAAGAGACAAAAAGGCAGAAAGAAGAGATTTCCTCCGCGATTTTTTTTATCCATGGAGGAGGATGGTCTACAGAGAGTGTAGAAACATATGACAGAATCTGCAGTATGCTATCAAAATCTGTTGACAAGACCATCATATCTGTAGAATATCGCCTGGCACCGGAGTATCCGTTTCCGGCAGGGCTTGAGGATTGTTATCTGGCTGCAAGGGCACTGTATCAGGGGAAAATCTTTCCAAAGATTGAGCCGGGACAGATTTCTGTTATGGGAGACAGCTCCGGAGGAAATCTGGCGGCGGCGTTGTGTCTGCTGGCAAGAGACCGCGGGGAATTTTCAATTCATAAGCAAATTTTGGTCTACCCGGCAGTAAACAACTGCTACACACTGGATTCTGCATATGATTCGATTCGGGAGAACGGAGAAGGATATCTGCTTACCAGAGGAAAGATGCATGACTATCTGCAGCTTTATATCGGGAAGCAGGAGGATTTAAAAAGTCCGTATGTGGCGCCTGTTCTTGCAGAAGATTTGACAAATATGCCGGAAACGCTGGTGCTGAGTGCAGAGTTTGATCCGCTTAGAGATGAGGGCGAGGATTATGCCAAAAGACTGAAAGAAGCCGGAAATAAGGTGACATGCTATCGAATCGCAGGGGCATTTCACGGGTATTTTGCACTTGGAGTTTCAAGACTTCATGTGGAAGAGAGTTTTGCGTATATTGACCATTTTTTACGGGAGGGGTAACGATGCAGAAAAAGAAACGTTCACAGTGGAGAAAGCTGGATAATGCAGCACAGGCATTTCCGGCAGCAACCGGGAAGAAAGATACCAGGGTATTCCGGCTGTATTGTGAACTGAAAGAGGATGTCATAGAGGAAGTTCTGCAAAAAGCAGTGGAATGTACGCTGGAAAAGTATCCGCTGTATTGTTCGGTTCTCAGGAAAGGGCTGTTCTGGTTCTATATGGAGCAGCGGAATTTAAAACCAAAAGTCAAGGCAGAAGATCGGCCGCCCTGCAGCGGACTGTATGTGCCTGATCAGAAAAGCTTTCTGTTTGAGGTTTCTTATTATAAAAAGAAAATAAATCTGGAAGTGTTTCATTGTCTGACTGATGGGACGGGAGCGCTGAATTTTTTAAAAGAACTGGTGCGGAATTACCTGATGATTTGCTATCCACAGGTGGAGTTTCCGCCTGTTTCAGAAGAAGAGATTTCCACAGCCAGTGATCACGAAGAAGACAGCTTTTCGCAGTATTATTCAAAATCAGATTATGGCAGTGTCAAAAAGAGCAGACCTGCATTCCAGCTGAAGGGGGAAAGGCTGGAGCAGGAGGAGATGTCTGTTTTAGAGGTGGTTCTTTCCGCGAAAGAAGTATACAGAAAGGCAAAATCATACGGGGTGTCAGTCACGGTATTTCTCTCTGCCGCACTGCTTTGTGCGATTCACGAGGAGATGCCGAGAAGTCAGATGAAAAAGCCGGTCACTCTGATGGTGCCGGTGAATCTGAGAAATTATTTTCCCTCCTATTCCATGACGAACTTTTTTGGTTGGATTGAAGCTGGTCAGGTGTTTGAAGAAAATACGAGATTTGAGGAAGTTTTGCAGAATCTGCAGCATGTCTTTCGAACAGAACTTGTAAAAGAGCGGATTGCAGACAATATGAACCGGCTTGTCCGTCTGGAAAAAAATCCTCTGCTTCGGGCCGTGCCTCTGGAGATTAAAAACCTGTTTTTGCTGGCTGGAACGACGCTTGGCGGGAGAAGTATTTCCGCGATTTATTCCAATATCGGAAAAATCCAGCTTCCGGATGTGTTTGAGACCTATGTGGATTCGTTTGGATTTTTTACAAGTACGGACAAACTGCAGATGTGCTCCTGCTCTTACGGGGATAAAATGAGAGTAGGGATCACCTCGAAAATACTGAGTCATAATATCCAGCGGAATTTTCTGCGGATCTTAAAAGAGGAAGGGATTCACGTTACAGAACAAGAGAATGACTTCCCCGGATATCAGGAAAAGAAGCTGGGACTGATGCAGAAGAGTATGCAGATTTTTACGTTTTTGTGTATTGCTGCGGTTGTGATCAGCTGGGTGGTCAATCTGATGCTTCCTTCCGGATTTTTGTGGGCAGGCTTTGTGAGCGGGGGAGTACTTTGTACCTGGCTGTTTGTAATGGTAGGCTATAAAAAGCGCAGGAACCTTCTGAAAAATGGAATGTGGCAGCTTCTGCTCATATCGGCAGCGGGGCTTTTGTGGGACGTTTTTACCGGATGGCATGGATGGGCAGTGGATTTTGTACTCCCGCTTGCATCGCTGGTCATTCTTGCAGCAATGACAGTGGTCGCAAGGGTGTGCAGGCTGGAGGAAAACGAATATTTGTTTTATCTTGTTCAGATCGGCGCCTTTGGATGTATTCCGGGAATTCTTCTGGCAGCAGGGGCAGTCCGGATCCGGTATCCGTCTTTACTTTGTACAGGAATCAGCATTCTGTTGCTGGCCGGAATCGTAGTTTTTCGTGGAAAATCGTTCGTTCGGGAGATTAAGAAAAAATTCCGGGTTTGAAAATGTAAAAAATGTAATAAAAAGTAGAAGGAAACTATTGAAAATTGTTTAAAATAAACATATAATTATAAAAGAAAAATAAATTTATTAAAATTCTCTAAAGAGAAGGAGGGGGATTTCTATGATTAGTTTCTTTCTATGTCTGCTTCTGTTGATCGGAGGCTATTTTGTCTACGGGAAGATCGTAGAAAACACATTTGCACCGGATGACAGGGAGACGCCTGCTGTCAAAATCAATGACGGTGTGGATTACGTGGTAATGCCGCAGTGGAAGCTCTTTTTAGTGCAGCTTTTAAACATTGCAGGCCTGGGACCGATTTTTGGTGCCATGCAGGGAGCCCTGTGGGGACCGATCGTATTTTTATGGATCACATTTGGTACGATTTTTGCAGGCGGTGTCCATGATTACTTTTCAGGTATGCTTTCTGAAAGAAATAATGGTACATCAATTTCAGAGGTTTGTGGTATTTACCTTGGAAATGCAATGAAAAATGTGATGCGTGTATTCAGTGTGGTTCTGCTGGTTATGGTAGGAACTGTGTTTGCAGTCGGACCTGCAGGTCTGATCGTGACATTGTTCAAGGAGGGCGGAATCGGCGGAATTCTTGCCAGTACAGAATTCTGGCTCTGGATCATTCTGGCATACTATTTTATCGCAACATTTATTTCTATTGATAAGATCATCGGACGGATTTACCCGGTATTCGGAATCTGCCTGATCATCATGGCGGTAGGAGTTATCATTGGAATCTTTACACATTCCGAGTTTGTGATCCCGGAAATCTGGAATAACTTCTCCAGTATGCATCCGGACGGTGCGCCGATCTGGAGCGTTATGTTTATCACAGTTGCCTGCGGAGCGATTTCCGGATTCCATTCTACACAGTCACCGCTGATGGCACGTTGTATGAAATCAGAGCGTCAGGGACATTTTGTATTTTATGGAGCTATGGTGGCGGAAGGTGTGATCGCACTGATCTGGGCTGCTGCAGGATGCGCATTGTATGAAGTGACAGGCGGTCTGAGTACAGGATTAAGCGCGATTCTTGCAAATGGCCAGTCAGCAGCGATTTATGATGTCTGCTCAAAGACAATGGGAGGAATCGGAGTTGCACTGGCGATGATCGGTGTTATCGTATGCCCGATCACATCCGGAGATACGGCATTTAGAAGTGCAAGACTGGTATTGGCGGACTGGTTTAAGATCGAGCAGTCCAAATACAGCAAACGTTTGTTGCTTTGTGTTCCGTTGTTAGGTGCAGGTGCTATTATCGGACATCTGGATTATACGATCGTCTGGAGATATTTCAGCTGGACCAACCAGACACTGGCAATGATCGTTCTCTGGACAGCAAGTATGTATCTGTTCCGTGAGAAGAAGAATTACTGGCTGACAGCAGTTCCGGCTACCTTTATGAGTGCAGTCTCCATGACATATTTCTTCTATGCGAAAGAATGTCTGGGACTGGGAACAGCTGTTGCGTATCCGGCAGGTATCATTCTGGCAGCAGGATTCCTTGCCATTTTCCTGTATGCAACGAGAAAACCTGCGAAAGCAGCAAAATAAAGTGTTTTCATAAAACACAAACAGAAAGGACTGACACGAGATGATATGGAAACCAAAGCAGTTGGGCAGACAGAAAATAGAAGAGCGGGAGCTGGAAGCGGATAAAAAGAACTGCAGGAGATTCGGCCCCTGTGGAGTGGGTCAAAAGGCTCTTTATCTGAACAGCTTTTACTTTGACAGAAGATATTATGTAGCTCTGGACTCGGTATCAAGAGTATTTAAAAGAGTAGCCATGAGTAAAGGCGGTTTTTCGGGAAAAGGAATGTTTGCCACGATTCCATATCTAGTCGTGCAGTATGACGGCGGAGAGGAAAAGCAGTGTATTTTCAAAAGAGAAGAGCAGGTAGATGCACTGCTTGACCATATCCGAAGTATCCGTCCCGAGATGCCGGTGCACAGCGTGCAGGCAGAAAAAAAACTGCTGGAGAAACAGCGGATACTTGAACAGAAAAAAGCAAGGATTGCTTTTTCGGATGCGCGGGAAGAAATCCAATGGTTAGAAAAATGTGCGCAGTTTTTGGAAAAAAGACCTGAGTTATATCGGGAACTGAGCAGCTGTGCGAAGAGAAAAAGAACCTATGATAAGAGCAATCCTGCTTATAAATGGGCAGCGCTTTTCATTACCCTGATGGGGATTGCGGCACTGGTTTACGGGATTTATGCGCTGGTCACAAAAGCGGGATTCGGAATTTATTTTCTGTTGTTCGGACTGGCCGCCATCTTTTTCTTCTCCAGTGCGAATGTTCTTCCTACTGCCCGCAATAACAGGCGGTATGTGGAAGACAGGCTGAAGAAGGCGACAGAAGCGATGTATCGCTACATTGCAGAATATCCGAAGTTTCCTCTTCCGGCGTGTTATGCACATCCGGCAGTACTTCGAAGAATGATTGATATTATTGCAGAAGAACGGACACGGTCTGTGGCAGAAGCTCTGGAATTGCTGAAGCAGGATTTGAAAGCAATGAATTCCAGTGTGGAGCTTGAGCAGGAAGAATACGATGAGGTCATGGCGATCAAGCCGATGTTTCTTGTGAAAGACTATGAATAATATGAAAAGAAAATAGCCGGGGAAGGAATCAGAAATGGTTCTTTCCCCGGCTGTTTTATTTTGATGATTGAAAACAATGTAAAATTATTATAATGCGGAAAGAAAAAAATTGCTATAAAATTTTACTTGAAATATACCCCATAAGGGTATATAATGCGTGTATGAAATGAGGTGAAAGAAATGGAAGAAAAAAGAGAGTGCTGTCATACAACAAAGACAAAAGAACGCACAGAAAAAGAATATAAAGATTTGATCCATCGTCTGAACAGGATTGAAGGTCAGGTGCGGGGAATCAAAAAAATGGTAGAAAGTGATACGTATTGTACGGACATTCTGATCCAGGTCTCAGCAGTTAATGCGGCGTTGAACAGCTTTAGTAAAGTGCTGCTTGGCAATCATATCCGGACCTGTGTGGCAGAGGATATCCGTCAGGGAAAAGAAGAGACAGTGGAAGAGTTAGTAGCAACGCTTCAAAAACTGATGAAGTAAAGTGAGGTGATATTGTGAAGCAATACAATGTGAACGGAATGAGCTGTGCGGCATGCAGTACAAGAGTGGAAAAGGCAGTTTCCAAAGTTGAGGGAGTGACTTCGTGTTCAGTCAGTCTTCTGACGAATTCCATGGGCGTGGAGGGAGATGCGAAAGAAGCAGACATTCTTGCAGCAGTGGAAAAAGCGGGATATTCAGCTTCTGTAAAGGGAGAGAATACCGCAAAGCCGGCAGAACATGCAGAAGAGGAATTTCTGAAAGATAAAGAGACTCCGGTCTTAAAAAAGCGGCTGATCTTATCGTTTTGTTTCCTTGTGCCGCTGATGTATCTTTCGATGGGACATATGATGTGGAACTGGCCGCTTCCCGGGATTCTGGCAGAGAATCATGTGGCAATGGGAATTTTACAGCTCTTGCTGACAGGATGTGTGATGATCATCAATCAGAAGTTTTTTGTCAGTGGATTTCAAAGTCTGCTGCACGGCGCGCCTAATATGGATACGCTGGTAGCACTTGGAGCAGGCGCTTCATTTGGCTACAGCACCTATGCATTGTTTGCCATGACAGATGCACAGATGCGTCAGGATATGGCAGGCGTGATGACTTATATGCATGAGTTTTATTTCGAATCTGCAGCGATGATTCTGACATTGATCACTGTCGGTAAGATGCTGGAGGCACGTTCCAAAGGAAAGACTACAGATGCCTTAAAAGGCCTGATGCGCCTGGCGCCAAAGACGGCGGTTGTGATCCGGAACGGGCAGGAACAGACAGTTTCCATCGAGCAGGTGAGAAAAGGGGATGTGTTTGTGGTTCGCCCGGGTGAGCATATACCCGTGGATGGTATTGTGCTGGAAGGAAGCAGTGCGATTGATGAATCGGCGCTTACAGGAGAAAGTATTCCGGTAGACAAAAAAGCAGGAGACATTGTTTCTGCTGCGACACTCAATCAGTCGGGGTATATCCGTTGTGAGGCATCCCGTGTGGGAGAGGACACGACACTGTCCCAGATTATCCAGATGGTCAGTGATGCAGCAGCAACCAAGGCGCCGATTGCAAAAGTTGCAGACAAAGTATCCGGAGTCTTTGTTCCGATTGTAATCGTGATTGCGGTCATTACCATTGCCGTATGGATGCTGGCAGGAGAGAGTGTGGGATTTGCGCTTGCAAGAGGAATTGCTGTTCTGGTGATTAGCTGTCCATGTGCGCTTGGTCTTGCCACTCCGGTAGCGATCATGGTCGGAAGCGGAAAAGGTGCAAAAAACGGTGTTATGTTTAAAACAGCGGTTTCTCTGGAAGAGACCGGAAAAGTTCAGATCGTGGCGCTGGATAAGACAGGAACGATTACCAGCGGGGAACCGAAAGTGACAGATGTTATTCCGGATAGTAAAATTGCAAGAGAAGAACTGCTGGAGATTGCGTATGCTCTGGAAAAGAAAAGTGAGCATCCGCTGGCAAAAGCAATTTTATCCTATGCAAAGGAGCAGAAAGTGCCAGATGGCATCGAAGTGAGTGAATTTCAGGCAGTGCCGGGAAATGGACTTTCCGGGCTGAATGATGGAGAGAATCTGACCGGAGGAAATTTGAACTTTATCCGCCAGCATGCTGAAGTATCAGAAAATGTGGAGGCAGAGGCGAGAAAACTGGCAGATCAGGGAAAGACCCCGTTATTCTTTGCCAGAAACGGAAGATTTCTGGGGATGATCGCAGTTGCAGATGTGATCAAAGAAGACAGTCCCCAGGCAGTGCAGGAACTGCAGAATATGGGAATCCGGGTGGTCATGCTTACAGGTGACAATGAACAGACAGCCCGTGCCATCGGAGCGCAGGCTGGAGTGGACGAAGTTATCGCAGGGGTACTGCCGGAAGGAAAAGAAGAAGTGATCCGCAGACTGAAGAATCAGGGAAAAGTAGCCATGGTCGGAGACGGTATCAATGATGCTCCTGCACTGACAAGAGCAGATATGGGAATTGCGATCGGAGCAGGAACAGATATTGCGATAGATGCTGCAGATGTGGTATTGATGAAGAGCAGACTTACGGATGTTCCGGCAGCGATTCGACTGAGTCGTGCGACACTTCGCAACATTCATGAGAATTTATTCTGGGCATTTATTTATAATGTCATCGGAATCCCGCTGGCAGCCGGAATCTGGTATCCATTGTTTGGATGGAAATTAAATCCGATGTTCGGAGCGGCGGCAATGAGTTTGTCCAGCGTTTGTGTTGTTACCAATGCACTTCGTCTCAACTGGTTCCGTATGAAGGACGCCACAAGAGATCGAAAAATAAAAACAAGAAAGAAACAGGAGGAAATGACAATGGAAAAAACAATGAAAATTGAAGGAATGATGTGTGGACACTGCGAGGCGTCTGTAAAGAAAGCACTGGAGGCACTTGCAGAGGTGGAAGCGGCAGAAGTAAGCCATGAGAAAGGCACAGCGGTTGTGACACTGCGCTCGGAGGTTTCTGATGAAGTACTGAAAAAGGCAGTGGAAGAGAAAGATTATACCGTTGTGGAAATCCGGTAGGATTTATTTGTCAGTATAAAAGAATTAAAGAGAAAACAGTCGGGTAAAATCCGGCTGTTTTTTTTTAATGAATCACAAACATCTGGCAGTAAACAGAAAAATATAATACTATATAAGGTATGTAAAAAGATTTTGACAAAGATATTTTGTGGATGTACAGGATATTTGATAGACAAATCAGGAGAAACCTGCGATAGTGCAGAGGAAAGGACGGATGTTATGGAAATAGGTGTAAAATTAAAAGAAGCAAGGATCAAGAGTGGATTGACACAGGAGAATGTTGCAGAAAAAATTCAGGTCTCCCGCCAGACAATTTCAAACTGGGAAAATGAAAAATCTTTTCCGGATATTGTGAATGTGATCAAATTGAGTGACCTGTATAACATCAGCCTTGATCAATTATTGAAAGGAGATGAAGCAATGATAGAACATTTGGAAAAAAGTACAAACATTGTAAAAAGTAATGAGAAATTGATTGCTGCGATTATTGCCAATGTATTGTTGATGATCTTGTTTATATTATTTAATGGTTTGATCATTGAGAATCATTATCTGATCATGGGCAGCTCGATTCTTGGCATTACAGCAACTTGTATGCTATTTTATCAGATTATAAAGAAACTTTAGGAGGAATGGAAAATGCTTATTTTTGCAATTATATTTGTATTTATGGTTTTGCTTGGCGGACTGACATTATCCTATCAGATATTTAAACTGGTAGCTCTTGATGCAGAGAGCAGAGGGTTGAAGCATCCGAAATTATGGGGAATGTTTTCACTTTCCGGAAATCAGGGTGGAGGCGGACTGATTTTATATTTGATTGGCAGAAATCGATATGTGTCCAATATGACAGATGCTGCCAGAGTGGAATTTGATTCCCGCAAGAGGCGGGCTGCGCTATCTTTGAGTTTTATTGCAATCGGAACGATTGGAGTGATGTTTATAGCCTTATTTGGAAATGTTTTTTAAGAATTACAGAGGGTGTCGCAAAGAGATTTTGCGGCATCCTTTTTTACAAATTTTTGAACTGGTTCTTTACAAATAAAATGATGTGTGCTATATTGAAAACAACAAAAGGTAATACCTATTACATAATACTTTATAAGGAGAAGAGAAGATGTATCAGAGTCACGAATTTTATTTGAGAAGAGCGATTGAAATTTCAAAAGAGGCAAGAGAAGCAGGAAATACTCCGTTTGGAGCCCTTCTGGTCAACAAAGAGGGAGAGATCATTATGGAGCAGGGAAATATTGAGATCACAGAGAAAATCTGTACAGGGCACGCGGAAGCGACACTTGCAGCAAGAGCATCTCATGAATATTCCAGAGAGTTTTTGTGGGATTGTACATTATATACGACTGCAGAGCCATGTGCGATGTGTGCAGGGGCTATTTATTGGGCGAATATCGGAAGAGTTGTATACGGAATGACAGAGAGACGACTGTTGGAGCTGACAGGAAGTAATGAGCAGAACCCGACTTTTGATCTTCCATGCAGAGATGTATTTGCAAAAGGGCAGAAAGCAATTGAAGTAGTAGGACCGGTAGAGGCCGTTGAAGTAGAAGCAGCAAAGGTGCATGAGGGATATTGGGATTAAGTTCCAGTCAGGAGCAGAGTATGAAAGCGGAATATTTTGATGAAAAAGTAGGATGGACAAAGACGCTGCTGATCGGATTTCAGCATGTCCTTACCATGTGTCCGGGAACAATCGCGGTTCCCTTGATTTTAGCAGGAGCCCTGGGATTGGGGGAAAAAGAAACTGCATTTTTAGTAGCAGCCAATTTTTTTACAAGTGGAATTGCCATTCTGATTCAGGTAATCGGAATCGGAAAACTGGCAGGATCCAAATATCCCATTATTTTGGGTTCTTCCTTTGCACCTCTAAGCCCTATGATCCTGATCGGAAAAGAATACGGGATGCAGACACTCTTTGGCGCAGTGATCGCATCCGGTGCGATAATTTTTATCCTGTCTTTTTTTATGGATCAGATTTTAAAACTTTTCCCTCAGGTTGTAGTGGGAACATTTGTAACGTTGATCGGAATTACACTGGCGCCGACTGCACTGCGGGATCTGGCAGGCGGAGAAGGCAGCGAAAGTTTTGGGTCTGTTGAAAATCTGATTCTGGGTACTGCAGTTTTGATCTTTATCATTCTGGTAGAAAAGTATGCAAAAGGAATCTGGAAAAGTATGTCCCTGCTGCTCGGAATCGTGGCGGGAACGATCGTGGGATGTGGTCTGCACATGGTCGATTTTACATCAATCGCGCAGGCAGAAGTATTCCAGCCGGTGAAACCATTTTATTATGGAATACCGGAGTTTAAAATATGGCCGATTTTTATTATGAGTATTTTCTGCATCATCAACATGATTCAGTGTATCGGAGTCTTTTCCGTAATGGATGAAATTGTTGGAATCCAGACAGACAATAAGACAAAGGAGAGAGGAATCAGAGGTCAGGCAGCAGCACAGATGGTGACTGGTATGTTCAATTCGGTTCCATCTACCATGTTCAATGAAAATGTAAGTCTGATCGGACTGACAAAAGTTAAAAGCAGATCCGTTGTTGCAGCAGCCGGCATTATGATCATTCTGGCAGGAATTTTCCCGAAGATTTCCGCGGTATTTACGGCTGTTCCTAAATCTGTGCTGGGAGGTGCAACACTGGCATTGTTCGGGGTGATCACTTCTTCTGGAATTTCCATTTTATCCAAACTGGATTTTTCAAAAGATAACAATTTCAAGATTGTAGGGACCAGCATTGCGATCGGAGTAGGCGCAGCGTTTGCATCAGATGTTTTTGTGAATATTCCGAATGCATTGCAGATGGTATTAAGCAATGGTCTGTTTATGGTCAGCATCAGCGCGATTTTTCTGAATTTGATCTTGAATGGGAAAAAAGCTTTTTCTTGACAAAGAAAAGGGATTCTTCTATCATCATACATAGGTTAAGAGAAAGAGAGGAATCGCTTTGAGTACGCAGAAATTACGTGTAAAATCCTTGTCCGGACAGGCAAAGGAGGCCATTCTTCAATATATAGAAGAGATGGATCTAAAAACAGACAATAAGCTTCCAAGAGAAGAGACACTTGCCGAGATGCTTGGAGTGAGCCGGATCACAATCCGTCAGGCATTGAATGATCTTGCGGCAGAGGGGATTATTTTCCGCAGACAGGGAAGGGGTACATTTGTCAATGTGGATTCTCTCAATATCAAGGTCACGTTCAGTCCCTGTATGGAATTGACGCAGATGATCAAAAAGAGCGGGTATGCTCCTTCCGTCAGACTTTTAAATATTCAAAAAGTAAAACGGGAGGAAGAAATCTGTTCTCTTCTTCAGATGCAGCCGGACGAACAGCTGGTAGTGGCAGAAAAGCTGTTTCTGGCAGATGATAAGATCTGTGCATTCTGCAGAGATTATTTCGGAATGAATCTGATCGGCGGGGAAGAGGCATTTGATATGTTTTCAAAGTATGAAGATTCGATTTACAAATATATTTATGAATTGTCCGGGGAAAAGGCGCAATGGGATAAAGTTGAGATCGATACAGTGAATCCGGCAGAAATTGCAGGATTAAAAAAATATGTATCTGTGAAAGAACTGGGTTTAAGTCCATATCTTTACCTGAAGACATTAAATTACAGTGAGAAAGATAAACCACTGGTCTATGCGAATGAATATTTTAACACGGAAATCATCAAATTTAATCTGATCCGTCAAAAGAATATACAATATTGAGAAAGGGCACTTCGTCTTGGTTGGATGAAGTGCCCTCGTCTTTCTTATAAAAGATGTTCAAATGCATCATAAAATCCCGGATAGGAAACGTCAATACAGTGGCTGTCCAGAATTTTCGTGCGTCCGTCAGCTACAAGAGCTGCGATACTGAATGCCATGGCGATCCGGTGATCGAGCAGTGTGTGGATGGTAGCGCCTTTTAAAGGCTCCCCTCCTTTGATCACCATTCCATCTTCTGTCGGGAGAACGCTGCATCCCATGGCGATCAGATTGTCAGTGATCGTCTCGATCCGGTCCGTCTCTTTGACACGAAGTTCCTGCGCATCGCGGATGATGGTCGTACCTTCAGCGCAGGCTGCCATAACGGCAATGATCGGAATCTCATCGATCAGTGTGGGAATGATATCACCGTGAATCGAAATTCCATGAAGCTGGCTGCTGCGAACCAGAATATCGGCCATTTTTTCCCCGGCTTCTGTACGTTCATTTAACAGTGTGATATTACCGCCCATATCTTCGCATACTTTCAAAAGACCTGCACGAGTCGGGTTGATTCCTACATTTTTGACCAGAATCTCGGAATCCGGAACTAAAAGTCCTGCTGCGATAAAGTAGGCAGCGGAAGAAATATCTCCGGGAACAGTGATCTTCTGTCCATGTAATTCCTGACATGGCTGGATCACGGACGTTGCCTCAGAACCAGCCAGCTGATGAACGGTCCGGATATCCGCACCGAATTCTTTGAGCATCAACTCTGTGTGATTGCGGGACAGGATAGGTTCTGTCACGGAAGTTTCCCCCTCTGCGTAAAGTCCTGCAAGAAGAATACAGGATTTTACCTGAGCAGAAGCAACCGGTGACGTGTAGTGGATTCCGTGCAATTTCCCCGGTTCAATGACCAGCGGTGTGCATCCATTGCCGTGCAGGCTGGAAATATGAGCGCCCATCTGTGTCAGTGGTTCGATGATCCGTTTCATGGGACGTGAGTTGAGTGACTCGTCTCCGGAAAGGGAAGTGGAAAATGGCTGTCCTGCAAGAATACCGGAGAGCAGGCGGGTAGTTGTTCCGCTGTTTTTTACCTGTAATGTTTCCGAAGGCGCAGTCAGTCCGTGCAGTCCCTTGCCGTGTACCAGAATCCGGTTTTGGTGTTCCTCTATTTTAATCCCCATTTTCCGGAAGCAGTCAATGGTGGCAAGACAGTCTGCACCATTTAGGAAGTTGTGGATCTCTGTCATTCCGTTGGCGAGAGATGCGAACATCACACTGCGGTGAGAAATGGATTTGTCTCCCGGAATGGAAACTTCTCCTTTTAATCCTGTAATGCTTGTCAATTCCATAATCATATATTCCTTTCTTTAAACTTCATATACAATATACCGGTATTTCTGCAGAAGTGCGGCGGCTTTTACAGAGGCGTCCTCTTCGTAAAATTCGATGCGCAGTACCCCTTCTTCAAATTCCCGGTTATGAATGATTCCAATATTTTTAATGCTGATGTGATTGCTCGCCAGAATCGTGGCAATGGTCGCGATTCCTCCAGCTTCATCGATAATGTCACAGTACAGGGCAAAAATCTTTTTGATCGGTCCTGCAGAGTGATCCGGCATGGAATTCCGGTAGTCTCTGGATGACTCGAAGAATGAAAATAATTCCCGTTCATTGCCGGCATCAATGGAAATTTTTGCGCGGTTCAGTTCTTCGATATAAGCGTCCAGGATCCGGGAGATATTATCTTTATTTTTCAGGCAGATCTGCTGCCACATGATCGGAGAAGAAGATGCAATCCTTGTAATATCTTTAAAACCGCCCGCAGCCAGAAGCTTCATCAGTTCCTCTTTCGTATCCGTACTTTTTACGAAGTTGACCAGGCAGGAGGCAATGATGTGCGGCAGATGACTGATAGTTCCGGTGACCGTATCATGCAGCCGGTAGTCAAGCACGATCGGTAGCGCCTTCAGAGACTGTACAAAGCAGCGGTAATCTTCCAGCTTCTCAGAAGAGACTTTGTCAGACGGCGTCAGGATGTAGTATGCATTTTCAATCAGATGAGCCTTGGAATTGGCAAATCCGCTTTTTTCGGAACCTGCCATAGGATGTCCTCCGATGAAATTTGCATCCAGACCAAGCCGGGTAATCTCCTCATGGATCGCAGTCTTTACACTGCCGACATCTGTCAGGATGCAATCCGGATGGATCAAATCCTTTAACTGAGATAAATACGCATTATTGTAAGAAATCGGCGCACAGAGAAAAAGATAGGAACAGTGAGAGAACTGTTCGTCAATGGCAGTACAGGAGATGTCGATCGTTCCGTCCTGCATGGCCAGTGCAAGTGTTTCTCTGCTTTTATCAAAAGCCAGGATCTGATAGTCCGGATAATACTGGCGGATTGCCTTGGCGATAGAACCGCCGATTAGTCCCAGCCCGATAAATCCGATGGTAGTGCTTGTTTTTGTCTGCATAGTTTGATGTCCTTTCTAAATAAACTGGCTGATGGGAAGCTGCGATCCCAAGAAGCACATATAGAATATTTTAGCATTTTAACTCGTAAAAGTAAATTAGAAACAAGTTGTTAAAAATAAATAAAATAGTTGTAATTTATATAAAATTTTAGTACAATATACACATAGCACGTGAGTCGGCAGAACAGCTGCCGGAACATGAAGAGAATAACAACATAAGGAGGCAGCACTATGAAGGTTTACAGAACGGATGAGATTAGAAACGTAGTATTGCTTGGCCACGGTGGCAGCGGCAAAACAAGTCTTGCAGAGGCGATGCTTTATGTATCAGGAGCAGTCAGTCGTATGGGAAAGATTTCCGAGTCCAATACGACCAGTGATTTTGATAAAGAAGAGCAGAAGCGCGGATTCTCGATCAGCACGAGCCTGATCCCGATCGAGTGGGAAAAGGCAAAGATCAATATTCTGGATACACCGGGATATTTTGATTTTGTCGGCGAAGTAGAAGAAGCAGTGAGTGCAGCAGATGCGGCAGTTATCGTGGTTTCCGGAAAAGCCGGTGTACAGGTTGGTACAGAAAAAGCGTGGGAGCTTTGTGACAAGTACAACCTGCCGCGTATGGTCTATGTGACAGAGATGGATATGGACGACGCAAGTTTCCGCCAGGTTGTGGAAGATCTGACTGTCAGATATGGTAAGAAAATCGCGCCGCATTTCCAGCCGATCCGTGAGAACGAAAAGCTGGTCGGATATATCAACATTATTAAAAATGCCGGCAGACGTTATACAGGAATCGGACAGAGAGAAGAGTGCGAGATTCCGGATTATTGTCTTCCGAACCTGAAGATTTTGAGAGATTCTCTGATGGAGGCAGTTGCGGAGACGAGCGAAGAATTTATGGATCGTTACTTTGAGGGAGACGAATTTTCAATTGAAGAGATCCGTGCAGCCATGCGTACGGAAGTGATGGATGGGGACATCGTTCCGGTTGCTATGGGATCCAATGTACAGGCACAGGGTGTTGCCAATCTGCTTTCTGATATCGTGCGTTTCTTCCCGAGTCCGGATAAGAGAAGCTGTGCGGGTATCCACAGGACAAAGAGTGAGATCTACGAGGCTGATTATGATTTTTCAAAGGCCAAATCTGCCTATGTATTCAAGACAATGGTAGATCCGTTTATCGGAAAGTATTCATTTGTAAAGGTATGCTCCGGTGTACTCAAAGGGGATGACGTACTTTACAATGCAGATGCGGATGCCGAGGAAAAACCGGGCAAGCTTTATACGATGTGCGGAAACAAACCGACAGAAGTTTCCGAACTGTTTGCAGGAGATATCGGAGCAATCGCAAAGCTTGGAAGTACAAAGACAGGAGATACTCTTTCGACAAAGAATACGCCGATTACATATTCCAGAACAGATTATTCGGTTCCATATACCTATATGAGATACAAGACTCTGACAAAAGGGGATGAAGACAAGGTATCTCAGGCACTGCAGAAGATGATGGCAGAGGATGTGACACTCAGAGCAGTCAATGACAGTGAGAACAGACAGTCTCTTCTTTACGGTATGGGAGATCAGCATCTGGAAATCGCAGCCAGCAAACTGGCAGCCAGATATAAAGTAGAAATTAAACTGGAGACACCGAAAGTGGCGTTCCGTGAGACAATCCGTAAGAAATCGGATGTGGACACAAAATACAAAAAACAGTCCGGCGGACATGGTCAGTACGGACATGTAAAGATGCGGTTTGAACCATCTGGTGATCTGGAGACTCCTTATGTATTTGAAGAAGAAGTAGTAGGCGGCGCTGTTCCGAAGAACTACTTCCCGGCTGTAGAAAAAGGACTTCAGGACTCTGTGGTAAAAGGTCCTCTCGCAGGATATCCGGTAGTCGGAGTCAAAGCAGTTCTTTACGATGGATCTTACCATCCGGTAGATTCTTCGGAGATGGCATTCAAGACAGCTACGATCCAGGCATTTAAGAAAGGCTTTATGGAAGCGGGACCGGTTCTTCTGGAGCCTATCGCATCCTTGAAAGTGACAGTGCCGGATGACTATACAGGAGATGTTATGGGTGATCTGAATAAGAGAAGAGGACGTGTCCTTGGCATGACACCTGTAAGCGGCGGCAAACAGATCATAGAAGCAGACATTCCGATGACAGGACTGTTTGGATACTGTACAGTGCTTCGTTCCATGACAGGAGGAAGAGGTACTTATGAGTATCAGTTTGCAAGATATGAGCAGGCACCTTCGGATGTACAGGAGAAGGAAATCGCAGCAAGAGCAGCGGAAGAAAAATAGAATAGAGAATTAGAAAAAGACCTTTTCTGCAAAAATCAATGATTTTGTTGTAGGAAAGGTCTTTTTTGGTGGAGAAAACAGAAAAAAATTATGCAAAACGTGGAAAAAATATAAAAATAGTATTAAAATTGTGTGTAAGGTATTAAGGTGGTATAATAGAACACGTTTTGAAAAGAAGAATGTGAAAACAGAGAGGACTTAGGGGACCAATGAAAATTGTAATCATAGGCGATGGCAAGGTTGGTTATAAACTGGCAAAACAGCTGTCATCGGAAAAGTACGATATTATATTGATCGATAATAATGAAGAAAAACTGCGAAAATCCATTGAAAGAATGGATGTTTTTTGTGTTGCGGGAGAAGGCGGCAGTGTGGAGGTTCAGCAGAGGGCGGATGTACCGCATGCGGATCTGGTGATTGCCTGCACTTCTACGGACGAGTGCAATATGCTCAGCTGCCTGATCGCAAGAAGGCTGGGTGCACGGCATACGATTGCCCGGGTAAGAAATCCGATCTACTATAAACAGATTGATTTTCTGAAAAAGGATCTCCATTTGAGTATGGTAGTAAATCCGGAACTGATCGTTGCGGGGGATATTACCCGTCTGCTGTTGTTTCCAGATGCAAGTAAGGTAGAGACTTTCGTAAAAGGAAGGGTGGAACTGGTTGAATTTCCGATTCACTGCGGAAAGCTGGAAGGATTGTCTTTGTCTGAATTATATGCACGTTTTCAGGTTCAGGTGCTGGTATGTGCAGTCGAATCCGGAGAAACGGTTTTAATCCCGGATGGAGATTATATTTTAAAAGCAGGAGACAAGTTGCATATTGCGGCTTCTCATCAGAATATGGAGCAGTTCTTCAAGAAGATCGCTCTGCGAAAAGAGAAGATTAAAAATGCAATGATCTGTGGTGGAGGAAGAGTGGCCTACTATCTGGCAAGCCAGCTGTGTAATCTGGGGATGAATGTCAAGATCATCGAAAGAAACAGAGAACGCTGTGAAGAGCTCTGTGAACTTCTTCCACAAGCAACCATCATCAATGGAGATGCGACGGAGCATGATCTGCTGATAGAAGAGGGGATTGAAAAAACAGATGCTTTTATTGCACTGACAGGAATGGATGAAGAGAACATTATCATGTCTTTGTTTGCTTCCAAGCAGAGTGTATCCAAGGTGATCGTAAAGATCAATGAGGATCGCAGAGCCATGATGATCGATGAACTTGGACTCGACAGCATTGTATCTGCTAAAACAGCGACTGCAGATGCCATTCTTGGTTATGTGCGGGCGAGAAGAAATTCTCAGTGCAGTGCAAATGTGGAGACCATGTACCAGCTACTGGATGGAAGAGTGGAGGCTCTGGAATTTATTATCAAATCGGAGAATGCATATACGGGAGTGCCTCTTAAAGATCTGAATCTGAAAGTGAACAATATCATTGCCTGCATTGCGCGGGGAAGAAAGATCATTATTCCAAACGGAGATGACAGTATTCAGGTAGGTGACAGTGTAGTTATTATCACCATGACAAAACAGATCCGGGATCTGGACGATATTTTGGTGAAGAGGTAACGAGATGAATAATAGAATGATTGTTTATATGATAGGCAGAATGTTGGGAGTGGAAGGACTTCTGCTTCTGGTGCCAGCGTTTGTTTCTTTTTTGTATGGAGAGCAAAGCGGAATTGCATTTTTATTAACAGCGGCCATTCTGCTCATTATTTTTCTGCTGGCGGGCAGAAAAAAACCGAAAGATACGAGTATTTATGGAAAAGAAGGGCTTGCACTGGTCGGGATTGCCTGGATTTTGTGGTCACTGTTCGGTGCACTGCCGTTTTTTATCTCCGGTTCGATTCCAGATTATCTGGATGCCTTTTTTGAGACAGTCTCCGGATTTACAACAACAGGTTCTACAATTCTGACGGATATCGAGGCGCTTCCGCAGGGAATGTTGTTTTGGAGAGCGCTGACACACTGGATCGGCGGAATGGGAGTTTTGGTATTTGTTATGGTACTTTTGAATCTGGATGATGACGGATCCATGTATCTGATGCGCGCGGAAGTACCGGGACCGGAAGCAGACAAGCTTGTTCCGAAGGCACGCAGTACGGCGAGAATTCTGTATCTGATGTATCTGATTCTGACAATGGCAGAGGTGATTTTCCTTTTATTTGGCGGAATGAACCTTTATGACGCACTGATTCATTCATTCAGTACTGCGGGAACCGGTGGATTTTCCAACAGAAATGCAAGTGTGAGCTATTATGACAGTGCGTATATTGACGGGGTTATCACCGTATTTATGATTTTGTTTGGGATCAATTTTAATATTTATTTTGCAATTTACATAAAAAACTGGAAGAGTGCATTAAAAAATGAAGAAGCACGCACCTATCTTGGTGTGATTGCTGCGGCAATATTGATGATCACAGTCAACATTTATCATATATACGGCAATGTGGCAAGTGCGTTCCGGTATTCAAGTTTTCAGGTGGCAGCGGTGATCACGACAACGGGATTCTACACTGCGGACTTTAATTTATGGCCGGAATTTTCTAAAACCATTTTGCTGGTCACCATGATCATCGGAGCTTGTGCCGGATCGACAGGTGGAGGAATGAAGGTGTCGAGAATTCTGATCCTCTGCAAGAGCGTAAAGCAGGAAATCAAGCGGATTCTGCATCCTAAAGCAGTGACGGTGGTGACTGTGAACGGTCAGAAGGTAGGCAGAGAGACCCTTCATGGAGTATATGTATACAGTATTTGTTATGCGCTTATCCTGGTATCTTCTGTTTTGATCGTGTCCATCGATAATTATGATTTTGCGACTTCTGTCAGTGCGGTTCTGACGACCTTAAATAATGTCGGTCCCGGAATTTCACAGGTGGGACCGGTTGAGAATTTCTTTGAGTTCTCCTGGCTGTCAAAACTGGTATTCTGTGCGGATATGCTGCTGGGACGGCTGGAAATCTTCCCTTGTCTTGTCCTGCTTGCACCGGAGCTCTGGAAACGGAAATTTTAAGACAAAATGTTGGAAAAATCATAGGTAAATATTAAAAAGATATAAAAATTGCAAGAAGAATTGTGAATTATCTTTGAAGATGTTATAATTGTCCCACTACTTTAAAAGTAGAAATTATTTTTAGGAAAGGGAATTAGCATGAAAAAAGGTAAAATGAAACTTCTTGCAGTGTTGGCATTGGTTATTCTTGCCGGTATTTACTATTATGTTGCATTGCCGGCACTCAATATTCATTCTACGGAGTTCTGGATATTTCTGATCGTGGTGATCGTGGCAGCAGCATTTTTCTATGCGAAAAGAAAGCGGTTCGACAGATATGCGCTGAAAGAATCCAAGGGGATGAAAGTGATCCTGGGGATTCTTGGCGCAGTTGTAATCGTGTATGCAGCAGGTACACTGTTGTCTTCTCCGATCGTCAACGCGAAAAAATATCAGAAGCTGATGAAAGTAGAGGATGGAGAATTTACAAAAGATATCGAGGAACTCTCATTTGATCAGATTCCGCTGCTTGACAGAGATTCTGCGACGATCCTGGGAAACAGAAAGATGGGAAGTATGGTGGATATGGTCTCTCAGTTTGAGGTAGATGACTGGTACAGCCAGATCAACTACCAGGATCAGCCCGTGAGAGTATCTCCCCTGCGTTATGCCAGCCTGATCAAATGGTTCACGAATCAGAGTGAGGGAATTCCGGCATATATCAAGATCGATATGGCGACACAGAATACCGAACTGGTGAAGTTGGATGAAGGGATGAAGTATACGACCAGTGATCATTTCAATCGCAATATTTACCGTCATCTCCGGTTCAAATATCCGACTTATATCTTCAATGACTTAAGTTTTGAGATCGATGACAACGGAGTTCCATACTGGATCAGCCCGGTGAAGAAATTCAATATCGGTCTGTTTGGAGGTACCACAGTTGGAAGAGTGGTTTTATGTAATGCCATTACAGGTGAGACGAAAGATTATAAGATCGAAGATGCACCGGAGTGGATCGACCGGGCGTACTCCGCAGATATGCTGATACAGCTGTATGATTATTATGGTACGTTGAAGCATGGATTTTTAAACAGTGTGCTGGGACAGAAGGATTGTCTGCATACGACGACAGGATACAACTATCTTGCGCTGGATGATGATGTATGGGTATATACAGGTGTGACTTCGATCACAGGAGACCAGTCCAATGTAGGATTTGTTCTGATGAATCAGCGTACGATGGAGACGAAGTTCTATGAAGTGGAAGGCGCGACAGAAGAGTCTGCCATGTCTTCAGCAGAAGGTCAGGTGCAGAACTTAAAATACAAAGCGGCATTCCCGTTGCTTTTGAATATTTCAGGGGAGCCGACCTATTTTATGGCGCTGAAAGATGATGCCGGACTGGTGAAAAAGTATGCCATGGTCAATGTGCAGAAATATCAGGTTGTAGCCATTGGAAATACGGTCAGTGAGTGTGAAGAAAACTACAATGATCTGATGTATGAGAGTGGCATCAAGAAGCAGGCGGAAGATACGAGAGAAGTAAAGACGCTGGCTTCCAAGATCACAAAGATCGCACAGGGCGTTGTAGACGGAGATTCTCACTTTTATATCATGTTGGAAGGCTCTGATGATATTTTTGATGTTTCAGTCGTTGATTTTATCGATATTATCAAATACAATGTCGGTGATACTGTGACGGTAGAATACAAAGAAGGTGAGCGGGCAAATTCTGTACTTTCTTTGAACGGAGAAGAGCCGGATCAAAAAGCAAAAGAGACAAAAAAATCAGAAGCGGAAAGCGAAGAGCAGGCATTATCAGAAGAATAATAAAAACAGATATACCATAATGTATAAAAAAGCGGTACTCAGTAAAAAATACTGAATATCGCTTTTTTCATACCCATTAGTTCAAAACGTTATAATTGTCGGAATCTATATCGGGAATGGATTCTTTCTCAGCCCCCACACTGATAAAGAAATCAAGAGTATTTTCTGCAGAAATTTTACTCAGACTGGTCATAAATGCAGAAATGTTGTTTAAAGAAATATCCGCCTGTTTTAATACGCTGTCAATAAAGATGGTATCAATATCATGATTACCTGCTACCATACCGTAGAGAAAACCGATAAATTCATCCATTGTCAGAATATCAGGATAGTCTTCCATGCAGATTGCACGTACACCGAAGTCTAAAGTAGTAGTGTTGCGATGACTTTTTTTGATAAATACGACGTTTCCGTTAGATGTTTTGACCTTTTCATTAGCAAGCTCAATCATCTGCTGTGTTTTTCCGGTTCCTTTCGGTCCTGTAATTAAATTTACCATGGCAAATCTCTCCTTTTTGTATGTATTTTGAGACTTCTTTCTGCTCAAATAACTTAAATTTATTATACACTAAACAAGGTTCTTAAACAATAAAAAAATAATAAAAATGCAGATAAATATTCAGAAAAATATAATGAGAAAACTTCTCAATAACAAATGTTGAAATTGAGAGTAGGACATGGTAATATCAAACTAATTGAGAATCATAATCATTTAAGGAGGCTCATATGTCATCGGAAACATTGTCTTATTTTTTCAAAAATGAAGATATAAAACTAAAAGCCAGGTTTCAGGTTGCGCTGCAGTGCGCCCCCTTTTTAAAGGGGATCAAGATATCCAGCGTGATCACAATGGAACAGAAAATGTGTGAGGAGCTGCAGGAGATTTTTGAAGAGACAGAGGTAGAATATCGAATTCTGTCCTGCAGGGACAGCAGATGTCTTGTTTTCTTTTTCAGACGGAGTGAGTTGGAGTATCATCTGATGCTGCCTGACAATCAGCGGCTGCTTGAGGCATATGGGTATCATATGCGGAATCTGGATGAGATGCTCAAAAGACTGGCTCAAAGAGTGAGGCAGATAAGCAGCAGAAAACTGGGATTTCCCCATGAAATCGGAGTGTTTTTAGGGTATCCGAAGGAAGATGTGGAAGGATTTATTCACAATGAAGGAAGAAAGTATCTTATGATCGGATATTGGAAAGTATATAGTAATCCGTCCAGGGCAAAAATGATTTTCAAGTCTTATGATCAGGCCAAAGAAGGAGTGGTCAGAGAATTTTTAGCCGGAAAAAGTATCCGGGAAATCGCACAATAATGAAGGAGGAATTCACATGAATGCAGCAGTAGTATATTGGAGTGGAACAGGAAATACAGAGGCAATGGCACAGGCGGTCGCAGAAGGGATTCAGGCAGCAGGAGGAACCGCGGAGGTATGTGAGGTTGGACAGACAGATGCGGATACGATTTCAAAATTTGATAAAATTGCGCTCGGCTGCCCGTCTATGGGAGCAGAGCAGTTGGAAGACAGCGAAATGGAGCCGTTCGTGGAAGAACTGGAGCCGATGATCTCCGGTAAGCAGCTACTTTTGTTTGGGTCTTACGGCTGGGGTGACGGAGAGTGGATGCGTGACTGGTGCCAGAGAATGGAAGAGGCGGGAGCACATCTGATCTGTGAAGAAGGTGTGATCGCAAACGAGACGCCGGATGATGCTGCGTTGGAGGAATGCCGGGCAGCCGGAAAGGAACTGATCACGGCATCGGTATAAGGATTCTTTTTCCATGTGCATTTAAACGGAACCAAAGTTTTCTCCTGAGCATAGGATAACATATCGAAAAAAAGAATTACGAAAGGGAGAAACATATGAATTTGGATGTAATACTTGGAATTTTACTGCCGTTTGCAGGAACAACTCTTGGCGCAGCAATGGTATTCTTCATGAGAAAAGAGATGAATGAAAAGCTGCAGAAAGGTCTGCTTGGATTTGCTTCGGGTGTCATGATCGCAGCATCTGTCTGGTCGCTTTTAATCCCGGCCATCGAGATGGCAGAGGAAGGCGGACAGATTGCATGGATTCCTGCAGCGGCAGGGTTTCTGCTTGGGATTGGCTTTCTGCTTTTGCTGGACACGGTGACACCTCACCAGCACTTTCAGGAATCGGAGCCGGAAGGGATTCAGGCATCACTTCGAAAAACAACAATGTTGATGCTCGCAGTGACGCTGCACAATATTCCGGAAGGAATGGCAGTGGGTGTGACCTTTGCCGGAGTTCTTTCGGATAATGTACTGATAACAATGACAGGGGCATTTGTATTGTCTGCCGGAATCGCCATTCAGAATTTTCCGGAGGGAGCGATTATTTCCATGCCGTTAAGGGCGCAGGGAATTACAAAACTGAGGGCGTTTGTGTATGGAACACTGTCAGGGATTGTAGAGCCGATCGCCGCATTTCTGACAATCTGGCTGACGGGGCTTGTAGTTCCGCTTCTGCCATATTTTCTCTCTTTTGCGGCAGGCGCTATGATTTATGTTGTAGTGGAAGAGTTGATTCCGGAGGCACAAAACGGAAAACATACCAATGTAGGAACAATCGGTGTTGCAGCAGGGTTCACACTGATGATGATTCTGGATGTGGCGCTGGGATAGAAAAAAGCAGAGGGAGCGATGTCTGTATTCCCTCTGCATTTTACTTATAAACATTGATTAGTTTTTCTAAAATGGAAAATCAGAAAATGGCTTGCATTCTTTTCAAAACCATGCTATTCTTTACTTTAGTGTTGTAAAACACTAAACTCAGGAGAGTCTCTGAAAAAAGAGCGCCGAAGGTGTAATCAGCAGACGCATGATCTGGATGCGGTTTTGCTGAGAATCTCTCAGGCAAAAGGATGGAGGAAAGAAAGTATGTTAGCACAAATCTACAATCAAATCGACACAGCGATCAAATGGGTGGATGACCGGATATGGGGACTGCCGCTCATTATTCTGATCCTGACAACAGGTATCTATTTAACCGTTCGCCTTGGCGGACTTCAGATTCGGCATCTGCCGAAAGCACTCAGATTCATGGTAAAAAATGAAGAAGAAGGACATGGGGAAGTGACCAGCTTTGGAGCACTTTGTACGGCGCTTTCTGCAACGATCGGAACCGGAAATATTACCGGAGTAGCGACTGCGATTGCGGCAGGCGGACCGGGCGCACTGTTCTGGATGGTGGTGGCAGCATTTTTCGGAATGGCAACGAAGTATGCAGAAGGGCTTCTTGCAATCAAATACCGGACAATCGACAAAGAAGGGCATGTTCTTGGCGGACCGTTCTATTATATTGAAAACGGAATGGGAAAAAACTGGCGCTGGCTGGCAAAAATATTTGCATTTTTCGGAGCCGGAGTCGGGTTGTTTGGAATCGGTACGTTTACCCAGGTAAACAGTATTGCATCTGCAGTGAAGAATTTCTTTGATCCGAATACAGAGAATGCCGTGCAGATGTTTGGAAATACATATTCATGGGCAACTGTGATTACTTGTATTATTCTGACAGTCTGTGTCGGTCTGGTCGTGATCGGAGGACTGAAACGAATTGCAAAAGTATCCGAAATTGTAGTTCCGTTTATGGCGGTATTGTACGTGGTGTTTGTTCTGATCATTATGATCACACATATTACAGAAATCCCGGCAGCGATCGTAACGATTGTGAAATCTGCATTTACCGGAAGTGCACTGGCAGGCGGCGCGATGGGAACCATGGTCGTGGCCATGCAGAAAGGAATCGCAAGGGGAATCTTTTCCAATGAGGCGGGTCTTGGTAGTGCGCCGATCGCGGCAGCGGCTGCAGTAACAAAAGAACCTGTGCGTCAGGGACTGGTGTCTATGACAGGTACATTTATTGATACAATCATAATTTGCACAATGACCGGAATTTCCGTGGTCTTAGCAGGAACATGGAATGATCCGAATCTGGAAGGTGTGGAGATCACGATGGCAGCATTTCAGAAGGGGCTGCCGTTTGCGCCGGCAGTTGCATCCTTTATTCTGATGCTTTGTCTGGTATTCTTTGCATTTACTACGATTCTCGGCTGGAATTACTATGGAGAACGGTGTATGGAATATCTGTTCAACCGGAATAAAAAAGTAGTGATGACTTATCGCTGGCTGTATATTCTGGCTGTATTTATCGGACCATATATGACGGTTGCGGCAGTGTGGAACATCGCAGATATCTTCAATGCGCTGATGGCGCTTCCGAACCTGATCGCACTGCTTGTGCTCAGCAATGTGGTGGTCAAAGAAACGAAAGATTATTTTGCGAGGATGAAATAGAGAGAAATCAGCAGAATCCACTTGACTTATTTTATGATTCTTCTTATAATAAGGAAACATATGAAAGAAATGTTGATGAGGAATAGTAAGAGTCTGAGGTTTTTCAGAGACCTGCCGGATGGTGCGAGGCAGGAAACAGCGTTCTCCAAACTCCCCTCGGAGTTCTTTTTCTGAACACCCAGGATGGAAAAGTAGGAAAAAGCGGGCCTTCCCGTTACAGAAGTAATGAGTGCATCTGTATGTTTGCAGATGAAGAAGAGTGGTACCACGGAAGATAAAAGCCTTTTCGTCTCTTAATTGAGATGAAAAGGCTTTTTTAGAAATCAAAGGAGGATATGCGAAATGGGTGCAAAAATTGTTTACAACCACAAAGCAATCGAGAAAAAATGGCATGATAAATGGCAGGAAAATCCGGTAAATCCAAGATTCAGGGACAACGGAGAGAAAAAAGAAAAATATTATTGTCTGGATATGTTCCCGTATCCGTCAGGAAACGGTCTGCATGTCGGGCACTGGAGAGGATATGTGATCTCTGATGTCTGGAGCCGTTACAAATTACAGCAGGGATATTATATTGTACATCCGATGGGATGGGATGCATTCGGTCTTCCGGCTGAGAACTATGCGATCAAGATGGGAGTTCATCCTGCAAAATCCACAGCAGAGAACGTAGCAAACATCAAACGTCAGATCAATGAGATCGCAGCATTGTATGACTGGGATATGGAAGTTAACACAACAGATCCGAATTTCTACAAATGGACACAGTGGATCTTTGTGAAAATGTTCAAAGAAGGTCTTGCATATGAGAAAGAGTTCCCGATCAACTGGTGCCCATCCTGCAAAACAGGTCTGGCAAACGAAGAGGTTGTGAATGGAAAATGTGAGCGCTGCGGAACAGATGTTACAAAGAAAAATCTGCGTCAGTGGATGCTGCGTATCACAAAATATGCAGACCGTCTTTTGAACGATCTCGACAAACTGGACTGGCCGGAAAAAGTAAAGAAAATGCAGGCTGACTGGATCGGAAAATCTTACGGTGCAGAAGTAGATTTCCAGGTGGATGGAAGAGACGACAAGATCACCGTTTATACAACACGTCCGGATACCTTACACGGTGCAACATTCATGGTACTTGCGCCGGAACATGCACTTGCAAAAGAACTTGCGACAGACGAGACAAGAGAAGCGGTGGAGCAGTATATTTATGATGCTTCCATGAAGTCCAACGTAGACCGTATGCAGGATAAGGAAAAGACAGGTGTGTTTACGGGAAGTTATGCGATCAATCCGATCAACGGTGCAAAAGTACCGATCTGGCTGTCTGATTATGTACTGGCAGATTATGGTACAGGAGCAATTATGTGTGTACCTGCACATGATGACCGTGACTTTGCATTTGCAAAAAAATTCGAGATCCCGATCATTCAGGTCATTGCAAAAGACGGACAGGAAATCGAAAATATGGAAGAGGCATACACAGATGCTGTTGGAACTATGATCAATTCCGGAGAGTGGAACGGAATGGAATCAGCCGTTCTCAAGAAAGAAGCTCCACATATCATTGAAGAGCGTGGAATTGGAAAAGCAACTGTAAACTATAAGCTGCGTGATTGGGTATTCTCCCGTCAGCGTTATTGGGGAGAGCCGATTCCGATTGTACACTGTCCGGAATGTGGAGCAGTGCCGGTACCGGAAGAAGAGCTGCCGCTGCGTCTGCCGGATGTAGATTCTTATGAACCGACAGGAACTGGAGAGTCACCGCTTGCCGGAATCGAAGAGTGGGTAAACTGCAAGTGTCCGGTTTGTGGAAAAGACGCAAAACGTGAGACAAATACCATGCCTCAGTGGGCTGGTTCTTCCTGGTACTTCCTGCGTTATGTGGACAGTCACAATGACAAAGAACTGGTTTCCAGAGAAAAAGCGGACGAGATGCTTCCGGTAGATATGTATATCGGTGGTGTAGAGCATGCGGTACTGCATCTTCTGTACTCTCGTTTCTATACAAAATTCCTGCATGACATCGGAGTTGTAGACTTTGATGAACCATTCCACAAGCTGTTCAACCAGGGAATGATCACAGGAAAGAACGGAATCAAGATGAGTAAGTCCAAAGGAAATGTCGTATCTCCGGATGATCTGGTACGCGACTACGGATGTGACTCTTTGAGAATGTATGAATTGTTCGTGGGACCGCCGGAGTTGGATGCAGAGTGGGATGACCGTGGAATCGACGGTGTCAACCGCTTCCTGAAACGTCTGTGGAATCTGCTGATGGACAGCAAAGAAAATGAAGTACAGGCAACAAAAGAGATGATCAAACAGCGTCACAGAATGGTAGCAGATATCACCATGCGTCTGGAGAGCTTCAGTCTGAATACCGTTATCTCCGGATTTATGGAGTACAACAACAAGTTTATCGAGATCGCAAAGAAAGAAGGCGGAATCGATAAAGAAACGCTGGAGACGATCGCAGTCCTGCTTTCTCCATTTGCACCTCATTTTGCAGAGGAGATATGGGAGCAGCTCGGACATACAGAGACAATCTTCAAAGCAGGCTGGCCGACATACGATGAGGCACAGATGAAAGACGATGAGATCGAAGTTCCGGTACAGATTAACGGAAAGACAAAAGCCGTGATCAGTATCGCAGCAGATATCTCCAAAGAAGAAGCGATTGCAGCAGGAAAAGAAGCGATTGCAGATAAACTGACAGGAAATGTGATTAAGGAAATCTATGTTCCGAAGAAGATTATTAATATTGTAATGAAATAAACAATGTGAATAGAAAAGACAGAACTCCATGTGCTTGGTAAGCTGAGGAGGGCTGTCTTTTTTGTTGGCGAAAAACTGGATAGTATATAGTTGACATTTTTTGATGCATATGATATTTTGTTAAGTATATTAACAAAAAAGAGGTGGTAAAATGAACTACGAAAAAATTTTATGCGAATTTCAAAACTTCATAAAAGCATATCTTAGTTTAGAACACAAACAACATAGAATTCTTGACTTGAATTTATCAGAGGTACATTTATTGAAAGTAGCTGAACAGAATCCAAATTACACGCTTATTGAATATGCTGAAAAGCTGAAAGTAAGTCGAAGCGCCATTACGCAATTAGTTAATTTGTTAGAAAAAAAAGATTGTGTCAAAAAGAAAAAAGCTAACAAGAAAAGTTTTGTGCTTGAGTTAACATCTAAAGGAGAAATAGTATGTAATAAACATGATGAAGAGCATAAAAAAATAGAAAATGATTTAAGAAGAATTTTTAAAAAATATGATTGTATTTTTTTTGAACAACTGAGCGAATTAATGTCTGATATCATAAGCACTTGGGAGGAATACGATGGGATGTAAAATTATAATTGAAGATACTAATAAATTGATGGATTCAAAGATGAATATATGCATCCAAGGATTAAAAAAGTTTCAAGAAATTAAAATTATTTTAGAAACAAATTGTTTTTATAATATAAATGCTCCTATGAATTGGTCAGAGAATACATTTTGGCAATCTGAAGCTATTTTTCTCAGTGATTCAAATGGAATAGTATCCCTTAAAAACTCACCATCGAAAGGGGGAGATTATATAGGCATTAGAGATATGGGGCTGTTTGAATCTCTTAAGGCTGTATCTATAGTTAATAAAAAACATATTGGAGACCTTAAAAAATTACCTTTAAATGATGTTGTAAGTTATAAAATTTCAGTTTTATCGGATGGAAAGTTACTTGCTGAAACAACTTTTAATAGATTTTATAAAAATTGTAATATAAATCACTATGATATACTAAGGGATAGTTGGCAAGGGAGATTATTTTATGACGGGGATAAAAATAAAAAACCGGCTATTATAGTATTATCTGGTAGTGATGGAGGAATTGAGAAAGCACAAAATATTGCAATGATGTTATCAAATCATGGTTTTGTGACACTGGCTATTAGTTATTTTGGAATGAATAACCAAAAATCAAGTTTAGATCGAATACCACTTGAAAACATTGAAGAAGCATTAAAGTATATACAAAAGTTGACATTTGTTGATTCTGCAAAGATTGGAATTTATGGTAGATCAAAGGGAGCAGAATATAGTCTGATGTTTCTGACTAAATATGATGGTATTAAATGTGCAGTTTTAAATTCTCCAAGTGATAGAGTTTATGAAGGGTTAAAAGGGAAGAGAAATTCTAAACATTCTTCTTGGACATATGGTGGAAAAGAGATATCTTATAAACCATTTAAAATAAGGGAATTTATTATGAACATGCTAATGAAGAAATCAAGTATTGATGATTCTGGAGTTATGGACATAGAACATGTTACATGTCCTCTTTTACTAATTACTTCAATAAAAGATGAAATATGGGATTCTTATAGTGCATCAATTAACATTATGACAAAAGCAAAATCATATGAAAAGAGTATTGTATTAACAACAGAGTTAGGACATATGAACACCATTTCCTATCTTCCCAATCCACGCTATAACAAGTATAAAACAGACAAAATATATTATGAGGCTGTACTGTCGTGGGAAAATACTCTATTTTGGTTTATTAATTATTTAAAAAACATCTGATACATATCCTAAGTATCAGATGGCTGGTTTTTGAATTTGCTGGGAGTAAAGGCATTGGTGTTAGACTGCAAAAGGATTATGAAAAGCTGTGGGGCGAGGTGGCAAAGGTACTTCGGGTCATGATGGCCCGAAGCATTTCATCAAAAATTAGATTTTCAAGATTGTAGACCTCGTTTTCTGATGATATAATAAAAAGCAGAAGGAGGTCGCTTTCATGTTAAAAATGATGATCTGCATGGATGATGATAAGATAACGACAGAGAAAAAATACCATTTGGATGGTATTTACAGTGCAATCAATAACACGTTCCTTACAGTAGGACTTCCTCGCATTGAGGATGGTTCTGGTGCATTGGTATATCGTGACTGTGGACGGGCAAAAGATTTCAGTCTGTTTGGGAAAATAGTCAACACTTTGAAAAAGCAGACTTGGTTTATGGATAATGTAGCCGTCTGGCGTTTATATGACAGTGACGATTCCGACAGCCCCGAAGATTTTAATGAAGAAGATCTGCTTACCCATTACAGAGAAAAACAGGCTATGAGGGCTTAATCTTTTGGAGAGAAAATATTTTAAGGCACTGAATTTTGATTTAGATACGCACCAGTTACAAGAACACTATCCGGGAGCCAACTATCGGCAGGCATACGATGATTTGCGTCGTTTTTTTAAGAAGCACCGCTTTCTACACCGGCAAGGCTCCGGGTACATATCCGAAGATAATTGGATATGTTCTTAGCAAAGACTATTGGGGCAGAGGGCTTATGCCGGAAGCCGTCAATCGAGTGATTCGATTTTGCTTTGAAAATGAAAAGTATGATTATTTAATGTGCAGTCATTTTGTTGTAAATCATCAATCGAAAAGAGTGATTGAAAAAAGTGGATTTCGATTTGTAAAAGAAAATATTCGAATAGCACAGAATGGAGAGGAACATATTTCTTTGTATTATATGTTGGATAATCCAGATAAAAGGTAATGAAATTGGAAGGGGAGATACCGGATATGAATCAATGTACAAAGAGGATTGTGGGAATACTTGCGGGGCTGATAGCCTGGTGGTTCTTTCTCATGCAAGAAGAATTCGCTTTTTACGGAATTTATTCTGTGGTAAGCTATGGAGTTCATGAGATAAGTACAATAATCCCAATTAGTTGTCTGTTTGTAACATTCATCTGGATTTTCGTGATGATCAGGCAACTGATTCAGAAAAAAGCAAATAAGATTGATAAATGGTTTCTGGCACTGCTTCTTGTTTTATTGCTGGTACAGATAGGATATTTCCGCGTACAGAGCCAAAAAATCTCAGTTAAAATGATTGTGACTGTTGAAAATATCAATCAGCAAAAACAGACGATTACAGTTGTGAATACAGAAGGGGATGAGGAGCAAAGGGTTGTACTGAATGCGCCGGATTTCTTTACCAATATGCTGGAAGTGAGTGATCGGGAATATTTGGCAACATATGTTTGTTATAAAAACAATCCTTATAGAGGAAAATTATCCACAATGATTTTATTTCAAGAGAATTAAAGCGTGGGAGATTCGTTATAGATTACTGACAGAGTAGTGCTGTTCGTGTAACTGGTGGCATTTATGGACATATGGGAGCTAAATATGGAATACTGCAAATTTGATATGGCAACGAAAAATGATATTGATAAAGTATTAGAGATTTATAATTCGAATTCGGATTTTTTAGAAAAACATCTGGGGGCTTCCCGGGTCTCGAAAGAATTTATAGCAAATGAGATGGAAGAAATGAAAAAGATCGGATTTCGTTCTTTCGTGATAAAGAATAGTGAAGGTAATACAGTTGGGATCTGTGATTTTAAAATAGCAGAGGAAGTTTATTTGTCATTATTGTTGATTGATGGGAAACAAAAAAGAAATGGATTAGGCAGTCGTATATATAGTCAGTTAGAACAGCTTTTTCAAGCAGAAGGTGCTGACAGAATTAGAATAGATGTTGTATATGAAGATAATGTAGTTGCTTTTTGGGGAAAGCAAGGATTTATTCCGTGTGAAAAAATACAGTTAGAATGGAATGGGCATAAGTCAAATGCGATTAAAATGGTTAAAACGATTTCCAAATGGGAATCGGGAGTTTCCCAAACAAAAAGATATTAAGAAATCACCGGTGTTTACCTGTTTGCCAAAATACTGATGTATAAGAGAATGGCAATTGGAATGTCTTTTTCTATATCTTCTAAATTTTCAATAGATAACAGAAAAGGAATGCCCACTTATTTTCCTAGTGTTATAATTGTAATATATAAAGCGACAAATTGATTAGAAACCAATCGAAGTTGGCGTAAACGATAAAGCAGCTTATAGATTGCTGATAAACTGCCCTATCGTTTGCACCAATTTCGATTTTTCTATAGTGAACAAAGTCGTGTCCGGATAGCCGGAATATATGGAGTTTCAATTCTTTTCCTCTTGTAGAAAAAACTGTTTTGATTAAAATATTATATCAGATTTCTTTATAGAAAAAGGTATTTTCCCACAACAAACAGACCTCATTTCTGAGGCTTCGTAAAAATATTTAATTATTGGGTTTTAAATCCGTAAAGGTATCCGTTGTTGGGGGTTTCCGAGATGTCCTCCACAGCATTTACAAACAGAAACCTTGATTCCATAAAGTGTTTCCAATATTTGAGCTGTTTCCATATTTTTCAACCGAGACAGATATTGCCTGCAGCCAAGAAGATTTCTACATAGTGTAAGATGCTTGGTTTTACTTCGGGTACACAGCAGACCATAATGTCTGATTCGGACAAAGCGTTTGGGTGGCACATGCATAAGGAATCTGCGGATAAATTCAACTCCGGGAATAGTCAGTGCTTTCCATTTACCAGCTTCACGGTAGTCCTTCACATAGTATGTGACAGTGTTTTCATCCATGCGGATAATACGGCGATTACTGATAGCAATTCTGTGTATGTACTTACCAAGGTAATGAATAACAGACTGTGCACCGTTAAAGGCTTTCTTACAGTGTGGAATCCAGTCTTTTTCATTGCACAGGGAAGACAGCATTTGACTATTTGTCTCATCATATGAATAACATATATTATATATCTTGCGGAGAAACTGTTGAAATTTAGTATTTTAACAAATACAACTTCTGTTTACTGATGCATATTTGAATCAGAATAAAGTAGATTCTGTCGGAACATAGATTTCATGTCCATGATAAATGGTGATGGAATGATGTTACCAAAATGGAAACAAAGAAAATACAGGATGGTGCTTTCTTTTTGAGTTTTGTCGTTATAAGATACGAGCAAAGGGAGGTACAGAGTATGGTATTTGGAAATAACATTAAAAAATTAAGAGAAGAAAAAAATCTGACTCAACAGCAGCTTGCGGAGAAATTGTATGTATCAAGACAGACAATCTGCAGATGGGAAAACGGCTCAAGATGCCCGGATTTGATCACAGCAAAAAAATTGGCACTTGAATTGAAGGTAAGTATGGATGAACTGATATCGGATGAAGCGTGCAGGATATTCAGATTAATTATGGAATCTGGAAATCAGAAAAAATAAAGAACGGAAGAAAATTACAAGAATTTCAAAAGAAGATATTGAGTTTTATACAGACTGTAGGTGCGGTTAAATGTATGGAGAGGTGAGGCGGCCGTGTTCTTGAAAACAGAAAAACTGACAATCCGAAAAATGACAACAGAGGATTTGTTTCCACTGTATCATGTGCTCTCGGATCCTGAGGTCATGGAGTATCTTGAACCGCCGTTTTCCATGGAAGCAGCGAAACAATTCCTGTATAAAGCAGGTATATGCGAGACTCCTTTGATATGGGCGGTGGAAGATGCGCGTAAAGTTTTTATCGGCTATGTTATCTATCATACCTATGATGAAACCAGCATGGAGCTGGGATGGGTTTTGGATCGCAAGGAATGGGGAAAAGGGTATGCAAGTGCAATTACTAAAATGGTGACTGAGGAATCCGGAAGTTCCGGAAAAGAGCTTGTAATAGAATGCAGTCCTGAGCAGAAAGCTACAAAAAGGATTGCACAAAAGTATGGATTTCAGTTTTGCAGTGTTGTAAATGGATGTGAAGTGTATCGACTAAGGAGGAAGTAAGATGGCAAAATTAGAACAGGTAATAAGCGGCGATTTTTATGAAGTGCTTGGTAAGATCGAGCGAGGAATCGTAGAAGGCAGTATGTCAGCATCATTGGAAGAGTTCAGTGACTTTGAAAGTGGAACTGCCAGATGCAGTGTTCGTGTTTTTGAACGATATAGTTATGTTGGAGATAATCGGGTGAGCCTGAATGTAACTCTTTTTCAGAATGGAAGCGGACCGATTCAACTTTCTGCGATTGCTGCAGGCGGCAGTCAGGCAATGCTTTTCAAGATCAATACCTGGGGTGAAGAAGCGTTTCTTGACAAACTAAAGGAGCTATTGTAAATTGAAAATACGGAGGTTAGAGAGAATGAAACGAATTAATTACTCGGTGCAGTTTTAAAACTGGCAGCAGATTGTATCGAAGTTAAAATAAAAGTAAAAACATATGCTGGCAGGGCTGCACCGATCAAATCATTTTATTTATAGAAAATTTGAAAGGAAGCAGTTAAAATGAATAGAACAGAATTAAAATTAATTTGGAAAAAAGAAGAGAAGGCGGCATATATCAAAGGTTGGGATTTTTCGCATATCCATGGGAGGTATGAGGAAGAGAATGATTTGCCGTGGGATTATGAGAAGATCGTGAAACAATATTTAACGAATACGGCCAAAGTGTTGGATTATGACACTGGCGGGGGTGAATTTTTATTGTCTCTGAATCATCCCTTTGCCAGAACAGCAGCGACAGAAGGATTCGAGCCGAATGTGCGATTGTGTCAGGAAAAGTTGCTGCCTTTAGGAATTGATTTTAAAGAGTGTAATACACCTTCAAGGATTCCGTATGATAATGAGACATTTGATATGATTATAAACAGGCATGGAAATTTTGATGCCAGGGAATTGTATCGATTATTAAAAAAGGGTGGAATCTTTGTTACACAACAGGTTGGCGGCGATAACGATAGAGATTTAGTGGAAATGGTTCTGCCTGAAGTGGAAAGTCCGTTTCCTCATTTAAATCTGGAAGAGCAGAGAAATGCGTTTGTCGATGCAGGTTTTCATATTCTTGCTGCAGAGGAAGCGTATCGACCAATTAAATTTTATGATATTGGTGCGTTTGTATGGTTTGCACATATTATTGAATGGGAGTTTCCTGGTTTTTCAGTTGATAAATGCTTTGAGCAGTTGCTGAAAATGCAAAAGATAATTGAGGATCAAGGGAAAATTGAAGGGACGATTCATCGGTATTTGATTGCAGCGAAGAAATGATAGACTGTGAAGAAGGTTTTAGGTCTCTTGTCTGAAAAAGGCAAGGGGCTTAATTTACATTGAGACGGTAGAATGAAGCGTTGCGAATGTAAAGAAAGGTTGTAGGACAGAAGATGAGATTACATTACAAAGGAGCATATGATTTGAATCCGGAATCGATTCCTCATAAAGAACATATTCCGGGAGCGGTAAAATTTAAAGAAGCTGAGGATACAAAAGAACTCTCCAAAACAGCAACTGTGATATCGATTATTGTGATGGTCATCATGGGGATTTTTGCAACCATGAGAATGGGCAGATTTATTTTTGATGGATCCCTGCAAATGTGGTTGGGAATCCTGTTTCCATTCGCGATTTTATTTCCACATGAAATTCTGCATGCTATATGCTTCAAAGAAGATGTATATTTGTATACAAACTGGAAACAGGGGATGTTGTTTGTGGTTGGTTCGGAGACCATGAGCAAAGGAAGCTTTATCTTGATGTCTATGCTTCCAAATGTGGTGTTTGGAATTTTACCTTACATCGTTGGAATGATTTATCCTCAGTTTGTTTTTGGGCTTGTTTTTGGAATCCTTTCGGCAGGTATGGGGGCAGGAGATTATTACAATGTTTACAATGCTGTGACACAGATGCCAAAGGGAGCCAGGACGTATTTGTATCAATTTCATTCTTATTGGTATATGCCTTGAGTATGTGGAGGCAAAGAAATCAAAAAAAGTTTTAAAATGATAAGGGGGATATAGGTGATTTATAAAAAGATAGAAATCGAAGAAATGGAACATTTCTGGAGTTTGTTAAATGCTCTTGATGCAGAAACGAATTTTATGATGTATGAACCAAATGAAAGAAAGCAGCATATGGATATTCAAGAATTAGAAACGGATATCTATCATAACGTGATACATGGAAATGACTTTTTACAAATTGCAAAGGCAGACAATAAAATAGTGGGGTATCTCCGGGCAGAGAGGGGAGAGTTTCATCGAAATTTTCATACTGCATATATTGTTGTGGGTGTATTGAAAGAGTATCAGGGGAAAGGGATCGGCACGACTTTTTTTGAAAATCTGGAAAAATGGGCGAAGGAAAATTCTGTCATTCGGCTGGAGCTTACTGTGGAATGTCATAATGAAGCAGCAAGAAAATTATATGAAAAAAGTGATTTTAAAGTAGAAGGAATAAGAGCAAAATCAATGTTGGTAAAAGGAGAAGTTGTGGACGAGTATTATATGGCAAAAATTTTATAAATTCCGAATAAGAAAATTGAAATCAGGAAGGAGCTTTCTATGAGCCATATTTTAATCATAGATGACGATATTCATATCAATGAAATGCTGGAAGAGGTTCTGATACAGGAGGGATATCAGGTTTCCCATGCCTATTCCGGGACAGAGGCATTACTGTTTCTGGCAAACGAAAAGCCGGATCTGATTTTATTGGATTTGATGCTGCCGGGGCTTACAGGAGAGGAAGTGCTGTCGCAGATTGAAAAAATTCCGGTGATTGTGATGAGCGCAAAGGTTGAAGTGAAAGATAAGGTTGCTCTTTTGCTGAATGGCGCGGAGGATTACATTACAAAACCGTTTGAAATTGAAGAATTGCTGGCAAGGATTGTTGTGCAGCTCAGGAAAAGTACAAGATCAGATTCTTCGGAAAAACTGATGTATAGAGAAATTACAGTGAATATGGTCACGCATGAAGCATGGGTTGGGGAACATGAGGTAAAACTGACAAAGACAGAATTTGCCATCTTGAAAATTTTGCTGGAGCATCCAAAACAGGTGATCACAAAGACTGTGCTGCTTGACCGTGTCAGCGAAGAAACACCGGATTGTATGGAAAGTTCACTGCGGGTTCACATCAGTAATCTGAGAAAGAAGCTGCGGGAAATCTCGGGGAAAGATTATATAGAAGCAGTATGGGGAATCGGTTTTAAGATGGCAGAGTGAGAAATATTTACAGTTTCTTTGCACTTTTCTTAACAGCTTTCTTAACACTTTACAGATAGAATATGTTGGAAAGAAAAGGTAAGGAGGCCAAATTGTTATGGAGTATGTATTAACCACCGATCATTTATGCAAAAACTACGGGCACTTTAAGGCACTGAACCAGTGTTCTATGCATGTCCCGAGAGGTGCAATTTATGGATTTGTAGGAAAGAACGGGGCGGGGAAAACTACATTGATCCGTCTGATCTGCGGACTGCAAAGACCGACATCCGGAAGTTACAGGTTATATGGAAGCGAAAATACGGACAAGAAAATTTTGGAAGCGCAGAGAAGAATCGGCGCAGTTGTGGAGACCCCGTCGATTTATCTGGATATGACGGCGGAAGAAAACATGAAAGAGCAGTATTATGTTTTGGGCTTGCCGTCTTTTGAAGGGATCCCTCAGACTTTGAAACTGGTGGGGCTGGAAGATGCAGGGAAGAAAATGGCAAAAGATTTTTCTCTCGGGATGCGTCAGAGACTGGGAATTGCGATTGCGCTGGCAGGAAAACCAGATCTGCTTGTGTTGGATGAGCCAACCAATGGTCTGGATCCACAGGGGATCGTAGAGATGAGAGAACTGATATTAAAGCTGAACAGGGAAAGACAGATCACGGTGCTGATTTCAAGTCATATTTTGGATGAATTGTCAAGACTTGCTACTCATTATGGGTTTATTGACAAGGGAACTATAGTGAAAGAGATTACGGCAGAAGAGCTGGAAAATACCTGTAGGAAGTGTGTGAAACTGCAAGTGACGGATACTGCTGTACTCGCTCATATTCTGGATAAAAGAGGTCTTGAATATGAGATCTTGTCAGATACGCAGGCAAATGTTTATGGGGAACTAGTAGTTTCCGATGTTGCGTTGGAGTTGGCAGAACAGAATTGCAGGATGTTTTCCGTGCAGGAATACGAGGAAAGTCTGGAAAGCTATTATCTCAACTTAGTGGGAGGTGGCAAGCATGAATAAATTATTTCGTGCGGGACTCTATCGGCTTCGCAAAAATAAGGACGCATATGCCTGTGTTATCATTCCTCCCGTCTATAGTGTCTGCCTGATGCTTTCGCAATATATGCAGATGAAAGAAAGTGGGGCAAATTATCTACTGGATCCGTTTCTATTTCATTTTTTTCTGGTGATGGGAGTTTTGCTTTCGGTATTTGTCAGTTTATATGTTGGAACAGAATATCACGATGGAACATTGAGAAATAAACTGATCAGCGGTTCTTCAAGAAATGCAGTATATGGATTGAATCTGTGGATCAGCTTTCTGGTTGGGACGTGCAGCGTGTTGTTGGCTTATACGGCAGGGTTGGCGGCAGGCATTCCCATGTTCGGCGTGATAGAGATGCCGGCTTTGACAATGCTGCAGACCTGTGTGGCAGGAATTTTGCTGGTGCTTTCTTATGTTTCGATCTTTCATATGATCTCCATGCTAAGCTCCAGTAAGACAACCTCTGCGGTAGTCTGCATTCTGGCGGCAGTTTTTATGATGGTGTTTGCGGGGATTATTTTTTCGAAATTGTCTCAGCCGGAGATGATCACACAGGCGGTAATCGCAAATGGAGAAACCGTTATGGAAACAGTAAAAAACCCTGCTTATCTGACGGGAATAAGCCGTACGGTTTATCAAAATATCCTGGATTTTCTGCCGGCAGGGCAGGCCGTACAGATTTTTAATCAGGGAGTTCTGAATCTCGGAAAAATGATGGGATATTCGATTTTGATCATTTTCGGAACGAGCCTGGCAGGATTGTATCTATTTAATCGGAAGGATATCAAATAGGAGAAGTGAGTGGAAATGGAAGTTGGAGTATGGTGTGGAGCAGGAATTCTGGTTTTGTATAATATTGTGCTGCAGATCAAGGTGTATCTGTTGCGAAAATCAGCAAAAGAAATCCGGAAAGATTTTCAGAAATTATTGAAGACCAATACAAACACCATAATCCGGATTTCCAGCCGTGACAGGGAGATGTGTGCGCTGGCTTCTACAATCAATCTGCAGTTGGAAACATTTTATGAGAAAAGACGCTGCTATGAACAGGGAAACCTGGAACTAAAAGAAGCGGTTACCAATATCTCTCATGATCTGCGGACGCCATTGACTGCGATTTATGGTTATTTGAACTTACTCAAAAAAGAAGAGTGTCCGGAGCATATAAAGCGTTATCTGGATGCGATTGAAAACAGGGCACAGGCACTCAAACAATTGACGGAAGAATTATTTCGTTATACAATTGTGATATCAGAAGCGGAAGAGATGACGCTTCAAGTCTTAACGTTAAACGGGATTTTGGAAAGCAGCATATCCGCGTATTACTCCGTTTTAAAGCAGAATCATATTGTTCCGGAGATTTCGATTTCGGATCAACAGATCACGGGGAGAGTAAATGAAAATGCTCTGTCCCGTGTTCTTGGCAATATTCTCAGTAATGCGGTGAAGTACAGTGACGGCGATTTGAAAATTGTATTGTCGGAAGACGGTGAGATTCGGATTTCCAACCATGCATCAGGTTTGTCAGAAGTACAGGCAGAACGATTATTTGATCGTTTTTATACCGTGAATACGGCCAGAAAATCAACAGGCCTTGGATTGTCTATTGCAAAGGCACTGATGGAGAAAATGGGCGGAACCATCACAGCGGATTACAGAGAGAATGTACTGGAGATCTGCGTGAATGTGCAGAAGTTATAATGGAATTACAGAAGTCATTTATGAGGGAGAGAGTCTATGAAAACAATCGGCATGATCGTTGCTGTTGAGATACAGTCAGTACTGAAGCGTTATGGAGCAAAACTGGTTAAGAGAAAAGAAACAGCAGGGTACCAGGTGCTGGAATATGAGACGGACCAATATCGGATGGTCATTGTGAATTGTGGACCGGGAGAAATTGCGGCAGCATCCGGAACGCAGTTTCTGATCAGTGAATATCACGTAGATATCGTGATTAATTTTGGTGTAGTGGGTGGTCTTACGGAAGAGATGTCCAAAACAAAAGTCTGTATTGTGGAGAAAGTTGTTCACTATGATTTTGACACAAGTGCGGCAGACCACACAGAAGTGGGACGATATTCGCAGTATCCCGATATCTTTCTTCCAACGACGAAAGTGTTAAGTGATACAGCCAGAAAGATTCATCCGGAATTAGTGCCTGTAGTCTGTGCTTCGGGAGACAAATTTATTGCAGAGCCCGAGCAGAAAATAAGAGTGCATGAAATGTTTGGTGCGGATATCTGTGAAATGGAGGCTGCGGGAATCGTGCTTACCTGTAATCGAAATCAGGTTCCATGCATGTTGGTAAAATGTGTGAGTGACGGAATTGAAGGCGGTTTTGAAGAATTTCAGGAGACAATGGATGCGGCAGCAGATCTGTGTCTGGAGGTAGTGGAGAAGATTGTTGCCGGAATGGGACGATAGGAAGGTGGAAAAAAGAATGAACATCAATCGTGAAGAGATACTTGCCCTGACAAGACGCATGACGGTAAAAAGAACGTCCATGACCAGAATCGCAGGATGCTATGCAGACGCAGAAGGTTTTATTGACGGAACATTTAACGTGAATTTTCTGAAACTATCTCCTGCAGAACGTGAAAAAAATCTGGAGCTTGCGAAAACGGTTCCATTTGCACAGACCAATCAGAATCTGAAACGCTATGTATTTCCAGAATCTGAACAGGGAGGTATGCGTCAGCTGCTAATGGGAATCTGGGACTGTGGGTTAAAAAACGATGCACTGTTGGATGTGTTTTACGAGAAAGTGACAGAAGTGTATCAGACAGAACAGGAGTATGCTGTGTATTTGTTTCATGATCGGTATGATATTCCTGCAAAGGCGAAGGATAAGGAACGACTGGGAGAATCTGAGCAGATGTTTGAGTATCTGATCTGCGTGATCTCTCCGGTTACAGGAGATTATGAACCGGGAAAACCGGAATGTGGATTTTTATTTCCGGCCTTTTTTGACGGGGGAGCGGCATTGAATTGTGTGGATGTGTTTCAGGCGGATTCAGAAAATCCGCATCAGGAATTACTGCAGATATTATTTTCTGAAAAATCTTGAAAAACGGAGTTTTTTCAGTATAATCAAGCGCAAAGGTAAAAGAATTGAGAGATTTGAAAGGAGAAAAAGATGAATCAGAAAATAGCACTTGTTGTATATCCGGAATTTAGTTTTCAGGAAATTGGAAATTTGAGTTCACTGTTCCGCTGGGGATTTGACACCAGGACAGTTGTGGTTTCCGGGGATAAAAATCCGGTCAGGTCCGAAGAAGGATTTGCGATCCTTCCAGATATTACGTATGAAGAGTTCTGTGTGGAAGAATATGATTGTCTGATTTTACCGGGATGCAGTGATATCAGGCAATCAATTCGGGATGAAAAGTTAATGGAATTTTTGAGGGGCTTGGAAGGAAATGAAACTTTTCCAATCGGAGCAATCTGTGCAGGACCGATTTATTTGGCAAAAGCAGGACTTCTGAAAGATAAGAAATTCACCAATTCCATGTATCTGGAAATGAACGAAAGACTGCCATTTATCGATATGGAGAATATACGGTATCAACCAGTTGTGGAAGATGGTAATGTGATTACAGCACAGGGCGATGCCTATCGGTTGTTCGCAGTTGCAATGGCAAGAAAAGTAGGATATCAGTGCTCCGATCATGCCTATTTTGGTGTTGGAGAGGAGTGGAAAGAGGAAGACTTTGTGCATCACCTTTCAGATGCAGAGTGGAAGGAGTTTGAGAAAGAATTTGCGGATTTGATTAGATAAATCTGGAAAAGGACTTGAAATTCAATGAAGATCAAGTCCTTTTCTTTTTAAATCTGTTTTGTTGTCCACTTGCTGCAATCCCATACTGCGTGTACGACATCCTGGTAAAATTCCGGTTCATGGCAGATTAAAAGCACACTTCCACGATAATCAAGCAGTGCTTTTTTCAAGGAATCTTTTGCATCCACATCCAGATGGTTTGTCGGCTCGTCCAAAAGCAGGATATTGGTATCGCGATTCACCAGTTTACAGAGTCTTACTTTTGCCTGCTCTCCTCCGCTTAAGACGCGAACCTGGCTTTCAATGTGTTTTGTTGTAAGTCCGCATTTTGCCAGAGCAGAACGTACTTCATATTGTGTGAATGAAGGAAATTCCTGCCAGATTTCTTCAATACAGGTTGTTCGATTATCTCCTTTGACTTCCTGTTCAAAATATCCAATCTGCAAATTTTCTCCCAGTTCACAGGTGCCGGAAATCGCAGGAATCAGCCCGAGAATACTTTTCAACAATGTCGTCTTTCCGATTCCGTTGGCGCCGACCAGAGCAATTTTCTGCCCTCTTTCCATAGAAAGAGACAGTGGTTTTGACAATGGTTCATCGTATCCGATCACAAGATCTTTTGTCTCAAAAATATATCTTCCCGGAGTTCTTCCGTATCGGAATTTGAATTCCGGCTTCGGACGTTCTGCTGCAAGCTCGATCACGTCCATCTTGTCCAGTTTCTTTTGTCTGGACATTGCCATATTTCTCGTAGAAACACGCGCTTTATTTCTTGCTACAAAGTCTTTTAATTCGCTGATTTCTTGTTGCTGCCTTCTGTAGGCTGCCTCTAACTGTGCTTTTTTAACGGCATATACTTCTTCAAAATGATGATAATCTCCTACATAGCGGTTCAGTTCCTGATTTTCCATATGGTAGATAATATTGATCACATCGTTTAAGAATGGGATATCATGGGAAATCAAAATAAATGCATTTTCATAGTCGATGAGATACCGCTTCAGCCATGCGATATGTTCTTCGTCCAGATAGTTGGTCGGCTCATCCAAAAGCAAAATATCGGGCTTTTCAAGCAGTAATTTTGCCAGAAGGACTTTGGTGCGCTGTCCGCCGCTTAAATCGGTTACGTCTCTTTCGAGACCGATATCCAGAAGTCCAAGTGCTTTTGCAACTTCTTCAACTTTGGCATCGATAATATAAAAATCGTGCAGAGTCAGGGTGTCCTGAATGGTTCCCAACTCCTCCATCATCGTATCCATTTCTTCCGGAGAGGCCTCTCCCAGGGAATCGCAGATTGCATTCATGCGTTCTTCCAGTTCAAATAAATATGAGAATGCGGACTTTAATACATCTCGAATCGTCATTCCTTTTTCTAAGACCGTGTGCTGATCAAGGTATCCGACACGGACATTTTTTGCCCATTCAATCTTACCTTCATCCGGCATCAGTTTTCCGGTAACAATATTTAAAAAAGTGGATTTTCCTTCTCCGTTTGCGCCCACCAGTCCAATATGTTCTCCCTTGAGAAGGCGAAAGGATACATCTGCAAAAATAGCGCGATCTCCAAATCCATGTGTGAGATGCTCTACATTTAAAATACTCATGACATAACTCCTTTTTGGTCGTATTTCATTTATCAGAACCATTGTACAGGAAAGAGTTGTATTTGTCATCAAAATTCACCTTTTTGCAGATTTTCCATATTATGTACTGTAATTATATGAAAGGAAAGAACACACTATGCAAAATAATCGGTCTTATTCCAGAAACGAACGGTTTACCTGTCAACAGCAGCCTTATCGCAATATGCCGGTGCAGCGTCGACAGAATCCTTCTTCCTCCTGTGGTGAAGCAGTCTCGCCACCTTGTTCCTGCCGCATTCCCCGTGATCCGCTGGAACATATGACTCTCGCGATGGCATATGTTCCCTGGCAGACATGGGAAGACACTTATGATGTTCATAAGGGATTAGAATGTGGAACGATCTTCCCTGTTTTAAACAAACCATTTTATGGAAAAGGGGGATGTAATCAATGACAGACCGTCCATGTAGAACAGAATTGTTAAATCATATCAACGCTGTCAGTTTCGCGGTGGATGAAGTGAAATTATATCTGGATACCCACCCGCAGGATCCGGATGCACTGGCTTATTTCGAAAAATACAGCCGGATGCGCAATCAGGCAATGAAAGAATATGCCATGAATTTCGGACCTTTGACGATCGATACAGCCACAGCATCCTGCAGTGAATACTGGAAATGGATCAATGAGCCGTGGCCATGGCAGGAAGGAGGATGCTGATTATGTGGAATTATGAAAAACGATTGCAATATCCGGTAAAGATTACACAAACGAACCCACAGATTGCCAAAGTGATCATTTCACAATTTGGCGGCCCGGACGGGGAGCTCGCTGCATCGATGCGGTATTTATCTCAGCGGTACACCATGCCATATAAAGAGGTGACAGCAACACTTACGGATATCGGCACGGAGGAACTGGCCCATATGGAAATGATCTGTGCCATTGTGCACCAGCTGACGAAAAATCTTTCTCCGGAAGAAATTGAGAGATCCGGGTTTGCTCCATACTATGTAGATCATACTCTGGCATTGTGGCCACAGGCTGCAAGCGGAGCACCGTGGACTGCAACCTATTTTCAGTCAAAAGGTGATCCGATTACAGATCTTCATGAAGACCTCGCTGCAGAACAAAAAGCCCGTACGACTTACGATAACATTCTCAGGCTTGTAAAAGATCCGGAAGTCTGTGATCCGATTCGTTTCCTGCGTCAGCGTGAAATCGTGCATTACCAGAGATTCGGTGAAAATCTTCGGATCGTGCAGGAACACCTGGACAGCAAAAACTTCTATGCATTCAATCCTGAGTTTGATAAAAATCCGAATTGCGGATGTAAGCGCTCATAAAAAAGCAGGCGGAGTTATGAGGATAACTCTGCCTGACTTTTTATTCGAAAGGGCATTTACTTTTTTCGGGAAGTTTTGTATAATGAAAAACGGTAGTTGCACGACGGGGTGTGGCTCAGTTTGGTTAGAGTGCACGGCTGGGGGCCGTGAGGTCGCAGGTTCGAATCCTGTCACCCCGATTGATCACAAGTTGGACACTTTGGCGAGTGTCTTTTTTTGTTCGATTTTGAAAAAGGCAATTATCGGGTGGAGAAATATTCCCGCGTCTGCTATAATCGGTAGAAGAGGAAAACAGGGGAGACAGGGAGAAGTAAGATGGAACAAAGGAAAAAAGTACTTATTACCAACCTTTATTTTCAGAAGTTTACAGGATCTGAGCTGCATGTGCTGGAGTTTGCACATCTGTTCAAAGAAAAGGGATATGATGTGGTGATTGCTGTATATAAGAAGTCTTATCCACTTCTGCAGGAGTTGGAAGAGGGGATCACAGTGATTGAATGTCAGAAAGAGGCACTCAAAGAGATGGAATTTGAGATTGTCTTTATCCAGCATTTCCCGGTGTTTGATTATCTTGTGAGCCGGTACGGATTAAAATATAAACGAATGGTTGTCTCGAAGCTGAGTGTGATCAATGCCATGGAGAATCTTCCGGTCTGTACGCAGGAAGCGGCCTTCATTCTGTGTGTCAGTCCTGAATGTGCAGATATGGTAGCCATGCAGGTTCCGGAAGGAACGAAGATACGGGTTTTTCAAAACTGTGTGGAAGCAGAGTATTTTGAAGGAAGCAGCGAGTATGCAGGATACAAAAGAGCGTTGGATAAGATCGCGATCATTTCCAATCATATCCCGCAGGAGCTTTTGGAGCTCAAGGAAAAGATGGGCGGGTATTATCAGGTGGATCTGATCGGACTTGGGTATCGCACGGAACAGGTGAATGCAGAGTTTTTGCAGCAGTATGATCTGGTCATTACGATTGGAAGAACCGTACCGAGGTGTCTTGCAATGGGCGTTCCGGTTTATGTTTATGATTATCTGGGAGGTCCCGGATATCTGACAGAAGCCAATTTCAGTCTTGCTGAGCGGAACAATTTTTCGGGAAGAGGATTTGAAAAAAAGACATCAGATGAACTGTTAAAAGAGATCAAGGAAGGATATGGCCCGGCAGGAGAGTGGCTGCCGCTCTGGCAGAAGATCGCTGCGGTGGATTATCAGTATGCCAGCCGGTTTGATGAGATGTATGAAGAACTGATGGCATCTCCGGAGCTTACAGAATGCAGGACATACTATTCGGGAATTGAAGCAGAGAGAATGAAATTCTACAGCGATATTGTGTCCGGATATATCAGTGGAAAAGAATGTCAGGAATCTAAGTGTTACTATGATATCGGAAACGGTTTCTGCGAGGAGGACAGCGAGACATGGCCGAGTATGTCAGGATATAAGATTCAAAAATCCTGGCTTCTGGAAAATGCAAAGATGATGCGCTTTGATCCATGCAATGCAGCGTGCCGTTGTGAGATCTGCAGTGTGAAGATCAATGGAAGATCTGTGGAACACGAGATGAAACCAGTCAATGCAGTTTCTACAGATCGTGGAAAGAGTCTCTTTCTGACGGATGATCCGCAGTACCTGATGGATATTCCGGAGTTGGACGGCGGACCTGCATGGCTGGAAGTAGAATACCGGTTTGATATTCTTTCCGAACAAGAGGAAAAAAACTACTATTGCGAAAAGATAAAAGATCTGGAGGAGCAGCTGACAAAAGCCCGGCATCAGTTGTGGGAAGAACGGCGCAAGGCCACTTCATTCGGAATGAAGAAAACGAGAAAGTAAGGTTTTTCTTGGATTTAAGTATAGCATGTGATATATTAAAAGGCGTTGTTGCGGGCAGGATACTGTCCGGATCTGAAAAAAGAGTCTACATAACCTGTCTGAAAACTGGGAATGTTAAGGACAGGTTACATAAGTTTTAAGAGGAGATATACAGTATATGTGTGGATTTGCAGGATTTGTAGGAGAAGTTGAGAACAGAGAACAGGTGCTGGAGAATATGATAGATACGATCATCCATCGCGGACCGGACAGTTCCGGCAAATTTGTGGATGAAGATGCGGCACTTGGATTCCGGCGTCTTTCAATCATTGATCTTTCAGAAAGCGGAGATCAGCCATTATATAACGAGGACAGAAGCAAGGTGCTTGTATTTAACGGTGAGATCTATAACTATCAGGAACTGAGAGAAGAACTGATTCAGGCTGGACATACATTTGTTTCCAATACGGATTCGGAAACTTTGATCCACGGATACGAGCAGTGGGGAGAAGAACTGGTTTACCGTCTTCGCGGAATGTATGCATTTGCAATCTGGGATCAAAAGGCAAAAAGACTGTTTTCAGCGCGGGATATTTTTGGTATTAAGCCGCTTTATTATGCGCAGATGAATGGAACATTGATGTTTGGATCAGAAATCAAATCTTTTTTGGAGCATCCGAAGTTTGATAAAGTGTTTAATGAAGATGCATTGGGAAATTACCTGTCTTTTCAGTTTGTTCCGACCAATGAGACGTTCTTTAAAGGCGTGTTCTGTGTACAGCCGGGCCATTATTTCGTTTATGAGAACGGGAAAATGACGATCAAACGGTATTTTGAACCGAATTTCACAGGAGATACGACAAAATCCTTTGAAGAAGTTGTAGATGACATTGAAAAAGTCATGAAAGAGTCTGTGGAGATGCACAAGATCAGTGATGTAGAAGTTGCTTCCTATTTGTCCAGTGGAGTGGATTCCAGTTATCTGACATATTTAGGTCAGGTGGATCGTACCTTTACCGTTGGATTCGACGAAGGAAAATACAGCGAGATTCAGGATGCGAAAGAGTTTGCAGCAAGCATCAACATGAAAAATGATGCAAAAGTCATCACTCCACAGGAATACTGGGACAATCTGTCCGATATCCAGTATTATATGGATGAACCGGTGGCAGATCCTGCGGCGATCGCACTTTATTTTCTGAGTCAGGAAGCAGCGAAGAAGGTAAAGGTAGTGCTGTCCGGAGAAGGTTCGGATGAATTGTTCGGAGGATATAATATTTACTGTGAGCCTCTGGAGCATACTTCGTTTAATAAAATTCCAATGCCGATCAGACGAATGCTTGGAAATTTTGCAGAGAGATGCCTTCCAAGAGGCATGAAAGGAAGAGGCTTCCTGATGCGTCACGGAAAAACTCTGGAAGAACGTTATTTTGCCAATGCGACGAATATTTTTACAGAGAGAGAAGCGAACCGTATTTTGAAAAAAGGCTGCAAGCCGGGAATTCAGAAGGTGACTGCACCACTGTATGAGCGCGTGAAAGACAAGGATTCTGTGACCAAGATGCAGTATGTGGATATGCATCTCTGGCTGGTACATGATATTCTGATGAAGGGGGATAAGATGGGAATGGCCAATTCTCTGGAAGTGCGTGTCCCGTTTTTGGATAAAAAAGTACTGGAGCTTGCCCAGACACTGCCGTTGCATTATAAAGTGAGAGCACCGAAGACAAAAGTGGCACTTCGCGGGGCGGCAGAAAAGGTGATCCGCAGTAAGACTGCAGAGAAGAAGAAACTGGGATTCCCGATTCCGATCCGGGTATGGCTCAAAGAAGATGCGTATTACAATCGGGTAAAAGAAATGTTTCTTTCTGATGCGGCAAAAAAATTCTTTGATACAGAGCTTCTTGTGAAAATGCTGGATGAACACAAGCATGCAAAACATGCAAATGAAAAGACAGATAACAGTCGGAAGATCTGGACTGTCTACATTTTCCTTGTATGGTATGACCGGTTTTTTGAACATGGAAAACCGGTGCATCCGGCAATGAGCGCAAGATAACCGAGTAAAATAAAAACAGGGGAGATGTTATGAGCAGCAAAACGGTACAGCCGATTCGCAGAAGAGAGCAGGGGGAAACGAAAAGCAGACGTTCTGCCAGACAGAAACGGGAGAAAAGAGAGATTGCGCAAAGCAGTGTGCCGACCACGTATTTTGATTATAATCTGATGCTGGTCATTATATTTTTGACTTGCTTTGGACTGATTATGCTCTATAGTGCCAGTGCGTACAGCGCTCAGGCGGATTTTCAGGATGACATGTCCTATTTTATCAAACAGGCAATGATCAGTGCGGGCAGTTTTGGAGTTATGTTGATCGTTTCCAGGATTGATTATCATGTTTATGGAGCTTTTTCTTTTGAAATCTATGTGTTTGCCATGATTATGATGGCGCTGGTGCAGACGCCTCTTGGAACAACGATCAATGGAGCCAGACGATGGATCCAGCTTCCGGGAAATATGACATTGCAGCCATCTGAGATTACAAAGATCGCGATTATTTTGTTTATTTCCTGTGAGATCTGTAAGATGGGAAGAAAAGTCAATGACTGGCTTGGAATCCGGAGACTTCTGATCTATGGCGGGGTGGCAGCAGGTGGAGTGTTTATTCTTACAGACAACTTAAGTACTGCCGTGATTGTAATGGCGATTACCTGTGTCTTGATTTTTGTGGCACATCCGAAGACAAAGCCGTTTTTGATGATCGCTGCCATCGGAGCAGGAATTTTGATCGTGATAGTGGCCATACTTGCGGTTTATGCGACGAACAGTGATAATTTCCGAATCGGAAGAATCACAACATGGCTGGATCCGGAAGGGCACTCGGATGGCACCGGCTTCCAGGTGCTTCAGGGACTGTATGCGATCGGATCCGGGGGATTCTTCGGAAAAGGTCTTGGAAACAGCACGCAGAAGCTTGGTATGATCCCCGAAGCGCAGAATGATATGATTCTGAGCGTTATCTGCGAAGAACTTGGCGTTTTCGGAGCAATCGTAGTATTGATCCTGTTCGGACTTCTTCTATATAGATTGATGTTTATTGCAAGAAATGCACCGGATCTGTACGGCTCACTGATCGTGACCGGAATTTTTGCACATATCGCGCTGCAGGTGATCTTAAATATCATGGTTGTAACGAACATGATCCCGACAACGGGTGTTACGCTTCCGTTTGTCAGTTATGGAGGAACTTCGGTTCTGTTCCTGATGACGGAGATGGGACTTGCCCTGAGTGTATCCAGGAGAATTAAGCTTCAGACAGAATAGGAAAAGCAAAAGATATAAAAATGTCTTTTCATCCGACACAAAGTGTGGTATATTAAGTAACGTAGTATTGAAAACCACATATAATAGATGGTGGAAAAAGAAAGTGTGGTTTGGGAGGAAAGACATGAGCTATAAAGTAATTGTTGACAGTTGCGGAGAATTTACGCCGGAGATGAAAGCAGACGGAGGATTTGAACACGTTGCTCTCGGAATTCAGATAGAAGACACTCAGTGGACAGATGATGACAGCTTGAAGCAGGAAGAGCTGCTTTTAAAGATTGCAGAAAGTACATCCTGTGCGAAGACATCCTGTCCGTCTCCGGAAAGATATATGGAAAGTTATCACTGCGATGCCGAACGTATTTATGTGGTGACACTATCGGCAGAATTGAGCGGATCATATAACAGTGCGGTTCTTGGAAAAAATCTGTATGAAGAAGAATATGGGGAAAAACAGATTCATGTATTTAATTCACGCTCCGCTTCAGTAGGAGAGACTTTGATCGCATTGAAGGTTCAGCAGTGTGAAAAGGCCGGGATGACGTTCGAAGAAGTTGTGGAAAGTGTAGAGTGTTATATTGAGGAGCAGCACACTTATTTTGTACTGGAGAATCTGGATACTTTAAGAAAGAACGGAAGACTTACGGGAATCAAATCACTGGTAGCGGGAGCCTTGAATATCAAACCGATCATGGGATCTACTCCGCAGGGAACGATCTGTCAGAAGGAAAAAGCGAGAGGCATGAAAAAAGCACTTGTGAAGATGGCGGACTGCGTGGCAGCAGATGTGGTCAATGCAGGAGATAAGATTCTGGCTATTGCACACTGTAACTGTGAGGAGAGAGCAAAAGAAGTGCAGCGCCTTTTAAAAGAACGGTTTGCAGTGAAGTCCAGTTTTATCGTAGATACATCCGGGATCAGTACGGTTTATGCCAATGACGGAGGAATTATTGTTGTAGTTTAGAGTCGGATGTGGTACACTATGTAGAAAGAGTGCAGGACAGAAGCTGTCAAATACATAGGGGACAAAGGAGCTTTTAGATATGAGTCAGGAAAAAGTAGACCGCTATAAACAGGAAAAGGCGAATCGGAAGAAGAACATGAAAAAGCAGCGCATTATGAACATTGTCAGAAAGTGTGTACTGTCACTGGCTGCATTGGCATTGGTGGGATGGCTCGGATATTCCGCATATGTGTCTCATGAGTCAAAGCAGGAACGGGAAGTGGCAGAAGTGAATTATGATGCGGTGAATAATTATCTGAGCGGACTTGGCGAATAAAAGAATAAAGAATGATATGAGAACAGGTTTTGGAAGCCTGTTCTTTTTTTAACCAAATTTTTACAGAATTGTGACATAGATGTGAAAAATGTGAAAAAAGGGTTGAAAAAGGGGGCGTGGTGGTTTACAATGGTTTCAAGTGGTAGGAAGTGGTGAATAGTGGCATAAAGTGGGGCGAAAGTGGAGTTCTGCTTTTAGAAGGGATTCCAGATGTTATTAGGAGAGTTTAATCATAGTATTGATGAAAAAGGCCGACTCATCATTCCAGCCAAATTACGAGATGACTTGGGAGAAAGCTTTGTGATCTGTAATGGCTTGGAAGGGTGTCTTTTTGTGTATTCTCAAGACGAATGGAATCAGTTTGTTGCTGAATTAAATACCTTACCACGGATGAACAAGGATGCCAGAATTTTCAAGCGTTATTTTTTTGGAAGTGCTTCTGAGGGCAGCTTTGACAAGCAGGGGAGGGTTTCTGTACCTGCATCACTTCGAAAAGCTGCACATCTGGAGAAGGACGTTGTCCTGGTGGGAGTTCAGGACCGCGTGGAGATCTGGGATAAAGCACTTTGGGAAGAGCGCAGTATGGTCAGTGAAGAAGATCTGGATGCGATTGCAGAACGTATGGAGGCGATCGGTATCCGAATTTGATTCTGGACAGAGAGTGAATGGAGGATTCTATGGCATTTAAACACACATCAGTTTTACTTGAAGAGACAGTAGATGGTCTGAAGGTGAAGCCGGATGGCATCTATGTAGACGCGACACTTGGCGGGGGAGGACATGCATATGAAGTCGCAAGCCGCTTAAGTGACAAGGGGAGATTTATAGGAATAGACCAGGACGCCGACGCGATTGAAGCGGCGGGCGCCAGATTATCCGGTTTCGGGGAGAAAGTAACAATAATCCGGAGCAATTATTGTGATATGAAACCGAGGCTCCATGAAATAGGAATTGACAAGGTAGACGGGATTGTAATCGATCTGGGAGTGTCTTCATATCAGTTAGATACGGCGGAGCGCGGTTTCTCTTACCGCACAGATGCGCCGCTTGACATGCGGATGGATCAGAGACAGACTACGACAGCAAAAGACATTGTCAATGACTATAGCGAAGCGGAACTTTACCGTGTCATCCGTGATTATGGAGAAGATAAATTTGCAAAGAATATTGCAAAACACATTGTGATGGAGCGCGGAAAGCATCCAATTGAGACAACAGGACAGTTAAATGAAGTTATCAGAAGAGCCATTCCGATGAAGTTTCAGAAAACATCCGGACATCCGTCCAAAAGGACATTTCAGGCAATCCGGATCGAGCTGAACAGAGAGTTGGATGTACTTCGGGAGACTCTGGATGATATGATCGATATGCTGAATCCGGGAGGTCGGATCTGTATTATCACGTTTCATTCTCTGGAAGATCGGATTGTAAAGAGTGCATTCCGAAAGAATGAAAATCCGTGTACCTGTCCAAGTCACTTTCCGGTTTGTGTATGTGGAAACATATCGAAAGGAAAAGTGATCACAAGGAAACCAATTCTTCCTTCTGAGGAAGAGTTGATGTATAACAGCCGTTCAAAAAGTGCCAAACTTCGCATTTTCGAACGAAGCTGAAAAAAATGAGGGTGAGTATCTGAAAAAATAAAATCTGCCGGGAAGGGGAGAGCCCGGCAGATTGTACGTGGAAAGGGGCAGACCAAATGGCTGCAGGAAAGAGAACTACATACAGAAGACAATCTAATACAGGAAACAGATCTGGACAGTTCTACGTCTATGGAAATGTAGCGCATCAGCCGAAGGTATTGCCAAATCAGGAGAAACAAGCAGTGGAAGTACGTCCTAAAAAACGGACAAGCAGTCAGGTGAAAAAGAACCGCAGGCGTGCATTGGATATGAGCCCGATCTATACAGGGTTTTTGACAGTGGCGGCTGTTTGTGCGGTTTTCATCTGTGTCGTATATCTGCAGCTCCAGTCAGAACTCGTGCAGAGGTCAGAAAATATCACGGCTCTTCAGGAAGAGTTGTCAGATCTGACAGAGGCGAATGATACGGCATACAATGCGGCAGTAGATTCTGTGAATCTGCAGGAAATCCGGGACAAAGCAATGAATGAACTTGGCATGGTATATGCGGCGAATGGTAATGTGGTGGAGTATGACAGCCCGACCAGTGATTACGTGAAGCAGTATAATGAGATACCATCTGACGGGATTCTTGCAAAGTCAAAGGACGTGTCAAAATAGGAAGATGTAATGACAAGAAGACGAAGAAAAAATCCATTTCAATTTTTAACAAAAAAATTTCCGAAAAGGATGCAAAAGAAGCTGGTAATGCTGTTTGTGGCAATTATACTGGCTTTTGTTGTTCTTATCGGAAGAATTACGTATATCAATGTATTCAAAGGTGGAAAGTATACCAGGATCGTTCTGAACCAACAGCAGTATGGAAGCAGGACCATTCCGTATAAACGAGGAGATATCGTAGACCGGAACGGAACAAAAGTAGCGACCAGTGAGCGTGTGTATAATGTGATCCTGGATGTGGTGGTTGTGACAGACGAGGGAGAGAGCGATAAGTATATCGATTCCACACTGGACGTTTTAGAAGAATGCTTTGGTATTGACAGTGAAGAAGTAAGGGATACGATCAAGGCAAATCCGGACAGCCGTTACGAGGTTTTAAAAAAAGGCGTTTCTTATGAAGATGCCAAGAAATTCCAGGAAATTGACGAGGATGATAAAAAATATCCGAATGTTCAGGGGGTCTGGCTGGAGGATGATTACCAGCGTACATACTCTTACAACAGTCTTGCAAGTGATGTGATCGGATTTTCCGTATCCGGAAATCAGGGAGCAATCGGCATTGAAAGTGCATACAATGATATTCTTAACGGTACAGACGGAAGAGAATATGGATATTTTGACAGTGCTTCTTCAGTAGAACGTACTGTGAAAGCGGCAAAGAATGGAAATACGGTAGTGTCCACGATCGACGTTACACTGCAGAGCATTGTAGAAAAATATATTCTGGAATTTAATGAGGCACACAAAGGAGAAGAACGGGAGGATGAGCTGGGAAGTAAGAATACGGCTGTGATCATAATGGATCCGAACAGCGGAGAGATTCTTGCAGAGGCTTCGTACCCGAACTTTGATCTGAATAATCCAAGAGATCTGACGCCGTGGTATACGACGGAAGCGTTGGCAAAAATGTCAGATGATGATAAGCTGAATGCAATGAACAATCTCTGGAGAAATTTCTGCGTCAGTGATGCCTTTGAACCGGGATCGACAGCCAAGCCGTTTACTCTGGCCACAGGTCTGGAGACCGGAGCTTTGACCGGTCAGGAAACCTATGTATGCCAGGGTGGTACATGGAAAGGTGACTGGTATATTCAATGTCACAATACGTCAGGGCATGGGACAGAGAATGTAGATCAGGCAATCGCCAATTCCTGCAATGTGGCTCTGATGGCTATGGCCGATAAGATCGGAGTGGAAGATTTTATCCGGTATCAGCATATCTTTGGATTTGGAGAGTACACAGGAATTGACCTGCCGGGAGAGGCGTCCACAGAAAATCTGATCTTTACTGCAGAGAATATGGGGGAGACAGATCTTGCAACGTCTTCCTTTGGGCAGAGTTTCAATGTAACGATGACACAGATGGTGTCGGCATTTTCTTCTCTGATCAATGGCGGGTATTATTATCAGCCTCATGTGGTGAAGCAGATTCAGGATGAAAACGGAAACGTGATTGAAACAAACGATCCGACTTTGCTTCGAAAAACGGTATCAAAACAGACTTCTGACCGTGTCAAAGAAGCGCTTCGCGCGGTAATGACAGACGGAACCGGAGTTCCGGCAAATGTAGAGGGATACGACATTGGCGGAAAAACCGGAACAGCGGAGAAGCTTCCGCGAGGGAATGGAGACTATCTGCTTTCTTTTATTGGATATGCACCACAGGAAAATCCGGAAGTTGTGATCTATGTGGTCATCGATGAGCCAAATGTGGAAAATCAGGAATTAAGTTCGTATGTTCTGGAGCTGTCACAGAAGATCATGGCGGAAGCATTTCCATATCTGAACATTACAAGAAACGGGGATGCACTGCCAGAGGACAGCGGTGTAAGAGAAGACGTACAGCAGGATTTCGATGAGAACTTCGAAGATACCTACAGTAATCAGGATGGCGCCTATATCGATCCGAACTACCAGCCGGATTATGATAGCTGGGCAACCTCTCCGGAATCATCGGAAACAACAGAATAAAACAGGAATAACCTTACAGAAGAGAAAATATGTTGTATAAAGTCTTCTGTAAGGTTTTTTATGAAAAATAAAACGTATCATAAAAAGAAAATTCTGGTAGTGTTTACCTGCGCGTTTCTGATTTTGACAGGTTTGATCGGGCGACTGGTCTATCTGATGGTGTTTGATGCCGAGTATTATCAGAAACGAGCCGAGGATCTGCATAAACGGGAACGTAAGATCAAGGCAGCCAGAGGAGAAATCGTGGATCGAAATGGCGTTGTGCTTGCTACAAACAAAACAGTGTGTACGATTTCTGTGATCCACAGTCAGATCAAGGAACCGGAACGGGTGACGGAAATTCTCGCAAAAGAGCTTGAAATGGATCAGGCAGAGGTGAGAAAGCGAGTGGAGAAGGTCTCTTCCATGGAAAAAGTAAAAACCAACGTGGAAAAAGAAGTGGGAGATAAGATCCGGGAGTATAATCTGGATGGAGTCAAGGTGGATGAAGACTATAAGCGATATTATCCGTATGACAGCCTGGCATCCAAGGTGCTTGGATTTACAGGAGGAGACAATCAGGGGATCATTGGTCTGGAAGTGAAATATGAAGAGACATTAAAAGGCAGCAACGGAACCATTCTCACGACAACGGATGCAAGAGGAATCGAACTGGATGCGGTCGCGGAAGGCCGGATCGAGCCTGTGGCCGGCAAAACGCTGGAGATCAGTATGGATTATAATATTCAAAAATATTGTGAGCAGGCGGCTGAAAAAGTCATGCGGGAAAAACAGGCGGACGGAGTGTCGATTTTACTGATGAATCCGCAAAACGGAGAAATTCTGTCTATGGTCAATGTGCCGGAATTTAATCTCAATGATCCGTTTGAATTGAATACAGGAGAAGAACTGGAAGGAGAAAAATTGCAGGATGCGTTAAATGCAATGTGGAGAAATCGATGTATCAATGATACGTATGAGCCGGGATCCACATTTAAGATCATTACGTCTGCAGCCTGCCTGGAAGAGGGAGTCGTGACACCTGAGGATACCTTTTCCTGTCCGGGATACCGCATGGTAGAAGACAGAAGAATCCGGTGTCACAAAGTGGGCGGACATGGCAGTGAAACCTTTGTTCAGGGAATTCAGAATTCCTGCAACCCGGTGTTTATCGATATTGGTCTGCGTCTCGGAGCAGAGCGGTTTTATGACTATTTTCAGCAATTCGGACTTCTGGATCTGACGGGAATCGATCTGCCGGGAGAGGCGGGAACCATTATGCATCAGGTGGAAAATATCGGTCTGGTGGAGCTTGCCACCATCAGTTTTGGACAGTCATTTCAAGTTACGCCGGTTCAGATGGCAGTGACAGTCAGTTCCATTATCAATGGAGGGCGAAGAGTTACCCCGCATTTCGGAAAAGCCGTTCTTGACAGGGAAGGAAATGTGCTGGAAACATTGTCCTATGAAGAAAGATCAGGTGTGGTATCAGAGAAAACATCGAAAACGATGCAGACACTTTTGGAGGGAGTTGTTGCCAATGGGTCCGGGAAAAATGCATATATCGAAGGATATTCCATCGGCGGAAAGACAGCCACCTCTCAGACACTGCCGCGAAGTGCGAATAAGTACATTTCTTCCTTTATCGGATTTGCACCGGCAGAGGATCCGCAGGTACTGGGAATGGTGGTGATCCATAATCCGCAGGGGATTTATTATGGAGGAACGATCGCCGCACCGGTCCTTCGCAGTATTTTTGACAATGTCCTTCCATATCTCGGGATTGAAAAACAGTAGGTAATGCGGTATACTAATTGAGATATTGAAACAAAAGAGATGAAGAGGTGGAAGTATGAGTTATCATGTAGTAATACCGGTATTGGTATCGTTTGCTTTGAGCCTGGTGCTCGGACCGATCGTAATACCATTCCTTAGAAAACTGAAAATGGGACAGACAGAACGGGAAGAGGGAGTACAGTCTCATTTGAAGAAGGCAGGAACGCCGACCATGGGAGGAATTATTATTCTGGCCAGTGTCGTTATCACGTCCCTGTTTTATGTAAAAGATTATCCGAAAGTGATTCCGATCCTGTTTCTGACGCTTGGTTTTGGTCTGATTGGATTTCTGGATGATTATCTGAAGGTTGTGATGAAACGTTCAGACGGTCTGTATCCGAAACAGAAGATGGCACTCCAGCTGGTGGTGACAGCAATTTTTGCATATTACGTGTTTAAAGTGGCAGACATTCCGATGTCTATGCTGATTCCGTTTTCCGGTGGAAAATACTGGGATATCGGCTGGCTGGCAGTTCCGCTTTTATTTATTGCAGTGATCGGTACTGTAAACGGAACGAATTTTACAGACGGACTGGACGGACTGGCATCCAGCGTGACGGTTCTGGTAGCTACGTTCTTTACGGTGGTTGCTATTGGAACAAAGAGCGGAGTAGAGCCGATCACCTGTGCGGTTGTAGGTGCGCTCCTTGGATTTTTATTGTTTAATGTATATCCTGCGAGTGTGTTTATGGGAGACACCGGTTCTCTTGCACTGGGCGGTTTCGTGGCAGGAACGGCGTATATGATGCAGATGCCGTTGTTTATCATTATTGTAGGGCTGATCTATCTGGTGGAAGTGGCATCGGTGATGATCCAGGTTACATATTTTAAGAAGACCGGTGGAAAGCGTTTTTTTAAAATGGCACCGATCCATCATCATTTTGAATTGTGCGGCTGGTCAGAGACAAGAGTTGTGGCAGTATTTTCAATTGTGACTGCACTGCTCTGTCTGATCGCATTAATGGGGGTATAGACATGAAGTTTAAAGACAAAAAAGTACTGGTGTTTGGTTCCGGTATCAGTGGTGTTTCTGCTGCGGCTCTGCTGCTGCAGGAAGGTGCAGAAGTCGTATTGTATGATGGGAATGACAGGTTGGATGCGGCAGGAATCAAAGAACAGATCGAAGGACAGGCAAAGGGGAGCGTAAGCGTTGTTCTCGGAGCATTTCCCGAGGCGCTTCTTTCAGAGCTTTCTCTGGTTGTGATGAGTCCGGGTGTTCCGACAGATTTACCATCGGTGAATCAGATGCGGGATGCAGGGATTCCGATCTGGGGTGAAATTGAACTGGCATATGTCCTTGGTAAAGGGGATGTGCTGGCGATCACCGGAACAAATGGAAAGACGACCACGACAGCACTGCTTGGTGCAATCATGAAAAATTTCCGGGAAAGCACATTTGTTGTAGGCAATATCGGCAATCCTTACACGAGCGTTGTGCGGGAGACAAAGGATGATTCTGTTATTGTGGCAGAGATGAGCAGTTTTCAGCTTGAGACGATTCACACATTCTGTCCCAAAGTCAGTGCGATCTTGAATATCACGCCGGATCATCTGAACCGCCATCACACGATGGAAGCTTATATCGAAGCCAAAGAGCAGATTGCAAAAAACCAGACAGAAGAAGATGTCTGTGTTTTGAATTATGAGGATGATGTGACCAGAAAATTCGGAGAAAGAGTCAAAGCGCAGGTGATTTATTTTTCCAGCCGCCGCAGACTGGAAAAAGGAATTTATCTGGAAGATGGCAATATCATCTATTGCAGAGAAAATCCGGAGAAAGTCTGTCATGTGGATGAATTAAAACTGCTTGGAATGCATAATTATGAAAATGTAATGGCAGCTGTGGCTATGGCGGCAGCGTATCACGTTCCGATGGAGATCATCCGTAAGACCATTCGGGAATTTACGGCAGTGGAACATCGGATCGAGTTTGTGGCAGAAAAGAACGGGGTTGCATATTACAACGACTCCAAAGGCACAAATCCGGATGCCGCGATCAAAGGAATCCAGGCAATGAACAGGCCTACATTTTTGATCGGCGGAGGATATGACAAGGATTCTTCTTATGATGAGTGGATTCAGTCTTTTGACGGTAAGGTAAAAAAACTGGTGCTTCTCGGAGCGACAAAAGAGAAGATCAATGAGACGGCAAAAAGGCTGGGATTTACAGATACGATTCTTGCAGATACGTTTGAAGAGGCGGTCAATATCTGTGTAGAACAGGCAGAACCCGGAGATGCAGTTCTTTTGTCTCCGGCGTGTGCAAGCTGGGGAATGTTTAAGAATTATGAAGAACGCGGAGATAAATTCAAAGAACTTGTAAATCAATTATAAGGAGTGGATCTGCATTGAAGCATCCGGCAAAAAAGCAGCGGTATGATTATACTCTGCTTGTGGTGGTATTGCTCCTGGTCGGGATTGGTCTGATACTGCTATACAGTACCAGCGCCTATAATGGCCGGGTAAAGTTCCATGATTCTTTTTACTATTTGAAAAAGCAGGGATTTGCGACAGCGTTGGGACTGGCAGGCATGTTTATTGTGGCAGGGATCGACTATCACAGGTGGATTCCTTTTGCAAAGCTTGGATATGTCACTGCAATCGTTCTGTCTGTAGCAGTCATGTTTATAGGAGATGAGTACAATGGGTCCAAAAGATGGCTTTCTTTGGGACCCATTTCTTTTCAGCCGTCTGAGTTTGCGAAAGTGGCAGTCATTTTATATTTGTCCTGCGTAATCTCAAACCAGGCAAGAAAGATGGAAAAATTTACAACACTTGTCAAAGTTATGCTGCCAGTTCTTCCTGTGGTAGGCCTGGTAGGTGCAAGTAATCTAAGTACGGCCATTATTATCCTGGGAATTGCGGCAGCACTTGTTTTTGTGGCAAGTCCGAAGTATGCCCAGTTTCTTGGAATGGGTGCGGCAGCGGCAGGGTTTATGGGGATATTTCTGGCACTGGAAAGTTATCGTCTGGAGAGACTTGCAATCTGGAGAAATCCGGAAAAGTATGAAAAAGGGTACCAGACACTGCAGGGACTTTATGCCATCGGTTCCGGAGGGCTGTTTGGAAGAGGGCTTGGAAAAAGCGTACAGAAGTTGGGATTTCTGCCGGAAGCCCAGAATGATATGATTTTTTCTATCATCTGTGAAGAACTGGGACTGGTCGGAGCAAGCCTGATCATTTTATTGTTTCTGATTCTGATCTGGCGCTTTTTTGTGATCGCAACACATGCGAAGGATCTGACCGGTGCCTTGATCGCAACAGGAGCGATGGCGCATATGATGATTCAGGTGATCTTGAATATTGCGGTTGTGACGAACAGTATTCCCAATACCGGGATCACGCTCCCCTTTATCAGCTATGGGGGAACTTCGGTGGTATTTCTGCTGTTGGAAATGGGGCTTGTGTTAAGTGTGTCTAATTTGGTAGAATAAGCAGAGAAAGAAAAGGAGGAAGCCTTATGAAACAAAAGAAAAAGAAGATTCGAATGGCGGCACTGATTACAGTCCTGTCGGTACTTGTGTTATTTTTTGCGGTATTTCTTCTGTTTCAGACAAGGAAGATCGAGGTGACCGGAAACCAGTACTGTCAGGACGAAGAACTGGTAAAATGGGTTCAAAAAGACAAGTATGCATTCAACTCCATCTATATCTGGTGGAAGTATAATTATGGAGATGTGACAAAGCCGGCAGCGATCGAATCCGTGAAAGTTTCAATTAAAAACCCATGGACGGTCGTGATGAAGGTAAAAGAGAAGGAGTTTCTTGGTTATTTTGATTACCAGGGAGAGTTTTTGTATTTTGATGAGGACGGAACAGCTGCGTTAAAGACAACGGAAGTGATTCCCGGGGCGCCGTTTATCGAGGGATTGGAGCTTAATACCAAAAAAGTGAAAATGAACAAAAAACTCCCGGTCACAGATCAGGATATTTTTGAACGTATCGTGGAGGTGACAAGACTTTCCAACAAATATGAACTTTCTTCCGACCGGCTTACCTGCAGTGACGGAGGAGTCAATCTGATTTTCGGAGTGGTCACAGTGCAGCTGGGAAAAGGAAACTATGAGATGAAGATCGCACAGATTTCGCCGATCCTTGAGAAGCTTAATGAAAAGTTTGCGGGGCAGGCAGGTGTACTGCACCTGGAGAATTATGAAACGTCCGGTACTTCCGTGCGTTTTGTACCGGAGAAAGCAGCGGAAACAGAAGCAGATGAGGGCCAGGACGCCGGACAGACGGACGAAAATCAGTCAGGAGAATCTGAAGCTGCACAGACGGATCAGACATCTGCAGCAGGAACCGGTGAAGGAGAAACAACTGAATAAAAAAAACATAAAATACACAAAAATCTATTGATTATTTGCGTGAAAGACTATATTATATACTTATTGAATTCTATTGTTCATACATATTTATGATGGGATGTATAAAATAAGTTGATAGGACGACGAAGGAGGAACTACCCTTGTTAGAGATTAAGACAAACGAATCAGAAGCAGCTGCAAGAATTATTGTTGTCGGAGTCGGCGGAGGCGGTAACAACGCGGTAAACCGTATGATCGATGAGCAGATTGCAGGTGTAGAATTTATAGCAGTGAATACAGATAAACAGGCACTGCAGTTATGCAAAGCACCAACATTGATGCAGATTGGCGAGAAGCTTACAAAAGGACTTGGTGCGGGAGCACAGCCTGAAGTAGGTGAGAAAGCAGCAGAGGAGAGTGCAGAAGAGATTTCCGCAGCACTCAAAGGCGCTGACATGGTATTTGTCACCTGTGGTATGGGTGGTGGAACCGGAACAGGAGCAGCTCCTGTAGTCGCACGTATCGCAAAAGAGCAGGGCGCACTGACAGTTGCAGTTGTGACAAAGCCGTTCCGTTTTGAATCACGTACAAGAATGGCGAATGCACTGGCTGGTATTGATAAATTAAAAGAGAATGTAGACACGATGATCGTGATTCCGAATGATAAACTTCTGGAAGTAGTAGATCGCAGAACGACAATGCCGGAAGCATTGAAGAAAGCGGATGAGGTTCTCCAGCAGGGTATTCAGGGTATCACAGACCTGATCAACGTACCTTCTCTGATTAACCTTGACTTTGCAGATATTCAGACAGTTATGAAGGATAAGGGAATCGCACACATCGGTATCGGTGAGGGACGCGGTGATGACAAGGCTCTGGAGGCAGTAAAACAGGCTGTTGCCAGTCCGCTGCTTGAGACAACGATTCAGGGAGCATCACACGTTATCATTAATATTTCCGGTGATATCACTCTGATGGATGCATCTGATGCTGCTGATTATGTACAGGAACTTGCAGGAGAGAATGCAAATATTATCTTCGGTGCGATGTATGATGATACAAGATCTGATGAAGCTACAATTACAGTTATTGCAACAGGACTTCACAATGTGGGTGGAAGTGCATCCAAGTTAAAAGCAAGACTGGAAGGACAGCAGAAGATGGGATCTATTCTTCCAAATGCGGACAAGTTTGCAAGAACACCGGCAGCAGAGTACGGTGCAGGAAGAACAACAACAGGAAATTCCACAATCCCGACCCTTCAGGGACAGGGAAGAGTGCCTTCAAGCACAGTAAAAGAGCAGTCCATTAAGATTCCGGATTTCTTTAAAAAATAATAAAGTCAGTTTGGGACAGGTTTCGACAAGAGACCTGTCCTTTTTTCCTTTTCACACGATTGTTGTCGAAATAAAGTCTGTTTCTCTGTCAGTTTCTGACAAATTTTCAAAATGATTCTGATTATAATAAATCTTGTTTGAGTGCCAAATCGATTTAGTACCAACGAGAAAGAGGGTGGAACATGTACTATGAAGTATACATAGATGTCATGTTTTTGGTGAATTTTATGATGGACGTCCTTATCCTGTTTTCTGTAAAAGCCTTGATGAAGATGCCGGGCAGTACGAAAAGAGTGATTGCAGGCGGTCTGGTCGGATCAGGACTTTCCTGTCTGGTGGTAATTTTGCGGCTGCCCGTGGGAATCACAATGGCAGTGCTTCATATGCTTGTCAGCAGCGGGATGGTGGTATGCGGTCTTAAAATTCGCAGCTTTTCGGAATTTTTAAAGTGTTATATTTTATTGTATTTTGTTTCCGTTTTGATTGGCGGGATTCTGGGAATGTTAAAACCCTATGTGAAATACACAAGTCTCTATTTTGCTGTTGTGATTGGCTGCTATTACACAATCCGCGCGATCTGGGAGTTTTTGTGCCGGCTTCAGAAGGAGGAACTCAAGATTTGCCGGATCATCTTGTATCAGGAAGGAAGCTGCTGTGAGATACGCGGGCTTTGGGATACCGGAAATGTGTTGAAAGATCCGCTGAGTGAAAAGCCGGTATGTATTTTAGAGCAAAGCACAATAGAAAAGCTGACCGGAGAAAAGGAAAACTTGAAAGGGTTTCATCTGATTCCATATCGGACAGTAGGAAAAAGTGGTGTCATGCCGGTATTTGAATTAGAGAAAATGTATATTGTACAGAAAAAACAGTGGATTTATCGTCCGCTGGTCGGGATATGTGAAGAACAGATATCAGAACAAGGGATGTATCAAATGATCATCAACCCTGAAATATTAGGAGGAAGAAAAAATGGTTGTAAAAGTAGCAATGCCGCAGCAGTTTAAATTAAAAGTAGTACCCAGTCTGAAAGGGCTGCTGTTTCCGAATCAGAAAGAGGTTCATTACATCGGGGGGTCTGAAGTGCTGCCGCCTCCGTTGGAGACAGAACGAGAAACAGAGGTGATCAGAAGACTCGGATCAGAATATGATCAGGAAGCAAAAAAAATGTTAATTGAGCACAATTTGCGTCTGGTCGTGTACATAGCAAAAAAATTTGATAATACCGGAGTGGGAGTAGAAGATCTGATCTCGATCGGAACAATCGGTCTGATCAAAGCAATCAACACATTCAATCCAACCAAAAAGATCAAGCTTGCGACCTATGCATCCCGATGTATTGAAAATGAAATCCTGATGTATCTGCGAAGAAACAGTAAGACTAAAATGGAAGTTTCCATTGATGAGCCTTTAAACGTGGATTGGGACGGCAATGAACTGCTGTTGTCTGATATCCTCGGAACAGAGGAGGATACCATCTATCGGGATCTGGAAACGGAAGCGGAGAGAAAGCTTCTGGTGCGTGCCATCAACCAGTTGTCCAGCAGAGAAAAGCTGATTGTCAAGATGCGTTTTGGTCTGGATAATCCTGATGGAATCGAAAAAACTCAGAAAGAAGTAGCAGATTTACTGGGAATTTCACAGTCATACATTTCCCGTCTGGAGAAAAAGATCATGCAGAGATTGAAGCGGGAAATCGTGCGTTATGAATAAATTAGAAGAATCCTCAAAAAGTGCTTTCACTCCGTAAAAAAGGTGTTATAATGAGAAAAAAGGGTGGTGAAGCTATATGAAACTTACATTTATAGGAGCAGCCCATGAGGTGACCGGAAGTTGTCATTTGCTGCAGGCAGCGGGGAAAAATATTTTAATTGACTGTGGTATGGAGCAGGGACCGGACCTGTATGAAAACCCGGGACTTCCCATTGCAGCGGGAGAAGTGGACTATGTATTTTTGACACATGCACACATCGATCATTCAGGTCTTTTGCCCCTTTTGTGCAAGAATGGATTTAAAGGGCAGATATTGACCACATTTGCCACAGCGGATTTATGTAACATTATGCTTCGTGACAGCGCTCATATTCAGGAATTTGAAGCTGAATGGCGCAACCGGAAAGGAAGACGTGCCGGAGTGCCGGAGTTTGAGCCGCTTTATGTGATGGCAGATGCAGAGGCTGCGATCAATCTTTTCGTTCCATGTGGATATGGAGAACGGCTTCATATTTGCGATGGGGTGGAAATCCGGTTTACAGATGTCGGCCATTTGCTTGGTTCGGCAAGTATTGAGGTCTGGATTACCGAAGGTGAGATTAGCAGGAAGATCGTATTTTCAGGAGATGTGGGGAATGTGAATCAGCCGATCATCAAAGATCCAAGGTGTACGGATACCGCAGATTATGTGGTAGTGGAATCCACCTATGGAAACCGGGTACATTCTTCGGAGAAGATAGATTATGTCTCTGAATTTACGAGAATTTTGAAAGAAACCTTTGATGCAGGCGGTAATGTCGTGATCCCGTCATTTGCAGTGGGACGTACGCAGGAGATGCTGTATTTCATCCGGGAGATCAAAGAACATGGACTTTTGCCGGAATATTCTGATTTTGAGGTATATCTGGATAGTCCGCTGGCAATTGAAGCGACCAAAGTGTTTACAAAAAATATGCGGGAATGCTTCGATGAAGACGCAATCAAACTGGTGGATGAGGGGATCAATCCTCTGGTATTTCCGGGGTTGAAGACATCCGTTACAAGTGATGATTCGAAACTGATTAATTTTATCGAAAAGCCGAAAGTAATTATTTCTGCATCGGGTATGTGTGACGCAGGACGGATCCGTCATCATTTGAAACACAATTTGTGGAGAAAAGAATGTACAATTCTGTTTGTGGGATATCAGGCGAACGGGACATTAGGAAGGCGGCTTCTGGAAGGTGAGAAGAATATCAAGCTGTTTGGAGAGCCGATCGAGGTTCATGCCAGAATTGAAAGTCTTCACGGAATCAGTGGTCATGCAGATATGAATGGTCTGATAGCATGGCTGAAAGGATTTAAGACACCGCTTCAGCATGTATTTGTGGTGCATGGCGAAGACACTGTGACGGAAGAATTTGCGCAGAAAGTAGAAGAGACGCTTGGATGTCCGGCGTGGGCGCCATTCCCGAACGGGGAAGTCGATCTGGCTGCGAATGAGATCTTAAACGAAGGTGTGCGGATTGCCGTGAAAGGCAAGAAGCCATCCCAGAAGAAAGCAGACGCTGCATTTGAGCGTCTTATCGCAGCCGGAAGAAGACTTTTGGATGTTATTTACAGACGAGAGGGAATTCCGAATAAAGACAAAGCAAAATTTGAAAGTCAGATCAATAATCTTGCTGATAAATGGGATCGTTGGGAATAGTGAGAAAGAGAAAATCACGGATGGGAGAAATCTCATCCGTGGTTTTTTGTGAGAAAAAATGAGGCTTGTTAATGACTCTGAATACGTGAAATGGTACAATGAAGATAGGAGGCAAAAGATATGAAAGGAAGTCTAGTACCATGTGGTCATACATTTAGTGATTTCCAGATTTATGATGAGAAGACTGCAAAGGAAGAATGTATCAAAATGGTTAGAAATATTATGGAATATTGGAAAGCAGAGGCGGCAAGAATTGAACAGGAACAAATTTTATAAAAAGAAAGTTCTTTTTGAAATTTAGAAATGCACATTGCTTTTTCTTTGTATGGGACTGTCAGATTTAAGACTTTGATTTGTCAAATGAGAGACTAAATAATTAGAAGGAGGCAAAGGCATGACGGCATATGTGTTTTTTATGATTTTCTGCAGTTTGATCGGTGTGGCAGTAGGAGGAATCGCAGTATTTGGCATTTTTGCCATTCGGCGGGCAATCAGAAACAAAAAGCAGGAAAAAGAGTCAGAAAAGAAATAAAATGGAGATACTATTTTTCTGGCTTTAAGATAGTATAGATGGATACGTGATCTTGTCAAGGAGTAAAACTTTTTTTATTTTCCGCAAAACCGCATAGACTGCCTACAGATGGTGAATTCTTTTAATTAGAAACAGGACAGGAGGATTCACAAATGGCAGGAAATAAAGTGGAATTATGCGGGGTAAACACAGCGAAGCTCCCGCTTTTGAAAGAAGAGGAAAAGGAAGAGCTTTTTGCAAGGATCAAGGAGGGGGACGAAGAAGCAAGAGAACAGTATATCAAGGGGAATTTAAGACTGGTACTCAGTGTGATCAAACGATTTTCATCCAGCAGCGAAAATGCCGATGATCTGTTTCAGATCGGCTGTGTGGGACTGATGAAAGCAGTCGATCATTTTGACCCCTCAAGGCTGGTAAAGTTTTCGACGTATGCAGTTCCGATGATCATCGGTGAGATCAGACGATATCTGCGGGACAATAATTCTATCCGTGTGAGCCGTTCTCTGCGTGATACGGCATATAAAGCAATCTACGCCAAAGAAGGATTTGTGAAGAAATATTCCAAAGAGCCTACGGTGCAGGAAATTGCTGAGGAGATCGGGATATCCAAGGAAGATATCGTGTTTGCACTGGATGCAATCCAGATGCCGGTCAGTCTTCATGAACCGGTATACAGCGACGGAGGCGATACGCTGTATATCATGGATCAGGTGAGTGATAAAAAGAACCGGGAAGAAAACTGGGTAGAAGAGCTGTCGCTGGAGGCAGCGATGGAACGCCTCAATGAACGGGAACGTTTTATCATCCAGCTTCGATTTTTTGAAGGAAAGACACAGATGGAGGTGGCAGAACAGATTCAGATTTCGCAGGCGCAGGTGAGCCGGCTGGAAAAAAATGCATTGAAAATAATGAAACAATATCTGTTGGGCTAAAGGCTGTTATTCTTTCCAGTAACAAAATTTCAGAGAAAACTGCATAAAAATGATTTTACGGTTGAAATTTCCAGAACTTCATACTATGATAAACACGTAGAATAGATGGAGGAGATGGAGACGATGATGTATAAGAGTTGTATTTTTGACTTGGATGGAACACTGACCGATACGCTGGATTCTCTTACATTTTCTGTGAATCTGACCATGAAAGAGATGGGACTGCCAGAGATTACAAGAGAGCAGTGCCGGATGTTTGTGGGAAACGGAAGCAGAGTTCTTCTGGAAAAAGCACTGCGTGCCGCGTCAGAAGAAGCTTTTGAGAGGCTGGAGGAAGCGATGGAAATATATGGGAGAGTCTTCAATGAGAATTGTATGTATCATGTGGCTCCCTATGAAGGAATCGTGCAGCTTTTGGGTACATTAAAAGAGCAGGGAATCAGATGCGCTGTTCTTTCCAATAAACCGGACAGACAGGCGGTTCATGTTGTGGAAACTGTATTTGGAAAAGATCTCTTTTTTAAAGTGCAGGGACAGAAAGAAGGCGTGCCGAGAAAGCCGGATCCGACAGCAGTCCTTCAGATTGCAGGGGAGATGGGAGCGACTCCTGAAGAGACCATCTATATCGGAGACTCCGAGGTAGATATCAGGACCGGACATGCAGCCGGGATGCGCACGATAGGCGTTTCCTGGGGATTTCGAAGCAGAGAGGTCTTAAAGGAAGCGAACGCAGCGTATATCGTGGATACGGCACAGGAGCTTCTGGAACTGATATCCGCATGGGAAGAGAAAAAAGGGAGGTAACGGAGCATGAATGAATACGATGAGGAATGTCTGCTTACGTTTCTGAAAAAACAATCGCAGCTTTTTGACGAGCCGGTGGCAGAGACAATGGAAGAGGCAGAGGCTTTTCTGGAAGACTGTATGGCGGTCGTAGTAGATTCTCTGGATGAAGTAAGAGAATATTTTGAGGAGAGCGGTGCAGACGTGGAGAATATGGATGCGGAAGAACTCGAAGAGGCATCTGAAGTATTCCCGCTTTCAGGTGGACGCTATCTGATCGTGGAAGGGTAAAAGACAATCAAAGATATGCAGGAAGCCGCAGTTTTGTTGACTGCGGCTTTTTCTACGGCCTGCCGGATGGCATTTAGAATGATCTGAGAAGTATAAGGCGCGTCATCGGACAATTCCACGGCGTCCAGTGACTGAGTGTCATAAATCTGGTCGGCAATTTCTTCGATCGCAGGCTGGATCAGAGGAAACATTGTAGTCACGGTTTCATCCAGGTTGGCAAACCGGATGGAATTGATCCTGGAGCTGTCCACAGATACTTCCACTTCCAGATTTGTGTTGTTCAGTGTGAGGGTGGATGTGTAAGTACCAGGTGTATACTGTTTGTGAGATGTTTGCTTTTTGTCTGTATGTCCGGGACCAAACATGACGAAAAGCAGCACGATCAGAAGAATACAAAGGAGCGCGAACACAGCAGTATAGATGAGCTCCTTTGTGTGAAGGACAACGATTTTTGTTTTGGAATCCATAAGAATAATCCCCCTTGTTTTTTATCATTTTATGAGGCATATCCGGAAAATATTCCCGTCTTTTGCGTGACAAAAGCCGGGGAATCCTGTAAAATAGGTAACGCAGTTTAAAAGGACAGATTGGAAAAAGAAGAGGTGGACAACTATGTTTATCATTGTAGGACTTGGAAATCCGACACCAGAATATGAGGGAACGAGACACAATGTCGGATTTGAAGTAATAGATGCACTGGCACGAAAATATAATATTGATGTAGATACGAAAAAACACAGAGCTTATATCGGAAAAGGAATGATTGAGGGGCAGAAGGTAATCCTGGCAAAACCTCAGACTTATATGAATCTGAGCGGGGAAAGCGTCAGAAGTCTTCTGGACTATTATAAAGTGGACGAAGAGCAGGAGCTTCTTGTCATTTATGACGATATCAGCCTGGGAGTGGGGCAGATAAGGATTCGGGCGAAAGGAAGTGCCGGAGGGCATAACGGGATCAAAAATATCATTGCCCATTTGGGTGGACAGGTATTTCCCCGTATTAAAGTAGGTGTGGGAGAAAAACCGCCGAAATGGGATCTGGCTGATTATGTGCTGGGACATTTTTCAAAAGAAGAACAGGAACAGATGGAAGAGGGATATGAACATGCAGTTTGTGCAGTGAAGGAGATTGTGACAGGCAATATCGAGGCTGCAATGAACGAGTATAATCGGAAAAAGAAGGAAAAATAAAATGATGCAGGCTTTTATCGCACCGCTTGCGGGACTTGCAGAATATCAGGAGATTTTACAGAAGCGAAGGAAAGAAAAGGGGATTCTGCAGATCGCAGGCTGTGTCAATTCACAAAAAACACATTTGATGTATGCGCTTGGCGATGGTTTTTCTTACAAGATCATCGTTTTTTCCAGTGAAGAAAAAGCGCAGAAGGCATATGAAGAATATCGCTTTTTAGATTCCGGGGTATTGTATTATCCGGCAAGAGATTTGTTGTTTTACCATGCGGATATCAAAGGAAATTATCTGATGAAGCAGCGGATGGAAGTGATCCGCAGTATGGTGACAAGACAAAAGAATCAGGAGATTACAGTGATCACGACTATGGATGCTTTTCTGGACGGGCTTTCTCCGGCAGAGGAAATCGTTTCGAAGCGGATTCAGATCTCATCCGGAGATACTGTTGATTTTACTAAGCTTCAGGAGAGACTTTCCGGCCTGGGGTATGCGCGGGAAGTACAGATTGAAGGACCGGGACAGTTTGCAGTGCGCGGCGGGATCCTGGATATTTTTCCGCTTACAGAAGAGATTCCGGTGCGTGTGGAGCTCTGGGGCGATGAGGTAGATTCGATCCGGACATTTGACGTAGAAAGTCAGCGTTCGATTGAAAACCTGCAGAAAATTGAGATTTATCCGGCAGCAGAACTGCAGAGTCAGAAGAAGCAGTCTTTTCTGGAGTATTTTCCGACAGAAGAGTCGATCCTGTTTCTGGATGAGCCGCAGAGGCTGATTGAAAAAGCAAATGAGATTGAAGAGGAATTTCAGGAGAGCGTCCGCAAGCGGGAAGAGGCCGGGCTGGAAGAAACGCAGGAGCTTACAGTATATCCGGTGCTGGAAATCTTAAACCGGATCAATCAGTTTTACGGAGTGGCATTTACCGCGCTGGAAGGAAAATGCAGGGGGTTAAAGATCCGGGAAACAGATTATATTCAGACGAAGGGTGTCAATCCGTATAACAACAGTTTTGAGATGCTCACAAGGGATTTGAAGCGGCTGAAAAGAAATCAGTACCGGGTGATCTTGCTGTCTGGTTCCAGGACAAGAGCAAAGCGCCTGGCGGAAGATCTGAGGGATTATGATCTGAGCAGCTTCTACAGCGAAGATATGGATCGTGAAGTGCAGCCGGGGGAGATCATGGTGGCATACGGGCATGTGACACAGGGATATGAATATCCGATGCTGAAATTCATGGTGATCTCTGAAACAGATATTTTTGGCAGACAGAAGAAAAAGAAACGCAGAAAACTATATGAAGGACAGAAAATCCAAAGTTTCTCCGAATTAAAGGTTGGAGATTATGTGGTACATGAAAATCATGGTCTGGGCATCTATCAGGGAATTGAAAAGATTGAAGTAGATAAGATCACCAAAGATTATATGAAAATTTCTTATGCGGGAGGAAGCAGCCTGTATATTCTTGCAACGCAGCTGGATCTGATCCAGAAGTATGCAGGAGCAGATGCAAAAAAGCCAAAGCTGAACAAGCTGGGAAGTAACCAGTGGACGAAAACAAAGAATCAGGTGCGCGGGGCAGTCAGACAGATTGCCAGGGATCTGGTGGAGCTGTATGCGGCAAGGCAGCAGGAGAATGGATATCAGTATGAACCGGATACGGTCTGGCAGAAGGAATTTGAAGAAATGTTCCCGTTTGAGGAGACCGATGACCAGCTGCAGGCGATCGCCGATACCAAGCAGGACATGGAGAGCAAAAAGATCATGGACCGCCTGATCTGCGGAGACGTCGGATACGGAAAGACGGAAATTGCCATTCGGGCTGCATTTAAGGCGATCCAGGACGGAAAACAGGTGGTATATCTGGTGCCGACAACGATTCTGGCACAGCAGCATTACAACACGTTTGTGCAGAGGATGAAAGAATTTCCGGTGCGTGTGGATTTGCTCTGCCGGTTTCGGACGCCTGCCCAACAGAAGAAGACAACAGAAGATCTGAAAAAAGGACTGGTGGATATTCTGATCGGGACGCATCGTGTTTTGTCAAAGGATGTGGAATTTAAGGATCTGGGACTTTTGATCATAGATGAAGAGCAGCGATTTGGCGTGACACACAAAGAGAAGATTAAAAAACTGCGGGAAAATGTGGATGTACTGACGCTGACTGCCACGCCGATCCCGCGGACGCTGCATATGAGTTTGATTGGAATCCGCGATATGAGCGTGCTGGAAGAGGCGCCGATGGATCGGATGCCGATCCAGACATATGTGATGGAGTACAATGATGAGATGGTCCGTGAAGCTATTCAAAGAGAACTGGATCGGGACGGACAGGTGTATTATGTATATAACCGGGTAAGTGATATTGCGGAAATTGCAGATCATGTGCAGAAACTTGTTCCGGACGCGACAGTGGCGTTTGCTCACGGGCAGATGGCGGAGCATGAGCTGGAAAATATCATGTATGATTTCATCAACGGAGACATTGATGTGCTGGTGTCAACAACGATTATTGAGACCGGACTGGATATTTCCAATGCCAATACGATGATCATCCATGATGCAGATCGTCTGGGACTTTCTCAAATGTACCAGCTGCGGGGGCGTGTGGGAAGATCCAATCGGATGGCGTATGCATTTCTCCTGTACCGAAGAGACAAGCTGCTAAAGGAAGTGGCGGAAAAAAGACTGGCGGCAATCCGGGAGTTTACAGATCTTGGTTCCGGATTTAAAATTGCGATGCGGGATCTGGAAATTCGTGGGGCAGGAAATCTTCTGGGTGCAGAACAGCATGGGCATATGGAGGCTGTCGGATATGATCTGTACTGCAAGATGCTCAATGAAGCGGTAAAACAGTTAAAAGGCGGAACCGAGGAGGAAATCTATACGACCGTGATGGATCTGAATGTGGATGCGTATATCCCGAATTCCTATATTCCGAACGAATATCAGAAGCTGGATATTTACAAGCGGATCGCGGGAATTGAAGATGAGGAAGAGATGGATGATATGCTGGAGGAGCTTATCGACCGGTTCGGGGATGTACCAAGAAAGGTACAGCAGCTTCTTCAGATCGCAGGTCTTAAAGCGCTTGCACATTCAGCTTATGTGACGGCAGTGGAACAAAAAGGAGAAGAATTCCGGTTTACCATGTATGAAAAAGCGAAGGTCAATCCGCAGAAAATTCCTCCGTTGATTCAGAGCTACCGGGGAAATCTGGTGTTTAAGGCGGAGGCAGTGCCGTATTTTGTCTATTATAAAAAGGGTAGAAATAAAAAGGAAAAGGATGAAACGGTTCTGGAACTTGTGAAAAAGCTCTTAAATGATATAAAGAGCTTGTTAGAGGAGAAAAAAGACGTTATAATGAAATAATTAGGTACAATTAGAGGAGGAATTTATGGTTGGATTGAAAAAAAGAGGTGTGATCACCGCAGTTGCCGGTATTTTAGCGGCGGTTACGATAACAGGATGCAGTGCTGCCCCTGATAATGATGCTACAGTAGTAACGGTCGGAACAGAGAAGGTTTCGTATGGTGTTGCTAATTTTTATGCGCGTATGCAGCAGGCGCAGTATGAGTCGTTTTATGCAGGCCTGATGGGGATGAGTGCGGACACAATGTGGAGCCAGGAAGTGGAAGAAGGCAAGACATATGAGGAGAATATGAAAGACAGTATTTTAGAGTCTCTGGAAAATATGTATCTTGTAAAACAGCATGCTTCTGAATATAAAGTGGAGTTGACAGACGAAGAAAAGAAGAAGATCGACAAAGCCGCAGAGGAGTTTGTGGAAGACAACACATTGGAGGACAAAGAAGTTGTGTCCGGATATAAAAAATATGTCAAAGAATATCTGGAACTTGCTACGATTCAGCAGAAGATGGATGCACCAATGAAAGAGGGCGTGGATGAAAATGTTTCAGATGGGGATGCAGCACAAAAGAAGATCGAGTATGTCCAGTTCTCTTATACGAAGAAGGATGATTCCGGACAGTCTGTTCAGATGACTGACGATGAAAAGAAGGCAGAAAAAGAAAAGGCACAGACCTTTCTGGATACAGTCAGCGCAGATCCGGACAAGGACATGAATGCAGCAGCTGCTTCGGCAGAAAAAGAAGTGCAGACGGCGACATTTGATTCTGAGTCCAGCACACTGAACGCAGATCTTTTAAAGGCGGCAGATGCGCTGGAAAATGTAGGGGACGTGACAAGCCTGATTGAGACAGACGATGGAATCTATGTGGCGAAGCTGACAAGCAAGCTGGATCGTGAGGCAACAGATCAGAAGAAAAAAGAAATCGTAGAAGAGCGCAAGCAGAAACAGTATGAAGATCAGGTGGAAACATGGCGCAAAGAGACTGACATCAAGGTAGACAAAAAAGAATGGAAAAAAGTAGACTTTGAAGATCAGGGTGTGAATGTAAAACAGACAACGACTGATTCAGAAAAATAGAATGTAGGAAAAAGGAGAAGAAATCCTGAAAAAGTGAGGGGGTTCTTCTCCTTTTTATTTGCGCCGTCGGAAAATCTGTATAAGAACAATCAGCAATAAAAGGGCGGACAGACTGTATCCGAGGAAACTGATCCAAGGGAGTCCAAACCACTTTGGAATGCTGTAAATGTCCGAGGCAAGACCTGATCCGATAAACAGGGCAGCAGAAAGAATCGTCAAAAGCACCCGGTTTGTAATGGAATAAACATCACGGCGGAAATGCTCGCCATCAGAAAGCTGCAGGTTGACTTGTGCCTGCCCGTTTTTTGTAATGTTCAAAAGATCAGAAAGCTGGGCAGGGATGTTGAGGGATTTGTCCAGTGAAGTATAAACCTGGCGTCCCTTATGTTTTAAAATGTGCCTTGCATCCAGCTCATGGATCAGCAGATTGGACATATGTACAGATAAAATCCGCAACAGATTTACATCCGGAGCACATGCACTTAAAGTTCCTTCGATCGTGATCATGCTTCGCGCAAGCAGTGTGACATCCGGGGTAATTGCAAGCCGGTGATCCTTGACCAGCTGCAGGAGCCGTTCGATCAGATCGCCAAGCCGCATGGTGCCGAAGTCCATGGAAACATACTTGCTGACAATATCATCAATATCCGTGTACAGGCGGGCATGGTTGACACGCTCCTGAGGTTCGGCAAACGCGAGTAATACGTTTTTCAGAGAATAAATATCATTCTCAAGAAGTGCCGTGATCGCTTTGCGAAGCAGCAGCTTGGTGTTGGAAGACAGATGTCCTGCCATTCCGAGATCCAGCCATGCAATCTGCCCTTTGCTGATCCAGAGATTTCCAGGATGCGGATCCGCATGGAAAAATCCATCCTCCAAAATCTGTTTGCAGTAGTTTTCCGCTGTCTTTTCGCCAATTTCAGTCATGTCGTAGCCAAGACTTTTTAGTTCCTCTATATGATCGATCTGGATTCCGTCGATATAGTCCATGACAAGAAGTCTTGGAGTCGTCAGTTCGTGATACACCACGGGGCAGGTCGTATAGGCGATTTCTTTTTGGTTGGCGTAAAACAGATCTAGATTGGCGGCCTCTTTTTCAAAGTCAATCTCTTCTCTGGTAGTCTCCCAGAGTTCATCTAAAATCGTATGAAAGTCGATCAGATTTTTAGTTCCCAGTGTCAGTTTTAAAATACCGGAAGCTTTTTTTAAAAGCCGGATATCATTTTCCATCGTCTTTTGGATGGCCGGTCGCTGTACCTTTAAAACAACCTTTGTTCCGTCTTTTAGCTGTGCGGGATGTACCTGTGCAATGGAAGCAGAGCCAAGCGGAGTCTGTTCGATGGAAGAAAAAATGTCAGAGACAGGTCGCTGTAATTCGGATTCAATGATTGAGACTGCAGTCTCATATGGCATGGGGATCACATCGGTACGAAGCCTTGTCAGCTCCTGACAGTATACTTCCGGGAGCATATCGGAACGCATGGACATGATCTGCCCCAGCTTGACATAAGTAGGGCCCAGATCTTCCAGAATCTCGCGGAGCTTGACCGGTGTCAGACCCGAGGTCAGATGGTGTTTTTTTAAAACTTTTAAAATCTCGTTCAGCCGCCTGCCGGAGGCGGCTGAATCTTCTTCCGTGTATGATGGATACCGGGAAGGATCCATTGTTTTTTGTTCTTTATTCATTCTGATTCTTCGGGTGTCCTTTCATCGGAGGTAATATCTGGATCTTCAGGCTGTTCTTTTCTTGCTTCTTCTGTCTGGGCAATCTTTTCTTTCAGAGCGTTTAATTCCTCTTCGGTCATCTGATCGACAGAATTCATGGCATCTGTATAATTCCTGGTAACGGTGACAGAAATATGTTCTTTGACTTTTTCTTTTGCTGTATGTTTCAGTTCTTCATTGAGCATTCTGCCCTGTGCAACGGTCAGTTCGCCTTTTTCTACCAGATCATCGATCAGTTCTTTTGCGTTTTCTGCAGTAGAGGCGACAGCACCTACACCTGCTAAAAATACTTTTCTTAATCCTTCTGTGAATTCCATAAAGACCATCCTTTCTTGAAGTACATGATTGTCATTTGTTGTTTTCTTTATTATAGCACGTATCAGGAGGAATGTTTCTTACTTTTTTGTTAAAAATATGAAAAAAAGTAAGAGGGAAAAAGCAAAATATGGTATAATTTTCTATATCAGACAGGGGAGGAAACAGGTGTGGAAAAAGTGAGAGAGAAGGTACTTTTTGCACTGCAGGAAGTACAGAGAGCAGTGATCGGAAAGCAGGAAGTGACAGAGACGGTGATGAAAGCATTTTTGGCGGGTGGGCATGTGCTGGTGGAGGATATTCCGGGACTTGGCAAGACGACCATGGCGATTGCTTTTTCCAGAGCGATCGGACTGCAGAAGCGCAGGGTGCAGTTTACACCGGATGTACTTCCGTCAGACCTGACCGGATTTACCATCTACCAGAAAGAGAGAAATGCGTTTGTATATCATCCGGGAGCCGTGGTCTGCAACCTGCTTCTGGCAGATGAGATCAACCGGGCGTCTCCGAAGACGCAGTCAGCCCTTTTGGAAGTGATGGAAGAGGGGCAGGTGACCGTGGATGGGAAAACCAGGAAGATTGCTCCGCCGTTTCTGGTGATCGCTACGGAAAATCCGTCCGGCTCCGCAGGGACGCAGTTGCTTCCGGAATCTCAGTTGGATCGTTTTATGGTCTGTGTAAAGATGGGATATCCGACAATTCGCGAAGAGATGGAGATTCTGCGAAAAAATGAGAATGGCCGTACGTCAGATGCCGTTCAACAGGTGATGACAAAGGAAGAACTTGAGGAAGCACAGCGGGAGACTGCACAGATTTTTATGCATGAGCGGATTCTGGAATATCTGGTGCAGCTGGCACAGGCTACCAGGGAACATGAGATGCTGGAGCTGGGGATGAGTCCAAGAGGAACAGTGGCACTTGCAAAGATGGCGAAAGCGGGTGCGTATCTGGCAGGAAGAGAATATGTGGTTCCGGCAGATGTCAGGGGAGTGTTTCGGGAGACTGCACAGCATCGGATCCTGTTAAATACAAGGGCAAGGATCAGCAAAGTAAAACAGAAGGAAGTACTGCAGGAAATTTTGTCCGCAGTAGAATCACCATCATTGAAAAAGCGATAAAAAGGAGCGTATATGGGAAAACGGATGATAACATATCTTCTGGTGCTTGGCGCAGTGGGATATCTGTTTTTGATGTATATTTATCCGGCACTGAGCGGGCTGTTGATTTTTGTGCTTCTGTATCCGGCGGCAGGAATCGTTTATCTTATTTTTGCGGGGAGAGGACTTTCTGCCAGAGTAAAGCGGCTCTCGGATTACGGAGAAAAAGAACAGCAAATGAAAGTCAGTATACAGGTTTGCAGGGAAAGTTCTCTTTGGATCGGAAAGTGCAGGATTCTGCTGGAAATGGAACATGCAGTATCCGGCATCAGACAAAAAGACAGTTTATGGCTTTCTGAAAAGCAGGCAGACTATACATTTGAACCAGACAGGTGCGGAGAGTGGAAGCTGACGATTACAGAAGTGAGAATCTATGATTTTATCGGAATTTTATCTGTGGGTAAAAAGCAGCAGGAAAAGGAGCGATTCACAGTCCTGCCGAAGATCTGTGCAATGCCGGTAGAGATTGGGAGAAGGACGCGGGAATTTCCGGTTGAGCCGGAAACCTATTCCAATGAAAGGGGTGGGCAGGATGCTACGGAAATCTATCAGATCCGGGAGTATCACATTCCGGATCCGGTGCAGATGATCCACTGGAAGATCAGTGCCAAGGCGGGAAAAATGATGGTCAAAGAATCCAGTCATCCTCTTGGATGTGCGGTATGTATCAGACTTTGGCTTTCGGATGCAGCGAAAGATTTCAAAAAGCTGGAGCGTATGATGGAGATTTGTGCTTCACTTTCCAGGACTCTGGTAGAAGAACACTGTATGCACGTTGTGGCATGGTTTGATCAGAAAAACGTCCGTGTTGTGCGATGGCGCGTGAAGGATGAGGAGACGTTTTATGAAATGCTCTGGGAGCTGATGGAAGCAGTCCCTGTAGCGAAACGAGAGGAAGAGCAAAGCGGGTTTGAAGAAGTGTTTCGAACACAGAAATTTTCCAGTGTTCTTGTACTGGATGGCCAGGGGATTCAGGGATGGAATGATACCGGGATTATCCAGGTGTGATATGGGGAGAAGGGGTATGAAAAGAAAAAAGAAGGATTTGAATCAACATAGCTGGAAAGTTCATATCTTACAGTTTCTTACCGTTGGTTTTGCACTGTGGTCCTGGTGGGAGACTGCCGCCGGAGTGAAATTGACGCAGAAATTACCTCAGGATCAGACAGAGAGGTGGATGGCAGTACTTTTGATCACCGGTTTTTTAGGGAGTGTCTGGCTTGGGACAATGCTGGTAAAAAGAAAGAAGCTCCTGCTTTGTATTTCTGCGGTTTTCTATCTTGTACCAGTGATATATGCGGCGGTTTTGACGTATTTCCCGGATCCGAGAGAATGCTGGCTTCAGATGATTGCAGCCGGATTGTATGTGACAGTGCTTACATCGATGTCTTGTAATGTTCTGCAGAATGTCTGCATTGTGGGAATAAGCTTCGTATTTCTGGCATTTTGTTCGGTCCAGCTGGGAGAGCAGATGGAGCCGATGAAAGAAAAAGAAGATGGGGTATATCGGACGACCAGACGATATGTGAAAGAGCATGTAATCCAGAAAGCAGAAGAGACGTGGAATGCATGGAGTGCAGACAGGCAGACAAGAAAAGAAGCACAGACGAAAAAGGAAGAGCAAAAGGAAGAGTCAGAAAAAGAGGAACAAAAAACACAGGCAAAAATCCCGCAGACAGAGCAGAATATGATTCCGGAAGAGACAGGCATGGATTCTTCCGGCGGTATGGAAGATTTGCGGGAGCTGGGCAGCTTTGTCCCCAGGAAGGGTGTGTTGTTCACTGTGACGCAGGAGGAAATGCCGACAGATACGATTTATGTTTCGGAGAAATATGGAAAAGAATATGACGGGGGATCCTGGAGAGAAGGAAGTGCGACGGATCCGGCAAGTGTATATTTGCAGTATCCATCCTCTTTGAAGCAACTTCGCAAATTGTGCAACGAACTGCAGGAAGCAGATTCTTTTGAAGAAGCAGAGCGGTTCGTGGAAGAAACATTAAAACGTCAGGCTGTGTATGATGTAAATCCGGGATCGACACCGTCCGGCGAGGATTTTGCGGAGTATTTTTTGTTTGAAAACCACAAAGGATTTTGTGTGCATTTTGCAACGGCTGCAACCTTGATGTATCGAATGCTGGGGATTCCGGCCAGATTTGCAGAAGGTTATGCCATTCCGGCATCTGCATTTTCACAGCAGGAAAATGGGCAATATGTGGCAGAAGTTGAGGGCAGCATGGGCCATGCCTGGTGTGAAGTCTGGCAGGAGGATACCGGCTGGAAGGTCGAGGATCATACAGGTGCAGCTTCTGCGTTGGAAAATGTGGAGAGGGCAAGAGCATCATCGGATACGTGGCAGCAGATCCGAAAGGCGCTCTTCCAGTGTTTGAAGGTGATCGGCGTTATACTTCTGATGTTCGCGCTGATAATATTGCAAGCGTGGATACGGACTGTGCGGAAACGAAAACGGTGCCGAACGGGATCAATCGATGCAAGGATCCGGTTTGTTTATCAGAGCCTGTACGAGGTTGCAGAGTTTCTGCATCCATCCGGGGAAGATCCATTTTCAATGCAAGGAAAAGAAGCGGTGAAAAAATCTCTTCCGGAACTGGAAGAGGCCGATCTAAACTGGATGTATGACACGATGATGCGCACTATGTTCTATAAAGGCTGTGATATCCGCGATGGAGAACAGATGTATCGTTTGTATGGACAATGCAGAAAAAAAGTAAAACAAGGATTAAACGCCTGGAAAAAGCTGCAGTGGAATGTGATAAAATGTTTTCCATAGATAAAAAACAGATTATGTTTATAAAGAGAAAATGAAGTGACTGTGACAAGTTTTTAGATTTCGTTCATTGCTTTTGCTGAAAGAAACTTGTATACTGGAAACATCTCTGAAAGGAATCCCTTTCAGTTATATCTGAACCGGCAACAGCCGGCATTTCGGATTTTCCCAGTAAAGAAGCAAGAAAAAGCGAATGGAAAACCGGAACGAGGTCTATCATCGAAAAATTAATCGAAAGAATTAGTTATGAAAAGTCCTGTTTCCCGGTAAATTCATTCGGAAAACAGGAGGAATGTGAATGGAAAAAGAGAATACAACGCAGTTTCTGATGAGACCGAAAAATGATTTTTGTTTCAAACAGTTGATGGCAGATGCACAAATCCGTCAGGCATTTTTGTCGGCAGTTACGGGGATTCCCTATGAGGAAATCGAAGAGACAACACTGTTGCCACCAGTCTTGAGAAACGGTATAAGGAAGACAAGCTTGGAATTTTGGATGTTCGGATCCAATTGAAAAACAGCGGTCAGGTCGATGTGGAGATGCAGGTGGCAGCGTACGAGTACTGGGCAGAGAGAACTTTATTTTATCTGTCAAAAATGTTTACGGAACAGATTCATGAAGGCGAAGGATATGATGTGCTGGAAAAATGTATCCATATCGGGATTCTGGACTTTGAAATATTCGAAGATACGGATGCATTCTATTCCCGGTTTCACTTATGGGAGGACAGCCGGCATATCAAGTACAGTGACAAGCTGGAATTGCATGTATTGGAATTGCCGAAGCTGGCAAAGCACCAGTATCCGGAGACAGAACTGCTAAGTTGGATGCAATTTATCAATGCAGAGACAGAGGAGGAATTCAAAATGGCAGCAGAGAAAGACCCTTATATTGAGAAGGCCTATGAGAGTCTGGTGCATCTGAGTGCAGATGAGAGGGCACGGTTAGAGTATGAGGCAAGAGAAAAGCAGATCCGGGATCACCAGTTCTTTTCAAGAATCTATAAAGAGACGGGATATAGGCAAGGGGTGAAAGAAGGGGAAGAAAAAGGTAGAGAAAAGGGCAGGATTCAGGAATGTATTGAAATTCTACAGGAGATGGGAGAAACGAAAGAACATGTTTTGCTTCGATTGAAGGAGAAGTTTAAGCTCTCAGATACGGATGCAAATCAATATTTAGAAAAATACTGGAAAGAGTGAATTGATATACAAGAAAAAGCAACATTTCATGTTTTGTTGACATGGAATGTTGCTTTCTTTCATGGTGGAAGTTCTCTGTATATAAATCATACCTGTTTTCGGGCTGATTGTGAAATTTTTTGAAACACTGTCAGCAGTCTTCGATTATCTTCTGGATCCATGATGCAGAAGCGGACAAATTCTCCCTCTAATCCGGTGAAGGAAGAACAGTCCCGGATCATCAGTCCTTCCCGGATACAGGCTTCAAATACGTCAGATGAAGTCAGTCCATCTTTTTGGATCTGTACCAGCAAAAAGTTGGCATAAGCCGGATAAACATAGAAAAAAGGAAGTTCACGCAATTTTGTATACATGTATTCACGCTCGGAAAGTATCAAATTGCGTGTCTTTTTTATATACTCTTTGTCTTGAAACAAAAGTTCGCCGGCAAATGCGCCAAGGCTGTTTAATGACCATGGAATCTGTTTGCTCTTCAATTTTTTGAGAAATTCAGCATTTCCGGTGATACCGTACCCGAACCGCATACCAGGAGCGGCAAAAAATTTGGAAACACCACGCAGTACCATCAGATTCTGGAAATTTTGGGTCAAAGGAACTGCGGTGACGGCATCTACATCAGGTGCAAACTCCACGTACGTTTCATCGATCATCACAAAGATGTTGTGATCCTGACAAAACTCCAGCAGCTTTATCAGCTCCGGATGAAAAATTACGGAAGAAGTCGGATTGTTCGGATTGCATAAAATAAGAAAATCAATCTGCTTTTTAGCCAGCGCCAGACACAGTTCCTCTACAGACAATTGGAAATCCTGTTCCGGTTTCAGATAAAAGCAGTCGATCGTGCTGTCTGAAAATCCAAGTTCTCTGGAGTATTCGGAATAAGTGGGCCCAAGGATCATCGTATGCTTTGGACGGCGCTCTTCGATCAACAGGGAAATCAGTTCACTGGAACCATTGCCCGGCAGGATAAAGTCTGCAGGAATCTGACAGTATGTGGAGAGTATGTTTCTAAGACTGGTATAGCTCCGATCCGGGTAGGAAGAGAGCAGATCCAGATGAGTTGCAAGAGCTTTTTTTACCTGTTCGGAAAGTCCGAGCGGATTTACGTTAGCACCAAAATTGACAATATCTTCTTTTTTTAATCCGTAGTGTTCGCACACTTTTTCAATATCACTTCCGTGAAATTCCAGTTTTGTATTCATGTATACAATCCCCTTTTAAATTCTTTGATTCCACCGTTGCAAGAAATACAGTGTTGATGTTATAATACTTTATTATAGTGTGTTTACAAAAAAATGCAACGTAAGAAGAATGAGCAGGTGACGAATTTGAAGAATAAAATTAAACGCCTTTCAAAAGGAGATTTTCATATTCCACAGCCGGAGATTATTTTCCCGGAGACGCGGATCATCATGCGTGTCGGAGAAGGCGAGATGTACAAAGGAAGCTTTTCTCTCCAGAATCAGGGAGAGGGGACGATCCGTGGACTGGTTTATCCATCGTCTTTTCGGGTACGCTGTGAGGAGCAGGGATTTGATGGGAATCCGGTGAACATCTCTTATACATATGACGGATCCGGTCTGGTTCCGGGACATGTGGAACACGGAAAATTTACCATTGTGTGCAATGGCGGAGAGTATGAGGTGGCATTTACTGCCATTATTGAAAAGCCGTTTGTAATGACAACTTATGGAAAAGTACAGAGTCTGGAAGATTTTAAGAAGCTGTCTTTTCGGGATCCGGCGGAGGCAGAAAAGCTGTTCCGTTCCAGAGATTTTTATGAGATTCTGAAGTATGAGGATAAGCGGATTCAGGCATTGTATGACAATATGAGAAAATGGGAGCTGGATCAGCAGGCGTTGGAAGAGTTTTTGGTGGGCTGCAAGCAGAAAGAGAAGATTTTTCTGACGCTGGAAGAGGAGAGCAGGGCATTTATTTCTCTTCAGGAATCCAGAAAAGATACCTTTACGATCAGGAAGAATACGTGGGGATATCTGACCATTGATGTACGTACCGAAGGTGAATTTTTAAGTGTGGAGCATACCAAGGTTACTACGGAGGAGTTCATTGGGAATGCGTATCGGCTGGAATATATCATCGACTATACAAAGCTTCATCAGGGAAGCAACTTCGGGCAGATCATCCTGGAGTCCCCGTATGAGATACTGACCTATGAGATCGTGGTGGAGAAGGATGTCTGCAGAGATGAAGAGAGACGGGAGCGGGATAAAGAGTTTGCAAGTATTTTAAAGCGCTGTCTCGTTTATGAGAGCGGCAAGCTGGATCTGAACACCTGGTGCGAGGAGTCCTTAAAGAAGATCGAGCATTTGCGGAGTCTGGATGAGGACAATGAGATGTATCTTCTGGTACATGCACATATCTGTCTTTTGGGCAAACGGTTTGAAGAGGCAAAATGGATTCTGGAATCTTACAATTACAACCGGTTTGCAATCGGAAAAAATGTAGAGATCAGTTCCTATTATCTGTATCTGACCACGCTGCTTTCCAATGATTCGATCGGGACACGCAGAGTGGCAGAAGAGCTTTCAAAATCCTATATGAAGCATCCCGACAGCTGGAAGATTCTCTGCATGCTGGTGAATGTAGACTCTGAGTACAAGATCATCAGTGAACGTCTCAGAGCTTTGGAGCATCACTTCTATGAGGAAAAGACGCGCAGTATCTGGTTCTATCTGGAAGCCTTCCGGTGTTTCCGTGAGAAGAGTTCTTCCTTGAAAAAACTGGGTGTTTTTGAAGTGCGGGTGTTGTATTTTGCAGCCAAGCACAAACTGATGACAAAGGAACTGGCATTATATACAGCCAATCTGGCAAGTCAGCTGAAAAGCTTTGACCGCTATCTTTATGAGACTCTGGTGCTTTCCTACGGGATGTATGAAGAGTCCATGATCCTGACTGCAATCTGTACACTTCTGATCAAGGGAAGCTGCATGGAAAACTGCTTTTTTAAATGGTATGAAAAAGCAGTGGAGTCGGAATTAAAGATTGCACAGCTGTACGAGTTTTATATGGCTGCGATCCAGCCTGGCAGAGTCAATAAAGCACTGCCGCGTTCCGTGTATCTTTACTTTATGCATGGAAATAATCTGGATTTCCATAAACGGGCGCTTTTGTATTCAAACCTGATCACTTATGAGGATGAATCCAGTGAGATTTATGCGCATTACAGAGATGAGATGGAAGCGTTTGCGTGGAATCAGCTGGAGCGCAGAAATATTGATCCCATGCTCCGCATTATATACAAGCGTTTTCTGACAGAAGATTCTATGGAAGCAGAGCAGATCAAAGCACTGTATGATATCTGCCATGCTTATGAGATCACAACAAAGGTACCGAATATGAAATTTATTCATGTGATCGCAGAGGATGGAACGATCACGCAGAAGGCGCCGTATACGGACAAAGGGGCAAGGGTATTTTTGTATGCAAAGACAGACCGGCTTGTATGGGAAAGCAAGGATGGAAGACATTATACAGATTCTATTCCATATGAAAGCAAGCGCCTGTTCTATGAGCTTCGTTACATGGATATCTGCAAGCGGTATATGAACAGTCTGAAGCAGAACCGTCAGGAGGAGAAGGTAGAAGAGCTTTCTCTTGAGACTGTGCGCAAGTATGGCATTGAAAATTACGGGGAAGAAGAGATCATGGGACTGTGCAGCCGTACGATCCGTGAAAACAATTATGAATGTGATGATTTCCTTACCTATGTGTGTTTTGAGATGTTTAAAAGAAAGCAGTTTGACAGAGTGATCCTGACGTATCTTGCGAATTACTACTGCGGAGCGACTACAGACATGAAACTGCTCTGGAGAGAAGCAAGAGAGTATGAGGTACACACTCAGAAGCTGGCGGAGAGGATCATCACACAGATGTTGTTCTCGGAAGAGTTGTTCGGAGAGGTTCCGATCTTTGAAGAATATTATGAAGAGGGAGCTTATTTCAGACTGCAGCAGGCATATCTGGCGTATATGTCCAGAGAATATGTAGTGGAAGAGCGCAGGATGAGCAGAAGTATTATTGATATCATCTGTAAGGAATATGAAAAGGGTGAAGAAACGATCGACATCTGCAAGATCGCCGTATTAAAATATTATTCCACCAGAGAATATACGACGACTGTGCGTAAGACTCTGAAAAAATTCTTACAGGAGCTGTGCGGCAAGCAGATTTATTTTCCGTTCTTTCTGGCATACGAAAAGGAATGGCTCATTGAGCTGCAGCTTTGGGATAAGATGCTGATCGAGTACAAAGGGCAGAAGGGAAGCCGTGTAATGCTCTACTATCAGCTTCAGAAAGAAAATTCAGAGGCGGTAGATTATGCTACAGAGGTGCTTACGCCGATGTATGAGAATCTCTATGTGAAGAAATTTGTGCTGTTCTCCAACGAGCGGTTGAAATATTATTTCAAGGAGACCATTGATGGCAACACTTACCGAAGTGATAAAGAGTGCTGCATGAAGGATGCTGTGTTTGGAGAATCCGGGCGATATGGACGACTGAATGATATTTTACTTTCAGAGGGCAGTGAAAAAGAAGAAAAGATGAAAGCATATGCACAGGAAGATGCAATCGCCGCGCATATGTTTGAACAGTATTAAGGAGGCTGACTCCTATGGGACAAGGCAATATTATAGGTTACGAGATCAATGAAAAGACCTGTCAGATCAGTTTTTATAATGAAGAAATGGCAGAGCCGGAGACGATGGAAGTAGATGCGGATAATTACCAGATCCCTCTGGTCATCGGAAAGCTGCGTGATACCTGGGCATACGGAAAAGAAGCAAAACGTCTGGCCAGCTTGAAAGAAGGATTCACCGTAAACCGGTTACTGGATAAAAGCCTGGCAGGGGAAAAAATTGAATTTGGAGAAGAATCCTATGAAGCAGTGTGGCTGCTTGCTAAATTTATCGAACTGTCGCTTCAGTCGTTTCCCAAGATCAACGGGATCGTGTTCAGCGTTCCGGAGCTGACGGAAGAGCTGGCGCAGATGCTGCGGGGAATCGCAGTACGGATGAATATTGATAAACGGCATATTTTCATTCAGGATTACAAAGAGAGTTTCTGCAATTATCTGTTTTATCAGCCAAAAGAACTCTGGCAGTATGAGGCGGCGTTGTTTTGCTGTGACAGAAATGAGATTAAAGCGTATATGCTCAGAAGGCTGAAGCCGGGGCTTGGAGGCGGAAAGACGATTTTTGTGACAGTGGACGAAGTGGCAAGTGCACATATAAAAGAACTGGCAGCCGTGTATCCGGTGCTCAATGCGGACAAGGCAAAAGATGCGGATATGAGATTCTGCCGGTTTATTGAAGGCGTGTTTGACAAGCGGATCGTATCTTCGGTCTTTCTGACCGGAGAGGGATTTGAGAATAACTGGTATCCGACTTCTCTGAGAGTCCTGTGCAATGGAAGAAGGGCGTTTATCGGAAACAATCTGTACAGCAAGGGTGCCTGTTATACCGCATACCGCAAGATGTTTATGCACATTGAGGATCCGGTTTATCTTTCCGAAGACAAGCTGACAGATCAGATCACTGTGAATATGCGGGTGAATGGACAGGAGATGTGGTATCCGATCGTATCCTGGGGATCGCACTGGTATGAATCCAACAATCAGTGGGAAGTGCTTTTAGAGGATACAGAAGATATCGAGCTTCATATTGAGTCTCTGGTACAGGGTACGTTAAAGACGGAGGTGATCCCGCTTGGAAGGCTTCCCAAGAGAGGCGAGTATTCCATGCGGCTTCAGATCGAGACGTTATTTTTAGATGAAAAAACATGTAAGATCACGGTGCGGGATGTAGGATTCGGAGAGTTTTTCCCGCCGACCGATTTTCAGGAAGAGAAGATTATACATTTAGGAGGAAATGATGGGAAGTTTAATTCTATGTCATGATCAGCATGCGGCCCATCCGTATGAAATTACGAGGATCCACTGTAAGATATTTACAATGGAAGAGCTGTGCTATTATCTCTGCAATAATCTCTACCTGATCGATTATACGATTATGAACGAGCAGCTGTGCGGATGGCTGGAAGAGGACATCGGGAAAAGGGAGCTTGCAGACCAGCTTCGGGATGTGATCCGGATGCGGGGAAGTGTGGAAAAATTTGTACTCACGATTTTGAAGAGTTCCGGAATCTACAAGGAAGCGGAGATGATCCGAATCCAGAATGTTCTGGAGCGGCTCAAAAACCAGAAGGACATTGAGCGGCAGAAATACAAAGGAGACAATCTTCTGGAAAGTGGAGAAGTGGAAGAAGCGATCCTTGTGTATCAGGCAATCTTAAATGAAGGGGAGGATGAGAATACAGATCCCAAGTTTTATGGAAAGATCTATGCAAGTCTGGGGTCTGCCTATGGAAGAATGTTCCTCTATCAGCAGGCGGCACGGATGTATGACAGGGCGTATCAGATCTGCGAAGATCCAAAGTTGTTAAAGCCGTATTTGTATGCGTCTTATAAGTATATGTCGATGGAGGAATATCATATCCTTCTTACGAAAAATGACACCTATGCGGAGATCAATACAGAGCTGCGCAGCGAGATGAAAGAAATCCGGGAAGGAATCCAGATGGAGATGTCAGAGCAGCTGACAGACAAGTGGAAACAGCAGTACCGGAGGAGTCACATATAGAGTATTTAGTAAAAGTATCCAAATCAGAGTGATCAGATTTGGATATTTTTTTGAATTAATGTGATTGATTTTGATTGAAAATGATTATATTATAAGGATAAAGGAAACGAAAATGATTGAAAATGAAAGAAAGGATGAGGAAAATGCTGGCAGAAGAGCGGTTTCGCGAAATTCTTAAGATCGTAAACGAAAAAAAAACAGTGACTGTAACAGAGCTGACAGAACTTCTGGATACTTCAGAGTCTACGATCAGAAGAGACCTGACACAGCTTCATAAAAGAGGAGCCTTGTTGAAAGTCCACGGGGGAGCAACTGTACTGAATGGGGCATATACGACAAAGGATGCAAAGGTTTCAGAAAGAGAGGGGCTGTATGTAGAGGAAAAACGCAGCATTGCAAAGCTGGCAGCGGCTCTGATCGGTCAGGAGGATTTTGTTTATATCGATGCAGGAACGAGCACAGCGTCATTGGCAGAGGCGATTTCAGAGAGGGAGGCCGTGTATGTGACGAATGGAATTCTGCATGCAAAGTGTCTGGCAGAAAAAGGCTGCCGGGTGTTTTTGCCGGGAGGCGAGCTGAAAGAGGATACACAGGCTTTAGTCGGAGGAGCTGCGGTAGAGTGGCTGAATAAGTATAACTTTACAAAAGGCTTCTTTGGCACGAATGGAATTCATCTGGAGAAAGGGTATACGACACCGGATATCAGCGAAGCACTGGTAAAAGAAGCTGCAATGAAGAGATGCAGAGAGGCATATGTTCTGGCAGATTCGAGCAAATTCGGTCATGTATCATCCGTCACATTTGCGAGGTTTGAAGATGCACAGATCATTACGGATCATATCAGTGATCCGGTATTTCAAACATGCAGTAATATAGAGGAGGCAGAATCATGATTTATACAGTGACATTCAATCCATCATTAGACTATGTAGTACAGGCAGAACAGCTGGTGCCGGGAGAAATCAACCGGACAACAAGTGAAGCAGTTTATCCGGGAGGAAAAGGAGTCAATGTTTCTGTGATCCTTTCCAATCTGGGTCTGGAGAGTACAGCATTTGGATTTACTGCGGGATTCACAGGAAAAGCATTGCAGGAGATGCTCCTGGAGTTTGGCGCAAAGACAGATTTTATACCGCTTGCAGACGGGCAGACAAGGATCAATGTCAAGATCAACGCAGGACAGGAGACAGAGATCAACGGACAAGGACCAAAGATTACAGAAACAGCGATCCAGGAGTTGTTTGAGAAGCTGAAATCCTTGAAGGCAGGAGATGTACTGGTTCTGGCGGGCAGTATTCCGTCGACTCTGCCGGAGAATATTTATGAATGGATTCTGATGTGTTTGAAAGATAAGGATGTCAAAGTTGTGGTAGATGCTACAAAAGATCTGCTGTTGAATGTATTGAAATATCATCCGTTTTTGATCAAGCCGAACAATCATGAACTTGGAGAAATGTTCCAGACGACGCTTACTACAGAAGAAGAGATCATCGCTCATGCGAAAAAGCTGCAGGAAAGAGGTGCAAGAAATGTACTGGTTTCTATGGCAAAAGACGGAGCGATCCTTGTGACAGAAGACGGTGAGATATACAAAAAGCAGCCGCACAATGGCACGGTTGTAAATTCTGTCGGTGCCGGAGATTCTATGGTGGCAGGATTTCTGGCGGGATATCTCAATACTGGCTCTTATGAGCGTGCACTGGAGCTTGGAACTGCAGCGGGAAGTGCGACGGCATTTCAGTCCTGGCTGGCATCCAGGGAGGATATTGTAAAACTGCTGGACAGACCGTACAGCGAATATCAGATTTGAAAGGGAAAAGGTATGAAAATCACGGATCTTTTGAAGAGAGAAAGTGTGGAGCTTTCCAGAACACCCGAAAGTAAGGGACAGGCCATTGATCAGATGGTAGAACTGATGGCAAAAGGAGGAAATATCAACGATCTACAGCGTTATAAAGAAGGTGTGTTAAAGAGAGAAGAGGAAGGAACGACAGGGATCGGAGAGGGAATTGCCATTCCTCATGCAAAGACAGATGCCGTCAGTGCACCGGGTCTTGCTGCGATGCTGGTTCCTCAGGGTGTGGATTATGATGCACTGGACGGACAGCCGGTACATATGATTTTTTTTGATCGCAGCACCGAATACAGAAGAGAATGTGCATCTGGAAGTACTCAGCCGTCTTTCCATGCTTTTAATGGATGACGAATTTCGGACAAATCTGCTGGATGCAGCGGATGTAACAGAATTTCTGGCACACATTGATGAGGCGGAGAGAAAGAAATTTCCTGAAGAGTACGGAGAAGAAAAGCAGGAGCAGGATCAGGATCAGCCGGAAGAGGGATACCGGGTACTGGCAGTTACTGCATGTCCCACAGGGATTGCCCACACATATATGGCGGCGGAAAGCCTGGAAAACAAGGCGAATGATGTTCCCGATTCTGGCAGGATATATCGCCATGGCGCTTGCGGACAGACCGGCATTGATGCCCGGAATCGTAGGAGGTCTTCTGGCGAAAAGCGGTATGACAATGGCTGCAGAGGAGACCGGCTGGGTGTCTTCCGGTTTCTTTGGCGCACTGATCGCAGGTTTTGCGGCAGGACTGATCATGCTCGGTTTAAAGAAAATTCTGGAAAAGCTTCCAAAAGCGCTGGAGGGAACAAAGCCGATGCTTTTGTATCCGTTTTTGGGAATCGCGGCAATGGGAGCCCTTATGGTATTTGTGGTCAATCCGCCGGTCGGAGCGTTCAATGAGTGGCTGAATCAGGTGCTGGCAAGTATGGGAGAATCCAGCAGAGTCCTGCTCGGAGCAGTGCTTGGAGGTATGGTTCCGCCGATCGGAATTGCTCTGGCGACACTGTTTTTTAAAAACCGGTTTACAAAGAGTGAACAGCAGACAGTGGCAACGAATTTCATTATGGGACTTTCCTTTATCACAGAGGGGGCAATCCCGTTTGCAGCTTCCGATCCGCTGCTGTTTCTGGCTGCCGTTGCGGCAGGTTCTGTCGTGGCAATGCTTGGAATCGTTCTGCTGAAAAAACCGCTTGCAGCAAAGTGAGAAAATGTGCAAAAAAATCAGAACAAAAATTGCGAAAAGTGATAAATAAAGCACAATATATAAGAACATCTTATTTATCTGTTGAGAAATAAATAATAAGCCACAGGAAATACAAGGCAGAGGGAATATTGATTTTCCCTCTGCCTTGTATTATAATCTATCTGCGGGATGTGCCGATAATCCCAGATCGAGTGAATGAAATTTAAGAAAAAGGACAGGTGTGAACGTATGAAAAAATTAGAACAGCTTTACGAAGGAAAAGCAAAGAAAGTATTTGCGACAGAAGATCCGGACGTTGTGATCGTAGACTATAAAGATGATGCGACAGCATTCAATGGAGAGAAGAAAGGAACAATCGTAGGAAAAGGTGTGATCAACAACCGTATGACAAACTACATTTTCCAGGTTCTGGAAAAAGAAGGTGTTCCGACTCACTATGTAGAAGAACTCAGCGACCGTGAGACAGCTGTAAAAAAAGTGGAGATCGTACCACTTGAAGTGATCGTCCGCAATGTGGCAGCGGGAAGCTTTTCTAAAAAACTCGGTATCGAGGAAGGAACAAAATTGTTAGCACCTACTTTAGAGTTCAGCTATAAAAATGACGATCTTGGAGATCCGATGATCAATGATTATTTTGCAATTGCAATCGGAGCTGCAACAAGAGAAGAGATCGACAAGATCACAGAGTACACATTCAAAGTGAATGAAGTCTTAAGAAAATTCTTTGATGAGGCAGGAATTGAACTGATCGACTTTAAAATCGAATTCGGACGTTTCCATGGAGAGATCATCCTTGCAGATGAGATTTCACCGGATACATGTCGTCTGTGGGATAAAGAGACCCATGAAAAACTGGACAAAGACCGTTTCCGCAGAGATATGGGAAATGTAGAAGACGCATATCAGGAAGTCTTCAGACGTATTGGAATTAAATAGAAGGAGTTCATCCATGAGTGATTTTGAAAAAGTGGTAACAGGGCTGGGAGAAGAATGCGGAGTATTTGGCGCATATGATATGGACGGACAGGATGTTGCGTCTTCCATTTATTACGGACTCTTTGCACTCCAGCACAGAGGTCAGGAAAGCTGCGGCATCGCAGTAACTGACACATACGGACAGCGCAAGGTGCTGTCACGTAAAGGGTTGGGGCATGTAGATGATGTGTTCAACGAAGAGACATTACGTGAATTGAAAGGCAATCTGGGAGTAGGACATGTACGGTATTCTACAGCGGGAGGTACCCGTGTGGAGAATGCACAGCCTCTGGTAATCAATTATGTAAAAGGAACTCTGGCTATCGCACACAATGGAAATCTGGTCAATGCAGTGGAGCTTCGGGAGGAATTGTCAAAGACAGGTGCAATTTTCCAGACGACTATTGATTCAGAGGTTATTGCTTATCATGTGGCAAGAGAGCGTCTGAATGTTTCTAAGGCAGAAGATGCAGTAAAAAATGCTATGAAGAAGATCAAAGGAGCCTATGCGCTGGTGATCAGCAGTCCGAGAAAGATGATCGGGGCAAGGGATCCGTTTGGATTGAAACCACTCTGTATCGGAAAACGGGACAATACGTATTTTCTGGCATCTGAAAGCTGTGCGATCGCAGCAGTCGGGGCAGAGTTTGTAAGAGATGTCCTTCCGGGTGAGATCGTAAGTATTACAAAGCATGGCATGTCTTCGGACATGAGTATGGCGCTGCCGGAAGAAAAACGTGCGAGATGTATTTTTGAATATATTTACTTTGCAAGAACAGACAGTACGATCGATGGAGTCGGAGTCTATCATTCCAGAATTGTTGCTGGAAAAGCACTGGCACAGTCTTATCCGGTAGAGGCAGATCTGGTGGTTGGTGTTCCAGATTCCGGCCTTGTGGCTGCCATGGGATATTCACAGCAGTCCGGGATTCCTTATGGAACCGCGTTTCATAAAAACAGTTATGTAGGACGTACATTCATTAAGCCGAAACAGAGTGAGCGTGTGTCCAGTGTGAAGATCAAGCTGAACGTGATTCCGGAAGTGGTAAAAGGGAAGCGGATCGTTATGGTGGATGATTCCATTGTTCGAGGAACGACCTGTGCAAATATCATCAAGATGTTAAAGAAAGCAGGAGCGACAGAAGTACATGTGAGAATCAGTTCTCCGCCGTTTTTACATCCGTGCTATTTCGGAACAGACGTGCCGTCTAATGAGCAGCTGATCGCGCACTCTCATACAACAGAGGAGATCTGTGAGATGATCGGAGCAGACTCTCTGGGCTATATGGAAGTAGAAAAATTAAAAGATATGGTAGGCGATCTGAAGTTTTGTGATGCCTGCTTTACAGGAAATTATCCGATGGAGGTGCCGGGAGAAGATATCAGTCTGGCATTTGAATAGGAAAAAAGGAGAATACGATTATGAGCAATGACCGTTATGTAAGTCCGTTGTCCGAGCGCTATGCAAGCCGTGAGATGCAGTACATCTTTTCACCGGACAAAAAGTTCAGAACCTGGAGAAAACTCTGGATCGCACTGGCAGAGACAGAAAAAGAACTGGGACTGAATATTACAGACGAGCAGATAGAAGAATTGAAAGCGCATGCGGAGGACATCAATTACGATGTTGCAAAAGAGCGTGAGAAAGTAGTAAGACATGATGTTATGTCACATGTGTATGCATATGGTGTGCAGTGTCCGAAAGCGAAAGGAATCATCCATCTGGGAGCAACCTCCTGCTATGTAGGGGACAATACAGATATGATCGTAATGTCAGAGGCTTTAAAGCTGGTGAGAACAAAACTGGTCAATGTGATCGCAGAACTGGCAAAATTTGCAGATGCACAGAAATGTCAGCCGACACTTGCATTCACACATTTCCAGCCGGCTCAGCCAACTACGGTAGGAAAGAGAGCGACTCTCTGGCTGCAGGAATTTGAGATGGATCTGGAAGATCTGGATTATGTTCTGGGAAGTTTAAAACTTCTTGGATCCAAAGGAACGACAGGAACCCAGGCAAGCTTTCTGGAGCTGTTTGACGGAGATCAGGAGACGATTGATAAGATCGATCCAATGATCGCAGAAAAGATGGGATTTAAGGCATGTTATCCGGTATCCGGACAGACTTATTCCAGAAAAGTGGATACAAGAGTATTGAATGTACTGGCCGGAATTGCGGCAAGTGCGCACAAATTCTCTAATGACATCCGACTTCTTCAGCATTTGAAAGAAGTGGAAGAGCCGTTTGAGAAGACACAGATCGGTTCTTCTGCCATGGCATATAAGAGAAACCCGATGAGAAGTGAAAGAATCGCGTCTCTTTCCAGATATGTGATGATCGATGCATTGAATCCGGCAATCACCTCTGCGACGCAGTGGTTTGAGAGAACACTGGACGATTCTGCAAACAAGAGACTGAGTGTGCCGGAAGGATTTCTTGCAATCGACGGAATCCTGGATCTGTGCCTGAATGTTGTGGACGGGCTTGTAGTATATCCGAAAGTCATTGAGAAACGTCTGATGTCAGAACTTCCGTTTATGGCGACAGAGAATATCATGATGGATGCGGTAAAAGCCGGAGGAGACAGACAGGAGCTGCATGAGAGAATTCGTGAGCTTTCCATGGAAGCCGGACGCAATGTCAAAGAAAAAGGTCTGGACAACAATCTTCTGGAGTTGATCGCAGCGGATCCTGCGTTCAACATGAGTCTGGAAGAGCTGAAAGAGACGATGGAACCGCAGAAATATGTAGGTCGTGCGAAAGAGCAGGTAGAGTCGTACTTAAATAATGTGATTTATCCGCTTCTGGAGGAAAATAAAGAAATTCTCGGAGTAAAAGCTGAGATCAATGTTTAGTTTTGCCATAACAGGCAAAGGAGAAGGAGTGTTGCAAAAGAGCAGCATTCCTTTTTCGCATACCAAAGAAAAAGCAGGGAGAATGGAAAAAGAATGAGAACAAGTGGCGATTGCGTTTGGGAGAAACAGCATATCTGGAACATACCGGATGGATTAAAGAAAGTGATTGCAGGAGTTGTGACGGTCAGCCTTTTGGTTGGAATCGGTGATGCCGTCAGTATGGTACCGTTACAGGAAGATATGAGGTCATATGCTGCGACTGCGGGTGAAACGATACGATGGAGTGTTCCGATCCGGTTGGGACAGATGGTAAAACAGGAGAGTATCCGGACCTATACACTGGCAGAAATGGAGAAACATGTGCAGATAGAAACGGAGAAAGTAGCTGAAGCTTCGTCAGCCATGCCACAAGAAGAAGCGGTAGAACCGGTGGAGACAGTGCAGAGTCAGACTATACAGCCAGTGATTCCTGAGACGATGCCGGAAGAAATTGTGAATACCTTACCAGGGGAAGATATGACACAGGAAGAGTCTCCGGCAGAGGCGTATATATATTATCAGGGGTTCAAAATTGATCAGGAGGGAATGATCTGTGGATTTGACCCTGCAAAAAGCGAGATGATGGATGGATATCTGGAACTGCCGTCAGAAAATTGTATTGGAATTCGAAGAGGAACGTTTTCGGGAGTTGGAACCGGCATTTTTGAAATTTATATTCCGGAGAATATTCAGAATATAGAAAACGGTGCGTTTTCTGAACTGGGAGAACTGACATGGATCGAAGCAGGAGGCACAGGTGAATATACGGCAAGAGATGGGATTTTATTTTCCGGAACAGAGCTGGCAGCGTTTCCTGCCGGAAGAACTGGAATTTTTGAGATGCCCAAGGATGTGACTTCGATCCGTGCATCTGCATTTGCCAATACAAACCTGGATAAAATAGATATGAGAAACTGTATTTCGATTTTGTGTGATGAAGGAATATTCGGAGACGGGGCAGGCTGCGAGATCATGGAGGGGAAGAATGGAATATAAACAGATATTGAATATTGCGGTTCTTGCAGGAGAAATCATGCTCAGAAGTGGAGCGGAGACCTATCGTGTGGAGGATACCATGAAGCATATTCTCAACACCGCGAGAACAGAAGTGGCAGAGGCATTTGTTATGATGACAGGGATTGTTGCTACTTTGGATAATCCGGACATGGAAATGCTCACCGCTATGCGCAGAGTTCATGACCGCGGGACGAATATGCATCGTATTGTGCAGGTAAATGAAATATCCAGAAGATACTGCAGGGGAGAGATGACAGTTGAGGAAACATATAAAGAGTTGAAACAGATCAAGGGAAAACAGTATTCAGTGGCGGTATATAATCTGGCGACGATTCTGGTTCCGGTCGGGTTTGCTCCTCTTTTTGGAGGGGGAGTGAAAGAGACTCTGGTCTCTGCGGCAGTAGGATGTATCCTGGCATTTTTGATTACACTGGGCAAAAAAATCCAGATGAGCAGCTTTATTTTGAATGCAATCTGTGCATTCGGGGTAGCAGTGACAGCTGCCTGTGTGAATAGGGTTACATCCGGCTGGAATCTGGATATCGTGATCATCAGTTCTCTGATGCCCCTGGTGCCAGGTGTAGCGATTACCAATGCGATCCGGGATACGCTGCGGGGGGATTATATTTCCGGAGGTGCCAGGATACTGGAGGCATTTTTGACAGCAGCTGCAATCGGGCTTGGAGCAGGTACCGGGATGATTTTTGTAGGAGGTATCGTATGAGTGTGTTGATGGGAGTGGTGGGAAGTTTTGTTGCGATCATTGCGTTTTCTGTACTTTTGGAGACACCCGGAAAATATCTGTGGCAGACGGGTGTGGTCGGAGCAATAGGAGGCGGTGTTTATCTGCTTTGTACACACCGTGGAGTGGATGTGGTGCCGGCTTCTTTCTTTTCTGCGCTGGCAATTGCGTTTATGGCACATCTTTTTGCAAGGATTTTCAAAGCGCCGGTGACGGTGTTTCTGATTGCAGGAATCCTGCCGACCGTGCCGGGGGCCGGAATGTACAGAATTGCCTATTCTATCGTTGCCAATGACAGGGCAGGATGTGCCTATTATCTGCTGCAGACACTGGAGATTGCGGGGATGATTGCACTGGCAATTTTTATTGTGGATGCCATTTTCCGGGTTCACATCCCCTTGTCAAGGCGGAATAGTTAAGATATAATAGAAAAGATGACGTAAATAGAAAATGGAGAAGATAAAGATGAGTAAAGTAAGAACAAGATTTGCACCAAGTCCGACAGGACGGATGCATGTAGGAAATCTGCGTACAGCATTATATGCATATTTGATCGCAAAACACGAGGGTGGAGACTTTATCCTCAGAATTGAAGATACAGACCAGGAGAGATTCATGGAAGGAGCACTGGACATCATTTACCGTACTCTGGAAAAGACAGGTCTTATTCACGATGAAGGACCGGACAAGGATGGTGGATATGGTCCGTATGTGCAGAGCGAGAGAAATGCTTCCGGAGTGTATTTGAAGTATGCAAAGCAGCTGGTAGAGCAGGGCGACGCGTATTACTGCTTCTGTGATAAAGCACGCCTGGATTCCCTGAAGACTTCTGTTTCTGAAGACGGAACAGATATCGTTGTGTATGACAAGCACTGTCTGGGGCTGAGCAAAGAAGAGGTAGAGGCCAATCTGGCAGCAGGAAAACCTTGGGTGATCCGTCTGAACGTACCGAATGAGGGAACAACCACATTCCACGATGAGATTTACGGAGATATCACGGTTCCGAATGCAGAACTGGATGATATGATCCTGATCAAATCCGATGGATTCCCGACTTACAATTTTGCGAACGTGATCGATGACCATCTGATGGGAATCACACACGTTGTCCGCGGAAATGAATATCTTTCCTCTGCACCGAAATACAACCGTCTGTATGAGGCATTTGGATGGGAGATTCCGGTTTATGTACACTGTCCGTTGATCACGGATGAGAACCATAAAAAACTAAGTAAACGCTGCGGACATTCTTCCTATGAAGATCTGATCGAGCAGGGATTCCTTTCAGAAGCAGTGGTCAACTATGTGGCACTTCTTGGATGGAGCCCGTCGGACAACCGCGAGATCTTTTCGCTGGAGGATCTGGTAGAGGCATTTGATTACCGCCATATGAGCAAGTCACCGGCTGTATTCGATCCGGTAAAACTCAAATGGATGAACGGGGAATACATGAAAGCCATGGAGGAAGACAAGTTCTATGAGATGGCAGAGCCGTATCTGAAAGAAGTCATCACAAAAGACTATGATCTGAAAAAGATTGCGAAGATGGTGAAGACCAGAATTGAAATCTTCCCGGATATTAAAGATCAGATCGATTTCGTTGAAGAGCTGCCTGAGTATGACACTGCTATGTATACACACAAGAAGATGAAGACAAATGCAGAGAATTCTCTGGAAGTTTTAAACGATGTCCTTCCGATCCTGGAAGCACAGGAAGATTACAGCAATGACGCGTTGTTTGAAACATTAAAAGGATATGTAACAGAAAAAGGAGTGAAGATCGGATTTGTAATGTGGCCGATCCGAACAGCGGTATCCGGAAAACAGAACACACCGGGCGGTGCGACAGAACTGATGGAAGTTCTCGGAAAGGAAGAATCCTTAAAGAGAATCCGTGCCGGTATCGCATTACTCCAGGCAAATTAGAAAGAGGTATTTATGAGTTTTAATCAGGCTCAGCAGGAGGCGGTCTCTCACAATGAGGGACCGTGTCTTGTTCTTGCGGGACCGGGTTCCGGAAAGACGCTCACGATCGTGGGCAGGATCCAGAAGCTGATCCAGACGTATCATGTAAGTCCGGAAGAGATTCTGGTCATCACATTTACCAAATATGCAGCAGTGGAGATGAAGAACCGCTTTTTTTCAGCGATGAAGGGGACTCACCCTGCTGTCACCTTCGGAACATTTCATGGAATTTATTATGGGATTTTAAAGTGGGCATATCGGTTCGGACCGGAGAATATTCTGTCAGAGGAAGAAAAACGGCAGATGCTGCTTCAGATCGTCAACAGAAAAGAGATTGATGAATTTGAAGAGGAAGATTTCCTGAAAGAAATTATTTCTGAGATCGGGATCGTGAAAAACAACGGGCTGAAGATTGAAGAATATGAGACGACGATCTGCGGGAAGGAAACTTTCCGGGAGATATACAGAGAATACGAAAGAAAACGGAACGAAGAGCGGAAAATTGATTTTGATGATATGCTGCTGCTGTGCAGAGACCTGTTCATAAAACGGCCGGATATTCTGAAAAAATGGCAGGAGAAGTTTCGCTATATTCTGATCGATGAATTTCAGGATATCAATCAGGTGCAGTATGATGTCATCCGGATGCTTGCGGCGCCTGAAAACAATCTGTTTGTGGTAGGAGATGATGACCAGTCGATCTATGGATTTCGCGGAGCGGATTCCAGACTGATGTTTCAGTTTCAGAAGGACTTTCCAGATGCAAAACAGCTTCTCCTGGATGTAAACTACCGGTCTTCGAAAAATATTGTCAAAAATTCTCTGAAAGTGATCGCAAACAACGAGGTACGGTTTGACAAAAAAATCCGGGCATGGAAAGAAAGTGGGGAGACACTGCATGTACAGGAAGTGAAAGATCCGGTGGAGGAAGCTTCTTATGTGGTGGAACAGATCAAAAAACAGATGGAAACAGGAATTTTGGCAGAGGAAATCGCAGTACTCTTTCGTGTTCACACAGATGCGAGGGCGGTTGTGGAAGCTCTGATCGATGAAAAGATTCCATTCCAGATGCGGGAACATCTGCCGAATCTGTACAATCATTTTATTGCAAAAGATATTATGGCATATTTCAGGCTGGCAATGGGGCAGCGTGAGCGCAAAGATTTCCTGCAGGTCATGAATCGTCCGAAACGGTATCTGGGAAGAGACTGCCTCCCGGGAAGAGTGGTTTCTTTTGAGGAGATGCGGAAATTCTATTGTGATAAAGAGTGGATGCAGGACCGGATCGACCAGTTTGAATGGGATTTGAAAATGCTTGCGAAAATGGCTCCATATGCGGCAATCCAGTATTTGAAGAAAAAAATCGGATATGACGAATTTCTGCGGGAATATGCGACTACGAAAAACATGAAAGCTGCGGATTTAAGAGAAGTACTCTCTGAGATTGAAGAGGCGGCAAAGCCGTTTCAGACGATGGAAGAGTGGTTTGTCCATGTGGAAGAATATACGGAAGCACTGAAAAAGAAAGAACAGCAAAAAGAACAGAACCAGGAGGGTGTCCGTCTGATGACATTGCATGCGTCCAAAGGGCTGGAGTTTCATACGGTGTTTTTGATCGAGGCAAACGAGGGACGAATTCCTTATCAGAAAGCAGAGAAAGAGCAGAATGTAGAAGAAGAGCGCAGGCTGTTCTATGTGGGAATGACCCGGGCAAAAGATGTGCTGAAAATCACATATGTGAAAATAAAAAACGGAAAGGAGATCTCTCCTTCCCGCTTTGTAGAGGAACTGTTCGAGGGCGTCTGACTTACTCAGCGTCAAGATCGATCTCGTCAAATTCCAGGGAATCCATCCACTCATCGAATTTGTCGGCAGCAGCATCGTACTCGTCGTCATCTTCGATGTTTTCCAGGTTCGGCTCACCGTCTTCTGTCTCAGAGAAACGGTAGATGTACACATCGCTTTCTTCGGACTCTTCTCCGTTCTCATCGAGCGGAAGGAGTGCGATGTACTGTCTGCCGGCTGCTTCGTAGATCGTCAGGACAGCACACTCCAGTGTCTCGTCATTGTCCAGTGTCAGAGTAACTGTTACACCTTCGTTTTCATTCATTGTTTCATTCATGTTTTCGCTCATAGCACGTTCTCCTTTTTTCTTGATATGCCTACTCTAACAAAAACCAGAGGAAAAAGCAAGAAAAACATCAGGTTCTTTCTATTGACAATGCTGAAAAACAGGGTAGAATAAAATAGATTATGCATATATGTTGGAAAAACAGAGTCTTAGCAATCAGGAGGACAATAGATGAAGAGAAAAATTTTGGGAGTCTTTGTGACAGTTATGTTCGGTTGTATGGTACTTTCCGGATGCAAAAAGAATGTGGGTACACCGGAAGATAACGCTGTAGTAGAAAATGAGGACGAGCAGGCACAGGATACAGAAACATCAGAAGGGCACACATTTGGCTACAGCTGCATTGATATTTATAATCCATATTATGATGTTGTAAAAGAATCGATCCGAGGGGAACTGGAAGCAAAGGGAGATACCCTGGTGGTAAAAAATCCGGACGGAGATGTGAATAAGCAGATCCAGCAGATTCAGGAGATGATCGATGAAGGAGTGGATGCAGTCTTTCTCGCACCGGTAGACTGGGAAGCGATCAAGCCTGCGCTGGAAGCCCTGGATGAGGCAGATATTCCGGTCATCAATGTGGATACGCAGGTGAAGGACACAGATCTGACAGCTGCGTATATCGGCTCTGACAATAAAAATGCAGGTGCAGTCTGCGGTGAGAATTTGAAGACACAGTGCCCGGACGGCGGAAAAGTAGTGCTTTTGGAATGCCCGTCCCAGAACTCAGTGAATGAGCGTATCACAGGATTTGAAGAAGCGATCAAAAATGCAGGATTTGAAGTAGTGGCGCGTGCAGATGCCGGCGGCACCAAGGAGAGTGCAAAGGAGAAAATGGCACAGATTTTGGCAGAAAATCCACAGGTAGATGCTGTGATGTGCGGAAATGATCAGATGGCACTCGGTGCACTTCAGGCAGCAAAAGAGGCAGGAAAAAGCAGTCTGAAGATTTATGGAGTGGACGGCTCACCGGAGATGAAAAGTGAACTTACAGATGAAAAGTCAATGATCGCCGGGACCGGAGCGCAGTCTCCGATCAATGTTGGAAAGCAGGCGGCAAAGATTGGCGAGGCTATTTTGAATGATGAGGATTATGAGAAAACAATGTATATCGATACATTTTTTATCGGGAAAGATAATGTTGAGATGTATGGAACAAATGGCTGGCAGTGAGGAATAAATATATGAAAAAAACAGAAGGATATCCACAGCCTTTTGGAGCTTCCAGAAGAGGCAGAAGTGTGAATCTTGCAGTATGTGTTCCAAAAGACGTATCTTGCGAACTGCTCTTGTATAAAAAGGGCGAAAGCGAACCAGATCAGGTAATCGAAATGCCGGCAGAAGAAGGAATCGGAGAAGTCCGCTTCCTGGCGCTGGAAGATCTGGAGGAAACCCAGTATGAGTATAATTACAGAATTGACGGAACGGTCTGTCTGGATCCTTACGTGAGAGAGATCGCGGGACATAAAATGTTCGGTACCGGCTGGGAATTCAACCGGCATCAGATAAGAGGAAGATTTCTGCAGAGAGGATATGACTGGGAAGGGGATAAAAGACCACAGATTCCTGTGCAGGATGTGATCGCGTATAGTCTGCATGTAAGAGGCTTTACGATGCACTCTTCCTCCAGAGTAAAGCATAAAGGGACATTTCTGGGTGTCCGGGAAAAATTACCATATTTGAAAGAGCTTGGCATCAATCAGATTCAGTGTATGCCGGTGTATGAGTTTCAGGAAGATATGGGAAGCTACCGGAATTACTGGGGCTATGGCACAGGATATTATTTTGCACCGAAAGCCGCATATGCAGCTTTTGATGATGCACAGACAGAATTAAAAGATCTGGTAAAAGCGTGCCACAAAGCAGGAATCGAAGTTGTTCTGGAAATGCCGTTTACAGAAAAGATTCTTCCCCAGACTGCGTTGGAATGTCTTCGTTTTTATCTTCTGGAGTATCATGTGGATGGGTTTGTGGTGAATCCTTACAATGTGCCATGGGACAGTCTGAATGCGGATCCGATCTTAAAGGGAGCAAAGATCTTCAAAAAAGAAGAGGGCTTCCAGAACAGTATGCGCAGGTTTTTAAAGGGAGATGAAGGCATGGTCAGAGAAGTGATACGACAGCTCTGCCGCCGGACCCCAGAAGACGGCTGCTGTAATTACATTACTTCACATACAGGGTTTACACTCTGTGACCTGGTCTCTTATGACGGGAAGCATAATGAGGCAAACGGAGAGCGCAATCAGGACGGTCCGGATTATAATTACAGTTGGAACTGCGGTACAGAAGGACCAAGCAGAAAAAGAAGTGTGATGACACTTCGCAAAAATCAGATGAAGAATGCTTTTCTTCTGCTTCTGCTTTCGCAGGGAACACCATGCATTCTGGCGGGAGATGAGTTTGGAAACACACAGGATGGGAATAACAATGTGTATTGTCAGGACAATGAGACCGCATGGCTGAACTGGGGAAGACAGAAAAGTTATGAAGATCTGTTTCGATTTGTGAAACGATTGATCGCCCTTAGAAAATCCAATCCTGTCTTTCATCAAAGACAGGCACTGCTTGGCCTGGATCGGACAGCGTGCGGGATTCCGGATGTCTCTTATCACGGAGAAAGTGCATGGCAGGTACAGGATGCAGTAGTCAGCAGACAGCTTGGAGTTCTCTACAGCTGGGAAGATACATTTTGGTTTGTCGCATATAATATGCACTGGGAAGCACACGAATTTGCTCTTCCGGCTCTGAAAAAGGAAATGAAATGGTATCAGGTTGCAGGAACAGAAGAGGTGCCAGATGAGGCAGAGTGTCTGAAAGAGCAGAAGATGATAGAGGTAAAGGCAAGGACAATAATTCTGCTGCAAGGCAGATAGAAAGGAAATTCAGAGATGAACGCACTCCGACATTTTGGTACGATCACAAAACATAAGCTCCTTGTGATGAAGGCATGCTTTCAGGTAGGTTTGTACAGACAGGGGCTGCTCCATGATCTGTCAAAATACGGATGGACAGAGTTTCGTGTGGGGTGTCGATATTACCAGGGAACCAGAAGTCCGAATAATGCAGAGCGGGAGGAAAAGGGGTATTCTTCTGCCTGGCTGCATCATAAAGGGCGCAATAAGCATCATTATGAATACTGGATTGATTACGGAACGCATGGTGCCGTGCTCGAAGGAATGAAAATGCCGGTCAATTATGTGGTGGAGATGTTTCTGGACCGAATTGCTGCAAGCAAGGTATATCGCGGAACTGCCTATACAGACCGGGATCCTCTGGATTATTTCCTGGGAGGGAAAGGGCAGTATCTGATGCATGAGGAAACAGAAGCGCTGCTTGAAAAACTGTTGATCATGTTGGCAAAACAGGGTGAGGAGAAAACTTTTTTGTATATCCGGCAGGAAGTTTTAAAAAAAGGTGATAAAAAATCAGGGTGTAAAGCATGATGCTTTACACTCTGATTTTTTGCAGTAAAACTTTTGTTTTTGGAAGCCAAAACTGAACCATAGGTCCTGTCAGAAAAATGGCGATAATTGTTCCGACACCAACTGTACCGCCAAGGATAAATCCGAGGCTTACAAAGAAAGCATCACATCCCATTCGTATCCAGCGAAATTCAATCCGTTCGAGTTTGTCGGAGAGGATGATGGCAACCAGGTCATTCGGTCCGGTGCCGGCATTGCTGTTGATTACAACAGACATTCCCAAAGAGAGAATCGCACATCCGACCAGAACGCTGATGATACGAACCGGCATTCCTGAAGAAGCATTGATGTATTCTTTGAAACACCAAGTGAAAAAGTCAATGATAGGGCCTCCGCAAAATGCACAGACAATGGTTCCGGGTTTGACATATCCTTTGGTTATTAACAACATCAGAACCATCAAAATACACAGAACAATGACGTGCACAGTTCCGACAGACAATCCTGCAACCCGGGATAACCCCTGAATAAATACTGTGAAAGTATCGGTGCCAAGTGCCGAGAGCAAAAAGAGCGTAACACCAAGATGCGCAATGATCAGCCCCAAAAGAAGAACCAGGAGTGCACGAATCCAGTCGGTGATACTTCGCTGGGAAGTATCAGATGCAAATGTTTGTTTTTTCCCCATGATATGCTCCTGTTCTATTGTGGATAAACGAGTTGCTCTTCGGTGATTTTATTCAAAACCTGAGTCAGGTATTTTCGTGCAACAAATCTGGCCATCGGCAGATTCATATCCAGAAAGTTTCCGCAGTCTTTTGCACAGGCTCCGGGAACTTCCTGATCGTAAGATGCGATAAAAGCAAACATCTCTTTCATCAAAGGAAGAATATCGCAGGATTCATAATCACCGATAAGAAGCAGATAGAATCCGGTGCGGCATCCCATTGGTCCGAAATAGAGTGTTTTTGGGCCATATTCTGCATGGTTGCGAAGAAAGGTAGCGGCAAGATGCTCGATGGTATGTACTTCTGCAGTATTTAGAACAGGTTCTTCATTGGGATTTGTGATACGGATATCAAACGTGGTAACCGGGGTATCTCCTGCAAGATCTTTTCTGGAAACGTAAAGTCCCGGAGTCAGTTTGATGTGATCGATTGTAAAGCTTGTAATTTTTTCCATGGTAATCTCCTTGTTTTTTTATGTGCCATTATTATAGACAAAATCAGGCGAATTTGCAAGCGGGAAGGAATAAAGAACGGTTGACGGGAGACAGGAAATATGCGTATACTAAGGGACAGAGTGATCGGATAAAAGAACATATCTTAGGAGGGAAACAACTGTGAAATTATATATGGTACGACATGGTGAAACGGATTGGAATAAAGCGAAGAAAGTGCAGGGGAGAGCAGATATTCCCCTCAATGCATATGGAAGAGAACTGGCAGAAAAAACAGCAGAAGGACTGCGGGGGATTCCTTTTGATCTGGCGTATACATCCCCTTTATCCAGAGCAAAAGAAACAGCACAGATTGTTTTGCAGGGGAGAAAGACTCCCTTGATCGAGGAACCTCGGATACAGGAGATCTGCTTTGGTGATTATGAAGGCATTGTGTATAGAGGAGAAGGCCTGGATCCGCAGAGTGCGGAGTTTGTGAAGTTCTTTGATGATACTGCAAATTACGTCCCAAAGGGAGATGGTGAGTCCGTTGGACAGTTGATGGAGAGAGTGGACGGCTTTCTGAAAGCATTATATCAAAATCCAGAGTTGCAGGACAAGATAATTTTGCTTTCGACGCATGGTGCTGCAGTCACGGCAATGAAAAACTGCATGAAAAATGAATGGAGTCCGGCAAAATTCTGGCAGATGGGAGTGCCAAAGAACTGTGCGGTGACGATTGTGGAAGTAGAGGGAGGCATCCCCCAAATTATCGAAGAAGACAAAATATATTATTAAAACAAAAATACGGAAAGAACCCAACATCCGGGGATTCTTTCCGTATTTTTAATGTTCTAATCTTCCTCTTCTGTCTCGACAGTGTAAGTCTGGCGCTTTCTTGCCATCTCATCGCTTTCGAGATATTCGTCATAAGTTGTGATCTTATCGATCAGTTTTCCGCCCGGTACGATCTCCATGATACGATTTGCAGTCGTCTGCACGATCTGGTGGTCACGGGAAGTAAACAGAAGAACTCCCGGGAATTTGATCATACCGTTATTGAGCGCAGTGATGGATTCCATATCCAGATGGTTGGTAGGTTCATCTAATAACAGAACATTTGCGCCGGAAATCATCATCTTGGAGAGCAGGCAGCGTACCTTCTCACCACCGGAGAGGACTTTTAATCTCTTCACACCATCTTCTCCGGAGAAGAGCATTCTTCCGAGGAACCCCCGCACATAGGTGGCATCCTTGTTTTCAGAGTACTGTGTCAGCCATTCTGTGATGGTGTAATCGTTATCGAACTCTCCGCCGAAGTCTTTCGGGAAGTAAGCCTGTGAAGTCGTGATTCCCCATTTGTAAGTACCTTCATCCGGTTCCATCTCACCGATCAGGATTTTGAACAGAACTGTTTTTGCAAGCTCATTTCCGCCTACAAATGCAACTTTGTCATCGTGGTTCAGTGTAAATGTCAGGTTGTCCAGAATCTTGACTCCGTCGATGGTTTTGGAAAGTCCTTCCACGGTCAGTACTTCGTTTCCGATGTCACGGTTTGGACGGAAATCAATGTAAGGGTATTTACGGCTGGATGGTTTGATCTCATCCAGTTCAATTTTTTCCAGGGCACGTTTTCTGGATGTTGCCTGTTTGGATTTGGAAGCATTGGCGCTGAACCGGGAAATAAAGTCCTGCAGTTCTTTGATCTTTTCTTCTTTCTTTTTGTTGGCTTCTTTCATCTGACGGATCAGAAGCTGGCTGGATTCATACCAGAAGTCGTAGTTTCCGGCATAGAGCTGGATCTTTCCATAGTCGATATCCGCGATCTGTGTGCAGACCTTGTTTAAGAAGTAACGGTCATGGGATACCACAATGACTGTGTTCTCAAAGTTGATCAGGAACTCTTCCAGCCATGCGATCGCATCCAGATCCAGGTGGTTGGTCGGCTCGTCAAGAAGCAGGATGTCAGGATTACCGAACAAAGCCTGAGCAAGAAGAACCTTTACCTTTTCTGCACCCTTTAAGTCTTTCATGTATTTGTAGTGGAGGTCTGTTTCAATGCCGAGTCCGTTGAGCAGAGTTGCAGCGTCAGATTCTGCCTCCCAGCCGTTCATGGTTGCAAATTCCGCTTCCAGCTCACTTGCTTTGATTCCGTCCTCGTCTGTGAAATCTTCTTTTGCATAGATGACTTCTTTTTCTTTCATGATCTCGTACAGACGTGCATTCCCCATGATGACGGTGTCCAGTACCAGATATTCATCGTATTTGTAGTGATCCTGCTGCAGGAAAGAAAGACGCTCTCCGGGAGTGATGTTTACTTCCCCTTTGGTAGGCTCGATCTGTCCGGACAAAATCTTTAAAAAAGTAGATTTTCCGGCACCGTTGGCTCCGATCATACCATAACAGTTGCCTTCGGTAAATTTAATATTGACATCTTCAAACAGCGCTTTTTTCCCGACGCGCAGAGTGACATTGTTTGCACTAATCATATTTTTTACTCCTTATTTATTATATAAAGTAATAATTCCAACGCTTATCTTAACATGAGAACCCACGACATGGCAAGGTCAGGAGTATGCTTTCTATGAAATAAACAAAGAAATATTGTGTTTTTGCAAAAATTTAACAGGATTAGGAGTTTGCGAAAAAGTGGAAAAAGTATATAATGGAACAAAGAAAGTGAGGGATGGATATGCAAAAAGCAACTTTGGTATTAGAAGGCGGAGCAACAAGAGGCGTATTTACATCGGGAGTACTGGATTATCTGATGGAGCAGGAGTTTTACACTTCTCATGTGATCGGTGTTTCGGCAGGAGCCTGCAATGCGGTGGACTATGTGTCAAGGCAGCCCGGACGGACAAGAGACTGTATGATCCCCACAGATAAGAATCTGTCCTATTATTACGGGGTGCGTAAATTTATAAAAGAAAAAAGTCTGATGAATATGGATATGATTTTTGATATTTATCCAAAACAGATTTATCCTTTTGATATTTATCCAAAACAGATTTATCCTTTTGATTTTGATACTTATTTTCAGTCAGAGATGAACTGTGAGCTGGTCACGACAAACTGTGTGACGGGAAAAGCGGAGTACATGGATGAGGCGCAGGATCCCGACAGGCTGATGAAAATCTGCCGGGCATCCTCCAGTATGCCGCTGCTTTGTCCGATCGTAAATATCGATGGGATCCCGTATCTGGATGGAGGACTTGCGGATTCCATTCCGATTCGGAGAGCGATGGATATTGGAAATGAGAAGATCATCGTTGTTCTGACAAGAAATCGGGGATATCGCAAGAAGGCGGTTTCAAAAGCGGTGGAGAGAATGTATCGCAGAGCCTACAGATCTTATCCGAATCTTCTGCGGACTCTTTTGCGGCGTGCACCGTATTACAACCGGACGCTGAATGAGCTGGAGAATCTGGAGAGAGAAGGCAAGATTTTTGTGATCCGGCCGCAGGTAAAGCCGGTGTCCAGACTGGAGAGAAGTCAGGAGCATCTGATGGCATTTTATCATCACGGATATGATCTGATGGAAAGAGAGTATGACCGTCTCATGGAGTATCTCGAAAAATAGGTATATTTTGCATGGAAAACATGATACAATGTGGAGTATTCATGTGAAACCGGCAGAAGGAGAAACATATGAAAAAAGAAATTTTGAATTACACACAGAACAGGGAATTGTCGTGGCTGCGCTTTAATCAGAGAGTGCTGGAAGAAGCGCAAGATGAAAGTGTTCCGCTTCTGGAGAGGATGAAATTTGTATCGATCTTCACCAGTAACCTGGATGAGTTTTTTATGATTCGGGTAGGAAGTCTCTACGATATGGCATCTGTGGACAGCAAGACATTAGACAGCAGATCGGGGATGACTCCGAAAGAACAGTTAGATAAGATTTATGAGGCAGTGGCCCCGCTTTATAAAGAGCGGGATAAGACGTATGCGGAGATAAAAAAACAGCTGCATCCATACGGGGTCTGTGGGCTGGATTTCAAAGAGCTGGAGGCACAGGAAAAAAAGTATGTCAAACATTATTTCAAAGAACAGGTGCTTCCACTGCTTTCCCCACAGATCGTAGACGCAAATCATCCGTTTCCACATTTGCTCAATAAAGAACTGTATGTGATCGCAACGCTTCGTTTTGAAGAGAAAAAAATGATGGGGATCGTTCCTGTTCCTCAGTTTATTTCAGATGTGATTTATCTGCCGGGACATGACATTCGTTATATCCGGATGGAAAAAGTGATCATGGAGTATCTGGATCTTGTGTTTGAACAGTATCAGGTATCGGATATCACATACATCCGTGTCACAAGAAATGCGGACATTTCTCCTGACGATGAGAACTATGCGGACAATGAAGACTTTCGCTATATAATGAAGGAGACATTGAATAAGCGCAGAAGAATGGCAGTGGTACGTCTGGAAGTGGCCAATCCGCTGAATAAAGAGACAGAGAAATATCTCTGTGAGAAATTCAAAATTACGCCTGCCTGCATTTTTAGAACGAAAATTCCGATGAAACTGGATTATATCTTTTCAATTATGGATAAAGTACCTGTTTCCATGAAACGATCATTGGTTGATGTACCATTTGCTCCACAGCCTGCCGCACAGGTGGGAGAAGGAAGCGTGATGGCTCAGGTAAAGAAACGGGACATTCTTCTGTCCTATCCATATGAAAGCATGGATCCGTTTTTGAAGCTGATCAAAGAGGCATCTACAGATCCGGATGTGATGACCATTAAGATCACGATCTATCGTCTTGCCAAAAAGACAAGACTGGTAGAATATCTGTGTGCAGCGGCAGAAAATGGAAAAGAAGTGACCGCTCTGATCGAGCTGCGGGCCCGGTTTGATGAGCAGAATAATATTGAATGGTCAGAACGGATGGAAGAGGCCGGCTGCAGGGTACTTTATGGGTTTGACGGATATAAAGTACATTCCAAAATTTGTCTGATTACATACCGCAGTAAAAATGAGATCAAATATATCACACAGATCGGAACCGGAAATTACAATGAGAAGACCGCAAAATTGTACACGGATTATTCGCTGATGACTGCGAATCAGTCGATCGGAGAGGATGCAGCAGTATTTTTTAAGAATATGTCCATTGGCAATCTGGATGGAACCTATAAGAATCTGATCGTATCTCCGACCAGTTTGAAGCAGAAGATTCTGGCGTTGATGGATGAAGAGATTCAAAAGGGTGAACAGGGACGGATTGTGATGAAGATGAATTCTGTGACGGATATGGATTTTATCCGGAAGGTGGCAGAGGCTTCCAGAGCAGGTGTGAAGGTGGATCTGATCGTGCGTGGAATCTGCTGTATTCTGCCGGGAATTGCACAAGAGACAGAGAATCTGACTGTGACCAGTATTGTAGGCCGCTATCTGGAACACCCGAGAGTGTTTGTGTTCGGCACGGGAGCAGAGCAGAAAGTGTACATCGGTTCTGCGGATATGATGACCAGAAACACGGAGAAACGGGTGGAAGTGGCATGTCCGATTCTCAACGAGGAGATCAAAAAACGGCTGGTGAGAAACCTGCATGTAATGCTTGCAGATAATGTCAAAGCAAGAGCGATGACAAGTGACGGAACCTACCGCAAAAAGAAGGTAGAAGGAAAAGCCATCAATTCACAGGAAATCTTCATGAAAGAAGCACTGATGGCAAAACGAGTGGAGAAGAAACCACAGAAACAGACGTTTCTTCAGAAGATGAGACGGTTGTTTCAGAAAGAATAGAATAAACAGAAAGATGATTGTATAAATAAGAATGGGGAAAGCAGTATATATCGCAGAAAAGCCAAGTGTGGCGCAGGAGTTTGCAAAGGCTTTAAAATTAAATGCAAAGCGAAAGGACGGGTATCTGGAATCAGAAGAAGCCATCGTAACCTGGTGTGTGGGACATTTAGTGACCATGAGTTATCCGGAAGTGTATGATCCGGCACTGAAAAAATGGAGTTTGAACACACTGCCGTTTCTTCCGCAGGAGTTTCAGTATGAAGTGATCCCGGGAGTGGCAAAGCAGTTCCAGATCGTCAGCTCCCTTTTAAACAGACAGGATGTGGACACGATCTACGTGTGTACCGACTCCGGACGGGAAGGAGAGTATATCTACCGGCTGGTGGAGCAGGAAGCACATGTGACAGGAAAACAAAGAAAACGGGTCTGGATCGATTCGCAGACGGAGGAGGAGATTCTTCGCGGGATCCGGCAGGCAAAGGACTTATCAGAGTATGATAATCTGAGCGCTTCGGCCTATCTCCGCGCAAAAGAGGACTATCTGATGGGGATTAATTTTTCCAGACTTCTGACATTAAAATACGGAAACAGTATTTCCGGATATTTGAAGACAAAGTATGCGGTAGTCTCAGTGGGACGGGTGATGACCTGCGTGCTGGGGATGGTAGTGCGAAGAGAGCGGGAAATCCGTGAATTTGTAAAAACACCATTTTATCGTGTGCTTGCGACTCTGGAAGCTGAGGGAAAAACATTTGAGGGAGAATGGAAAGCGGTCAAAGGCTCCCGCTATTTCGAATCGTTTGACCTATACAAAGAGAATGGATTCAAACAAAAAGAAAAGGCGCAGGAGCTGATCGCATATCTGAAGGAGAAAGAGCCTGTCACAGGACAGATAGCGGCGATCGAAAAGAAGAAAGAGAAGAAGAACCCACCGCTTCTTTATAATCTTGCGGAACTGCAGAATGATTGTTCCAAGCGGTTTAAGATCAGTCCGGATGAGACACTGCGGATCGTGCAGGAATTATACGAAAAGAAGCTGGTGACCTATCCGAGAACAGATGCCAGAGTGTTGTCTACTGCTGTTGCAAAGGAAATCAGTAAAAATCTGAACGGGCTGTCAAAATACGGGTCCGTGGCAGTATATTTAAAAGAAATCGCGGATATGGGAACGTATAAGAACCTGGTAAAGACCCGTTATGTCAATGATAAACAGATTACCGATCATTATGCGATCATTCCGACTGGACAGGGACTTTCGGCACTTTCGTCGGTCTCCCAGGCGGCAAGGAATGTGTATGACTGTGTTGTAAAACGGTTTTTGAGTATTTTTTATCCGCCCGCTGTATATCAGAAAGTAGCGGTGACTGTAAAGATACGGGAGGAGAGCTTTTTCTCGAATTTTAAGGTTCTGGCAGAAGAAGGGTATCTGAAAGTAGCGGGAATTCCGCAAAATGCAGGAGAACAGAGTATGGATCCACAATTTTTCCAGGTGGTGCAGAATCTGAAAAAGGGGGCAGTCCTGCCGGTTTGTGCGCTGGATGTGAAGGAAGGAGAGACTTCTCCGCCGAAGCGCTACAATTCCGGATCCATGATCCTTGCAATGGAAAACGCGGGGCAGTTGATTGAGGATGAAGAGCTGCGTGCCCAGATCAAGGGAAGCGGTATCGGAACCAGTGCCACCAGAGCGGAAATTCTGAAAAAGCTGATCCATATCAAATATCTGAGCCTGAATAAGAAGACCCAGATCATCACTCCGACTCTTCAGGGAGAGATGGTGTATGATGTGGTGAACCAGTCCATTCGTTCGCTTTTGAATCCGGAACTGACGGCCAGCTGGGAGAAAGGGCTGACGTATGTGGCAGACGGAGAGATCACTCCGGATGAGTATATGCAGAAGCTGGATCATTTCATTATCAGCAGGACAGAAGGCGTAAAGCGGCTGAACAATCAATATCAGCTGAAAGGATTTTACGATGCGGCTGCAAAATATTATAAAAAACCGGTATCGTCAAACCGGACATCGCGCAAAAAAGAGAATTAAAAAGGAGAGAGTTAATTTATGAAAGAACTGACAGTAAAAGAACTTTATACATTGGATGAGACAATTGCAAAAGATATTTTTGAGGGAGTGACCTATCCGTGGGAAGTGCTTCCGAAAATCTCCCGATTTATTGTGGAACTGGGAAATACACTCAGCGAAGAGGAGTATGAAAAACAGGGAGAGAATATCTGGATCGCCAAAACAGCGAAAGTAGCAAAAAGCGCATCCATTACGGGACCGGCGATCATCGGAAAAGAAGCAGAGGTCAGACATTGCGCGTTTATCCGTGGCAATGCGATCGTGGGAGAAGGGGCAGTAGTCGGAAATTCGACAGAACTGAAGAATGTGATCCTGTTCAATAAAGTGCAGGTTCCGCATTACAATTATGTGGGAGACTCAATTCTCGGATACAAATCGCATATGGGTGCTGCATCTATTACATCCAATGTGAAGTCAGACAAGAAGCTGGTAATTGTAAAAACACCGGAAGGTGAAATCGAGACCGGATTGAAAAAATTCGGAGCTATGCTTGGCGATGAAGTAGAAGTGGGATGCGGAAGTGTCTTAAATCCGGGAACCGTTGTGGGAAGCCATACGAACATTTATCCGCTTTCTTCTGTGAGAGGATTTGTACCGGCGAAAAGCATTTATAAAAAACAGGGTGAAGTTGTAGAAAAACAATAGTGAGGGAAAATAAAATGAAAAAGATCGGGTTTATCGGAGTCGGGATCATGGGAAAATCCATGGTGCGGAATTTGAAAAAGGCAGGTTTTGATCTGCACATTTATGCAAGAACAAAAGCAAAGGTAGAAGATGTGATCGCAGAGGGTGTGACTTTTCATGACAGCATTGCAGACTGCGTGAAAGACTGTGAGGCAGTGATCACCATTGTGGGATTTCCGCAGGACGTGGAAAAAGTGTATTTCGATCAAGGGAATATTCTGGACAGCGCAAAAGAAGGTGCGTATCTGATCGATATGACAACCACCAGTCCGCAGATTGCCCAAAAGATTTATGAAGAGGGGAATAAGCGGGGATTTCATGTTCTGGATGCCCCGGTAACCGGAGGAGATACCGGTGCAAAGGTAGGAACACTTTCTATCCTTGTGGGTGGAGACAAAGAAGATTTTGAAGCATGTATGCCTCTGTTTGAAGCAATGGGAACCAATATTAACTACCAGGGAGCAGCAGGATGCGGACAGCACTGTAAGCTGGCGAATCAGATCATGATCGCAGGCGCGCTCTCCGGAGTATGTGAAGCACTTGCTTATGCACAGGCGAAAGGTTTGGATCTGCAGACAGTGCTTCATTCTGTGTCTACAGGTGCGGCAGGAAGCCGTCAGCTGGATCTGTTCGGACCGAAGATTCTGGAAGGAGATTACCGCCCGGGCTTCTTTATGAAGCATTTTATCAAAGATATGAAACTGGCGCTGATCGAATCCAATATAAGCGGTCTGGATCTCAATGTCTTAAGTCAGGTGCTGGCAGAGTATGAAGAGCTGCAGGCAGAAGGTCTTGGAGACGAGGGAACACAGGCATTGTTCAAATTGTATACACAGGAAAAAGCAGACGAATAAAGAGTTGACAAACAGAAAAGATTTTCGTATTATTGTATCAAATCAACAGTACAATGAACGGGAATCTTTTTTGCGTGATAAGCCGTAATTGGTGTGACCAGTAATGATAGACCCGTCAGACAGCTGCTGTGTCTGCACAGACAGGCTGTGAGCTGTGTAAAACACGATGGAGGAAATGATATGCTGGAAGTTCAGAAATTAAGTAAATCCTATGGAAAGTCTCTGGCGGTGGATGAGGTCAGTTTTTTTGTACCGGATGGTACAGTCGGGATCCTTCTGGGACCAAACGGAGCCGGAAAATCGACGATCATCAAAAGTATCGCAGGTCTGCTTCGGTATCAGGGGCGGATCGGAATTCAGGGACTTCCTGCCAGAAGTGTGGAGGCAAAGAGACAGTTTGCCTATGTTCCGGAGATGCCTGCCATGTTTGATGCACTCAGCGTCAGAGAACACATCGAATACATGAGAAAAGCTTACAACAGCGGGATTACGGATGAAGAGGTGGAAGCGCTGCTTGCCCGGTTTGACCTGGATGACAAGCAGGATAAACTGGGAAATGAGCTGTCCAAAGGAATGATGCAGAAGGTGAGTATCTGCTGTGCGCTTGCCATCAGGCCGAAAGTGCTGCTTCTGGATGAACCGATGGTGGGGCTGGATCCAAAAGCGATCAAAGAGCTTAAGGAGGTCGTGCTGGAACAAAAAGCTCTCGGAGTTACAGTACTGATCAGCACGCATATGCTGGAGATGGTAGAAGAGCTGTGGGATATGATGTTTGTGATGGAGAAGAGTAAGATCATTGGTTCTTACCGGAAGGATGAGGTGGGAGACAAGGATCTGGATGCGCTGTTCTTTGAAATGACAGGTGGTGAGAAATCGTGAGAGCGCTATTGTATCTGACAAAACGAAGTATGATCAACAATTTGAAAAAAGCAGTGAAAAAGCCGCTCACACTTCTGGTTGTGTTAGCCTGTGCGGCATATGCTGTTTTTCTGGCTGTGATGCTGGCAGAATTAGCAGTGCAGATGAAGTTTGACAGTGCAAAAGGAATGGTGATCATTCTGACAGTCTGGTCGTTGTATCTGTTTTTGCTGAATTTTATGTCATATGCATCCAGAAAAGGAATTCTCTTCCGCCCGGCACATGCACATTTTATCTTCAATGCGCCTGTGGATCCAAAGGTCGTGCTAATCCATGGAGCCTGGATGAATTATCTGAGCAGTGTGGTGTTCTTTCTGATATTTATTATCGCAGGAATTACAGTTTTTGATGTCAGTCCGTGGAGAATTCTGCTGTTTGCGGGAATCTGTATCTGTAATCTGGCATTGGAGATCAGCCTGATGGTCTGCCTGTATTCCAGTGAACGGATTTCGGAGAAGGCAAGAGAGTGGATCGGCCGTGGGATCAAGGTGTTTCTGCTTATGGTTACAGGACTGATCGTTCTGTATTTCTGGAAAAAAGGCGTATCTTTTGCAGCAGTTTCTGCATTTTTTGACTGGCCGATCCTGCGGATGATTCCAATTATTGGATGGGAGATTTCTGCATTTCATCTGATTCTTTTAAGTCCGGATCTGCTCAATGCTGCAGGGATGGTTCTGTACCTTCTGACGACGATCCTGCTTGTGATCCTGGCATACCGGATGCCGTGTAATGGAGATTATTATGAGGACGCGGCAAAATTTGCAGATACCTATGCAGAAATGATCAAGCGGAAGAAAAACGGCGAAATGGTCATGGGGCTGGAGGAGAAGAAGAAAAAATTCCGCCATATGACAGTCCGTTATCAGGCAGTCGGAGCAAAGGCAATCTTTTACCGCCAGCTTTTGGAATATCGAAAAGAAAGAACGTTTATTTTCTCGAAAATGACACTTTTGAATCTCGGGATAGGCATCGTTATGGCATTTGCGATGCGAGAGACAGCACAGGAAAGCGGGATTCCTCAGATTTTTCTGCTTGGAATTCTGGCGTATATGACTCTGATCTTCAGCGGATATCTTGGAAAGTGGGAGACTGAGATTAAAACACCCTATCTTTATCTGATTCCGGATAGTCCGGTGAAAAAGCTGTGGTACTCGACACTGATGGAGCATGTGAAAGCATTTGTAGATGGAGTTTTACTCTGTGTGCCCATCGGAATCTTGTGGAAGGTAAATGTGCTGGAAGTAATCCTGGGGATCCTGATCTACACGATACTTCAGGCGAACCGGATGTACAGTAAGGTGCTGGCACAGTGCGTGGTGGGAGATGTGCTTGGACGTACCGGACAGGATGTGGTGAGAGCTTTTTTCCAGATGTTCGTGCTGGGAATCGGGGTGATGGTCGCAGCGTTGGCAGGAATCTTTATAAGTATGGATTTAGTCTTTCCAATCGCTCTGATTTATAGTATGATAGTAACTGTGATAATCGGTCTGATCGCAGCCATCCGTTTTGATTCCATGGAACAGATGGCGTAGACGGATGAAGCTGCACAGTGAAGGTAAAAGACAGGAGGAAAAAAGATGCTGAATGATAATTTTGTGACCATGGAAATCGGCAAGGCAAAGCACATTGCGCTGGTTGCTCATGATGGAAAAAAGAAAGAACTTGTAGACTGGTGTGACAGAAATAAAGAGATTTTGAAAGGACATTTTCTGTGCGGAACAGGAACAACGGCAAAACTGATCTCAGAGCGTACGGGACTTCCTGTGAAAGGATACTGCAGCGGTCCTCTCGGAGGAGACCAGCAGATCGGAGCAAAGATCGTGGAAGGACAGATCGATTTTATGATTTTTTTATGGGATCCTCTGGAAGCACAGCCTCACGATCCAGATGTAAAAGCACTGCTTCGAATCGCGGTTGTTTATGATATTCCGATCGCGAACAACCTTTCTACAGCAGATTTTATGCTGCAGTCAAAATATATGAATACGTCTTATGAGCGTAAGATTGAGAATTTCAATAAGACGATCCAGGATCGCGTGAAATCTATGAAAGAGTCAAAATAAATTTCTGAGAATTTAAATGTGAAGATTCTTGTAAGCCATTTCGGAAACGAAATGGCTTTTTAGATTGAGAGGATAAGAAAATGGAGTATTTATATACGAAGATCAGCATTATGACAAATATAAAAATTTTTGAATGGGATTGTGAAACGGATGCAATCAGTTGTTATGGGGTATTAGCAGAGCAAAGCAATCCACTGATATTATCAGAAGAACTTCGCGAACTTCTGAAAAATCGAATCATGAACCAGAAAACACCGGTGATTTATCAGGATGAGAATAAAGTGATTTTTTGTGGGATGAGAGAAAAAATGACGAAGATGCTTCTGCTGGGACCAATCTGTATTGAGGATATGTCTTATGTAGAGATACACCGATACTGTAAAGCTTATCAGATAGAAAATGAACAGTGTCCGCCCAAACTAAAACTGCAGAATCTGTTAGCTTTATTGGAGCTTTTATCTTATATAAAAATTGAGGAGAAATACGAAGATGAAGAAATTTTGGATGCGAATGGTCTGATCGAGAAACAGGAGATTGGACTTGAAGCGGATGTAAGAATAGATACAGAGGATATATATCATCATACTTATCAGGAAGAAGTAAAAACGATGGATTATATTCGTGAGGGAAATCTGGAGGAGGTAGTAGGGGCAGTAGAATTATTGGCAAGTACTGCGGGAAAGCTCTCGGAAAATGAAATCCGAAACGAAAGAAATCTGGGGATATGTTCGATTACGTTGGCAACAAGAGCAGCAATCGAAGGTGGGGCAGCTCCTGCCAAAGCGTATAAGCTCAGTGATCTTTATATCAATAAGATAGACCAGTGCAAAAGAATGACAGAAATTTTTGAATATAGGAAAAGGAGTTTGTATGATTTTGCAAAACTGGTCGTAGAAGAAAGAGAAAAAAGAGCAAACTCAAGGTATACGGAGCAGTGTAAGGAATATATACGAAAATATTATCATCAGAAAATTTGTATACCGGATATTGCGGAGGCGCTGGGAGTCAGTGAAAGCCATTTATCCAGGATATTTAAAAAAGAAACGGGAGAGAGTATTCAGAAATATAGTATGCACATGCGGATTGAAAGAGCAGAAAACTTGCTCAAATATTCCGAAGCATCTCTAACAGAGATCAGCGAGTATCTGTGTTTTTCCTCTCAGAGCCACTTTGGAAAGGTATTTAAGGTGTATAAAAATATGACGCCGAAGCAGTACAGGGACTATTATAAAAGTCCGGAATTTGTTTCAAGAGAAGAAATTTAATAAAAATGATGGAAATATAATAAATAAAGCAGAAATATGATATAGAAAAAAGAGGAAAGCAGATATGATAGCATCATCAAATGAACCGGCCGGTCATACAGGAAAGAACAGTGGAAAGGACTGAAATGTAGTGATGATGAAAGAAACAGGAACAAACAGTAAAAAATTTATCTGGCGTCAGAGGATTGGGTTTGGTATTTCAGACTATGCCTGTAATCTGGCGTATTTAATGGTAAACACATATCTGCTTATTTTTTATACCGATGTGGCAGGAATACCGGCGGCAAGTGCTGCGTTTATGTTTTTGATCACAAAGTTTATTGATGCATTTACAGATTATATGGTTGGGGCGCTGGTTGATCGGACCAACACTAAAATGGGACGAAACCGACCTTGGATGCTGGCAGGGGCTCCGGTACTTGCGGTTGGAATGGTACTGGTATTTACGACACCTGATTTTTCAACAGGTGGAAAACTGGCATGGGCGTATATTACATATATTATTTTTTCTTTTGGATATACGCTGGTAAATATTCCGATGGGGTCCATTTTGCCGACTTTGAGTGCAGATGCCACGGAACGTACTAAAATTGCCACTACAAGAACAATTTTCTCGAATCTTGGATCTTTGACATCTGCATCTATGGCATTGTGGCTGATTGAAAAACTGGGACATGGAAATCAGGCGCTGGGATATAGAAATACAAATATTGTGTTTGGAATCATGGTGTTTTTGATCATGCTGATCTGTGTGGCAAGTATTCGTGAAATCAATTTGCCGCCAAGAACAAATCAAAAAACAAGTATTATCAAAGATATTGGATACCTGATAAAAAACAAACCATATATGTTAATGATTACCTATACGTTCTTTTTATTTTTGGGATATCTTGGCATGTTTGCAGCGATTGCATATTACTTCAAGTATATTGTGAGAAATGAGATGATGACTTCTGTGGCAGTGACGATCACAACGATTGTTCCGATTTTTTCAATGTTGATTGCAGCACGTCTCAATGCAAAATACAGTAAAAGAAATATTTCGATTGTGGGAACTTTGATTCAGATTTTGGGGTCTTTGATCATCTGGATAGGCGGCAGCAATGTGGCGATTGTATTCCTGGGAGTGGGACTGATGGGATTCGGAATGGGATTTCGTTCCAACATGTATTTTTCTATGCTGGCAGATGTGGCAGATTATGGAGAATGGCAGAGCGGAAGGAATCTTGCAGGAACACAGATGGCAGTCAATGGATTTTCCAATAAAGTTTCCAGTGCATGTGCGAGTGCGATTGTAGCAGGTTTGCTTGCATGGGGAGCTTATGACGGAACGGTGGCAGTGCAGTCATCAAAAGCGAATATGGCAATTTTATTTGCATTTGTTATTCTTCCGATTATTGCAAATATCGTAAGTATTGTTGTGATGTATTTCTATGATCTGGATAAACAGTACGACCAGATGGAACGTGAATTGAAAGAGCGGAGAAAAAAACTGGCAGAACAAACTGCAGAATAAAGGATAGAAAATCTGTTTTGAAAGCGGAAAAGATAAGGAGGAGAAGAGTATGTGGAAGTATGCATATCAAGTACCGGAAAATAAAAAAATAAGAGTGATTGTTCATACGGATTGTAAAAATGAGGCGGATGATCAGTTTGCGCTTGCACACCATCTGATGACTCCCAAGTTTGATGTGCGGGGAATCGTAGCGGGACATTTTTGTAAAAATCCCCAGGAATACGGAGAGGAGAATACTGCAAAAGCAAGCTATGATGAAGTAATCAGGATGATGGAGCTGATGGGGATAGAAGGAGAATATCCGGTAGCTCTGGGCGCTTCAAAGGGAATGGAAGACGAGCAGACTCCGGTAGAATCAGAGGGCGCCAGATTTATTATCGAAGAAGCTTTGAAAGTGGATGAAAGACCATTGTATATTGCTTGTCAGGGAGCTGTTACGGATGTGGCATCTGCTTTGCTGATCTGTCCGGAAATTGCAGAAAGGATTACGATTATCTGGATCGGAGGAGCCGCCTATCCGAATGGAGGATTTGAATTTAATCTGATGATGGATATTCATGCGGCAAATGTAATTTTTGCTTCAAAAGCGGAACTATGGCAAATTCCAATGGATGTATATAAACAGTTTGGTGTTTCACTGGCAGAATTGCAGTTGAAAGTGCATCCATGTGGAAAAGTAGGCAAATATTTGTTTGAGCAGTTAGAAGAATTTAATCATAAGGCGGCAGTTTACAATATGGCATGGCCTCATGGAGAAGTATGGGGGCTGGGAGATCAGGCGACTGTGGCAGTTCTTATGGAGGAACTGGAAAAAGTAAGCTATGAGATGATACCGGCACCGAGAGTGGCTGATGACATGACCTATATTCACGGGCAGGATTATCGAAAGATCAGGCTTTATAAAACAGCGGAAGTCAGATTGACGTTAGAAGACTTTTTTGCAAAACTGGCGATCAATTTTGGATAGTAAGGGTGAGGGTAAGATGAAGAAATATCTGGTGATTGATGCAGGCGGTACAGCTGTAAAATATGCGCTTATAAATGAAAGTGCCAAGATATTGGAAAGAGGCAAATTTCCGACGCCGGGATATGTGGATCATACGCTGGAAGACTTTTTGCAGAGACTGGATGTTGTTGTAGAAAAGTATCAGAAACAAATAGAAGGAATTGCTGTCAGTATGCCGGGAATGTTGGACAGCCGGAAAGGCTACTGTGTGACCGGAGGAATGTTGGCATATTTTAGTGAAGTTCCGGTCGTGCAATTACTGGAACAAAGATATAAACTTCCGGTGACGATTGAAAATGACGGAAAGTGTGCGGCACTTGCAGAAAAATGGAAAGGTAGTCTGAAGGACTGCAGAAACGGAGCGGTTGTAGTGCTGGGTACTGGTGTGGGCGGTGGGATAATCATAGACCACAAATTGTACAGGGGAGGGCATTTTACAGCCGGTGAATACAGTTATATATTGACAGATCAGAAACGATCAGAGGAAGCGAAAGGATACTGGGGCATGGCAAACGGCGCAGAGACCCTTGCCCAAAAAGCAGCTTTTTATACAGGAGAAGATCCGGAAAAATTGGATGGGATTCAGATCTTTGATCGTGCAAACAAGGGAGAAGAAGCGGTATTGAAAGCACTGAAAGAATTTACAGATACGCTGGCAGTTCAAATTTATAATTTAAATGTGATACTGGATTTGGATGTGGTGGCAATTGGCGGAGGAATCAGTAAACAGCCGCTGCTGCTGGAATATTTGAACAGAAGCATGAATGAATTAATGGAACATCATCCGATTCGTAAAATTACACCGTATGTTCCGAAACCTGAGATAACAAACTGTAAGTTTTACAATGATGCAAATTTAATTGGAGCCTTGTATCATTATGGTGTATTAAAAGAAGGGAGAGTGGAAGAATAATGTTTCCGAAAAATTTTTTGTGGGGAGGCGCAACAGCAGCCAATCAATGTGAGGGTGCATATCTGGAAGATGGAAAAGGGCTAGATATCCAGGATGTGACACCAAAAGGAATTGTGGGACCAAGAACAGAGGTTCCGACAGAAGATAACATGAAGCTGGTGGCAATAGATTTTTACCACCGATATAAAGAAGACATTAAATTGTTTGCAGAGATGGGGTTTAAGGTTTTTCGGCTGTCAATTGCCTGGAGCCGCATTTTTCCAATGGGAGATGAAGAGCAGCCAAATGAAAAAGGGCTTGCGTTTTATGATGCGGTATTTGACGAATGCCACAAATATGGAATAGAGCCGTTGGTTACGATTTCTCACTATGAGACACCATTGCATTTATCGAAAGAATATGATGGATGGGTAAACCGGAAAATGATCGGTTTCTATGAAAAATATGTCAGAACGATTTTTGGCAGATATAAAGAGAAAGTGAAATACTGGCTGACATTTAATGAAATTAATTCGGTTTTGCATGAACCGTTTTTGAGCGGCGGGATTTATACGGAAAAAGAAAAGTTATCGCGCCAGGATCTGTATCAGGCAGTTCATCATGAACTGGTGGCAAGTGCACTGGCAACTAAAATTGCTCATGAGATGATGCCGGAGGCAAAGATTGGATGTATGGTACTTAATATTCCGATTTATCCTTTGACACCGCATCCGGATGACATGATAGAAGTGATGGAAAGACGGCATATGAATGATTTTTTCCTGGATGTACATGTAAGAGGTCGGTATCCGGGCTATATGAAGCGCTATTTTAAAGAACATAAGATTCAGGTGCAGTTTGCCCCGGAAGATGAGGAAATTTTGAAGCATACCGTAGATTTTATTTCATTCAGTTACTATATGAGTATCTGTGCTTCTGCAGATCCGGATCAGGGAGAAGCAGGACGGGGAAATCTGATGGGTGGTGTTATGAATCCATATCTGGAAGCTTCAGAATGGGGATGGCAGATCGATCCAAAAGGTCTTCGATATGCACTCAATGAGATGTATGACCGTTATCAGAAGCCTCTTTTTATCGTGGAAAACGGTCTTGGTGCGGTTGATGAACTGGTAGAAGGAAAAGATGGAAAACTGACAGTGGAGGATGATTACCGGATTGCCTATTTGAAAGAACATCTGTTACAGGTTGAAGAAGCAATAGAGGACGGAGTTGAAATCATGGGATATACATCATGGGGATGTATTGATCTGGTAAGTGCTTCTACAGCAGAGTTGAGAAAGCGGTACGGATATATTTATGTTGACCGCAATGATGATGGAACAGGAACTTTGAACCGGTATAAGAAAAAATCGTTCTACTGGTACCAGAAAGTGATTGAGAGCAATGGAGAAATTCTTCATCAGGAATTAAAATAAATAGATTGCATCCCGGGCGGCCGCATGATAAGATAGTTCTGTAAGTTATAGAAAACAGAACTTTATCATGCAGCCGCCTGTGCTGTATCATACTCGGTTATAACCCAGACGTTCAAGGAGTTCTTCCAGGTCTGTTCAAGAGAGTTTCCCCTGTGATGGATAAAAAGAGGATATTCTATGGTTTTATCATCTCTGTTTTCTGTAGAAAAACAGTAACGAAAGGAGGGGGGCGGAGTAGGATGGAAAAAATTACTTGACAATTCAAGGAGCATATAATAGTATAATAAACAGAAGCGAACAACTGTTCGGGTAAAAAGGAGAAGATTCGGTATGGCAAGTGATGAAAAGAAAAAAGCGCTGGATGCGGCGATTGCAAAGTTAGAGAAGGATTTTGGAAAAGGTACTGTGATGAAGCTGGGAGAGGGCAGTCATGTTGCTGTAGAGACGGTTCCTACAGGGTGTCTGAGTCTCGATCTGGCACTGGGACTTGGCGGTGTTCCAAAGGGACGTGTGATTGAGGTTTATGGTCCGGAGTCCAGTGGTAAGACGACAGTGACACTCCACATGATCGCAGAAGTACAAAAGAGAGGCGGGATTGCAGGATTTATTGATGCAGAGCATGCGCTGGATCCTGTTTATGCGAAGAAGATCGGAGTAGATATTGATGAATTATATATTTCACAGCCCGACAGCGGAGATCAGGCTCTGGAGATTGCTGAGACGATGGTGCGCTCCGGAGCAGTGGATATTATTGTGATTGACTCTGTTGCGGCCCTGGTGCCAAAGCAGGAGATTGAAGGAGATATGGGAGACAGCCATGTCGGCCTGCAGGCGAGACTGATGTCGCAGGCACTGCGTAAGCTGACACCGGTCATCAGCAAATCCAACTGTGTGGTTATCTTTATCAACCAGCTCCGTGAAAAGGTAGGCGTAATGTTTGGAAATCCAGAGACAACGACAGGTGGACGCGCATTGAAGTTCTACGCTTCTGTCCGTATGGATGTCCGCAGGATCGAGACGCTGAAGCAGAGCGGAGAGATGGTCGGCAACAGAACCCGCATCAAGATCGTGAAGAATAAGATTGCGCCTCCGTTTAAAGAGGCAGAGTTCGATATCATGTTTGGAAAAGGAATCTCCAAAGAAGGAGATGTTCTGGATCTGGCAGTTGGTATTGATCTTGTCAAGAAGAGTGGTGCGTGGTATGCATATGAAGGAGAGAAGATCGGACAGGGACGTGAAAATGCAAAAGCATATCTGACCAGTCATCCGGAGGTGATGGAGGAGCTGGACAGAAAAGTACGCCAGCACTATCATTTGATCGAAGGAGAGGAAGAGGTAAAAGAGAGTGATCTGAAGCTGACTCCAAAAGAAGAACAGATGGAACTGTCGATCGAGGGAGAAGAATAAAAAATGGTCGTCACGAAAGTAGAGATGCTGACCAAGATCAAATATAAAGTGTATTTAGATGAGGAGTTCGCCTTTGTGTTATACAAGGGCGAACTGTCGCATTACCGGATTGTTGAGGGGACTCTTTTGGAGGAGGATACTGTACAGGAGATTCTGCAGAAGGTGATCTGTAAAAGAGCAAAGCTTCGTGCCATGCATCTTCTGGAGGATATGGACCGCAGCGAATCGGCACTGCGGGAGAAGCTGCGTCAGGGATTGTACCCGCCGGAAGCAGTGGAGGCAGCGATTTCTTATGTGAAGTCTTTCGGATATCTGGATGACGCGCGGTATGCGGAAAATTTTGTACAGAGCAGAAAGGCATCCAAGAGCAGACGAGAGATTTTATATCAGCTCTGCCAGAAAGGTGTATCAAGGGAAATTGCGCAGCAGGTCGTAGAAGAGTGCTTTGACGGACAGGATGAGACTGAGGCAATCCTTAAGATTATCGAGAAAAAGCGTGTGGATCTAAGAACGGCTACACCGGAGCAGATGCAAAAATTATACGGTCATCTGGCACGAAAAGGATTCCGATATGAAGACATCCGTCAAGTGATACAAAATTATGATGAGAATGCTTGACAGGGTTGGTAAAACAGTATAAAATTTAAGTGTTGTATTTATGTATGCAGATACATAAACATGTACAATGAAAATTAAATAAGGAGGTGCTCCTGTGCCGGTAATTTTATGTGTAATTATTGCGGCGGCCCTCGCGTTGATAGTCGGTGTCGTAACTCGCTATCTGACCATTACCAATCTGAAGAACAATGCGGAATCCAAGATTGGAAATGCGGAAGCGAAAGCAAGAGAAATCATTGACGATGCCGTGAAAACTGCTGAAACGACAAAAAAGGAAGCTCTTTTGGAAGTGAAGGAAGAGTCCATCCGGACGAAGAATGATCTTGAAAAAGAGACGAAAGAAAGAAGGTCGGAACTGCAGCGCTATGAAAAGCGTGTGCTGGCAAAAGAAGAAGCAGTAGACAAACGTTCCGAAGCTATTGAGCAGCGTGAAGCAAAATTTACAGCAAAAGAGGAACATTTAAGACAGCGTGAAGCCAAAGTGGAAGAACTCAGTCAGAAACGAGTGCAGGAACTGGAAAGAATCTCAGGTCTTACCTCCGAGCAGGCAAAAGAATATCTGTTGAAAACTGTTGAAGAAGATGTGAAACATGAAACAGCAAAGATGGTCAGGGAGCTGGAGTCTCAGGCAAAAGAGAACGCAGACAAGAAAGCAAAAGAGTATGTTGTCAATGCGATTCAGAGATGTGCAGCTGACCATGTAGCGGAGACTACGATTTCAGTCGTGCAGCTTCCAAGTGATGAGATGAAAGGAAGGATCATCGGACGAGAGGGACGAAACATCAGAACTCTTGAGACTCTGACAGGTGTAGAGCTTATCATTGATGATACACCGGAGGCAGTTGTGTTATCCGGATTTGATCCGATCCGAAGAGAAGTTGCCCGTATTGCTCTTGAACGCTTGATCGTGGATGGACGTATCCATCCGGCAAGAATTGAAGAGATGGTGGAAAAAGCACAGAAAGAAGTAGATTCTATGATTCGCGAAGAAGGAGAGGCAGCAGCCATCGAGGTTGGTGTACCGGGTATCCATCCGGAATTGCTGCGTCTGCTTGGACGTATGAAATTCAGAACAAGCTACGGACAGAATGCGCTGAAGCATTCCATCGAGGTTGCTCAGTTGTCAGGACTTCTGGCAGGAGAGATCGGGCTGGATGTGCGTATGGCGAAAAGAGCCGGACTTCTGCACGACATCGGTAAATCGATCGATCACGATGTGGAAGGATCTCACATTCAGATTGGTGTGGATCTTTGCAGAAAGTACAAAGAATCAGCGACTGTGATCAATGCAGTCGAAGCACATCATGGCGATGTAGAGCCTCAGACTTTGATCGCCTGTGTTGTACAGGCTGCAGATACGATCTCAGCAGCAAGACCAGGTGCAAGAAGAGAGACATTAGAGACATATACAAACAGATTGAAACAATTAGAAGAGATTGCAAACCAGTTCAAAGGTGTTGACAAATCTTTTGCTATTCAGGCAGGTAGAGAGATTCGAGTAATGGTAGTTCCAGATCAGGTAACTGATGATGATATGGTACTTATGGCCAGAGAGATTGCTAATCAGATTGAATTTGAATTAGAGTATCCTGGTCAGATCAAGGTAAATGTGATCCGCGAATCACGCGTCACGGATTACGCAAAATAGAAAACTGAATATGAAATGAAAAGCGGAATTTCTGAAACATCGTAAGATGGGAAAGGAAGTTCCGCTTTTTCGTGGATGAAAGGAAGAATTGTGTAATGAGCGAAAAGATCAAACGTCTGAAGAGAGAATTAAAGTATAAGGGAGCAATCGTAGATTTTTATCAGGATACGATGGAGATAGACGGCACTCATACGGCCACATGGGATTTTATCAGTCATAAAGGGGCTGCAGCGGTTGTTCCTGTAACAGAAGATGGAAAAATTCTGATGGTGCGCCAATATCGAAATGCACTGGAACGTTATACACTGGAGGTTCCGGCAGGCGCGCTGGATGCGGCAGATGAGCCGGGAATTGTATGTGCAGGCAGAGAGTTGGAGGAAGAGACTGGATTTCGCAGTGAGAATCTGGAATGGCTGATCACATTGCGGACAACAGTGGCTTTTTGCAATGAACGAATTGAGGTTTTTGTAGCAAGAGATCTGATTCCCTCCAGACAGCATCTGGATGAAGATGAGTTTATAGATTTAAAGGCATACACACTGGAGGAGTTAAAAGAAAAGATTTTTTCCGGTGAGATAGAAGATTCCAAGACCATTGCCGCTCTTCTGGCATATGAGACGAAGTATCGAAAAACTGAATAAATAAAAAGTCCCGGCATATAATGAAATATCGAAAGGAAAAGGAGAAAAACCATTGAAGATGTTTCATGTAAAGAGGCAGCTACTGGCTCTTTTTATGCCGGGATTTTTATTGGGAATTTTATATGTCAATCTGGAAGCGGAGCAGTTTGCAGCGGGGGCAGGGATTTTCAGCGAATATTTTTTGAAACAATACCGGGCGGCAGATATTCTGACGGGAGAGTATATCTGGTATTTGCTGCAGGTCCGTCTTTTGCCGTTTTTAGTGCTGCTGGGATCTGCTTTTACAAAATTCAGAAAAGCGGCAGTTATTCTGTTCTTGATTTGGACGGGCTTTTCTGCCGGACTTCTGTTTTCTATGGCAGTTCTCGGGATGGGAGTAAAAGGGAGCATCCTGTGCATTGCAGGAATGCTCCCCCAGTTTTTATGTTATATTCCAGCGTATCTGATCGTGGTGTGGTATGCGTACTGCTACCCGCGTATGCAGTGGAATATACAGAAAAGTCTGGTTTCCGGAGGTCTTCTTTTAGTTGGTATCGTGTTAGAACTGTATGTAAATCCGGTTTTGGTCGGCGCATTTTTGAAAACCCTTTAAGCAGAGATGAGATGTTTTAAGACAACACTGCAGCAGATGCTGACTGCAAGCTGGCTGATCAATAAGCCCCATAAATATCCCTGGATACCGAAAACGGGAATTGCGAAAAACACACTTCCGATGCGGATGGCAAGCCCGACCATGTTGATCGTAAAAGAGGTTGTTGTTTTGCCAAATCCGTTCAGGACACTCAGCAGAGAACCATTTACATACAGAAAAGGACAGATCCACGCCAGTGTGATGATAAAATTGCCGGCCAGATCACTGGCAAACAAAAATTGACCGATCAACTGTCCGAAGAACAGGAAAAACAGACAGCAGAACAATCCCATGAGAAAACAGGAGCCAAGTACTTTTTGCAGCAGTTTTCTGATGCCGGATGCCTGGTCTTTGACCTGAAGCTCGGCAACTGTCGGCATCAGCATGATAGAAACAGAATTGGTGATGGCGGACGGGAATAGAATACAGGGAAGTGCCATTCCAGTCAGAACGCCATAGGTACTCAATGCTTCGGAAGTGCTGTGATTATAAAGTTTCAGACAGCCGGGGATCGAAACAGCTTCAATTCCCTGGAGCAGGCCAAGCAGTACCCGGTTGGCAGTAAGCGGCAGGGACAAGGGGACAAGTTCCCGGAAGCGGAGTCTTATAGAAGAGAAAGAAAATCCCGGACGGAAAATATCAGATCGGCTCTTTTGAAGTCCTCTGACAGAATAAAAGGTAGAAAACAGTTCTCCGAATGCAATTCCCGCAGCTGCGATGGAAATGTCCGCATGAAGTCCGTTTCGTATCGCGAAGCGGTACAGGCAGAAAACAGATAAGATCCTGGCAGTCTGCTCGATCAACTGTGAAACGGCAGGTATCTGTGTCTGTTTTAAACCATAGCAGTACCCCATGATACAACCATGAATAGAAGAAAGCGGCAAAGCGTAAGATAAGAGAATCAGGATCTCTTCACAACGTGGATCGCCGAGCAGCGCAGTCGAGAGATCGGCTGCGTTTTTTTGCAGGATGATCATCGTGATCACAGAGAGCAGGCATGAAATAAAAAGTCCGAGACAAAGTGTCTCAGAGGCTTCCCTGGGTTGATGGAGGGATTGTTTTCTGGCTACGGTTCTGGAAATGGCGGTCTCTAATCCTGCGGATGTAAATGAGATGCAGAGAGCAAATACCGGAAAAGTAAGCTGGTATAGGCCGACATTTTCTTCTCCGAATGTGTGGCTTAAAAAGATACGGTAAAAAAATCCCATGAACCGACACAGAAATCCCACGGCAGTCAGGATCAGGGTTCCTTGTAAAATTGTTTTTCTGGCAGACATAAATTCACCTGGAAAGAAGTGTTTTTAATAACATATTCGGTATTTTGCCTTGACAGAACAAAACGGCAATGGTATTCTACAAGAGGAAATCCTAGTAAAACAATAGGGATTAGAAAATAAGCGAATCAGCAAGAAGGTGAGAGCGTGAAATTATCTACAAAAGGAAGATACGGACTGCGCGCACTGATTGATCTTGCACAGCACGGCGGGGAAGGACCTGTATCGATCACAAGTATTGCGGAAAGACAGGAAATTTCGGAGCGGTATCTGGAGCAGCTGATGTCAAAATTAAAAAAGGCAGGTATCATCCAGAGCATCCGCGGAGCACAGGGGGGATATGTCCTTGCAAAGGAACTGGAAGAAGTTTCGGTGGGGGAGGTACTCCGTGCGCTGGAAGGAGATCTCAATCCGGTAGAATGTTCCGGGTTTCTCTTAGAGGGCGGCTGCCAGGCAGCAGATAACTGTGTGACAAAGTATGTGTGGCAGCGGATCAATGACAGTATCAATCAGACCGTAGATGAGATGAATTTAAAAGCACTCGTAGAAGTGGGCGAGAATCTCAAGGAGAGCAAGGTCGACCAGACGTGTGTTTCCAATAGAGACTGCAGAAAATAAACAAAAGGAGAAAGAACATGAGCAGACTGATTTATTTAGACAATGCGGCAACAACGAAAACTGCACCGGAAGTAGTAGATGCAATGATTCCGTACTTTACAGAGCACTATGGCAATCCATCCAGTGTGTATAGTTTTGCTTCCGGAAATAAGGAAGTGGTGAGCAGACAAAGAGAGATTATTGCGCAGGCACTTGGCGCACAGGCTAACGAAATCTATTTTACGGCAGGGGGGTCCGAGTCTGACAACTGGGCACTGAAAGCGACTGCCGAAGCGTATGAGAAGAAAGGAAAACATATCATCACGACAAAAATCGAGCACCATGCAATCCTGCATACATGTGAGTATCTGGAAAAACAGCGTGGATTTGAGATCACATATCTAGATGTGGACGAGAACGGTGTCGTAAAGCTTGATGAACTGAAAAAAGCGATTCGTCCGGATACGATCCTTATTTCTGTGATGTTTGCAAATAATGAGATCGGAACGATCCAGCCGATCCGAGAAATTGGAGAGATTGCACAGGAACACAAGATTTTGTTCCATACAGATGCAGTACAGGCATTTGGCCAGATACCGATTGATGTGGATGCCTGTCATATTGATATGCTCAGCGCAAGCGGACATAAGCTCAACGGACCGAAAGGAATCGGATTTTTATATATCCGCAAAGGAGTCAAGATCCGATCCTTTGTACACGGAGGTGCACAGGAGAGAAAGCGCCGTGCCGGAACAGAAAACGTGCCTGGTATTGTTGGAATGGGGGCAGCTGTGGAGCGTGCGATGCGGACAATGGAAACAAGAACCGCAAAAGAGCGAAAACTCAGAGATTACCTGATCGAGCGGATTGAGACAGAAATTCCATACTGCCGCTTAAACGGAGACCGCACGAACCGGCTTCCGAATAATGTAAACTTCAGTTTCCGGTTTATCGAGGGAGAATCTCTTTTGATCATGCTGGATATGAAGGGAATCTGTGCATCCAGTGGTTCTGCCTGCACATCAGGGTCTCTGGATCCGTCGCATGTATTGCTGGCGATCGGACTGCCGCACGAAATCGCACATGGTTCTCTGCGCATGACACTGGGAGAAGAGACGACCAGAGAAGATCTGGATTATACTGTAGATACACTCAAAGAGATCGTGGCAAACTTAAGAAGTATGTCACCATTATATGAAGACTTTATCAAAAAACAGAATGCATAATAAAAAGGAGTATTGATATGTATACAGAAAAAGTAATGGATCACTTCCAAAATCCAAGAAACGTAGGAGAAATTGAGAATGCAAGCGGTGTGGGAACCGTTGGAAATGCCAAATGTGGGGATATTATGAGAATTTATCTGGACATCGATGAGAATCAGATCATTCGGGATGTAAAATTTAAAACATTTGGATGTGGAGCTGCGGTTGCTACAAGCAGTATGGCAACAGAACTGGTCAAAGGAAAAAGTATTTATGAGGCGCTGCAGGTGACGAACAAGGCGGTTATGGAGGCTCTGGACGGACTTCCGCCGGTAAAGGTACACTGTTCTCTTCTTGCAGAAGAGGCAATTCATGCGGCGCTCTGGGATTACGCGGAGAAGCATCATATTAAGATCGAGGGGCTGGAAAAGCCGAAATCTGATATCCACGAAGGCGAGGAAGAGGAAGAAGAGGAATACTAAAATGAGTAAAGTTGTTGTTGGAATGTCCGGAGGGGTGGATTCTTCCGTAGCGGCATACCTTTTAAAAGAGCAGGGGTATGACGTGATCGGAGTGACCATGCAGATCTGGCAGGACGAAGAACAGGCCGCTCAGGAGGAAAACGGAGGCTGCTGCGGACTCAGTGCGGTAGATGATGCAAGAAGAGTGGCAGCTGCACTGGAAATCCCATACTATGTGATGAATTTTAAAAAAGAGTTCAAGGAAAATGTGATCGACTATTTTGTGGAAGAATATCAGAATGGAAGAACGCCCAATCCCTGTATTGCCTGTAACCGGTATGTAAAGTGGGAATCTCTTTTACAAAGAAGTCTCTCGATCGGTGCAGAGTATATTGCGACGGGACATTATGCAAGAGTGGTACAGCTGGAAAACGGAAGATATACTCTTCGGCGCTCTGCTACGCTTGCAAAAGATCAGACTTATGCATTGTATAATCTGACACAGGAACAGCTGAAAAGGACTTTGATGCCGGTGGGGAAATACACAAAAGACGAGGTACGTGCCATTGCAGAAAAGATCAATCTCAGGATTGCCAACAAACCGGACAGCCAGGATATCTGCTTTGTGCCGGATGGCGACTATGCCGCTTATATTGAAGAAGAGGCAGGGGTGAAAGTTCCGGAAGGAAATTTCGTGCTCACAGACGGTACGGTGCTTGGACGGCATAAAGGGATTACCCATTATACGGTAGGGCAGAGAAAAGGTCTGGGTCTGGCACTTGGATATCCCGCATTTGTTTTGGAGATCCGTCCGGAAACCAATGAAGTTGTGATCGGGACAAAAGAAGAATCCATGACTACACAGCTTCGAGCCAGAAATCTGAATTTTATGGCAGTGGAAGATTTAACCGAGCCTTTACATGTATTTACCAAAATACGCTATAACCACAAAGGCGCCTGGTGTACAATAGAGAAGACGGGAGAGGATGAAGTACTGTGTACCTTTGATGAACCACAAAGAGCGGTCACTCCCGGACAGGCTGTTGTATTTTATGATGGAGAGTATGTGCTCGGCGGAGGAACGATTCAATGATAACAAGTGATTCTCATATGCATACAAGATTTTCCACGGACAGTGATGCAGATATCCGGGATATGATCGAGAGTGCGCTCAAAAAAGGATTGCAGTCCATTTGTATTACCGATCATATTGACAAAGATTATCCGTTTCATGAAGATACCGGTGCAGAGGCATTTCTGGTGGATCTGGATGAGTATTTTCCGAAGCTGGCAGAGTGGAAAGAGGCATATGCGGAGAAAATTCAGATCCGGAGAGGGATTGAGCTGGGGCTGCAGCCTCATCTTGCGGGATTTTATGAAGAACTGACGAATCAGTATCCGTTTGATTTTGTGATCGGTTCAGTTCATGTGGTGCATGGGATGGATCCCTATTACGGAGAGATTTTTGAGGGACGGTCTGATGAAGAAGTTTACAAAGAGACTTTTCTGGCTACCCTGGAAAATCTGGATGCAGTCAGCAGTTTTGATGTGCTGGGCCATCTGGATTATGTGGTACGTTATGGAAAGTGTCAGGCCAGGCAGTATTCTTACAAAAAATATGCACAGGAGATTGATGAAATCCTGAAAAAAGTGATCGCAATGGGGAAAGGAATCGAGCTGAATACGGCCGGATGGAAATACGGCCTTGCATTCTGCCACCCCCATCCGGAAATTCTCTGCCGGTATAAAGAACTGGGCGGGGAAATCATCACAGTAGGATCTGATGCGCATAAGCCCGAGCATGTGGCTTATGATTTTCAGAAAGCAGCAGACGTTTTGAAGGCGTGCGGCTTTAAATATTATACAGAATTTCAGGACAGAAAACCTATTTTTAAACAACTTCTATAAAAATATATTTTAGGGTTGAATTTTTGTTTTCATTTTAGTACAATAACCGTAGTTGATGAATCTTTAACAAAGTAATTACTTGGTTGGAGATTTACAATAAACAGCTGCAAAGCAGCAACAATTTTTTTAAACTTTAGGAGGAATTAATCATGGCAGTAAAAGTAGCGATTAATGGATTTGGACGTATTGGACGTCTTGCATTCAGACAAATGTTCGGAGCAGAAGGATATGAAGTAGTTGCAATCAACGACTTAACATCTCCAAAAATGTTAGCACACCTGTTGAAATATGACTCTACACAGGGAAAATATGAACTGGCTGACAAAGTAGAAGCTGGTGAAGATTCTATCACAGTAGACGGAAAAGAAATCAAAATCTATGCAAAAGCTGACGCTAAAGAACTTCCATGGGGAGAAATCGGCGTAGACGTAGTTCTGGAGTGTACAGGATTCTACACATCTAAAGCAAAAGCTCAGGCACACATCGATGCAGGTGCTAAGAAAGTAGTTATCTCTGCTCCAGCAGGAAACGATCTTCCAACAATCGTATACAATGTAAACCACGAGCAGCTGACAAAAGATGATCACATCATTTCTGCAGCTTCTTGTACAACAAACTGCTTGGCTCCAATGGCAAAAGCTCTGAACGACCTTGCAGCAGTTAAATCTGGTATCATGTGCACAATCCACGCTTACACAGGAGATCAGATGACACTTGACGGACCACAGAGAAAAGGTGACTTAAGAAGATCTCGTGCAGCAGCTTGCAACATCGTTCCAAACAGCACAGGTGCAGCAAAAGCAATCGGTCTGGTTATCCCAGAACTGAACGGAAAACTCATCGGATCTGCTCAGCGTGTTCCAACACCAACAGGATCTACAACAATCCTTACAGCAGTAGTTGAAGGAAACGTAACAGTTGATCAGATCAACGAAGCTATGAAAGCAGCATCTAACGAATCTTTCGGATACAACACAGATGAGATCGTATCCAGCGATATCGTAGGAATGAGATTTGGATCTTTATTCGATGCTACACAGACAATGGCTCTTCCATTAGACAATGGAACAACAGAAGTACAGGTTGTTTCTTGGTATGACAACGAAAACTCTTACACAAGCCAGATGGTAAGAACAATCAAACACTTCGGAACATTACTGTAAGTCGAAATATAGAAAAATTTAATCAGTTAGATTATATTTTTGAAAAATAGGCTCACAAAGGGTCCGGTCTTATTTGGACCGGACCTTTTTGTCTGACAGAAAATAAACACAGGGAGGCAATCAAAATGCTTAACAAAAAATCAGTAGATGATATCAATGTAAAAGGAAAAAGAGTGCTTGTAAGATGTGACTTTAACGTGCCGTTGATCGATGGTAAGATCACAGACGAAAACCGTCTGGTAGCAGCTCTTCCAACAATTAAAAAATTAGTTGCAGACGGAGGAAAAGTAATCCTTTGCTCACACCTTGGAAAACCGAAGGGAGAGCCAAAACCGGAATTATCTCTTGCACCGGTAGCAGTAAGATTGTCAGAACTTCTCGGACAGGAAGTAAAATTTGCAGCAGATGCTGAAGTAGTAGGCGAGAATGCAAAAGCAGCAGTGGCAGCAATGAACGATGGAGATATCGTACTTCTTGAGAATACACGTTACAGAGCAGAAGAGACAAAGAACGGAGAAGCATTCTCCAAAGAACTGGCTTCTTTATGTGATGTGTTCGTAAATGATGCATTCGGAACAGCTCACAGAGCACACTGCTCTAACGTTGGTGTGACACAGTTCGTAGACACAGCAGTTGTCGGATACTTAATGCAGAAAGAAATCGACTTCCTTGGAAACGCAGTAGAAAATCCGGAGAGACCATTCGTTGCAATCCTTGGAGGATCTAAAGTTTCCAGCAAGATTTCTGTAATCAACAACCTGCTTGAAAAAGTAGATACACTGATCATCGGTGGTGGAATGTGCTTCACATTTACAAAAGCTCAGGGTGGAAATGTCGGAAAATCTCTTCTGGAAGAAGATTACTTACAGTACGCACTGGATATGATTGAAAAAGCAAAAGAAAAAGGTGTAAAATTACTCCTTCCTGTAGATGCTGTTGCAGCAGATGAATTCTCTAATGATGCAAACATCAAGGTTGTTCCTCAGAATGAAATCCCAGAAGGATGGATGGGGCTGGATATCGGACCTGAGACAGCAAAATTATATGCTGAAGCAGTAAAATCTGCAAAAACAGTTGTATGGAACGGACCAATGGGATGTTTCGAAATGCCAAACTTTGCAAACGGAACAGAAACAGTTGCAAAAGCACTTTCTGAGACAGATGCTGTGACAATCATCGGTGGTGGAGATTCCGCAGCAGCTGTAAACCAGTTAGGATACGGAGACAAGATGACACACATCTCTACAGGTGGTGGAGCATCTCTGGAATTCCTTGAAGGAAAAGAACTCCCGGGAGTAGCAGCAGCTAACGATAAGTAAAAAGCTTAGCGTTTACTTAGTTCTCCGCACTTGGCGAGGTATTTTCGAGCCTAGTAAGGAGAACATCCCGTAAAGGAAGCTTAGCGAAAACAAGCAAAGCTTAGTGAAAACAAGCCGCAGGCGCAGTTTGGAATAAACAGTGTACATAACAGTACAGGAAAGAGTGAAGAGTATGTCAAGAAAGAAAATTATCGCAGGAAACTGGAAAATGAACAAAACTCCAAGCGAAGCAGTTGCATTAGTAGAAGAGTTAAAACCACTGGTAGCAAATGAAGAAGTAGATGTTGTATTCTGTGTACCGGCTATCGATATCGTACCGGTTGTAGAAGCCGTAAAAGGAACAAACATCCAGGTTGGAGCAGAAAACATGTACTTCGAAGAGAGTGGAGCTTACACAGGAGAGATCTCTCCGGCTATGCTCGTAGATGCAGGAGTAAAATACGTTGTACTTGGACATTCTGAGAGAAGAGATTACTTCGGTGAGACAAACGAAGATGTCAACAAAAAAGTCCTGAAAGCATTTGAGCACGGTATTACACCGATCATGTGCTGTGGAGAGACTCTGGAGCAGAGAGAACAGGGCGTAACAATGGATTTCATTCGCCAGCAGGTAAAAGTTGGATTCCAGAATGTAACAGCTGATCAGGCAAAAACTGCAGTGATCGCTTATGAGCCAATCTGGGCAATCGGAACAGGAAAAACAGCTACAACAGAGCAGGCTCAGGAAGTTTGCAAAGGAATCCGTGAGTGCATCGCTGAAGTTTATGATGAAGCTACAGCAGAAGCAATTCGCATTCAGTACGGCGGATCTGTAAACGCTGCAACAGCTCCTGAATTATTTGCACAGCCGGATATTGATGGAGGACTCGTAGGTGGAGCTTCTCTTAAAGCTGATTTCGGACAGATTGTCAACTACAAATAGAAATCGCATTTGCCGATCATTTACAAATTAAGGTGTGGGCATGACCTTTTGGTTGCGCCTGCACCTCTTTCATTTCCCGTTCGAGAGAGTAAATTTTGAGGAGGTACAAATTTCATGAATCAGAAAGAAGCGGTTCACGAACGATTAAAAGAATATGTGTGTGTCGCACCTGATCAGATGATGCAGAAGCTTCAGATCAATGCAGAGGGGATTACGCAGGAAGAGGCAATCATCCGGCGACAGAAATATGGAAATAATGCGCCGTCTGCAAAGAATAAGGATACGATGTTTTATTGTATTCGAAGAGCTTTTGTGAATCCATTTTCTACGATCCTGTTTTTCCTTGGTTTAATCTCTTTGGTAACAGATGTATTTTTGTCCAGTGATTATCAGAAGAATCTGACAGCGGTCCTGATCATTTTTTCCATGCTGATTCTCAGTGGAATTGTCCGGCTGACTCAGGAGCTGCATTCTAAACGAGTTGCAGATGAACTGTTTCAGTTGGTGCATACAACGGTTCAGGTACTCAGAGATGGACAATGGGTGGAGTTATCTTCTTCTGAATTGGTAGTTGGCGATCAGATCCGCTTAGAGGCAGGCGACAGGGTTCCGGCAGATTTGCGGTTAACAGGCGCGACGGATTTGTTTGTTTCGCAATCAGTGATCACCGGTGAAAGTGCCATACTCGAAAAATTTCCGGAGGCTTTGCCCAAAGAACCGCAGAAACTGACAGATTACAGCAATATACTGTTCGGAGGCACGACAGTTGCAGGAGGAACGGGAACTGGGATTGTCCTGACAGTTGGTCAGGAGACAGTTTACGGTGGTCTGACTCCGTCTGTGGAGGCACGCAAGCAGAGATTTGACCGTGGTGCCAATTCGATCGCATGGGTGTTGATCCGATTTATGACAGTTTTAGTCCCGGTTGTGTTTCTTGCAAGCGGACTGACGAAGGGAGACTGGTTAGAAGCGTTTTTATTTGCACTTTCTGTTGCAGTCGGAATCACACCGGAGCTGCTTCCGATGGTGGTCAACGCCTGTCTGGCAAAAGGCAGTCATTCGATGGGAAAGAAACAGACAATCGTAAAAAATATCAATGCGATGCAGAGTTTTGGAAGCATGGATGTCCTGTGTGTGGATAAAACAGGAACATTGACCCAGGATACAGTCCTGCTGGAGTATTACATGGATATTCTCGGGAATGAGAGTCAGAAGGTGCTGGATTATGCATATCTGGCAAGTCATTATTCTACCGGAGTGGGAAATCATCTGGACGAGGCGATCTGCAAGGCGGAGAAAATGCAGGGAAAAGCAGATTACTACAGGCAGCTGACAGAAAAATATCAAAAGACAGATGAACTTCCTTTCGACTATAACCGACGTTTTTCCAGTGTATTATTGAATACGGGAGAAGAAAATATCTGGATCATCAAGGGAAGTATTGAGGAAGTTGCGAGGCAGTGCAGCATGATAGAATACCGTGGAGAGAAAACAGCGGCAGGTGCGGATATCCTGCAAAATGTTCACGCTGTGGTTGATGAAATGCTGGAAGACGGGATGAAGGTAATTGCAGTTGCCTATAAAACAATGAGCAGAGCAGCCCTTGTTCCCGAGGAAGAGCATGACTTTATTCTGTTGGGGTATCTGGTATTTTTTGATGCGCCAAAGAAGAGTGCCGCAAGTGCAATTCAGAAGCTTCACAGTCTTCATGTGAATGTAAAGGTGCTGACAGGAGATCAAAAACAAGTGGCACGATCCATTTGCAGGCGTATCGGAATTCCAACAGAGAGTTGTCTGACAGGAGCACAGCTGGATGCTCTTTCTGAAAATGAATTGCCCATAGCGGTTGAGAAAACAAATATTTTTGCAGAACTCTCGCCAAAACAGAAAGCCATGCTGGTGGAAACGCTGCAGACAAACGGGCATACAGTTGGATTTCTGGGAGACGGTCTGAATGATCTGCCGGCTGTTATCCGGGCAGATGTGGGGATTTCCGTTGAAAATGCAACAGAAGCGGTGCGGGAGAGTGCGAATGTCATCCTGCTGAAAAAGGATCTGAATGTGCTGGAAGAAGGTGTTTTAGAGGGAAGAGAAGCATTTGCCAATATGCTCAAATACATTAAGATTACGGCATCTTCTAATTTTGGCAATATTTGTGCGATTGTTGCAGCCAGCGTGTTACTGCCGTTTTTCCCGATGACTTCCATACAGCTGCTGCTTCTGAACCTGCTGTATGATATCCTTTGTCTGATTTTACCGTGGGATCATGTAGATGCAGATCTGTTGACAAAACCGTTGGAGTGGTCTGGCAGGACACTGGGAAAATTCATGACCTTTTTTGGACCGGTCAGTTCGCTGTTTGATCTGCTGACCTTTGTGTTTTTGTATTTTGTTCTTTGTCCGGGAGTGTGCGGCGGCTCTTTTGGAAGTCTTTCGGCGGAGAAGCAGAGCTTGTTTATTTCCATGTTTCAGACAGGGTGGTTTTTAGAATCCATGTGGACACAGGTATTGATTCTGCAGCTTCTGCGTACAAAACAGCTTCCGCTGATACAAAGCAGACCGGGGCGTATGGTCACGGGAGTTACGATTCTGGGGATTGTATTATTTACACTGCTGCCGGTTACTCCGGTAGGGAAGATGCTTGGAATGACTGCGATGCCTCCTGTCTATTTTCTGTTTTTGGTCGCAGATGTGATTGCGTATCTTCTGTTGGTCACACTGGCAAAAGCATTCTATATCAAAAAGAATCAGGATCTGATCTGAGAAAGGAGGAGCCGGAATATGAAAAAAAATATTGGTTATGTGAATCTGGATTCCTCCATTGCTCTGTGGCTTATGGAGCATCTGCCACCCGGTGAATTGAAAAACGGAATCGAAGATTTGCTGAATAAAGAATGCAGTTCTCTTATATTGGAATCAGATACGGATGAATTATCTGTGTGGGATCATTCGGTCATCCGCTGCGGTACGCTGGAAATTTATCCGAAATCTCGCAAGGTGGAGCAAAACGGAACAGAGATTTCTCTCACGCCGAAGGAATTTGATATCCTTTTGTTTCTTGCGCGCAATCGTGGGGAAGTCTTTACAAAGGAACAGATCTATCAGGCTGTGTGGGATGGAGAATATTTGATGGATGACAGCAATATTATGGCTTTTATTCGTAAGATCCGTAAAAAGATCGAACCCAATCCGGATGCTCCGGAGTATATAGTAACGATATGGGGAATCGGATACAAATTCAGTGACAGGCTGTAACAGTAACAATTCTTGCTAAATCGCAAGAAAATCGCAAGGTTTTGACTATGTGATTTTCTATGCGATTTTTTTATACTTTAATTAAACCCGTATTTGCGGGTTCTTATCGATATATTACATGAATGGATGGAGGTGAGAAAAATGGATTCTGACGGTAGTACGCAGATTTACAGGCAGATGTTTATAGAAAGAGAGAGGGCAGAATCTGTTTTTCTCCCTGAAATATAAGGATCTTGCCTCAAAAAGAAGGAGGTATAGACCGATGAATAAGAAAATAAATCGTATAGAAGTTCGTCAGACAGCACAGAAAGCTGCCATTCGAGATGAGCAGAATCGCCGCATTCAGTTTGCGGCAACACATCCTACACAGGAAACGTTAGGATATCTGAACACAACACTCTGTGGACTGGAACCGGGAAAAGTAGAGGAAAACCGTTCAGAATATGGTTCCAATAAAGTGACTCGTGAAAAAAAGAAAACTCTGCCGCAGAGACTGGCTGGTGCATTTATCAACCCGTTCACTGCGATTTTGTTTTGTCTGGCGCTGGTTTCATCCTTTACGGATATGATTTTTCCACATTTCTCTCTGTTTGGCTGTGTGCCAAAGGATTTTGACTGTCTGACGGTCGTCATTATTTTGACGATGGTATTTTTATCCGGAACGCTTCGTTTTGTACAGGAAAGCAGAAGCGGCAATGCGGCTGAAAAACTGCTTGCAATGATCACAACGACTTGTACTGTAACCCGCAAAGGTCAGGAAATGGCAGAAATTCCGCTGGATGAGGTGGTAGTGGGGGATATTGTTCACCTGTCTGCAGGGGACATGCTGCCTGCAGATGTGCGGATTCTGGATGCAAAGGATTTATTTGTCAGCCAGGCAAGCCTGACAGGAGAGAGCGAGCCCATTGAAAAGATACCGATGGTCAATGAGACCAGGGATGCAATTACGGATTACACTAATATTGCGTTTATGGGCAGCAATGTCATTTCCGGAAGTGCGTCAGCAGTCGTTGTTACAGTCGGGGATCATACACTGTTTGGTTCCATGGCCTCAGAAGTGGCGCATGAAGCAGTGGAAACAAGCTTCAGCAAAGGAGTCAACGCGGTATCGTGGGTGCTGATCCGGTTTATGCTGGTTATGGTTCCGCTGGTATTTGTGGCAAATGGTATTACAAAAGGCGACTGGCTCTCTGCCTTTTTATTTGGAATTTCCATTGCAGTGGGACTGACGCCGGAAATGCTGCCGATGATCGTAACTACTTGTCTTGCGAAAGGTGCTGTGTCCATGAGCAAGAAGCAGACGATCGTCAAAAATCTGAATTCTATTCAAAATTTCGGTGCGATCGACATTCTGTGTACAGACAAAACAGGAACACTGACACAGGATAAAGTTGTTCTCGAATATCATTTAAATGTAAATGGAGAGGATGACCTTCGTGTGCTCAGGCATGCGTATCTGAACAGTTACTTCCAGACAGGATATAAGAATCTGATGGATGTGGCGATCATCCAGAAAACAGAAGAGGAAGAAGCGGATGATCCACAGCTTGTTGATCTGTCCGAGCACTATGTAAAAGTGGATGAGATTCCCTTTGATTTCGCTCGCCGCAGACTGACGACGGTTGTACAGAATCGGGATGGAAAGACGCAGATGGTGACAAAGGGAGCGGTAGAAGAGATGCTTTCTATCTGCTCTTTTGCGGAGTGTGACGGAAAAGTGCGGCCAATGACAAAGGAATTAAAAAGCCGTATCCTTGCAACAGTAGATGATCTCAATGAGAAAGGATTTCGTGTGCTGGCAATCGCACAGAAAAGCAATCCGTCTCCGGCAGGTGCATTCGGTGTAACGGATGAGTGTGATATGGTGCTTATGGGATATCTTGCATTTCTTGATCCGCCGAAAGAGTCTACTGCGGATGCGATCAAGGCTTTAAAAGCCCATGGTGTGACAACGAAGATTTTGACCGGGGACAACGATAAAGTCACTCGTACAATCTGTAAGCAGGTAGGGCTTAAGGTAAGAAATATGCTGCTTGGTTCCGATCTGGAGAACATGAGTGATCAGGAATTGGCAAAAGCAGCAGAAACTACAGATGTTTTTGCAAAGCTGACACCGGATCAGAAAGCGAGAGTGGTGTCTGTATTTCGTGAAAATGGCCATACAGTCGGCTTTATGGGAGATGGTATTAACGATGCTTCGGCAATGAAATCCGCAGACATTGGAATTTCTGTTGATACAGCAGTAGATGTGGCGAAAGAATCCGCAGATATTGTGCTGCTGGAAAAAGATCTGATGGTTCTGGAAGAAGGAATTATTGAAGGACGCAAGACATATGCAAATATGATTAAGTACATCAAGATGACGGCAAGCTCTAACTTTGGAAACATGTTTTCCGTATTGGCGGCATCGGCACTGCTTCCGTTTTTGCCGATGGAAAGCCTGCAGCTGATCTTTTTGAATCTGATCTATGACCTTTCCTGTACTGCAATTCCATGGGATAATGTGGACGAAGAGTTTATTTCTGTACCCCGCAAATGGGATGCGTCCAGTGTGGGCAGCTTTATGATGTGGATCGGACCGACAAGTTCGGTTTTTGACTGGATGACTTATATTTTTATGTACTTTGTATTTTGTCCGCTCTTTGTTTCCAGGGGAGTGCTGTACAATGATCTTGCCAGTCATTTTGCCGGCGCAGATTTGGTACGGATGCAGACGGCTTATGTTGCAATGTTTCAGACGGGATGGTTTATCGAATCTATGTGGAGCCAGACTCTGGTCATCCATATGATCCGCACATCAAAACTTCCGTTTATTCAAAGCCATGCATCTGCACCACTGACGCTGATGACATTTACAGGAATCGGAGTGCTGACGATTATTCCATTTACTACATTTGGCAGAATGTTGGGATTTGTGGCACTGCCGACGGCATATTTTGCGTATCTGATTCCGTGCATCCTGCTTTATATGGTGCTGGCAACAAGTTTGAAAAAAGCATATGTGCGTCATTATGGAGAATTGCTGTAAAAGGAGGAATGAAGGATGAACTGGACAAATCTTTGGATAAAATTATTTGGAACAACGAAGTTTATGGGACTCGATATGGGATTCTGGGTATCGATTGCAGTTGTGATCGTGGTTGTGATCCTTATGAATGTAATATTCTGGAATATGGAGCTGACAGAAAAATAAAGGATAAAATATTTCCCTCAAAAATCAGAAAATAAATGACGGTACAGCTTTCAAATGGTATAATCAAATCATATGATCCAAAGGAAGCGTGAGTGAAAAGAGAGGGTGGTTATCCATGCGTATGAAAGAGAAAAAGGTACTTCTGTTTCTGGCTCTGATGTTTCTGTGCATATGCAGTCCCATGAGAGCAGAGGCAAGAGCAGGAGGAGCCAGCGGCGGTTCTTCCGGAGGCGGAGGAGGCTTTAGTTCCGGAGGCGGCAGTTATTACAGTTCGCATTCCAACCGTACCGGCAGAAGTTCCAGTCCGGTAAGCAGTGTTGTCATGTTTGGGGGATTTTTCCTGATGGCGAATGCGGGAGTCGTACTGTTTTTTGTCAAATCCAGAAGGGCATCTTCCAAAAGCTACCGGGAGATGAGGCAGTATCAGCAGTTTGGGGACAACTGGGATATCAATGAGATCCAGGAGCAGGTGAAGAATGCATATTTTGTGATCCAGGAATGCTGGAAGCGTCAGGATCCGGATTATGCAAAGGACTATATGAGTCAGAAATGTTACGATGATTTTGTAATGAAGCTGGGGTGGATGCAGGTTCGAAATGAAGTTCCGGTGCAGAAAAATGAACGGCTTTTAAGTGCGGTGCCGGTACATACATTTGACGATCTGGGGAAAGATCAGGATTATATCTGGTATTTGATCCACGGAAAAATGATCGATTATGTGGTGGATGAAAAGACGGGAAGGATGATACGCGGAAGCAGGAAAAATGAAGCGTTCTATGAATACTGGAAATTTATTCACCTGAACGGACACTGGGTTCTGGATGAAATCAGGCAGAAGGATGAAATGGATATCGATGAGTTTGCAAATTCATAAGAAAGATATTTGCAAAATCAGGGAAAAACGGTTACAATAGTCTACGGAATGAAAGAGGTAAATTCCATACAGGAATTACAAATTCACAGATAAAGTAAAAGGAGATATGGACATGAGTAAAAAACCAACCGTATTGATGATCTTAGATGGATATGGACTGAATGATACAACAAAAGGAAATGCTGTGGCAGAAGGAAAGACTCCGGTCATGGATAAACTGATGGCAGAGTATCCGTTTGTAAAAGGAAATGCAAGTGGAATGGCAGTCGGACTTCCGGAAGGTCAGATGGGAAACTCTGAGGTAGGACATCTGAACATGGGAGCAGGACGCATCATTTACCAGGAACTGACAAAGATCACAAAAGCGATCGAAGATGGAGATTTCTTTGAGAATCAGGCGCTGCTTGCAGCATGCAAAAATGCAAAAGAGAACAATACAGCTCTTCATATGATGGGACTGGTTTCTGACGGTGGTGTACACAGCCATAACGGACATATTTACGGACTTCTGGAGCTTGCAAAGAGACAGGGTGTAGAAAAAGTGTATGTACACTGTTTCCTGGACGGACGTGACACTCCGCCGGCATCCGGAAAAGAATATGTAGAAGCTCTGGAAGCAAAAATGAAAGAAATCGGTATCGGAGAAGTGGCATCTGTCAGCGGACGTTACTATGCAATGGACAGAGATAACCGCTGGGATCGTGTGGAGAGAGCTTACAATGCACTGGTAAAAGGAGAAGGCGTACAGGCAGAATCTGCGACAGCAGGGATTCAGGCTTCTTACGATGCAGATAAGACAGATGAGTTCGTAGAACCAATGGTGATCGTAAAAGACGGTGCACCGGTGGCAACTGTAAAAGATGGAGATTCTGTGATCTTCTTCAACTTCCGCCCAGACCGTGCAAGAGAGATCACAAGAACATTCTGTGATGATAACTTTGAAGGATTTGACAGAGGAGAGAGAGTCAAGACAACATTTGTATGCTTTACAGAGTATGATGTGACGATCCAGAATAAGCAGGTAGCATTTGTAAAAGAAGAGATCACAAATACATTCGGTGAATTTCTGGCAGCACACAACATGACACAGGCTCGTATTGCAGAGACTGAAAAATATGCACATGTAACATTCTTCTTCAACGGTGGAGTAGAAGAACCAAACAAGGGAGAAGACAGAATCCTTGTAAAATCTCCAAAAGTGGCAACTTACGATCTGAAACCGGAGATGAGTGCATATGAAGTATGCGATAAGCTGGTAGATGCGATCAAATCTGACAAATATGATGTGATCATTATCAATTTTGCAAATCCGGATATGGTCGGACATACTGGAGTAGAAGATGCAGCGATCAAAGCGATCGAAGCAGTGGATGAGTGTGTAGGAAAAGCAGTGGATGCACTGAAAGAAGTGGACGGACAGATGTTCATCTGTGCAGATCATGGAAATGCAGAACAGCTGATCGATGAGACAACAGGTGAGCCGTTTACGGCACATACAACAAATCCGGTACCGTTTATTCTTGTGAATGCTGATCCGGCTTACAAACTGAGAGAAGGCGGATGCCTGGCAGACATCGCTCCTACACTGATCGAGCTGATGGGAATGGAGCAGCCAAAAGAAATGACAGGAAAATCTCTGCTTGTAAAATAATCGCAGAGAACAGGTTGTTTCAACAGGAATAGAAATACAGGGAAGATACAGCAGGCAGAGGTTTGGAATTTTTTCGGGCTTCTGCCTGCTTTGTAAGAAAGGCATATTATGAGAGAGAAACTGACCCAAAGTGATGTCAAAAAGATTCAGCAGGAGATTGAACACAGAAAGCTGGTAGAGCGCAAAGAACTCATTGAAGCGGTCAAAGAGGCACGCTCTCACGGGGATCTGAGCGAAAATTTTGAATACCATGCGGCGAAAAAAGAGAAGAACAGAAATGAAAGCCGGATCCGTTATCTGGAGAGAATGTTAAAGACTGCAGTTATTGTAGAGGACCATTCCGGTGCAGATGAAGTTGGATTAAACAATACCGTTCAGGTATACTGTGAGGATGATGACGAGCTGGAGACGTACCGGATCGTAACTTCAGTGAGAGGAAGCTCCCTAAACGGACTGATCAGCATTGAATCACCGATCGGTAAAGCCCTTTTGGGACACAAAGTAGGCGATCGGGTATTTGTCAAAGTAAATGATGAGTTCGGTTATTATGTAGTGATCAAAAAAATAGAGAATACACAGGATGAAGATGCAGACAAGATCCGCAGCTTTTAGAAGGAGGAGAACATGGCATATCAGTATGAACTTGTCCTGTTTGATCTGGACGGAACGTTGACAGATTCCGGTCTCGGAATCATGAACAGTGTCCAGTATGCATTGAAAAAAATCGGCAGGGGCGTAGAAAATCTGGAAGAGCTTAAATGCTTCGTGGGACCGCCGCTTGCACAGCAGTTTGCAAAATTCTGCGGGTTTTCAGATGAAAAAGGGCATCAGATGGTAGAATTTTACCGGGAATATTACGAAGGAAAAGGGATGCTTGAAAATGCTGTTTATGATGGCATCCCGGAAGTACTGGAACAGTTAAAAAATGCGGGAATCCGTCTGGCAGTTGCGACATCCAAGCCGGAGAAATATGCAAGGAAGATTGCAGAGCATTTTAAGATCGCGCCATATTTTGAGTTTATCGGAGGGGCAAATATGGACGGAAGCCGTACGAAAAAGGCAGAAGTCATTGAGTATGTGCTGAAAAACTGTAAAGTAGAAGACAGGCAGTCGGTGCTGATGGTCGGTGACAGAGAACATGATATCTTGGGAGCAAAGGCATGCAAAGTGTCTGCATTGGGAGTCTTATATGGCTATGGTGACAGAGCGGAGCTTGAAGATGCAGGCGCTGACTGGATCGTGAGTACGCCGGCAAAGATTACGGAAAAAATACTGGGAAGGGAATGAACTGGTCAGTTTAACAAAAAATTTTGTCAGAACCCGGTATAGATTTAACATAACATCCTTACAATAAATGTTGGATAAGAACATGAGAAAAAGATTGTGAGGAATCAATATGTATACAAGATTATGGAAACTGATCACAAAACACATGGAAGAAAATTCCAGAATGGCAGTGTTTCTGACTTCTGCAATGCTGATCTGGACAATTGGAATTACGATGGCAGGAATTTTGGTCTGTATCATCAAGCATATGAATGTGATATGCAGGCTGAGTGATCTGATCTGTGCCGGAATCTATGCAGGACTGGTCTTTGGGCTTTTTGGCGGCGGATGCTTTTTATGGAATCACAGAAATCATTTATATAAACAATAAGAGCGAGGCTTATAGATGAGAAGAATGGACTTTACAACGGAGCATGTAGAATCATTTCAGCCGGGAGAGACATATGAGGTGACGGAGTGCGTACTTCCGTCCTCCTATTATTATGTGCTGGAACATGCTCTGGGTATCAGTAAAAATTTTAAGAATGCGGAGCGTTTAAAGACAACGACAGGAACAGTTGTGGATACGAGAAAAACGTCACGTTTTGATTTTGTAATCTTGGAATTTGACGAGTAATGCAGTATAATAACAGAAGAAAAATCCAAACGAGGTGATAAGAATGAACCCAGAAAGAATTGAAGCAATGTGCGGTGGAAAGGGACATGTGCTGATCAAGCATATTCTCGGAGAAAAAGAGATGAATGGAAAGTGCGGGCTTTACGCGGAAGTGACTCTGGAGCCGGGGTGTTCCCTTGGTTACCATGAACATCATGGAGAAAGTGAGACGTATTACATCCTGACCGGAGAGGGCAATTATGACGACAATGGAAGAATCCGCCCGGTAAAAGCCGGTGATGTGACATTTACACCGGATGGATGCGGACATGCACTGACCAATACCGGTGATACAGATCTTGTGTTCATGGCACTGATCATTAAAGACTGATGAAAAAGACAGTCATTCCCAAAAGAACAGGAATGACTGTCTTTTTTTATGCTTTCTGATCAAGAAGACATCGCCGGTTATATACAAGATGCAGATACATGGCATCTTTGGCGCGCAGCGTATCGTGTGCTGCGATCGCATCGGTGATCTCCCGGTGTGTTTCAATCGTTTCATGTAAAAGCCGATTGTTTGTCAGTTGGATAAAAAGCGGGATCGAGCTGTTGATTACGGGAATCAGCCGCGGAACGACCAGATTTTTACTGCTCATGGCAATGGCAGTGTGAAACTCAATGTCCTTTCCAGTGTGATCTTCCCCACGAAGGAGGAGTGCTTCGACTTCATCACACAGCGTAGAGATCTTGCGGATATCGGTCTCTTCGGCATGCAGGGCTGCCATTTCGGCAATGGCAGGCTCCAGCAGAAAACGAACATCCAGAAGATCCAGTGTCAGCTTTTTCTTGTCATCAATAAAGGTAAATCCAAGCGGATCGTCAACAACTCCGGGGGAGGCGGCAACATATGTTCCGGAACCCTGACGGATTGTTACAATATTTCTGGATGCGAGCAGTTTCATGGCTTCCCGGATGGAGCTTCGTCCGGCTCCCATTTTTTCAGAGAGAACGGATTCGTTGGGAAGTTTGTCGTTGGGCTGGAGCTGCTCTTCTAAAATATAGGCAATGATATCGTCAGATAACTTCTCAGGTAAACTCTTTTCAGTTGAATTCATCATATGACTTTTCCTCTTTTCTACAAATATAACGCAATAAATATAGGATAAAATAAGAAAAAACAAATGTCAAACAATAAAAACACACAAAAAACAAGTAAATAAATTGTGAAATATTACGGGTTGATTTTCTGGTTTAAAGATTTTAGAATAAAGTCATCAGATGAATTCAAAGCATTTGAAAGAAAATCTTTGGAAAAAGGAGAAAAAGTAACAAAATGGTCAGATGTATTAAACAAGGAAAACATATGATGAATGTAAGGGGGAAGGGAAGATGACAGAACCAGTATTTTATGCAGATCCGATGCGCTTATTGATCGCATCCGTAGCAGGAATTCTTTTATTGTTATTTTTGATCATTAAGCTGAAGCTTCATCCGGTAATTTCTATGATGATTTCCGCTGTACTGATCGGAATTGGTGCAGGCATGCCGTTACATATGATCGGGGAGACGGTAGAAAAGGGCGTAGGAAAGACATTGCAGGGAATTGCACTTTTGATCGGATTGGGATCCATGTTTGGCGGAATTCTTGAAGTCAGCGGAGGAGCCCAGCAGATGGCACAGACGCTGATCCGCAGATTCGGTCAGAAAAAAGCAGGATGGGCATTGGGGCTTACGGGGCTTGTGCTCGGTACAACCGTATTTTTTGAAGCCGGAGTCGTGATCCTGATTCCGCTGGCGTTCAATGTGGCAAAGCAGACAAAAAAATCAACGTTATATTACGCGATCCCTCTTTTGGCAGGGCTGGCATCCGGATATGCGTTTGTTCCGCCGTCAGCAGGTTCTGTTCTGGTTGCAAACGCACTGGGTGTGAATCTGGGGACGATGATGGCGGTCGGAATTCCGGTTGCACTGATTTCCACAGTAGTTGCAGGAATTATCTGGGGAAAAATCATAGGAAATAAAATCTATACCAAACTCCCTGCGAATGTAGAGGAAATTGCAGATATAGATAAAAATCTTCCATCCTTCGGGATTGTATTCACGATCATTTTAATTCCGCTTATTCTGATCTTGTTCAGCACGATCTCCGGATATCTTCCGATTCCGGAAAGTGCGCAGTCAGTTCTTCAGTTTTTAGGAGAACCGTTTGTGGCATTGACGATCGCAACTCTGACAGCAATGTACATGCTGGGAACAAGAATGGGATATAACAGAGACCAGCTGAAAAAGATTCTGGATCACTCCTTAAGACCGGTTGGAATGATTCTGCTTGTAATCGCAAGTGGCGGAGTGATTCGCTGGATGCTGCAGGATTCGGGACTTGGAAATATCATTGGACCGATCCTGGAAAAGAGCGGGATGCCGCTGATCGTGATCGCATTTCTCATTGCGTTTCTGGTACGTGCTTCTGTGGGAAGTTCAATCGTAGCAATGACGATGGCTTCCGGGATCATGGCGTCAATGCCGGCTATGGCAGACAGCTCTACACTGTACAGAGCAGCGATGTGCTGTGCGATCTGTGGCGGAGCGACGGCACTGAGTCATGTAAATGATGCCGGATTCTGGCTGGTAAGTACATTTTTGGAGATTGATGAGAAGACAACATTAAAATCATGGACGATCATGGAAACATTGATCGGAATCACAGGTCTGATTCTGGGACTGGTGATCTCGATCTTCGCATAATAAAGGAGGAGCGTATATGAAGATCATACCCGTGTATTTGAGAGACATGCAGGATGCAAAACATCTTGTGCAGGCGGCAGAAGCCTGCAAAAAAGAAGTAGATCTGCTCTGCGGACGTTATGTGGTGGATGCAAAATCAATGCTGGGTGTGTTTAGCCTTCCTTGCTTTGACGATGTAAAAATGCGGGTGGAGGACGAAGATGCAAAAATTTTGATTCAATATTTGGAACAGGGAAATGTTATCAGAATGGAGGAAAATTAAGATGGAACTGACAAGTCAGAAATTAAGAAAAATCGCACCGGAGCTGGATCCTTTGAGATTGGGAACAGGATGGAAGCTGGAGGATCTCTCCAAACCACAGATCATGATTGAAAGTACATTCGGAGACAGTCATCCGGGAAGCGGACATCTTCTGGATCTGGTCGAAGAGGCAAGACAGGGTGTTGCAGAGGCAGGTGGTTTCGGAGCTCGTTATTTCTGTACGGATATCTGTGATGGAGAAGCACAGGGACATGATGGAATCAACTATTCACTGCCGTCCAGAGATATGATGGCAAATATGATTGAAATTCATGCAAATGCAACTCCGTTTGATGGTGGAGTATTTATTGCAAGCTGTGATAAAGGAATGCCGGCACATTTGATGGCGGTAGGAAGAATCAATATTCCGTCTATTATCGTGACAGGCGGTGTGATGGATGCAGGTCCGGATCTTCTTACACTGGAGCAGATTGGAAAGTACAATGCAATGTGTGAACGTGGAGAGATCACAAAAGAAAAGATGGAATTTTACAAACATAATGCATGTCCATCCTGCGGAGCCTGCTCGTTCATGGGAACAGCATCCACAATGCAGGTAATGGCAGAAGCGCTGGGACTGATGCTCCCGGGAAGTGCACTGATGCCGGCAACCAGCAAGGATTTAAGAGAGTTTGCAAAAAAAGCCGGAAAACAGGCAGTCTGGCTGGCAGAGCATAACCTGACTCCGGACAAGATCGTAACGATGAAGTCCTTCGAAAATGCAATCATGGTACATGCGGCAATTTCCGGTTCTACCAATTCTCTGTTACATATTCCGGCAATTGCCAAGGAATTTGGAATTGAGATTGACGGAGATACATTTGACCGTCTGCACAGAGGCGCACACTATCTGCTCAACATCCGTCCGGCAGGAGAATGGCCGGCACAGTTCTTCTATTATGCAGGAGGGGTTCCGACGATCATGGAAGAGATCAAGGATATGCTGCATCTGGATGTTATGACAGTGACAGGAAAAACACTGGGAGAAAACCTGGAAGAGCTGAAGAAAAATGGATTCTACGATAAATGCCAGAGTTACCTGGATCAGTGGAATTTAAAGAGGGAAGATGTGATCCGGCCGTTTGACAGACCATTCGGAACAGATGGAAGCATTGCGATCCTCAAAGGAAATCTGGCACCGGATGGAGCAGTTGTAAAACACACGGTAGTGCCAAAAGAGATGTTTGAAGCAGTTCTTCGGGCGAGACCGTTTGACTGTGAGGAAGATGCGATCCATGCAGTACTGACACATGAGATTCAGCCGGGCGATGCGGTGATCATCCGTTATGAAGGTCCAAAAGGAAGCGGAATGCCGGAAATGTTTTACACGACAGAAGCAATTGCATCAGATGCAACGCTTGGTGCAAGTATTGCACTTCTGACAGACGGTAGATTTTCCGGAGCATCCAAAGGTCCTGCAATCGGACATATCTCTCCGGAAGCAGCACAGGGCGGACCGATTGCCCTGGTGGAAGAAAATGATCTGATCGAGATCAGCATTTCAAACAGGGTTCTTCGAATCGTGGGAGTAAATGGTGAGAGAAAATCAGAGGAAGAAATGGAAGCAATCTTAAAAGAAAGAAAAAGCCGCTGGCAGCCAAGAGAAAACAAATATACAAAAGGTGTTTTAAAGCAGTTTGCGGAAAAGGCTGTGTCTCCGATGAAGGGCGGTTATATGGAATAGGAGCTGCTGGAAACAGTGACGAATAGGATCCGGATAGGGATACCAGAGATGAATTTCTGTGCAAAAGAGTTCATCTCTGGTATTTTTGTGATATAATGATGAAATCCGGCATGATCACAAGTCGGAAATGACAGCAAAGGAGAACATTGGTGAGATGTTGAATTATATTCGTTTTTCGACCAGAAAAGGCGAAAACAAGACATTGATAGAGATTCGTACTGCGAAAGACTGCAGGCTGGATGCAGTGATAGAGAGTGTGTCCTATCCATTTTTTGAATGCGCGTATTCACTGACCGCAGAGCATGGAGAAGAGTGGCTTCTGCGGATTGCAGATTTACATATGGAAAACTGGAAAGAGGTCTATATGCCGTCAGATGCTATACCTGATGAAGATGATGAGAACTGGGAAGTGGCATATTGTGAACAGGGCGAGAAGGAGAAAAAATCTGTGGGACGCGGCGTTTATCCGGATAACTGGAAAGAATTTTTGAAGATCATGGATGAGATCGTGCCAACTTCCATTCCCGGACAGATTAATAAAATCACTTTGGAATATCAGAGAAATGTCCGGTTCACGCAGAAAAATGAAGAGGGAACTCAAAATGAGACTGTCAACTGGGATTATAAAGAAGAAATGATCCTGGACCGGTATGAGGAAACTCTGACGATCCGTCAGGTGATCGCTCCGGGGCGGGAATTGACCAAAGAATATCATATGCGGGATGAGATTCCGGAGCTGATGGATAAGTGCATGGAATATCTTGGAAAACTGAAAAGTACCTCCGGTCAGCAGGAGCCGGACAGTGCAGCATTTAAGCTTTCCCTGGAATGCGGTGCAAGTACCAGCCGCGTGGTGACAGGAACATATAACCGGAGAGGACTTCCGGAAGGATGGGATGCATTTATCCGGGAGATCGCGGGATACATCCGGTTTTATGAAAGCTATGAAGATATTCTGAATCCTTATATTTATCGTCGTGGAAGACGTCAGGGAGAACAGATTATCTGCAGCGTGGTCTTTCATGAAAAAGGAGAGAAGCATCCGTATCTGACAGAGGATGAACATCTGGAAGTGGGAGATAAAGTGCTGGTTCAGGCAGGGCCGTACAAACAGGAGCTTCCCGGCAAGATCGTGTCAATTGATTATTATCGAAAAGAAGATCTGCCGGAAGAAATGGGAGATATTGGTGAGATTTTGAAAAAAATCGAAGAGTAAATGTAGTAATAAAATACGAAAGATAAGTGGAGAAACATAGATGAACTATTCAATGATGGAGTTGGTATGGCTGCTTTTGATCTACTCTTTTCTGGGATGGGTGGTCGAAACGATTGTCGGCACAGTGAAAAAGAAAAAGTTTGTAAACCGTGGATTTTCGACAGGTCCGTTCTGTCTGGTGTATGGAATCGCAGCAGTATTTATGGCAGTCACGATGGAAGAACTGATGGCAGAGCCTGTCTTTCAGCTGATCGGCTGTGGAGTGCTTGCAACGATCATAGAGTGGATGGCAGGAAAAATCCTGGAGCGCTTAAATCAGCACAAATGGTGGGACTATTCGAACAAGAAATGGAATTTTGACGGATACATCTGCCTACAGTATTCTGTATTATGGGCAGTGCTCGGATTTGTGGCTGTACGGTATGGAGATGCTTTTTTTCTGATAGTATATCACATGATTCCGACGCTGATCCGGGAGATTCTGCTCTGGATTTTGCTAGCAGGAATGGCTCTGGATATTTCTGCATCGCTGGCAGCAGTATTTCATATCCGGAAAGAGATGCCGACTGCAATCCGGTGGAATAAGAAAGTAGCAGTATGGACGCAGAAATTTGCATTAATGATCGTGGGTCATGTAGAAAAACGAATGGCGAAGGCATATCCTGTGATCATGGAAAAGACAGAGCAGATAGAAAAAGAAGGGAACTTTGCAGAAGGGTGCGGGTTTTATAAACTATTCTGGCTGTTTTTGATCGGAGCAGTGCTTGGAGACTTTACAGAGACGATCTTCTGTCGTCTGACAGCCGGAGTATGGATGAGCAGGAGCAGCCTTGTATGGGGACCGTTCAGTATTGTATGGGGGCTGGCGATTGCCATTGCAACGGCACTTTTATACAAGGACAGAGAAAAGCCGGACCGGCATATTTTTATTGTAGGTACATTTTTAGGCGGAGCATATGAATATGTCTGCAGTGTATTTACAGAGATTGTGTTTGGAAAAGTATTCTGGGACTACAGTAAGATTCCGTTTAACCTGGGTGGGCGTATCAATCTGTTGTACTGCTTTTTCTGGGGGATCGCAGCGGTGATCTGGATCAAGGTATTGTATCCGAAATTTGCAGGATGGATTGAAAAGATTCCGATGCTCTGGGGATATGTGCTGACCTGGATTCTGGTTGTGTTTATGGCAGTGAATATTCTGGTATCTATGGCGGCACTGGTGCGCTATGATATGCGTGCCAATGGAAGACCGGCAGAGAGTGGCTGGGAAAAAGTGATCGATGAACATTTTGATGATGAAAGAATGGATCGGATTTATCCGAATGCGAAGCCAAGATAGAAAACGGGCGGGAAAAGTAATGCTGTGACTTTTCCCGCCTGTGTTATTTATGGACTCGTACCAGCCCGATTCCAAGTGCACCGGGACCGGTGTGACATCCGATACTCATTGTAAGTGGAAGCTGAAACAATTCCAGATCCGGGTATCGTTTTTTCATTTCTTCTTTAAAAAATTCCAATGTATCAGGATCCATCTGTGTATATGCAATACCGGCTTTGAGCAGTCCCTGAGTATGGAGTGCAGAGAGTCTTCCGGAGAGATCTTTATCAAGTGCTTTGCACATGGCTTTAAAAGCAGACTTCATTCCCCGGGTTTTGGTATAGGCGTCCAGCTTGTCTCCCTGAATGGTAAGAACCGGCTTTAAATTCAATACGGTTCCGATGGCAGCAGCAGCTGCTGTGATACGACCGCCTTTTTTTAAATATTCCAAAGTGTCTACCGCAATGTAGATGGTGGCATCCATGGCTTCCGTTTCCAGAATTTCTTTGATCTGCGCCCCGGTGAATCCCTGGCGGGTAAGTTCGACTGCATCCAGAACGGATTGTGCCTGTGTAACAGAAATCCGGTGATTGTCCACAACATGCACCCGCCCTTTGAAATATTCTTCCTGCGCAAGGAGCAGGGCAGTCTGGCAGGAATTGCTCAGTCCGCTGGACATTGGAACATGAACGACTTCATCATGTTCTTTCAGCAGCTGATCCCACATCTTCATGACATCCGCAGGCGATGGCTGAGAAGTTGTAACAGGTTCTCCGGAAGAAAGTTTCCGGTAAAACTCTTCTGATGTGATATTGCATCCTTCATAAAAAGTGTCTTCCCCAACAAGGACAGGCATTGGAAGTATGTGAATGTGATACTTCTGCGCATCATCAGGCGTGATTCCACAATTACTGTCTGTCATAATTGCTATCTTTGGCATAAAATCCTCCCTTAATCCGTAACCCGCCGTTTCTATGGTGAAAGGCGAAAATAGCTTACATATTGACCGTTATTTTAACAAGTGTTAAGATTATAGCAAATCCGAAATCTAAAGACAATGAACAATATTTGTAAAATGTTAGTTAATTATACAGAAAGAGGAAAATGTAAATCATGGAAGACAGAAGAGTGATCAAAACCAAGAAAAATTTGAAGGCAACCTTGATCGAAATGATGGGAGAGATCTCATTTGAGCAGATTTCTATTACAGAATTGTGCAAGCGGGCAGAAATCAGCAGAATTACTTTTTACGCACACTACAGTGATAAATACGCACTGGCAGATGATATTTTCAGTGATATGCTTCAGATCGGAACGGATATCTATCGTACAAAACAGGAAAAAGAAAATCCGGGAAATGATCTTGTAATGGGATATTGCAATATGTTAAACAGTATTCTGGAAGTGTATTATGACTGTTTTGCATTTTTCCAGTATACCAGCCCGCAGAAAAACCCGTATCTTGCATCTGCATTTTACACTATTGTACTGGAAACAATTGAAAATCATACCAATAAAATCCGACAGAATGTAGAAGTGAAATATTCCCCGAAGAAAATTGCAGGTTTCTTGTGTTTTGGGATGCTTGGATTTATCAATGAGGCACATGGTGAGAAAACATCGATTGAAGAGATCAAAAGAGAGGCAAATCAGTTGCTTAGGGATATACTGCAGTCCGGAGTGCTGGTAAAATAATGGTAAATAGTAAAACAAAAAACGCTGCCAAAGATAAACGTTGTACCTCCGGCGGCGTTTTGTCGTTCTCAATCTATTTTGCATACTTACGGACCAGACAGGAAATGACTCCCGCCAGACAGAGCCCAAGCAGGGCATTGTGCATGGAACCGAATACATCCAGAGCACCGCGGATTCCTTTTAACACATCCGGAGACTGTGGAATGATCTGGTTGATCCAAAAGGATGCATAAGAGCACACATAGATAAAAATAAATGAGAAAAGTCCACGTCCGGTATCTTCTTTATAAGTCTTTCTGCCGTCACGGACACGAACCCGTGTCATAGCCCATAAAAAGGAGATGCATTCAAATAAAAGAAAAAATCCGGCGACTCCGGCATAAGCGGCCAGACAATAATTCTTTTCTTCTACTGCAGTTACAGGATCTCCGTAAGGAGCACTGCCGCGCCAGAAATTATAAGCCAGGAAAGCGGCTGTTCCTGCGATCAGCAAAAGAGAAACGAAACGGATGATAATGCTGGCTGTTTTATAAATGGCTTTTCCCCCATATTTTGCAGTGGTTTTTACAGGAGAAAGCAGGTCACTTTTCCTTTTGGAAGAAGACTTTTCTCTGCGGGGGCGTTCATCCTCGTAATCATCAGAATCAGAGGTCGGGCGTTTTGAACGTGATGGATTTTTTCTTCTGTCAGGTTCTTCTTCCCATTGATGGTTTTTTCGGCCGGACTGTGGAGAAACGGATCCATTTGTGATCGGATCCATTAAAATGGTCTCGTCTCCCTGCAGCGGCATTTGAATATTCTTTTTCTTTTTACCGGAAGCCCGGGGCTTTGGCTGTGATTTTAAATCTACGGTTTGAAATTCACGCTTTGTCAGTGGTTCTTCTTCATAATGAAAGATCGGATCGTCTTCATAAGTGACTTCAAAATCCTGATTAAAAAAATGTTCGTTGTTGTTCTTGGAACTCATGGAAATCCTCCTTCCGAATGCTCCTATTCTATCCTGTTTTTGAAAAATCCTCAAGAGAAGACGGGGAAAATTTAGAAAGATTTAAAAATTTCTGATGCGTTGACGCTAACCTCCATTTTGCGTATAATAAAACCAATTGAAACAAAATGGAGGCAGATTATGAAAGCAAAGAAAGTTCTCTCAGGCGCATTGGCAGCGATTCTTTTGACTCTTACACCGGGTGTGGCTGTGTGTGCAGAGGAGATGGCCGGGCAGGAGCAGACGGAAAATACACAAGTACTGTCTGCACAGGAGCAGGAAAACCAGGAAAAAGCAGCATCTTATGCGGAGAAAATAGATACAAACGAGATTTCGAACTGGCCACAGGGACCCGCGATCTATGCGGCTTCCGGCATTGTGATGGACATGAACAGCGGGGCAGTGCTTTATGCAAAAAAGGCCGAAGAAAAAAGATATCCTGCGAGTATTACGAAAGTGTTGAGTGTTTTGACTGCATTACAGTATGCGAAAATGTCCGATACCGTTGTGTTTTCAGAGGACAGTATTTCTTTTTTGCAGTGGGATGATGCGCAGATCGGGATGAAGCCCGGGGAAGAAATCAGCATGGAGTCAGCACTTTATGGGATGCTTCTGGCTTCGGCAAATGAAGTCTCCTATGCGGTGGCGGAAAATGTAGGAAAGCAGTACTTAAATGGCGGATATGCGGAGTTTATAGAAGAGATGAACCGGATATCTCAGGAATTGGGATGTACCAGTTCAAACTGGGTCAATGCAAATGGGCTTCATGATGACAACCACTATACAACAGCGCATGATATGGCGAGAATTGCAGCGGCAGCTTATCAGAATGAAGAGTTTCGAAGACTGGAGACAACGCTGGAATACAAAGTTCCACCGACGAATCTGACTGCGGAAGAAAGGATTCTGGATCAGAATCATAAAATGCTCTGGCCGGAAAACTATTATTACTATGCGAATGCGAAAGCGGGAAAGACCGGATATACAGATCAGTCAAAGACAACGCTTGTGACGATGGCGGAAGGAAATGATATGCAGCTGGCAGCGGTGGTGCTTCATACATATGGAGTAGATGCTTATACGGATACGAGGTTTATGTATGATTATGCATTTACAAATTTTGAAAGGCTGAATCTGAGGGAATGTGAAACTTCATCAGATATTGAAAGTTTTGACAAGGAAGATGCCTATGTTGTGGTTCCAAAGGGCGTTTCGTTTTCAGAATTGGAAAAAGAGTATGTTCCAAATGAAAAGGAAGGAGTAAGACAGGCTGCGGTAGAGTATTTTTATCACGGATAGCCAGTGGGGAGTGCGAAAGCAACATTGACAGAAGAAGCGTTTTCCGCATTGACAGGATCTGATAAAAAAATAAAGATCGAGTCGGTAAAACAGGAAAAGAAGGCTGAAAAATCAGAGCAAACAGAGCAGAAAAAGCTGTCAAAACTGACAGTTGTACTTGCACTGGCAGTAATTTTGCCATTAGGATATATTATTCTGGTCGTTATTTTGTATAAACTAAATATGAGGTGGAGAAACCGGAAAAAGTAGATCGATACGGATGGGACGCATAAACACGCCCATCCGTATTTTTAATGATGATGTTTCAGGCAGTAAAGATCGTGGAACAGATATCCGGCAAAAATCAGAATCGCTGCAAAAAACAAAAAGCAGCAGGTGAGAATCAGTTCCGGAAGTGAGCGCTTCCACAGGGAAAGAGGCAGCCTGTATCCAAGAAAGGAAATATGAAACATTGCGACCAGTGTCAGAAGCAGCACTCCGAATTTTTCAAAAAAGATCCGTGCTTTGATCTTATAATAATCCTGTCGCCTGAGCGGAAGTGTCAGATATCTGGTAACACGGGATGAAATCACTCCGTTTTCTGCGATGAGAAAAAGCTCATAACAGAGATAGCAGCAGAGTCCGAAAATACCGAAAATAAACCAGACAGGGAGAAAGGTGGCAGGATCCGGGATCAATCCTTTTGAAAGAGCATGATAGGCGTTCTGCATCTCAAACTGGGAGGTCGGAAGATAAAGGAAAAACAAGGTTCCTGTTAACAGCCAGTATCCTCCAAAATGAAAGGTTTGCTTCTCTATGTGGTAAACATTGTGGTTCATATAAGTCACCTCCTAAGAATTACGGGACAGCAGGTCTCGTATATGTGTATGAGAGCGTTTTAATTTGTCGGCAAGAAAGGCATCCATTTGTTCCGGACAGTGGAACGTAATAATTCCATTATCGGCAAACAGCAGGTAATCGGCAAGTTTTTTCAATGTTTCTGTAATGTGGGAGGAAATAAAAATTCCTACATCTTCATTTAAAATATCCTGCATAATCGATAGAAAGTTTTTGCGAAAGACAGGATCAAAGCCTTCCAACGGTTCATCCAAGATCAGAAAACGTGGATGATGTGCCAGTGCAAAACAGGTCTGCATTTTCATGTATTCGCCTTTGGAGAGCTGCCAGAGCTGTTTGGAGGGAGAAAAATTCATCCGGTCCATCAGCGTATAATAGCGTTCCATGGACCAGTTGGAAAAATAAGGGCCCAGAAGCTCTCCGTTTTCCAGAGCGGATTTTTCCATAAAATAAGTGAGTTCCTCTGATACATAACCAATTTGATCTTTGTAGCTGTCAGGCTCTTTTTTTAAAGAAATTCCATCCAGCGTCACATCACCGGTGCAGGCCGGATCAATTCCGGCAAGGCAGCGTAAAAGAGTTGATTTTCCGGAGCCGTTTTTCCCGGCAAGTACTGTCAGATATCCGCTTTCCAGTTGAAAAGAAGTCGGATATAACTGAAAGTGACTGTAAGATTTTGCGAGTTCATTACAAATTAGTTCAGACATATCCTAATCCCTGCCTTTCCATAAAAGTTGTATCAAGTCCTGTACCTCATCTAAAGAAAGAGACAGTTTTTTTGCATCTTCGATACAGGAAGAGAGCGCATGTTCCAGTTGAACAAGCTGTTCTTCCTGCAGAGTACGAAAATCTACCTGCTTTACAAAAAATCCTTTTCCCGGATGAGAGTAGATGAGGTTTTCGGATTCCAGTTCTTCGTAAGCGCGCTTTGTGGTGATCACGCTGATTTCCAGATCTTTTGCCAGACTTCGGATGGAAGGAAGCATATCACCTGGAGAAAGCTCCCCGTTTAACATGGATTCCTTAAATGCCTGTACAAGCTGTTCGTAAATCGGCAGTGAGGAATCCGGTTTTAAAAGAATGTTCAATGTGTACCAGGCCTCCTTTCTGTCAAGTCCTGCAGTTCGAAGCAAGTTTCATAAGAAAGGATGCTGTTTAGAAAACTGTGAATGCAGTAAGCGGTTACAAGTATATTTATGCTCATGATCAGAAACCAGAGAATATTTTTGGGGGAAGCATATTTAAAAAGTGCAAATTCGGCCACAAGCAGCAGGATCCAGATAAAATTCAGAAAGTCAAAATTGAGAATCCTATTGAAAATTTTCTGCTGATGCCCCTCTTCGGTTAACTGAATTGGAGAAGGCATGGCATGATTTAAGCAAGCTGCGATGATCAGGAGGAGAAGGAGCAGCAAGTAGGTTATTGTTTCACGAGGTGTGACAGTTATTATCCAATAATGGAAACCTCCGCCCAGAATTTGAAACAATGAGAATATCAGCAGACAGATCAAAATTTTAACCAACAGGTACATCAAAAGCAACCGACGCTTTATCTTTGTGTCAGCAGGACAAAAAGAGAGTGCTTTCAAAGAGCGTATCGGCAATTTTACTGAAAGAAGAAGTACAAAAGCAAGTCCTAAGCCTATGGAGGCAGAAGGAGTAGAAAATCCAAATGTGAAATAGCAAATGGTCCACAATGCAAATAAAATGGAGAAGTTCAGCCAGTGTTTTTTAAAATCAGACCACAGACTTTGTAAGATCAGCGTCAACATACAGTTACCTCCTGTTTTGGGAAATATAAGTTTTCATAAGAAATCATATTGTTTAAAAAAGTACGGATGCAGTAAACTGCTGCAAAAACATTTCCGATCATAGCAATGATCCAAAGTGCAATGATCCAGCTATTCCATGAGGTCTGCAGATAGCTCTGGCAAAATAAAGCAACATATTCCAAAGCAAGCAGACAGAACCAGTAGACATTGACGATGCTCATTCCTTTTCCTTCCAGTGCTTCATCAAGCTTACGATTTGGAATCCGGTTGCCGGGATCTGCTTTCATGGAAAAATCAATCAGGATAAAGCAGGACAAAAAAAGTAGCAATGTAAGCTCGGGAGTCTGGAAAAATATCAGCAGATTTCCGGTAAAGCTCAGACAGAGTAATACAAATAAAATCAGACAAAAAGAAACCTTGCTCCAAAAATAAGAGCGCAAAGATTTTCTTTTTAATCTCATATCTGCCGGACAAAAATAGATTGGTTTCAACAGCCGGACGGGAAATTTTCTGGAAATCAGGATGACAGACAACAAAATGCCGGCAGTGCCAATAAAGTATAAAAGTGTATAGGTCTCCGATCCGTTCAGTATCATTTTCCTCAGTTCAGCCTCTGAAAGCAAGTAAGCTTCTGAATCCACCATGAAAAACCAGAATCCAAAGGTAAACACAAAAATGGTAGCAATATAACACAATACCAATGTCACAAGAATCCCGAGCCAGTGTTTTTTAAAATCAGACCACAGGTGTTGGATAATCAATTTTGTCATTGGATTACACCTCCTTTGTGAAAACAGTACATCAGATCTTCCAGAGAAGGCCTGGTGACGGTCAGAGCGCCAAGATGGAGTGATTCTGCTTTGGCAGAGTCGATCAGTGTGGAATTCCGATATTCACCGAAATTTTGACAAACGACCATTTGAGAATCTAACTGCTCCAGTTGTTCTTTTGTACCATGTAAAAGGAGATAGCGATCTGCAAGTTCTTCCCGCGTTAAATCCAGTATCAGACGTCCGTAATCCATCAGAAGAATGTAATCTCCGATCTGATCCAGATCTTCGGTGATATGGGTGGAAAAAAGAATGCTTCTCGTGCCGTCCTCCACGATTTCCTGCATATATCCCATCAGTTCTTTGCGAAACAGAGGATCCAGTCCGGCCGCAGGTTCATCCATAAGAAACACTTTTGCGTCATGGGAAAATGCAAAGGCAAGCTGAAAACGTGCTTTTTGTCCTTTGGAGAGTTTGCCGATTTTTTTCTTTGGGTCCACATCAAAACGTCTGCAGAATTCCAGAAATAAGCGGTGATCATATTGACTATAGAGAGCACCGAAGCAGCGGGCGTTCGTCTCAACCCGGGTGTCTGCATCAAAGAGACATTCATCCAGAACAACGCCAAGCTGATCTTTTGCAGCAATTTCTTCGTTTTCCATGGAATGACCAGTTACAAAGACTGCTCCGGAATCTTTTTCATACAAATTCAGAATAGTTTTGATCAGAGAGGTCTTTCCGCAGCCATTTTGTCCGATCAGACCTGTGATAAATCCAGGTTTTAGTGTAAAGCTGATATCATGCAGAGCAAAGGTGTTAAGATTTTTGTTGAGATGTTGTACTTCCAACAGGTATTCCATAGTATCCCTCCTTGTATCAGTTGACTGTTTATCAACTGTATATGTTTGTATAAACAGTATATGAACAGTTGGAAGAAAAGTCAATAGTATGTAGAAAAAAGTATTAAAAATCTTGATGTAAACTCCGAATTTTTGTTGGAAATTTTCTTGACAAATCTTGGCTTTATCACGTATGCTTTTGTAAAAGCCCTTTCATGAAGGTATGGAATGTTGGAAAGAGGGAAGTTATGAATATATATGATATTGCAAAAGAAGCAGGGGTTTCGATTTCAACCGTTTCGCGGGTTATGAATCATAAGGGAAATGTAAATCCGGAAACCCGAAAAAAAGTAGAAGAAATTCTGGAAAAAAATAATTATACGCCAAGTGCGATCGCACGCGGAATGGTGAGCAAATCGATGAAGACCGTCTCTGTTTTAACAGTGGATATCCGTGTTCCGCATTATGCCAGAACGGCCTATACCATAGAGAGAGAGTTCAGCCGTCGTGGATACGAGGTTTCTCTGTGCAACACGGGCGGGGAGCTGGAAGAGACGATCAAGTATCTGCGGACAGCACGGGAGAAAAAGACGGATGGAATCGTACTGGTAGGTTCTGTGTTTAATACGCTTTGTAAAAATGCGGAAATCAGCGGGTTGCTGCAGAATATACCGGTTGTGCTTGCCAATGGAAAGCTGGAACTGCCAAATTCATATTCGGTTCTGGTCGATGACAGGTATGGAGTATCGCTTGCTGTGGAACATCTGATTCAAAAGGGACACCGCGAGATTTATTATCTGAGAGATATGGATACAGTCAGTGCACAGCTTAAATGTGAGGGATTTATTGCGGAGATGGAGAAATGTGGTCTCAAAAATGCAAGACAGCAGGTGCTGGAGACCGCATCAAGTATTGAAGGTGGTATAAAAGCGGTCGAACAGCTGATCCGGAGAAAGCAAAAATTTACGGGAATTGTTTGCGGAGAGGATATTACGGCAGCAGGAGTTGTGAAAGCGCTTTTACATTATGGAATCAAGGTGCCGGAGGAAGTAGCAGTAACCGGTTATAATAATTCGGAATATGCAAAAATTTGTGAACCGCAATTGACAACAATTGATAATAAGCCGGAATTAGTGGCAATGATGAGTGTTCAGCTGTTGACTAGTCTGATTGAAAAGACAGAGGTATATTCATCCTGCACAATTCAGCCGGAGTTAGTGGAAGGACAGACAACTTAGGCTGGCGGAAGCATAAGAGAAAGATTTTTGGAAAAATATCTGAAAGTCTTTCTCTTATTTTTTTTGAAATATAAGAAAACGCTTGCATAATATTAAAAAAATATCAGCGATTTGCACGAAAATCAGATTAAAAAATTATACTATATGCTGAAAGTAGTGTGTAGTTGATATCTTATATTGACAAAAACAGACAGATAACTATAATGAAAGCTAGAGAAAGCGCTTTTATGAGTTTTCAAAATATTTTCACAAACTGAAAGGAGATTATCATGAGAGTTCAATATGATGTTATGGTACAGGAGTTTACAAGAGTTTTGGAGAAAAGGGGATTCAATCATGAGGATGCAGAAAATGCAGCAGTTATTTTTGCACAGAATAGCCTTGCAGGTGTGTTCTCACATGGCTTGAACCGTTTTCCGCGTGTTGTCAGCTATCTGGAAAAAGGGGAGATCGATCCGAATGCGAAAGCAACCTGTGAAATGCAGACGGGAGCCATCGAGAGATGGGACGGGCATCGTGGATTCGGGCCTTTGAATGCAAAGAAAGCAATGGATCGTGCCTGTGAACTGGCAAAAGAGTACGGAGTCGGATGCGTTGCATTAGGAAACAATAACCACTGGATGAGAGGCGGTACATATGGATGGCTCGCAGCAGATCATGGATGTATCGGTATCTGCTGGTCCAACACAATGCCGAACATGCCGGCATGGGGCGGCTTGAACCGTAAAATAGGAAACAACCCGCTGATCATGGCAGTGCCTCGTTCCAATGGTGAACATGCGATGATTGACTGTGCAGTTTCTCAGTTTTCTTATGGAAAGATTGAAGATTGCCGTCTCAGAGGTGTACAGCTTCCGGTGCCGGGTGGATATGATACAAAAGGAGAGCTGACAACAGATCCTACGGAAATCGAAAAAACATGGAGAGTCCTTCCAATGGGATACTGGAAAGGAAGCGGACTGTCTATCGTGCTTGATCTGATCGCAACCGTTCTGACAAATGGAAATTCTGTACAGAAGATCGGAACATTTGGAGATGAGATCGGACTGACTCAGATCATGATCGCTGTTGATCCGACAAAATTCAATACAGTAGAAGAGACAGATGCGATAGTAGAAGAGATTCTTGCAGATGTCAAATCTTCGGAACCGATCAAAGAAGGCGGAGAGGTTTATTATCCGGGAGAACTGGAGCTGAAAAATATCAAAGAGAACAAAGAACAGGGAATCCCGGTAATTGAAGAAGTTTGGGAATCCATCCTGAAAATGTAAGAAAAGAGAGAGAACTAGGGAGGAAATATCATGGAATATGTAATAGGAATCCTGCTGCTCGTCTCATTTGTAGGTCTTGCCGTTTACGCAGTTCGCGGCGGCAACCTGATGATGGGTATGCTGATCATGGGTATTATCTGGACAGTGCTTCCACTGATTGGAAATACTTTTGCAACAAATCCGGAATTTATCGCTGCATATCCGGGAATTACGGACATTAGTTTTGTAGATGCGATCACGAAAGTGTTCCAGTCCGGTCCGGAAGGATGGGGAAGTGTTCTTGTCAATGTTGTGTTTGGTGCATGGTTTGGTCGTGTACTGCTTCAGACAGGAATTGCAGATGCATTGATTCGAAAGGCTGTTGAGCTTGGAGGAGATAAACCAGTCATTATCTGCGTCCTGCTTTCTACAGTAACAACGGCAATTTTCTCTACATTATTTGGTGCAGGGGCAGTTGTTGCGATTGGAGTGATCATTCTTCCGATCTTGATGAGTCTTGGTATTCCGAAGACACTTTCTATCGGTTCTTTTATGTTAAGTGTAGGAGCCGGAATGTACTTGAACCCGGTACTTACCGGACAGTTTCTGGCATTCTTCCTGGGAGAAGACGGAAAACAGCTGATCACCTATGATGATCCGGCACGTCTTCGCTGGGCAGGGATCGGACTTGCTGTACAGCTGATCATGGTGATCGTGATGTGCATGTTTTCTCTGAGAAAGAAGAAAACTGTTCATGCATGGAGTGCATCCGCCGCAAGAAAAGCACGTCCGGGATATGTTCCGACAGTTGCGCTGATCGCACCGATCCTTCCGGTTTTACTGCTGGTTGTATTGAATGTTCCGATCATTCTCGGATTTATCATTGGAAGTTTTTATGCACTGGCAGTTTGTGGAAAACTGAAATCTTTCCGGGGTGCCTGCCGTGTGCTGAATAAAGATTTTTATGATGGTGTAGTTGATACAGCACCGTTGGTTGGATTTCTGCTTATGATTCCGATGTTCAATAAAGCAGCAGAACTTTGTGTTCCTTATTTTAATGCGTTGCTTGGAAATGTAATTCCGCACAATACACTGGTGATCAGTATTGCGTTTGCACTTTTAGCACCACTTGGATTGTTCCGTGGACCGCTGACACTTTTCGGTTGTGGAGCAGCAACACTGGGAATCCTGAAAGGAATCGGATTCTCAACTCCATATCTGTTTGCGCTGATGGTCATTCCTTCTATTACAATGAATGTTTCCATCTGTATGACACAGAGCTGGATCGCATGGGGAGTCAGCTACGCAAAAGTATCAACAAGAGAACATCTGAAAAAGACATTGCCGGTTGCATGGATTGTTTGTATCATCATGCAGGCCATCACTTACATTATGTTTGGTTAAGGAGGAGTTTCAAATGAGTGATAGAAAAGTACGTATGGGTATCGATGTCGGCGGAACACATACAAAAGCCGTTGCCATCGACAATGCGACCCATGAAATTATCGGAAAGTCTTCTGTGAAAACAACACATGATGACAAGGCAGGGGTTGCGACCGGAGTTGTACAGGCATTTCAGAATTGCCTGAGAGAAAATGGAATCGATCCGAAAGATGTGATCTTTGTTGCACATTCTACGACACAGGCGACCAACGCTCTGATCGAAGGAGATGTGGCAAATGTAGGAGTGATCGGTGTCGGTCCGAAAGGTGTGGGCGGCTGGATCGCAAAAGCGCAGACGAATATGAAGGATATCAACCTTGGATCCGGGCGTTTTATCCGGCTTAAGAACCGCTTCATCTGTGATGAAAATCTGTCTGACCAGCTTGTGACAGATACGATTAAATCTCTGGTGGGTGATGGTGCACAGGTTATCGTGGCCAGTGAATCTTACGGTGTGGATGACATGGAAAATGAGACCGGCATCTGCAAGATTGCAAAAGATATGGGTCTGGAAGCGACAGCAGCCAGTGAGATCACCAAGCTTTATGGACTGACCAGACGTACACGTACAGCTGCAATCAATGCGTCCATTTTGCCGAAAATGCTCAATACAGCAAATTCTACAGAACAGAGTGTAAAAAGCGCCGGGGTAGAAGTTCCTCTGATGATCATGAGAGGTGACGGCGGTGTTATGGAGATCAGTGAAATGAAAAAACGTCCGGTCCTTACGATGTTGTCCGGTCCTGCAGCTTCTGTGATGGGAAGTCTGATGTATCTGCGTGCCTCAAATGGTGTATATTTTGAAGTTGGAGGAACAACGACGAATATCGGTGTAATCAAAGACGGACGTCCTGCCATTGATTATTCGAATGTAGGCGGACATCGTACATATATCAGCAGTCTGGATGTGCGTGTCCTCGGTGTTGCCGGAGGAAGTATGGTGCGGGCAGATAAGAGCGGTGTCAAAGATGTGGGACCACGTTCCGCACATATTGCAGGTATGGACTATGCGGTATTTACTCCGGAAGAAGAAATCGTGGATCCGAAAGTCGTATTCTTCAGCCCGAAAGAGGGAGATCCTGCGGACTATGTAGCGATCGAACTGAAAAGCGGAAAGCGGATCACGATCACAAATACCTGTGCAGCGAATGTGCTGGGACTGATTAAACCAGAATATTTTGCCTATGGAAATGCCAATGCGGCGCGCAAGGCAATGCAGCCTCTGGCAGATTACATGGGAAAAACAGTGGAAGAGGTTGCAGAACAGATTCTGACAAGAGCCTATGAGAAAATTGAACCGATCATCATGGAACTGGCAGAAAAATATCGCCTGGAGAAAGATCAGATCAGTCTGGTAGGAGTCGGCGGAGGAGCCGCTTCCCTGATTGGATTCTGTTCGGATAAAATGGGACTTCGCTATTCCATTCCGGATAATGCAGAGGTCATTTCTTCCATCGGTGTTGCACTTGCAATGGTACGTGATGTAGTGGAACGAGTGGTTCCAAACCCGACACCGGAAGATATCCGCTCGATCAAAGCAGAAGCAATTGACAAAGCAGTGGAAAGTGGTGCCGCAGCGGACAGTGTGGATGTTCATATCGAGATCGATCCTCAGACTTCAAAGCTGACAGCGATCGCGCTGGGCTCCACAGAAGTAAAGACAACCGATCTTTTGAAGGAATGTACAGCAGAAGAAGCACGTCAGCTGGCAGCAGAGGATTTAAAAGAAGAACCTTCTGCAATCAAGGAAGAATGTGCAACAAAGAATTTCTATGTATTTGGTACAGACAGAAAAGGAAAACATCCGGTTCGTATTCTGGATAAAAAAGGATTTATCAAAGTGCAGAGAAATGATGGAAAAGCTCTTCTTTGTAAAGCGGGAAGCTACCGGAATGTGGTCTCTCAGATGTGGGAAGAACTGGCGATTTATCAGCAGGATGCCATCCTGCGCCCGGATTACTATATTTGCGCCGGAGCCCGGGTGATGGATTTTTCAGGATCTGTTGATCTGGATAAGATTATGATGCTGATGGAAGTTGAGATGCAGATGATCAATCCATCTGATGATGTGATCATTGTGGGAGCGAAAAACAGTCTGTAATAATAGAAGGGAATATGCAGCAATATGGACAAGAGTGGTAAAAGAAACCGGTTTTTGGATGCGCTGGCAGGCAGAAATGTACAGGAAGAACCAGAAAAGTTTCCGGAAATTCCATTGAAAGATATGGTGCAGACACTGGAGGGTGTGACAGAAGAAGCGTGGGGACGCTATGCATTTGCAAGAGAACCCCTGGAGCGAAAGTTTACGTCACAGGAAAAAGATGCGTACACTGTGAAAGCAAATGCCTGCGGACGGGAATGGGCGAAGCGCATCAGTGAAAAATATGGGACTGAAGATCCGAAGATTCTGGCCGGGAAAATGGGCATGAAAGTAAAGATGCCGAAAGTTCCGACCGGAGGAGGGGTGGTTTTGTTTGCACAGTATGTACAGCCAGATGAGATCACAATCTTTACAGACTGCGTAGATAAGGCGGCTGCGCTTGAAAAACAGTGCGGCTGCCCGCTTCTTAAAAAGGAGCGCCTGTTGGAAATTTTGCTGGCACACGAATTGTTTCATGCAGTGGAGGAACAATATGCAGGAGAAATTTTTACCAGAACAGAGAAAATTGAGCTGTGGAGAAAACCATTCTCCAACCGTTCTGTGATCTCATGCCTGTCAGAAATTGCGGCAATGGCATTTGCCAGACAACTTTCAGGGCTGAGTGTTTCTCCGTATATGCTGGACGTACTGCTTGTATATTCCTATGATAAAAATACTTCTTATGGTCTGTATGATGAAATCTGGAAATGGAACAGGGAAGTATTGTCCGATAAAAATCAGGAGGAAAAAAGATGCTGACGACAAATATTTTACTGGCTGAGAAATACGATTATCTCAGTGAGAAATTTAAAAAAGCGTTTACGTTTTTAAGAGATACCGATCTTGCCGCTCTGCCGGTTGGAAATGTACCGATTGACGGGAACGAAGTGTATGCGAATGTGCAGAGTTATTCTACAATGGATGCTGCAGATTGTCCGTTTGAAAGTCATAAAGAATACTTCGATGTACAATATGTAGTGGAAGGAGAAGAATGTTTCGGTTACGAGCCGGTAGAAAATCTGATTCCGTCCGTGGAGTATGATGCAGAGAAGGATCTGATTTTTTATCAGGAACCTGCGGATTTTGGAAGTGTCATTTTAAAAGCCGGGGATTTTGCAATCGTGCCGCCGGAAGACGGACATGCTCCGAGACGAATGACAGCAAATGGTTCCTGTCACGTAAAGAAAATTGTGGTGAAAGTAAGAGTATAGGAGGTAGTTCAAGTGAAGAGTTCATTTCGTTGGTATGGAGACAGTGATCCGGTCACACTCGATAAAATCCGTCAGATTCCGGGAATGCGTTCGATTGTTTCTGCTGTGTATGATGTGAAGCCGGGAGAAGTATGGCCGGAAGAGAGCATCAAACATCTGGTTGATGAATGTGCGGCAAATGGTCTGGTATTTGATGTGGTAGAGTCTATTCCTGTCACAGAAGAGATTAAACTTGGAAGACCGGAACGCGACCGTCATATTGAAAATTACTGTGAGTCGATCCAGCGCTGTGCGAAGTACGGAATCAAATGTATTACTTATAATTTTATGCCGGTTTTTGACTGGACGCGAACCCAGTTGGATAAAGAAGCTGAGGATGGATCTACCAGTCTTGTGATGTACTGGGATCAGCTGAAAGGGCTGGATCCACTGAAAGATGATATCCATCTGCCTGGCTGGGATGCCAGCTACACACAGGATGAGGTGCGTGAATTGATCCGGGCATATGGAGAGCTTGGAGAAGAAGGGCTGTGGGCGAATATTGAATATTTTCTGAAACGGGTGATCCCTGTGGCAGAAGAATGCGATGTCGTGATGGCATTACATCCGGATGATCCTCCGTATCCGATTTTTGGATTGCCGAGGGTGATTACATGTGAGAAAAATATTGATCGTTATCTGTCGATCGTGGACAGCCCGGCAAACAGTCTGTGTCTTTGCACAGGTTCGCTTGGAAGCTCCCCTGACAATGATATCCCTGCAATGGTGCGTAAATATTCCGCAATGGGGCGTATCGGCTTTATGCATATCAGGAATGTGAAGATTCTTCCGGACACATCGTTTGAAGAGTCAGGTCACTTGACGCAAAAAGGTTCTCTGGATATGAATGCGATCGTGAAGGCGCTAGTTGAAACGGGATTTGAAGGATATTTCCGTCCGGATCATGGACGCATGATCTGGGGAGAGAGCGGAAAGCCGGGATATGGTCTTTTTGACCGGGCGCTGGGAAGTGCGTATATCAATGGTCTGATCGAAGCAAATGGCGGAGTTATCGAAGAATAGGAAAAGGGACAGCACAATATTTTTTTCTGTCATAATATAGTATACAGCGGTCATGTTATATTCGGCATGACCGTTTTTTTATTTTTATCTGTCATAATGTGTTGATATTGTCTTCATATTTAAATATACTAGTGTAGCAGAGAAAGAATCTTTATAAGATTTTAATGGAACCAAAAAAGTTTTCATGCAGTTTTTAGATATGAAGTGTTAAATTTGACAGGAAGTGAAAAATATGGGAGCGAAGATATGAAACAGGAACAGATGAAAATCTGGGAAAGATTTTTAAAAGGGCTGCTGGTAATGACAGGGATCCTTTTTATAGCAACTGGAATTGGATATTTATTCCGGTATCTTGGATTTTCAGAAGAAAATATCATTATTGTATACATTTTAGGGGTTCTGATCATTGCAATCATTACGGTCAACAGAGGATGGAGCGTATGCTATTCGCTGCTCAGTGTGTTGTTGTTTAATTTTTTGTTTACAGATCCAAGATTTACGTTTTTTTCGTATGATTACGGGTATCCAGTGACATTTGTAACGGTGTTTATTGCAGCCGTGATCGTCAGTAATTTGACCATACAAATCCGTAAGCAGGGGTATCGGGCTGAGCAGATGGCTTTACGTACCCGCATCCTGTTGGAGACGAATCAGATGCTCCAGAAGGCGAAGAATGCGGATGAGATGATTGAAGAGACTGCAAGGCATCTGATGCGCATGATGGGAAAAAATGTGATATATTATCGGGCAGAGGATGGAATACTTTCTGAGCCCAGGTTTTGTATGGCAGAACCTGGTGCAGCCAAGATGTTATACTTGCAGCAGCGGGAACGGCAGGCTGCGCAGTGGGTGTTCGAGAATCGAAAACGCGCAGGAACAGGAATGGATCAGTATCCGGATGCACATTGCCTGTATCTGGCAATCCGAAACGAAGACATGGTCTATGGCGTGATCGGAATTGCTCTGGAAGGGATGATGATGGATGTCTATGAACAGAACCTGATTTTATCCATTTTAGGGGAATGTGCACTGGCATTGGAAAAAGAGGGCTATAACAGAAAACGGGAAGAAGCGCTTGCACAGGCAAAGAATGAGCAGTTAAGAGCAAATCTCCTGCGTTCGATTTCTCATGATCTTCGGACGCCTCTGACGAGTATTTCGGGAAATGCAGGGATTCTTCTGAACAGTGCGTCAGCGCTTGGTGAAGAGAAGCAAAAACAGCTTTATAAAGGAATTTATGATGATTCCATGTGGCTGATCAATCTGGTGGAAAATCTTCTGTCTGTGACGCGGCTGGAAGACGGGACTATGAATCTGAATCTGCAGATCGAATTGGTGGATGAGGTGATTGAGGGGGCGCTGAAACACATCAGCCGGGATCATTCGGACTATGAATTGAAATTTATTCATTCGGAAGAGCTGCTTCTGGCAAAAATGGATTCCCGTCTCATCATCCAGGTTATTATTAATATTGTGGACAATGCATTGAAATATACGCCGAAAGGCTCTAAAATAGAGATCTATGCAAGAAAAGAAAATCAGATGATCGCGATTTCCATTGCAGATAATGGAAAAGGAATTGCGGATTGTGCAAAAGAAAAGATTTTTGATATGTTTTATACTGCAGACAGTAAAGTTGCAGACAGCAGAAGAGGTCTTGGACTGGGGCTGTTCCTCTGTAAGTCGATCATACAGGCGCATGGGGGAACGATTCAGGTAGCAGATAATGTTCCACATGGTACGATTTTTACATTTACACTGCAGGCAGAGGAGGTTACTTTGAATGAATAAACCATTGATTTTAGCGGTAGAAGATGATACAGCAGTAAGAAACTTGATTACAACTACATTAGAGACACAGGATTACCGTTTCCATACGGCGGCCAACGGTGCTCAGGCAATTTTGGAAGCAGCGTCTCAGAAACCGGATATCATGCTTCTGGATCTGGGGCTTCCGGACATGGATGGAGTGGAAGTGATCAAAAAAATCCGTTCCTGGTCAAATCTGCCGATTATAGTGATCAGTGCGCGGAGTGAAGACAGGGATAAGATTGAGGCGTTGGATGCAGGTGCGGATGACTATCTGACCAAGCCGTTTTCTGTAGAGGAGCTTCTGGCAAGACTGCGTGTGATCCTGCGAAGACTTCAGTATATGGAATCCAGCTCATATCAGGAAGAAAAAGAATTTGTCAATGGAGACCTGCGGATTGATTATGTGTCCGGCTGTGTGTATTTAAAGGGGCAGGAACTGCATATGACATCCACGGAATATAAACTTCTGATTTTGCTTTCAAAAAATGTTGGAAAGGTATTGACTCATACATATATTACGAAAGAAATCTGGGGAAGTGCCTGGGACAATGATGTAGCTTCTTTGCGGGTGTTTATGGCAACGCTCAGAAAGAAGATTGAAGAAAATCCATCTCAGCCGAAATATATCCAGACACATGTGGGGATTGGATATCGTATGTTGCGGGTGGCGCAGTGACAAAGTGAGGTTTTACGGGGCTGTGATGGCAGCCCCGCTTTGTTTTCATCTCTATGAAACATAGAAACGAGTATTACTCTCTAAATTCTAATATTGTAAATATGGGAGTTAAAAATCCAGACGGTAGCATTTGTTATATTATTGGAATCCGAAAAGAAATTAGAAACAAGATTGGAAAACAGCCTGGAGATCAGGTAACTGTAACAGTGAAAGAGGTATAGCGATCCGGACATTCCGCAACTCGTACTTTCAGAGGTGGACTTCATCTCATCTGATCAGGTATAGGTTTACAGATGGGAAGTAGTCTGAGAGAACAGACTACTCCGGCAGCTGGTGAAGAACGAATTGATTCTTGCGGAATTCCAGAATTCCTTCGTCGCGCATTTTTCCAAGTTCTTTCGAGAGGGCACTGCGATCCAGGTTGAGATAATCTGCCAGTTCCTGTCGGTTAAAAGAAATTTGAAAGACCGTGCTTTCGGCTTTGGACGCCTGAGAGGACAGATAGATCAGCAGACGTCCCCGGATGGTCTTTGGGGTTGTGCAGAAAATCCGGTTGGACAGGATGAGATTTTTGTAAATGGAAATTCGAAGGAGATTCTGCATGATCTTGTCCGTCCAGAGAGTATCTTTATAGCGGGGCTGCATCAAAGTCTCCAGATTCAGGAAAAGAAGATTTGTATATTCAGCGGCTACTGCATTCACCATCAAAGGCTCCTGACAAAAAGCGTAGGTTTCTGCAAATACTTGTCCTGCCGAGATGTTGCTCAGCAGACTTTTATTTCCCCAGAGATCTACATTTTCGATATTAACACTTCCCGTCAGAACAATTCCGATTTCTCGGACGGATTCTCCCATTCGAAAAATAAGTTCATTTTTTTCAAAAGACTGCTGACGCATGCAACTGCAGTTTTGCATTTCGTTCCATTCATTTTCTGTAATTCCCTGAAACAGAGGGGTCTGAACTTTTTTCATAAAATCTTCCTTTCTGTGGTTATAACAACCGAAATATTGCCTTGATTGTACTATACTTGAACTACAAAAACAAGGGAGGAATCAAGATGATCAGAAGAATTATTCAGATAGATGAAGAAAAATGCAACGGATGCGGAGTCTGTGCAGCTGCATGTCATGAAGGTGCAATCGGGATGGTCGATGGAAAGGCAAAACTGTTAAGGGATGATTATTGTGACGGTCTGGGTGACTGTCTGCCGCAGTGTCCGACAGGAGCAATCCGTTTTGTGGAGCGGGAGGCTGCCCCATACGATGAGCAGGCAGTGCTGGAAAACCAGAGAAAAAAAGCAGAGCAGTCAACGACAGAATTTTCCGGCTGTCCGGGACAGCGAATGAGACAGCTTCATCCAGAAAGCGGTCATAATACCGAGCAAAAGTGTGCCGCACAGTCGTCACAGCTGGCACAGTGGCCATGCCAGATCAAACTGGTTCCGGTACATGCACCGTATTTTAATGGGGCGAAACTGTTGATTGCTGCAGATTGTACAGCTTATGCATACGCAAATGTACATCAGGAGTTTATGCGTGGAAAAGTAACACTTATTGGATGTCCTAAGCTGGATGAAGGAGATTACAGTGAGAAGCTGACACAGATCATTGCGGAAAATGAGATTCAGAGTGTAACAATTCTTCGTATGGAAGTGCCATGCTGCGGAGGCCTGGAAATGGCGGCAAAGAAAGCACTGCAAAACAGCGGAAAATTTATTCCATGGCAGGTCGTGACAGTTTCGATTGGCGGAAAGATTTTAGATTAGGATTTTATAGAATGAAAAATATCAGTAAATCAGAAGTGGTTGTGTTCGGAAAATGTAATACTTAAGGTTTCAAAGTGGGGGTATCATGTATTGTGATACGCCCCTCTTTCTCAATTATTTTCCTGATTCAGAGTCCATCCATAATCATTGTGGTATATCATCTGCTTCGTCATGCCGCCGTCAATACATATATTTTCCCCAGTGATAAAACCTGCTTTATCGGAACAAAGGTATAGTACCATATTGGCAATATCCAGGGAATTCCCAACGCGGCCGGCAGGGTGTTGAATCACATCTGCACCGTCATATTTTGTGTAAGCGGTATCGATCCAACCGGGAGATATTGAATTTACACGAACTTTCCCGGCAAGACTGACAGCAAGGGAGTGCGTAAGAGCTGCTATACCGCCTTTAGCAGCAGTGTAGCTTTCAGTCTGTGGCTGACTCATACGGTCCCGGGAGGAAGAGATATTTACAATTGCCGCATCAGGAGCAAAGTACGGAAGAAAAAGCTTTGTAAGATAGAATGGCGCTGTTATGCCTACTTTTAAAGCGTAGTTAAATTCTTCATAGGAACATTCCTCGATCCCTTTCATTAGCGGCAGTGCGTTATTGATCAGATAGTCTACCTTGCCATAGTCAGCAATTACTGTTTCCACAAAGCGGTGCAGAACTTCTTTTTCAGCCAAATCGCCGACAAAGTAATCATTTGGCTGTTTGTCGATGATACAGACAAAAGCGTTGTTCTTTTTAAATTCTTCGGCAATACATTTTCCAATACCTTGTGCGCCGCCTGTGATGACAACTACTTTGTTGTGAAACATTGTGCAAAACTCCTTTTTGTTTTTAGCATACTATAGAATGTTATAAAAAGCCACTGAGTTTCTTAAGATTTCGGGGGAATCTGCAAATGTAACAAGGTATACTTTTGGGACGAAGAGGTCAATGCCAGAATATTAACCGCGATAAAAAATGCAGGAAGCAATTCGACGGTTCTTCCAGAAGGCGGAACGTCCGTATCTACTGAGTTCAAAACTTATTTATAATTGTTTATCAAAATATATTATTGCAGAAAGTTCAAGAAGATTACGGGCTCCAATGTAAAATAGACAAAAAATGGTTAGTCGTTGTATGGTGATTGTAGATTGGCTGTCTACGAAAATGGGCAAAATTAAAAGTACTATTATTAAAAGCCAAGTGGAGATACTGGCAATTCTGTATGATTTTAGTTGTATCATTTCCCACCGTTCATCCCCCATATAATTCATCTGTTTCTTAGCTTTAAAAATATATAGGCTGAGTGTTACACCTAATGAAACAATAAGAAAAAATAAAATTATAGTTTGTTCATTCATATTAGTTCTCCTTCCTATATTCAAAAATTTTGTCGATCGAAACCTCAAATATTTCTGCAATTTTAAATGCTAATTCAAGAGAAGGTGTTTCACAATCCCCCTTTTTTCACCCGAATCTTTATACCATCTTTATACGAATCCATTTCAGCTTAATACAGATTTTATTTGCAATGTCCTACAATAGGGAACAGCAAGGAGGAAAAAAATATGATGGATTTAATTGCACTAGGAATTTTAATTATTTGTTTTGGATGTGTAAAATTATTTGCGAATTTTTGTGAATCGCTGATCAATCCAAAAGAAAAATAGGAGGATATAAAGATGATCGTTCTTGGAATTTTAGTTTTATTACTTGCCGGATATCTTGTGTATGCGCTGATACATCCGGAGAAATTGTGAGAAAAGAGAAAGGACAGCAACAGGAGGAAGAGAGATGTTACAGATTATACTCACACTGGCAATTTTCTTGATACTGGTCATTCCGATGGGAAAATATATGTATCACATTGCCACAAAGCAAAAAACATTTGCGGATAAGATGTTCAATCCGATCGACAATTTTTTATATAAAATTTGCGGAATCAAACGAGAAGACATGGGCTGGAAAAAGTACGCGATGTCTTTAGTACTGGCAAATGCGGTAATGGTATTTATCGGTTATTTGATTTTACGATTACAGAATTTGCTGTTTTTAAATCCGAACGGAGCTGATGGAATGGAGGCAAGTCTTTCCTTCAATACGATCATCAGTTTTATGACAAATACAAACCTGCAGCATTATGCAGGAGAAAGCGGTCTTTCTTACGGAAGTCAGTTGTGTGTGATCATTTTTATGATGTTTACCTCAGCTGCCAGCGGTTATGCAGCATGTATGGCATTTTGCCGCGGAGTTTCCGGAAGAAAGATGGGAAACTTTTATGAAGATGTGATCCGCGTAACGACCAGAATCCTGATTCCGTTTTCGTTTGTAATCGGTCTTCTTCTGGTAAGTCAGGGAGTGCCGCAGACATTACAGGCAAATGAAACGATACAGACAATCGAAGGAAAGATGCAGGATCTGGCACTTGGACCGGTAGCCGCACTGGAAGCAATCAAGCATCTGGGAACAAACGGAGGTGGATTCTTCGGTGCAAACTCAGCGACACCGTTTGAGAACCCGACTGTTATTTCTAATATAATAGAAACGATTTCCATGATGATACTTCCGGGCTCTTGCGTTGTAGCATTTGGCCATATGATCCATGACAACAGAAAAGAAAATGCAGCGAGAAAAGCAGTTGCACCAAAACAGTTTGGTAAGCCAATGCTGATGGGAAGACAGGCAGCAGTGATTTTCGGAGCAATGTCCATCCTTTTTGTAGTAGGACTTGTAATCTGCTATTCTGCTGAGATGGCAGGAAATCCGGTGACTCATTCACTGGGACTTGCACAGGCAGGAAATATGGAAGGAAAAGAAACTCGCTTTGGAATCGCGCAGTCTGCAATATTTACAACGGTGACAACATCCTTTACAACAGGAACTGTTAACAACATGCATGATTCACTGACACCGCTTGGCGGTCTTGTTCCAATGCTCCACATGATGCTTAACTGTGTGTTCGGCGGAAAAGGTGTGGGTCTGATGAATATGGTTATGTATGTGATCCTGGCAGTTTTCATCTGTGGCCTGATGGTAGGACGTACACCGGAATATCTGAATAAAAAAATTGAAGGCAGAGAGATGAAGCTGGTGGCGCTTGTGATTTTGATTCATCCACTTTTAATTCTTGGATTTTCTGCATTGGGTGTGGCAACACAGGCAGGAACAAGCGGCATTACGAACCCGGGATATCACGGACTGAGTCAGGTTCTGTACGAGTTTGCCTCTTCTGCGGCGAACAATGGTTCCGGATTTGAGGGACTGGCCGACAACAGTGTATTCTGGAATATCACGACCGGGCTGGCAATGTTCTTTGGAAGATATTTTTCCATTGTAGCACAGCTTGCAATCGCAGGATCTCTGCTGGCGAAAAAGAAAGTGAACGAATCAATCGGTTCGCTAAAGACAGATAATGTAACTTTTATGATCATTCTTGTATTTATTGTATACATTTTTGCCGCTCTGACCTTTTTCCCGGCGCTGGCACTTGGACCGGTAGCTGAGCATCTGTCCTTATGGCAGTAGAAAATGAGCGGAAAGGAGAATCCAACATGGCTAAGAAAGATAAGACAAAATTTATTACAAAGGATATTTTAAGATCCTCCATTCTGGGCGCATTTCAGAAACTGGATCTGCGCTACATGATAAAAAATCCGGTCATGTTTGTCGTAGAAATCGGATTTCTGTTCACTCTAATCCTGACAGTGTTTCCAACACTGTTTGGCGGAAGTGAAGAATATCGCGTGTACAACGGAGTTGTAACAGTCGTACTGTTTGTGACCGTGTTATTTGCAAACTTTGCAGAGTCCGTTGCAGAAGGAAGAGGAAAGGCACAGGCAGCTTCTTTGAAAAAGACAAAGCAGGATACAAAAGCAAGACTGCTTCTGGCAAATGGAGAAGAGAAAGTGATCAATGCTTCTGAACTGAAAAAAGGAGATATCGTGCTTGTAAAGACCGGAGAGGTGATTCCGAACGATGGAGAGATCATCGAAGGTGTTGCATCTGTAGATGAATCTGCAATTACGGGAGAATCCGCCCCTGTTACAAGAGAGGCGGGAGGAGATTTTTCCTCTGTGACAGGAGGTACGACAGTTGTTTCTGACTGGTTAAAGATTAAAATCGTGGCAGAACCCGGACAGTCTTTCCTGGATAAAATGATTGCACTGGTAGAGGGCGCATCCAGACAGAAATCTCCGAATGAGATCGCGCTGAACACACTGCTGATCGTGCTGACTTTGATTTTTCTGATCGTGATTGTATCTCTGTACCCGTTTGCACAGTATCTTGGAGTACAGATGCCGATTTCCTGGCTGATTGCTCTGATGGTATGTCTCATCCCGACAACGATCGGCGGTCTGCTTTCAGCTATTGGAATCGCGGGAATGGACCGTGTGACCAGATTCAATGTAATTGCCATGTCCGGAAAAGCAGTTGAGGCATGCGGAGATGTGGACACGATGATTCTTGACAAAACAGGAACCATTACATACGGAAACCGCCTGGCAGCAGAATTTTATCCGGTCAAGGGTGTTGCAAAAGAAGATCTGACAGATTATTGTGTGATGTGTTCTTTGATGGATGCCACCCCGGAAGGAAAATCTACAGTAGAACTGGGAAGAAATTTTGGGTGTGCGATCGACGATGGCGCAGCAGACCAGATGGAATTTGTAGAGTTTACTGCACAGTCTAAGATGAGCGGTGTGAATTTAAAAGACGGAACCAGAGTCAGAAAAGGAGCTTCCGAAGCAATCAAGACTTTTGTGAAAGAAGCAGGCGGAATCATCCCGTCGGATCTGGAAGGGATTGTAACAGAAGTTTCAAATCTTGGAGGAACTCCGCTTGTTGTATGTGTAAACAACAAGATTTTAGGTGTGATCTATTTGAAGGATACAGTAAAACCAGGACTGGTGGAGCGTTTTGAAAGACTTCGCGAAATCGGAATCAAGACAATCATGTGTACCGGTGATAATCCGCTGACAGCAGCAACGATTGCGAAGGAAGCAGGAGTTGACGGTTTTATTGCAGAATGTAAACCGGAAGATAAAATTGAGGCGATCAAAAAAGAGCAGGCAGAAGGAAAAGTGGTTGCCATGACAGGTGACGGTACAAACGATGCTCCGGCGCTGGCACAGGCAGATGTTGGTCTGGCAATGAATTCCGGAACACAGGCGGCCAAAGAAGCAGCAAATATGGTGGATCTGGATTCAGACCCGACAAAGATTCTGGAAGTGGTGGAAATCGGAAAACAGCTTTTGATCACCAGAGGATCTTTGACCACATTTAGTATTGCGAATGATATTGCAAAATATTTTGCCATTATCCCGGCCATGTTTACGATGGTACTTCCACAGATGCAGATCTTGAATATCATGCATCTTTCTACGCCGGCAAGTGCGATCCTTTCTGCTTTGATCTTCAATGCGATCATTATACCGGGACTGATCCCGATTGCGATGAAAGGTGTCAAGTACAGACCGATGAAAGCAGAGAAAATGCTGCTTCGTAATATGGGAATCTACGGACTTGGCGGAATTGTTGTACCGTTTGTAGGAATTAAACTGATCGACCTGCTGGTAGCACCGCTGCTTGCAATGATCGGAATGTAGGAGGAAGCAGACTATGAAAGCATTTGGAAAAACAGTAGGAAAAACAGTTGTTTTCTGTCTTGTTATGATGCTGATGTGTTCATTTGTGTATCCGCTGGCATTGACAGGGGTCAGCCAGCTTACAATGAAGGCAAAGGCAGATGGAAGTAAAGTTGACAAAGATGGGAACCTCACAACAGATACCAAAGAGGCGGTAGGTTCTGCGCTGATCGGACAGGATTTTACAGAGGACTGTTATTTTCAGGGAAGAGTTTCCGCTGTAAATTACAATACTTATACAGAAGAGCAGAAAGAAAGCGGAGAATATGCAGGTGTTGCTTCCGGTTCTTATAACTACGCAAATTCCAATCCGGAATTAAAAGAGCGGATGGAGAAAGATCTGGAGCAGTTCTTAAAAGAGCATCCGGGAGTGAAAGCAGAGGATGTTCCGGCAGAGCTTCTGACAGCTTCCGGTTCCGGTCTGGATCCACATATCAGTCCGGAATCTGCAGAGGTTCAGATCCCGACAGTGGCAAAGAATTCCGGACTCTCTGAGGAGGAAGTAAAAAAGATCGTAGAAGAAAATACAGAAAAGAAAACACTGGGTGTATTTGGAGAAGAACGGGTAAATGTACTTGGATGTAATCTGGATATTGCAGCGGCAATGGGAAAATAGGAGGTTGCTTTGACAGAGGAAAACAGACCTGATCCGGGGCTGCTGTTGAAAAAACTACAGTACGAGGAGAAGGAAAAAGAGAAACAGACAAAGGGAAAACTGAAAATTTTTCTTGGATATGCGGCAGGATCCGGTAAGACATACGCCATGCTGGAAGCTGCCCATGAGGCAAAAAAGCATCAGGTGGATGTAGTGGCAGGTTATATCGAACCGCACGCACGTCCGGATACACAGGCAATGGCAGAGGGGCTGGAAGAAATTCCGCCCCTTATGGTCGATTATAAAGGAATCCAGCTTCGTGAGTTTAATCTGGATGCGGCGCTGGAGCGAAAACCAAAGCTGATCCTGGTGGATGAGCTCGCCCATACCAATGTCCGAGGAAGCCGGAATGAAAAGCGCTATCAGGATGTACGGGAGCTGCTTCGCGCAGGGATCAATGTATATACCACGATGAATATCCAGCATCTGGAAAGCCTCAATGATCTGGTAGGGAATATTACGAATATAGAAGTAAAAGAGCGTGTTCCTGACAGTGTGTTTGATCAGGCAGATCAGGTAGAGGTGATAGATATTGAGCCGGAAGACCTGATCGAGCGTATGAAAGAAGGAAAGATCTACGGTCCGGTGCAGGCAGAACGGGCGCTGGAGAATTTTTTCCGAAGAGAAAAGCTGGTGGCACTGCGAGAAATTGCACTTCGAAGAAGTGCGGACCGGGTGAACCGGATTGCGGAGGAAGAGAGAAATATTCTGGGAAATACCGGCTATCATACCGGAGAACATATACTGGCATGTATTTCCGCTGCGCCATCCAGCGCCAAGGTGATCCGTACAGCAGCCAGACTTTCCTATGCTTTTCATGCCCAGTTTACGGCACTTTATGTGGAAACACCTGCCATGCAGGAAGCGGGAGAGAAGACGAAACAAACCTTAAAAAGCCATCTGGAACTGGCAAAGGCGCTGGGAGCAAAAATCGTAACGGTGTATGGTGAGGATGCAGCGTATCAGATTGCGGAATACGCGATCGTGAGCAATGTCTCTAAAGTGGTCATGGGAAGAACAAACCACAGGGGAATCTGGCGCAGGCCTAGGATCGAAGTGATGGAGAAGCTGACCCATATGGCGCCCAATATTGATGTCTATATTATTCCGGATATCCGGAAGGCAACGCATAAAAGAGAGGTGCAGATCCAAAGGCGCAGAAAAACGAGCTGGAAAAACGTGTTTCTGGATCTGGCTGAAATTACAGGAGTGATGGCAGTTGCAACACTTGCAGCTTACGTGCTGTGGCTTTTCAGACTGCCGGAATCCAACATTATCATGATTTATATTCTGGGGATTCTGCTGTCCTCTTATATTGCAAATAAGAAAATTTATGCGCTGTATTCTTCTTTGATCAGTGTGTTTGCATTTAATTTTTTCTTTACGGAACCATATTTCAGTCTGAAGGCATATGACAAAGGATATCCGACTACGTTTGTGATGTTGTTTCTGGTGGGATTGTTCACAGCGACACTGACAAGGAGACTGAAACAGCAGAGCAGAGAAAGTGCCAAAAAGGCATACCGGACGGAGATTCTGCTCGAGAACAGTCAGAAGCTTCGAAGATGTAAATCGAAACAGGAAGTGTGGACTCAGGTGGCCGGGCAGGCAGGAAAGCTTTTAAATCTGTCTCTGATCATTTATCCGATGGAAGGATCTCAGATGTCAGATACGCCGCTTTTGTTTCCAAGAAAAGGGATGGATATGCTGCATCTGAAAACCTGTATCAACCGGCAGGAGCTGGCAGTGGCACAGTGGGTGGCGGCGAATCATCATCGTGCGGGAGCATGTACGCACACACTGCCTGACGCCAAAGCCATGTATCTTCCGATCCAGGATGCAAGAGACGTCAAAGGTGTGATGGGAATCCTTCTGGAGGAAAGGCGGCCGATCCAGGAGTTTGAATACGGACTTTTAATCGCGATGCTCAATGAAACAGGAGTAAAGCTGCAGGATACATTTCTGGAATGAAAAGAGTGACTTACCTCCATAAATGTGATAAAGTTAGAGTGTTGTCAAAAAGACAGCAGAATCTAATGAAAGACAATGGAGTTAGCATATGAACCTGTTAAATATTGAACATATCAGTAAAATATATGGAGAAAAAATAATTTTTGATGACGCGTCTTTTGGAGTGCAGGAGGGAGACAAGATTGGGATCGTTGGGATCAACGGGACCGGCAAGACGACTCTTCTGCGGATGATCGCGGGAACAGAGGTGCCGGATGATGGACAGATCATCCGGCAGAATGGCATGAAGATTGCCCATCTGACTCAGAATCCCGTATTTCCGGAAGGCGCGACTATTTTATCTTATGTGCAGAGTGTGGCAGAAGATATGGAGTGGAGAGTACAGAGCAATCTGAATACACTCGGAATCACAGATCATACAATGAAGATTGAGCATCTTTCCGGCGGACAGAAGAGAAGAGTGGCAATGGCAAAGGTTCTGGCAGAGGACTTTGATCTGCTTCTTCTGGACGAGCCCACCAATCATCTGGATGGAGAAATGATCTCCTGGCTGGAAGGGTATCTGCGGGCATACCGTGGAACGGTCATTATGGTCACACATGACCGCTATTTTTTGGATCAGGTCACAAACCGGATTCTGGAGATCAGCCATGGAAAGATGTACAGCTATGATGCCAATTACACAACGTTCCTGGAACTGAAAGCCCAGAGGGAGGAGATGGAACTGGCATCCGAGCGAAAACGGCAGAGCATCCTGCGTATGGAGCTGGAATGGGCAAAACGAGGATGCCGGGCAAGAACAACGAAGCAGAAAGCACGTCTGGAGCGTCTGGAAAGTCTGAAAAACGGCAGTGCTCCGGTGACAGATGATACGATCACGCTGGATTCGGTAGAAACCCGCATGGGAAAGAAGACGATGGAGCTTCACCATGTCAGTAAATCATATGGGGAAAAGGTACTGGTCAGAGATTTTTCTTATACAGTACTCAAAAATCAAAAGCTTGGAATCATCGGACCAAACGGCTGTGGAAAATCGACCCTGATCAAAATGATGGCGGGGCTGGTTCAGCCGGATTCCGGGACGATTGAAGTGGGAGAGACTGTCAAGATCGGATATTTTGCACAGGAAGAACAGGAGATGGATGACAGCCAGAGAGTCATTGACTATGTCAAAGAGATCGGCGAATATATTGTCACCAGAGATGGCAGAATCAGCGCATCGCAGCTTCTGGAGCGGTTTTTGTTTACTCCGGATATGCAATATGCGCCGATCGGGAAATTGTCGGGAGGAGAGAAAAGAAGACTGTATCTTCTGGGGATTCTGGCACAGAATATCAATCTGCTTCTGATCGATGAAGCGGGAAACTATCTGGATATTCCGACACTGACGATTCTGGAAGATTATCTGAATTCCTTTCAGGGGATTGTGATCACGATTTCCCATGACCGCTACTTTTTGGATAATGTGGTAGATCGGATTTTTGAGTTTGACGGAAACGGACATCTGCAGCAGTATGAGGGCGGATATACGGATTATCTGGAAGCGAAAAAGAAAAGAGCATCGCATGCAGTGCAGCCGGAAGAAAAGCCAGAGATGACAAAGTCCAAAAATACTGCAAAAACATGGAAACAGAACAGTCCGGTAAAATTAAAATTCTCATTTAAAGAAGCACGGGAATACGAGACAATCGATGATGATATTGCATCTCTGGAGGAACAGTTGGAGAAACTGGAGCAGGATATTCTGAAAAATGCAACAAACTCGGTAAAACTTTCCGAACTGGTACAGCAAAAAGAGGAAACACAGGCAGCGTTAGATGAAAAAATGGAACGCTGGGTTTATCTTAGCGACCTGGCAGAAAAGATCGAGAGCCAGAAAAACGGACAGCCTGTTTGAAAAAAGTAAAGAAAAATGGAAAATTGTTGTTTTTTGAAAAACAGGACAATGATAAGCTAATATACGAACAGAAAAAGGTACATGTATTTATGTTGTATTTTATTGACGTAAACCAAGGAAAGGAATATACTAATCCTTGCAGAAGGGAAATTGAAAAATATGGAGGTAAACGATATGAAAAAGCCTGTTTTAGTGATTATGGCAGCAGGAATGGGAAGCAGATATGGAGGGTTGAAACAGATTGACCCGGTAGATGAAGATGGACATATTATCATTGATTTTTCAATTTATGATGCAAAAAGAGCAGGATTTGAAAAAGTTGTCTTCATTATCAGAAGAGAGCACGAAGAAGACTTTAGAAAGAGTATCGGGGACAGAGTCAGCAAGTTCATGGAAGTAGAATATGTATACCAGGAACTGGAGAACCTGCCGGAAGGATTTTCTGTACCGGAAGGAAGAACGAAGCCTTTTGGAACAGGACATGCGATTTTGAGTTGTAAAGATGTAGTGGATGGTCCGTTTGCCGTGATCAATGCAGATGATTACTATGGAGTCAATGCATATAAGATGATCTATGACTATCTTTCATCAGGAGAAGACAATGAGAAGTACCGTTATGCAATGGTTGGATATATGCTGAGTAATACGCTGACAGAGAACGGATATGTTTCCCGTGGAATCTGTGACACAGATGAGAATCAGTGCCTGACAGGTATTACAGAGCGTACACACATCGAGAAGACAAAAGACGGAGCAGCATTTACAGAGGATGATGGCAAGACATGGGTTCCTGTAGCATTGGATACGACAGTTTCCATGAACCTGTTTGGATTTACTGCGAGTATGTTAAAGGAACTGGAGAGCAGATTTTCCGCATTTTTGACAGAGAATCTGGAGAAGAATCCGATGAAATGCGAATACTTTCTTCCGGCAGTCGTAGGCGATCTGATCGGAGAAGGAAAAGCCGAAGTAAAAGTGCTCAAATCAGCAGACAGATGGTATGGAGTTACATATAAAGAAGATAAAGAAACAGTTGTGAATGCAATCCGCAGTATGAAAGAGGAAAGAATCTATCCGAAAAATCTGTGGAAATAAATAATTGCAGGAAAAGCAGAATCAGAAAGGAGTCAGATCATGGCAATTTTAGTAGCAGGCGGAGCCGGATATATCGGCAGCCACACATGTGTGGAACTTTTGGAACGTGGATATGAGGTAGTAGTAGTAGACAATCTTTACAATTCCAGTGAAGTTGCGCTGGAAAGAGTTCAGGAGATCACTGGAAAAACTTTGAAATTTTACAAAGGAGATATTTTAAACAGAGAAGATCTGGAGCCGATCTTTGAAAATGAAGAGATCGAGGCAGTGATCAACTTTGCAGGACTCAAAGCAGTCGGAGAATCTGTAGAAAAGCCTTGGGAATACTATCACAACAACATTACAGGAACATTGATTCTTTGTGATGTGATGAGAAAACACGGATGCAAGAACATGATCTTCAGTTCTTCCGCAACAGTATACGGAGATCCGGCAGAGATCCCGATCACAGAAAAGTGTCCGAAAGGAGAAATCACCAACCCATACGGACGTACAAAAGGAATGTTGGAGCAGATTCTGACAGATCTTCACACAGGAGATCCGGAGTGGAATATTATGCTGCTTCGTTACTTTAACCCGATCGGGGCACACAAATCCGGAAAGATCGGAGAAGATCCGAAAGGAATCCCGAACAATCTGGTGCCATATATTGCACAGGTTGCAGTTGGAAAACTGGATCGTCTGGGAGTGTTTGGCGATGACTACAATACACCGGATGGAACAGGTGTCAGAGATTATATCCATGTGGTAGATCTGGCGATCGGTCATGTAAAAGCGATCGAGAGAATGAAGAAAGCGAAAGGTGTTCACATTTACAACCTGGGAACAGGTGTTGGATACAGCGTACTGGATGTCGTGAAAGCATACGAAAAAGCATGCGGCAAGGAGATTCCGTATGAAATCAAACCTCGCCGTGCCGGTGATATTGCAACATGCTACTGTGATGCTGCAAAAGCGAAGGAAGAGCTTGGATGGGTGGCAGAACGCGGAATTGAAGAGATGTGTGAAGATTCCTGGAGATGGCAGTCTGCAAATCCGGATGGATACAGATCATAAAGCAAGATAAGAGAAGGAAGATGTACTGTGTGTGGTGCATCTTCCTTTTTCGATTACTTTTTGTTGGCCCGGTAGTCAGATGCCAGAATTCCATATACACAGGCATCTACAATTCCTTTGTTATTCCAGTCGGCTTGTCTTAAAGTGCCCTCATAAATCAGGCCGCATTTTTGCATGACTTTTCCGGAATTTGGATTTTGGGGATCGTGCCAGGTTTCAATTCGGTTTACTTTTACTTCTTCAAAAAGAAAGGCAATGACTGCTGTAAAGGCTTCGCTTGTAAATCCGCAGTGCCACCAGCGGCTGCCAAGGCAGTATCCGATATGAACTTTTTCTGTTTTTTCATTTAGTTCAATTACAGAAATGGTACCGATAGGTTCGCCGATTTCTTTTGGAATAATGGCCCATTGGTAAAAGTCTGGTTTTTCGTACTCCAAAAGCCAACTTTCCAGAACTCGTTTGGTGATGTTAATGCTTTTGTGCGTTGGCCATCTTAAAAATTCGGTTACTTTTTCGTCACTGGTCCAGTTATGAAAGATCGCAGAAAGATCATCCGCAGTAAACTTTCTTAAAATCAGTCGTTCTGTCTCAATGGTTTTTGTTCCTTGATGCTCCATATATAAGTCCTCCTTCGCGTATCAATTCTGCTGTTTTTGTTTCGAGCAGTATACCATAAAAGGTGCTGATTTTAAAGGGAAATATTTTGGATATAGTTGCCTGGATATAGAAGAAACAAGTATAATAAAAGAATGGAAGTGTTGCCGGAATGGTTTGGGCTTCCTGAATCCAGATATGTGATGAATATTTGAAGGAGGAATCAGGGTGAAGGACTGGTTTACGGTAGAAAAAATTGATGAAGATACATATGCAATTAGTGAATATCAGCACTGGGAAGAAACACATTGTTATCTGTTGTGTGGCACGAAAAGAGCACTTCTGATTGATACAGGTTTGGGAGTGGCTAATATCAAAGAAGTTGTTGATAAACTGACAATGCTTCCAATCTTTGTTGTAACGACTCATGTTCACTGGGATCATATAGGAGGACATCAATATTTTGAAAATATTGGCGTCCACATTTTGGAGAAAGATTGGATATCAGAGAAATTTCCGATATCGCTGCAGCAGGTGAAAAGGAATCTGACCTGCCGGGAGTGTCAGTTTCCAGAAGAATTTGATTTGGAAAAGTATCAGTTATTTCAAGGAGATGTGCAGAGTACGTTTTCTGATGGGGAAATTTTCAATCTGGGAGAACGAACGGTGCAAGTTGTTCATACCCCGGGACATTCACCGGGACATCACAGCTTTTCGATTTCAACAGATTTGGCAGACAGGATTGAAAGTGCATGCAGAAAATTAGACAAAGAAAAGAAGTGGAAACAGGGAAGCGGAATCTTTGATTTTGGAGATTTTAAAATTCATCTTTAATAAAATACAAAAAGGAGAAGCGTAGATGATCATTGAAGGAAATGAAAAAGAAAAGGCAGCCATGGCAGAATTTCATAAGGGCAACCGAAAGGAAGGGCTTCGATTACAGGAGGAGTTTGCTGCAGCCTTTCGAGAAGAATATAAAGAGAAAGATCACTGTCCGTGTAAAAAGGCCTGCCGTTATCATGGAAACTGTAAAGAGTGCGTGGCAATTCACAGGGCACACCAGGAGCATGTTCCCAATTGCATGAGAGAATTGATCAACAAGAAACTCAAAGGATTGTCAGAACTGACGGAGCATACGATCGCATATGAAATTGAACCTCCGAAAGAGATATTGAGGAAGGAAGCTCAATAAAACAAATTGATAGAGGCACTTTTACACTTTATCGAAAAAAAGCTTGACAACGGAAGTGCGCTTTGCTAATATAATAAAAAACAGAACGCACTCGGTTTTTAAAAGAAGGTGGGAAACAAAGTATGAGAAAACAGGTTTATTCTCTTTTGGTCGATAACAATCCGGGTGTTCTGAGCAGAATTGCAGGTCTGTTCAGCCGAAGAGGATACAGTATCGACAGTATTACAGCCGGAACGACGGCAGATCCGAGATTTACCAGAATTACAGTGGTGGCATCCGGAGACGAGCTGATTTTATCGCAGATTGAAAATCAGGTCAGAAAACTGGAAGATGTCATTGAGATCAAGCTGTTAAAGGATGGAGAATCTGTATTTCGCGAACTGATTATGATAAAGGTTCGCGTGACAGCAGCACAGAGAGGTGAGATCAATTCCATTGCGGATATTTTCCGTGCGAAGATCGTGGATGTACAGGAGGAGTCCATGATCATCGAACTGACAGGGACACAGTCCAAACTGGAAGGCTTTATGAACCTTCTGAAAGGGTATGAGATTCTGGAACTGGCAAGAACCGGTATCACAGGATTGTCCAGAGGCTGTGAAGATGTTACATATATTGGCTAGATGAAAACAGTATGCTAAAGGCAGGAGCCTTTAACTATAAAAACAGAAAACTGCGGCAGTGCAGAAAATTTAGGAGGAATGAAAAATGGCAGCAAAACTTTATTATCAGGAAGATTGTAACCTTTCCGTATTAGAGGGACAGACAATTGCGATTATCGGATATGGAAGTCAGGGACACGCACACGCATTGAATTTAAAGGAATCCGGATGCAACGTCATCATCGGACTTTACGAAGGCAGCAAATCCTGGGCAAAAGCAGAAGCACAGGGATTTGAAGTATTTACAGCAGCAGAGGCAGCGAAAAAAGCAGATGTGATCATGATTCTGATCAATGATGAAAAACAGGCTGCAATGTATAAAAATGATATTGAGCCGAACCTGGAAGAAGGAAACATGCTGATGTTTGCACATGGTTTTGCGATCCATTTCGGACAGATCGTACCTCCTGCAAATGTAGATGTTACGATGATCGCGCCAAAAGCACCGGGACATACAGTAAGAAGTGAATATCAGGCTGGTAAGGGAACTCCTTGTCTGGTAGCAGTAGAGCAGGATTACACAGGAAAAGCACTGGATCGTGCACTTGCATATGGTCTTGCGATCGGTGGAGCAAGAGCAGGACTTCTGGAGACAGATTTCAGAACAGAGACAGAGACAGACCTTTTCGGAGAGCAGGCAGTACTTTGCGGTGGTGTATGCGCATTGATGCAGGCAGGATTCGAGACACTGTGTGAAGCGGGATACGATCCAAGAAATGCATACTTTGAGTGTATCCATGAGATGAAACTGATCGTAGATCTGATCTATCAGTCCGGATTTGCAGGAATGAGATACTCTATTTCCAATACAGCAGAATATGGTGATTACATTACAGGACCAAAGATCATCACAGAAGATACAAAGAAAGCAATGAAAAAAATTCTTTCCGATATTCAGGATGGAACATTTGCAAAAGACTTCCTGCTTGATATGTCACCAGCCGGTGGTCAGGCACACTTCAGAGCAATGAGAAAACTGGCATCTGAACATCCATCAGAAAAAGTAGGAGCAGAAATCAGAAAACTCTACAGCTGGAGTGATGAAGATAAACTGATCAACAACTAAGGACAGTGAAAGGCGGAAAGCTGCTCACCCCAATAAGAACAGCCAGATATTGTGCTTGCACAAGTATCTGGCTGTTCTTGTTGAGCAGTCGGCGTGAGGAGGCGTGCAAAAGGAAATACTATGGAAAGAGAAAATGATTTCAGTCAGGGAAGCATTGCAAAGAATATTTTAAATCTTGCAGTTCCCATGACGCTGGCACAACTGATCAATGTCCTGTACAGTGTGGTAGACAGAGTCTATATCGGACACTTACAGGGCGTATCTGCGAATGCACTGACGGGAATTGGTCTGGCACTTCCGATTATTACAATCATCACGGCATTTGCTAATTTATTTGGAATGGGAGGAGCACCCCTTTGTTCCATTGCAAGAGGCAGCCATGAAGAAGAAAAGGCAGAGAAGGTGATGGGAAATTCGTGTTCGATGCTTCTTTTCACAGGGGGACTTCTGATGGGAATCAGTCTTATATTCCGAAAACCGCTGTTGTATCTGTTTGGAGCGAGCAGTGCGACATTTCCGTATGCAAACGCATACATCAGTATCTATCTGTGCGGAACCGTGTTTGTCATGATCAGTCTGGGGATGAATCAGTTCATCAATTCTCAGGGATTTGGGAAAATCGGAATGCTCACGGTAATGCTTGGCGCATTTACCAATATTGTGCTGGATCCGATCCTGATTTTCGGACTGGATATGGGAGTACAGGGAGCAGCCCTTGCAACGGTGATCTCCCAGGGCTTATCTGCAGCCTGGGTGATGAAGTTTCTGACAGGGAAGAAGGCGATTCTTCGACTCTCCAAAAGAGCAATGCATCTGGAGTGGAAGCTTGTAAAAGAAATCATCTTTCTGGGAACATCGGGATTTGTGATGTCTGTTACAAACGGGCTTGTGCAGATTGTGTGTAATGCAACGCTCCAGAGGTACGGGGGTGATATTTACGTTGGGATTATGACAGTGATCAACTCGGTGCGGGAAATTGTGACAATGCCGGTGACAGGACTGACGGCGGCATCGCAGCCTGTGATTGGATATAATTACGGGGCAGGGTGTTATCAGAGAGTAAAATCTGCAATCCGTTTTACTGCGGTCGGATGTATTGTTTTTACAACGGTTGTCTGGGCAGTGTTATTTTTAGAACCTCGTTTCTTTCTTCAGATGTTTACCAAAGAACCGGGAATTTTGCAGTACGGTGTTTCTGCCATGCGGATCTATTTTTGTGGAATCTTTATGATGGCGCTGCAGTTTGCGGGACAGTCTACAGCGGTTGCGTTAAACCGTGCGAAACAGGCCGTCTTTTTTTCTCTGTTTCGAAAGGTCATCATTGTCATTCCGTTGACCATGCTGCTTCCAATGATCGGAAATCTGGGGACAGATGGAGTGTTTTGGGCAGAACCGATTTCCAATGTTATTGGCGGTACGGCATGTTTTGTAACCATGTTGCTTACAATCTGGCCAAAGCTGAGAGAAGGAAGTTGCTGTTCGCAGTAACAGAAAAAATCGATAATATGGCAAAAAAAGAAATTGACAATCAAAGGGACACTGACTATAATGAATTTATATCAGGTGTGTAACTGTACGGCAGGCATTAACCTTACATGGACTTTATTTTAGATGTTTATGTGGGTTGGTGTCTTTTTTTCTGTTTTTCTCTGGAAATAGGATGCACGGGCATGAAATCTGAAATACTATCCATCAAGATCAAATGCATCAAAAACAGAGAAAAGGAGAAGTGGAAAATGAAAGACAAGATTTTTGGTGTTTTACAGCGAATCGGAAGATCCTTTATGCTTCCGATCGCGATTCTTCCGGTAGCAGGTCTGCTGCTGGGAATTGGAAGTTCTTTTACGAATGAGACAACCATTGCAACGTATGGACTTCAAAAGATATTGGGAGACGGTACAGTGCTCCATGCACTTCTTACGATCATGAACAAGGTCGGAAGTGCGGTGTTCGATAATCTGCCGTTGATTTTCGCGGTAGGTGTAGCGATCGGAATGGCGAAAAAGGAGAAAGAAGTATCTGCACTGTCTGCACTGATTGCATATTTTGTAATGAATGTAGCGATCAATGGTATGCTTGTAGTAAACGGAGAAATCACGGCAGACGGAGAAATCGCAAAAAATGTGCTGGAAGGAACCGTTGCTTCTGTCTGCGGGATACAGTCTCTTCAGATGGGAGTGTTCGGCGGTATTATCGTAGGGCTTGGTGTTGCGGCGCTGCATAATCGGTTTCACAAGATCGTGCTCCCGAACGCATTATCATTTTTCGGCGGTTCCCGGTTTGTACCGATCATTTCTACAATTGTATACATGTTTGTAGGTATCGGAATGTACTTTATCTGGCCTCCGGTCCAGAATGGAATTTACGCTTTGGGTGGTCTGGTCACAGGAAGCGGATATGTGGGAACGTTGATTTTCGGTATTATCAAACGTGCGCTGATCCCATTTGGACTGCATCATGTATTTTATATGCCGTTCTGGCAGACTGCCGTGGGAGGCAGCATGGAAGTTGCCGGACAGATGGTACAGGGAGGTCAGAATATTTTCTTTGCCCAGCTGGCGGATTCAGCCAATGTAGTGCATTTCAGCGCAGATGCGACCAGATATTTTTCCGGTGAGTTTATCTTTATGATCTTTGGACTTCCGGGTGCAGCTCTTGCAATGTACCGCTGTGCAAAGCCGGAAAAGAAAAAAGCGGCAGGTGGATTGTTGCTTTCCGCAGCATTGGCTTGTATGCTTACAGGTATCACAGAGCCATTAGAGTTTTCCTTCCTGTTTGTAGCACCGGCATTATTTGCGGTTCAGGTTGTACTGGCAGGTTCGGCTTATATGATCGCGCATATGCTGAATATCGCAGTAGGACTGACATTCTCCGGTGGATTTTTGGATTTCTTCCTGTTTGGTATTTTGCAGGGAAATGAGAAGACAAGCTGGATGCGGGTGATTCCGGTGGGAATTATTTACTTTATTTTGTATTATGTGATTTTTACGTTCCTGATCAAAAAATTTGATTTTAAGACACCGGGACGTGAAGACGATGATACAACGACAAAGCTGTATACAAAAGCAGATGTCAATGCAAGAAAAGAAAGCAGTAAAAAAGGAGATGCAGGAGCAGCTGCAGATCCTGTCAGTGCTATGATTACAGAAGGTCTTGGGGGAAAGAGCAATATCAGTGATGTGGATTGCTGTGCCACAAGACTTCGTATCACAGTAAAGGATGCAGGAAAGGTAAAAGATGAGATCCTCAAGCAGACAGGATCCAGAGGAATTGTAAAAAAAGGCCAGGGAGTACAGGTAATCTATGGGCCGCATGTAACTGTGATCAAAGCGAATCTGGAGGACTATCTGGAAACCGCAGAAGATATGCCTCTGGGAGAAACAACTGCTTTCGCAGAAGAAGCAGCTTCTGAACCGGAAGAGGTGCAGACTACAAGTTCAAAAGAGCAGGATTCAGAGAAAAAAGTAAAGGAAACTGTGATCATATCCAGCCCGATTACGGGAAATGCAGTGGAGCTTTCAGAGGTTCCGGATGAGGGATTTGCCGGAAAAATGATGGGAGACGGAGCAGCAGTAATTCCGACAGACGGGATGATCCTTGCGCCGGAAGACGGTGAGGTTGTGTTTGTGTTTGAGACCAAGCATGCGCTGGGATTCCAGACAGATTCCCAAATGGCACTTCTGCTGCATATCGGAATCGATACAGTGGCACTGAACGGACAGGGATTTGAAGTTTTTGTGGAAAACGGACAGAAAGTGAAAAAAGGGGAGCCGTTGATGAAAATCGATATTTCCTATCTGAAAGAACATGCACCGTCTCTTTGTTCACCGGTTCTGTGTACAGAATTAGGAGACAATCAGAAGGTTCGTCTTTTGAAAGAAGGAGAGATAAAGGCGGGAGAACCATTGTTTGCCGTGGATGTTTATGAAGCATAGTATTGATTGCGGAAAATGTTACTGTCCGCATCAATCACCAACCGAAAAATAAAAAAATGAGCGGACCGTTCAGGTCCGCTTTACTTTTTGGCAATATTTTGATACCCTGTTATCAGAAAACAAAAACCGGGGGAATGTCATGTACAGAGTAAGTAAAGTGTTGAATAACAATGGCGTGATCGCGATTAATATGGAAGAAAATATAGAATATGTGCTGCTGGGAAAAGGAATTGGTTTTGGGAAAAAAATCAGCCAGAGATTTGAAGCGCCGGATAACTGCACCCGGTATTCTTTGAAAGAAGATACGGAACGGGGGAGTGCAAAAGAACTGGCAAAAAGCATTTCTCCGGAATATCTGGAGATCGCAGATGAAATTCTGCAAAAAGCAGAGATGAAATTTGGCACGATTGACAGGAGAATCCTGTTTCCGCTGGCAGATCATATTTCTTTTGCAGCAGATCGTATCTTAAGTGGGGAACAGATCAGTAATCCATTGACAGAGGACATCAGGGTATTGTTCCACAGCGAGTATGAGGTTGCATCCCAATTAAAAGAAATTCTTCAGAAAAGACTGGGAATTGAGATTGATGCACATGAAATCGGATATGTAGCGCTTCATATTCACTCAGCAATCGAGGATGAGAGTGTATCGGCAGCAATGCAGATGGCAGGAGCAATCCGGGAATGTGTGCAGGTTCTGGAGCGGGAGAGTGGAAAAAAGATCGATGTCATGTCTCTTGCATATAACCGTCTGATGAATCATGTGAAATACATGGTTATGCGGGCAGTGCGGGGAGAGAGCATCAAGTTGGATATGAATGAATATATGGAAGAAAAACATCCGGAGTCATTTGCGCTGGCAGCAGCAATCTGTGAAAAAATTGAACGCGGCTGCAAGATCAGGCTGGAAAAAATGGAAGTCGGTTACCTGGCAATGCATATTGAACGTGTCTACCTGGATACATTAGGCGCGCAGAATGAAGAATAAAACGAAATATTCAGAATTTAATGAAAAATCAAATGAAATATGCTAAAATAATGTCATAACTTACACGAAAATCTTTCAATGAGAGGAGTGGATACTATGACAGAAGAATTTGTAAACCTTCGTTCCAGAAAAAATCCGAAAGCACGTATCAAATTGATGGGTGGACATTTTGCGACGATGAATTCGCACGTGAACACGTATATTGATATGTCTACTGTCAAGACACGGCATAATAATGCAAGAGAGACGGCAGCTACATTGGCAGAAGAGTACAAAACCGGTACTATGGTAGAAACGATCGTATGTCTGAAAAATACAGAAGTGATCGGCGCATTTATGGCAGAACATCTGGCGGATACAGGCAGGATTTCCATGAGTGCAGGAAATAATATTTCGGTTGTGACACCGGAGTTTGATACCATGGGACAGATACTGTTTCGGGACAGTAACCAGCGTATGATCGAAGGGAAGCAGGTACTGATCCTGACAGATTCTGTGACGACCGGTGCTTTGCTTGCAAAAGCCGTGGAAGCAGTGCTGTATTACGGTGGACGTGTATGTGGTATCTGTGCAGTATTCAGTGCGGTCAACCGGGCAGCAGGTATGGATGTCAGGTCAATCTTTACGGTTTCTGATCTGCCGGATTATAAAGGATATGCAGCCAAAGACTGCCCGCTGTGCAGGGAGGGGCAGAAACTGGATGGAATTGTCAATACATTCGGTCTTGTAAAATTCTGATCTGCTTCAGAATGCGGGAGCATAAACAAAAAAGACATTCGCCATGACGGTAGCGGATGTCTTTTTATGATTCATATTTATATCAAAAATTAAGCAATTCCGTTTACAGCTTTTGTAAGACGGGAAATCTTTCTGGAAACAGTTTTTTTGTGGTAAACACCTTTGCTTCCTGCTTTGCTGATCTCTCCGATTGCTGCTTTGAGAGCTGTTTTTGCAGCTTCCATATCTTTCTGAGCAACTGCAGCTTCTACTTTCTTTACAGAAGTCTTTACTCTTGATTTGATTGCTTTGTTTTTAGCAGCTTTTGTTTCGTTAACTAAAATTCTTTTTTTAGCAGATTTAATGTTAGCCAATCTGTACACCTCCAAATAGTATGAAATATTTTCAAATAGTGAATTCATAATCCCGCCAGACTCGGACACGGACGTTCTAACGGAACATACTCATTTATTTTATTCCAACTGGTCAGGGTTGTCAATACATATTTCTCAAATTATTGGAAATATTATCGGCAAATGGAGAAAAAGCGAGGTTGAGCGAAAATGTTGGAAAAGTATAGTGTTCGTACAGATTTGGCACTGGAGGAAAAGGAGCGTTTTGAGTCGGATCATGTCGAGATACAGGGAGTGATTCTGGAGGAGGACTATGATAAGGAAAAAGAAATCCGGATCACCCGGGTAAAGATTGAGACGGAAAAAGGTGCAAAAGCAATGGGGAAACCGGTGGGTACCTACATTACATTAGAAGCGCCGAATATGGCAGTGCCGGACACAGACTACCATAGAGAGGTTTCAGAGAAAATTGCGGGATTTGTGCAGGAGCTCTTAAAAGCGCAGAATGTAAAAACAGAAGAACTTTCCGTTCTGATTGTAGGGCTCGGAAACCGTCAGGTGACACCGGATGCGCTTGGTCCTTATGTGACAGACAATCTGTGTGCGACAAGGCATATTGTCAAGGAGTACGGAAAATATGCGATGGGAATGCAGCATGTGAATCTGGTCAGCACACTGGCTCCGGGTGTGATGGGACAGACGGGAATGGAAACTGTAGAGGTGGTCCGTGGTGTGGTAAAAGAAACGAAACCGGATCTTGTGATTGCAGTGGATGCGCTGGCAGCAAGAAACAGTCGGAGATTAAACCGTACGATCCAGATCGCAGATACCGGAATCCATCCGGGTTCCGGAGTGGGAAATCACAGAAACGGAATTACCAGAGAATCCATCGGAGTTCCGGTGATCGGGATCGGAGTTCCGACAGTTGTGGATGCGGCAACCATTGTCAATGATACGATGGAGAACCTGATTTTGGCGCTGGAATCTTCTGAGGCATTAAAAAGTGTGGGGGAAGTGCTCCGTTCTTACAATGCGGCAGAAAAGTATGAACTGATCAAAGAACTGATCGCTCCGCATTTAAACGGGATGTTTGTGACGCCAAAAGACGTGGATGAAATGGTGAAACAGATCAGCTATACGATTTCGGAAGGTTTAAATCTGCTTTTTTCTAACGCAGAAGAGTCATAAAAGGAAAATTTGTCTCATATAAATACCCCAGGTGTGTTGGCAGAAATCGTGCAAAGGACTGGTGTGGATATGAAGAGAGAACAAAGCCGGGCATGGATGCTGATGGCAGCGCTTGTGCTTCTGGCAGCGCTGATCGGAGGAAAAGAATTTTGGAGGGCATTTAGATATGAAAGCAGGCAGGTGTTACAGGAGTATACAGAAAAAATGTACATGCCCGGGGTGGCCTATCAGAGAGCGGATGAGACCAGAAGTTCGAAAGACTGGTTTCGGGAAAAAGCACTTTCCTGGCTGCCTTTAGTAAAATATGTTTCTGACAGGGAGAATCTGGAGCAGGAAGTGGAGGATGAGGAGACGCTGGCGAAAATACTGGAGAAGCAGGCCAACGATGAAAGCGTTGTGGATGCAGATGGGAATCTGGTGGGAGAGAGCAAGACTGCGGAAGTGCCGGCAAATCTGGGGGAGAGCAAATCTTCCATCGATATGTCGATTGAAAGACTGCGGGACTTTGACTATCTTTTGAGCAATTTTTATACGGTAGACAGTTCTACGATGATCGGACCGGAGCAGTTGAATGCAGATGATCTTCTTGGAAGGAGCATGAAGATCGACCGGAAGCAGAAGGGGCCGAAAATTTTAATTTTTCACACCCATTCCCAGGAAGAATTTGCAGATTCCATTCCCGGTGACCCCTCTACCAGTATTGTAGGAATCGGGGATTATCTGACAGAACTTTTGAATCAGAAAGGGATTGAAACGATCCATGATAAAGGTGTCTATGACATCATCAACGGACAGCTGGACAGAAGCAACGCGTATGAGTATGCAGAGGAAGGTGTGCGCCCGATTCTGGAAGCAAATCCGACCATTGAGGTAGCCATTGATCTGCACAGAGATGGTGTGGCAGAGGGGACACATCTTGTGACCGAGGTGAATGGAAAGCCGACAGCGAAGATCATGTATTTTAACGGACTGAGCAGAACACGGGCAAACGGAGATATCACCTATCTGCCAAATCCGTACATTCAGGATAATCTTGCCTTTTCTCTTCAGATGGAACTGGCATCTGAGAGGATGTTTCCCGGATTTGCCAGACACATTTATCTGCGTGCGTACCGCTATAATCTGCATCTGCTTCCAAAATCTCTTCTGATCGAGGCAGGGGCCCAGACCAATACGGTGCAGGAGATGAAAAATGCCATGGAAGTACTGGCGGAGACGTTGTGTCAGGTGATTGGATAAGAACGTACTTTCGAAAAAAGTGTTTGAAAAAAGAAGGAAAACATGATATTCTGAACGTTAGCGACAAATGGAAGAAGTTTGTATTAGGAGAGAAAATATGGGAAAAAGCAATACATATGATGCGGACAGTATTTCTGTTCTGGAAGGGTTGGAGGCTGTACGCAAAAGACCTGGAATGTATATTGGAAGTGTCTCGACAAAAGGACTCAACCATCTGATCTATGAGATTGTGGACAATGCAGTGGATGAGCATCTGGCGGGATTTTGTAAAAATATTCATGTGACACTGGAAAAGGACGGTTCTGCTACGGTGGAGGATGACGGACGAGGCGTTCCGGTGGGGATGCATCAGAAAGGAATCTCTGCGGCACGTCTTGTATATACGACATTGCATGCAGGCGGAAAATTTGACGATAGTGCCTATAAGACGAGCGGAGGACTGCACGGTGTTGGTTCTTCGGTTGTCAATGCGCTGTCCGTTTATATGGATGTGCAGATCAGCAGAGAGGGATATATTCACCACGACCGCTATGAGCGCGGAGTTCCAGTGGTGGAGTTGGAGGATGGACTGCTTCCAACCATCGGAAAGACAAGAAAGACCGGAACCAAGGTCAATTTTTTACCGGACGATACGATTTTTGAGAAGACAAAATTCCGGGCAGAGGAAGTGAAAAGTCGTCTTCATGAAACTGCTTATCTCAATCCCGAGCTGACGATTGTATTTGATGACAAACGTCCGGATTCGCAGGAACATATTGAATATCATGAACCGGATGGAATTCTGGGATTTATCCGGGATCTGAATCAGAAAAAGGAAGTGCTTCACGATCCGATCTACTTCAAGGGAACAGCAGAAGGAATCGAAGTCGAAGCGGCATTTCAGTATGTCAATGAGTTCCATGAGAACGTGCTGGGATTTTGCAACAATATTTACAATGCAGAAGGGGGAACCCATCTGACCGGATTTAAGACAACATTTACGACGGTCATGAATCAATATGCCAGAGAGCTTGGTATTTTAAAAGAGAAGGATTCGAATTTTACAGGAGCAGATATCCGAAACGGGATGACCGCGATTATTTCCATCAAGCATCCGGATCCGCGGTTTGAAGGGCAGACCAAGACAAAGCTGGACAACCCGGATGCAGCAAAAGCCACCGGAAAAGTGACCGGAGATGAGATTGTTCTGTATTTTGACCGGAACGTAGAGACGCTGAAAAAAGTATTGTCCTGTGCGGAGAAGGCTGCAAAGATCCGAAAGACGGAGGAAAAGGCGAAGACGAATCTTCTGACAAAGCAGAAATATTCGTTTGACAGCAATGGGAAACTGGCAAACTGTGAGAGCCGGGATGCAAAAAAATGTGAGATTTTTATCGTAGAGGGAGATTCTGCGGGCGGTTCGGCAAAGACAGCCAGAAACCGGAACTACCAGGCAATCCTGCCGATCAGAGGAAAGATCCTGAATGTGGAGAAGGCCAGCATTGACAAGGTGCTTGCCAACGCAGAGATCAAGACCATGATCAATGCATTTGGATGTGGATTTTCCGAAGGATACGGCAATGATTTTGACATTACAAAGCTTCGCTATGACAAGATAATCATTATGGCAGATGCGGATGTGGATGGAGCCCATATTTCGACATTGCTTCTGACGCTATTCTACCGGTTCATGCCGGAATTGATCTACGAGGGGCATGTCTATATTGCAATGCCGCCGCTTTATAAAGTGATGCCGAAAAAAGGAGAGGAAGAGTACCTGTATGATGACAAAGCTCTGGAAAAGTACCGGAGGACACATGACGGTGGATTTACTCTTCAGAGATACAAAGGTCTTGGAGAGATGGATGCAGATCAGCTTTGGGAAACGACGCTGAATCCGGAAACCCGGATTTTGAAGCTGGTAGAGATCGAGGATGCCAGAATGGCCTCCGGTGTGACGGAGATGCTGATGGGTACGGAAGTCCCGCCGAGAAGGGCGTTTATTTACGAAAATGCAACAGAGGCAGAACTGGATATATAGCAGAAGTTCAGGCTTAGAGGAGAAAAGATATGAGCAGTGAATCACAGATAATCAGAACAGAATACTCGGATGTGATGCGCAAGTCCTATATTGATTATGCGATGAGTGTCATCATATCCCGTGCCCTTCCGGATGTGAGAGACGGACTGAAACCGGTACAGAGACGGACACTTTACGATATGTATGAATTAGGGATCCGCTATGACAAGCCATACCGGAAATGTGCCCGTATCGTGGGAGATACGATGGGTAAATATCATCCTCATGGTGATAGTTCCATTTATGAGTCTTTAGTGGTTATGGCACAGGAATTCAAAAAGGGAATGGTGCTGGTGGACGGACATGGAAATTTTGGTTCCATCGAAGGCGACGGAGCAGCTGCCATGCGTTATACAGAAGCACGTCTGATCAAGTTTACTCAGGAGGCATACCTTGCGGATCTGGACAAGGATATCATTGATTTCGGACCGAACTTTGATGAGACAGAAAAAGAACCTCTGGTACTTCCGGTGCGGGTTCCGAATCTTCTTATCAATGGAGCGGAAGGAATCGCAGTCGGAATGGCAACGAGTATCCCGACACACAATCTGGGAGAAGTCATTGATGCGGTAAAGGCTTATATGAAAAATGACGCCATTACGACAAAACAGCTGATGAAATACATCAAAGGACCGGATTTTCCGACAGGCGGTATTGTGGTCAATAAAGATGATCTTCCTGAAATCTATGAGACCGGACAGGGGAAGATCAAGATCCGCGGAAAGGTAGAAGTAGAAGATTTAAAAGGCGGTAAAAAACAGCTTGTCATTACAGAAATTCCATATACCATGATCGGAGCCGGAATCGGAAAGTTTTTGAATGACGTCTGCAATCTTGTAGAAACAAAAAAGACAACAGATATCGTGGATATTTCCAACCAGTCTTCCAAAGAAGGAATCCGGATCGTACTGGAACTGAAAAAAGGCGCGGATGTGGAAAATCTGAAAAATATGCTCTACAAAAAGACGCGTCTGGAGGATACATTCGGAGTCAATATGCTGGCCGTGGCAAACGGAAGGCCGGAAACGCTGGGATTAAAGGCGATCATTGAGCATCATGTGGATTTTCAGTTTGAGCTGACCACGAGAAAATACAAAACGCTTCTCGCAAAAGAACTGGATAAAAAAGAAGTGCAGGAAGGTTTGATCAAAGCCTGTGACGTGATCGATCTGATCATTGAGATTCTGCGGGGAAGCAAGTCTGTCAAAGATGCCAAAGCATGTCTGACGCAGGGAATCACAGAGAACATCAAGTTTAAATCTCAGATTTCGAAAAAGATGGCGGCTATGCTCCGTTTTACGGAAAGACAGGCATCTGCAATTCTGGAAATGCGGTTGTATAAACTGATTGGTCTGGAAATTGAAGCGCTGCAGAAAGAACACGAGACAACGCTGAAAAATATTGCCCGCTATGAAGATATTTTGAATCATTATGATTCCATGGCAACGCTGATCATGGAAGAGCTGGATGCATTTAAAAAAGAGTATGGAAGAAAGCGCCGTACTGCGATTGAAAATGCAGAGGCGGCAGTGTTTGAAGAAAAGAAAGTAGAAGAGCAGGAAGTGATCTTTTTGATGGATCGCTTCGGGTATGCGAAAACAGTGGATGTGAGTGTGTATGAGCGAAACAAAGAGGCGGCAGACAGTGAGAATAAATATGTTGTAAATTGTCTGAATACCGGAAAAATCTGTCTGTTTACGGATACCGGAAAAATGCATCAGATCAAAGTGATGGATCTGCCATATGGAAGATTCCGGGATAAAGGCGTTCCGATTGACAATGTGAGCAATTACAGCAGCAGTGAAGAACAGATTGTGACGATCTGTGACGCACAGCAGATCGCGTTTGAGAAGCTTTTGTTTGCCACAAAGCAAGGAATGATCAAGCGAGTAGACGGCAGTGAGTTCCAGGTGGCAAAACGAACCATTGCAGCAACCAAGCTCCAGGAAGAGGATGCACTGATCCATGTTGGGATGGTTCAGGAGAATCAGAATATTGTGCTGCAGACAAGAGATGGATATTTCTTAAGATTTCTGACAGCAGAGATTCCGGAAAAGAAAAAAGGTGCAGTCGGCGTGCGCGGAATCAAGCTTCAGAAAACGGATGAGCTGGAGCAGATCCATCTGTTTGAAGAGGGAACAGATACAAAAGTGAAATATGGAGAAAAAGAAGTGACCTTGAACCGTCTGAAACTGGCTAAGAGAGACGGTGTCGGGACGAAGCAGAGGAAATGATAAAAAAGTTACTGTTCACACCGGATGTTAAATATAGGTTCTGAACCGTCATGCTTGCATGTAAGGGAAAGAATCTATATTTAACATCCGGTGGAACCAGTCACCACCAATACATAAGCAATCTAGCACGAAGTGCGACACTGGAGTGCGCAAGCACGACGATTGCGCATGGATAGGTGGGGATTGGTGTGAACAGTAACATAAAAAGAACATAAATTTGATTTATCCCTTGCTTTCACCAGATAATGGTGCTATACTGTCTATAGTTACATAATCAATCCGGCAGAAGAGTGAACGAAAGTTCACTCTTCTTTGTATGATAGGGCTTTTTACATATCATGCGGTCATGCGGGAGAAGATAACGATACTGGAAAATAAAAAAGTGAGATAGAAAGGAAGTTTGACGTGTCAAGAAGAGAAGAATATGAAAAACAGACAGAAGAACTTTTAGAGCCGATCGTAGCAGAACAGGGATTCGAGCTGGTAGATGTAGAATATGTAAAAGAAGCAGGAAACTGGTATCTGAGAGCATATATCGACAAGCCGGGAGGGATCACAGTGGATGACTGCGAAGTGGTAAGCAGAAGATTTTCAGACATTCTGGATGAGAAAGACTACATCGAAGATTCCTATATTTTTGAGGTGAGCTCTCCAGGGCTTGGAAGACCTTTGAAGAAAGAAAAAGATTTTATCAGAAGCGTGGGACAGGAAGTGGAGATCCGTACGTACCGTGCGATTAACAGACAGAAAGAATTTGTTGGAATTCTGAAAGAATTTGATCAGAACACAGTGACGATCTCATATGAAGATGACAGTACACAGACATTTGAAAAAAGTGAAATTGCACTTATCCGTTTAGCGTTGGATTTTTAAATTAGGAGGAAATGAAACAATGAACACAGAATTAATGGAAGCTTTGACAATTCTTGAAAAAGAGAAGAACATCAGCAGAGATACCATGATGGATGCGATTGAAAACTCTCTCATCAGTGCCTGCAAAAACCACTTCGGGACATCGGATAACATCAAGGTGATCATGAACAGAGAGACCTGTGATTATGCTGTTTACGCAGAAAAAGAAGTAGTTGAGGAAGTGTTTGATCCGGCAATCGAGATCACACTGGAAGATGCGGAAGAGATTGATTCTGCACTGCAGATCGGAGATGTTTGTCAGGTTCCGGTACAGTCCAAAGAGTTTGGACGTATTGCAACAATGAATGCGAAAAACCTGATTCTTCAGAAGATCCGCGAGGAAGAAAGAAAAGTAGTATACGATCAGTATTTTGAAAAAGAGAAAGACATTGTAACAGGTATTGTGCAGCGTTATGTTGGCAAAAATATCAGTGTCAATCTGGGTAAAGCAGATGCCATGCTCACAGAAAATGAGCAGGTCAAAGGAGAAGTGTTTAAACCGACAGACCGCATTAAATTGTACATTGTAGAAGTGAAGAACACTCCGAAGGGACCAAAGATCCTGGTTTCCCGTACACATCCGGAACTGGTGAAACGTCTGTTTGAAGCAGAAGTTGCAGAGGTGAAGGACGGAACCGTTGAAATCAAGAGCATTGCCCGTGAGGCAGGATCCCGTACAAAGATGGCTGTATGGTCAAATGATGAGAATGTAGATCCGGTCGGAGCATGTGTCGGAATGAACGGTGCCAGAGTCAATGCGGTTGTGGAAGAGCTCAGAGGAGAAAAGATCGACATCATCAACTGGAGTGATAACCCGGCTCTTCTGATCGAGAATGCCTTAAGTCCTGCAAAGGTGATCTCTGTTATGGCAGATCCGGATGAAAAAGTGGCAAGTGTTATTGTGCCGGATTACCAGTTGTCTCTTGCAATCGGAAAAGAAGGTCAGAATGCAAGGCTGGCAGCGCGTCTGACAGGATATAAGATCGACATTAAGAGCGAGACACAGGCGATCGAGTCCGGAGAACTCCCGGAGGATTACATGGATCAGATGAACATGATGGAAGAAGACGGATATGCAGAGGATTATGAGGAAACTGTCAACTATACAGACGGATATCCGGAAGATGCAGATGCATACGAAGAGATTGAGTTTGTAGAGGCAGAGGAAGAATAAACTCTTTTGAGAGGTGAGGTATTTGAACGGTAAAAAGAAAATTCCGATGCGCAAATGTGTCGGATGTGGAGAAATGAAAGCCAAAAAGGAACTGCTCAGAGTTCTGCGGACAGAAGACGATGAATTTGTATTGGATACGACCGGCAGAAAAAACGGACGGGGTGCTTATGTCTGTCTTTCAAGTGAGTGTTTTGCAAAGGCGGCAAAAAATAAAGGGCTGGAACGTTCGTTTAAGCAGGCAATTCCAAAAGAAGTATATGAACGGCTGGAAAAGGAGATGGAACAATTTGAAGCAAGATAGAGTGCTGTCCCTGATCGGGCTGGCCACAAAGGCAGGAAAATGTGCCAGTGGTGAATTCATGACAGAAAATGAGACAAAATCCGGGAAAGCTGCACTGGTGATCGTAGCGGAAGATGCATCGGATAACACCAAAAAGAAATTCCGGGATATGTGTAAGTTTTATGAGGTTCCAATTTATTTTTACGGAGATAAAGATACCTTAGGGCATGCAATGGGAAAAGAGTTCCGTGCATCTCTGGCGATATTGGACGAAGGATTTGCAAAAGGAATTCGAAAACAACTGGAAATAAAAAATAATACGATTGCATAGAGGAGGTAGTTTGAGTATGACGAAATTAAGAGTGCATGAACTGGCAAAAGAGCTGGGGATGGAAAATAAAGACCTGATGGAGATTCTGGAGAAAAAGAATGTGGAGGCGAAAACTTCCATGGGCTCCATTCCGGATGAGGTCGTAGCAGAACTGCGCAGCGGGCACGCAGGAAAAGGAACATCGGAAGATGCTCCGAAAAAGAAAAATATCGTACAGGTATTCCGCCCACAGAATTCGAAGAGCGGAAACCGCCGCCCGGGAGGATCCCGTCCGGGAAATGGACAGAACACACAGGGAACATCCCGTCAGGATCGTCCGGCAGGCGGAAGAAACGGACAGCGTCCGGCTTCCGGTCAGAATGGATCCCGTCAGGATCGTCCGGCGAGAGGGCCGCAGGCAAATGGAGAGAGAGAGAACAGAAGACCACAGGAAGGACGCCCGGCAGGAAACCGACGTCCGGAAGAGGGACAGAGAGGCGGTTTCCGTCAGAATCGTCCGGCAGATGGAAGAAACGGGCAGCGTCCGTCTTCTGCTCCAAACGGTCAGAGAGGAAACCGTCGCCAGGACGAGGGGGCAAAAAATGGTCAGCGTCCGGATTCCAGAAGAAACGACAGAAATGACAGAAACGACAGAAATTCAATTCCGTCGCCATTGGTAGAGCAGCAGAAACCGCAGCGCAATAAAGCAAAAGATAAAGAAAAAGATTACAAGAAAAAAGAAAACAGAGAAGAAGGATTTGAAAGCAAGGGCAAAAAAGGCAGAAAGCAGAAGCCGACAGTAGAAGTGCAGAGACCACAGCCAAAGCCGGAAGTGAAAAAGGAAGAGGAAATCAAACAGATCACAATCCCGGAAGTACTGACAATTCAGGAACTGGCAGACAAGATGAAAGTGGTACCGTCTGTGATCGTAAAGAAACTGTTCATGCAGGGCAAGATCGTAACAGTGAATCAGGAAATTGATTTTGAGACAGCAGAAGAAATCGCAATGGAATTTGAGATCCTTTGTGAAAAAGAAGAAGTTGTAGATGTCATTGAAGAGCTTCTCAAAGAAGATGAAGAAGATGAAGCTACTATGGTAAAACGTCCTCCTGTTGTATGTGTTATGGGACACGTTGACCATGGAAAGACTTCTCTGTTGGATGCGATCCGTGATACCAGTGTGACAGACCGCGAGGCAGGTGGAATCACACAGCACATCGGTGCTTCTGTAGTAGAGATCAACGGAGAAAAGATCACATTCCTGGATACACCGGGACATGAGGCGTTTACTGCAATGCGTATGAGAGGAGCAAATTCTACAGATATTGCGATTCTTGTAGTTGCAGCAGATGACGGTGTGATGCCGCAGACGATCGAGGCGATCAACCATGCCAAAGCAGCGGGAATTGAAATTATCGTAGCGATCAATAAGATCGATAAGCCAAGTGCAAATATTGAGCGTGTAAAACAGGAACTGACAGAGTATGAACTGATTCCGGAAGACTGGGGCGGAAGCACGATTTTCGTACCGGTATCCGCGCATACAAAAGAAGGAATTCAGGAGCTTCTCGAGATGGTTCTTCTGACAGCAGAAGTGATGGAGCTCAAAGCAAATCCGAACCGTGTGGCAAGAGGACTTGTGATCGAGGCAGAGCTGGATAAAGGAAAAGGTTCTGTTGCGACAGTGCTCGTACAGAAAGGTACCCTTCGTGTGGGAGATGCCATTGCAGCAGGATCCGCACACGGAAAAGTAAGAGCCATGATGGATGACAGGGGAAGACGTGTAAAAGAAGCAGGTCCGTCCCAGCCGGTAGAAATCCTCGGATTGAATGAGGTTCCGCAGGCAGGAGAAGTCTTTGTGGGATGCGAGTCAGAAAAAGAAGCAAGAAACTTTGCAGAGACATTTATTTCACAGCACAGAGTGAAGATGCTTGAAGAGACAAAATCCAAGATGTCTCTGGATGATCTGTTCAATCAGATTCAGGAAGGAAACTTAAAAGAACTCAACATCGTAGTGAAAGCAGATGTACAGGGTTCTGTGGAAGCAATCAAACAGAGTCTGATCAAATTGTCAAATGAAGAAGTTGTGATCAAGATCATTCACGGCGGAGTTGGTGCGATCAATGAATCCGACGTGATTCTGGCATCTGCTTCCAATGCGATCATCATCGGATTTAACGTGCGTCCGGATGCGACAGCGAAGGAGATTGCAGACCGTGAAGGCGTTGACTTAAGACTTTACAGAGTCATCTACAATGCGATTGAAGATGTGGAAGCGGCAATGAAAGGTATGCTGGATCCGGTATTTGAAGAGAAGGTACTGGGACACGCAGAAGTACGTCAGACATTTAAGGCATCCGGAGTGGGAACGATTGCAGGTTCTTATGTACAGGACGGTACTTTTGAACGAAATTGTTCTGTTCGTCTGACACGTGACGGCATTGTGATCTTTGACGGACCTCTGGCATCTCTGAAACGATTCAAGGATGATGTGAAAGAAGTCAGAGCCGGATACGAGTGCGGTTTCGTATTTGAAAACTATAATGATATCAAAGAAGGCGATCTTGTAGAAGCATACAAGATGGTAGAAATAGAAAGAAAATAAGGAGCAGTTATGAGGAAAAACAGTATTAAAAACACAAGAATCAATACTGAAGTCCAAAGAGAACTGAGCAACATCCTACGCGGAGGCATCAAGGACCCGAGAGTGGCGCCGATGACTTCCGTGGTAGCGGTGGAAGTAGCACCTGATCTGAAGACATGTAAGGCATACATCAGCGTGCTGGGAGATAAGAAAGCCCAGGAAGATACGATCACAGGACTTCAGAGTGCAGAAGGATATATCCGGCGTGAACTGGCAAGAACGATCAACATGCGCAATACACCGGAGATCCGGTTTATCATGGATCAGTCCATTGAATACGGTGTCAATATGACGAAAAAAATCAATGATCTGACCAAAGATTTGAAAAGTGAGGATGAATAAATAAGCATGAAAATTGTATTATCTGATATTTTGAAGGGAAAGAAGCGGATCGCGCTCTCCGGTCATGTTCGGCCGGACGGAGACTGTGTAGGATCGTCGATGGGATTGTACCTGTATCTTACAGAGCAGTTTCCGGAAATAGAAGTTGATCTGTATCTGGAAAAGATACCGGCATCCTTTTCCATAATCTCGCGTACAGAGGAAATCAGACATACACTTTCAGAAGAGACGGCATATGATCTGTTTATCTGTCTGGACTGTGGGGACGAACAGCGGCTCGGACCGTTTGCACCGTTACTTCGACAGGCTGCACATACGGTTTGTATCGATCATCATGTGAGCAATGATGCATTTGCAGAGTTAAATTACATTCGCCCGGAGGCAAGTTCTACATCAGAGCTGGTTTATACACTTCTGGAAGATGAGAAGATCAGTAAGGCATGTGCGGAAGCACTGTATATGGGAATCGCACATGATACGGGAGTATTTCAGTACTCCTGTACCTCTCCGGAGACGATGGAGGCAGCCGCACAGTTGCTTAGAAAAGGAATTGACGGCAGTGAGATTATCGAAAAAACTTATTTTGAGAAGACCTATATCCAGAATCAGATCTTAGGGAGAGCGCTTTTAGAAAGCATGCTGGTTTTAGAAAAACAGGTGGTCGTTTCTGTTGTATCCAGAAAAGAGATGGAATTTTTCGAGGCAGTTCCAAGCGATCTGGAGGGAATCGTGGCTCAGCTTCGGCAGACAAAAGGTGTGGAAGTGGCGATTTTTCTGCATGAGACGGACACCCGGGAGTATAAGGTCAGTCTGCGTTCCAAGGGCAAAGTCAATGTAAGCAGTATTGCTCAGTATTTTGGTGGAGGCGGTCATGTGCGTGCAGCAGGGGTTACAATGAAAGGTTCTGCGCACGATGTGATCAACAATCTGCTTAGACAGATTACATTGCAGCTAAAAGAGGCATAGAAGAGAAAGACAGGAATTGTTATGGTAAATGGAATTCTGAACGTATACAAAGAAAAAGGATACACATCCCATGATGTAGTGGCAAAGCTGCGTGGAATTGTGGGGCAGAAGAAGATCGGACATACAGGCACGCTGGACCCGGATGCGGAAGGCGTGCTTCCTGTTTGTCTGGGAAGAGCAACAAAGGTATGTGATATGCTCACGGAAAAGGATAAAACATACGAGGCGGTCCTGTTGCTTGGAAAAGAGACCGATACCCAGGATATTTCAGGAACTGTGCTGAGAGTGGGAGAGACAGAAGGACTCACGCAGGAGCAGGTAAAAGACTGTGTGATGAGTTTTGTGGGGGAATATGATCAGATACCGCCCATGTATTCTGCACTGAAAGTAAACGGCAAAAAGCTGTATGAGCTGGCACGGGAAGGGAAGACGATCGAGCGCAAAAGCCGCAAAGTTGAAATCAAAGAGATCCGGATCCTGGAAATGGCACTGCCGCGTGTGAGGATGGAGGTTTCCTGTTCCAAGGGAACCTATATCCGGACATTGTGTCACGATATCGGTGAAAAGCTGGGTTGCTTTGGATGTATGGAGTCGCTTCTTCGTACAAAGGTGAGCCGTTTTGAGATTGAGAGCAGTCTGAAGCTTTCAGAAATACAGAAAAAAAGAGAGGAAGGAAAGCTTTCAGAGATTATAACCCCTCTGGATGCAGTGTTTTTCCAATATCCTGCCGTGACGGTAAAAAAAGAGGGGCAGGCGCTTGCGTATAACGGAAATGAGATTCCAATCCGCTTTGTAACAGATATGGAAGAAAGAAAAAATCAGGAATGGATACGTGTATACGATCTGGAAAATCATTTTATCGGTATCTTCTGTTTTGATAAAAACAGGAAAAAACTTACTGTGGAAAAGATGTTTCTGGATCAGGAAGAAATAAGAGGATGATTATGCAGTACGTAACAGACTTAAGCAAATATCAGACAGAAAACAGGACAGCTGTCACACTCGGAAAGTTTGACGGTCTTCACCGAGGACATCAGGAACTGATCAGCCGGATTCAAAGATTTGCGGATCAGGAAAAAGCGGAAAGTGTTGTTTTTGCATTTGATATGGGGAAAGAAGCATTGATGACAGGAGAGGAAAAGAAAGCATATCTGGAAGGATGTGTGGATACGCTGATCATCTGTCCGTTTACTGAGGCAATCCGTGAGATGGAAGCAGAGGAATTTATTGAAAAGATCCTGATTGAACAACTGCATGCCGCATACATTGCAGTGGGAACAGATTTTCATTTTGGTCATCAGAAGCGAGGAGATATCTGTATGCTGAAACAGTATGCAAAGCGCTATGGATATGAGCTGGAGATTGTAGAAAAGGCAGTGTATCGAAAAAGGGAAATCAGCAGTACCTATATCAGAGAGGCGCTGAAAGTCGGCAATGTGGAACTTGCAGAAAAGCTTTTGGGATACCGATACCGTACAGAGGGCGTTGTAGAGCATGGACAAAAGCTCGGGAGAACGCTGGGATTTCCCACTTTGAATGTCGCATGGAAGCCCGAAAAAGCAGCCCCCCGGTTTGGCGTATATGCATGCAGAGTAAAAATGGATGGAACCTGGTATTGCGGAATCGGCAATCTGGGGATCAAACCGACGGTAACGGATGCAAAACGGATTTTGACAGAGGTGTATGTATTTGATTATAAGGGAGATGCATACGGAAAATATGTGGAGATTGAATTCTGTGCGTTTGAGAGACCGGAGAGCAGATTTGCATCTCTGGAGGAGTTAAAAACACAGGTGGATCGAGATATTTTATTTGGTATGGAGTATTTTCGGGCGCAGCAGTGAGGTGGTTTATGAAGAAAGGGAAGAAAAAACCAAGTTTTCGTACAAAGCTGATCTTTCTGACTTTGTCGGCCTGTATTATTTCGACATTGATTCTTGGAATCGCACAGATGGTGTTGTCCGTTTTTCATTTTTCGAGACAGGCTCGTTCTGACCTGGAATTTTATCTCGAGAATACAAGCGGGCAGTTTGATACAAGAATCAAAAATATGGAAAATATGGTGATTTCTCTGCGGCATAATAATGTGCTGAAACATTTTATCGCGGGAGAAGCGTACAATGAGCAAGAAGCAAGGGAGCAGTTTGCAAACAGTACCGATTTGTTTTCGGAAATGAATATGGTTGATTCCGCCTCTCCGTTTATCGACTGCATCTATCTGTTTAATGAAAACGGAGAATGGGTGAGCAGTCGTTTCTACCCGGAGACAGTGGAAAATATGGAGCTTCAGAATCAAATTTATAAAGAAATCAATTCCAGTTTTTTGAAAAGCAGCAATGAATACTGGTATATGACACATGATGAACGCGCGTATGTATGTATGCGTGTATACAATGAGGAGATGGAGGAGTCCGGCTGCTGCATTATTTCCCTTGGAAAAAGTGCGGTGGATACGTTGTTTTCCAAAACAAAAGAATATCCGGAAAGCAGCTGGCTGATCACAGGAGAAAAAGGACAGATTCTGTTTGCAAATGAAAAGGGAAAAGAACAGGCAAAACAGATGCTGGAAATTCAGGATTTGGGAAGCAGTGAGGAAAAGATCGGAAATCAGATGACTCTCTTTTATGGAGGGAAAACCGGGTTTGGGATTGAACTGAGGATGGCACTTCCCAAGAATCTGATCTATGCCTCGATCCGTTCCACCGTACAGCCTTTTGCAGTGATTTTTCTGATCGTGATCGGAATCACGGCGATTGTCGTATTTGCGGTATCCATGAGAATGACACGTCCGCTGAAGTTTATCGGAGAAGATATCCGGAAATTTGGAAACGGCAGACTGGATGCGCAGATGCGGGAATTTGATACAAGAGAGTTTGATGAGATCAGCACACGGTTTAATGAGATGACCGGGCAGATCAAAAATCTGATCACGGAAGTCTATGAAAAACAGCTTCTTGCTACACAGGCTCAGGTAAAATATTTGCAGTCTCAGATCAATCCGCATTTCATGTTTAACATTTTATCCATGCTCAGTATGAAAGCAGGATTGCAGGGAAACAAAGAACTGCAAAAGCTTTTGAGCGCATTTTCCAGACTGATTCAGGGAAAGATTTTCCGGAACGGAGAGATTGAAATCCCGTTATTTCAGGAGATGGAGTTGATCGAGTTTTATCTGCTTTTACAGGGAGAGCGGTTTGCAGGAAAGATTACATATGATATACTTTGCAGTGAAGAAGTGAAAAATGCCAGAATTCCGCGGCTGAGTGTGGAACCATTGGTGGAAAACGCTGTTTCACACGGTCTCGAACCGAAACCGGGAAGCGGTCATATCAGGGTGGAAGCAAAAGAAGAAAATGGGAAGCTGCGGATTCAGATCAAAGATGACGGAGTCGGATTTGATGTGGAAGAGCAGAAGAAGAACAAAGGGCAGGCGGTGGAAGATGAGAAGCATACGCACATCGGTCTTACCAATACACAGCAGATGCTTCATACGATATACGGTGAAGAAGCATCGATGAAGATTGAGAGTACACCGGGTGCGGGTACTTGTGTAACGATGTGTCTGCCGTTGGAAAAAGGGGGAAGAAAGTCATGTGGAGAGTGATGATTGCAGATGATGAACCATATATCCGGGAAGGGTTGGAAAAGCTGATTCCCTGGGAGGAGCTTGGATGCGAGCTGATCTATGTTGCGGAGAATGGTCAGGATCTGTTGGAACAGATCCGCAGCTGTCCGCCGGATATTGCGATCATTGATATAAAAATGCCGCTGATGGACGGCATGGAAGTTGCGGAATACATTTATAAAAATCATATCCGGACGTCTGTGATCTTTCTGACTGCGTATGCGGATTTTCAGTATGCACGAAAGGCAATTCAGTACCAGGTGAGTGATTATATTGTCAAAACAGCAGCTCTGGAAGAAATTCCGGCAGCCATTGCAAATATCAAACAGCGGCTGGAGAGTGAAAATATGACCTGGTATCGGATGCTCCTGGTAACACCGGTGCGTCAGGGTGAAAAGGTGAGAAAATTCTTTCTGCATGCCTTTCATTCGTTTGAATACCGCGCTCTTTCACCCGGAACGGAGGAAGAAGGACTGGTGCTTACAGTCAATGACAGTGAACGGACAGAGGAAATCTTCAGCTGTTGTGAGAAAATGAAAGCCTTTTGTAAAAACTTTCTTGGAGAGACGCCGCAGATTTTGTGCAGCCGGGCCTATCAGCAGGGAGATGATTCTTCCTTGCTCTATGAACAGACAAAGGCCTACGCCAAGGGAAGAAGTGCAGAGCAGATTTTGATCGTGCCGCAGAATGCAGAAGAGGGAGATGGGACAGATACATTGTTAAAGCGTGTTCAGACCTATATCCGGAACCATTATACAGAGCGCCTGACACTGGCGGATATTGCGGAGGCAGTCCATGTCAGCTCCAGTTATCTGAGTCGGTTTTACAAATTGAAGGCAGGAGAGAACCTGTTTGATACGATTAATTCTCTTCGTGTGGAAAAAGCCAAAGAACTGCTTTTAAGAGGAGACAAGAAAATCTATGAGATCGCAGCATTGACCGGTTTTGAGGATACGGCATATTTTTCAAAGGTGTTTAAGAAATATGCAGGATGTCCGCCAAAGGAATACGAGCAGTCCGGAGGAAGAAATCTATGAGAAAAGGAACGTGGGTTTTACTGCTTCTTATGACGGCCTGTCTGCTCGGAGGCTGCAGTAAGGAGAGCGCGGAGCAGACAGAGATTACGCTGATACATGGTTGGGGCTCCATGGAATCGGAGCATGTCAGAATGCGGCAGATTTATAAGGATTTTGAAAAAGAGCACCCGGAGATCAAGCTGAATCTGATGTCCATGACTTCATCGGATGAGGTGATCAAAAAGACAAAAAACATGCTTTCTGTTGGAGAGGTTCCGGATCTGATTTTTACAGGAGGCTACGGAAAAGATTCGGTGTACCGCTTTATGGAAGAAAAAAACAAAGCGGCAGACCTTATGCCTTATCTGGAGAAAGATCAGGAATTTGCAGACTCTGTAGCGCCGGAGATCATTTCCTACTGGCAGAAGGACGGGAAGCTGTATACCCTGTCAGATGTACTGTTGCTTGGAGGGGGATACTGGTATAACGCGGATATTTTTGAAAAAGCGGGGATTGAATCGGTACCGGAGACCTGGGATGAGTTTCTGGAGGCTTGTGAGAAGATACAGAGCTGGTCACAGAATGAAGGAAAATCGGTGATCCCGGTACAGATTACGAAAGAAAACAGTGCTTATCTGGCAGATGCCCTGCTTTTGGACACTTCCAAAGAAGCACAGGACGCAGTGGAAAATCATTCGATGATGCTAAGTGCAAAAGAACTTTTTCCGGTTTTAGAGACAATGAAGCAGATCAGACAATATGGGGACAGTACAGACAAAAATTATGGATACAGGGACGAAGGAAGTATGTTCAACAGTGGAAATACAGCCATGTATATCAATGGAGTGTGGGCAAGTAAGCTGATCGATGAAAAAATCGATGCCTGCTATGCACCGTTTCCGGGAAAGAATGGCAGCACGATCGCCAGTTCTTCCGTATGTCTGGGATATATTGTAGGCAATACCGGGAATCAAGAGACAATGGATGCCAGTGTTGAATTTTTAAAGTATATGCTCAGCGAAAAGGTACAGAAGCGGATTCTTCTGGAAACCGGACAAATGCCGTCCAGCCCAAAGATACATCTGGAAGAATATAAGGAGCAGATTCCGAGGATGTGCAATGCTGTGGAAGCAATTCGTGGAGCAGACCGTATCATTGAGGTGCCGGACAATCTCTGGACGGCAGATCAGCTGGAAAACTTTCGGAACCAGATTATGGAAGTTCTTAACGGGACTTTGGATGAAGAGCAGTTTTGTACAAATTTATATCAATAGTTGCAGCGTCATATCATGAAAATGGTATGGCGCTTTTCATAAATATGACAAAACAGAGGTAAATAAATTACAAGAAAACGGCAGAATCATAAATATATTACAAAAAACAGGAAATTGACACGGAAAAACCAGAAATAATGCAAGAAAGTGTCAATTCTATCCATAGAGTCAGGCTGATGATCATGATATTCTAAATTCAACAGGAAATCGAAGGAGGATTTAGTAATGAAAAAGAAAAGAATCATCAGCCTGATTTTGGCTACAACTATGGCGGCAACAGTAGTCGTTTCCGGATGTGGGAAATCCGGTGACTCTGAGAAAACAGATGACGGCAAAAAGAAAACAGAAGCATCTGATGACAAGGTATTGGAGTTTTATCATGGATATTATCAGGATGCAAGCGAATGGGCACCTGCACAGGTTATGCGCGATATCTATGACGAGTTTGCAAAAGAGCATGCAGATGGAGAAGTGGAATTTAAAGCAATTCCGACAGAGGATATCGACAGTGTGGTAGAAAATAAAGTGGCAGGCGGAAGCTATCCGGATATGGTGGATCTGGCAGGACGGTCTGTATCACTGGCAGCGATCAGTCAGGATTTGCTCCTTGACATGAAACCATACATAGATGAAGAAGGAATCAAAGACAACGTTGGAATCAACTATACACAGAACGACGTGGATGGAAAGATTTATACGGTTCACGATCAGCTTCTGACACTGGGATACTGGTACAATGACAAGGTGTTAAAAGACGCAGGAGCAACAACACCGGATACATGGAAGAACTGGAGCGATTTTGAAGGAGCAATGGAAAAAGTACGTTCCGCAGGCGGAGATGTGTATGCATATGGTGCCGGTCAGGGATCTACAAGATGCTTTAACGCAATCCTCGGTATGTCCGAAAATGGAAGAAAAATCGTAGGAGAGCCTCTGACAGAAGAAGCAATCGAATCCAAAGAGTTTGAAGAAGCATTCAAACAGGTGGCAAATATGGATCAGAAAAACGGATCTTCCAATGCCAGCAGCAATGCCGATGACGGTGCAAACGACTGGGCAGCAGACTTCAACAAAGGACAGTCTGCAGTGTTCTTCAACGGAGTATGGGCAGCAGGCGGATTTGAAGATACTACAAACTTTAAACCGGCAATCTTCCCGGGAAGCGTTTCCTTATCTTCTGCAAGCGGCGGAATCACAGCAGCAAATGATATGAGTGATGCAGAAAAAGAACTGGCACTGGAATTTGTAAAATATATGACAAGTGATGAAGTACAGACAAAGATCTTCAAAGAAGTAGGTGCAAACCCATGTACAACAACACTGGATCTGAATGCACTGGCAGAAGGATCTGACGAGAAAACAAAACTTCTTGCAGAGGCATGTTCTCAGGCAAATGATGCAGAATATGTGATTGCAACAATCGATTCTACATGGGGAACAGATATTGCAAATGCGATCGGTAACAAACTGATCGAATCTACCGTTTCCGGAACTGATGTAAATGCAAAATTTGAAGAATTAAAGAGTGAACTGATCGGTCTGATTGGTTAATTGTAAATCATGGAAGCTGCTCTTTGCAGGAGGTATTTAAGGAGCAGCTTCCTTCTCTATGAAATTTTCCAGAGTAGGAGGTAGCAAAATGGAAATAACCGGAAAAAAACAAAAGTTGAGAAAGAATGCGTTTATTCTCTTCTTTCTTTTACCGACTCTGGTCTGCTTTTGTGTGTTTTATTTATATCCGATCGCAACGGTGGTCATCAGTTCCTTTGCAAAATGGGACTACACGAATTTGAATGATATGCAGATGTATTCCTTTGGACATCTGTTTGACAACTATAAATATATTTTTGAGAAATATCCGTATTTCTGGGAAGGACTTAGAAATTCCTGTATCTGGGCATTGTGCGGACTTGTAGTCCAGGTTCCGATCGCGACAGGAGTGGCACTGGTAATCTCCAAGAAATGCAGAGGATGGAAGCTGGCAAGAAATATTTACGTGATACCGAATATTATTTCTTCGGCAGCAATGGGATTGATCTTCTTACAGCTGTACAATCCGAAGTATGGTATTATCAATGAAATTATCCGTGTTTTTGTGCCGAATTTCCAGGACAACGTACTGTTTATACCAAAGGTAAATATGATCGCTTTGACCTGCGCATACATCTTCTTTGCAGGAACAAACATGATCATGGTTCTGGGACAGATTTCTGCAATACCGGAAGAGGTTCGTGAGGCGGCACTTTTGGATGGAGCCAAAGGATGGACACTGGATCGTTGTATCGTTCTTCCATTGATTAAAGATACAATAAAGACAATCAGTATTCTCTCCGTATCCGCAGGATTCCTGTTGTATAATGAAGTTTATTTCCTGACGAACGGAGCAGCAGGAACAAAGAGTATCAGCTTCCTGATCCGTGAACTGGCAGTTGTCAGTCCAAGAGCACAGTACGCACGTGCAAATGCGATCGGTGCGATTCAGATCCTGGGAGGTCTGGTATTGATCCTGATCATTAATATGCTGTTTCGTGAGAGAAAACAGAAAGGAGGCAGAAGATGATGAGCAGACAGAGAAAAGGCAAAGAAAATGAAGCGGTCCATGGAGTGGGGACTTTTGGAAAGATCGTTTCGTATGTTGTGATGATTCTGGTATGTTTCATCTCCCTGTTTCCGGTTATTTGGGTGGCAATTTCCTCGTTGAAGGCAGATCCTCTGGCAGAGCCGGGATTTACTCTGCCAAGTGCACTTTGTTTTGATGGATATATCGGAGTATTCCGGGACATGCATATTATGAGATACTTCTTTAACAGTTTTAAAGTGGCAGGTATTTCTGTCGTATTAAGTATCATCATGATTTCCATGTCAGCGTATGTTGTGGCAAGAATGAACTTTAAATTTAAATCGGTGGTCAGCGTCATGTTGATGTCTACATTGTTTATTCCACCGACAGCGATGACATTCCCGGTTTATAATCTGATCAACAGTATGGGAATCAACGATACGCATGCAGGATTGATTTTAATCTATACATGCAGCGGTATCGCAGTCAGCTTTATGGTCATCAAAAACTATTTCCTGACGATACCGGTAGAGCTGGAAGAAGCAGCGCGTATTGACGGCTGCGGTTATACACAGACATTTTTCAAGATCATGCTGCCGATCGCACGTCCGGGAATCCTGACAGCAGCAATGCTGGCGTTTATGAATTACTGGAATGAATACTACTGGGCATCTATGGTACTGACAACAAAAGAACTGAAGACTGTTCCGGCGATTCTGGCACAGTTCCAGAATGCATTTTCTACGAACTACAACGGAATGTTTTCCGCAATCGTTGTAATTCTGCTTCCGCCGGTGATCTTGTTCTGCTGTTTCAGCAAGTACTTTATTGAAGCACTGTCTGGTGGGGCAGTAAAAGGCTAAAAGGAGAGAAAAAACATGAAACAAGTAACAGCCATTCTTTTGGGAGCCGGACAGAGAGGGGCAGAGGCTTATGCCTCTTATGCCCTGGATTATCCCAATGAATTGAAATTTGTAGCAGTAGCGGAACCAAGAGCGGATCGACGGGAAGAGTTTGCAAAGCTTCATGATATTGCACCTCAAAACGCTGTGGAATCGGACATGGAGCTTTTGAACCGTCCGAAAATGGCGGACTGTGTTCTGATCTGTACACAGGATCAGATGCATTATGAGGCATTGAAGCTGGCTGTGGAAAAAGGCTATCACATTTTATGTGAAAAACCGATCTCACCTGTAAAATCTGAACTGATCGAGATCGGGGAGATCGCAAAGAATTATGACAAGGTGATCAGTATTTGCCACGTGCTGCGTTATTCTCCATTTTTCAGAGAGCTGAAACGGCTTCTGGATGAAGGAGCGATCGGTCAGCTTGTTGATATCCAGCATATTGAGAGTGTGGGATACTGGCATATGGCACACAGCTTTGTACGTGGTAACTGGAGAAACAAGTCCTTAAGCAGTCCGATGATCCTGCAGAAGTGCTGTCATGATATGGACATCTTATTATGGCTCGTAGGTGCGTCCTGTACAAGACTTACAAGCTTCGGAAATCTGATGCATTTTAAAGAAGAAAATGCACCAGAAGATGCTCCGGCTCACTGTCTGGACGGATGTGTACATCGGGATGAATGTCCGTATTTTGCACCTCGATTCTATCTGGAGGATTTAGAGGAAAAAGGCGGAACATTTGCAAAAGTGGTAAGTCTTCAGACGGATAAAAAATCTCTGCTGGATGCATTGAAAGACGGACCATATGGAAGGTGTGTTTACCACTGTGACAACGATGTGGTAGATCATCAGGTAGTAAATCTGGAGTTTGACAATGGTGTGACAGCAAGTATGACAATGTGTGCGTTTACCAATAAATGCGAGCGGATCATCAATCTGATGGGAACAAAAGGACAGATTCGCGGAAACATGGAAGAAAATGAAATCATTGTGGAAGATTTTGCGTCTGGAAATACAACAAAGATCAAGGTAAAAGTACCAAAAGGTGGACACAGCGGAAGCGATGTCTCCATGATGAAAGACTTTGTGGAACTGGTGGCAGGAGGCGGAACTGCAAAAAGCGTAAGCGCCGCATCAGAATCCATCGAGAGTCATTTGATGGCACTGGCGGCAGAAGACAGCCGGGAACACAACGGTGTTGTTTATGAAATGAAAGGATATGGAAAATAGTAATGAATCAGGAAATATGGAATCGGACCGAATGGTTCCGGAAAGAAAGATTCGGAATGTTTATCCACTGGGGACTGTATGCCATTCCGGCGCTGGGCGAGTGGGTAATGTCCGAAAAACGAATGACAGTAGAAGAATATGAGAAATATTTCGAGCAGTTTGATCCAACGGATTACAATCCGAGAGAATGGGCAAGACTGGCAAAAAAAGCAGGTATGAAATATGCGGTGCTGACTGCAAAGCATCACGATGGATTTTGTTTGTTTGATTCTGCACTGACAGATTATAAAGCGACAAATACAAAGGCCGGACGGGATCTGGTTCGGGAATTTCTGGATGCATTCCGTGCGGAAGGATTAAAAGTAGGGCTTTACTTTACACTGATTGACTGGCATCATCCGGACTATCCGAAATACAATGATATGCACCATCCAATGCGCGGAAATGAGGCGTATAAAGATGAAAATATCAATTTTGACCGGTATCTGGAATATATGCATGGCCAGGTGGAAGAACTGGTGACCAATTACGGAAAGCTGGATATTCTCTGGTTTGATTTCTCTTATGACAACATGTGTGAAGATACATGGAAAGCAGAAGAGTTGATCCGTATGGTCAGAAAACATCAGCCGGATGTTATTATTGACAATCGTCTGGAAGGTTCCGGAGAGAAGAACGGAAGTATCGTAACAGATCATCCGAATATTTACAGCGGAGATTTCGCAAGTCCGGAAATGATCATTCCGCCGGGAGGAATGAAAGATCTGAACGGAAAACCGATCCCGTGGGAGCTTTGTGCAACGATGAACAACCACTGGGGATACTGTTATTATGATCATACTTACAAAACATCACAGACCATTATCCGCAAACTGGTTGAATGTGTCAGCAAAGGCGGAAACTTTATCCTGAACGTAGGACCGGATGCAAAAGGAAGAATTCCGAAAGAAAGCCAGGAAATTCTGACGCAGGTAGGAGAATGGATGGAGCAAAACGGAGAAAGTCTTTATGAATGTGGAATTTCCGAGTATGACAAGCCGGAATGGGGACGTTATACACAAAAAGGAAACACGGTATATGCCCATATTTATGAAACGCCTCTGGGAGCACTCCCATTGTATGGAATCAGCCCGCAGGAGGTAGGAACAATCACCTTCCTTTCCAGCGGAGCGCAGGTGCAGAGGGGTGAGGCATGGAATACAGCTATGTATTCAGATACACCGTTTGTGGCGCTGGGTGAAAATCCGGTATTCAGTTATCCGCTGCCGGATGAAATCGATACTGTTTTGAAAATCGAGTTGAAAAAATAGGACTTTACATCCGAAAATCCCTGTGGTATACTACCTTAGGATTCAGCCGGTGTTCGGTAATCGGACAACTCCGACCGTTACTTAATACCAGGCGGTTTATTATTAAGTTTAAAGGAGGATCATACGATGATCGCAAAAGAAAAGAAACAGGCTATTATTGCAGAATTTGGAAGAAGTGAAGGAGATACAGGATCTCCGGAAGTACAGGTAGCGATCCTGACAGCAAGAATCAACGAGCTGACAGATCACTTCAAAGCAAATCCAAAAGACCACCACTCAAGAAGAGGACTTCTGAAAATGGTAGGACAGAGACGTGGACTGCTTGCATACCTGAAAAAAGTAGATATCGAAAGATACCGTGCTTTGATCGAAAAACTTGGATTAAGAAAATAATTCATGGAAGAGGGACTTCTGCCTGTGTCGGTTTATCCGGCAGGCAGAAGTCTTTTTATTTCTTGCGATTCATACATATCTATGGTATAATAATCTAGATTGCGGACAAGTATGTATACCCGAGACCACTGAAAAGTATATCGAAAGCTTCCGGTGTTTTTTTCAGTAGTTTCGGAGACACTTGTTCCGGGAAATGTTTCAAACAAAAAGGAGAATATTATGTATAAGAAATTTGAGATGGAACTTGCCGGCAGAACTCTGCGCGTGGATGTTGACAGAGTGGCAAAGCAGGCAAATGGTGCGGTTTTGATGCACTACGGAGATACTACAGTTCTCTGTACTGCGACAGCATCTGAGAAGCCAAGAGACGGGATTGACTTTTTCCCGCTGAGTGTAGAGTACAATGAGAGACTTTATGCAGTCGGAAAGATTCCGGGAGGATTCAACAAAAGAGAAGGAAAGGCTTCTGAGAATGCAATTTTAACATGTCGTGTCATTGACAGACCGATGCGTCCTCTGTTCCCGAAGGATTACAGAAATGACGTGACATTGGAGAATCTGGTTATGTCTGTTGATCAGGACTGCAGTCCGGAACTGACAGCAATGCTTGGTGCGGCGATTGCCACAAGTATTTCAGATATTCCGTTTGACGGACCGATCTCTACGACTCAGGTTGGTCTGGTTGACGGAGAATTTGTATTCAACCCGACAGCAGCACAGAAAGAAGTATCGGATCTGGCGCTGACAGTTGCATCTACAAAAGAGAAAGTAATCATGATCGAAGCCGGAGCAAATGAAGTTCCGGAGGCTCAGATGATCGAGGCTATTTTTGCGGCACATGAACTGAACCAGAAAGTCATCGCATTTATTGAGACGATCGTGGCAGAATGCGGAAAAGCAAAACATGAATATACAAGCTGCGCGGTTCCGGAAGAACTGTTTGAGGCGATTAAAGAGATCGTTCCACCGGCAGAGATGGAAGAAGCAGTCTTTACAGATGACAAACAGACAAGAGAAGAAAATATCCGTGTCATTACAGAAAAACTGGAAGAGGCATTTGCAGAGAACGAAGAATGGCTGGCAGTGTTAGGGGAAGCAGTTTATCAGTATCAGAAGAAGACTGTCAGAAAGATGATCTTAAAAGATCACAAACGTCCGGACGGACGTGCGATCGATCAGATTCGTCCGCTGGCAGCAGAGACAGACCTGATCCCGAGAGTTCATGGATCTGCGATGTTTACAAGAGGACAGACTCAGATTTGTACAGTGACAACACTGGCACCTCTTTCAGAAGCACAGAGAATCGACGGACTGGATGAGGCAGAGACTTCCAAGAGATATATGCACCACTACAATTTCCCGTCTTATTCTGTTGGAGAGACAAAACCATCCAGAGGACCGGGACGTCGTGAGATTGGTCACGGTGCACTGGCAGAGAGAGCACTCCTTCCGGTACTTCCAAGCGAGGCAGAGTTCCCGTATGCGATCCGTACGGTATCTGAGACATTTGAATCGAATGGTTCTACTTCTCAGGCAAGCGTATGTGCGTCCAGTATGTCTCTGATGACAGCAGGTGTGCCGATCAAGGCAGCTGTTGCCGGAATTTCAGCAGGTCTGGTGACAGGAGAGACAGACGATGATTATCTGGTTCTTACAGATATCCAGGGATTGGAAGATTTCTTCGGAGATATGGACTTTAAAGTGGCTGGTACACACAAGGGTATCACAGCGATCCAGATGGACATTAAGATCCACGGACTGACAAGACCGATCATTGAAGAAGCAATCGCAGCGACAAAGAAAGCAAGAACTTATATTCTGGACGAAGTGATGAATAAAGCAATTGCAGAACCTAGAAAAGAAGTGGGAACTTATGCACCGAAGATTATTCAGATGCAGATCGACCCACAGAAGATCGGCGATGTTGTCGGACAGAGAGGAAAGACGATCAATGCGATCATCGAGCAGACTGGCGTGAAGATCGATATCACAGACGATGGAGCAGTTTCTATCTGCGGTACAGAAAAAGAAGCGATGGAAAAAGCAGCGAAGCTGATCGCAACGATCGTAACAGACTTTGAAGCAGGACAGCTTTTTGAAGGAAAAGTAATCAGCATCAAAGAATTCGGAGCATTCCTTGAGTTTGCACCTGGAAAAGAAGGAATGGTTCATATTTCCAAGATCTCCAAAGAGAGAGTCAACAAGGTAGAAGATGTTCTGAACATTGGAGATGTTGTGAAGGTGGTATGCCTTGGAAAAGATAAAATGGGAAGATTCAGCTTCAGCATGAAAGATGTTGCAGAAGACTAATTAGAACTGAAGAGAAAATAGAAAATCAGGATTACCATTTAAGTGGATAATCCTGATTTTCTATTTTGCATTTACGACAATGCTCTGGTCTCCCCGCATTATTTTATTAAGTATTCGTTTCATTTCTTCGCCGTTATCTCCTGACAAATCAATGCTTGAAAAAGGCAGAGTCAGTCTTTTATTGTTGTAATAAGTAATCCATATTGTATTATTTCTGGTTCCTGGAAATACATAGCGCAAATCCTTTATATACTTTTTGGCATAGAGGTTTCCGTTTATAACGAACCAATTTTTACTGACAAACATTCGTGTTGAACTTTGCACAATGATAGGGCGTTTTGATATATTTCCATATTTTATATGCGGTCAACAAAGTAAAACAAAGAAAGAATAATTCGATCCATAGAACTTCTTGATGTTTTTCAATCCACACTATTCTAAATCCCCGTACAGACTGATAAGCACAAAATCCCCATATAAAGGCTAGCAATAACTTTTTAAGTGGGTAAAGACGAAACCATTCAATCATTTTTAGCGGTCCATTTGATGGATGGTAATCTTTATTTATGAGTTTATTCGTAAGGCATTTCTGTACAATGGATGGTAAATTGACCCACAGGATAATTGCTAAAAATAGAAGCCAAATAACCATTCTGCTCCCCTTCCTTTCTCTGATCTGTCGTTTTCTTGATACCTTTATTATATCAGTTCCATGGATCCGCCACAATAAAAATGAAAGGTCTCTGTTCCGGCAGAAGTCGAGTTAAAGGACGGAGAATTTGTGAATTATATCGCATGCGATACAATTGAATATGCAAAAATGCATAATAATAGAGCAGTGAAGAAAACATTAACCATACCAGAGTGGTTGAATGAGGCGGCTACGAGAGCCGGGGTAAATTATTCTCAGGTTCTTCAAGAAGCACTGATGAGAAAATTAAATATAAGCAGATAATCATTGGAGAGCTTGGAAACAGGCTCTCTAATCTTTAAGATTTCTTAAAGATTCTTAAAGATACAGTAAAGACTATTGAGTAAGAAACAGAAAACGACTATACTAAACACTGTCAAATGTTGGAGAAGAAGGAGCAGGCAAGATGAGATACAGACAGAACAATGTAAGGAAGAAACTGATTCCGGCGTACGGGATTGTGCCGCTTTTACTGGCATTGTTATGGAACTCACTGGCATATAATGGTGCCAGATGGATTGCATCCGGGCGATATCATTACAATATTGAGACTGTGTTGGATGAGAGGATCCCTTTCATACCCTGGACATTGGTAATCTATTTTGGATGTTATCTGTTTTGGGGAATCAATTACATTTTGATTGCGGGACAGGAAAAAGAGAGTGTATATCGCTTTTTTACAGCAGATGCAATATCCCGGATTGTCTGTTTCTGTTTTTTTGTCTTGTTTCCGACGACCAATACCAGACCGGAGATTGTGGCAGACGGATTCTGGAATCAGGCCGTGATCTGGCTTTATTCCATTGATGCCGCGGACAATTTGTTTCCTTCCATTCATTGCCTGGTAAGCTGGTTTTGTTTTCTGGGAATTCGTGGGCGGCAGGAGATTCCGAAATGGTATCAATACCTGTCCTGTGTGATTGCAGTTTGCGTGTTTTTATCCACTTTGATGACAAAACAGCATGTTGTCTGGGATGTGGCAGGTGGTGTTATCCTGGCGCAGATCTGTTTTACGGTTTCCGGGAAAACACAGTGGTATCGGATATATCAAAGATTTTGTGAAAGGATACAAAGCTGTATTTTTCATTTGACAGGAGGAGCACGACATGAGAGATAAGAAAAAAGCAGTTTTTAATATTTTATTTTTATTACTTGTATTTGGTCTGACTGTATATGGTGTTTTTCGAGGAGAAGATCTTGAGAGTATGATGCACTCCATTCGACAGGCACAGTGGCAATGGCTGGTGCCGGGAGTGGCTCTGGTATTATTCTTTATATGGTCAGAATCAATTATTATCTGGTATATGATGAAATCGTATGGAACCCGGTTGAAGAAACGGTCTTGTTTTCTGTTTTCTTCCGTTGGTTTTTTCTTTAGTTGCATTACACCGTCGGCAAGCGGTGGACAGCCGATGCAGATATACTATATGAAGAAAGAAAAGATACCGATTCCAGTATCGACGGTAGTATTGATGATTGTGACGATTACATATAAGCTGGTCCTGGTTGTGATCGGAATCGGGATTCTCATATTTGGTCAGGGATTTCTGCACAGATATCTGGAAGGCATTCTGCCGGTCTATTATCTGGGATTGGGATTGAATGTGTTTTGTGTGGTATTTATGACAGTTCTTGTATTTCATCCGGTGCTGACAAAGGAAATCCTGAAAAAAGGCGTCCATTTGCTGGAAAAGCTGCGCCTGATGAAACACAAAGAAGAACGGCTGGAAAAGCTGGATGCATCTATGGATACTTACCGGGGAACGGCAGTATATTTAAAAGAGCATATGGGCGTGATCGTGGTTGTATTCGGAATTACATTTGTTCAGAGAATGGCCTTGTTTGCAGCTACCTGGTTTGTGTATCGGGCGTTTGGACTGTCAGGAACTTCATTCTTTGATATTCTGTTTCTTCAGGCAGTGATAGCAGTTGCGGTAGATATGCTGCCGCTTCCCGGTGGTATGGGGATCAGTGAAACATTATTTTTGAATATTTTTCGCCCGGTGTTCGGATCTTTGCTGCTTCCGGGTATGGTTTTAAGCCGGGGACTGGGATATTATGCAGAATTACTGATCAGTGCTGCATTTACAGTGGTGGCGCAGCTTACGATAGGAAATGAAAAAGTAAGAGAACAAAAGAAGTGTATAAAGGAGCGTGTTGAGGGATGATAGGATTTTATGATTATACGGTGGTGCTGACTTATATTAGTTTTACTTCATCAATAATCGGCATTTTTTGTGCTGTTACAGGACATCCAAAGTGGGCTGTGTTCTGTCTGGCGCTTTCCGGATTATGCGATATGTTTGATGGAAAGATTGCGCGAACGAAGAAAAACAGAACAGAGGATGAGAAGCAGTTCGGAATTCAGATTGATTCTCTGTGTGATGTGGTCTGTTTTGGAGTGTTTCCGATTGTATTATGCTATGAGTTGGGCATGCGCCGTATTTACAGTATGGCAATTTTAGTACTGTATGGGCTTGCCGGAGTAATCCGCCTTGGATATTTTAATGTCATGGAGACCAAACGGCAGCAGGAGACCAGCGAAAATCGAAAATACTATCAGGGACTTCCAATCACATCCATGTCAGTCGTACTGCCGCTGCTCTTTGTAGTATCGCTGATACTTCCGGGATATCACTGGTTTCTGTATGCACTGCATATTACAGTGGCAGTGGTCGGTATCTTGTTTGTGGCAGATTTTAAGTTCCGCAAACCAACGAATAAAGAACTGGCAGTTCTTGTCGGAATCGTAGGAGTCGCAGTCCTGTTCATCCTGTTCTATAACGGAGGATGGTGGGAGTTCTGCAGAGCGCGGTTTTTCCGGCATATGTAGTTTTCAAAGGATGAGATCAATAAGGAGGTAAAAAGGATGAAGCTGGCAGACAGAAGAGGAAACATAGAAGAATGCAGTTCAGGACAGGATCGGCTGCTGGAATGGATTTACACGCATGAAACAGGAAGGTTTCTTATGAAGGGACTGATCAATCCACATATCTCTGAAATCGGAGCTGCGTTTTTGGATTCTCGGGCCTCCAGAGTGCTAATTGCGTGGTTTATCCGGAAGAACAAGATTCCGATGTATCAGTATGAGCAGAAAAAGTATCGCTCTTTCAATGAATTTTTTAAACGAAAAGCACTTCCGGGAGCACGAAGAATCATTCGGGAGCCAGAGAGGCTGATCAGTCCTTGTGACGGAAGACTCAGTGTCTATAAAATTGAAGAAAATTCCCGGTTTCAAATCAAACATACAAGCTACAGTACAGAGAGTCTTTTGAAAAATGAAGGGCTTGCAAAACGCTATGCAGGCGGGTATGCATGGGTGTTCCGGCTTTGTGTGGAAGATTATCATCGTTACATTTATGTGGATGATGGAGTAAAATCGGAAAACGTGAAAATACCGGGAGTATTGCATACGGTCAATCCGGTGGCGAATGACAGTTTCCCAATCTATAAAGAGAATGCAAGAGAGTTTTCGCTGCTCTGCTCAGAAAATTTTGGGACGGTTTTAATGATGGAAGTAGGGGCAATGATGGTGGGAAAAATTGAAAATCGCCATCAGGCGGCAAGAGTGCGAAGAGGTCAGGAAAAAGGAAATTTTGCATTTGGAGGTTCTACGATCATTCTGCTCACACAAAAAGGAAAGGCAATGCCGGATCCGGATATCTGGGAGAATTCTCTGAATGGGATTGAAACAAAAGTAAGGCTGGGAGAAAGCGTCGGGAGAGGAAAGAAACGATAAAAAAGAGCTGAGATTTATCATCGGAAATTGAATGATAAAATCTCAGCTTTTCTATTTTATAAATTCAATGTAGTCTGATATCCTTCTGTTACAGCATCTTTGATATTTCCAGGTTTTTTGCAGTCGCCCAGTACATGACAGGTAATTCCTGCAGAGGTCAGCTGTTCCTCTAAAGTGTTAGACGGACGGTATCCCATTGCAAGAACGAGTGTATCGGCATCTGTAATCTCGTGAGTCTTTCCAGCTTTTGTATATTTGATCACGGTATGATTGACTTCTTCCACTTTTGCATCGCAGAGAATCTGGATTCCTTTTTCCATCATTCTCTGGACAAGCAGACTTCTTCCCGGACCACTTTCTGCTTCCATGATCTCATGTGCCATTTCAATCAGAGTAATCTCCCGGTTTCTAGGGAAACGGTCATTCAGAACCGGAGCCAGATAATCTGCGGTTTCACATCCGACAGAGCCTCCGCCGATGACTACAATCTTGCGTCCCGGGAACTTCCTTCCATAGAGGACGTCGTCCGCAGTCATCCAGTCTTTAAATTGTGTCATAAACTGAGGAACAACCGGAGTCGCACCTGCACAGAGTATGACCTCATAATCTGGATAGTCCTTCTGGATTGTTTCCAGTGTAACCTCCGTATTTAAAAGAACCTTTACGCCGGCCTGTTCCAGTTTGTGTGCCTGATATTTGATCAGCTGTGTCAGATCCTGTTTTGCAATCGGAACGGCAGCGATCCGAACGGTTCCGCCAAGGGAATCCTGACGGTCTGCAAGTACAACATGATGTCCGCGTTTTGCAGCAACGTAAGCAGCTTCCATTCCGGCAGGACCTCCACCGATAACAAGGACATTTTTTGTCTCTTTTGCAGGGGTGATGGTGTCTTCATTTTCCGGTTCCAGAGAAGGATTGACAGTACATGCAACCCGTTTTCCGAACATAATGCCGTTTAAGCAGCGCAGACAGCCGATACATGGACGGATATCTTCCTCGTGTCCGGCCTGAGCCTTGTTGCAGAATTCAGGTTCACAGAGATTTGCGCGGCCGATCATGCAGATATCTGCCTTATCATTTTCCAGAAGTTCTTCTGCCAGCCATGGTTCTGTGATGCGTCCCACAGTTGCCACCGGGATCGAAACATGTTTTTTGATCTCTGCGGAGAGCGCGCTGTGAGATCCCATTTTTGTTCCGGGTGCAGGAATGGAGCTTCCTCTTTTGATCGTTGTTCCGCCGGAAACATGAAGCATATCCACACCGGCTTTTTCGAGCTGTTTGGAAACATAGATGGCATCATTTAAATTCAGACCCCCGTCTGAATATTCATCTCCGGAAATACGTACATCGATGATGAAATCTTTTCCACATATTTTTCTGACTTCGGCAATGACTTCAAGAGTCAGTTTTAAGCGTCCATTGATATCTCCACCATAGGCATCTGTCCGTTTGTTGTAGAGCGGGGAAAGGAATCCGCCAAGGAGTCCATGTGCATGAGCGGCGTGAATTTCCACTCCGTCAGCGCCTGCTTTTTTTACACGCAGAGCAGCCTCGCCGAACTGGCGGATAATGACCTGCAGTTCTTCAACAGTGACCGGTCTTGGCGCTTCCTTGGCATAGTAAGGACCTACAAAAGACGGAGCGATCAGCCGCGGAGTACCAGGAATCGGGAATGCCATGTAAGCAGGATGAAAAAGCTGCGGCAAAATCTTTGCGCCGTACTTGTGGACGGCAGCAGTCAGCTTTTCCCATCCCGGGATATAGCTGTCGTCACAGATGGACATATCTCCCGGAAGATATACATAAGTAGGCTCTACAGTTGTTACTTCTGTTACAATCAGTCCGACACCGCCTTTCGCGCGGGCAGCGTAGTGCTCCACCAAAGCATCTGTTACGTATCCTTTGTCAGCCAGATTTGTAGAGATCGGCGGCATAAATACGCGGTTTTTTACAGTAGTTTCTCCGATTTTGATCGGGGAGAAGAGTTTTGGATATGTATTCATAATTTGATTTCCTCCTGTACAATTCTACATTTATTTTAATATGCAGAGACAGAAATATCCTCTCTTTCCCAACACAATACAGGGCAAAATTTGTCGTGTTTTTTGCAAAAATAGATTTTCCTGTAAAAAACATAGCAAAAAATGCCTGAAAACAGAAAGGAAACAGTTATGTTCCTGTGCAGGAAGGCCGTATCGTCAGAACAATATCGTCCTCTTTCTGAGAGAGAAGCAGTTCTTTTTGACGGGCATCAGAAAGTGTACAAAGGAGTGTATCGCCATCTGACACGATTTGAATCCCCTCTGCGTGAAAGAGAAGACGGTTTGTATCATCCAGATGAAAGACCTTTGTAAGCAGTTCTTTTTGTTTCTGTGTGAATTCCATCGGACGTGTTTCCTGCTCCGGAAGAGGAAGCAGATTTTTTACGAAACGCTTCCGATAGGTGCTCGGTGTAATGCCGTAGAGTTCCTTGAAAATCTGAGAGTAGGCCTTGGAGTTTGGCATCCCGCATTTTCCGGAAATCTCTTCAATCGAAGCTTTCCCTTCCAGAAGGTCCTCCAGAGATTCCCGGACTCGCACATAGGACAGATATTTGACAAAGGAAAGTCCGGTATAGCGGGTGAACAGTCTGGAGGTATAGCTGGTGCTGAAAGAAAGCGTTTTTGCAATGTCTGTAAGGTGAATATCCTCTTGATAATGGCGGTCGATAAACTGGATTGCCCGCACGTAGTTCTCGTGGTGAGTGGAGTCCACAGGAAGCTGTTCAAAAGGTGTGTTGCGCTGCTTTTTTGCAATGCAGAGGATCTTCATCATAATCTCATTGAGGGCAAACAGATCAGTTCCATCTGCGGAATCTCCATTGAAAAGAACCATAAGAAGCCGACGGATTTCTTCTTTCAGGGAGCGTAAAAGAGCGGCATTGCTTACCGGAGTACACAAAATTGTATGGAACAGATTTTTACAGGAACCGAGCATATTTTCCGGAATCCGCTCAAAATCAATGTGAATGGTCAGAATCACGCTTTCAGGCTGCAGTTTTTTCAGTATATGGATCTCGTCCGGTGCAATCACAGCCAGTTCCTGCTCTGTCAGGGAGTGGGAGATGTGTTCTGTGATCACCTCATAACTGCCCTTTAGAACATAGGAAAGCTCCAGGCTGGTCTGTCTGGAAAATACTTTGCGGTCAAAGCTGTTGATGCTAAGACTTAAGGGATGATTGAATTTCTGTCCGGAAAAGTCATAATAATAGTTCATGTTTTGCATAGGATCACCTCGTTATCGTCAGTCTGCCGGGAAGGCATATAGTGTCAGTATAATATAAAACAAAGCAAAATAGGTGATTTTGATCATATTTTTTTGTTTTTAAGTGTTACCGTTTACATTAGATGTGGGTATTCTGAGTACATACGTGAATCAGGTAATTAAGCAGATTAGAAAAAAGAATGAGATACGTAATATTACAGAAAAACATTGATATACGTAAAAATACGTGATATAATATAACCATGATAAGGAAAGGAGATACAAAAGATGCCAATGACACCGAGAGAGATGATTAAATATCTCAAGAAAAACGGGTTTGAGGAAATCAGACAAAATGGTTCTCATATTACAATGAAGAACCGGTCTACTGGAAGAACGGTAATCGTTCCTTATCACTCCAAGGCTATGAAAAAGGGTTTGGAGCAAGCAATATTAAAGCAGGCAGGGTTAAAATAAAATCCTGCCTGAAAAATAAATGGAGGTATTACGTATGGAAAAATTATTCTATCCGGCACTTTTTCATAAGTCGGAAGAAGGCGGATTTTGGATTTCGTTTCCAGATTTTCCGGAATGTTTTACTGAAGGAGATGACATGAAACAGGCTTACGAAATGGCAGTAGAAGCATTGGGTCTTGCTTTAGTGAACAGGAAGGAAGAGAAAGAAGAAATTCCGGATCCTTCCGATTTGGATAAAATTCAAAATGAAGATGGAACGATTGTGATTGTAGAATTTGATATGTTGGAATATCAAAGGAAGCACAATTCAAAAGCGGTAAAGAAAACCCTTAGTATTCCGGAATGGTTAAATGAAGAAGCTGTGTCGATGGGAGTAAACTTTTCGCAAGTACTACAGGAAGCGTTGATGAGCAAATTGAATATAAGCAGATAAATTGGGAGGGCTTGGAAACACAATGTCATTTAGTTAAGACATTAAGCAGATGTATTCCTATCAGGCAGAGGTAGAAAATT